>QQTW01000035.1_pt1 | contig 84183 bp, 78 predicted proteins | sample 1904831 | NCBI WGS metagenome assembly QQTW01 (sample SAMN09435610, study PRJNA476489) | Subsurface metagenome, whole genome shotgun sequencing project. | reverse complement strand
CGCGCCATCGGGATGATAGGAGAAGTTGAGCGCCATAGTTTCGATAAATATTGCGATCGCCTCCACCAAGTTTTCAAGGGCTGCGATCGGGCAATGGACGGTACTACAGGCGACATTTTCCGGGTGGCGGTAGTGGGTGCAATGACTGATACTTTAGTCCGCGAGGCGAAAGATCGCGGCGCAAATATTTACATTACCGGACAATTGCGACAACAAGCTTTAGTAGCTTTAGGAGAGACTGGGATTAGTTGCGTAGCTGTTGGACATCGGCGCAGTGAAGAATGGGGATTACGGGCTTTGTCTAGCTTACTGAGCGATCGCTTCAGTCAATTAGAAGTTATTTTACCTAAATAAGCTTCTACAAGTTTTAAAATCCGTTCTGACGCATGACCATCACCAAAAGGATTAATTGCTGTCGCCATTTTTTGATAAGCAGTTTCATCGCTTAGTAATTCCTTAGCATTCGAGACAATGACATCGGGATTAGTGCCTACAAGCTTTGCTGTACCAGCCGTTACAGCTTCGGGGCGTTCGGTGGTTTCCCGCAATACTAATACAGGCTTACCTAAACTTGGTGCTTCTTCTTGCAAACCGCCGGAATCGGTTAGTAAAAGATACGATTTGCCAATTGCGCCCACTAACTGAGCATAATCTAAAGGTTCTGTTAAAAATACTCTGGGATGACTGCCTAATAATTGCTGCAAAGGTTCGCGCACGGTAGGATTGCGATGCAAGGGTAAAAGTAAGGCTGTATCAGGAAATAACTCTAATAATTGTAAAAAGCTTTGAGCAATATCTTGGAGTGGTGCGCCCCAATTTTCCCTTCTATGTACTGTTGCGAGTAAAACCCGGTATTTTGACCATTCTAAGCCTTTTATATCGCAAGCTGGCTGACGTTTGGCGACAGTTAATAAAGCATCAATTACTGTATTTCCTGTATGATGAATTTCTCCCACTACTCCCGAACGTTGCAGGTTTTCGACCGCTAAAGTTGTCGGCGCAAAATGCAATTGGGTAAGCTGGGAAATTAACCGCCGATTGGCTTCTTCAGGAAAAGGATTAAATAAATCATCTGTTCTTAATCCTGCTTCAACGTGACCTACAGGAATTTGTTGATAAAACGCTGCTAAAGTTGCCGCAAAAGCTGTAGTAGTATCGCCTTGGACGATGACAAAATCGGGTTTATTTTGCCTAAATAGTTTTTCTAAACCGCGCAAACTGCGTTCGGTAATATCTGTGAGCGATTGTCCCGCTTGCATAATCTCCAAGTCTTTATCGGCTTTGAGGTCAAATAGTTGCATTACTTGCTCTACCATTTCCCGATGCTGACCTGTTAGGATAACTTCCACGTCTACAGATTTCGCCTGTTGAAAGGCTTGAATTACGGTCGCGAGTTTAATCGCTTCGGGGCGCGTACCTAAAATAATATTTACTTGGGGTTTTTGCTGATTCATTTAATTACTGAGTATATTTTTAATTGATTGCGTAAGTAAGCCATGTAAAAGCGCCATTTTTAGCCACTTTAGGCAATGCTAAACGCCAGGTTTTACCTTCTTTTTGGCGCTGCAAATAAATATCAAAGGGGTTTTTCTGCTGACTCAATTGTTGCTTGGGTAGCTTTAAGTCATAAGTACCACTGATTCGATAGCTTGTTAGTTTGTCAATGCTTAGAGTCGTTGTTTGGGTAATATTTACGTGAGAAATCGTTAGCTTATTCATCTGCTGTAACTGCTGCTGCAACAACCGAGTTTGCAAAGTAATCGCATTTTCTACTATCTCTTTATTTGGTTCAACACTACTGCAACCATTCAGCAATAACACTAAAACTAAAATTAACCGCCACATAACTATTTTTCAGCGCTACTATAAGCTGGAGAAACGAACCAATTTTATGATATGTACTCAATCACTCATGCTCTCAAAGAATGGGCGATCGCCCTTGAATCCTTAGAACAAGGTAAAACAATTATGTTGCTCCGTAAAGGCGGTATCAAGGAAAGCCAAGGAAAGTTTCTTGTCCCGCGCGATGGCGCAGAGCGCCCGCTTCGCGATCGCATTCTGCTTTATCCTACTTACGAACATCAACAACCAGCCCTTTTAAAGCCTGAATATCAAAGTCGTGTTACCCCCGTAGTTTCTGGTTGGCATCCTCAGCAAGTTACTATATCTAGCTGGGCAGAAATTACTGATGTTTTGCCTGTAAGCGAAGAAAATACTGTAAAAGCGCTTTTACCTTTTCATATTTGGAATGAGCAATTTATTGGCGATCGCTTAAAATGGAAACCTCATCAACCTATATACATTCTTTTACTACGCACCTACAAGCTTTTAACTTCCCAAGTTATCGATTATCGTCCTCAATATGGTGGCTGCACTTCTTGGCTAGATTTAGATTCAGCGATTGATATTGACAATACTCAGCCAATTCTTACTGACGATATTTATAACCAATTAGCTACCAAGATTCGCCAGATAGTCGGCAGTAATTTAACTTTTGCTTAAATGTGTGACCGCAATCAAAATCTACATCAAACTCCTAAACTGCGAAGCCCGTAACCGGGCTTCGCAGTTTAGTTTGTAGACAAAAACTAATAATTTTTATCTTTGCAGATTAATAGCAATTTGGTTCCAAGCTTTGATAACCGTTTTTAAAGGGCGAGGTAGAAGATTTTGATTGACATCTGTATAGATAGTTGTTGCCGTCTGACTACTCAAAGTTATATTGATGAAATCTGCCGCACCCTGATTTACTGGGTAACTTAAGCCGTTAAATTGGTTAAATTGTTGTTGTAGCAATTGTTGAAACTGTCTCACTTGTTGGCGAGAAATTTGATAGGTCTGAGGTTGCAACTTATTACCGTCGGAGGCAATTAATACCCTAACTACTCGCCCATTGTTAAATAGCGTAGTTTCATAGGTGCGACCAGCAAAACCACCACTAGATATTGCTCTAAAAACTGCACCCCGTTCTAAGGCATCTGGTAGTTGACTTGTAGGTATTTGTATAGGTTTGATACTGCCATCAATATCAGAACTTGCTGTAGTATCAAGTGCGATCGCGGTGGAGCGATCGCTAGTACGATAAATTAAACGCTGTTGCCTACCTTCGACTGTTACCAACCAGCCAGGAGTAACTACTGCTGCACACAGGTCTTGAGGGCGACCTAAGCCCAAACAGCCATCAGACCAATTGCGCCGTTCGGCTTCAACAATTTTTAATTGAGATAATGATAAGTTCAATCTTTGTGCGGCATCTCGCAACACTGCATTCGCTACATTAGCAGGCAAATTATTAAGGCTATTAGCTGTATTTCGAGCTTCAAGGCGCAAAACTCGCCCACTGCGATCAGTACGATACACCCAGTTTTGCTGACCATTAGACACTACAACCCGCCATCCTTCGACTACAGCTTGGCTATAGATTTCACCAGGTTTAGCTAGACCTAAGCAGGCATCTGACCAAGTTTGCCGACTGTACTGAGTAATTTGTAATTGTCTTGCAGAAAGTCTTGTCTGCTTAGATAAGTCTACTAATACAGCATTGACAACGCGATCAGGTAATTGGCTGCTTGTATTTCCTCCTCGGCGATCGCGATTGTCGTCATCATCGTCATTGCTACGGCGATCGCTCTTATCATCATTGCTACGGCGATCGCTAATTAATTCCCCTTTAGTTGTGACGTTTGAAGCAGAATTTTTTTGCGTAGCGGCAGTAGTATTTTGTACCAAAGACAAGCTTGTACTTATAGACAAAACTCCTGTCAACAAAAACGCTGAAAGCAGTTGTTGATTTTTTACTAGCGACTTCATCATATTAAATAACAAATCTTATAGCCCTGTATCGGCGTTAACAGAAGGTTAGACGCTGGCTCAATATTAATTTGTTCCGCCGTAATTTTGTGCGTTTGGCTGGCAACTATTGCTTTTGAAAAGCGTCTATTGGCAATAATTTAACTTTTGCTTAAATGTGCGATGCGATAGCGCAAGCGCGCACGCAGGGCTTCGCCCAGAAGACTTGCCAATTTACAGACTGTCTATCGGCAAAATTAGAGCAAATATTTTAAGCTATCAATAAGCTATGTAAGTTTCTGTAGACTTTCCATCATGAACAATTACAACCGTCAAAGAGATAGCAATGCTTGGATTTTTCAAACCTGGGCTGCGTTTGGTCTTTCTATAGGATTAACAACTATCGGAATTGTCAATTTACCTGTAGATAACTGGATCAAAGGCTTTATGGGTATGGGTCTGGCTTTCAGTGTTGGCTCAACTTTTACGCTGGCAAAAACTACTAGAGATTTGCATGAAGCTACAAAAATTGTCTCTAGAATCGATGAAGCTCACGTAGAAAAATTATTGAGTCAAAATCATCCCTTAAAATAATTAATCAAACTTGAGTGATCGCACTTGTTTCTAAAAATCACTTTACTTACAGATAAATACTTTCCTTTACCCACAATGCTAGTCTACCACCACGACCACGAGCGGCGATGAAGTCTTCTGTTACTCTGAAAAAGGCGAAAAAAGGCGTAGCAACTGATCGTTTGTAAAAATCTGCATCTTTAAGCTTTCCACCTCGAAACCCTCCACTATAAATAGCTCGATTAAACAACAAAATCTCTACTTGTGTGAAATCAAACATTAGCAAATTTTTCTTATCTAAATAACGAGCAGGCCCAGTTAGCCTAAGCTGTAAAGAGCCAAATTGCACAGAATTAGTAATTCTAGCCTCGCCCAAATTCTGAGAGGGAAAAAAAGAAATCTGTGCAGGAGCAATTTGGGGTACATAAAAGCCTTTACCTAAAGCCACACCACTTTTAAAATGAGCGTTTTTAGGAGCAGTAAAGCAAAGCCGCCACTGACCAAACAGCGATTCGAGGGGATATACAAGTTTTTGTTGCTTGGCTGCTTTTTCGGCTTGCAATAAAGCTTTGACTACTTCTTTAGCCTCTGGGCGATCGCTTTTAGTTCGTAAACTAGCCGCCGCATGGTCTAAAACATCAATAGTCGAATCCAAAATAGTCATAATTATTTATAACGCCACAAATTATTAGCTCTATGCGATTATCTCAAGGACAGCTAAATTTACTCGAACGTTGTCCGCGTCAATTTCAACATACTTATTTAGACGGTATTATATCTCCTACTAGCTTAGAGCAACAAGAGCGGTTAAGCTCTGGTAGCCGCTTTCACCTTTTGATGCAGCAGCGAGAATTAGGTTTACCCATTGATGCAATTGTCAAAGAAGACGAACAATTGCAAGGTTGGATGAATGGCTTTGCGATCGCCGCTACAGAAATACTAACTCCTGCTGACGGGGAGTTTCGAGAAAGCGAACATTGTCGCACCTTGCAAGTTGAAAAATATTTGCTAACAGTAATTTATGACTTATTTATTGCTAGAGATGACACTTGCCAAATTCTCGATTGGAAAACTTATCCCAAACCTCAAGATCGGCGAAAATTAGCTCAAAATTGGCAAACTCTACTTTACCAGTACGTATTGGCGGAAACTAGCGAATATTTACCCGAACAAATTTCTATGACTTACTGGTTTGTGCAATCAGACGACAAACCTCAAAGTTTAACCTTTAATTACAGCAATACTCTCCATCAGCAAGTAGAGAAGAAACTCAAGCAGTTACTTCTGCAACTGACTAATTGGCTTAAACGTTACGAAATCGGCGAACAATTATTCCCGCAAGTGGTAGAAGGTAGCAAAACTTGCGATTACTGCCAATTTATTAGTAGATGCGAAAGACGAAGTACCAAGGGAAGCGATCGCAATTCTGAGCCAGATTTATCAGAACAAGAGAATAGTACAAATACACTACCGCTTCTTGCTAATATTCAAGAAGTAATCATTCAGTAACAATACATCTGGTGCAAGTTTAGTAGATGACACAATTGCAATGGACTGTAATATCTATAGAATCGCCGCCGGAATGGTTTGTTGAAGTGGTGAAAAGCTATGTTCCCAATTCGGCGGGACATTACGCGGCTCAACTGTTGTGGCAGCGCGGGATTCAAGATGTGCAGCAGTTGGCAGAATTTATTAAACCCCAACTATATCAGGCTGCTAGTCCTTTTGTATTTGGGCAAGAAATGGAGCAAGCGGTAGCTAGATTGCAGATGGCGCGCGATCGCACAGAAAAGGTAACTATTTGGGGAGATTTTGACGCAGATGGGATTACATCAACGGCGGTTTTATGGGATGGATTAGGGCAGTTTTTCCCGCAACATCAGCAGCTAAATTACTACATTCCCAATCGTCTCACTCAGTCTCACGGTTTAAACTGTCAGGGCATTGATGAACTTTTCCAAAATAATACGGCGTTAATTGTTACTTGCGATACTGGCAGCACAAATATTGAAGAAATAACTTATGCAAACTCTTTAGGAATTGACATTATAGTTACCGATCATCATACTTTACCAAGCGATCGCCCACCTGTAACAGCAATTATCAATCCGCGTTATTTGCCAAGCAACCATCAACTGTTTAATCTTTCTGGAGTTGCCGTTGCTTACAAGCTAGTAGAAGCACTTTATCAAACCTTACCTGATGTACCCCAGCAACCTTTAGATGACTTGTTAGATTTGGTAGCGATCGGACTTATAGCCGATTTAGTGCAGCTAAATGGCGATTGTCGGTACTTGGCACAGGTGGGAATAGATAAAATGCAATCCGACTCAAAAAAGTCAGAAACAAAGCGCCGCAGACCTGGAGTTGGGCGCTTATTAGACCTTTGCCGCAGAAGTGGCGATCGCCCTACAGATATTTCTTTTGGTTTGGGTCCAAGAATTAACGCCGTAAGTCGGATTCAAGGGGATGCTTCTTTTTGCGTGGAGTTGCTGACAAGTAGAGATGTTGAGCGTTGCAACCAATTGGCGGAAGCAACAGAACTTGCAAACGCGCGGCGTAAGTCTTTACAAAAAGATGTCCAGCAGCAAGTAAACGCCAAGCTAGAGCAGACGGATTTATCAACGACCAGCGTTATAGTTTTAGAAGACCCGCAATGGGCTGTAGGGGTGTTGGGATTAGTCGCCGGACAAGTTGCCCAGCAAACAGGTCGCCCGACAGTTTTACTAAGTACCGAAGGTCAAACAGCCTTTGCTCGTGGTTCGGCGCGATCGGTAAATCAAGTCGATTTGTATCAATTAGTAAAAGATCAGGCACATTTACTGCACCGATTCGGCGGACATCCTTTTGCGGCGGGGTTGAGTTTACCTGTAGAAAATATCCCGTTATTTACTGATGCAATCAATCAAAGGCTGCGGCAAATATTGGGAAATGCGACTTCACCCCCTACAATGCAAGCCGATTTAGTCGTCACCGTTGCCGATTTAGGTAAAAAGCTGTTTTGGGAATTGAACTTGCTTGAACCCTGTGGAATGGGCAACCCTGTACCAAAACTGTTGATTCAAAACTGTTGGATTGACAAAACTTGGAATCGTAATATCCGCGACGCTAAAGGGAAAGAAGTTAGGTATATAAAAACCGATTTTGAACTGCGCGATGAGTCTACAAATCTAAGATTTCCTGGCGTATGGTGGGGACACTACCGTGAAGAAATCCCTAAAGGGCGCTGCGATGCGATTGTAGAACTCGATTACAACAGTTATGAAAATCCAGAAAAAGGTATAAAACCCCATTATGAAGTTAGGCTTATAGCTATTCGTAGTAGCGCGATCGCTAATCAATGTACATCCTCAGCGCCAAATAAGATTTTAGATTGGCGACAAGAAAATTCAGTGCAAGTAGCATCAGTTTTGGTAGTTAAAAATTGTCCTAGTAATTGGGACGATTTACGGGCTTGGTACGAGCGAAGTCTTGATGAAAATAAACCGCTTGCGATCGCCTTTAATGCCCCTAACCAGGTTTCACCCCGCCAAGTTTGGTTAAATTTGGTAGGGATTGCTAAATATCTCAGCCGTACTGAGCAAAGTGTTACGCGCATTCAACTAATGGAAAAATTGGGAATCAGCGACTTATTATTGCGATTAGGATTTACAGCTTTAAAGTGTTTGGGTTTTAAAGTTAGCTTTCAAAATGGAGCTTTTAAAATGAGCTTGCTTCAAGTATCAACTATTGCTGATACTGAGAACTTGCAGATTATTGAGCAATTTATCGCGGCGGTACGTGAGGAGCAATTTCAACGCCAGTATTTTTATAAAGTGCCGCTTTCTACTATTAGTGCAGTCTTTTCTGAGGAATTGCCTGTAGAGGTGTAACTAAAGCATGAATAGTACAGTCCCTTGTGTCGCCTCTCATACTTCATTTGATTGATGTTTAGGTGTGCCATAGAGATAGCGATCGTGTTCTGCTGACCAATTAGTAGGGGCTTCAATCATACCTATGAGCTATTCTAGAACATCCCAAGCATTGCCGGATTCTTGTAAATGCTCTCTCAGTTGGTACAAACGTAACTCAACTTATTTTTAGGGAAATTTTTTATCAAAGTTTCCTGACATACCCGAAGCAACTTTTACCGGAATTTCCATCGCTGCTTTTGAAGACAACCAATAGCATTAAGCTCATTAAGAATTTAAAGGTTGTATAGAAATGTCTTCTCCTTTAGAACATCAACTTCAACGTTACAAAGCTGCACTTACTACACTTAAAGAGGCAAATACCTCGCCTTCAGATGAGCTAGTCTTAAATCTTCTTACTAGCCGCGATGCTGTTCAAGCATTGCTAAATGAAAATCCTCAAGTTTCCACAGACGCTCTGTTAAAGGTTCTCGAATTAGACAAGTATTTCAAAAGTCTGCTTACTCTACAAGTAGCAAAAAAAATTGCTTATTGTCGAATAAATTTGAATCCTTCGATAGAAGCCTGGTGGTGGCTAATCGATCCACAAATATATGAAAAACATTGGTATAAAAATATATTTAATGTATTAACAGTTTTTTGCTTAACCTCTAGTATCAGCTTACTATTAGATATTTCCTTAAGATTTCTAACTGGCGGTACAGATACACTTGCAAGTTTTGCTGTTGTTATTCAAAGTTTATTAGCGTTATTGGCTGGTAAATTTACACTAGGGGAATTTGAGCAAAAAAATAATAAGGAAACTTTAGTAGACTCAAAATCTAGTAGAAGCTTTTCATCGTTGGTTAGACTTGCGTTTGCAGTGTTGTTTCTTATGTCATTGGTAATTCTACGTCTTTCACTGCCTCAAATTTCTCGTTTATACACTGAATGGGGTCTTGCTAGTAGTAATGACAGAAAACAACTAGCTACAGCACAAGCAAACTACCAACGTGCCATTAAGCTAGATATAGATAATAGTCAAGCTCACTACCACTTAGAAACTTTATACGAAGGTTTTAAAGACTTGGCTAATGCACGTGCAGAATATCAAATTGCTATGCAAGACGGTGTTAGTGCAGCATATAACAATCAAGCTCATTTATATATCTTGGAAGAAAAGTATTCTAAAGCCGTTCCATTACTTATTCAGGGCTTGAAACTTGTTGAGGATACTAAAATAGAAGATCCTAAAGATTACAAAAAAGTACGATATAAGTTGTTAAGTAACTTAGGTTGGGTACGTTTAAAACAAAAAAGATACTCCGAGGCTTATGATTTTTTGAATGAGGCTATCTATTTATCTGGTAATTTAGCACCAGCCCATTGTTTGCACGCCCAAGTATTACAAGAAGAGGGCAACACGCAGGAGGCAAAAGAATTTTGGACGAACTGCTTAAAGTATGCTAGTAGTGAAAATGAGGATCAAGATGTATGGATAGGAATAGCAAACCAAAAGTTGAGCAACAAAAATGATTAAACTTAATTTCTCCAACTTAACAAAATTGACATTTTTAATGGTAATTACACATTGGGGGATGGGTAGCCTTGTTGTAATTAGCCAATCGGCTCAAATAGCTACTGTTACTGTAATTAGTGACAAGGTTGATTACAAGAAGTCTACCTCAAAAACTTGGGTTAACTTAAACAAATCAAAACCTCAATTACTCTTTCCAGGGGACTTAATAAGGACATTAAAAACAGGTCGTGCTAGGATTAAGTGTAGTCGTGGAGGTCGGGAATGGCCTGTATCTCCTAATCAAATTGTTGGTGCGAATAAATATTGCATGACCCCTTCTGAACGTGGCTAATACTTCTTGGTTAAAGGCTATCATGTACACAAGTTGATCGCTGATTCATTTGGTTAAAAACTTAATCTGCAAAGTTAACAAGACTTGGTGATCGCAACAAAATTTACTACAGTTACCTCTTTTGTATCCACTGCCAAGCTAAAGCCAGTAACACCGCCACCATTGCTCCGATTAATGTATTAAAAATATTAACTACTTCATTGGTTAGCCAATCTACCTTGGCTTGCAGCGTTGCACCAATTACGCTTTCTATATTAGTGGCGATAAAGGCGGCTATTACACAAAAAATTAACCCCGATACGTCAATTAAACCGAATCCCCAACCAATAAATGCGATCGCAATGGAACCAATTATTCCCGCTATTGTCCCTTCTAAACTAACCGCTCCCTCCGTTCCTCTTGGTACAGCTTGCAAGGTTGTAATTAAATAAGTCCGCTTTCCGTAAGCTTTCCCTACTTCACTAGCGCAAGTATCTGATAGTTTTGTACTAAAACTTGCAACATAACCTAACAGTAACAATGGTGTAATTGATTTTGCTCCTAATACTACTCCCACGGCACATAGAGCCGCCGTCAGCGCCGAACCCCAGACATTTTCCGGGCCTCTCGCCCCCGATCGCTTTTCGGCAATTCCTTCAGCTTCTTTTTGCGCCAAACCAATGCGCGTAACGCCCGAACCGACTAAAAAGTAAAATAAAACAACTATATATCCCTGCCAACCCAAACTACCCCAAATTAGTACCCCTAGTATCCAGGCGTGAAATAATCCGGCGTTTGTGAGGAGTTTTTTGGGAGCAATCAGAGCAATAGTTAGCAAAACTGTGTTCAATACCACAGCAATTATCCAAGGATTTAGCGCATAAATTGGAGATAGCATTAGTTATCAGCCTGTAAATTTTGAGCCGTGAATCAAACTTTATTCCATCTTGCCTTTCCTGTCACCGATATTGCTCAAACAAAAGCCTTTTATGTCGATGGGTTGGGTTGCATTCCTGGACGAGAAACTCATCATGCTTTAATTCTTAATTTATACGGTCATCAATTAGTAGCTCACATGACTAAAGAGGAGCTTTCACCCCAAAAAGCTATTTATCCCAGACATTTTGGTTTGGTTTTTACCTCGGAGCAAGACTTTGAGAATGTGCTGCAAAAGTCGCGCGACTTTCAATTGCTTTTTCGAGAGGAACCCAAGCATCGCTTTACTGGTTCACCTTTAGAGCATCGTACCTTTTTTTTAGAAGACCCTTTTTACAATTTACTGGAGTTTAAATACTATCGTTATCCTGCGGCAATTTTTGGTAGTCATGATTATGCCCAAATTGGCGATCGCGCTAACTAAGCTATTATTCCCCTAAAGCTTCAGCTACTAAACTTAAGCATCTTGCGTCTGTCACCATCCAATCATGACGCAATACTGGTAGTTGAATATTTTTCCCTACAGGTAGCTCGGAACTATTGGCAGGCAAAATCATTAAATCGTAAGGTGTCCAAATTGATGTAAAGTTTAGGCGCTCCAACATTTCCACATCTCGCCCTAAGTCTTGCAAAAAGGCGCTATTGGGTCGCATTTGCACGCACCCTGGACGCTGGGAAAACTGAGCTATCCAAGTTCCTTGATGGGGAGACGCTATAGTAATAAAGCTTTTTACTCGTTCTATTCCCCCCAATCTTTGGATGTAATAGCGGCTAACAATTCCCCCCATGCTAAAACCAATTACACTTAGCTTTTCTTCAGGTGCAAAAGTTCCCTTTACATAATCGGATACCTGTTTGGCTAATTTGTCAAGAGGCAATTCACCATTACTCGGCAACAAATCGAGATCATACACTGACCAACCAAGCTTTATTAAACTTGGAGCCATTGTTTGAAAAATTGCCCTTGTATCATTCAATCCATGAACTAATAGTACGCATTTGCGAGTTTTCAAACTTGTCGTCATATCCTTTTAAATAAATAATTTCTAATTAATACTTGAAAAACGAGGATTTATTTAAGGTACTGGGCTAGTGTATATTTCAACTTTAGCTCAGGGCGATCTATACCTCTTATTTAAATCTTTTCTAAACATAGGTGACTATTTGCTAAGTAATTCCCCGTCTTGTTTTTTCAAACAATTAAGTATAAATGCTTAGTTATGTTTTTATATAAGTTTTGTTAACAATTGTCTAATAATCTTGCAACAAGTGACGTTAAAAAATCATAATTGGTTTTGACTGAGTGCAAGTTGCAGTTAACCTAAGAAGCAATTTGATAATAAGTAGATTGTTCAAATCAAAAAACACCATGCACAAAAAGCCGATACTTTTTGCATAAAAAAGATTTTGTTGTAACGTTAATTCACAGTTAAAGAATAGGAGAAATTATAATGATTGATAATTCTAAAAAAATATTGACTGGAACATTATCTTTTTTTGTCGGGTTGCTTGCAGGTAAAAAAGCCCAAACTGATAAACAAGTAAATCCCTCTGTCGCTAAACCAAAAAAACGTAGCGGCTATTTCATGGAGCTTGATGAATCGGAAGATGGTAACTTGTTAACGCAGCCAGTAGCCGCCGTAAAACAAGCTGTAGAAAAAACTAAAAATGCTACCGTTGAAGCAGCAAAGCAAGTAGCAGAAACAGTAAAAACCTCCGAGCCAGTAGCCGCCACAAAACAAGCTGTAGAAAAAACTAAAACTTCCGAGCCAGTAGCCGCCGCCAAACAAGCTGTAGAAAAAACTAAAACCTCTGAATCGGGGCAAAAAGTAGCAGCAACTGCCGAACCTGTAGCTACTAAAAAGAGTAAAGTTGAGTTAGTGCAAACAGCAGAAGGGTTGAAAGCAGAACCAGCAAAACCGAGCATTTCTATAGCAGCAAGCAGCAACGGACAAAACAAAACTGAAACAACTTTTGCGCCCAAGTATCTTAACCCAGCTAATAGTTCGACTAGCCGTCGTCGCCCTGGAGCAAATATGACTAACTTCCTTGATATGGCAAATCAGGTAAAAAAACAAGCTAAAGGTTAATTGGACTTAAGAGGAGAAATTTATTTCTTCTCTACTCATCTATTTTATTAGCAGCTTTAATCGCGACTAGAGTGCTGTATAGGGTAAACGCCGAATCCCAGGTTGATGGAGTGCGGCGCAAAAGACGAATATGAGCAGGAATGCGCTTTAATAGTTCAATTTGGTCGATTATAGTTTCCGCAAAAGGAGAAAAATCAGACCAAATTGGGGTAGATGGTAGTTGAAGGGAGAGAAAACCTAGCAGGCTATTCCAGCTAATTCTAATAGTTGTGCGATAGCGCAAGCGCGCACGCAGGGCTTCGCCTTTATCGATCTTTGTAACGCCTTTTTGGTATTGGTAGCTATGATCGTGAATACGCAAAATACAACCTCTACTAGGCAAAAGTAAATCGCAAAAGTGGGCATAGTCTTGAGTTTTGGTTTTGCGCTGAAGTTTTCCCCGCACGTCTCGATCTACTACTTGTTCAAAAATAGGTAATAATCCTAAAGTGCGATCGCTTACTTCCGACCAATTGAAAGTCATAGCACCCATCTGACCTTGTTCGTTTTGGCAAATGACAGTAGCTTGAGGTTCCGCGTACTGAAAATAGCTAACTTGAAAAACGCGGATTTGGTTAATTTCTGCCAGAGTTGCCCAAAAACAAGGAATACCAGCAGCGCAGAGTTGCTGACCTAAAAATTTTAATTCACCAATCGCCCCGCTTTTATAAAACCGCCAACCGCGACTAGGAAGTTGCAGCCGTGCGGCGTAGGGTTCGATTTCCATGATTTGAGCAAAGTTTTGAGCCGCTACAGTTTTGCTTTCACTCGCCATGGCTTCTAAAACTAATACCCCTAATTGATAATTATTTGGACTCGTAGTAGCTTGAGCAATTCCCCGTCGCCCAAGTTCGGAAATTAGGGTTTCTAGGCGCTGTAAACTTTGACGTATTTGAGCTAAAAGTTTTGTATTAGTAACGTTTTTTAGGAGTTTTCGATAGACATTTTGGGCGGCTTTTAGTTCGCCTAGCTCCTCATACAGTCTTCCTGCGTAAAATTGTACCCAAGGGTTGTCAGGGGATGTTTGCAATAATGGTTGTAATAGTTGGGCGGCGGCTCCGTAATCTTGGCGTTCAAAAGCAGCGATAACATCATCAAACATAACGATGAAAATAGTTATAAAAAAGCTAAAATCTCAGTTTACTAGCTTAGGATAATTAATTGGTGCTGTTGCGCTTAATTATTTGGCGTTGCTGAATTTAAGGCTCGAAAATGATTTTGCGTGATTTTAAAACCAATGTAGAGACGTTGCATTGCAACGTCTCTTTGCCAAAATTTATACATCTAATCAGCAACGCCAATTATTTTTCAGTTTCAAAAGCCGCCGCCACAATAGACAAAGCAACTATTGGCGCGGTAACGGCTCTTAAAATGCGGCTTCCCAAAGAAACGCTTTGAAACCCCAACTTAATCGCTTTGTCAATTTCTGCCCCTGTCCAGCCTCCTTCGCAGCCAATAGCGATCGCAATTTCCCCACTTTGCCCAGAATTAATGGCGTTTAGTAAATGGGGATGTTCGCCCCGCGCCACGCACAAATAACGATAATTGCCGTCAACGGTAGCAATCGCGGAACTAAAAGCTACAGGCTCTAAAATAGCTGGGATAATTGCCCTTTCTGATTGTTCCGCCGCTTCAGTGGCAATTCGCCGCCACCTTTCTAGTTTTTGGGGACTGGGATTAAGAATAGTGCGATCGCCTATTACGGGCATAATTGTTGTTACGCCTAGTTCTGTACAGCATCTCACTACTTCATCAAAGCCATTTCCTTTAGGTAAAGCGGCAATTAAAGTAATGGCTACAGGTAATTCGCTTGTAACTTCTAGCGGCTCTATAATGCGCCCTTGTTGGGCTTCTAGCGCCGCCAGCCACGAATTACCCTGACCATCCATAGCAATAAAAGACTCGCCCTCTTTCAACCGCAAAACATGGCCCAGATAGTGCAGTTGTTCTCGTTTTAGCAAAATTTGTTTGTCTTGCAACTGAGAAAATGAGATCGCAAGTCTTTGTAATTGTGCCATTAATCAGCTTTCAAATAAGCCTCAATTGCCGCGCTGGCAATTTGAGTCATCGATTTACCTTGGCTAGTAGCGGCGGCTTTTAGCTGGAGGTAAATATCATCGCTTAAGCTAAGGCGACGGCGCAATTTATTTTTAGCTGTAGTAGTGTTGCCAATAGCGACTAATTGCCCGTTAGAATCATCGGTGACGGCAGAATCTGCCATTGCTTCGACTAAACCATCGCTATCATCGGTGGAGTAAGCTTCAGCAGCGTTTTCTACTTCGTAATTGGCAGCAAATTCACGGATTGCATCAAAGCCCAGGCGATCACAAAAACAACCAAAACTTTCGTTTTCTTGCTTTTCTTGTTTAAAATAAGCAAAAATTGGCTTTAATTGCGTTTCCAGATCGTTAATGTGCATCCGTTCCATATAGGGAACCGCTAACCGCGTTTGACTTGGCGAACCACCTAACCAAACTTGATAAGACTCTGTAGCACTCCCTACAAAGCCCAATTCTGCCAAATAAGGACGAGCGCAACCATTTGGGCAACCAGTCATTCTAACTACAAAATGCTCGTTTTCTAAACCTACTTGTTCTAACAACGTTTCAATTCGCTTGAGAACGCTGGGCATAACTCGCTCAGATTCGGTGATTGCTAATCCGCACGTAGGCATAGCTGGGCAGGCCATAGAGTAGCGTACTAGAGCGTTAATAGCCTCCGGGTCAGTTTGTACACCACAACGAGTCAAAATGTCTTGAATCGCCTGCTTTCGACTTGGCTCGATATCGTAGAAAATTATATTGTGGTGGGCGGTAAGACGAATTGGTAAATTAAATTGCTGGACAATTTCCCGTAATGCTGTTCGCAATTGCAAAGAGCCTTCATCTTTGACTCGTCCATTTTCTACCGATATACCTACAAATAGTTTACCGTCTCCCTGTTCTTGCCAGCCGAGGAAATCTTCATACTTAAATTCTGGTAAAGCTTGGAAGGGAGCGAGTTTTTTCCCAAAATATTCCTCAACTTTGGCGCGAAATTTGTCAACGCCCCAATCGTTCATCAAGTATTTTAAACGGGCGTGGCGGCGGTCAGTGCGATCGCTATAATCTCTTTGAGTAGCCACAATTGCCTTAATTAGCTCGTAAACGTCCTCTTTGGCTACATAGCAAATCTCGTCCGCCATCCGCGCAAAGGTTTCTTCTTTGTTGTGAGTTCTTCCCAATCCTCCACCAGCAAAGACATTAAAGCCTAGTAACTCTTGCTTTTCACCCGTAATAACTACCAAACTTAAGTCTTGAGAATACAAATCAATGGAATTATCCCCTGGTACAGTTACCGAACACTTAAACTTACGGGGCATATAATATGTACCGTAAATTGGTTCTGGGTTATCGTGAATAATTGTACCTGTACCGTTGCGGCTACGAGCGGCGACTACTTCGGGGTTTTCCTCGGCGCTAACTGCTTTTTCGCCATCGAGCCAAATTTCGTAATATGCGCCTGTTTGCGGTGTTAGTAACTGAGCAATATTATCTGCATATTCCCAAGCGTATTGATAAGCTGGTTGATTTTTAAAGGGAGCGGGGGGAGCCATGACATTGCGGTTGACATCGCCACACGCGCCCAAAGTCGAACCCATACTTTTTATTATGGCTGCGATCGCACTTTTGAGATTTTTCTTTAAAATCCCATGCATCTGAAAGCCTTGTCTAGTTGTAACTCTAAGCGTCTGATTACCGTATTCTTCGGCTAACCTATCTAGAGTTAAATACAGTTCAGGAGGTACAAAACCTGCGGGGTTACGGGTTCTCAGCATAAATTGATAATCTTTTTCTTGTCCCTTGACGCGATTATCGCGGTTATCTTGCTGATAAGAGCCGTGAAACTTGAGTATTTGAATTGCGTCTTCGGAAAAATGCGTTGTATCTTGTTTTAGTTCGGTAGCTACAGGCTCACGCAAAAAATTACTACGTTCTTTTAAGCCTTCAACTTTAGAAGGTTTACGCGAGGTAGTAGGAGTAGAAATAGAAGAATTTACCATTGCACTTGATTAGGGGAGATTTTAAGACTACAACGTTCACCGCCGCACCAGTAGAATTACAAACACCCCAATCGGCTGTTCAATCTCCGGTAAATCCGTCGGTATTATGAGGAATACCCCAATTTTAACACGATAAAAAGTTGGGGTTTGCCAACTTAATGATTAAACAACCCAACTTTAATTTAATTGAACCTTACCAAACCTAAAATTAAAATCGATAAGCTGCACCAGCTTGGAAACTTACCGCCGAGGCTGGGCTATTTTCATAAGCCTTTATACCTAATTTGGCATCGGTGTAAAACATGATGTTTCTAGTTACCTCCTTTTCTAAGCCAGTCGTCAGCACAACGGAATCTTTGTTACCTAAAGGTGTTGGTTTACCATTTGCTTCTACAAAAGAGTAGCCTGCACCTACATAGGCATTGGCTTTATTAGTAATAGGAACATCGTAGGAAATTATGGGTATAATCGCGCTAGTTTCATCGCTAAATAAAATTGCTCCCCGCGCTGAAATTGGTGTATTAGGAATTGCGAAACGCCCTTGAATATTACCACCAAATGTTGCCGCATCTCCAGTTTGTCCACCATTAGTAACCCCGGTAGAAATTCCTGCGCCAAGGTAACTTGCTCTAGTGCCTAAAGGCTTTGCTGATACTGACTGGGCGGATAATACTGGAACAATTAACAAAGCGGATAAGGTGGCAAGCTTGACAGATTGTTTAAGAAATGATTTCATAAGTGTTAGTGTTTTTAAGTTCATATTTTTATAGTCGAATAACTGATTAAAAAGTTTCCAATTCTGTTAAAAAGATTTTGTAAAAAACAGATTATTGTTAACATATTCAGGAGGATAAGTTGGAAGTTAACAGACTGTTTATAAAGTGGCACAAGAGAAAAATAATGACTGCTTGAATGTTTAATAAAAAGCAGTTAGCCTAGGGTTTAAATCCTAGGCTAAAAAGGGAATATAGAGGTAATTTTAATTAGTCTTACTGCTTCAAATCCAGTAAACCTTTTTCTTTAAGCTTAGGATTGAAACGTATTGGCATTTTTAAGCCGCGCAGTTCAATAGTCTAGAAATTTGTGGGTTAGTTGTATGAAAGCCCTGTCACGTACCCTTGATTTCAGTCATGAAGAGTCACTTGTACTCACTGATGAAGGGAGGATAATTTTAGACCGGGCAAAACGTCGCAATCTCCAGGCAATTAGAGACTTAGGTTGCCAGTATATTTGGGGTGAAAAGGGATTTCTCAAAGATGAGAGTCGCGCTCGTTACTGGTATACCGTTGCAGCCGATGCTGGTCACACCGAAGCCATGTGGGATGTAGCCACCATGTATTTGTGTGGTGAAGGTGGAGATGTAGACATCGAGAGAGGATTAGAGTACCTGCGGACTGCTGCCACAAGGCGACGATGGGCTTTTGGCGCTGAACTCGCAGCCCAGTTGCTTGTTGAGATTTACCAGAACGGCTACTACAATACGATGAGCGATGTAGCAGAGGCACAGAAGTGGCGAAACATCGCAAAAATCCAACATAAACGATATCGAGGATACAAAAGAAAAAGAGCTAGTTGAGGCATTGAACTAACTCCCTTTTCCTATTCACGCTAGAGATCTGATGCCATATATCTGCCTAGAAAGTAGAAATCGCGTCTTGCTCACCTTGTTCTTTGCAGACTAATGTTTTTTGGACAAGAGCGGGTTATTAACTAGCTTTACTGCTTCAAATCAAGCAAGCCTTTTTCTTTAAGTTTAGGATTGAAACGTATTGGCATTTTTAAACCGCGATCGCTCAATTGTGCTAATATCTGTTGCTCTACTCGACGGGCAATATTTTTAAGTAACTTATCTTGAATTAATCCGTCACCCGCCTTGTAACTACTTTGTTCTTCCGCCGTCATTGTCAGAGTGGCATCAATAGGATCTGTCCATTGTGCAGCCTCAGATGTGATACTGGCGGGACTTGTACTATTTTCGCTGATCCAAGCATCCTTAATAGATTCTAAAATAGTTCGGCTGGGGCGATCGCTCAAATGGACTTTAAGCCAGTAACATTTTGTTGCTTGGCGGACTATATGCTGTTTGAGGCTAAGATCGACATCGCGGGAGTAACCCACGTATTGCAACACTTTATCTTTGTCAAAAATGGCATAAACTCCGACTTTTCCTGAAAATTGTGCGGGTAATTGACCGTCTTCATCTAGATACGGGATATATTCTAAACTAACAAGGCTAGGAGTATCAGTTGTCATGATCTAATCGGCGGTAAATTGCACAAAGGCGACTGGGTTTAAAGATTTTTGCCTGAAACATAAAGTTAGGAGGGACGTTGATAATAATATAATTTGCGTCGGTGTGGTACTTTTCAAACTCTGCTGGCATTCCTTTAGGTGTCGCCGTAGTATAAGGTACAGGCTGAAACAACAACTCGGTAAACTCTACAGTTTTGCCCTCTATTTGCGCCGATAGTTGGCTAAGGAAGGATTCACCACGTAATAACCCAAATAAAGCTGTCTGAGCTTCAGGCGCAAGGGTAAAACTACTATCAAAGTGTTCGATGATTTTGAGCGGCATTTTTTTCGGTAAGACTTCGCACGTTGTAACTATTTTACAATTGAGGGAGGCGATCGCACTTTTGAGACAACATTAAAATATTTCTAGTTAACTAAAATCTATGGATTCCTCTATTTCTCCCTTTCTGCGCCCCATACATCAAGCTTTATTTGCTAAAGTATTTCATTGGGTTAACCTAGTTAGCTTGCTGTTAATGATGACGAGCGGTATACAAATTTACAACGCTAATCCGGTATTTGGCGGGCGCGGCGGGTTGCAGATTCCCCCGATATTTGCCCTTGGTGGCTGGCTGGCGGGGGGTAGACACTGGCATTTTGCCGCTATGTGGTTGTTTGCCCTTAATCTATTGTTTTACGGGGTTTATATTGCTATAACTCGACGATGGAAGCACAGATTTGTTAGCGGAAAAGACATTAAAGCTTTACAAGTAAGTAACAATCAAAAAAGAAAAAACTACGCTTGGCATCGGTTGGCGTATACAGCAATTATTCCTATTTTGCTCTTAGCTATATTTAGTGGTGCGGGTATGTATAAGCCTGCTCAATTTTACTGGATTGTGGACTGTTTTGGCGATTGGCAAGCCTTACGGATTGTACATTTTACCACTGTACCGATAGTAATTGTGTTTGCTGTAGTTCATTCTCTGTTAGGGCTAAAAGTTGGCGGTTCGCGTTTACAAGAATCAATGTTTTGGTAGTATATTATGGAACCGATGCAACGCGATCGCCTATTATTACGTCGTCGTTTTTTACAAGTATCAGGTTTTTCTAGCCTTAGCTTATTACTAAGTGGGTGTGGAATCCGACTATTTGAGGAAGTTGTTGGGCAAGCTTTTGAGCCGCTAAATCAAAGATTAGAAGAATTATTATTAAATCCCCAGCAGCCTGTACCAGAATTTAGCAGTAGTGCCATTGAACCGGAAGCTTTAATTATTAATAGTTATAGGTTTACGCCAAAAATTGACACAGTAAAATTTAGGTTATTAGTTAAAGGCGATGTTGATAATCCTTTAAGTTTGAGCATGGCAGATATTCAAGAGATGCCCCATACATCAATGATAATTCGTCATGTCTGCGTTGAAGGATGGGCGGCAATTGTCCAATGGGGCGGGTTACAATTGCGAGATATTGTTGCGCTTGCTAAACCTAAATCAAACGTCCGCTACATTTATTTTGAATCGGCGGATGGTTATTACGAAAGTTGGGATATAGCTTCGGCTTTGCATCCTCAAACCTTGATGGCTTATGAAAAAAACGGTCAACCTTTGCCCGTCGAAAATGGTGCGCCTTTGCGTTTGGCATCGCCAATTAAACTCGGATATAAACAAAGTAAATGGGTGACACGCATAGTTTTAGTTGAGAAGTTATTACCGATTAAAGGGTATTGGGAAGACCAAGGTTATGAATGGTTTGCAGGGTTGTAATGGGTAATGGGTAATAAATTTATAGATGCTTACCAAAAAGTGCCTAATCAAGTAGTAAATCTTGCTTTTGCTTTAACTACTATTACAGTTATTATTTCCGCCGTGTTGCAAAGGTAGCAGCAGTCTATCAAGTGAAAAATTCAACCCCTAACGAGCAGCAACCTAACGAAACTGCTAAGAAGCATCTTTTGCACCCTATACTTGTTTACTTGAGGAAAAAACTACCAATTATTAGAGAGCCAATGGTTAGAGTATTCACAAGAAACATAGATTTCACGATCTTCTTTAGCTTATACATTTCTTCCGGCTAAACGAGTGATCGCAATAGCTAATTCTGCGGAATCTATCGGCTTGGGGACGTGCAACTGAAAGCCTGCAAGTAAAGCTTTTTTGCGATCTTCGGCTCTAGCGTAAGCCGTTAAAGCTAAAGCCGGAACTTTCCCCCCTTGTTCTGGCGTAAGCGCCCGGACTTTTTGAATTAGCGTATAACCATCAACTCCTGGCATTCCGATATCACTTACCAGTACATGAGGCTGAAATTGAGTAATTTCTATCAATGCTTCTTGAGCGGTAGCTACAGCTTTTATTTCGGCTCCATACTCTAGTAATACCGCACTAACTACCTCTCGCGCATCTACTTCATCATCTACAACTAATACTCGTAAATTCTCTAGGGACGGTAAACAAAAAATTGGTTCGTCAGTAGCAACTACAGGCATTTGTAGCGGGACTTCTTTTACCGTAGTTACTACCGAGCTAATAGGCAAAGTTACTATAAAAGTCGATCCTTTGTCTATCCCCTCACTTTCGGCTTTTACTGTTCCGCCATGAAGTTCGATCAAATGACGGACAATTGCTAAACCTAGTCCCAAACCGCCATAGGTTCTTGTCGTTGTCCCATCTTCTTGGCGAAAACGCTCAAATACATAAGGTAAAAAGTCTGGACTAATACCTTGTCCGCTATCTTTGATACTAATTTGGACGCGAGAATTATGGACTTCTAATCGCACTTCAACTCGTCCGCCTTTAGGCGTAAATTTGACGGCATTAGATAATAGATTCCATAAAACTTGTTGCAAGCGGCTAGAATCTCCTCGTACTCGATTAATTCCTGGGGCTACATACAACTCTAAGCGAATGTTTTTTGCTTCGGCGGCATTTTGAATTGTCTCAAGGGCGGATTCTACAATTGGTTGAAGTTCTATGTAAGCAAAATCTAGGCGAATTTTTCCAGTAATAATCCGCGATACATCTAAAATGTCTTCAATTAATTGCTGTAAAGACTTGGTATTGCGATCTATAGTTTCTAAAGCTTTAGTAGTAGTAGTTTCATCAAACTTACGAGTACGCAGTAATTGAATCCAGCCTACCATTGCATTTAAAGGGGTACGAAGCTCGTGGGAAAGGGTGGCTAAAAACTCATCTTTCATCCGATTTGTGGCTTCGGCGGTAGCACGGGCAGATTTTTCGTTTTCTAGCAATTGTTCGCGCTCTATTTCGGTAGCTTTGCGCGTAGTAATGTCGTGAGCCGTTCCATAGATCAAACCCTCCTCTACTACTGGAACTGCTGCCCAAGACAGCCACCGATAGGAACCATCTTTACATCGGTAGCGATTCTCAAAATAGACAGTACGCGTACCTGTAGCCAGCTTTTCTACTTCAGCAACACTTGCAACTATTTCTTCAGGATGAACAAGCTCAAAAAATGGCTTGGTGATTATTTCTTCTGGAGTGAAACCAAGGATTCTTTCAAAGGCTGGATTTACGCGTTTAAAATAACCATCAAACCCAGCAATACAAAGCAGATCGAGGGATAGGGTAAAAAAGCGATCGCGTTCGATCTCCGCTTGTTTACGATCGCTAATGTCCATAGTAATTCCAACTAATCCTGCTACTTCTCCTTGGGAATTAAAGTAAGGAGATTTGTAAGTTATTGCCCACATTGTCTTACCATCAGCGCCCGTTATAGCTTCTTCTATACTGCGCTTAGGTTTACCCAATGTCATAACTTCGCGATCATCATTATAAAATGCTGTTGCTTGGTCTTGGGGAAAGAAATTATTATCAGTTTTACCAATAATTTCCGCAATTGGTTTATTAATAACTTCTGCACCCCGGCGGTTGATCGCAATATATTTTGCTTCCAAGTCTTTATAAAAAACTACGGCGGGAATAGAATCTAATAATACTTCCTGCTCTATAACTTTTTGTTTTAGCGCCTCTTGGAGTAATTTGCGATCGCTAATTTCCTTAACGATGCCAATTAAGCGAATCGGTTTGCCTTCTATATCGCGATAAACACTACCTGTAGCCCAAATCCAATGAATGCTGTTGTCATCCCAAACTACTCTACATTCAAATTCCCAATCAACATTTGTTGCTAAAGTCTGTTGAAATTGGCAATCTACATATTCGCGATCGTCAGGATGGACGCGACTTAAAAATATTTCGTAGCTCCAATCGGGGAGTAAAGTATCGTAGCCAAATATGCGATCGTGCTGAATATTTCGTCTGGCGATTTTGGTTGTAAGGTCTAAATCCCAATCGCCTAATTGTGCCGCATCTAGAGCAAATCTTAACCGGGTGCTGCTCTCTCTAAGTTCTTCAGAGGATTTCTCCGCAGCATTACCGGCAACAACTAAGCTCCGCGTTACCCCAAATAGAATAAGTGCGATCGCAATGCCCACAAACCCAATATAAGGTACAAGTCTAGTTTCGGAATTTAATTCAAATTCTGGACGGGAACTAAATACAATGCTCCAAGTGCGCCCAGCAATATCGATAGTTGATTGTTGCTTAAAAGATGTGTAATTAGGGTTATTTGCGGCAATTTGAGAATTGTGCAGCAAATTTTCTGGGGTAATATCTTTCCCCTCGTAGATTGCAAAGTCGATTCCTGGATGCTTGTCATCTCCAAAAATCCCTTGAATTAAATCGTTGGCGCGAAACGGACTATAAACAAAACCTAGTAAGTCTCTTTGTCTTTGGGCTACATTGTCGGGTATTGTGCCATTGCGATAAACGGGAACATAAAGCAGAAAACCCGCTTGTTTTTGCTGACCAATTTCCTGTACTAGGGTAACTTTTCCTGAAGCGGTGGGTGTGGCAGTATCACGGGCGCGAATCATCGCAGCTTGGCGCACTTTTTCAGAGAACATATCGTAGCCAATTGCCGCCCTATTGCGTCGATCTAACGGTTCTAAATAGATAATTGCGTGATACTCGTTACGGGCAAAATCTGGACGAATATTAAAGTTTTTTATTCCTTGCTGTTGCAAAGCTGCTGTTAAGGCGGCTCTTTCTCCTGGCTGTACTCTTAAGGAGAATCCTATTCCTTGCACGCCGGGGTAGCGCTCTTTCAATCTCAATCTGTTGACAAAAGCCGCAAACTCAGGGCGGCTAATGCGATCGCTTGCCGCAAATAAACCGCTACTAGCCCGGAGTAAGGTAATATAAGTTTCAAATCTAACCTGAATATCCTGCTTTGCGCGTTCGGCGGTATTGTCAAAACGTAATTTATCATTTGCTTTAGCTGTTACTGACACATAAGACGTAGTTGCACCAGTAAATAGAAGCGCGATCGCTAACACAAAATACGGAATCCACGCTCTATGAGATTTAATGCTTTTTAGGGGATCTAGTTTCATCGAAATTGGCGCGTAGAACTGTAGGATTGCATGAGCAGCTAATTAAACAATTTCCCCAAAACCTAATTGAGAGGGATCGCTAACTAATTATTGTCTCTTTAAAAAATCTCTCCTGAGTATACTTTCAGCTAGGAATCTATCAAAAGTAGTAGAAATTTTTAATCAAAAGTATAAACTATTACATTGATTTGAGCCACAACAGTACAGTTTCCGAAAAAACCATTAATCCTTAGACTGGAAGTATAAATCTGCCCTAAAATATTATTGGCTCAAATGGCTCGAATCCCGACAATATCCTTTGATCGCGGCACGTTAATTGTGCATCCACCACCTAAAGGTAAAACCTGGGTAGATTACGCTACTTGGGACGATCGCGTTGAGAAATTTCGTATCCCTGCTATCTATTACAGAGCTTTTATCGAAGCTTTGCAAGGGGAAAAAACCGATTTTATTGATAATGCTAGAGCTTTTGAGACTTTGGCACTTGTTTCTAGTATGGAAAGAGAGCCTTACCCCCATCAAAGCGAGGCATTACAAGAGTGGAAACAAGCGGGGCGTAATGGTGTAGTGGTGCTTCCTACCGCCGCCGGAAAAACTTATTTAGCATTATTAGCAATGCAAGCCACTCCACGCAGCACATTAATTGTAGTACCGACTATTGATTTAATGCACCAGTGGTATGCTCAATTACTGGTATCATTTCCCGACGCAGAGATCGGGTTACTGGGGGGAGGATCGCGCGATCGCACTTCTATATTAGTCTCCACCTACGACAGCGCCGCCATCCACGCTGAAGCCCTCGGCAACCGCTACGCATTGCTAATTTTTGATGAGTGTCACCACTTACCGACAGATTTTAATCGAGTTATTGCCGAATATGCGATCGCGCCTTACAGGTTAGGATTGTCTGCAACCCCCGAACGTACCGATGGCAAACACGCAGACTTAAACATACTTATTGGCAAAGAAGTCTATCGCAAAACGGCGGAAGAACTAGCCGGAAGCGCTTTAGCCAAGCATGAAATTGTCCAAATTAAGGTCAAACTGTCAGCTTTAGAAAGAGAAAGATACAAGCAATTAATCGAACAGCGCAATGGTTTTTTAAAAGATGTAAAAATCTCCCTAGGGAGTCTCAAAGGCTGGCAAATGTTCGTTCAAGCCAGCGCGCGCTCTACAGCCGGACGCAGAGCGATGTTAGCCCACAAAGAAGCGAAAGAAATTGCTTTAGGTACAGACGGCAAAATACGGATTTTGAGCAATATTCTCGCCCAACATCACCCCGAAAGGACGCTAATTTTTACCGCCGATAACGCTACAGTTTACCGAATTTCCCAAGAATTTTTGATTCCCGCCCTTACCCACCAAACCCCCGTAAAAGAGCGTCATGAGACTTTAACGCGGTTCAAAGAAGGTGAATATAAAACCTTAGTAGCTTCTCATGTCTTAAATGAAGGGGTAGATGTACCCGCCGCTAGTGTAGCGATTATCTTATCTGGTACGGGTTCGGCGCGAGAATACGTGCAGAGGTTGGGACGGGTGCTGCGTAAGGGCGACGAGCATAAATTGGCGATAATGTATGAAGTAATAGCAGAAGATACCAGCGAGGAAGGTACATCGGCGCGGCGACGAGGGGTAGTAGAGACGCAAAATAGACAACTAGAAATTGTGCCGTTGTATGGAGTAAATAATCATGTTACCAAGCGAGTTGCTGACTCATTGGCTAAGTGGGGAGACAATAACCCCAAAAAGACTGAAGATTGATGAGCAAACTTTAGCTGTTGCAAGAGAATTGATTGATTGCTTTTTAGCAGCGCGGGGCGGTACTCAAGGACAATTAGATAATCAGTTGCAAGAATTGGAAGGAGATAGCCCTGATTATCGCTTTAAAAGGGGACTCGCTCATTTACTTAAAAGTGCCTGTGAGTTTGAAGTTGTTAGTCCTTTAGAACCACCAATATTAAGAGAGCGAGTATTTAGTTTATCGGCGTTGAGTGTTCCAAGTTCTCCTCAAAGCTGTCAAACTTTGGATACATTGGCTTTGCAACTTAGTCAGGAATTAGAACGAGAAGTTTTACCCGCACACATTCGGGAAGGACTTTACGCAGACTTGGCAGAAAATAAGGTTTTGATGGAGTTTGAAGAACCAACACCAGAGCAATTGTTGCATAAATACAATCTCTCGCAAGTACAGGGAGTATTTTATCGTGCTAGTCAATTAGTATTAAATGCTCATCGCAATGTTCCGGGAGAGTATAAGCTGCTGTTTCGGTATTTGAAACTGTTTCAATTGATGGCTTATATAGAAGGGGATGCCGATCATGGGTTTACAATTACTATAGATGGGGCGACTAGCTTATTTAAGCCTAGTACAAGGTATGGACTTGCGATCGCAAAAATGATTCCCGCACTATTGCACGTTACAAAATGGAGTCTTAGCGCCACCTTACAAACCCGCGATTTTTACACTAACAATTGGAAAACAGGAAAGTTTAGCCTTGACTCTAATTGCGGTTTAGTATCTCATTATCCGCCAGGTAAACCTTACGACAGTATGTTAGAAGAAGCTTTCGCTAGTCGCTGGGAATCTTTAAAATCAGAGTGGGTATTAGAGAGGGAAGTTGATTTAATTCCGATTCCTGGTAGCGTCATGATTCCTGATTTTCGATTAGTACATCCTGACGGGCGCAGCTTATTACTAGAAATAGTTGGTTATTGGCGACCAGAATATCTACAAAAAAAGTTTTCTCAAGTGCGCCGTGCGGAAAGAGACGATTTAATTTTGGCAATTTCTGAACGTTTGAACTTAGAAAAAGCTGGAGTAAATTTAACTGATGTTCCAGCAAAAATCATCTGGTTTAAAGACAAGTTATTGCCTAAAGCTGTATTAGCAGTATTGGATTGAAATGAAATAACGAAACCTAATTTTCAACAAATGGCTCGTAAGGAATTGAAAAAGTATATATTGGCTCATCCTACCGATGATGCAGCAATTAGAGAATTATTTATCAACCGCCGCAATCCTAACGCTCAATTTTACCCTTATCCTTACGATCTATCCTATGAAGAAATAGAAGCTATCTTTAAAGATAAATTGGATAGAGTAGATGATTAACAAAAATATTCTACAGAGTCAAAGTAAAAAGGAGTAATTACGATACCTATTAAAACAACTATCACTGTCTCGTCAGAAAGCAAAATTACATTTGAATACTAATAGATAACCTGTTTTTAATTGGATTACCCCAACCAAGATTCCAAATTCTCAACACTTGTAAAATCTAACAAAGCCTCCCCCAAAGCTTCCAACCCTTCAAGACTCAAATCACTTACTTTTATAGTCAGTTCAGGTGATAGTTTCCCTAACTTTCGGGTAAGCTGCTTGAGAACTAATGCCTTACCTTCAACAGTGCGACCTTGAGTCAAACCAAGTTCTAGTCCCTCAGCCCGACCAAGTTCTAGTCCCTCAACCCGACCTTCACGTAAAATAGATTGATATATCGTAGACTCACGCATTACCGGACTCCTGAGCAATTGTCGAATTGTCTGTTCTTCTAATTCTAACCCTGCCAAGATACTTGTCGCTGCTACTAAATTACTCTGTTCTCTGGGGTCGGTTATTTGCTCTAATTCACTTACCACCTGCGCTAACACACTTTCCTTATCTGAAGCACGACTCAATACTGCATAAGGCAATAATCCTGGCGTATTTAAAAACACTTCTACAGGTTCTTCCCATAACCGAATAACTCTAAATTTATGAGTCATTGCGGGGGTTGTATAACTTGTTTGTTTGACTAAATCAGAAGCCGTTTTTTTCAAGTAGATTACTATTTGTTGAATAGTTTGCTCTGGAAACTTTCGTTTTAATCGCAAATAATAATCCGCCATTCGAAAAGGCATTGTTTCATCGCCTACAGTTTGAAACTCGGTATGGAGAATAACATTGCTTGATTGCAGTAACATCACTGAATCGGCGCGAATTGGTTCTACATTAAGTTCAGTGGGATTAATAGTAGTTAGCGTAATTGACTCTCCCAATAACCAAGCTGCAAAATCCGTAGAATATTGTTCGATGAGGAATTTGGAGATGTTGTCAATCACTAGCAGAGCATTAAAGGATTAACTCTTTATTTTACATAGAATGTAACGGCGGTTACTTAACGAACACAGTTTATAAAGCTTTTATATAACAAGACTTAGAGGGGTTTGTTAGACTAAGTTTAGCTAGGTATTACCTCAACCAAGGACGCGCACACCCGATGATGCTATCGACGTACCCAAGTACCCTATTATCAAAAGAACTACTAAGTTTACAATACAACTCCACAAGCGATCGCTTTGATGAAACTTGGGAAGCTCCCCTCTCTACACTGCTTGGTTTGGGACGAGCGGCGGGTGCTGATTTTATCGAGTTTTTTCTAGAGCGGGCAAATTACATTAGTTGTCAAGCTGAAGAAGACACTATTACCAGCATTTCCCCCCGACTATCTACAGGCGCAGGAGTTAGAGTATTTCGCGGCGCGGCGGATTGTTACGTTAGCACCAACGATTTATCATTTAACGGGTTAAAAGCGGCTTTAGAAAAGGGTTTATCTATCCTTGGCTTGCAACTACCGTCTCCAAATGCTTATGTACCTGAAATTAACTTAGAGTTGCTGAGAGATTACGCTACCAAAAAAAGTAAAGATACTTGGCTTTCGGGATGTAGCTCAATGCAAGAAATGGGCGAAGTATTGTTAGACGCAAACGCCCAACTAAAAGTCAAAGCAAGTCACGTACAATCAAGACGAGCAGTTTATTTTCGAGATTGGCAAGAAGTTTTAATTGCTGCAAGTGATGGCACTTTTGCCAGAGATATTCGCCTCAGTCAATCAGTTGGTTACAGCTTGCTATGCGCCGAAGGAGCTAACCGCGCGGCGATTAATCAGAGAGTTGGCGATACAAGTTCTCCTAGTTTCCTGAGAACATGGGACTACGCAACTACCGCCGCAGAAGTGGCAGAATCCGCCGGAAAAATGCTGTACGCCGATTACGTTGAATCGGGCAATTATCCGATAATTATGGCAAATCAGTTTGGCGGCGTAATTTTTCATGAAGCCTGCGGACACCTATTAGAAACGACGCAAATTGAACGCAAAACAACACCTTTTGCCGACAAAAAGGGACAAAAAATTGCTCACGAAAGCCTGACAGCGTGGGATGAGGGATTGTCTACAGAAGCTTTTGGTACAATCGATATGGACGATGAGGGAATGCCAGCCCAACGTACCTTATTAATTGAAAAAGGCATATTAAAGAACTTTATCAGCGATCGCACAGGTTCGATGCGTACCGGGCAACCCCGCACTGGTAGCGGTCGTCGGCAAAATTATACCTTTGCAGCCGCTTCAAGGATGCGTAACACCTACATTGCCCCCGGAGACTATGCTACAGAGGATTTATTTGCATCCATCGATAAAGGCATTTATTGCAAAAAAATGGGCGGCGGTAGTGTCGGCGCAACAGGTCAATTTAACTTTGCGGTCGATGAAGCTTATCTAATTGAAAATGGCAAACTAACTAAACCCCTCAAAGGTGCAACCCTAATTGGCGACGCTCAAGAAATCATGAACAAAATTTCTATGTGTTCCCAAGATTTAGGATTAGCGGCAGGTTTTTGTGGCTCTGTAAGTGGCAGTATTTATGTAACTGTAGGTCAACCACACATCAAGGTAGATTCAATTACTGTCGGCGGTAGATAAAAGGTCTGCTAAGTTAATCTCTCAAAAAGGAAACTTTTAAAATATTCTCCCCTTTTTAAGGGGGGAACTAAGCATTAGGCAAGATACAGACCGTGTTAAAAAGCCCTAAATCTTCCTAGATACAGCAACCGAATAAAAATCTGCCGCTTTTATTAAAGCCTCAACAGATTCCTCTTTTGTATCAAAAGCAGTTACGAGGCGCACCGTTGTTAAATGTTCTCCCTCCCAGCGATAAAACTTGAAACCATCCGCCATTAATCCAGTAATAACAGCTTCGGGTAATTGGATAAATAGCTCGTTTGCATCTACTGGATAACAAAGCTTTACTCCTGGTAGCTTGGTAAGTCCTCTAGCAAGTTTTTCTGCCATTTTGTTGGCGTGAGCCGCATTTTTGAGCCATAAATCGTTATCTATATAAGCTTCTAACTGCGCTGACAAGAACCGCATTTTTGACAACAAGTGTCCGCTACGTTTACGCCTGTAGCTAAAGGTTTGGGCTAAATCGGGGTTGAAAAATATCACAGCCTCCGCCGCCATAGCGCCGTTTTTAGTGGCTCCAAAACACAACATATCTACACCACAACGCCAGGTAATATCTGCGGGAGAACAACCTAAGTGTACAACCGCGTTAGCAAATCGCGCCCCATCCATATGTAGGCTAAGGTTAAAAGTACGGGCAACTTCAGCAATTTGGCTAACTTCGGACTTACTGTAAACTGTACCCGCTTCTGTTGCTTGAGTGATACTAATAGCCGTAGGTTGGACGTGATGGACAACGCCAATACCAGAAAGTGCGATCGCTTTTGTCAAGTCTTGCTCGTACAATTTACCATTATTGCCTAGAAGTGTAAGTAATTTTGCTCCACCAGTATAAAATTCTGGCGCACCGCATTCATCGGCATTTATATGCGCCGATGTATGGCAGTAAATCGCCCCAAAAGGTGGAACCATAACAGATAATGCTAAAGCGTTAGCGGCTGTTCCGGTAGTTACGGGGAACACTGTTACGTCGGTTTCAAATAATTCTGCAAACTTGGTTTGCAACCTTTTAGTACATTCATCTTCCCCATAAGGCATAGCTGCGCCTTGGTTCATGTCAGCTAATGCTGCTAATATTTCCGGCGATATTCCGGTTACATTGTCACTGCAAAAATTCATACTTGTTTAAGCTGCTTGATGATGATTTGATGAATGCAACCTACAGTTGATTTTTGCTCTACCTTCTATTTTTCCCATTATATGGAGGAATCCTATTTGATTCATAAACATTATCTCGTAAGGGCGTAATGCCTTGCGCCCTTACTACGTTCATAATTGATTTGGGATTGCTATAGATGAATTTTTGATAGGGCTAAGAAAAGGGTTTGAATGTAATTTTTGATACCAAGGCTTCGCAAGTTAACAACCATCGCCCACAGTTAGTAATAACCTATACAGACTATTTTCGGGAATCCTAACTATATCTTTGTAGTTATTACTCTGGTTTTAAAATGTATAAGTTCTTGGAACCTTTATCGCAGGTTTAGCATCTTTTTACAAAACTGCCAGACAGTTAGGTGATAATGAGTGCTTGAGTTAACTAAGCTCCTGTAATTTTTTACACTTTCTATATTTATTGGTGTAGGATTCCCACGTAGGATGAATAAATTTTCTGCTATTGATGCAAGTAAATCGGTTGCTGAGTGGAGTAAGCACCAGCAAATAACGATGATTGGTGGAGAGATTTTAGTCGAAACGCGATCGCATTCGTCTTGGGGAGGGGCAGTAACAGCTACAATGTATTTACCTGTAGTGCGATCGCACGTTTGGCAACAAGTCACCGATTACCCTCGTTGGGTGCAGTATTTTCCTGATGTAACTAAAAGCGAAGTTTTGCACCGAGGCGAAGCGAAGCGTTTATACCAAGCTGCTAAAAAAGCCTTTTTGTTTTTTACGGCGCAAGTAGAAGTTTATCTAAATGTGATTGAAGTAGTCCAACAGCAAATTCAGTTTCGTTTAGAAAGAGGTACGTTTGTTGATTTTGCTGCCGATTTAAGCTTGCAAGATTGTCAAGGCGGTACTTTGCTAACTTACGCCGTGCAAGCAACTCCAAATATTCCTATTCCTACAATGTTTATTCAGCAAGCAATGCAGTTAGAATTACCTGCAAATATGCGAACAATGCGCCAGGTGATTTGTGTAAGTTAATAATTATAGGAGCAATAATCACTCAATTAAACGATCCATAAATTGCTCCTTTTCCTTAAAATCATGCTGATTTACAAATAATTGCTTTTTAGCAGTGTCAATCTTGACGTAGATTTGTGCTATCCAAACACAAATTAATAGCAATGTTCCTAAAACTAGAAGGAAAACACAAATAGCTATAATTTGTTGCCAGGGAATCTCTAGCGCGCCCCGAATAATCACTTCTCTTAGTACAGACACAATGGAAACTTCCACTGCTACTCCGATAGAAATACGTTGTTCCTGCAAGTAAATAATTAGCAGTCGGAAAATCTCAACTAAGATCAAAATGAATAAGATATCGGAAGTCACGCTTGAAAAGTCAATCGGTATAAGTAGGGAATAGAATAAGTCACCTAACCTAATGACCATGACCAAAAATAGTCCAATTGCCAAAGTAATTACAATTAGATTCTGGACTAATTCTAAATTATGAATAACTTGCTCTTTTTTAAACCATTCGCGCCATAAATTAAGGCGATTACTCTTTACCTCATCTCTCTGCATAACCTATCATCAGACCTTATTTCTAGGAGAAATTTTTGAGTGTCAGGTTTTGCATAGGTGCGTTCCCTGACACTCTTAATTTTACTCTGCTGTAACTAATTCCGATGGCAATCGCCTAAAGGCAATCCGTTCGTTTTCGACATCCACAAAAACTGTATCGCCATCATGAAACTCGCCGCGTAAGATGGCTTTAGCAATTTGAGTTTCTAGCTCTTTTTGAATTGCTCGTTTGAGCGGACGCGCACCAAATACAGGATCGTAGCCCACTTCTGCTAAAAAGTCTAAAGCAGAATCCGAGAGTTTTAACGATATTTTGCGATCGCTTAACCTTTCAGTTAGTCTAACTACTTGCAACTGCACAATTTGCCGCAACTCATGTTTTTGCAAAGTGTGGAAGATAATTGTTTCATCAATACGGTTGAGAAACTCCGGGCGGAAACTCCCGCGCATTGCTTCCATTACCCGCCGATACATCTCATCGTACTGAGAATCCTCTCCGGCTAAGTCAAGAATATATTGCGAACCGATATTGCTAGTCATAATAATGATGGAGTTTTTGAAGTCCACCGTATGACCTTGAGCATCAGTAACGCGCCCATCGTCGAGGATTTGGAGCATGATGTTAAATACATCAGGGTGCGCTTTTTCGATTTCGTCAAACAAAATTACGGCGTAAGGACGGCGGCGCAAGGCTTCAGTTAGTTGCCCCCCTTCGTCGTAACCTACATACCCTGGCGGCGCACCAATCAGCCTAGAAACGGCGTGTTTCTCCATGTATTCCGACATATCAATGCGAACTAGCGCTTCTTCAGTGTCGAATAAGTACGCCGCCAAAGCTTTAGCAAGTTCTGTTTTACCTACACCTGTGGGCCCAAGGAAAATAAAACTAGCCGTAGGACGATTAGGATCGGCAAGTCCGGCGCGCGATCGCTGAATGGCATCAGCAACGGCGGTAACGGCTTCATGTTGACCGATAACGCGCTGGTGCAACTCCTCTTCTAATTGCAGTAATTTATCTTTTTCCGATTCCACTAGCTTACTAATCGGGATACCCGTCCACTTAGAAATAACTTCGGCAATGTCGGATTCTGTAACTTCTTCTCGCAGCAAGGATTGACCGCTTGTTTGTGCTTGGCTTAGTTGAGCTTCGGCTTCTTGCAATTGCTTTTGTAACTCGGTTAATGTGCCATACTTTAGCTCGGCGGCTTTATTGAGATCGTAGTCTCTCTCGGCTTGCTGAACTTCGACGTTAACGCGATCGCTCTCTTCTTTAATTTTCTGAATTTTAGAAATTACATCTTTTTCCGATTGCCATTGAGCGCTCATTGCTCTTTGACTTTCTTTGAGGTCACCAAGTTCTTTTTCAATTCTTTCTAGCCTTTCCTTAGAAACGGCGCTAGTTTCTTTTTGCAGCGACAACCGCTCCATTTCTAGCTGTAAAATCTTGCGATCAATTTCGTCCAATTCTTCCGGCTTAGAAGTAATTTCCATTTTCAGCTTGGCGGCGGCTTCGTCTACTAGATCAATTGCTTTATCTGGTAAAAAGCGATCGCTAATATAGCGATTAGACAGCATAGCAGCCGCAACTAAAGCACTATCAGAAATTTTCACCCCGTGATGAACTTCGTAACGCTCTTTCAATCCGCGTAAAATTGATACAGTATCTTCAACATTTGGCTGCTCAATATACACTTGTTGAAAGCGTCTTTCTAAAGCTGCATCTTTTTCAATGTACTTGCGGTACTCATCTAAAGTTGTCGCACCAATACAACGCAATTCTCCCCGCGCCAGCATGGGTTTAAGCAAGTTTCCCGCATCCATTGCGCCTTGAGTTGCACCCGCACCAACTACAGTATGAATTTCGTCAATGAACAGAATAATATTACCGCGCGATTCTGTCACTTCTTTAAGTACAGCTTTTAAACGCTCCTCAAATTCTCCCCGAAATTTAGCACCAGCAATCAACGAACCCATATCTAAACTAATTAGTTTGCGATCAGTAAGAGATTGGGGTACATCACCCGCTACAATCCTTTGTGCTAATCCTTCCGCGATCGCAGTTTTACCTACACCAGGTTCGCCAATTAATACGGGGTTATTTTTGGTACGGCGCGACAAAATTTGAATTGTGCGGCGAATTTCGTCATCGCGTCCAATTACGGGATCGAGTTTACCTTGCTTGGCGGCTTCTGTAAGGTCGCGTCCGTATTTTTCCAGTGCTTCGTATTTGCCTTCTGGACTTTGATCGGTCACTTTTTGACTCCCACGAATTTCTTTAATAATATTTTTGAGCTTAGTTTCATCAGTACCAAATTCTCTAATTAAGCTTTTGCCAAAGCGCTCGTCTTTGACGTAACCCAATAGTAGATGTTCGATAGAGATAAAGTCATCGCCAAATTCTTTACGGTAGATTTCGGCGCGATCTAATAAGGTATCTAAGCTGCGTCCTACATAGACGTTATCGCTACTTGAAACTTTCGGCTGTTTTTGAATAAATTGGTCAGTACGATCGCGGAGTTTTTGCATATTTACTCCAGCTTTCGTCCAAATACTGTTAGCTAAACCGTCTTGCTCTAAAAGAGCTTTCATCAAATGTTCGCTTTCGATTTGTTGCTGGCTGTTAGCTTTAACTATTTCGGGAGTACGAGAAATCGCTTCCCAAGATTTTTCTGTAAATTGGTTGGGGTTTGTTGGTTGCATAGTCTTTATGAAACCGCCTTGAGTGCGTCAAGGTAGGATGATAGAAATTTCTTTATGTACTCATTGTATGAATAGATAGGTTTTTGGTGGATCGGACTTCGCCCATCACTAGAGGCGTATTTCCCCCCAAAGGAGCTTTACTTTAAGTCTGCATTGATGCCAAAAGGGCGAAATGTTGCTACGCCGTTGATTTTTGCAGATAAGGCGCGATCGGCAAATTATTATTAGTTTCTCTGAAAAAAAGATTTTTTACTAATAGTGCATCCAGTTTGAATTGAGTCACGTACTAAAGTCATTAAGGTGCTGATTCATCTTTAAACAACAAATCCTTGGAGAACGAATGAAACTTAATCAATTGGGTAAGATCGCAATCGCACTATCTTTGTCTGCTGTGCTGCAAACTTTTGTCAGCACTCCAGCTATCAGTAGAGAAAGGTATAAAATAATTGGACTAAATAGCAATAATACTTTAGTACATTACGATTCTAACTCTCGCCGTTCCAATCAAGCTATAACGATTAAAGGAGTAGATGGAAAAGTTTTAGGCATAGATATCCGCCCTGCTAACGGTATGCTTTATGGAATTACAGACACCAACAAAATATATACAATCAATGGTGACAATGGTGTTGCAAATCTTGTTAGTACCTTGTCAGTTAGCTTTGATGGTGGATTTCAATCGGGTGTAGATTTTAACCCAGTGGCAGATAGGCTAAGATTAGTGGCAAACAATGGTCAAAATTTTAGAATCAACGTTGACACCGGAGCAGTTACCGTTGATACACCTCTAAACTATGTCCCTGCTCAAGGATTGGGCAGCACTGGTGCGGCTTACACTAATTCTAAAGCTGGCGCTACTAGCACCGAACTCTATAATCTAGACTATGTTTCTGATACTCTAGTAGACCAAGATCCCCCTAATGGCGGTGTTTTAGTTAAAACTGGTTCACTAGGAATAAACTTACCACCAGTAGCAGGATTTGATATTGTTACTGATAATAACGGCAGAAATTTTGGATTTCTTGTCTCTGGTAGGTCTTTATTTACAGTAGACTTAGCAACGGGATCTGCTAGTTTTATGGGCAACTTCCGAGAAGGCAATTTAATTGGAGTTGCAGTTGCTCTCAATTATGGCAATAAATAGCCTATTTCTGGAAATACTTAGAAAAATTGGCGTTGCTGAATTGGTAATAATGAGCAGTTCCCAATGAGGAGGAAATAAGAGAGTAGAGACAAACAAAAATCATCACACTTTCAGCAAAGCCGAAAAATTGAGTCGAGAATCAGCGCTAATAATACTATTCTCGGCTCAATCTCCACAGGTTTTATAAACTTGGTTAAGTGCTGATTTTTAACACCTGTAAAAGCCTAAAATGAAATTTTTATCTGAGGTTATCGGCGATTAATCATACAATCAACTCGTAAAGCCTACTCCTGTAAGGGATAAAATGCCTTCCGAGCAACCTAACAATAATGATAAATTCTTGTCTGAACAAACAGATATTGAACTATATCTAGCCCTAAAATCCGGGCGGGATGAGGCTTTCGGTATTATTTATGACCGTCACGCGGGATTAGTTTATGGAATAGCTCTTAAAATTTTGGGCAATTCTCAAGAAGCTGAAGACTTAACCCAAGATGTTTTTCTAAGTATCGCCCGCTCATCTTCCTACGAACCAACTAGAGGGGCGCTACGAACGTTTCTAGCCATTTTGACACGATCGCGTGCTATAGACAAAGTGCGATCGCATAGCAGCGCCCGTAAGGTGCTAGGACAATGGCAAGATAATAACCAAGACGCAGTTACAGATGCTCCTTTTGAAGAAGTATCTCGCAGCGAACAATCTCAAGAAGTCAAAAATGCGATTTCTCAATTGTCTGACTCTCAACAGCAAATTCTTCAGATGGCTTATTATGATGGTCTTAGTCAGTCAGAAATTGCCCAGCAATTACAAATTCCACTAGGTACAGTAAAAGCTAGAGCTAGGCGAGGTTTGCTCAAACTGCGTCAAAGCCTTACTTCTTACCTTGAATAATCTACCGATGGTTTAGTCGATGACTTCAGAACAGTTACAGTTATTAATTGCTGGGTACGTCTTGGGCGATCTTAATGCCAATGAAGCAAAGGAGTTTGGGCAACTTTTGGCAACTAATCCAGCAATTGTTAGAGAAGTCGCAGCAATGCAACAGGCTTTAGAGCTATCTTACGCGCCCCCAGAAGTAAGTCCATCTAGAAAGTTGCGATCGGCAACTATGGCGGCCTATCAGGCTACTCCTAGCCCCCGTCCGGTTGCTTCGGTGGCTCGTTTGTTTTTACCAGTTCGGACAATAGGAGCTTTCGCCGCCGCCCTAATCGTTGCTTTAGGCTTTAGCAACTATCATTTATGGCGAAGTCTGCAAGTTATGCAAGCCCAACAATCTCAGATTTTGACTTATTCGCTGCAACCCAAAAACGCCAGTCTTTCATCTGCTACTGTCGCAGTCAACGCTAACAAGCTAGAGGCTAGGTTAAAAGCTGAGAATTTGCCTGCATTACCACCGGATAAAGTTTATGTGTTGTGGACAGTGTTAAAAAAAGGTGCGCCCTTTACAACAGATCAGAAAAACGCAATTTTGACAGAAGTATTTGGGGTTGACGCTGAGGGGAACGTTTCTAAGCAAATTACTATACCTGTAGCCTATCGTACCAAAGATGTAATTTCTGCGATCGCTATAACTACCGAAGATGCGGCAGCCCCTCAAAACCATGCAGGAGCGCCAATTTTGATTGTAAAGTTGTAAGTTTGTAACTTAATTTTTGTTATCTGGTAAGCTGCTTGTTTTATTGCAACTGCTAGGAAGGGGGAGACAAAACTTTGCTTATTTTTTTCACGAGGAAGTAATTAAAACTTTTTTAGATTTGATAATTTATAAGTTTTGCTGAAATAAGTTTAACAGAGTTGTCTGGTGACTTAATTTTGATATTTTTGATAACTAAATCGGGATTATTTAAAGATTCGATTTGTTTTCGATCTTCAATTGGAAAAGACAAATATTTAGTTTCTTGAATTAAAACAAACAATCGAAAGCTTTTATTTAACTTGTAATCAATATCAAGATAACTGTAAACATTTTTAGGATTTTCTATCTGCCACATTCCCCTTATTCTTAAATCAGTTATTCCTAAAGGATCTATTTTGTTGACTCTCCCTAATTCTTTTGTAACACTAAACTCAACTGAACTAATTTCACTAACTCCTTGAGAAATTTTATTTTTAATCTTTTCATAGGTTTCTCGGCTTGCAGCATAACAGTCTCCATAAATCAACCATAAGATTTCTAATTTATTATTTTTAAAGCATCCAATAGCATAAATAATATCTTTTTCTGTCCAGCTTTCGCAATTACGACAAGTAGCGGTAATCATTGGACTATCAACAAATAATTTTGCTGAAGGATAAGAGCTATTTAATGCTATTTTCTCCGTTCCCAATCCTACTTTTTTTACTTCTAGTGCATCTCCTCCCTTTATCATTAAATCCGGTGGGTTATTAGCATTCCCAGAATAGGAAAATAACTTGCTATAAGCTTCATATTTAGAACTTGCATCAGTTTCATTTACAGTATTAGCAAATATATCTTTAACAAAAGCTTCCAAAGCATCGCCCACAGCATTAATTCTATTTTGGCTACGGTAAAAGCTTGCTACGTCTGGAATCTTACTACTGACTATTACTCGAACAGCTTGCAAAATATTTGTCATGTTTAAATAAGATTTAAGCTTAGTTGTAACGGTACATATCTCGCAGTATCACTGTTTTGTACTTGATTACTATCAGATAAATCTTTTTTTATAGCTTGAGCGATCGCATAACTAAAATTGACAGGTACAGCATTGCCAATCATTTTATAGCCTGCAACTATGTTTTTATAGTAAAATATAAAATTGTCAGGGAAAGTTTGAATCCTCGCACACTCTCTAACTGATAATCTTCTATAAGGTGCTGGAGATTCAGTATCAAAAATCCATTTATCTGTACCTACACAAATCATTTTATTCGCTTGGGGATGAATAGGAGCATGACGAGCGCCAGCTTGAATTGTGAAAGAAGATTCATCCCAAGCACGAACTCGATTTCGTGACATATAAATGCTAGAAAATCCCCCTTGCATATATTCATGATTAGGATATATACAGGTTTGAGCCTTCAACTTATGATCAGATTGTGCTGTTTCGAGCAAGTCTCCTATTGCTGTGCGTAAGGTAGGTATAGGAATTGTTGTTACTATTGAGTTGAAATTAAACTGCTTATTTAAGCTATGATGGTAACCTACAAAAATTACCCGTTTCCTATCTTGAGGAACATTATAATTTACAGCATTGAGTAATTTAAAAGAAACACTGTAGTTAGCCTTCTCAAAAGATTCAACAATACTTGTAATCGAGCTACTGTGTTTTTTGTGAAGCATTCCTGAAACATTTTCGGCTAAGAAAAATAAAGGCTGTTTTTCTTGCAAAATCCGCACATAATCAGAGAAAAGTAATCCTCGCTCATCGTTAATTCCTCTTTGAGTACCAGCTTCACTCCAACTTTGACAAGGTGGGCCGCCAATAATTCCCACACAATCGGGTATTTCTTGAGAATCAATTTTTCTAATGTCTCTTTTATCTAAAAATATTGAAGGATGATTTTGCTCGTAAGTCTCCCAAATATCTTTATCAAATTCGTTTGCCCATACGACATTGAAACTAGCTTGAGAAAATCCTAAATCAAGCCCCCCACAACCAGAAAAAAGCGATACAATCTCAAATCCCATACCAACAAGTTTAAACTTTAGCTAATACAAATACGCTACCTTCATTTCCTCGCCCAATCCGCAAATCGTTGTCTAAGTAAGTTATATCTAACCATCCTTGTTGCTCGCGGCTATCGATTGCAAAACTAATAGCTGTAAACTTTTGATTAGACTCAATTTGGTCAATAAAACTAGCCGGAGATTGATAGCTAATTAACCGTTGTAAACCTAAAATGGAGCGTTTAAATTTTACTTGTACTCGTTTTTCGCTCAGGGGTTCAAACTCCGCCGTCACACTTACTAATCCTTCTAAGTAAGGTAAGCCGTAAATCTCTGCAATGTTGTAAACGCTGCTAGTTTTAACGCGAATCGATTGATAGATTTGTCCAAGCTTTAATAGCGGAAAGCGATCAATATTTAGTAAGCCAGAACTTGTGGTATAAAGTAGCCGCCAGTCGCCATTTAGTAACTCTGAAGCCTCTACCGGGCGCGGTGTAGGGTTACGCTCCTCTAACTGGGCGATCGCACCTAATATTGCTTGTTTTTCTGATTCGGTGGCTAGTAAACCACGATTTTTCCCGGCGATTGCTTCTATTAGTGCTGATTTTACAAACATTGCTTTAATAATAATTATCTAATTATTATCCTCTTTCCCACTTAGAAAAAATAACGCATCTCTAAATAATGTTAGACTTTGTACTATAATTGAATCCGTTTATTTAAACATTTCCCTATGCCAACTTCGCCCCTACAAGAACAGCCCCGCAATCGAGTAGCATCGGTAATTCCTGCGAGGAACGAGTTGTCAATCTTAGACTGGTTAAGAGCTAGTGGTAGATTAGTAGCGCGCGATCGCATTGAAACAGATCCCGTTGCTCAAGGTGAACCTTTGTCAGACATTGCTGATATTATCGATCCTGACGATCCTAACTACGATGATGACTTTGAAGATAACGATGAGCCAGCCGAAGAAGAAGCAGGTTAACGGTTGTTAGTCAAAATTTTAGTTAGTGGTAAGAAGCTTTGAGAAATTACTTAGGGCTTCTTACTTACTAAGTACCGATCTAAAAAAATATTGTGGAAGCAAAATCTCCTAGCTCATTATTCAATCTTTCGGGAACTAGCTTACTTGTAGCTTTGGGTATAGTGTTGAGCGGTGGGGCGTTGACGAGAGATTTAATCGCTAGTCGCTTACCTTGGCAACTAAATTCCCTAAGTTTGCCTTTTTTGCTTTGTGCGATCGCTACAGCGTTGCTAGGCTACTGGGTAATTCCGATGCTGGTAAGACTGAAAACTGGGCAAATTGTTAGAGAAGATGGCCCCCAAGCTCATTTAAAAAAAGCTGGTACTCCCACTATGGGCGGGGTGTTTTTTGTTCCGGTAGCAGTTATTTTTGCGATATTATTATCGGGGTGGAAGGCGGAAGTATTGGCGGTGTCTGCCTTGACAATGGGTTACGCGCTGATTGGCTGGTTAGATGATTGGCAAATTTTGCGCTACAAGTCTAATAAAGGCATTTCGCCCAAACTAAAATTAGCTTTACAAATTGGCTTTGCTGTGCTGTTTTGCTTGTGGCTGGCGTGGAGTCAGAGTAATATTACTAATATTGCGCTACCTTTTAAAGTTGTATTACCTTTAGGCTTGCTATTTTGGCTGTTGGCAGTATTTGTATTGGTAGCAGAGAGCAATGCAACTAATTTAACTGATGGCGTTGATGGTTTAGCCGCCGGGACAAGTGCGATCGCATTATTGGGATTAGGGGTATTAGTTGCACCAAGTCACTCCGGATTAATGATCTTTTGTGCTTGTACAAGCGGTAGCTGTATGGGGTTTCTCGTCCACAATCGCAACAAGGCGCGGGTTTTTATGGGCGATACGGGTTCTTTGGCTTTGGGGGGCGCTTTAGCCTCTGTAGCGCTGCTAACTAATACATTGTGGGCATTGTTTGTATTGAGTGGGATCTTTTTTGTAGAAACTCTTTCAGTAATGGCACAGGTAAGTTATTACAAAGCCACAAAAGGCGAAGATGGAGTAGGTAAGCGGTTGTTTAAAATGGCTCCCTTACACCATCATCTAGAACTTTCGGGTTGGTCAGAAGTTCAGGTAGTAGCTACTTTTTACCTAATTGGCGGTATTTTGGCGTTGCTGTGTTTAGTGACTAAGGCTTAGATATTATTGGAATAATCGCGCGATCGCTACCATCAATGCAACTATTCATAGCCTGAATAGGTGTAACATCAATCTCACGGCGCAAACCAACTACACATTCAGCAAAGCGTACTGGTAGCAAGCTAAGACGGCAATAATTAAGCACTTCGGGAACTGTCTCCTCTTGGCTATTAACACTAATTCCCACTACACAAGTAGCCAATTCATCTGGTTGTCTAACTTGAGTGCAAGTAGCTAAAGCATCGGTTGCCAATATATTTGTTTGCCTTTGAATATCGTAGACGCAAGTAGCTAATCTTTTGGGGTACAAAGCGTTGGCGCAAGCAGTTGAGATGGCTGTCGCAGAGACGTTGAGCGCTAATAATCGGGCAGAGCAATAACGATAATCATTGAGGTAACTAGAGGGTACAGAAGCCGCCATCGCCGGGAAATTTAGCGCTAATCCAGAAATTGCTAAAGAAGTAGCAGCAATCGACCAATTAAACTTACTATTTTGTTTGAAATTAAACATATTACTTAGAGTTACTTGAAAGAATTTTAAGACTAAATAGCTGGTTTAGGGTTATTTTCAATTAAACTTGCGATCGCATTTAAAACTTCTCCATCTATATAAGGCTTAGTTAAGTAAGCATTAGCGCCTAATTCTTGGGCAATCTGTCGATACTTGTCGCTACTACGAGAAGTCAGCATAATTACCGGAATTTGTTGCAACACAGAGTCTTGCAACCGATGGCTTAAAAACTTAAATCCATTCATTCCCGGCATTTCAACATCAGAAATTATTAAATTGATAGTTGGATGCAGCAAGGCTTGGGCGACAGCTTCAGTACCATCTTTAGCTTGCCATACTTGATAACCTACTTTTTGCAGCATTGAAGCTAAGTTGTGACGCACAGTAACCGAATCATCTATGAGCAAAATTTGGGACTGATTATTGCTTAGAGTTGGTTGGGTACTAATAACGATTGGTGGTAACTGAGCGATTAAGGCGCTACTATCAATTATTAAGCTCAAACGCCCGTCTGCTAAAACGCAACATCCTAATACATAACTTGGCGGAGTAATTAGTTTACCTACGGGTTTGATGACTAATTCTTGTTCGCCAATAACGCGATCAACTTCTAGCCCTACTAATTCTGTACCTTGACGTAGTAAAAGTACCGTAGGGCGATCGCTAACACTGCTATTGCCAGATTGCAAAACTGTTGATAGTTTGCGAATAGGTACTATTGCGCCGTTTCCTGGTGGTTGCCAAACTTTTTGACCATCATGCCAATGTTTGATTTGGTCAGTTTGAGGGATGATAATTTGCTCAACCGCTTCGCTAATAAAACCGCACAGGCGATCGCCTACTTCTACCACTAAAACTTTAGCAATTTTGAGGCTAATCGGAATTTGTAGTAAAAATGTTGTACCTTGCCCTGCTTGCGATCGCACGGTAATTGTACCTTGCAAAGCTTCTATTTGGGTGCGAACTACATCTAAACCAATTCCACGCCCCGATAAATCGCTTAATTGAGACGCGGTAGTAAATCCTGGCGTAAATAATAAATCGATTAATTTGTCTTCGGTAATGCTTTGGGCTTGTTCGGGGGCAATTAAATCTAGTTCTAAAGCGCGATCGCCTATCTTCTCAAAGTCTAAACCTTTGCCATCATCTCCTACAGCTATCACCGTCCAACGCTCTTGTTTGTAAGCTTTGATAAATATTTCCCCAACCTCTGATTTGCCAGCTTGGGCGCGGATTTCGCTACTTTCTAGTCCATGATCAAAGGCATTACGAACCAAGTGCAGTAAAGGATCGTAGAGCTTTTCGGCAATTGCTTTATCGACTAATACTTCTGTTCCACTAATTTCTAATTGGGCTTGTTTTCCATGTCCGGCAACCAATTGTTGCAATACTCTATAAAAGCGATTAAATATTTCTCCCACAGGTAACATTTGAGCAGAAAGCAAGTCATCGCGGACGTTAGTTAATAGCCGTTGTTGTTTTTCGAGGATTTGACTTGAGGAAGCGCTAAATAAATCTACTTCTTCAAGGGTTTCAGCAATTTGTACCGAATCATCCCAGGCTAAATCTAATAAAGGTTGAAATTCGTGATAAATATCTGCTGACAAGACATTATTAAAAGTCGTTTGCGGTTCTAACATCAAATCCGACCAATATTCGCGGATTTGTTTAAGGTTTTTTTGATGTTGTGCTAATTGCTGCTGCAATGAAATGATTGTTTCTTGGATACGTTCATCGGCGGCAACTTGGCGGTTTTGATTCGTGAGCATTTCGCCAGACAAATAATTGAGGCGTTGAAGTTTGGCTATTTCAACCCGAATTTGGGCAGAAGGCACTACTGGGGGTTCTTTAGAACGTTCTGGTTTTAACTCAAAATCCTCTACTAGGGTTTCTAGCTCAACTAAGCCACCAAATACTCCATCCTCCGGTTCTAGCTCAAAATCCTCTGCTGGGGTTTCTAGATCAACTAAACTACCAAATACTCCATCCATTGATAACTCTAGAGATTCTTCCCCAAAGTCCCAGTTATCGGCATTACTCGTAAAAAGGTCATCCTCTAGTTCGTCACTAATCAACTGCTCTAAAAGTGCTGGATCGGGCAAACTATCCAATTCTAGAGATTGGTTGCTATTAGCTAATTCTTGAAGCGCCAAACTTGGTTCGCCGCCTTCAGTGCGATCGCCTTTTATTACTGCTTCTTGTCCTTGTTCAAAGTCAGCTAAGGCAAGACAGGCAATAGTTACAGCCTCATCGGGGTGCGTATTTAGGGCGGTTAGGGTAGCAAGTGCGATCGCACCAAAACCTGGTAAACCCAAAGATTCTGCTAGTCCCACAAATACAGTAGCTTGTTCTTGCAATAGCAAAGCTATACTTTCTACTTCAGGATTTTCTAAGGCTGCGGTTAATTCCTTTAGCCTTTTGCTGACTCCGGTTGTAAAAATTGATCCTGTAATATCAAACCCTAATTCGGCAGATGTTGGCATCAAAGCTTCGTTATTAAAAAAATCTCCCAACTTTACTTGCAACAGAGCAAATACATCGGCGGCGCGATTGAGAATAGCTGCTTCATCAATAGTATTAGCTGTAAGTTCAGCAGTTAAAGGGAGGCGCAAGCATTCATAAATTTGAAATAACAATTCTTCTAGTTCAGAATCAATAACTACTTCGGGGTTATAAAGAGTTTTGAACACATCTTCTAAATAATGCGCCACCGTTTTAATTGTTTCTAACCCCACACAAGCCGCCGAGCCTTTAAGCGTATGCGTCATTCGCATTAAGTTGTGTACTTTAGCGTTGCTACGATCTTCGCCTAAGCTGTACAAATCACGCTCAATATTTTCTAATAGTTCTGGCGCTTCGATTAAAAATAAATCACGAGTCTCGTCGTTGATAGTGCGGTTGGTTGTCATAGGGTTAGGGGGGATTTATTTTCCCTCTTTTTTAAGAGGGATCTATTTTTGGCGCATCAACTAACTAATTTGCGACACAACGTAATTGTGTATTGCTGTTTGTCATGGGGTAATGGTGGATTTATTTTCCCCCCTTTTTAAGGGGGGGTTAAGGGGGATCTATTTTTGGCGCATCAACTAACTAACTCTAAATCGCTGCACACTAGATTGCAGATTTTGAGCCGTTACCAGTAACTCTTGGAAAGATTGGGAAATTTGCACTGATCCCTCCGATGTTCTGGTTGCAACTACAGCTAAATCGGCGATGGTTTGGGTTACAGCTTCTGATTGTTGAGTTTGAGCCAAGGTTGAAGTAGTAATTCCCTGGACTAATTGACCAATTTGCGCTGTAGAAAGGGCGATCGCATCTAGGCTAAGGCGCGTTTGGTTAACTAAATCAGTTCCTTGGTTTACCTGCTCAATTCCTGTTTCCATTGCCAAAGCTACATCAATAGTTTCTGTTTGAATTTCCTGCACCAATTTTTCAATTTCTGTAGTTGCTTTTGCCGACTGACGCGCTAAAGAGCGGACTTCATCGGCTACTACTGCAAACCCGCGCCCGTATTCTCCCGCTCTTGTCGCTTCAATTGCCGCATTTAAAGCGAGTAATTGCGTCTGATTTGAAAAATTACTAATCAAACTAACTACTCGTGAGATTTTTTGCGACGATTGTCCCAACCGCTTAATCTTTTTCCCGGTATCGGTCACAGTTTTTTTAATTTCTAAAATCCCGTCTACCGTGCGACTCATCGCCGCGTTACCTGTTTCTACAGTGTGATTTGTTTGCTGCAATGCTACTTCTACTTGTTGGGCTTTGTCGCTGACAACTTGAGTAACATTAACCATTTCTTGAATTTGCTCTAGGGTATCACTGAGTTCTTCAACTTGGTATTGGGCTTGGGTTGACAGGTTAACAATTGCCGACTCGCTATTATTAGACGTTAAAGCCACACTATCGGCGGCATTTTTAACTTGAATTACCAGCTTGCGTAAACTTTGAATCGTATTATTGTAAGCATCGGCGATCGTGCCTAATTCATCTTCAGTAATAGTTGCTCTTACGGTCAAATCTCCTTCTAAAGCAGGGCGTACAGCTATCAATAACTGCACGGCGGTTTGCTGGAGTTTTTCTTTAGCAGCCTTTTCCCTTTTTCCCGCATCCAGCAATTTTTGCGCTTGCACTTGAACTTTTTCTAAAGTAGCAGCTTGTTGAATAGCTATCCCAAGCTGAGTTCCAATTTGATTTAACAACTTTTCCTCAGATTCTTCCCACTGGCGCGGGGCGGAATTTTGATAAGTTGATAGCAAACCCCACAGGTTTTCGTTCGCAAAAATTGGGATAGTAATGTAAGCTTTAGCCTCAAACCGTTCTAAGCTTTCAATGTAACAAGGCGAAAAGCCTGCTTCATAAATATCATTAACCCTAAAGCCTGCTTTTTCTTGACGATATCTCCCGCCTTGATTTTCTTTAAGGTAAGTGTCTTCATAGCGATTATTTCTCTTTTCCATACCGCGCACGCTATCGCAGTCAACGAGTTCGCTCTTTAGTTTTTGAGCCGCTAAGGGTGTCCAGCCTGCGGCTACTGACTCCGAGACAAATTCACCACTCCAATCGGCGTTAAAGCGATAGACAACCACGCGATCGGCCGCTAACAACTTACGTACTTCTTGGGTAGTAGTTCTAAAAATTGTATCTAAGTCAAGGGACTTACGGATTTTATCAATTACTCCAGCTACTGTGCGTTCTTGCTGGGATATTTGCGTTAATTGCTTGGTTTTCGCTTCTACTTGTTGTAAATATTCAGCTTGTTGCAAAGCTATTCCGAATTGAGTGCCAATTTGAGTCAGCAATTTTTCCTCGGATTTTTGCCACTGGCGCGGCGTGGAATTTTGGTAGGTAGCAAGTAATCCCCAGAGCTTGTCTCCGACAAAAATAGATGTAGTTAGATAGGCTTTAGCTTCTATCTGCTCCATTGATTCTAGGTATTGAGCCGAAAATCCTACTTTATAAATATCGTCAACGGAGAATGATTGTCTATTGCGATCTTGAGCGGCTACTGCTTGTTTTTGATAGATAGAAGTACCGGGTTTTAGGCTTTGCAAACCAGGACAATCGCCTACTTGTTCTTTAAACCCTTTACTAATTACCGGAGTCCAGCCGGGTGCGACAGATTCGGCGACAAATTCACCGCTCCAATCAGCATTGAAGCGATAAACTACCACTCGATCTACTTGGAGTAATTGGCGCACTTCTTGGGTAGTCGTATTGAATACAACATTAATATCTAAAGATTTGCGAATTTTCTCGATGATTTTGGCTACTGTGCGTTCTTGCTCGGCTATTTGGGCTAATTCTTCGTTTTTGGCATTAACTTGTTGCAAATACTCCGCCTGACGCAGGGCTACACCTAATTGCGTACCTACTTGAGCTAAAGCATTTACGTCTACTTCTTCCCACTGGCGCGGCGCAGAATTTTGGTAAGCGGCGAGTAAACCCCACAAATTGTCACCAAAGAAAATTGGCGCGATCGCGTAGGCTCTAATTTGAAACTCTTCCAAGCTACTAATGTGACAAGGCGCGTAACTAGCTTTGTAGATATCATCAACGGCGTAGGTTTCTTTGCGACTATACCTACCACCTTGGTTTTCTTGTAAATAAGTATCTTCCCAAACTGGGTTATTTCCATTTTTCACCAAAGAAATCAAGCCCGGCGCAACGGCTTCATAGACATATTGTCCGCTCCAGTCTGGATGAAATTTGTAAACTGAGATGCGATCGGCTTTTAATAGTTGCAGTAGTTCGTGAGTCGTAGTGTGAAAGACTGCATCTACATCCAAGGAAAGACGAATTTTATCCATCACCTTAGCGGATACTTGAGTAGAGGCGCGGGTAAATTCGTTTTGACGAATTTGTTTTAGTCTAAATTCTACTCCTTGGACTGTAAGCATTAGCTCTAAAGCTAGGCGCTCTAACAAACTAATTTCTGCTTCTTCCCACTGGCGCAGCTTAGAGCATTGCTGAATTACAAGCAACCCCCATACTTCCCGCTCTACTAATATAGGGAAGCTCACACTAGATTTAACCTGAAAGCGCTCTAGCAACTGTTGTTGGTAGGGTGTTGTACCTGTATTATTCGCTATTTCGACAATTTGCCTAGTTAAATAGGTACTGGCTTCATCTTCGCCAAACCAGGTAGCAGGGAGTTTTTCGCCTAAAGTTGGTGTCCATTCTCTCCCTATTGCTTCTGCTACTACTATTCCCTGGTTATTTGATTCAAACCGATAAATTAATACTCGATCTGTTTTCAAGGTATTGCGAATTTCGTTAACAGTTGTGGCAAATAAAGCCTCCAAAGACGGCGACTGGCGCATTTGTACTGCGATCGCCGATAGGTTTTGGCGCTGGATTTTAAAAGAGTTTTGGCTGTTGCTATTGGGGGGCGGATCTATTTTTAGTTTTTGGTTAGTTTGGGCGATCGCCAAGGGTTGAGAAATGTTTGGCGAGTTACTGCTACGATCTTCACGGGAGGAAAATAGTTTAATCACGGTAGGTTAAGTTTTTAAATAAAGGTTAGGATTTGCATTGCCAATTAGCAGTGAATGGGCAATCGCCTTGACATCGATTATAATTGTCCCCGATTCACTCAAATACCCCTGCATAAAGGGCAATAACTGGGCGGGAAACAACTGCGCGGTGGGGGGTTGAATTAGGTCTAATTCGTGCCATTCAATATCGTTTACTTGAGCCACTACTAGCCCCAAATATTGACTGTCAATCTGTGCGACTATTACAGCCATACTAGAAACATAGCTTGGTGTACTAACAAGCGGCAGACCAATTATTTGATCTATAGCGACATTCCATAGCATTTCGTCTCGCCAGTTATAAATACCTAGTACGCCTTTGGGCATTTGTGGTATGGGGAAGATGGCATTTTTGGGTATGTGTAGAACTTCGGCTATGTCCTCAACTTTGACTAAAGCGGCTAATTCTTGACTTAAATTAAAGTGCAAAAATTTTTGCGCGTTAGTTTGACTGAAATCTGTCGCTACATCCAAACTATTAACGAATTCTGGTCTATAAATCATTAAACCTAGGTTTATTTCATTAGTTTTTGCACCAGTTGAATTAATTCCAACCGATCTACAGGTTTAGGCAAATAAGCGTCTGCGCCCAGCATATTCCCCCACATTTTATCTACTTCAGTATTTTTAGTCGAACAAAGAACTATAGGAATCTGCTGAGTTTGAGGATCGGCTTTAAGTTCTCGACACAACTCAAAGCCACTTTGACCAGGTAAGATCACATCTAAAATAATCAAATCTAGTTTGTGCTTAATTAACTTATCAAGCATCTCCTCACCACTGGTAACGCTAACTACGCTTAAACCTGCTTGCTGTAGATAACCAGTCAGGATTTGAAGTTGAACTAAGCTATCTTCAACAATTAGGACAGTACGCATAGATCCACCGAAAAAATAAACTTTTGGTCACCGAAAAAAATCTTTAAAACCTCGCTATCGTTGGGTATCAATCTTTTTTTTTATCCAAGGAAAGCGGTAAATACTTGCGGACAACGGCTAATACTTGCTCCGGTTTAATTGGTTTGCCTAAAAACTCTGACGAACCGACAATTTTTGCTCTTACTCGGTCTACAATTCCATCATTGCCTGTCAAAATTATCACCGGAATATTTTTAAACTGAGAAATTCGCCGAATTTGACTACAAACTTCGTAGCCGTTGGCAATGGGCATCATTAAGTCAAGAAATATTAAAGATGGTTGACTCTCGAGCAACACTGGTAAAGCTTCTACGGCATTGTCGATGCCCACAAACCTGTAGCCTGCTCCGGTTAAAATATTTTGCATTAATTGCCCCATAACTCGGCTATCGTCTATGCAGGCAATCAGGGGAGAATCTTTAACTAATTTGGTCGTGGCCGTTTTGGCTGAAGCTTTTGGAGTAGTTTCTAAGCCGTTTCCCGCCGGAGGTAGTAAGTCACCAACTGTGATTAACTCCATAATGCCCTGCCGAATGTAGGGATTCAATAAGCGTGTTACAAGTAACAAATCTTGCTTCATTAATACAGCCAAATCACGCAGTGTCCTTTCTCCATCCACAATTTTTACAAGAGTTTTATAAACTGGGGCGGAGGTATGCTGCTGTAGTTGTGCTTTTTGGTTCAACAATACGGCGGCATTAGGTAAGATATTTTTTAAGCCAGCTTTGCACCATTTTTCCCAAGCTTGACTAGAATAAAAAACTGTGTGCTGAGGATTAAGTAACGTCAATGAAGCATTTGATAGATTTTGCCGATTTCTTGTAAATGTCAATTGTCCAAATTGTTCTTGCTGTAGCAAATCAAACAATACTTCTGTAACAGTATTGCGAATTACTCTAACGGCTTCCTCTCCTTTTACTTCCTGCTTCTTTACTAAACTAATTAGTAGCTGATACTCGCCTAAATCCCAGTTATTTGTTGGTACGTGCTTTTGGCTACTAATTTGAGGGCAGTACTGAGTTGTTAGTCGCTGCCAGCGCTTGATTAAATGCACTCCCCCTGTAGCCCAAATCAATCTACCTAGACAAAAATACAAGCTCCATTGCTGATCATCAGTAGCTATTGCTCCTAACCTGCCTGTAAACTGCTGTTGTTGACAGATTTCTATTTCTTTTACAAGGCTATTGGTAGTTGAAGCATTAGCAGTTATCATCATTATCTATCAATTTTTCTAGCTACGGGCGATCGCACTTGACTAATTTCTTCCCAAAAACAAACTTACTCTCTGCTCTTACCTAAGTAATATCACTTATATACTTAGTTGTCATGGATACAATAGAGTAATTAAAATTTACTATGAGCTAACAACTTCTATTATTGCCCATTTTTCCTACAGCAAGCAAAGTAATTTTTTGAAAATAAATATTACTCACTCTTGCCCTAGTAGCTATTGACTGCTACAATCATATATTTGGCAAACTTTAAGCATAATTAGTAGATACAGGAAAATTCATGTCCCGATACAGAGGACCACGATTAAGAATTATTCGTCGCCTGGGAGACTTACCAGGATTGACGCGCAAAAGCGCTAAACGAGCTTACCCACCAGGTCAGCACGGACAAAATCGCAAAAAGCGATCAGAATACGCCGTCCGTTTAGAAGAAAAGCAAAAGCTGCGGATGAACTACGGTTTGACCGAAAAGCAAATGCTGAGATACGTGCGTAGAGCAAGACGAGTTACAGGTTCTACCGGGCAAGTATTGCTACAACTATTAGAAATGCGTTTAGACAATACCGTGTTTCGGTTAGGAATGGCTCCCACTATACCGGCGGCTCGTCAATTGGTAAATCACGGTCACATAACCGTAAACGGGCGTGTCGTTGATATTGCAAGTTACCAATGTCGCCCTGGCGAAACTGTTGCAGTTAAAGACAGAGAAGCATCGCGCAAGCTGGTAGAAGCAAATTTGCAATATCCAGGTTTAGCAAATTTGCCTAGTCATCTAGAATTCGACAAAAACAAGATGGTAGGCAAAGTCAATAGCTTAGTAGAGCGCGAATGGGTAGCACTGCAAGTGAACGAACTACTGGTTGTTGAGTATTATTCTAGACAAGCTTAATTTTCTCTTGGCTATTACCACCGTGCGGCTGCGGTGAGCCATTTACAGAATTGTTATAGTTTTGAGCAAGCTTCCTAAATCTGTTGATTAGGGAGCTTGTTTGATTTTGAGTGTTGATTTGGTATCAAAGGAGCGATCGCACACGAAAACTTAAACTAGACAATAATTGTTAATTATCAGCTAAATTTGGGTATGTTAAAAACACATCCCTGTCGGAGCGTGTTTTATATGGCTGCGGTTCCCGAATCGCCTCTAGAAGATGGATTGACGGCGTTAAAGCAAGGTAACTTTAATAAGGCGATCGCCCTATTTGAAACTGTTTGTCAAAATTCTTCTCAGCCAACAGCTACCAAGGTACAAGCCCAAAAAGGTTTAGTAGATGCCTATGTGGGGAAAGGAGAAGATCGTAAAGCAATTTATTTATTAGAAATTCTTAGTCAAAGTAGCGATCCTCAAGTCAGAAAATGGGCTACTGATAATTATCCTCAATTTGTAAAACCCCTACCTATCGACGCAACAGGATTTGTAGCCTTTGAGGAAGTACAGCAAAAAGTTGTTAAGCAAGAAGTGGTTTCTGTAGCCGTTGAGTCTGTAATCACGCCTGTAGAGCCAGCAATAACTAAAGCACTTACCCCTTTTGACTGGCGCAACGCCCCCAGAGCGCAACGATGGCAACCTTTAAAAGAAGTTAATCTTGCCCCTTTGTGGCTGTTAATGGCTGGAAGTGTGACGGCGCTTTTTTTGCTACTACGAGAGTTGCTGAAATTTGTCATGCTCTTTATTAACGATCTGCTCGTCAAACTGCCTTATTTAGAGCCATTTCAGCCCTTCTATCACGATCCCTCAGACTTGTTACGTCTTTTGCTACTATTACTAACCATTAGCTCTCCTTGGCTGCTAGACAGGCTTTTGCAGTCTAGTTATGGGATACAACCTTTAACTATTAGTCAGCTTGTTAACTATAGCCCTGAATCAGGGCGGATATTACAACGCTTTTGCCGTCAACAAGGTTGGCGTTTGCCTCAATTAGTCATTTTACCTACTTCTTCAACTGTAGCTTTTACCTATGGCAATCTCCGGCGCACGGCTCGAATTGCTGTTAGTCAAGGATTGCTAGAACAATTGGCTGACGATGAAATTGCTAGTATTTACGCTACGCAACTAGGACATATTGCAAGTTGGGATTTTGCAGTTATGTCTTTATTTATGGTGTTAAGTGGAGGGATTTATGTTGTTTATCGCTACGTCGCCACCTGGGGCGATCGCACGACCAATTCAACTATTAAAATTGCAGCAGTGACAATTTCTAGCGTTGCTTATGGTTTGTGGTGGCTGCTTTGTCGTCCGGCTTTGTGGTTGTCTCATTTGCGAATATATTACAGCGATAGGTTCGCCTCTAGTATTACTGGCAATCCTAACGGCTTAACTCGCGCTTTAATTAAACTTGCGATCGGGATTACTCAAGACATTCAACAAAAAGAATGCACTAGCTTTTTATTAGAAAGCTTAAACCTGTTTATGCCTATAAGCTGCGATCAAGCTACTACTTTAGGGAGTATTTATCCTGAGATTGAGCCAATTTTGGCTTGGGATTGTCTTAATCCTTATCGTTATTTACTGGCGATTAATAATACTCATCCTTTACTTGGCGATCGCACTCAACGCCTAAACACCATAGCTAAATCTTGGCATCTCGAAACAGAGCTAAAGTTGCCTCCCCAATCCAACGTAGCGCTCGATTTGCCTAAGTTAGTACGCCAATGGCGGCTTGTACTTAATAAGCGTGCATTATTGCAATTTACTGCGTTTTTTGGACTGGTTTCGGGTTTAGTGTTGGGCGCAATAGCTTGGCTAATTGGGGCAATTTCTCTAATAATCTGGATTCCTCAGCTTGCTTGGATGTATGGCGACTGGTTGCTAATTAAAGCTTTTATGCCTATTGCGTTGAGTATTAGCCTATTTTTGCGGATAAATTTCTTGTTTCCAGATATTACCCCTGCTTCTGCTGTCGCTACTCCAAGTTTAGCTGACCAACAAGCCAACCCAAAAGCTTTGCCTATCGATAGCCACCCTGTACGCCTCAAAGGTAAGCTTTTGGGGCGACAAGGTATAGCTAACCACTTGGGACAAGATTTGCTTTTGGATTCTCCTCAAGGGTTAGTTAAGCTACATTATCAGTCTGCCCTAGGCTTTATTGGCAATCTTTTTTTAAAGCAATCCCTCAATCCAACAGATTTACTAGGTCGCTATATTTTAGTTACAGGTTGGTTTCGTCGCGGTGCTAATAGCTGGATTGATCTGCATACTTTGCAAACCCAAGCTGGCAAAGTTAGCCATAGTTCTCAACCGCTTTGGGCTACTATTATGGCAAGTGCGATCGCTCTTTACGGTACTATGGTGATCGTTTCGGGTAGATAAAATCTAAAAATAAATTGCAGCCTTTTTCTGATAATGTTACATTTAGTTACATATAGTTTTTGCGCTCATAACAGGTCAAGCAGCAAGTATTAATTACTGGTAATAATTTTCTCAGCCGCCAATATCCGCACTAAGAAGGACGGAATTAGCTAGGTAAGAACCCAGGTATTGCTAAAGGTGGAATTATATGCAATTAACTACCCTACAAGCTCTGAGCGTGATATTGTAAAAAATAGTGTCACCGTTACAGGTTAGTAGCATTAGAAACGTTACTTATGGCAAAAGGGCGATCAACTGAACAAATCACCAAACGAGAAAGCAGTTGTCAAGCCAAAGTTTTTTCAGGAGATTAATAATTGAAATACTGAATTAACAAACTGCACCTGTAAGGTATGGATAAGCTAGATAAAATTTAAAAATTAGTTAGTGGCAGCAAGAGTCAATGTCACTTTGTTATCAGCAAATCTCAACTAAGCGGTTCGATGCCAAATTATTTTTTTGTCAATTTGTAGAGGAATAGTTCATGTCAGTTCGTTTATATATTGGTAATCTGCCCAAAGAAGAAGTAGAACGTCAAGACCTGCAAGCAGTTTTTGCAGAGGAAGGCGATTCAGTAGTTACTAAAGTAATTAAAGACCGCAAAACAGGCAAATGTCGCGGCTTTGGCTTTGTAACTGTCAATGATGACGAACACGCTGACAAAATAATTGAAAAATTTAATGGTTATTTATTTAAAGATGTACCTATAAAAATCGAGAAAGCTTTACCTCGTACCAAAGGCGCAGAGGAAGAAGGCGAACAGCATCCGATGGATAATGAGGCTAGTCCTACTACAAGTAGCGTAACTTCAGATAAACCAGCCCCAACTAAGCGCACCACCAGCAACAATAGCAACAATAAAAAGTCTCGTCGCCCAGCTAGTACAACAACAACTAGCACCACCGAAACTAGCGAAGGAGTACAACCCGATCCTCGCTGGGCTGCGGATTTAGAAAAGTTGAAGCAAATGTTGGCAGCCCAAACTACGAATGGGTAATGGCTAATGGGTAATGGGTAATTGCCCATTACCCTATCTTTACGAGACTGAGGAATTTGGTAGAGGAATTTCTAGCCAAGATTCTAAATGCGATCGCAATTGATGAGCAAAATCTGAACGTTGATTAAATAGTTCGGTACGCACAGGTTTACGTTCCTTGTCTAACTCCCAGCCATAATCGCTACTAAGGCGGAGTTTATTTTGCCAGTCAGCTATAGATACTACTAACTTTGAAGTCGGGCTATGATCGCTGTCATCAACGACAAAAACATAGTTAAAATTATTTTGGGTAGCCGCCGCAATCGTTGAAGGTTGACCACACAGTAACTCTAAACGCGATCGCACTAGGGCGACCAACTCCTCATCGCCAATATCTTCCAATGGTCGGACTGCCAGTGTCAAAGCAAAGTAAAAATCTTCAATTGGCACAAACTCTAATTGCATAGCGCTACTGTAATGAACTAATTAATACTCTATTAAACTTTTTACCTTTAACTAATAATTAGTTTAAGTCGTTGACGCAAAACAATTTTGACCGCTTGCAACTAACTTCGTTTAGGCTAAATATAAGATAAAATGTAAATAATAATACCTGTGATAGTCTATTAAATTGAGAAAAGTTTATTTAGTAACTAAAATAGCTTAAAATACCCTATACATACCAAAATTGGGGGATTGACAAAAATTTTAAAATACACTTTATGCCTAAAAAAAGCCGCAAGACGGACAATTAGAGTATATAAAATCTTTCCCGCAGTGGATGCCCAGAAATTTAATTAACTTTATATTAATTAACAGGAATCAAAAATATTCTGCTCCACTAAAAGGAAACCGCCCAAAGCGGACTCTATATAAAACTTAGTTAAAATCCGGTAATTATCAGCTATGAATACCTCAAATCGAAAGCACATTGCCTTAATTTCAGTTCACGGCGATCCTGCAATTGAAATAGGGAAAGAAGAAGCTGGTGGACAGAATGTTTACGTGCGCCAAGTAGGGGAAGCTCTAGCTCTCCTTGGATGGCAAGTAGATATGTTTACCCGCAAAGCCAACGCCGAGCAAGCCGCAATCGTTCAACACTCTCCTAATTGTAGAACAATTCGTTTGGTAGCTGGGCCGGAAGAATTTGTACCAAGAGATAATATATTTCCCTACGCTGCTGAATTTGTCCAACAAATATTAAAGTTTCAAAAAGATAATGGGATTAAGTATGCTTTAGTTCATACTAACTACTGGATCTCTGCTTGGGTGGGAATGCAGTTAAAGAAAATTCAAGGTAGCAAGCAAGTTCATACTTATCACTCTTTGGGCTACGTTAAATACAAATCAGTTTCGACAATTCCTTTAATTGCTAAGACTCGCTTAGATGTTGAAAAAGCCGTGCTAGAAACGGCTGAAAGTATTGTAGCAACGAGTCCTCAAGAAAAAGTCCATATGCGACAGTTGGTATCGAAACAAGGAAATATTGATATAATTCCTTGCGGTACAGATATTCATCGTTTTGGCTCGGTAAATAGAGCGCAAGCAAGACAAGAATTAGGTATAGACTCAGAATCATTAGTAATTTTATATGTAGGTAGATTCGATCCGCGTAAAGGGATTGAAACTTTAGTTAGAGCCGTAGGTCAATCGAAGCTACGGGGCAAAAAAGATATAAAATTAATTATTGGTGGTGGTTCGCGTCCGGGACAAAGCGACGGGATGGAACGCGATCGCATTGAGAGCATTGTAGCTGAATTAGGAATGACTGATATTACTGTCTTCCCCGGTCGTTTGGGCGACGATATATTGCATAATTACTATGCGGCGGCGGATGTGTGCGTTGTACCCAGTCATTACGAACCCTTTGGATTAGTAGCTATTGAAGCAATGGCAAGTGCAACCCCAGTAATTGCCAGTGATGTAGGTGGATTGCAGTTTACAGTAGTTCCTAAAGAAACAGGGTTACTAGCACCACCAAAAGATGATGCGGCTTTCTCCCAAGCAATAGATCGCATTCTCTCATTATCTCCAGAAGAACGGGAAAAAATGGGCGTTGCAGCGAGAAGACGAGTAGAAAAACTGTTTAGCTGGGAAGGTGTAGCAGTTCAATTAGGCGATTTATATACCGACCTAATACAGCCAAAACCTCAACCGCTACCTGTAATAGTTAACTCAAAAGAACCTGTTAGCGCTTAATTGCCTTTGTATCGAGATTTCAGAGTGGTGTAGTAGTGTTGTCTATTGTTTTCGATAAAGGCTGTTTCCGTCCAGTGTTGGTTGGGTGAATGAGGTAAATGTAAGTATACAAGTTCTGGGCATAGAGACAAAAATCGCCCATCTTGTAGATATCGTTCGATGATGTCTTAATCTTCGCCTCCCCAACCAACAAACTTTTCATCCTAGTTGCTAATTACTAACAGGCGATCGCACTTGGCGCAGTAGCGGCGGATTCTCTTACCCGTTGCAGATTTACAATATCGCGCATATAACTATTTAGTACGTGATGGAAACTAATTTTTCAAAATCTTGGCTATCAAAACATTGCTGCTTATTAGCAAATTGACCGCATGGATCGTAATATACTTTATTTCCTTGCACTCTAAAGAAATATCCTTTGAGTTCTGATGGCTGGCTTCTCAGTTTAAATACTATTGTATTAGTTGTATACTTGCCATATTTGTCAACTAGATACTTAAAGCTTGCAATATTTCCGTTTTGAGCTTTTTCAAACTCTAATAAATTGCCATCAATAATACTACTTTCTTTTAAAATTACTTCTTCTACTCCTCTAAAATTTCTGAGATGTTCATCTTGAAAATCATCTACTATTTTATTGAAAAGTATAATTTTATGATAATTATACAAGATCCCAATATCGCAACGAGCATTTATTAAATATCTTTTAATCTGATTATAATGGTTTTGCAAGTTTGCATCTTCTCGTTTTACCTCCACAATTATTAGCGGAGCTTGATGGGGCTTAAAGTTATAATTTTTTTCTTTTCTATATATTTCTATGTCATGATTATTAGCTTCAACTTTAATATAAATTTTGTCAGCTAACGATTTACTTTCTTGAATTAAATAGTGAATAAAGATCTGTCTAACAAGCTCTTCCGGTCTTCCATTGATTGGAATTGCTATTTTTCTAATTAAACATTTTAGATATTCTTCACTGTTTCTAGAATATATATCAAGCTTTCTCCGCATTTCGTCGTTTAAATAACTCATAAGTATTTGAAATTAACTGGCGATAAATAAAATGGTTGTAGGGACACGATTATATTGCGTCCCAAGCTGTGTATTAATTATGGGATTAATACCTTATTATTTTTGCCCAAAAAAGCCTAGCATTTTAATAACTAACTTCTCCCAATGATATTCAGCTTTGCTCTGTAAAAACTTATTTAAGCTTGTTTCTAATTCAAGTTCTCGCTTAAATATTTGACATACATTACCTGCATAATTTTCTGGTGGCTTTTTTTCCTTACCTTTTTCAGCCATTAAAGCATTCCAAAAATCAGAAGTTTCACTTTGAGGGGAAAGTTTTCTGACAATCTCACATTGAATTTCTGTCCCAACTGTGTAGATAAAACTATCGTATAGTGCATAAAATTCTTTAACTAATTCCGGGATAAGTGTCTCTAGAGATTCATTTGCAGAAGTAAGTTCCTGTAAAATATCTTCTAATTCCTGTTTTACTTGTCTAGTAAACTTTTTCAACATTTCATTTTCGTCTATTCCTTCAGCAACAACTTTCGCGTCATAATATATATCTATGTCCCTTGGCTCATAGTAACCAAACCTTCTATGTATAGCGTGTTTAGTGTTCCAAGCTTTATAAGTAGTACGGTAGTATTCAACATACTTATTAGTAAAGTCTTCATAAACAAAACCAGGTATTCTTTGACCTAATTGTTGTAAGCTCTTTAATTTTTGAATGGCGTTTTCAATTGCTTTAATTTCTGTTCCTGTTAAAGCATCGCCATTTTTGATTTTTGCAAAGCTTTCTCGGATACTTTTAATCTCGGCTAGTAAAATATTTTTCCTAAGTTCTACTACACCTGCTACAGCTTCAATAAATTGATTTTTATCTGCTTGTACATCTTCTTCTGTGTAGTCTTCATTCAGTCTAAGTGCATTTTGATCGTTACGGTAATATTTTAAAGCATCATAAAACAATATATTTTCTGGAAAAAAGTCTAAGTTTAAATTTTTAAACGCGTTTTGTATTTCTTTGCTTTTAATTAGAATTCCTAAATCCCCATCTCCGTCAGCAGTATTTACATTCTCAGGTTCATTTATGTGAGGTAATACCAATGTTACAAATCTATGATGAAAGTCTTTTGATTTAGATGCAAGATGATAATTAATTAATTTACTAATATTAGCTTCAGGAGCGGAATTGAAGGGAGTTACGAAAAGACAAATCGTATCTTGACTTTCAATGTATTTTTGTAAGTCTTTACGAATTGGGTTTTCATCTAATCCTTTGGTGTCAACGACAGAATCAAACTGATACAAGTTTGAACTAGATAAAACCTTATCGCTGACGTAAAGATTTATTTTTCTTGGTATAGCAAATTCTTTTAATTGGACATTATTAATAGCAGCGAAAGTATCTTTTATCCATTCGTGTTCCTTGTTTTGATTGTCAAACTCAATTTTGATAGTAGTTCTAGATTCAAGCTTTGCGTTATTTAATGCAGTCTTTCTTAAAACATCTTCTCCAAACTCTTTAAATAATTCTTTAGCTTTATCAATTGGAACGCTTTTAGTTTTGTTATCCTCCGTAACAGATTTGAAAATTATTTTCAGGTCTACTATATTCCTAATAGCTTTTTCAATCTCTTGAGAAATAATTGGTTTAGACTCTGGATTAGGACTATTTTCATTTGCAATAGAGTCGCAGAATTCAAAAATAAGACTTTCCATCTCATCGACAGTATAAGGCTCTATTTCTATATAAGTTTTTTCCGCAGCTTTAAGAATTACCTCGCATATAGTAGTTCGTCCCGATCCTGTTGATAATAATTCTTTAGTGGCAATGAAGTTTGTAGTTTTCTTGTTAATAGTCCTGGAAACTTTGAAGTCGCTTATCAAATTAAAAATATGACAAATAGCTGTTGTCTTTCCTTGACCAATCGTACCGATGAATATAAGTTTATATTTGTCTATGTTAAGAATCGTCTCAATTTCTGATAATCGCTCCAGCTTTGATTGTAAGTTGTTGATGCAAATATGCTTGATTATATTAATTTCCGAACCAGCAGATATTTTTTTAATTTCAACTTTTAAGCTTTTCTGTAGTAAGGCGATTTCTTCTTGCCACTGTATTGTCAACATATTATTTACCCTGCTTTAGGATTGGTTGGTTGACCTTAGTATTCCCAATATGTAGGAATATCTAATAAAATTCTTACAATTCATCCAATAGCTTTCTTGCATAAAGACTCTCTGTTACTCTAAATCCCGCTCCCACACGCTAATAGAGACATTCTTAGCTGGATGGAGATATGGCGATCGCATAACTGGCTGAAGAAACAGGTAAACTTAACTTTGTAGGGGTTAGAGGGCGATCGCATTCTAACTCCATTAACACCCGTAATCTTTTAGAGTAGAGAAAACTAATCAAAAAATATTACTTATGTCTCAACCTACACCTAACCCCAATGTAAGACGCGGTAGAGTTTTCCCAGGGATTGAATTATCGGCAGAACAAAAGGCAGAGAATCGGGCAAGAAGGGAAGCTTTTTATCAACGCTGCTGGCCAATTTTTGAACAGTTGAAGCCGGAAATATTAGATAAATACTACGGTTGGTATATTGCTATTGAACCAGATAGCGGAGATTATTTCATCGACGAAGATAAGGAAGTTGCTAGTCGAAAAGCAAGGGAAAAACACCCTAATGTTATTCATCATATGTTTGGGATTAATGAAACTGGTGTTAGTGGGAGAATATGATCCAAGGACGATTTGGAGAAAATGGGCAAATATATTTTGAAATTGATTTAATTACTGGAGACGGATTAAGCTTTTCAACTGAGGCAGTTTTAGACACTGGCTTTACAGAGTTTTTGGCGATAAGTCAGCAAGATTTAGTAAGTCTTGATTGGATGTTTTTAAGTCAAGACAAAGTGAGAACAGCACAGGGAGAAGCAACTTTTGATATTTACTTAGGCAAAATAATCATAGATGAACAAGAGTTTGAAATCCCAGTATTTGCCGGAGATGAAATTAGAGAGATTTTATTGGGTTCTCAATGGCTGAAAATCTTTAAATTAACAGCAGATTACCCAGAAAACCGAATAACTTTAGAGTAACTTAGCGCGATCGCATTTTATTCTGTTACTTAAAATTGTTGTTTTGCTGCTTTACGTTTAGCTTCTGCCTTACTTTGCCATTTGTAAGCTATTTCTGTTGCTACTTCACTCATTTCTCTAGCTTTACGTTCAAAGTCTTTAGCAAGTTCAAGTAGTTCTAGTAGTTTTTCTTCTGGTAGTTCTTTCATAATAAATTCTCCATTGCGATCGCACTTTCCATATCCTTATGCAAATTAACATTGAAACCTTTACTGTAAATAAGCGTTTTCCTTTAACTATTAGTCGCGGTACAACGGCGCAAACAACTAATATTTGGGTGAAAGTATCACAAGATGGCATTGAAGGCTGGGGAGAAGCTTCGCCTTTTTCCTTGGGAAACCATAGCCAATCTACTGAAATGCTGCAAATAGCGTTACAACAAGTTGCACCAATTTTAAGTAATTATCATCCTTTGCAAAGGCAACAAATTCAGCAAGTATTACAATCTTATTCAATTCCATCTTCGGCGCAAGCGGCGATAGATATGGCTTTGCATGACTGGTTGGGAAAACAGGTAAAATTACCCTTATGGCAATTGTGGGGGTTAGATTGCGATCGCATTGTCCCAACTTCGGTAACAATTGGCATCAATTCCCCCGAAAAAGCGCAAGCACGAGTCATTGATTGGTTGAAATTCGTAGATATAAAGGTACTAAAAATAAAGCTAGGAAGTACCGCCGGAATTGAAGCCGATAAAGCAATGTTGTTAGCCGTGCAAGAAGTCGCACCCGTTCAAGAATTGTTTGTTGATGCTAATGGCGGTTGGAGTCTAGAAGACGCGGTGACAATGTGCGCTTGGCTGGGAGAATTGGGAGTAAAGTATGTAGAACAACCATTGCCAAGAGGAGAGGAAAATAAGTTATTAGAATTAAAAATGCGATCGCCTTTACCGATATTTGTTGATGAAAGCTGTATGACTAGCGCAGACATCCCTATACTTGCCAATTCTGTAGCGGGGATTAATATCAAGCTAATGAAAGCTGGCGGATTGAGTGAAGCGCTGCGAATGGTACACACTGCTAAAGCTTACGGATTGCAAATAATGTTTGGTTGTTATTCTGATAGTACGCTTGCCAATACCGCCGCCGTACATTTATCGCCTTTAGCGGATTATCTCGACTTGGATAGTCACTTGAATTTAATAGACGATCCTTTTAGCGGTGCAATAATGCAACAAGGAAGATTGCAGCCTAATAATAAACCAGGTTTGGGAGTAGAATATCGTGCGGTTGGGAAGTAACGAAGCGGAAAGTTGGGGGGATGGTTCTACCTCCCCCAAGCTTTTCAAGAAAAAAGTTGCTATTTTGCTCCATGATGGGGTTAAAGGTGTTTATGGCAAAACAGGTTTAGCATTACTGCGGTTTAGTGATGCTGCTATTGTCGCTGTAATCGATCGCCAGTGTGCGGGAGAATCGTTACCGCAATTAACGGGAATTAATCGCAACGTGCCGATTGTCGGTACTGTAACAGAAGCTTTGAACTATGCGCCATCGGTATTAGTAATTGGAATCGCACCTTCTGGGGGAGTATTACCTATTGAATGGTTAGCAGAAATTAAGCAAGCTGTAAGTGCGGGTTTATCAATTGTTAATGGTTTGCATACTCCAATGAAGAATATGCCAGAATTTCAAACCCTCAAATCTGGACAATGGATTTGGGATGTTAGAAGAGAACCAAGCAATATAGAAGTTGCTAGTGCTAAAGCGCAAACTCTTTCTTGTCAGCGCTTCCTTACCATTGGTACGGATATGGGAATTGGTAAAATGTCTACTAGCTTAGAATTACACAAAGCTTCTCAAAAACAGGGAATGCGATCGCATTTTATCGCTACAGGACAAACTGGAATCATGATTTCCGGCGATGGTGTAGCACTAGATGCAGTACGGGTAGACTATGCGGCGGGTGCGGTGGAACAATTAGTTATGCGTTATGGTGATTGCGACATTCTGCACGTAGAAGGACAAGGATCGCTCTTACATCCCGGTTCTACAGCAACTTTACCTTTAATTCGGGGTACGCAACCAACGGCATTAATTTTAGTCCACCGTGCCGGACAAACTAACGTCCGCAACCACCCAAATGTATTGATTCCACCGCTTACAGAGGTCGTAAAGCTTTATGAAACAGTGGCAACGGCGGGGGGAGCGTTTAAGGCGGTGGAGGTGAAAGCGATCGCACTTAATACCGCGCATTTAGATGAGAATATGGCACAAGATGCGATCGCGCTTGTTCAAAAAGAGACACAATTACCTTGTACCGATCCCGTGCGTTTTGGTGCAGAAATCTTATTAAATGCTGGTAAAACGAATTAGTCTACAATTTGACACATAGATTCTGTTTAATCCAAAGTTGCCTTAAGACGTATAAATATGTGACGGTGAAAGCGATCGCCCTAAATACCGCGCATTTAGATGAGAATATGGCACAAGATGCGATCGCGCTTGTTCAAAAAGAGACACAATTACCTTGTACCGATCCCGTGCGTTTTGGTGCAGAAATCTTATTAAATGCTGGTAAAACGAATTAGTCTACAATCTGACATAGATTCTATTTAATCTAAATTTGGCTTAAGGCGTATAAATAATGGATACAAAAGCTTTTAAAAAGTCGCTTCAACATTCGGAAAACTACCACCGCAAAGGATTTGGTAAAGCAGCCGAAGTTGCTACATTGTTGAAAACCGAGTATCAAAGCAATTTAGTTCAGCTTATCCGCGACAATAACTACACTCTTACGCGCGGCGATGTCACGATCCGGCTTGCAGAGTCTTTTGGCTTTTGTTGGGGTGTAGAACGCGCCGTAGCGATGGCTTACGAAACTCGTCAGCATTTTCCCACCGAACAAATTTGGATTACTAACGAAATTATCCATAACCCTTCAGTAAATCAGCGTTTGCGCGAAATGCAGGTGAAATTTATTGAAGTAACTAACGGTGATAAAGACTTTTCTGTTGTCAATTCTGGCGATGTAGTTATTCTTCCCGCCTTTGGCGCAAGTGTCCAAGAAATGCAGCTACTCAACGATAAAGGTTGTAAAATTGTTGATACTACCTGTCCTTGGGTTTCTAAGGTTTGGAATACCGTTGAAAAGCACAAAAAAGGCGATTATACGTCAATTATTCACGGTAAGTATAACCACGAAGAAACGATCGCCACAAGTTCTTTTGCTGGGAAGTATTTAATTGTCCTCAATCTCGATCAAGCAGAGTATGTAGCGTCTTACATTCTTAATGGCGGTGACGCTAACGAATTTATGAGTAAATTTAACCATGCTCATTCGGAGGGATTCAACCCCGATGAAGACTTAAAACAAATTGGGATTGCTAACCAAACTACCATGCTCAAAAGTGAAACTGAGCTTATTGGCAAGCTATTTGAGCGGACAATGATGAGAAAATATAGTCCAAGTAAGCTAACCGAGCATTTTCAAACCTTCAATACTATCTGCGATGCTACTCAAGAACGTCAAGATGCAATGTTTCAACTTGTCGAAGAAAAGTTAGATTTGATGGTAGTAATTGGCGGTTTTAATTCTTCTAATACTACACATTTGCAAGAAATTGCTGTAGAAAGGGGTATTGCTTCTTATCATATCGATTGTGTTGAACGCATTGATACCAAAGGGATCGAGCATCGTTTGCTAGATGGTAACTTGCAAGTAAGTCAAAACTGGCTACCAAAAGGTGCAATTACAATCGGAGTAACTTCGGGAGCTTCTACGCCGGATATAGTTGTAGCGGATATTGTAGAGAAGATTTTTGCCTTAAAAGCAGACAATTAATTTTATCTCCACTTGCCACGCATTTAGCTAAAAACTATTAATTTCCTGTATATTGCTCAGAGACAGATTTGCAAATAAGTCTCCACGTTCAACAATTGGAGGCTTATTTGCTATTTGGTGTTAAAACTGAGTTTTTACTTTAGGAGTTTAAAATAATCATGGCAATTGAGAGCATAACCACTTTTATAGATAGTTTCAGCCAAGGCTACGATCCCATATCTCAACTACTGCTAAAGCTACCCATTAATTGGACTATTGTAGCTCAAACTCTCAAGCAAACAGACTTAGTAAGCGACGTACAAAAAGTTTTTGGTCATTTTGTCGCCACTGGCCAAATTTGGGCTTTGCTTACAGGATTAATTATCGGTTATTTGTTCCGCAGTCTGACTAGCTACTAGCTAAGTGTTAGTTTATCAAGCAGCGTAACAGTAGCTAAAGATAATTTAGCCTTGTTGGCGCAACCGTTGCATCTATTTTGACAAACTGAAGTTGATAAAACCTTTATAGTTGAATGTCTATTTATTGTATTATCAGGGACGAAAACCGTCCTTATAAGGTGCTGTGAGTCAACAACCAACTTGGAGCCAACGATTTGAATCAGCTTTGCATCCAGCGATCGCAATTTTCAATGCTAGTATTGGCTTTGACATTGAATTAATTGAGTACGATCTAACTGGTTCCATTGCTCACGCCAAAATGCTGGCTCATAGTAAGATTATTCCCCCAGAGGAAGCCGAGCAATTAGTCCAAGGATTGGAACAAATACGTCTTGAATACAAGAGCGGACAATTTACCCCTGGAGTTGACGCGGAAGACGTACACTTTGCTGTCGAAAAACGACTAACTGAAATTACTGGGGAGGTGGGGAAAAAACTACACACTGCTAGATCCCGCAACGATCAAGTTGGTACAGATATTCGCTTATATCTGCGCGACAAAATAGAGTTTATTAGTACAGATATCCGCAAGTTTCAAAAAACTTTACTCCAAATTGCCGAGCAAAATGTCGAAACGCTCATCCCCGGTTATACCCACCTCCAACGCGCTCAACCGATAAGTTTGGCTCATCACCTGCTTGCCTACTTGCAAATGCTCCAGCGCGACTGGGAACGCTTGCAAGATGTATATAAGCGAGTAAATATCTCTCCCCTCGGTAGCGGTGCTTTAGCAGGGACGACTTTCCCTATTGATAGACACTACACCGCCGAACTGTTGCATTTTGATGGAGTTTATGCAAATAGTTTAGACGGAGTAAGCGATCGCGATTTTGCCATCGAATTTTTGGGCGCAGCCAGTATTATCATGGTTCACCTCAGCCGCCTGTCTGAGGAGGTGATATTGTGGTCATCAGAAGAATTTAGATTTGTCAAGCTTACAGATAGCTGTGCGACAGGTTCGAGCATTATGCCTCAAAAGAAAAACCCCGATGTCCCAGAATTGGTAAGGGGTAAAACTGGGAGAGTTTGCGGACATCTGCAAGGGTTATTGATGTTGATGAAAGGGCTACCATTGGCTTACAACAAAGACTTACAAGAAGACAAAGAAGCCTTATTTGACACTGTAAAAACTGTTAGAGCTTGCTTAGAAGCAATGACAATTTTGTTTCAAGAAGGTTTAGAATTTCAGACTAAACGCCTAGCGCAAGCGGTAGCAGAAGATTTTTCTAATGCAACAGATGTCGCCGATTATTTAGCAGCGCGGGGTATTCCTTTTCGCACTGCTTACAATTTAGTTGGTAAAGTAGTCAAAACTTGCCTAGCTGAAGGGAAATTACTTAAAGATTTAAGTCTGCAAGAATGGCAACAATTGCACCCAGCCTTTGCGGAAGATATTTATAATGCGATCGCACCCCATCAAGTAGTTGCAGCCCGTAATAGTTACGGTGGTACAGGCTTTGAGCAGGTAAAAAGTGCGATCGCAACGGCTCGCGTTCAAATCGAGGTTAAAGCATGAATTGGCGCTTATTAACGATAACTGTCGCAAGTATTTCTCTATTTGGTGGGCAAAGTATTGCTGCTCCGCCCTTAACACTATCTATTAATTGTCTTAAAGCCACAACTACTGTAGAAATTAATGAATGTACGGCGCGGGAAGCAAAAGCCGCCGATCGCCAACTTAACCAAACCTATCAAAAATTAAGACCAAAACTATCTACTAAACAAAGGCAAAGATTAACCCAAGCTCAGTCGGAGTGGATTAATTTCCGCGATCGCACTTGTGAATACGAAGCAGGTGAGTGGGAAGGAGGTACAGGCGCAAGCGCCGCTTACTCGGCTTGCATCTCTAGAGTGACGACGCAACGCACCGCAGACTTGCAACGTTATTTAAATAGATAAAAAAGTGGCAGCAATTAGTTCGCTGCCACTTTTTTTTAATTAATCATACTTTAGAGTGCTACTTAGTCAGCAGCCGTTGTAGCTGCTCCTTCGTCTTCTTCACTCTTAGGCGATCTTTGATTAAACCTTCTTTGGAACCGCCCTGTAGTAGTCCGTTTACGAAACTTCCGGGCGTATGCCTGGTTCCGTAGCGCCTTTTCTTTCTTGGGGTTACGGCGCTTTGCCATGTTCACCTCGTTAATAAACAACCAACAACGCTCTAATTTTAGAGACAGTGCAAATCGTTCATTCTAACTGTATTAACCTAGTTTAGTCAAATGTAATGGGCAATTCGCAACTCAATGGTGTTTTTATCAAGATTTAGCGAAAATTCCCAAAGCCTTAATCCAAGTTGCCCAAAAAGTATTTTTTGGGCTTAAAACAGTAGATAAATATAATAAAAGGTTATGAGATACAAATTACTCGGAAACAGTGGGCTAAGGGTTTCAGAAATTTGTTTAGGGACTATGAGTTTTGGAGAAGATTTTGGCTGGGGAATTTCCGAACCAGAAAGCCGCCAAATTTTTGATGCGTTTGTAGAAGGCGGGGGAAATTTTATCGATACCGCCAACGAAGTTTATAACGGTGGTAGTAGTGAGAAGTTTTTAGGAGAATTTATCGCTACCGATCGAGATCGCATTGTTTTATCTACAAAATACACTGATAGCCTATCAACAAACGATCCTAACTTTGCAGGCAATCAACGCAAAAATATGGTGCAGTCTTTAGAAAGAAGTCTTAAGCGGCTCAAAACCGATTATATCGATTTATTTTGGCTGCATTCTTGGGACTTTGTGACTCCGATAGAAGAAATTATGCGCGCCTTTGACGATTTGGTGCGATCGGGAAAGGTACTTTATATTGGGATTGCCGATGCTCCTGCTTGGGTGATATCTCGCGCTAATACTATAGCCGAGTTGCGCGGCTGGACACCCTTTATTGCTACTCAAATCGAGTACAGCTTAGTAGAACGTACTCCAGAGCGCGAAATTTTACCAATGGCACAAAAGCTTAATATTGGCATAGTTGCTTGGTCTGTTTTGGCAAGCGGGATTCTTTTAAAAGAGAAAGAAGCTAACCCTGAAGCCGTACCTTTGAACAAAGTAGGGTTTGGCGAATTAACTAATTACGAATTTGCGATCGCCAGCCTTGTTCAACAAATAGCCCAACAAGCGGGTTGCACTCCCGCCCAAGTAGCCATCAATTGGGTACGCAGCAAAGGTATTATCCCTATTTTGGGAGCCAATAAAATATCCCAGTTACAAGCAGACTTAGCTTGTCTTGATTTTCAGCTATCAACCGAACACTTAAAAGCTCTAGATGATGTCAGCACAATTGAGCTTGGCTTTCCTCATGACTTTTTAGCCATAACGAAAGAATCTACCTTTGGGGGAATGTTTAATTTGATTGGCGATCGCCCTAATAATTAATTACGTAGAGACGTAGCATTGCTACGTCTCTACCAATACACTAGGAAGCCTGAAGGTAGGAAGCTAATGCCTCAGAGTCGCCGATTAGTTTGCTATTAATAAACACTTGAGGAACGGTTATTGCTCCCGTAACAGCCCGTAAAGAGCGGTTAGTGATGTCTTTACCTAATACAATTTCTTCATATTCCAAGCCATGCTCAGTGAGCATTTTTTTAGCACTAGCGCAGAAAGGGCAACCCACTTTTGTAAACAAAGATACTACTTTGGGCTTTACAGCTTCAGCATTGATATACCTCAGCATTGTATCCGCATCCGATACCTCAAAGGGATCGCCGGGTACATTTGGCTCAATAAACATTTTTTCAATCAAGCCATCTTTTACTAGCATCGAATAGCGCCACGAGCGTTTGCCAAAGCCTAAGTCTGCTTTATCTACTAGCATTCCCATACCTTCGGTAAATTCGCCGTTACCATCAGGAATTACCGTGAGATTGTTTGCTTGTTGATCTTTCATCCATTCGTTCATTACGAAGGTATCGTTCACAGAAATGCAGACAATACTATCTACACCATTTTGTTTAAAGACTGGCGCTAACTCGTTATAACCAGGAAGGTGAGTTGACGAACAAGTTGGCGTAAAAGCACCAGGCAATGAAAATACAATTACAGTCTTACCTGCAAATAAATCATCGGTAGTGACATCCATCCATTGATTATCTTTACGAGTACGGAATGTCACATCCGGGACTCTTTGCCCTTCTTTATTGGTGAACATTAATTTGGCTCCTCAGCCTTTGTGAACTTATATAAAGCGTACTCATTATGAATACGCTTGTCAATATTTTTGTTACTTTTAGCTGAAGAAGTTAAACTTGAACGCCGATAGGACAAGAGACATTTGTGCCACCTAAACCGCAATAGCCACCGGGGTTTTTGGCGAGGTACTGTTGATGGTAGCCTTCAGCAAAGTAAAATTCGGGAGCATCAACAATTTCGGTGGTAATTTCTTTGTAGCCTGCTTTGGTCAGTGCTTGCTGATAAGTAGTTTTAGAAGCTTCGGCAACTTGCTTTTGACTGTCGGAATAAGTATAAATGCCCGAACGGTATTGAGTCCCGGCATCATTGCCTTGACGCATTCCTTGAGTTGGGTTGTGGCTTTCCCAAAAAACTTTAAGCAGAGTTTCGTAGCTGACAACCTTGGGATCGAAGACAACTAAAACTACTTCATTGTGTCCCGTCATTCCCGAACAAACTTCCTCGTAGGTAGGATTAGGTGTAATTCCGCCAGCGTAGCCTACCGCCGTAGTATAAACGCCTTCTATCGTCCAAAACTTGCGCTCCGCTCCCCAAAAGCAGCCAAGTCCAAACACAGCAGTTTCCATACCATCAGGATAAGGAGGCTGGAGGGGGTTATTATTGACAAAATGGCTCTTGGGTACTTGCATAGATTGCGATCGCCCAGGCAATGCTTTTTCGGCGGTAGGGAGGGTTGTTTTTTTGCCAAGTCCAAATATCATAAAAATCTCTAAATAGCGCTCTACCTTACGAATATAACTTACTGAGTTATTGTCCAGTGCCGTATTTACGGGCGGTAAAGCGATCCTATAGATTCGTAATTTAACTGAGGTAATACGGAAATTGTTGAGCCAGAATCGCCTTGAACTTGCTTTAAGAACTGAGGGTTTAGGCTTTGAAAATGACCCCGGATTCTCTAGCTAATTCTACATACTGGTTCTTATAAGACTTGCTTTGGAAAGAACTTTCCCTAGCCAAGGTTAGAAACCAAGATATAAAGGTAATATTCACCTACCAAAATAACTATCTGTGGCGAACGAAGAATTACTGCAACCTTTAGCTCAAACACCACTATTTCAACTAGCTGTAGAACTCAAAGCCAGACTAACTAGCTTTGGCGGTTGGGAAATGCCCGTACAATTTGGAGGAATTGGAAACGAACACCAAGCAGTAAGAACTTCGGCGGGAATGTTTGATATTTCCCACATGGGTAAGTTTGCGTGTCAAGGTAAAGGGTTAATTGCTCAATTTCAGCGTTTAGTTCCTTCAGATTTAAGCCGATTGCAAAGCGGGACTTCGCAGTACACTGTACTATTAAATCCTCAAGGGGGGATTATTGACGATATTATTTTCTACTACCAAGGAGAAGATAATACAGGGCAGCAGCGCGCGATCGCAATTGTCAACGCTGCAACTAATGCTAAAGACAAAGCGTGGTTATTGCAACAGTTAGACCCAAATTTAGCGCAGTTACAGGCGCTACCCCCACAGGTATTAATTGCCGTCCAAGGGCCTCAAGCGGCTACTTATTTACAGCAATTTGTCAAAGAAGATTTAACCCCAATTCAGGCTTTTGGACACCTCAACGCTACTGTATTAGAGCAGCCAGGGTTTATAGCGCGGACGGGTTACACAGGAGAAGATGGCTTTGAAATTATGGTAGAACCAACTGTAGGTGTAAAGCTGTGGCAAAACCTGTTCGAGGCGGGTGTTATTCCTTGCGGCTTGGGTGCAAGAGATACGTTGCGTTTAGAGGCATCAATGGCACTCTACGGGCAGGATATTGATGATACTACTACACCTCTAGAGGCGGGTTTAGGCTGGTTAGTGCATTTAGATACTAAAGGTGATTTTATTGGCAGAAAGGTATTAGAGCAGCAAAAATTAGCGGGAGTACCCAGGAAACTTGTAGGGTTACAAATGCAGGGGCGCAATATTGCCCGTCACGGCTACCAAGTATTATCAAACGGTCGGATTGTAGGGGAAATTACTAGCGGGACAATATCGCCAACCTTGGGTTATCCTGTCGCCCTTGCTTACGTGCCTACGGAACTTGCTAAAATTGGGCAATCATTGGAAGTAGAAATTAGAGGGAAAACTTACCCAGCAGTGGTAGTCAAAAAACCTTTTTATAAAAAAGCTTATTAATTAGGGTTAATGGTAATTTATTTAGTTGGCAAGTTAAATTGGCTTTGAATGCAACCTACAAACGCACAAACACAAGGACTATACAGGCTTTGTTACCGACTCACAAATATTATTTATCCTGGATGGCAGTATAGAATTATTGAACTTGTCAGGATAGATCGGCGTACAGGAAATTTGTACTTAATTGCGGGAGAAAATCTCGATTTTGAGATTAAACCTACTGGAGGATACGAACCATGATCAGCACTAACTACGATGAGATGAGCTTAGATGAGTTACGGCGGTATGTTTTGACTCATCGAGAGGACGATCGCGCTTTTTACACTTATATCAAGCGATCAAAAGCCACAGGACGCATGATTAGTATAGATTTGAGTAGCGATCGCTGGGAAGAAACTTTAGATCGACAAATTCAAAAAAACCTTGCAGTAGAGGATGAGCAAGACAGATTTTAATTACGAACCTTTTTGATTATCAGAGCGAAAGCGTCCGCTAATAATGTCGCGCTGCTTGAGGTGTTTGGTTTTGCGCCCACTGACGCGCTTGCGCCACATTTTGAAACTAGATGCTTGCATTTGTTGCCGCATTAGCTCAATAACTTGAGGTTCTTGTAATCCAAATTGTAAGGCGATCGCTTCAAAGGGGGTGCGATCTTCCCACGCCATTTCGAGAATGCGATCAATAGCTTCGGAATCAAGATTAGGTAAATTCATGCTGTAGAGAATGTCTGACTGCGTACTTCTAATTTAACGTATTGGGTTAAAAAATTGTATCTGTCCTCAAGCAGGTACATTATTGCGGTATCCACTGGAAAAAACAAACGTTACCCTTTTGCTCTATAACTTCTGCGCCCAAGCGATGATAAAAACCAACCGTGCGAGTATTGCGAACATCAGCCGTCCAAGCCAGGTGAGTACAGTGATGATTGTTAGCAACTTGAGCTAGATAACTCATTAGTGCTGCGCCTACTTGTTTACTTCTAAATTTTTCATCTACATACAAATCGTCAAGCCAAATACTAGGTAACCCTTTAAATGAGGAGTATCTAAAATAATACAAAGCAAATCCAATCGGTTGTTCTATCTCAGCAAACAAAACTTGCGCTGAAGGCTTGGGACTAAAGATAGTTTGGCGGATTTTCTCGGCGGAAGTTTCAATCTTCCCAGAGAAAGCGCCGATATTGCGGTCAAACTCCGACTTCTTGGTAATAAAAGATAAAATTATTTCTGCTTCTGCGACTTCTGCTGGACGGACTATTAGCCTAGATGCCAAACTTAACTCGTTATTGCTCATTGCAAGACCTCAAACTTTTTGGTGTTAGTTGGCTGTATCTGCTTCGATCTCAAACTTGGCGTTAGAGGACAGTATTTTGCCCGGAGAGCCATAATGTTTAAGGCAAAATGCTTCAAATTTCATTAACTTCATTATAAAGAAGCGCGATAGCGCAAGCGCGCCCGTTACCGGGCGATCGCACTCCCTAACTCTACAAGCAGTGCGAAATAGATAAATTACCCTATTGCTATCAATGCGATCCGTGTTATTGCTATTTTTAGCAAAGTGCGATCGCGCAAGCAAGTAATCCTAGGAGCAAAAAAGTAATAATTTTATGGCTTTAGAATACCCAGACGACTTGAAATATCTAGACTCTCACGAGTACGTGCGCTTCGATGGCGATATTGCAACTATTGGTATTAGTGCTTTTGCTGTAGACCAATTAGGCGATATTGTCTTTTTAGAGTTGCCCGAAGTTGGCGAAGTTGTCACAAAGAGCGAAACCTTTGGCTCGGTAGAATCAGTAAAAGCCGTTGAAGACTTAGTATCAGCTATTAGCGGCACGATAATCGAGCGCAATGAAGCGGTAATAGAAACCCCCGAACAAGTAGCAGCAGATCCTTATGGTGAAGGCTGGTTGCTCAAAGTCCGCTTTGACGATCAAAGCGAAGCAGATGATGCTTTAACAGCTTCAGAATATCGCGCTTTAGTAGAAGGTCACTAACTTTATATTGCGGGACTAGAAAACTATAAATTTTCACTCAAAATTATTAATAATCTAGTCCCCATTTGCAAAAAAATGTTGCAGAATATGTATAAAGTCACACTTGGAGAGCCATTTAGTGGTAGTTAGTCTTCCTACTCAAGCAATAAATGACAAGGAAATATTAGCGCGATCGCCTGATTTTCTGCAACGGCATCTTGGCTCGAACGCCGCCCAAATTCAACAAATGCTAGAAGTATTAGGACTAGCAAGCTTAGATGACTTGATAGATAAAACTGTTCCGCAATCAATTAGGTATAATAAGCAGCTAAATTTACCAGCAGCTTTGAGCGAACAAGCAGCTTTAACCAAATTAAGAGCAATTTCGCTCAAAAACGATGTTTTTCGCTCTTTTATTGGCATGGGCTACCACAACTGCATTACCCCCCCTGTAATTCAAAGAAATATTTTAGAAAATCCTGGCTGGTACACGGCTTATACTCCTTATCAACCAGAAATAGCCCAAGGACGACTAGAGGCGCTGCTCAATTTTCAAACCGTAATTATTGACTTAACAGGGCTAGAAATTGCCAATGCTTCCTTGTTAGATGAAGCTACGGCGGCGGCGGAAGCGATGACAATGAGCTATGGAATTAGCAAAAATAAATCAAAATCATTTTTTGTTAGTAATAGCTGTCATCCCCAAACTATTGAAGTTATCCAAACTCGCGCCCAACCATTAGGTATTGATGTAATTGTTGGCAACCATCAAGATTTTACCTTTGAGCAACAAGTTTTTGGCGTATTGCTTCAGTATCCAGCCACCGACGGGACAATTTATGATTACCGTGCTTTTGTAGAAAAAGCCCACACTCAAGGCGCTTTAGTAACGGTAGCTGCCGATATATTGAGTTTGACTTTGCTCATGCCTCCAAGAGAATTTGGCGCAGATATAGCTGTAGGAAGCACTCAGCGCTTTGGTATTCCTTTAGGTTACGGGGGGCCTCATGCGGCATATTTTGCCACCAAGGAGGAGTACAAACGCCAGGTACCAGGGCGAATTGTGGGAGTTTCTAAAGATGTAAAAGGTAAAACGGCACTACGTTTAGCTTTGCAAACAAGAGAGCAACATATTAGACGCGACAAAGCCACTAGCAACATTTGTACGGCACAAGTTTTACTAGCGGTAATGGCGGGAATGTATGCGGTGTATCATGGCGCAGAAGGACTAAGAAACATTGCTCAAGATATCTACGATTTGACCGCAGTTTTAGCTTCAGGCTTGCAAAAGCTGGGTTATAAGTTGGGTAGTACAGAGATTTTTGATACAGTTAGAATCGATTTGGGGGAATCAAGCAATGCAGACATCCTCCAAGCTGCCGAAACGCGAAAAATTAATCTGCGAGATTTAAACGCTACGTCTATAGGCATTTCTTTAGATGAAACTACTACATTGGTAGACGTTCAAGAACTGTTAGAAATTTTTGCCTTAAATAGTGAGTTGCCTTTTAATATTGAAGAATTAGCAAGTCAAGTTAAAGCAAATCCGCCCACATTAAAACGGACTAGCAGCTATTTAACTCATCCAGTATTTAACAGTTACAAGAGCGAAACCGAGCTTCTACGCTACTTGTACCGCTTGCAATCTAAAGATTTATCTTTAACTACATCAATGATTCCTTTAGGTTCATGCACGATGAAGTTAAACGCAACGGCGGAAATGATGCCTGTAACATGGGCAGAATTTGGTAACATTCATCCTTTTGCACCGCTAAGTCAAACTAGGGGTTATCAAGAATTATTTGCCCAACTTGAAGACTGGCTGGGAGAAATTACAGGTTTTGCCGGGATTTCGCTGCAACCAAATGCAGGTTCTCAAGGAGAATATACAGGCTTACTCGTAATTCGTCAGTACCACGAACATCGCCACGAAGGACATCGAAATGTTTGTTTAATTCCTACTTCCGCTCACGGTACAAACCCCGCTAGTGCGGTAATGTGCGGCATGAAAGTAGTTCCCGTCGCCTGTGACGAACAAGGAAACGTAGATTTAGCTGACTTGCAAGCCAAAGCCCAAACGCATAGCAACGAACTAGCGGCGCTGATGGTAACTTATCCTTCTACGCACGGTGTTTTTGAGGAGGAAATTAAGGATATCTGCGCTATAGTTCACAGTCATGGCGGACAAGTCTACATGGATGGGGCAAATATGAACGCCCAAGTCGGTTTATGTCGTCCGGGAGACTTTGGTGCAGATGTTTGTCACTTGAACTTGCACAAAACTTTTTGTATCCCTCACGGCGGCGGCGGGCCAGGAATGGGCCCCATTGGGGTAATGGCTCATTTAGTGCCATTTTTGCCGGGACACTCGGTAGTTTCTATAGGCGGACAAGGTATTGGAGCGGTAGCGGCGGCTCCTTGGGGTAGTGCCAGCATTTTGACTATTTCCTGGATGTACATCGCCATGATGGGCGCTGAAGGGTTAACTCAAGCTACCAAAGTTGCAATTCTCAACGCTAACTATATTGCTCATCAACTTCAAGACCATTATCCCGTATTGTATAAAGGCAAAGCTGGACTCGTCGCCCATGAGTGTATTTTGGACTTGCGGAGCTTGAAAAAAAGCGCCAGTATTGAGGTAGATGATATTGCCAAACGGCTGATGGATTACGGCTTTCATGCGCCGACAGTTTCTTGGCCCGTAGCTGGAACGATGATGGTAGAGCCAACAGAAAGCGAATCGAAAGCAGAATTAGATCGTTTTTGCGAAGCTATGACTTCCATTCGCCAAGAGATCGCAGACATTGAGCAAGGCAACGCAGATATGCAAGATAATGTCTTGAAAAATGCCCCCCACACGGCGGAGGTATTGATTGCTGACGCATGGGAACATACTTATAGCCGTAACAGCGCTGCTTATCCTGCATCGTGGACGCGAGAGTATAAGTTTTGGACGGCGGTTAGTCGCATAGATAATGCTTTTGGCGATCGCAATTTTATCTGTTCTTGTCTGCCAATGTCAGATTACTAACACCTTTTGGCTAAAAATACTCTACCCGCTTTCTCAACAAAGCGGGTTTTTTATCGAAAAGCTGATAACTATTGGGCGATCGCATCCATCTCTGGAGTGGGAAAAATAAACTGAGCAGTAGAAGCTATAAAAGCCGCCGGATCGTTTTGATATTGAGCAAGGTGCAAACGGCGGCTTGGATTCCAACCATCAATCTCAACTTGAGCGTTTAAAGCGGCTAAAGCTAGGCGGCGCAAACGAGCATCCTCTTGAATTCGTAAAGTTGTTTCAAGAGCAATTAAGTCATTTAATTCATAACGGTTAGTAAGTGTACTTATAGCTTCAACAGCAATCCACAAATCCTCTGGTAGTAGGGTTTGAATTGAGGAAGTCGCAAAATCTATTAATTCAGGCATTGGTAAAGCTGCGATCGCTAATTTCCATCTTAAAGACGAAACCAAACTATCGGTAGCAAGTACCGCCAACACCAAACGAATTGTTGGTAATAGCTGGCTGCGCCGCCATTGTGACTCTCTTTGTAAAGCATCAATGGTTGTTTGTAAACTCCGCCTATCTGGTAAAATTTTCTGCACCACAGCCGCTACAACCTCCGCAGACTCGCCGCTATAGGTAAAAAAGAAAGCTTGAGCCGCCGTTACAGATTCATCGGGTAAAGAAGATGTTAATCTTTGAAGCAAAGGTTGCTGCAACTGACCCATTGGATCGGCAACGGGGAGACTTACGCAACGGCGCAATGCATCAATTCTGACTAGAGGATTGGGATGTTGTAATAGGGTTGCAAGTATTGCTAGTAATTTTGCTTGTGCTGTAGTAGAGAGGGAATTACTCGGAATCCTTGTTACCATCATAGAAATCGCGCTATCGGTTGAAACGGCTGCTTGCTGGAAAATTACCCAAGTTTCATTGCGCTCCAGATGCGTCCAAAATGCCCGTAACAAAGCAACTCGGACATCTCTATGCAACTCCCGATTGTTCCATGCGAGTAATTGTTGATAAGCCGATTCGGTTGTAAATTCGCCCATTAAGCGGATAACTTCTTTAGCAACAGTCACTTTTTCACCAGGGATTGCTTGGAGTAAAGAAATTGCATTATTTGGTGACATAGCTAAAACTGCACTACGCAGAGCATATATGGCAATTCGAGCGCGATCGTCTTCCAGAGCGGCGAGTAATACTGGAATGCCATCGCCATTATCACGTTTAGCCAAAACCTGCAAAGCGCGATCGCGGATTGCAAGCTGAGTATTTTCTGGGTGAGCCAACTGCGTCAACCGAGTTGGTGCAACAGTTTGTAATTGTCCCAGTTGCTCCATCACTTGAAACAGTGCAGGCTGATTTTGCCAACTATCTCGCGTTACAGCAATTAATGTTTCAGAGAATTTTTGCTGTTGATTTGCCGTCCAACGATGAAACCCATCGCGAACGCTGAGAACTAAATAAGTTTTACCCGTGCTAAATCGTCCTTTGTAAGCTCGGCGTTCTAAAAATGTAGTCAGCAAATCTTGGCGGTGACGATGCAAATATTTTTGCACAACAAGCTGAGTTATCCAACTGCGATCTTGGGCAATTAAAGCTGGAATTAGCGTCTCTAGGCGGTTGTAGTGATAAGTTTCTAATACTTGCAACCCAGAATCCGCAACCCAATCGGCACAACGAAGCCCAATAACTTGCTCTAGTAGTGCGACTAAACCATCAAAAACCCGCAACCGTCTACCAAAACACTGAGCAACTATGACTATATTTCCTCCTCGTTCTCGGTCTGCCCAAGCTTGAAAAATTGGCAATAATTGAGGTGCGATTGCTCTTACTTGGCTATTTGATAAGCGATCGCCTAAATTATAAAAACTCAGTTGTCCGCGCACTTTGACAATTAGTGCTAGTTGCTGCACTGCCCAAGCAGGATGAAAGGGCAATAAACGAATAATAAATCGTTTTACAGAACTTGATGTAGAGTAGGACAAATCTGCGGCGTTGAGGGCATCAAGAATTATTTGGGCTAAGTCTGATAAACTTTCAGTTTTCCACAAACTCGGTGGTAAGCTTGCCATTGCGCCTAGTATTGCCCCTCGGATTGGATCTTGTTCGTTACGACGAGCAATTATTTTTTGTAACACCTCAGAAGTCGCACTGCGTTTAAACCTTACGGTTTCTACCAAGGTTTTGAGAGCGATTGCCCGAATTTCTGGATCGGGATTTTGGACGAAAGTTTTAAGTATATTCCATGCTTCATCCCAAGGTAAAAAAGCGGCGTAGGGGAGACGCTGACTAAGGCGAGTAGCCCAAATGGGTAGCTCTAGATGCCAACGGGCTTCATGCTCTCGCTGGGAACGCGATAATAGTTGAACGAGATTGAGGGTTAAGATGCCGTCGGAGTCACGCCAGCGCGTATTGTAAGCTGTGTAAAGTTGCGATCGCTTTTCTGGCGTAAGCTTAGACAACCAAGACTCAGGATATTGTAAATAACCTTTTTCAATTAAAGCTGGCAACAAATGCCAATCGAGCTTATGGGCTACTTTAGAAGAAAAATCCCAATTTAGACGATCTTCAGACTGTAATACTATTTCTGCTACTTCGTTCCAGCACTTATCAACTAGCAATTGCAGATTAATTTGAGTTATGGACGTTGTTCTGAGCAAAGCACGACACAGATTTAAGGCGGCCTTAGGACAACGCTCTACAAGTTCTGGTAGCGCCGCATTAACGTAATAACTCAAACGTCGATCAAACTGGGTTATCGCTTCAGCTTGTTGTTGCAGAGTGTTTGCCGTAATTGTCGGATGATAACGAGCAAGCCGCAGCCAATCATCGTTGCTACTGCGTTGTAACAAGACTTCAATATGGCTAGTAACAAATTCTGCCGAGCCAAAAGCCAAATACTTGCTCAATTCTTCAGGATTTGCGATCGCTAAATTTGTTAAATAACGATCAATAACAGCATACCGACGCTTTTTGAGTAATTTCTTGAGTAAATGGGATCTTTGTTTAGTGGGGATTGCTTCTAACCCAGCAATTAGTTGGTTATCATCTTCAAATAGCACGATTAAATCCAGTGCTAAAGAGCGTATTCTGCGAGATGAATCGCTTAGACTTTGGTTAATCAACTCAATATTTTGACTACCATAACAGGATTGTAAAGACAAACAGCGTTGATAAAAATCTCCTTGAGCAAGCTGATTTAACGTACTTGCTAAGGCTTTATTATCCCTTGACTGCCTGCCTATTTGTACCATCTGCTGTATCCTTCTTTGATGAGTCAACGGTTCTAGAGTTCGCAGCAAGGTACTTAGATTCATAAAAAAGTTGTAGGTAACGTCAGCTATAAATTAAGGATGCCCATTTTTTGTAAAAAATCACTAATTAACGGCTATCTTAAGCGATCGCCCTTTTGTATCCAATCTTCATTAACTAAAACTTGCTTTTTAGCCTGTTTATATTAGTACAGATAATCGTCCCAAAGAATTGTTTCTACTCTTAAAATACATTATTAGATACTGGATTAACCTAGTTCTATTTATCAAAAATGCGATCGCTAAGAGACAGAAACAAACTGGGGTTAAATCCGCAAATATTGGTTTTAATTAAATGCTCTAAAGTACTAAATTTTTTGTTTATTATGTAATCTTATTCGCCGTTTTTGTATCAAAGGGATATGATTTAGCAATGGCAATTATTGATGGTATGGAAGAACGAAGCCTAAACGTAGACATGCCTTTGAGCATTTTATATTTAATTGCGCCTAGCTACTTCCTAGCTAATTATTCTTGTACAGATATCCGAGGTAAGCGGTGTTTGAAAGAGCAAAGAATTTCCCAAGAAATTGTATTTAGCTGCTTTGCCCAATCATCGGCGGAAATTTGTACGTTACCATCAGTTCCTAGCAAGGTTACTATTTCTCCCGGTTTCAAATCTGGAATAACACTAACATCTAGCATCAATTGATCCATTGTAATTGCCCCAATTTGGGGTATTTTTTTACCACGAATTATTACCATCATTTGATTGGATAAATTACGCGGCACCCCATCGGCGTAACCAATCCCAACTACGGCAATTAGAGTCGTGCGATCGCTTATAAATTTGTGACCATAACTTACACCTGTTTGGGGCGTAATAGTCTTGACTTGCGTTATCCTGGCTTTGACTTGTAACACTGGTTTTAGATTCACAGCGCTTTGCATAAAAGTAGCTGGGTAAAGACCATAAATAGCTAAACCTACCCGTACTAAGTCGTAGTGCAACGATGGAGCGCTTAAAGTAGCCGCAGAATTGGCTAGATGCTTACAAGGTAAATTGATGTCTGCAAGTTGCGCGATCGCCGTTTCAAAGCGTTGTTGCTGCAAGTTCATCACTGTGCGATCACTACTTTCCGCCGTTGCTAAATGAGAATAGATACTAGCAATTTGCAGATGAGGCAAATTATGCACCAATTGCACAAATTCGACTGCTTGTTGCCAAGATAGTCCTAAGCGCGACATTCCGGTATCTAGTTTGAGATGTACGGGTAAATTGTCTTTTAAAGTTTGAGAATACAATATAGCTGCGTCCACGCTGCCTAAAGTTGGTTGAAGTTGCCAATGAGCCACCGCCTCAATCTGCTCAACAGTGTACGTTGCTCCCAATATCAAAATTGGTGATTCAACCCCGCTTGAGCGCAATTCAATTCCTTCGGGTACAGTTGCTACCCCCAACCAGTCAGCGCCAGCTTCTATAACCGTCTTAGCTACTGCGATCGCCCCATGACCGTAAGCATCAGCTTTAACCACTGCCATCAGTGCAGTTTGGGGCGCTAACAGGCTTTTTAATTCCTTGACATTATGTTTTATGGCACTTAGATCGATCTCTACCCAAGCGCGTTGACGAGCGCCAAGCCCAACATCGCACCCAATAGACGTAATTTTTTGGACTTGTTGTTGTCCCATTACTCACACGCAATAAAATCGTTAGCTCTAACTAATAGCAAAAAAGAGCCGCAATTTAAGAGTTTTTTCTAGAGCGATCGCACTTACTAAACAATCTTTTGGCGACATTTACTAAATTGTGTTAACATCAGTGAAAACTGTCGGCGATTTGATGTCAATCGATGGCAAAAGTTTTAGTTCTCAACGCCTCTTACGAACCGCTCAACATTACAAGTTGGCGAAGAGCAGCTGTCTTGCTGATTAAAGGCAAAGCAGAACAAGTAGAAAATAACGGTAAGTTTATCTATACCGGGTTTCCTTTTCCCACCGTTATCCGCCTACGCCACTTCGTGCGCGTACCTTACAAAGAAATTCCCCTCACTCGTCGTAATATTCTCCATCGTGATGGTCATGGTTGCCAATACTGTGGTTATACGGGTGATGATTTGACTTTAGATCACGTGATGCCGCGATCGCGCGGTGGTGGCGAAACTTGGGAAAATATGGTGACAGCTTGCGTTCGTTGCAACGTTAGAAAAGGCAATCGCACGCCTCAAGAAGCAAAAATGCCCCTATTCCACCAACCCCGCAAACCTTATAGCAGTCTTTACTTTGAAGCAAGTAAGCATCTAAAAAGTGGGCTACATCAAGAGTGGCAAAAATACATTATTGGGCTTTAGGCGATCGCTCATCAATTGTGAAAACAAATTAATTATGGCTACAAGGTCTGTGTATAAGCGTTAGATGTCGTTATTACCCTGCAATTAGCTACCTCTAAATGAGGATATCTTAAGAAATTATAAAAATACCTTTACAAAACTAAATAGAGGAGGTAGATTGAATACAAGGAAGCAAAAAACTTCTGATTATTCAAAAATCAAGCAATCATAAAGAAAT
>QQTW01000033.1_pt1 | contig 95537 bp, 76 predicted proteins | sample 1904831 | NCBI WGS metagenome assembly QQTW01 (sample SAMN09435610, study PRJNA476489) | Subsurface metagenome, whole genome shotgun sequencing project. | reverse complement strand
CCGGCTTTCCCTGCGCGATGGGTTACGGCTTACTTCGTGCTCTCCCCGGCGAGACTGGGCTTGCTTGTCACCGCCTTCGCAAAACGCCTTCGCGTCCTGCGACGAGACACCTGCCGTTAGGGCGTCAGGACCACACGACTTCGCCGTCCGCCTCATGCACACTCGTCAGTTGCGCAATCGGCGTCCACCGCATCTCGACCCGCGTTCGTGACGACCGCGAAGCGCCCTCGTGCCGGGTGAGACGGTAGCATTAAACATCTGAGTTGGGTCCGGCGTCAAGTTAAATTCTGAAAAGCCGAACAAATGAAAGCGTCTGCCGAACCGAGCATCCGGCAGACGTTTCACGCCGTCATCTCACTTCAACGCGGCCTGGCCGGCGAGCGAGATCACATTGTCCTGCGAGCCGGTACCGCCGCTGACGCCGATGGCGCCGACGATCTTGCCGTCGACGATCAGGAGGTTGCCGCCGCGCGAGGCGATCACGTCGTCGAGCGTCGTGAGATAGGTGAAGTAGGCGCCCTTGCCGATCAGGTTTTCGAACGTCAGCGTCGGCCGGCGATAGCGCGTCGTGGTGCGCGCCTTGTGTTGCGAAACGCCGATCGAGGCGTATTGGCAGTTGTCCTGCTTCTCGAAATAGACGAGCTCGCCGGACGGATTGACGATCGCGATGCAGAACGCGTTCCAGTTGCGCTTCTGGGTCTCGGCGATCGCCGCAGCCGCAACCTTCTTGGCGGTTTCGAGATTGATCGGCTCGCCATAGGGCGGCGGCGCCAGGGTATCGGGGACGACGTCGTTGGGATTGTCGGGATTGGAGGGCACCTGGGCAAATCCGCCGGTGGCCGTGACGAACGCGATGCATGCCGCGCCGATGAGCGCAGTGAGATAATGCATGGAATGCTCCCGAATGGTTGTCGTTGCAGGCCCCGGATCGATCGCCCGGGCGGCCGGGACGATAGCAACTGGTTCATGGCGCACAAGGCGGCATCTGCTGGTTGCGGCGCACACTATTGCTGCGATAATGGCTCACGCCCCTCGCCGCTTGCGCTACGGGCGCATGAACGCGAAGTCCGTATCAGGATCGCAATTGTCGGCGACGAAGCGAAGCTCCGACTGGACGTCGGCGACGCTCCTGTTTTCAAGGTATTTCGAGACAACGAGGCCGAGCAGCGAACGGCAGACGCTGTCGTGATCGAGCCCTGCGGTCTGGGCTTCGGCAAGCGCCGCTGAAAAATGAAGCTTCGCGATCTCGGTTGCGGACATCCCGGTCTCCTTCTCGTGCCTTGTCTTACGCGAGCTCCGCGATGGCCTTGATCTGTGTCAACTTCAATGAAAGTCCCGCGACGGCGGCAGGATGCGGACGTTGCGCGGGTGGCGGATCCTTTGCGACGAGTTGTCGCCGTGATCGCGGCGGTCGTCATTGAGCGGTTCGATCAGCGCAGGGCCTGCCGGCACTGGATGCTTGCTGACCGCGGAATCGTTGGCAAGGCCGATCAGATCGTGGGAGCGATCGGTCATGCGCTGCGCCACCAGATGCGTCACGCCCTCCGGGCTGCTCTGGATATAGCCCTCGACCAGGATCAGGCGCGCGCCCATCACCTCCTTGCGGTACTGCTCCATCACCTTCGGCCACACCACGATGTTGGCGATGCCGGTCTCGTCCTCCAGCGTCATGAACACGACGCCCTTGGCGCTGCCCGGCCGCTGCCGCACCAGCACCACGCCGGCGCAACGAACGCGGCGGCGGTCGTTGCTGCGGTTGATGGTGTGGCAGGCGACGACGCGCTCCTTGGTGAACATCTCGCGCAGGAATTCCATCGGATGGCCTTTCAGCGACAGGCGGATGGTCTGATAATCGGCAACCACCTGCTCGGGACGCGGCATCTCCGGCAGCGGTTTTGCGCCCTCATCCGGCTGCTCGCGCGCGGTGGCGGCCTCGAACAGCGGCAGCGGCACGTCGTCGGGCAGCCGCCGCACCGCCCACAGCGCCTCGCGGCGGTCGAGCCCGAGCGAGCGGAACGCATCGGCGTCGGCGAGCAGGATCAGCGCGCGCTTGGGGAGTGCGGTGTCGCGGGCGAAATCCTCCAGCGAGGTGAAGGGCCGGCGGTTGCGCGCGGCGACGATGCGGTCGGCCCAGTCTTGCTCCGTCGATACGCGCATCTGGTCCAAGGCCGCGCGGGAGGTGGGCGGGTTCCCTCCCCCCTTGCGGGGGAGGGTTAGGGAGAGGGGTAAGTCGCACGGGCGGTGGTCGTGGCTTACCCCTCTCTCCAACTCTCCCCCGCAAGGGGGGAGAGAGCCCATCCGTTCGTGCGTCCCTGACTCAGGCACACCCATGCTTCGCGTACCCACGATGCGCAATTGCGCATCGGAGAATGACGATTGGAGAGCTTTCAGCCTCTCCTCATCCTCATCCAGCCAGTGGAAGCCGTCGATCTGGCGAAAGCCGAGCCGCACCGCGCAGTGCTCGCCGACCTTCTCCTCCAGCGTGTTCTGCGCGAAGCTGAAGGACACATCGACCTCGCGCACCGTCACGCCGTTCTTGCGGGCATCGCCGACGATCTGCGCCGGGGCATAGAAGCCCATCGGCTGCGAGTTCAGCAACCCGCAGCAGAACGCGTCGGGATGATAATGCTTCAGCCACGAGGAGATGTAGACGAGCTGCGCAAAGCTCGCGGCGTGGCTTTCCGGGAAGCCGTAGGAGCCAAACCCCTTGATCTGGTCGAAGCAGCTGCGGGCGAAATCCGGATCGTAGCCGCGCGCCACCATGTTGCCGACCAGCTTCTCCTCATAGCTGCCGATGGTGCCGACGTTGCGGAAGGTCGCCATCGAACGGCGCAGGCCGTTGGCTTCCTCCGAGGTGAAATGCGCCGCCTCGATCGCGATCCGCATCGCCTGTTCCTGGAACAGCGGCACGCCGAGCGTCTTGTGCAGCACGTTGTAGAGCTCGTTCTTGTCGCCCTGGTCAGGCGCGGGTGCTGGATAGCTCACCTTCTCCTGGCCGTTCCGCCGCCTGAGATAAGGATGCACCATGTCGCCCTGGATCGGTCCGGGGCGCACGATCGCGACCTCGATGACGAGATCGTAGAAGGTGCGCGGCTTCAGGCGCGGCAACATGTTCATCTGCGCCCGGCTCTCGACCTGGAACACGCCGAGCGATTCGCCACGGCACAGCATGTCGTAGACGTTCTCGTCGTCCTGCGGGACCGAAGCGAGCTCCCAGCGCTTGCCCTTGTGGTCATCGATCAGGTCAAAACATTTGCGGATGCAGGTCAGCATGCCCAGCGCCAGCACATCCACCTTCATCATGTGCAGCGCGTCGACGTCGTCCTTGTCCCATTCGATGAAGGTGCGGTCGTCCATCGCGGCGTTGCCGATCGGCACATAGGTGTCGAGCCGGTCCTGGGTCAGCACATAGCCGCCGACATGCTGCGAGAGATGGCGCGGAAACTCGATCAGCTCGGTGGCGAGCTCGACCGCGAGGTTGATCATCGCATTCTTTGGGTCGAGCCCTGCCTGCCGCACCTGCATGTCGTTGAGGCCCTTGCCCCAGCTGCCCCACACGGTGTCCGCCAGCGCCGCGGTGACGTCCTCGGTCAGCCCGAGCGCCTTGCCGACGTCGCGGATCGCGCTGCGCGGGCGATAATGGATGATGGTGGCGATGATGGCGGCGCGGTGGCGGCCGTAGCGGCGATAGACATATTGCATCACCTCCTCGCGCCGCGAATGCTCGAAATCGACGTCGATGTCGGGCGGCTCCAACCGCTCCTTGGAGATGAAGCGCTCGAACAGCAGATCGACCTTGGTCGGATCGACCGAGGTGACGCCGAGCACGTAGCAGACGGCAGAGTTCGCCGCCGAGCCGCGGCCCTGGCACAGGATGTTCTGGCTGCGCGCATAGCGCACGATGTCGTGCACGGTGAGGAAGTAGTGCGCGTATTTCAGCTCGGCGATCAGCGCGAGCTCCTTGTTCAGGGTGGCGCGGAGCTTGTCGTCGATCTTGCCGCCGAAATATTTGTCGACGCCGGCCCAGGTCAGATCTTCCAGATGCTGCTGCGCGGTCTTGCCCGGCGGCACCGGCTCGTCGGGATACTGGTATTTGAGCTGGTCGAGCGAGAACGAGATGCGATCGGCGAAACGCATGGTCTCCGCGATCGCGGCAGGCCAGTCGCGGAACAGCCGGATCATTTCATGCGCCGGCTTGAGATGCCGCTCGGCATTGGCCTCGAGCCGGCGGCCGATGGCCTCGATCGTGGTCTTCTCGCGGATGCAGGTCAGCACGTCCTGCAACGGGCGGCGTGCGGGATGGTGATAGAGCACTTCGTTGGTGGCGAGCAGCGGCACGCCGGCATCGGTGGCGAGAGCATGCAGCCGCGCGAGGCGGCGCCTGTCGTCACCGCGATAGAGCAGGCTTGCGGCGAGCCAGACGCCATCGGCCGCGCTCGCTTTCAATTGCCGGAGCACGTCGAGCGCGTCATCCGCCTCGAAACGATGCGGCAGCGCCAGCACCAAGAGTTGGCCCTCGGCGAAATCGATGAGATCGGGCAACGTGAGCCGGCAGTCCCCTTTCTCGATCCGCTCGATGCCGCCGCCGCGCTTGCCGCGGGTCAAGAGCTGGCACAGCCGGCCATAGGCGGCGCGGTCGCGCGGATAGACCAGGATGTCGGGCGTGCCGTCGATGAAGATGATGCGGGCACCGACCAGAAATTTTGGCGGATGGGCGACCTTCTCGCTGTCGAGTTCCTTCCAGGCGCGCACCACGCCGGCCAGCGTGTTGTGATCGGCGATCCCGATCACGGGGATTCCGAGTTCGCTCGCCTGATGCACATAGGCGCGCGGATCGGAACCGCCGCGCAGGAAGGAGAAATTGCTGGTGATGCCGATCTCGGCATAGGCGGATACAGGTGTTGTCATGCGAAAAGCCCGTGCACATACCAGTTGGCCGGAACGGGCCTGCCCTCCTCGTCGCGCAGCTCACTCTCATAGAGACCGTCACGAAAGATCCAGAAGCGCTGGCCCTCGGCGTCCTCGACGCGGAAATAGTCGCGGGTAAGCGCCGCACCGTCCTGCTTCCACCATTCCATCGCGATGCGCTCGGGGCCCTCGACCCGCACCACCGCGTGCAAGGCGCGCCGCCAGGTGAATTGATGCGGCGGACCGTCAGGCACGCTCGCGAACGGGACCTTGATCGGCTCGGGTCGCTCGAACAGCCGCAAGGGCCGCAGCGGCGGCTCGCCCGCGACGCGCTCCGGCCAGGCGGCGGCGCTGGCGGCCGCCAGATGATGCTGCGCAGGCAGCGCGAGCGCCGCGCGCTCGGGGATATGGCTTTCGAGCGGCAGATGCACGACGACGCGCTTGCCGCCGATGCGGGCGGCGATGCGGTCGATCAGCGCCGAGATCTCGTCATTGTCATGCACGGTGGCGTCGAGGTCGCGCTGCTGCTGCACCACGATTTCGGTACGCCCTGCGGCGAGGCGAATGAGATCGAAGCCGAAGCCGGGATCGAGCGGATCGCTCAGCGCATCGAGCCGTTCGCGGAACAGGCGATCGATCATCTCGGGCCGCGTCACCGGACGCCCGGTCTCGACCATGATCGCCGCGACCTTGCCGTCGGTGCGGAAGAAGCTCGCCTCCAGTTGCCGCGCGCCCTTGCCCTGTTTGTCCATCGCCGCAACCAGCATATCGGCAAGGCTTGAGAGCGTCAGCGCGATCACGGTGTCGGTGGCGACGGGCTCGGGGAAACGCTTCTCGACGATGTAATCCGGCAGCGGCTTGCGCGGGCTGATCGGGGCATCGCCCTGCCCGAGCGCGTGGCCGAGCAAGGTGGTGAAGGCCGAACCGAACCGCGCCGAAATCTCGTGCGGCGCACGCGCGGCGACATCGCCGATGGTCTTCAACCCGGCGCGGCGCAGGCCGGTGGTGACAGCGGGATCGGCGCCGAGCGCCGACACCGGCAGCGGGCCGACCGCTTGCGCTTCCTCGCCGCTGGCGACGATCTTGCCCGAGATGTGGCGCGTCAACGTGCGCGCCGCGATCGAGGTGCCGGCAATCGCTGCGCTGACGGCAAAGCCGCGCCGGCTCAGCGCATGGGTCACGATCTGCAGCAGCGCGCGCTCGCCGCCGAACAAGTGCGCGCAGCCGGTGATGTCGAGGAACAGGCCATAGGGCGGATCGAGCGCGACCAACGGCGTGAAGCGGTCGCACCAGTCGGCGATGTCGTTCAGCATCTTCAGATCGGCTGCGGGATCGGCGTCGTAGACCGTGAGCTCCGGGCAGATCGCGCGCGCATTGGCCAGCGGCAGTCCGATCGACAGCCCGGCCCGCATTGCGGCCTCGTCGACGGCATGCAGCAGGATCGCGTTGTGATCTTTTGCGACCACAACGCTGGGGAGATCGTTGCTCATGGCATTCGTAAGGGACGCATCAGCGGACGGGTTCCCTCCCCCCTTGCGGGGGAGGGCTAGGGAGAGGGGTGAGCCGCTCGGGCGGTGCTCGTGGCTACCCCTCTCTCCAACTCTCCCCCGCAAGGGGGGAGAGAGCCCAGCCGATGTGCTTACCTCACTGGCAGGTGGTTCATCCACCTCTCGCGTCTCAGCTTGCGAGGCGATGTCCTGCGCGAGCTTGCGCTTGATGCGGTCGATGGGCAGGCGTGGCAGCCACAGGCTGAGGATACGCCGACGGTTCACTGAATTGGCACTCATCACATTTCCATTCCATGATCCATCGCCCGACCGGGCCATGACGGTTGCGCACGAGCTCGGCGTCGAAGCGCGGCGCGCCCCAGGCGCTTGAGGCATTGCCGGGCGGCGAATGCGCCGCACGCACGATCCAGCGCGTCTCTGCGGTCGAGGGAATCGGAGTTGCCGCGATCCGCAGCATCAGCGCGGTAACGCCGGAGGCTTGCGCGGCGAGGGTCAATTTGCGGCTGGCGACGAGGTCGAGCTGGCGCGCTTCGCCCCAGACCTCGAGCACAACAGCGCCGAGCGCGTCGCAGGCCAGCGCGTCGGCCGCGGTGCGCAGAGCACCGTCGACATCGGCGGCGCGCACCGTGACCAGGAGACGCGGATCGAGGCCGAGCTCGGCGAGCCCGCGCACCGACAGCGCGCCGTTTTCGCGATCGGAAAAATCCTGCCGCACCCAGACCAGCGGCTTGCGCGTCGACACGCGTCCGGCGAGCCCCGCGATGAAGCCGGTCGCAGCGCCCGCTTGATGGCCGGCCGCGAACACCTCGTGCAATGCGGCCGGCGCGAGCCCGCCGCGCAGCATCGCGTCCGCGCCGGCGTGGCCGAGCGCGATGCGGTTCGGCATCGCCGCATCCGATGGCGCCTCGATGCGCGCGATGCTGCCGCGCAGAGACGCAAGCGTACCCGTGCGTGCGCTGTTCATTGCGCCGCTCCTTCTCAACCAAAATTTGAGGCCGTCACTGGTCTGAACAGAGAACCAGGGACTGGCTCATTTGTTCATGATATGTTCTAATATAAAGCTAACAGGGCCTGATGAGTCAATCGGATTACGGATTTTTCTGATTCATCAGTGGAATCAAAGGGATTCATGATGGACGTGCAACGCAAGCTGGAGATCCTGGCGGATGCCGCGAAATACGACGCCTCCTGCGCCTCCTCGGGCACCGAGCAGCGGGATTCCAGCGACGGCAGGGGCCTCGGCTCGACCGCGCCCGGCATGGGCATCTGCCATTCCTACGCTCCGGACGGACGCTGCATTTCGCTATTGAAGGTGCTGCTCACCAACGCCTGCAACTACGACTGCCTGTATTGCGTCAACCGCGCCTCCTCCAACGTGCCGCGCGCCCGCTTCACCATCGACGAGGTGGTGAAGCTGACGCTCGACTTCTACCGGCGCAACTATATCGAGGGACTCTTCCTCTCGTCCGGCATCATCCGCAGCGCCGACTACACGATGGAACAGGTGGTGAGCGTCGCGCGAAAACTGCGCGAGGAGCACCACTTCCGCGGCTACATTCATCTGAAGACCATTCCCGAAGCCGACGACACGCTGATCGCTGAGGCCGGCAAATATGCCGATCGCCTCTCCATCAACATCGAGGTGCCGGAGGAGACCAGCCTCGCCAAGCTTGCGCCGGAGAAGAACGTCCGCGCGATCCGCCGCACCATGGGACGACTACGGCTGAAGCTCGACGAAGCCGCGGAAAAGCCCGCGACGAAAACAAGGCCGCCGCGCTTCGCGCCGGCCGGCCAGAGCACGCAGATGATCGTCGGTGCGGATGGCGCAAGCGACCAGACCATCCTCACAACAAGCGCTAATCTCTATGGTGCCTACAGGCTCAAGCGCGTCTACTACTCGGCGTTCAGCCCGATTCCCGATGCCAGCCGCGCCCTGCCGCTGATCGCGCCGCCGCTGGTGCGCGAGCACAGGCTCTACCAGGCCGACTGGCTGATGCGGTTCTACGGGTTCGATGTCGGCGAGATCGCCGATGGACACGAAAACGGCATGCTGCCGCTCGACATCGATCCGAAGCTCGCCTGGGCGCTGCGCAACCGCCAGCGCTTTCCACTCGACGTCGCCAGCGCCAGCCGCGAGGAATTGCTGCGCGTGCCCGGCTTCGGCCGCAAGGCAGTCGACCGCATCATCGCGACGCGGCGCATCACCTCGATCCGCGTGGCCGATCTGGCACGGCTGCACATCCCCAGGAACAAGGCACTGCCGTTCATCGTTCTCAGTGACCATCGCCCGTCGGCACGCTTGCTGGATACGGCCGGACTGGTCGAGCGATTCAAGCCGAAGGCGACGCAACTCGGGTTTGGGTTTTGATGCACACCGTCACCCTCGACAGCGAAACCAACTTCGACGGCTGGCGGCAAGCCGCACGGCAGCTGGCATTGAACGGGGTGAAGCCGCAGGACGTGACGTGGATCGCGCGCAATGCCGAGCCGGAATTGTTTGCGGCGACGGAAGCTGACCACTTGCCCGATACGACCGAAGGCACCTTCAACGTGCCGGTCAAATTCGTCGAGCTGGCGAAGGCTGCGATCCTGCATCGCAACTCCGAACGCTTCGCCCTGCTCTATCGCCTGCTCTGGCGGATTCGCGGCGATCACGACCTGCTCGACGTCGCCACCGATCGCGATGTCTCGGAGATCAGCGCGATGGCACGCGCGGTGCATCGCGATGAACATAAGATGCATGCCTTCGTCCGCTTCCGCGAGGTCGGGCGCGTGAATACGCATTTCGTCGCCTGGTTCGAACCGGAGCATCATATCGTCGAGCTTGCTGCGCCATTCTTCGCCAAACGCTTTGCCGACATGCCTTGGTCAATCCTGACGCCCGATGTCTGCGCGCATTGGGACGGTCACGCGATCTCGATCACGCCGGGCGTCGCCAAATCCGAGGCGCCCAGCCAGGACCGGCTGGAGGAAACCTGGCGAAGCTATTACGCGGCGATCTTCAATCCGGCGCGGCTGAAGGTGAAAGCGATGCAAACCGAGATGCCGCAGAAATACTGGAGGAACCTGCCGGAGGCCTCGCTGATTAAGCCATTGATCGCGAGCGCGGAACGCACCACCGGCGCGATGATCGCGAACCAGCCGACCGAACCGCATAAGCCGCAGAAGCGGCCGGATGAGCCGATGGCCCGCAAGCAAGTCCAGGATGCGCCAGTCCACGACACGATCGCTGCGCTGCGCGACGAGGCCGTCGGTTGCCGCGCCTGCCCGCTGTGGAAGGACGCAACCCAGACCGTGTTCGGCGAGGGACCGCAAAGCGCCACGCTGATGCTGGTCGGCGAGCAGCCCGGCGACAAGGAAGATCTCGCAGGCCATCCCTTCGTCGGGCCGGCCGGGCAGATGCTCGATCGCGCGCTGCGGGAAGCCGGCATCGATCGCGCCGGGGTCTACATCACCAACGCGGTGAAGCACTTCAAATTCGTGCCGCGCGGCAAGATCCGGCTGCACCAGAAGCCGGCCACACCGGAGATCCGCGCCTGCCGGCAGTGGTACGAGCGCGAGCTCGCCGCCATCAAGCCGGAACTCGTGGTGGCGCTCGGCGCCACCGCAGCGCAATGCGTGCTGGGCAAGATCACACCCGTCAACAAGAACCGCGGCCGCCTGATGGACCAAGACGGAACCAAGGTGCTCGTCACCGTGCACCCGTCCTACCTGTTGCGGCTACCCGACGAAAAGGCTAAGGCGCTGGAATATCAGCGCTTTATCGACGACCTGAAAATCGCCGCAGATCGGTTGCGCAATTCGGCCTGAAGTTCCGCAAGACCGGCGGACCGGCGGAACCGGAGTAACCACACTTCGACGTGAAATTGTCCTCAACACGGACAAATACCTACAACCTTTAATTGATCCGTGGTACTGTGACGTGTTCCGCAGGTATCGGGCGTCATGTTCACGCCATGACGTACCCTGAGGCGGGCGCGCTGCGCGGTTTGCTAGCCCCGATCGTGCGGCGCGCCACCTCATCCTTCCATCCTGCTCCCCGCTCCTTTCTGCACTTCCACCATCCGCGACCATCACCGCCGACGTCTCGCCGGATTTCCGGTCGACAGAATCCTGCCGCCAAATGCCCGCCGGCGGGTTGCCTGCTCAGTGTGACCTCACCCGCACACAGTCTTGCCTTGCGGAACAAATGCGGGCCTCGTCGCTGTCATCACTGACCTTCTGTTGCTGAAGGTTGCCACGAGGCCGCGAAGGCGCGTGGGCCTTCAATGCGTTGCACAAATATTCGGCTCGATCTCCGCCACCGCGGATCGCCGGCGCAATTCACGGACCTGATTTCAATTGCTTGTCATATGCATGGATCAAAATCGGAGGCATTGGGACAGGAGTTTACCATGAGCGATATGGCGTTACCCGGCTCGATCGAGCCCGCCTTGAAAAAGGGTCCGGACCTCGACAAAGGCTTCCACCCCATGACGGGGATTATCTATTTGGGCGTGGTCGCGGCCGCGCTGCTGTTCGTTGCCTACAGCATCTATGCCGACGTCGATGCCACCGGCACGCGCGTCACGTCGTTCCTGCCGTACATCATGCTGTTCGTCGCGCTGCTGATCGCGCTCGGCTTCGAATTCGTCAACGGCTTCCACGACACCGCGAACGCCGTCGCAACCGTGATCTACACCCGCTCGCTGCCGGCGCATGTCGCCGTGGTGTGGTCGGGCATGTTCAACCTGTTCGGCGTGCTGCTCTCGAGCGGCGCCGTGGCGTTCGGCATCGTGTCGCTGCTCCCGGTCGAGCTGATACTGCAGGTCGGATCGAGCGCCGGCTTTGCGATGGTGTTCGCGCTCTTGATCGCCGCCATCATCTGGAATCTGGGCACCTGGTGGCTCGGTCTGCCGGCCTCGAGCTCGCATACCCTGATCGGCTCGATCATGGGCGTCGGCATCACCAACGCGCTGCTGCGCGGCCGTGACGGCACCTCGGGCGTCGACTGGTCACAGGCGACCAACATAGCCAAGGCGCTGCTGCTGTCGCCGCTGTTCGGCTTCGCGCTCGCGGCCGGCCTGCTCTATATCCTCAAGATCGCGCTGCAGCGCGCGACGCCGGCGTTGTTCGGCGAGCCGGTCGGCAACCAGCCGCCGCCGTGGTGGATCCGTGGCATCCTGATCCTGACCTGCACGCTGGTCAGCTTCTTCCACGGCTCGAACGACGGCCAGAAGGGCATGGGCCTGATCATGCTGATCCTGATCGGCACCGTGCCGACCGCCTATGCGCTGAACCGCGCGCTGCCCGCAAGCCAGATCGAGCAGTTCGCCGCGCACTCGACCGCGGCCAGCAAGGTCATCGAAGGCAAGGCCGCCGGCTACAACGTGATCGGCAATCCGCGCCCGGCCGTGACCAATTATGTCGCGCAGCACCAGATCAACGAAGGCACCTTTCCTTCGCTCGCCGTGCTGGTGCGCGACATCGGCCAGCAGGTTGCCCAATATGGCTCGCTGGCCAAGTTCCCGGCTGACGCGGTGGGCAACACCCGTAACGACATGTACCTGGCCTCCGAGGCGATCCGCTTCCTGATGAAGGACAAGGAGGCCGAACTGACCGCCGCCGACGTCGCCACGCTGAACGAGTACAAGGGCTCGCTCGATGCCGCGACCAAGTTCATCCCGAGCTGGGTGAAGTTCGCCGTCGCCATCGCGCTCGGCCTCGGCACCATGGTCGGCTGGAAGCGCATCGTCGTCACCGTCGGCGAGAAGATCGGCAAGACCCACTTGACCTATGCGCAGGGCGCCTGCGCCGAGATCACGGCGGCCGCGACGATCGCGGCGGCCGACGGCTACGGCCTGCCGGTCTCGACCACGCACGTGCTGTCGTCAGGCATCGCGGGCACCATGGCCGCCAACGGCTCCGGCCTGCAATGGGCGACCATCCGCAACATCGCAATGGCCTGGGTGCTGACCCTGCCGGCCGCGATGATCCTCTCGGGCTGCCTGTACTACGTGTTCTACCACGTGTTCTGATGCCCCCTGCCTTCGGCGCGGCGACGCGCCGGACGACAAAGGCCCGCACGTCAGGTGCGGGCCTTTTGCATTTGAACGTCCGGCTCAGGCCGCGTACGCCCTCGCTTCCTCGGCGAGCAGGCCGCGCGCCCATTTGTGCAGGCCCGATTTCGCCGTCCTGGCGCCCCAATACATGTCGATCGAGATCGGCACGCGGAACGGCAGTGATGCGACGTGCAGCCCGCCGCGCATCGCCCGTGCCAGGTGATGCGGAATGGTCGCAACCAGCCTTGTGCCGGCGATGATGCGCTCCAGACTGTCGTGGTTGGGAAGACTGACCACCGGCTCGATCTCGATCTTCCTCGTCTTCAGCGCCTCGAGGTAGAGCGGCTGCCACTCGCCGCTATGGGTGATGAAGACATGCTCGGCCCTCGCATAGGCCGACAGCGCGATCCGGCTCCGCGCCAGCGGATTGGCCGGATCCATCACGCAGACATAGTGATCGGTCATGATATGACGCCTGAAGATGCTTTCACCGACGATCCCGACCGGACCAAGCACGATGTCGCACTGGTTCTGCTTGAGATGGACGTCGCCATGGCCCGCGGCGTCGAGCAGGACCAGACGAATTCTTGGTGCGCCGGCACGCAGCCGCGCACTGAACTGCGGGATCAGGGTCTGGCGTTCGTGATGATTGCAGGAGATCGTCACGCTGCCCTGCGCCGTCGCGGGATCGAATTCGACCGCTGAGACCAACCCGTCGATCTCGCCGATCATGTCGCGCGCCCAGCCGACCAGCGCCGCGCAGCGCTCGGTGGCCGTCACGCCGTTGCCGTTGCGGACGAACAGCGGATCACCGAACGCGCCGCGCAGCCGCTCGATCGCATAGCTGATGGTGGACTGGTTGACGTCGAGGCGCTTGGCCGCCGCGGAGAACGACTGCAGGTCATAGACCAGCACGAGCGTCCGCAAGATCCCGATGTCGATCGGATCGATCGAGGAATTGGCCGTCACGCTGCACCTCCCGCCTTGCCGGTGCCCAGCCTAGCACAAGGTCATTCAATATTTCGATGGCCTAGATCAACTCAATCGAATTGAGCGATTGCACGTCCGGCGCTAGCCTTTCCGAAAAAGCGCTCCGGGAGGACCAATGACCTACGCCGTGCCCGTCGTCACCGACGTCTCGTATCGGGATCTGCTCGACGACCCCTATCCGATCTTCCGCCGCCTGCGCGAGATGGCGCCGGCGGTCTTCGTCGAGCCCGCCAAGCTGACACTGGTGACGCGCTTCGACGACATCGTGAGGATCGAGCGCGATCCCGCCACCTACTCCGCCGACAATCCGGCCTCGCTGGTCAACAAGGTGATGGGGCCGACCTTCATGCGCAAGGACGGCGCCGAGCATGCGATCGGCCGCAAGGCGATCGAACCCTCGTTCCGCCCGGCCACGATCAAGGAATACTGGGCGCCGAAATTCACCGCGATCGCCAACACGCTGATCGATGATCTGTCCGCGGCCGATGAGGCCGATCTGTTCTCCGCGCTGGCCGCTCCGATGGCCTCGCTCAGCCTGATGGCGATGATCGGGTTTCGCGCGATGCCGTGGCAGACGCTGGCCGCGTGGTCGCAGGCGCTGATCGACGGCGCCGGCAATTACGCCGCCGATGCCGAGGTCGAACGCAAGGCGATGCGGGCGAGCGCCGATGTCGATGCCGCGATCGACGCGGTGCTCGACGATCATCGCAGCCAGCCGAATCCTTCGATCCTGTCCTCGATGGTCAATGCCGAGCCGCCGATGCCGCTCGAGGGCATCCGCGCCAACATCAAGGTGATCATCGGCGGCGGGCTGAACGAACCGCGCGATGCGATCCTGACCCTCGTGCTCGGCCTCCTGCAAAACCCGGCGCAGCAGGACAACGTGCTGGCCAGGCCCGAGCTGTGGCCCGCAGCGCTGGAGGAAGCGGTGCGCTGGATCTCGCCGATCGGCATGTATCCGCGCCGTGTCACCCGCGATGTCGAACTCTCCGGCACCACGCTGCCGCGCGACCTTCAGATCGGCCTCTGCGTCGGCGCGGCGAACCGCGACGACAGCCGCTTCGCCGAGCCCGATCGCTTCGACGTGACGCGGCCGAAGCAATCGCATCTGGCGTTCGGCGCCGGGCCGCATTTCTGCGCCGGCACCTGGGTGTCGCGGCTCACCGTCGGCAAGATCGTGGTGCCGATGCTGTTCGACCGGCTGCGCAATCTGCGCCTCCGCGAGGAGACGCCGCCCGTCGTTCGCGGCTGGGTGTTCCGCGGCCCGGTCACGCTGCCGGTGCGCTGGGACGCGTGAGGCTCACGCCGCCAGCGCGTCCTCCACGATCTTCACGAAATACGAGGTGCCGTACACGATCGCCTCGTCGTTGAAATTGTAGGCGGGGTGATGCAAGCCCGCGCTGTCGCCGTTGCCGCAGAAGATGAAGGCGCCGGGCCGCGCTTCCAGCATGTACGAAAAGTCCTCGCCGCCCATCAGCGGCGGCATCGTATGCACGTTGCCGTCGCCGGCCACTTCCTTGGCGATGCGGGTCGCGAATTCGGTCTGCGAGGCGTGGTTGACGGTGACCGGATAGCCGCGCTTGTAGTCGAGATCGATCCGGGCGCCGGTCAGCTGGGCGACGCCCTTGACCACTTCGCCGATGCGCTTCTCTATCAACTGCCGGACCTCCGGGGTCAGGGTGCGCACGGTGCCGCGCAGCACCGCGGTCTGCGGGATCACGTTGCGGGCATGGCCGGCATGGAATTCGCAAATCGAGATCACGGCGGAATCGAGCGGATCGACGCTGCGCGACACAATCGACTGCAGCGCGGTGATGAGCTGCGCGCCGACCATCACGGAATCGATGCATTTGTGCGGCCGCGCCGCGTGGCCGCCGAGCCCTTCGATGTTGATATTGACCTCGTCGGTGGAGGCCATGATCGGGCCGGAGCGGATCGCGAACGAGCCGATCGGAATCCCCGGACCGTTGTGCATGCCGTAGACCTGCTGGACGCCGAAGCGGTCCATCAAGCCGTCCTTGATCATCGCGGCTGCACCGGCCCCGCCCTCCTCGGCCGGCTGGAAGATCACGACCGCATCGCCGGCGAAATTGCGCGTCTCGGCGAGATAGCGCGCCGCGCCGAGCAGCATCGCGGTGTGGCCGTCATGGCCGCAGGCGTGCATCTTGCCCGGCGTCTTCGAGGCGTAAGGCAGGTTGGTTTCCTCGTGGATCGGCAGCGCATCCATGTCGGCGCGCAGGCCGATCACCTTGACGTCGCCCTTGGCCGCGCCCTTCTTGCCCTTGATGACCCCGACGACGCCGGTCTTGCCGAGACCGGTCACGACCTCGTCGCAACCGAATTCCCTGAGCCGGTCGGCCACGAATGATGCAGTGCGGTGCACATCGTAGAGCAGCTCGGGATGTTCATGGATGTTGCGGCGCCAGGCCTGGATATCGGGTTGCAGATCGGCGACGCGATTGACGATGGGCATGGGAATTCTGGCCTCAGAGGTTAGACGTAAGTCCTCTTAGCATGCAAGAGCCGGTCCACCCAAACAGATGTGACATGCCGCCGGCTGGGGCCTGCATTCGCAAACGGGATACGACATGGTCTTCGGACACGGCATCGCGCGCCTTTTTGCGCAAGCCTGTGAGGGCCAGGACTGATACGATCCCATTCGACCAAAGCCCAATGGTGCGCGAAATATCCCGCGTGGATACTACTTGAAGTTTTCGCACCGAAATCCTCCACCTTCAAAGAAGGGGCGGCTGCATGACGCCGGATCAGGCGGTCCTTTTCTCCACCATCATTCTGCTGGTGCCGATGGGTTACTTCCTGCTGGCGGCACCGGCGTTCCTGCTTGTGAAGCTCGACCTCCCGCCGGTCACCCACCTGCTGCGCGGCATGTTCAATGCCTACTTCCTGGTGCTGACCATCTCCGGCGTGATCGGGACGCTCGCCTTTGCCGTGGCGGGCCGGCCGACCACGGCACTTTGCATCGCATTGATCGCCGCTTTCGCCGTGCTGGCGCGGCGATGGTTTCTACGCCGGCTCGATGCCGAAGCAGACGCGAGAGATTCAGGTGATCCCACCGCGGTGCGGCGGCTGCGCCGGCTGCATTGGGGCGGCATGCTGTGCAATGCGGTCCAGGTGTTCGCGCTGGTCGCCAGCATTCCCTACATGGCGCCGCTGCCCTAAACCTCACGTTTTCCGATGCGGATCGTATTTCGAAAGCACGTCCTTGAGATAATCCCGGCTTTTCCATTCGGGGGCGGGCGGCTCGTATCCGGGCCGAGGAACGAACGGATTCGCCGGCACATCAGCTGAAGCGCCCATCAGGTCCGGAATATAGCGCGGGCAATTGGGAAAGATTTCGCACTTGACGCGCACGACGACCTTCGCGCCATGGTGCCGGGCAAGCGCTTCCACGCTGTCGTCGATTGTTGCCTTGCCGCGGATGCGCGTGCGAAACGTCTTGCCGTCAAGGCGGACGAACAGCAACCCGACATTCGGGTTGCGGTGGATGTTGCCGAGCGTGCGGTACATGTTGTTGCCGTCATACTCGGGGTACTCGAGCGTGTCGGGCCCGGTGATCTTCACGAAGCCTGGATCGCCGGACCGCATCGAGCAATCGACGTTGTCCTGATAGCTCGTCGCAACGAAAAAGAACCGCGTCTCTTCGATGAGCTTGCGGTCCTGCTCCCAGAATTCGAAGTGGAGACGATGCTTCTCAAGACCGTCGGCGACGCGGCGGCCGTCGAAACGGTCCTGCAGCTCACGCATTCCATCGTGGTAGAATGGGGCGCGGATCGGGTCTGCCACGGGAATCCTCCGGCAAGTTGAGCTTGGCAATTGAGGCGGCCAATGCAACGAAAGCCTATTCGTTCGGCACAGGCGTGAAAAGCCATCGAAGGTCGAATTGGCGAAAGACGTCGATGACGGCCGTGCTCGCGGTGCCCGGCGTCGGCACGCTGATGCTGATCGTCTGCGTTCCCCGAGCGAGACATCAGGTCACATAGCCCGCACCGAGCCGTCCCTGATCATCCAGCGCACGCCCGGTATCCACTGCCGGGCTTGTCTCGACCGGCGGCGTCTGACTAATAGACGTCAACAAAAGACGCTTGCCGGGAACGAGGACATGCCGCGAAGGCTCGAGGGTGATTTCGACTACATTATCGTCGGCGCGGGCACGGCGGGCTGCATCGTGGCCAACCGCCTGTCGGCCGATCCGAGCAAGCGCGTGCTGCTGTTGGAAGCCGGCGGCAAGGACAACTGGATCTGGTTTCATATCCCGGTCGGCTATCTCTTCGCGATCGGCAATCCGCGCTCGGACTGGATGTTCAAGACCGAGGCCGAGCCGGGCCTCAACGGCCGTGCGCTCGCCTATCCGCGCGGCAAGGTGATCGGCGGCTCGTCGGCGATCAACGCCATGATCTCGATGCGCGGCCAGGCCGCAGACTACGATCACTGGCGGCAGCTCGGCCTCACCGGCTGGAGCTACAGCGACGTGCTGCCGGCGTTCAAGAAGCTGGAGGATCACTTCCTCGGTGCAAGCGAGCATCACGGCGTCGGCGGCGGCTGGCGCATCGAAGCGCCGCGGCTGTCGTGGCAGATCCTCGATGCGGTCGGCGATGCCGCCGAGGAGATGGGTATCAAGCGGATTGCGGATTTCAACACCGGCGACAATGAAGGCACCAGCTACTTCCACGTCAACCAGAAGCGCGGCCGGCGCTGGTCGTCGGCGCGCGGTTTCTTGAAGCCGGTGCTCAACCGCAGCAATCTCAGGCTGGAAACCAACGTGCTGGTCGATCGCTTGATCATCGAGAGCGGCCGCGCCGCCGGCGTGCTGTTCCGCCAGGGCAATGAGACTGTGGAAGCGCGCGCCCGGGGCGAAGTGATTCTCTGCGCCGGCTCGATCGGCACCACGCAGGTGCTGCACCGCTCGGGCATCGGCCCGTCCGAATGGCTGTCGCCGCTCGGCATCGACATCGTCGCTGACATGCAGGGCATCGGCCACAATCTGCAGGATCATCTGCAGCAGCGCGCGATCTACAAGGTGTCGGGCGTGCGCACGCTGAACGAGACCTATTACAACCTCGTCCGGCGCGGCCTGATGGGCCTCGACTACGCGTTCCGCCGCCGCGGTCCGCTGACCATGGCGCCGTCGCAGCTCGGCATCTTCACGCGCTCGGATGCGACGCGCTCGCGCGCCAACATCCAGTTCCACGTGCAGCCGCTGTCGCTCGACAAGTTCGGCGATCCCCTGCATCGCTTCCCCGCGATCACGGTCAGCGCCTGCAACCTGCAACCGAGCTCGCGCGGCACGGTGCGGATCAAATCGACCGCGCCCGACGACAAGCCGTCGATCGCGCCGAATTACCTCTCGACCGACGACGACCGCCAGGTCGCGGCCGACGCGATCCGCACCACGCGCAGACTGATGAAGCAGAAGGCGCTGGAGCAATATCATCCCGAGGAATTCCTGCCCGGCCCCTCGGTCGGCGACGACGACGCCTCGCTCGCCAAGGCCGCCGGAGACATCGGCACCACGATCTTCCACCCGGTCGGCACCGCGAAGATGGGAACGGCCAACGATCCGATGGCCGTGGTCGACGAACGCCTGCGCTTCTACGGCCTGCACGGCCTGCGCATCGCGGATGCCTCCGTGATGCCGACCATCACCTCCGGCAATACCAACACGCCGACCGCGATGATCGCCGAGAAGGGCGCGGCGATGATCCTCAGGGATGCAAGATAGCAATTCATGACGCAGCCGCAGCGAATTCTGGTTGGCGATGTCGGCGCGCAGGTCGCGGTGAAGCGATGGGGCGATCCCGCCTCGGGCAAGCCTGTGGCGCTGCTGCTGCACGGCACCGGCTTTGTCGCCGAGGTCTGGACCGAGGTCGCGGAAGCGCTCGCCGCCGACTACACCGTCTATGCGTACGACCGGCGCGGCCACGGCTTGAGCCACAAGCCCCCCACCGAGCGCTATCACTTCGAGGATTTCGCCGGTGACGTTTGTACCGTGGTCGAACGCATGGACCTGAAGGACATCTACGGCATCGGCCACAGCGCCGGCGCGACCGACCTGCTGCTGGCAACGAAGTTGATGCCGGACCGCTTCGCTCGGCTGTTCGTGACGGAGCCGACCGCGATGGACCCGCACGCGCCGCGCGCCGGCGACCTGAGTGGCATCTCGAACGCGTCACTGCAAGGCGTGCTGCGCCGTCGCGCCGAATTCGACAATGCCGAAGATCTGTTCCGACGGCTGCGCGCCGCGCCAACCTTCGCGACGTGGACCGAGCGGTCGCTGTGGGCCTATGTGCATCACGGCTTCGCGCGGCTCGATGACGGCCGCATGCAACTGCGCTGCACGCCCGAAATCGAACAGGCGATGCTCAGGCCGATCTTCCAGGCCATGGAGCAGATCTATACCGGCGATTCCCGCGGCAATCCGTTCCCGTGGTTCTCCGAGATCGCCTGCCCGGTCCGCATCGCGACCGCCGAACAGTCATGGCCGATCTACAAGGAGATGGCCGACCGCGCCGCAGCCCTGATCCCGTACACCAGCCGCTGGACCTTCGATGGCGTCGGCCATTGCGTCGCGCAGGAGGCGCCGGAGCTGATGATTGCGGCGGTTCGGACGTTCGCCGCGCGCGCGGACTAAGGCACGATGAGATCATGTTGAATCGTCATCGCGCTTTAGATTCTTGTTTAAGCATGATCTTTTCGGAAAATCGCTTCGCACTTTTCCGGATCATGCTTGAGGGCTGCCGTCACCCAGCCCAAAGAAAACGCCGCCCCCTTGCGGGGACGGCGGAAGCCACTCACGCAGTACTGGAACTTGTTATTGGTGTTTGCCGTGGTGCTCGGCGTGATGCCGGCTTGCTTCGGTGTGGTGATGCTGGGCATGGCTCGCATGGCCATGGGCGCTGTGCGCGTGATGCGCCGCCTTCTCGTGATTGCCCTCTTCGTGGTGCTTGGCGGCTTCGCGGTGATGACGCGCCGCGTGCTCGTGATGCTCGGCTGCCTTGTGGTAATGCTCAACGCCTGCGTGGTCGCTCATGATGATCTCCCGGTCTGGCGAGTGAAGTCCGCCATCTTTAAGCAGGAGCGCTGACATTATGCTGACGGCTGCAAGACAGCTTTGTTGCGGCCGTTCATCTACGTTGCTGCCGCCGACCGTGTTCCGAGGATCGGTAGACCCTGGGCTCGCCCCTGGTCACCTTGAGGGCGTCCTCGGCGACCATCACCCAGCCGACCAGCGGCGCGCCGGCGTGGCGCCGGCAATCGGTGCAGTGACACAGCGCATGGACGACCGGTTCCCCGGTGACCTCGTAACGAATCTCGCCGCAGTGACAGCCGCCGGTCACATTGCCCGTGGTTTCCTCCAACTTATCAGGGGTTTGCCGGGGTCGATAACGTTGCAGCCCCGACGCCTTCAATGGCGCATCTCGCCCTTGCGGCCACCTGTCGCGGGCTGGCCCGTATGGTGGGCCGCCGGGCTCTCACGAAATCGTCATCCCCTCCCTCAACCCTCTCCAAAGCCGCGGGAATAAAGCCCTGGGGCCGCCGATCACCTCCCCGGAAACCCAATCCCTGGGACCACGGGAGACTTGTCATGAGCGGACACGATCACAATCACCACGATGAGGAAAAAGGCGTCAGCCGACGCAAGGTGCTGGAATGCATGACCTGGGCCGGCACCGGCGTGCTGTGGACCGTCACCGGCGGCGTGCCGCATTCGCTCGGCATCGTCGGCTCGGCCAAGGCCGCGGAAGCGACCGGCATGACCTTCATGCAGATCAGCGACAGCCATGTCGGCTTCGACAAGCCGGCCAATCCGAACGCCATCGGCACGCTGGAGGAGGCGATCAACAAGGTCAAGGGGATGCAGGTCAAGCCGTCCTTCATGATCCACACCGGCGACATCACGCATCTGTCGAAGGCGTCCGAATTCGACGACGCCGATCGCATCATCTCGCAGGCCAAGCTCGACGTGCATTACGTGCCGGGCGAGCACGACTTCATCGACGAAGAGGTCAAGCTCTACAAGGAGCGCTACGGCAAGGGCACCAAGGGTCCGGGCTACTATTCGTTCGACGCCGGCGGCGTCCACTTCGTCGGCCTCGTCAACGTCGTCGACCTCAAGGGCGGCGGCCTCGGCAATCTCGGCAACGAGCAGCTGGAATGGCTGGAGAACGACCTCAAGGGCCGTTCGAAGTCGACCCCGATCGTGCTGTTCGCCCACATCCCGCTGTGGACGGTCTATCCGCAATGGGGCTGGGGCACCGAGGACGGCGCCCGCGCGCTGGAATACGTCAAGGGCTTCGGCTCGGTCACCGTGCTCAACGGCCACATCCACCAGGTGATGCAGAAGGTCGAGGGCAACGTCACCTTCCACACCGCGCGTTCGACCGCCTTCCCGCAGCCGGCGCCGGGTGCCGCGCCCTCGCCCGGCCCGATGAAGGTCGAGGATGCCAAGCTGCGCAGCATGCTCGGCGTCGCCAGCATCAACTTCAAGCAGAACAGCCAGCCGCTGGCGATCATCGACACGCCGCTGCAAGGCTGACGGATCCGGCTGAGGAAAGAGACGATGAGTACGATCAATCGACGCGACTTCGGGATCGCCGTGGTCGCGGCCATGTTGCTGCCGGTCACTGCGGCCCGCGCCGAAGACACCGCGGTCCACATCGACAATTTCTCGTTCACGCCGAACCCGCTCGACGTGAAGGTCGGCACGACAGTGACCTGGACCAACCGCGACGACATCCCGCACACCGTGGTGTGCGCGGGGAAATTCCGCTCCAAGACCATGGATACCGACGGCACCTTCTCGTTCACCTTCACGGAGCCCGGCGAGTACAAGTATTTCTGCTCGCTGCATCCGCACATGACAGGCAGTATCAAGGTTGGGTAACGTGACCAGCCATACAATCACAGCCATGCCCGGCCGGTGGCCCTCAGCCCCCGGCCGGGCACAAGCCGTCTCTCGACCAGCCGGGCAGGACACGATGGTTGTCAACGCGTCGCAAGACGATCCCGAAAAGGCACGGCGCTTCCGCGAGGCCGCGCTGCCCTACCTTGACGACGCCTACACCCTGGCGCGCTATCTGCTGCGCGATGCCGCCGATGCGGAGGACGCGGTGCAGGAATGCTACCTGCGCGCCTACAAGCATTTCGACAGCTACCGCGGACCTGCGATGAAACCGTGGCTGTTCGCGATCCTGCGCAATGTCTGCCGCGCCGAATATGCCCGCCGCAAGACCGCCCCCACCGCGGTCGAGGAGCTGCCCGAGGGCGGCGATCAGACCCCGATGTGGAACGAAGCCCCGGAGACACCCGAGAAGCAGATGCTGCGCCGCTTCGACGGCGACACCGTGCGCAAGCTGGTCGCGGCGCTCGCCGAGCCGTTCCGCGAGACCTTTGTGCTCAGGGAAATCCAGAATCTTTCATACCGCGAGATCGCCGATGTCGCCGCCGTGCCGGTCGGCACCGTGATGTCCCGTCTCGCGCGCGCCCGCGCCATGCTGCGATCAGCCTGGCTCGCGGAACAGGAGCAAGCGAAATGACCTGCGAGGAAGCCGAAGTGCTGATCCACGCGCTGATCGACGGCGAACTCGACGCCGGCCATGCACGCGAAGTGGAAGCCCATGTCGAGGGGTGCGCGCATTGCGCCGCTCTCATGAAGGACTATCAGGAGATCCGCCAGGCGATGGCCGAGAGCGACCTGCGCTACAAGGCGCCGCTCGAGCTGCGCCGCAAGATCGAGAAGGCGCTGCCGCAGCCGCAGGCGGCGCCGAGCCGGCGCTCGGTGCTGCGCGGCTTTGCGATGGGCTCGGCGGTATCGGCGATGGCCGCGACGGGGCTGGTCGCGATCGTGCTGCGCAACGACGACGAGCAGCGCATCGAGAACGAGGTGGTGTCGGCGCATCTGCGCTCGCTGCAGGCCGGTCATCTGATCGACGTGGTCTCGACCGATCAGCATACGGTCAAGCCCTGGTTCAACGGCAAGCTCGACGTCTCGCCGCCGGTGATCGACCTCACCGCGCAGGGCTTCACGCTGATCGGCGGCCGGCTCGACTACGTCAACGCCCGCGAGATCGGCGCCGTGGTCTACAAGCGGCGCCAGCACGTGATCAACCTGTTCGTGGCGCAGACCGCCAGTACCGAACGCAAGACCGCGAAGGTCTCGACCTTGCAGGGCTTCAACATCCGGCGCTGGAGCGACCGCGGCCTGAATTACTGGGCGGTCAGCGATCTCGGCGCCGACGAGCTGACCGAGTTCGGCGACAAGTTCGAGAGCGCGATGCGCGCGAACAAGGAAGGGTGATTCGACCCACCAATCGTCGTTGCGAGGAGCGACAGCGACGAAGCAATCCACATCTCAGCCCGCCGTGCGATGGATTGCTTCGCGGAACCTGGCATCGGGCGGCGCTGCGCGCCGACCCGGTGGCTCGCAATGACGGATGAGATGACCGTGTAGCCCGGATGGAGCGTGGCGCAATCCGGGAACAGTCCCGCAAGTTTCGAGAACCCCGGCTTACGCCGACTTGCGCACCGCGTTGTCGACCAGCGTCTTGCCGAGCGACCAGATCGCGCCGGGCACCTTGTGGCTGCCGGCGATCACGTCGTCGAACGACTTCTCGATCCAGCTGCAGTCTTCCTCGGTGATCATCAGCGGCGGCAGCAGCTTGATGGTGTGGAGGCCGTGGCCGGCGACTTGCGTGAGAATCTTGTGATCCTTGAACAGCGGCACCGTGATGAGCTGGCAGAACAGGCCCTTGTTGGCGGTCTCCAGCAGGTTCCACGACGCCTTCAGGCGCAGCGATTTCGGCGGGCCGAACTCGACGCCGATCATCAGGCCCTTGCCGCGGACTTCCTTCATCAGTTCATAGCCCGGCACCATGCGCGTCAGCGCGAGGCGGAGCTCGGCGCCGCGCTTGGCAGCGTTCTCGACGAGCTTCTCGGCCTTGATGACATCGAGCGTCGCGATGCCGGCGGCCATCGCCAGATCGTTCTTGGCGAAGGTCGAGCCGTGCACGACCGCGCGGTCCATCTGGTTGAAGATCTTGTCGAAGATGTTCTTGCGCGTCAGCAGCGCACCGATCGGCACGTGGCCGCCGGACAGCGCCTTCGCCAGCAGCACCATGTCGGGCTCGATGCCCCAGTGCTCGATCGCGAGGAACTTGCCGGTGCGGCCGATCCCGGTCTGGATCTCGTCGGCGATGAACAGCGTGCCGTATTTGCGGCACAGCGCCAGCGCGCCGGGCAGGAACTCGTCGGTGGGCATGTTGACGCCCTTGCCCTGGATCGGCTCGACGATGAAGGCGCCGACCTGGCGCGACGACAGCGCCTTCTCCAGCGCCTCGAGATCGTTGAACGGGATCGGCGTGCAGCCCGGCAGCAGCGGTTCGAAGCCGCTGCGGAAATTCGAATCATCGGTCAGCGACAGGGCGCCGTAGGACAGGCCGTGGAACGAATGCCCGCAATAGACGATGCCCGGACGGCCGGTCGCGCCCCGCGCGAACTTGATCGCAGCTTCGACCGTTTCGGCGCCGGAATTGGCGAAAAACACCTTGTCCAGATATGGAACATGCTCCAGAAGCCGTTCCGCGAGCACACCCGCGAGCGTCGAGACGTCGAGCTGCACGAGATTGGGCAGATCGGCGTCGAGCACGCTCTTGAGCGCCTTGCGCAGGGCCGGATGATTGCGGCCAATCGCAAAAACGCCAAATCCGCTCAATAGATCGAGGTAACGAGCCCCCTGACGATCGAACAGGTACTGGCCTTGCCCCTTCTGGAAGCCGACGTCATAGCCGATGGTCTTGAGGACGCGAACGAGCTGCTCGTTGAGATGACGCGTGTGCATGGCACCGCGCTGCCCCTCGCGCTCCACAAAAATCTCGGAAACGTCTAAATTGGAACTTACCATTCGTTACATACGTCGGTTGATGGCCATCTCGTCAACTTAAAACGCTCGCTAGCGGCGTTTTGACCCCCGCTCGGATCGTCTAGTTAAGCACAGGTTTGGACCATGTTGCACTGCCCAAGAACATTCGCACGTACAATAGCCGTTTCAGGTTTATTTTTGGCCACCGTATTATCACCGGCGCTTGCAGCGGACCCGACCGGCGACTGGAAGGTCGCAGACGGTGTCGCCACCATCCGCGTCGCCCAGTGCAATGGCAACATGTGGGGTGTGGTGTCCTGGGAAAAAACCCCCGGCGGTAAGGATAAGAACAATCCTGATCCGGCCAAGCAGAGCAGGCCCACCCTCGGCATGCCGATCCTGATCGACATGAAGAAGAAGGCCGGCGCCGATGCGTGGGAAGGCCAAGTCTACAACGCCAAGGACGGTCAGCTCTACAGCTCGACCATCAAGCCGGTCGGCACCGACCAGCTCGAGATCCAGGGCTGCGTGCTCGGATTCCTGTGCGGCGGCGAGACCTGGACCCGCGTCGGTCCGCCGATCCCGGTGAGCGCCGCCGGCAACCCGGCCCCCGCAGGGGCCCCTGCTGCGAAGGGCGCCCTTCCCAAACCGGCAGCGCCGCAGAAGACCACCGGCGCCGTGGCGCCTGCCGCCAAGCCGGCTCAAAAGCAGGCAGCCACCCCCCCGGGCACCGCCAATGCGTCGGCGGACACCGTAGGCGATATCTGCCTGCTGCCGGACATCGCGCGACCGACGCACTGATCACGGCCAGACGGCGCATCACTGCCTGGCGGCAAATGGTGGCTTGGCAGCGCCTGCCGCCAAGCCGGATCGGCAGTGGATCGCGAACGCGTCAGGTGACGTCGTTGGCGATATCCTCCTCCTTGAGGGCCTCGCGCGGCTTCCCCATCAGCGCCGGCTGGAACAGCAGAACGGCCGCCAGCGTGGTGACGAGCGAGAGCGCAAGCAGCTTGCCCATGCTCGCAGTGCCGGGATGACTGGATAGCCACAGGCTGCCGAACGCCGTCGCCGTGGTCAGCGCGCTGAAAAAGATCGCACGTGTCAGGCTCGACTGCAGCAGATTCGTCCTGCCCTGCCGCCACGCCGTGACATAGTAGATCTTGAACGCCACGCCGACCCCGAGCAGCAGCGGCAATGCGACGATGTTGGCGAAGTTGAGCGGCAGCCCGATCAGCACGCAGATCTCCAGCGTGACGATGCCGGCGACCAAGAGCGGCACCAGCGTCATCAGCACGTCGACCACCCGGCGCAGCGTCAGCCAGAGCAGCAGGCTGATCGTGACCAGCGCCAGAATTCCGGCGTGGATGAACGCCTTCACGATGACGTCGCCCGATTTCAGGATCGAGACCGGTCCACCGATTGCGGTCGGCTCGGCGGCGAGCACGGCGTCGGCAAAGCGGCGCAGATTGTCGTTGTCGTTCGGATCGCCCTTCGGCTCGACCTCGACACGCATCAGGCCGTCCTTGGTCTTCCAGCTCTCGACCAGTTCCTGCGGCAGGTTCTGCAGCGTGACGGTCTGTGCCTGCAACGTATTGCGCAGCTGATCGAACACGATCTTCATCGGCGCGACGAAGACGTCCTGCGCCTTGTCGCGGGTCGCCTGGTTCGAATCGGCGAGCTTTTGCAGGGCGTCGGCGAGTCGGCGCGCGGCAACCGCACCCGGTCCCTTGCTGTCGCCCGCGGTCCTGCGCAGGCTGTCGACCGAGCTCTTCAGCGACTCGACATTCTCCTGATCCGACGGCGCCGGATCGACCGAGTCCGGGTTGAGCGCGGGGCCGAGCGTCTTGGCGGCCTGCGCGATCAGCTTCAGCTTTGCCGGCTGGTCATCAGGCACGAAACTGTCGAGCGACATCACGCGCGACACCTCAGGCAGCTTCTCGAGCTTGGCCTCGATCTTCTTGGCGTCGGCTTCCGAGCGCGTCATCACGTTGATGGCGTTGGCGCCGGTGTTCGGATCTTTCCTCAGATCGAGGAATGTCGCGATCGATTCCACCTTGGCATTGCGCAGATTGATCGGATTGAAGTCGAACTTCATGTAGTGCAGCAGCGGCAGGCCCGCGACCGTGACCAGGAGCGTGCCGGCGATGATCGGAACGCGATGCTTCTCCAGGAAGTGGTCGAGCGGCGCCAGGAAGGCGTAGCCGACCGCCTCCTTCTCGCCGGGCGGATTGAGCAGGTCGAGCAGCGCCGGCAACACCGTGATGCTGGTGACGAACGCCACCAGCATGCCGGCGCCGGCGATCTTGCCGAGCTCGGAGATGCCCTTGTAGTCGGTCGGCAGGAAGCACAGGAAGCCTGCGGCGGTCGCCATCGCCGCGAGCGACAGCGGCACCGCGGAGCGGCGCGCGGCGTTCTCGAGCGCGAGCGTCAGATTGTCGTTCTTGAAGCGCTCGGAGCGGTAACGCACGCTGAACTGGATGCCGAAGTCGACGCCGAGGCCGATGAACAGCACGGCGAAGGCGATCGAAAGCAGGTTCAGCGAGCCGACCATCATCAGGCCGACCGCCGTGGTGAGGGCAAGGCCGATGAACAGGTTCACGAACACGGCGAAGATGATCTTGCCGGAATGCAGCGCCAGCCAGAGGATCACCAGCACGATCACCACGGTGCCGATGCCGTTGGTGATCGCACCGTCCTGCACGGTGGCGTATTCCTCGTTGGCGATCGGCACGGGTCCGGTCAGGCGGACGCGCGCGTGATATTCGGTCGGGAATTTCAGATCGGCCGCCGCCTGCCGAATCGCGTCGGTCGCGGCCTTGCCCGGCTCCAGCGCCGAATAGTCGATGATCGGCTTGATCTCGATGAAGGCGCGCTTGTCCGAATCGGTCAGCGGCTTGTCGCTGGTGAGCTCGCGCCAGGAGAAGGTCGCACTGCCCTTGGCGAGAACGGTCTCGACGGTCTCCGAGATCAGGTTGAACGGCGGAGCGGCATTGTCGAGCTTGACCTGCCCGCGCTTGACGCCGGCGAGGCCGGTCTCGAGCGCACCGGTCAGACCGCGAATCGAAGGATCGCCCGCCATGATTTCGATCAGCGGCGCGGCCGATTCGAGCTGGCCCGTGACCTTGCCGACCTCTTCGGTCGGCAGGTACAGCAGTCCGTTCTTTTCGAAGAATTCGCCGGAGCCGAGCGCGGTGATCGCCTCGAAGTTCTTCTTGTCGGCTTGCAGCCTCGCGGTGAGCGCCTTCGCGGCCGAGCTGGTCAGCTCGGGCGTCGCTGCCTCGACGACCGCCAGGATCAGCCGCTCGCGATCAAAGGCTTCCTCGAACTGATTGTCGCGCTTGCGCCAATCCAGATCCGGCGAGATCAGCTTGTTGATGTCGGTGTTGATCGAGAAGTTGCGGGCCGTATAGAAGCCTGCGCCGATCGACAACAGCAGAGAGAGAATGACAACCGGAAGGGCAAAACGCGTACAGGTCCTAACAACGGAGACGACAATATTTGTCAGCACTTCGTTTCTTTCTAAGCTCGGGGAAGCATGGCCGAAAACGCCCGCTCTGTAGCGGAGTTCCGGGGACCGATCTAATGTTGTTTTGGTTATCTTCCTCGACGGGACGGCGAGAAGGTTCCAAACCACAGGAACGGCCACGAGTGGCCGGTATAGACCGCATGAGTGGGCGATAAAGTGACGAACAAGTGAGGGGGACCGACGGTCGCAGGGGCCTCATCCAATACTATATTACCTCAAATACCCTCCCGCATCGTCATCGCAGTCCTTCGCGGCGCTACCTTTTTGCCACAAAACCCTGTATTTCCATGCTCTTGAGGGCGCGGATCACGTGCAGGACCTGAGATGATGCGGACATTGCAACCGACGTTGCAGGGTCCGACCGGGCGGAGTGCGTTGTCGGAAAGACCGCAGGGCATGAAATGAGATTGGTGCAATTTGCGTAACGGACGTCCCATGGAAGTGTTTCTTGCCCAGCCGCGCGGCTTTTGCGCGGGCGTGGTGCGCGCGATCGAGATCGTCGAACGCGCGCTCGCGAAGTATGGCCCGCCGGTCTATGTCCGGCACGAGATCGTGCACAACAAGCATGTGGTCGAGAGCCTGAAGAAGAAGGGCGCGATCTTCGTCGAGGACCTGTCGGAAGTGCCGGCCAAGGCGGTCACCGTATTCAGCGCCCATGGCGTCGCCAGGAGCGTCGAGGAGGAGGCGGAAGCCCGCGACCTGCCCGTGCTCAACGCCACCTGCCCGCTCGTTACCAAGGTCCACAACCAGGGCAAACGCTATATCTCCAGGGGCCGCGCCCTGATCCTGATCGGGCATGCCGGCCATCCCGAGGTCGAGGGCACCATGGGGCAGGTTCCGGGACCGGTCCTGCTGGTCCAGAGCGTCCAGGATGTGGCGGAATTGCGGCTGCCGACCGACGCTCCGGTCGCCTATATCACCCAGACCACCCTGTCCGTGGACGACACCAGGGACATCATCGCGGCCCTACAGGCCAAATTTACAGATATTCAAGGCCCGGACATCAGGGATATCTGCTATGCGACACAGAACCGCCAATCTGCGGTAAGGGACCTGAGTAAGCTGGTGGACGTCATTTTGGTGGTGGGGGCCGCCAATAGTTCCAACTCGAACAGGCTTCGTGAAATCGGCACCGAGGTCGGCGTCGCGAGTTATCTCATTGCCGATGGGAGCGAGCTCAACCCGGATTGGCTGAAGGATGCGAAGGCCGTCGGCATCACGGCGGGTGCATCGGCACCCGAAGTTCTGGTCGACGATGTCATCGAGGCCCTGCGGCGCATCGGACCGGTATCGGTCTCGGTCGTTCCGGGCCGCGAAGAGAATATCGAATTCCGGCTGCCGGCCGAACTGACTGCGGGCTGATCTGAACCCACTTCCCTTTGAATAAGTGCAGAAAGAAAATCGTCTAATGGCTATACCATTCTTCAAGGAAATGCGTATCGGCGGTTATCTGATCAAGCAGAAGCTGCTTGGCCGCAAACGCTATCCGCTCGTGCTGATGCTCGAACCCTTGTTCCGTTGCAACCTCGCCTGCGTCGGCTGCGGCAAGATCGACTATCCCGATGCGATCCTCAATCGCCGCATGACGGCGCAGGAATGCTGGGACGCGGCCGATGAATGCGGCGCGCCGATGGTGGCGATTCCCGGCGGCGAGCCGCTGATCCACAAGGAGATCGGCGAGATCGTGCGCGGCCTCGTGGCGCGCAAGAAATTCGTCTCGCTGTGCACCAATGCGCTGCTGCTGGAGAAGAAGCTCGATCTGTTCGAGCCGTCGCCCTATCTGTTCTTCTCGGTGCATCTCGACGGCCTGAAGGACCATCACGACAAGGCGGTGTCGCAGAAGGGCGTGTTTGATCGCGCCGTTTCCGCGATCAAGGCGGCGAAGGCGCGTGGCTTCACGGTCAACGTCAACGCCACCATCTTCGACGGCCATCCGGCCGAGGAGATCGCCAAATTCCTCGACTTCACCACCGAGCTCGGCGTCGGCGTCTCGATGTCGCCGGGTTACGCCTATGAGCGTGCGCCCGACCAGGAGCACTTCCTCAACCGCACCAAGACCAAGAAGCTGTTCCGCGACGTCTTTGCGCTCGGCAAGGGCAAGAAGTGGAACTTCATGCATTCCGGGCTCTTTCTGGACTTCCTCGCCGGCAACCAGGAATACGAGTGCACGCCCTGGGGCATGCCGGCGCGCAACATCTTCGGCTGGCAGAAGCCCTGCTATCTGCTCGGTGAAGGCTACGCCAAGACCTTCAAGGAGCTGATGGACACCACCGATTGGGACACCTACGGCACCGGCAAGTACGAGAAGTGCGCCGACTGCATGGCGCATTGCGGCTACGAGCCGACCGCAGCCACTGCCGCGATCAACAATCCGCTGAAGGCGATGTGGGTGGCGCTGCGCGGCATCAAGACCACGGGCCCGATGGCGCCGGAGATCGACATGTCGAAGCAGCGTCCGGCGCAGTACATCTTCGCCGAGCAGGTCCAGAAGAAGCTCTCCGAGATCCGCCGCGACGAGGCTGAAGCCTCCGCCGCCAAGCAGCAGGCGAAGGCTTCGACAGCCGCCTGAGGCGCGATCCGAGCGAACACAGAAACATCAAGGCCCCGGTTCAGCGAACCGGGGCCTTTTTGTTGGATCAGGATGCCGCCAGCAGTTCCGATCGCGTCCGCAGCAGCAATTGCTCGATCTCGGCCGCGCGCGGCGCGCTGAGTGTGCCGCGTTCGATCCCGAGCGGGACGTTGCGCAGGGCCAGCTCGCGATACAGCGCGCCCGAGGACGGAAAGCGCTCGTCGAGGGCGCGGAGATGCTTGAGGATGGTGCCGACATCGCCGCGCGCCACGCAGCCGCCCATGCCGTTGGCCAATCCGCCATCGAGGACGGCCGCGACCGTGCCGCGCAGCAGCGGCATCATCGCCCGCAGCGCGTCAGCCTCGCTGGCGCCAAAGCTCTTCCAGAGCTCGACGCCCTCCTTGAGCAGCGCGATCAGGAACGGGCCGACATAGTAGGCCGAGGCGTGATACAGCGCGCGCACGCCGGCCGGCAGCGCCAGCGGCTCGCAGCCGATACGGGTCGCAAGCCATTCCAGGTCGCGCCTGAAATCGCCCTCGGCCTCGATGCCGACGGTGCATCCGCGCAATCCCTCGAGCGCGACGTCGGGATTTGCGAACATCTGCATCGGATGAAAGCCGCCGGTGGCCGCGCCTGCGGCTTTGGCATGATCGAGCGCCGCGAGCTCGGTCGCGCCGCTGCAATGAACCACGCGGTGACGCGGCTGCCAGCGCAGATCGCGGCAGACCGGCAGGATCGCATCGTCGCTCACGGTCAGGAAAACCATGTCGCAGCTGTCAACGACCTGCTGCGGATCCGGCATCGGCCGTGCCGACAGGATGCGGGAGCCGAGCCGCTGCGCGGCATCGGCACCGCGATTATGAAATGCCGCGACGTTCAGCTCCGCGCGGGCGAATGCCGGCGCGAGCGTTTGCGCGACGCGGCCGGCGCCGATGAAGCCGATCGGCAGCGCCGCCAGCGACGAGCTCATTGCGCGTAGCTCCCATCAAGGCGGTCGAGCCGGCGCCGCAGTGCCGGCCATTCCAGCAGGCCGTAGCCGGCTTGCAGATTCTGCGCCGCTTCGTTCATGGTCGGATTGGTGTCGCGCTCATTGTCCAGCGTGATCTCGGTGCCGGCAAAGCAGGTCACCGTGTTGCCGATTGCAAGCTCGGTCGGCGCATGCAGCGGCCGGCCGCAGCCGAGCGCATCGACCTGGATCCGGCAGGCCTGCTCAAGCCAATAGATCGCGTTGAACGCCTGCTGAATCGTGTTGCCGCACACCAGCAGGCCGTGATTGCGCAGGATCAGCACGTTGTTGCGGCCGAGATCGGCCACGACGCGGTCGCATTCCTCACGATCGATCGCCGGCCCCTCGAAATCGTGATAGCCGATCCGCCCGTGGAACCGCATCGCGGTCTGCGACAGCGGCAACAGCCCTTCGGCGAGCGCGCTGACCGCCGTGCCTGCCCTGGTGTGGGTATGCAGAACGCACTTCACGTCGGGCCGTGCGCGATGGATCGGCGCATGCAGATAGAAGCCGGCGACGTTGACGTTGTAGCCGTGATCGGGCTGCAACAGCGTCCGGCCCTCGATGTCGATCTTGACCAGGCTCGACGCCGTGATCTCCTCGTACAGCATGCCGTAGGGATTGATCAGATACTGATCGTCATGCCCCGGCACCTGCGCGCTGATATGGTTGTAGATCAGGTCGGTCATGCCATAGAGCGCGACCAGGCGGTAGCACGCCGCGAGGTCGACCCGGGTCGCCCACTCCCGTTCACCCACGACGGCTCTGACGTCGTTGACGGCACAAACTTCGCTCTGGCGCATGTTACTTGGGCCCTTGGTGACGGATGACGGAGGCGCGTTCGACGATATGGCTGAGCCCCTCCGACGACGGCAGCGCGCCGAACACATGCGTCGCATCGGCGCCGAACCTCGATTGCACGAACAGATCAGCGGCAGTCGCGTCGCTGTGTCTCAGCATTTCGGCAGCCTGCAACGCATGCGCCATGCGGGTGACCAGCGCCCTCGCGTGCCCATCGTCCGGATAGCGGGCCTGCAAGCGATCGGCGAGGTCGTCAGTGCTCCGGTCATAGATCGGGTTGAGGCCCCTGCTCCCGCGCAATTCGTCGATGAACGCATCGCGGCACTTGGCATCGCGCTGCATGGCGCGCAGCACGTCCATGCACATCATGTTCGAGGTGCCTTCCCAGATCGAATTCAGCGGCGCCTCGCGATAGAGCCGCGCCATCGCATTCTCCATGATGAAGCCGTTGCCGCCGTGCACTTGCAGGCACTCATAGGTGAAGGCCGGCGCGCGCTGGCAATTCCAGAACTTCATCACGGGGGTCGCGACCCGCGCCAGCAGCCGCTCGTGCTCGCTGGCCTGCAAGCCGTCGGTCGCGCGCGCGACGCGAAACGCGCCCAGCATCGCCGCCTCGCTCTCGAGCGCGAGATCGGCCAGCACGTTGCGCTGCATCGGAAGCTCGGACATCGGTCTGGCGAACGCGGTTCGGGTCTGCGCGTGATTGATGGCGAGGCTCAATGCCTGCCTCATCAGCCCGGCGGAGCCGACCGCGAAATCCAGCCGCGTCAGATGCGCATGCGAGAGGATTTCCGCGATGCCGCGGCCTTCCTCACCGACCAGGATCGACCAGGTGTCGTGATACTCGATCTCGCTTGACGCATTGGAGCGGTTGCCGCATTTGTCTTTCAGCCGCTGGATGTGGATGCGGTTGGCGCTGCCGTCGGGCAGCAGGCGCGGGACGAACAGGCAGCTGACGCCGGACCGGGTACGCGCCAGGGTGTAGAATCCATCGGCGACCGGCACCGAGAAGAACCATTTGTGGCCGGTGATCGCATAGATCTCGCCATGCGCGCCGCGCTCGACGAAGCGCGCCGTGGTCTGGGTCTCGCGCAGATCGGAGCCGCCCTGCTTCTCGGTCATCGCATAGCCGATGACAGCAGCACGCTTGGCCTCGATCGGAAGCCGGCGCGGGTCGTAATCCGCGGTCAGCGTTCGCTCCCGCCACAGCGCAAATTGCGGCTTGCCGGCAAATCCGGCGATCGCGGCGTAAGCCATGCCGGTCGGGCAACCGACGCCGTTCTCGATCTGATTCCAGAGATAGCTCAGCGCCGCGCGCGCCAGATGGCCGTGCGGCTCGCGCGTCGACCAGGCCAGGCTATGCACCTCGCTCTGGAACGCCAGCGCCATCAATTGATGCCAGGCCGGATGGAATTCGACCCAATCATCGCGGTTGCCGTAGCGGTCATGGGTCACGAGCTTCGGTTCGTGCTCATTGGCAAGTCGTGCCGCCTCCTGCGCGGCCTCGCTGCCGGCATGGGCGCCCAGCGCAGAAAGCTTATCGCGTGCCCACGGCGCCAGCTTCGCGATCAGGCCGCTCAGCGCGCGGTCGTCCTCGAACGCGTTGAAGCCTGTCGCGGGCCGCGCCTGGTTGCGGACTTCGTGGGTCGCAAACGGACTGGCTTTCACTTCTGCGACGGCTACAGGCTGGACACGCGCATTCATGCGGAGACTCGCGATACGGGGGTCAATTCAGGCGTCGTGTGGCGAAACAGCATGCGCGCGGCGAGCCCTGCGATCGATTGCGCGATCGCCTTCGCCGCATCGGAATCGGGAGCCGCCTCGGGCGCCAGCGGACCGACCAGCGCTTCCATGAAGGCGCCGGTGACGCAGGATGCAGCGACGTTGGCGTCGATCTCGACGAACTCGCCATTGGCGATGCCGCGCCGGACCAGCCTTGCGATCTGGTCGGCGAGTGCGGCGCGGTATTTCAGGCGCGCGGCGTCGATCTCGGGTTCACAGGGTTCGGCGATCAGCGCGTAGGCCAGCCGACGGCCGCGCATCGCACGCACCGCGAAGGTGTAGATCGCATCCACCAGACATTGCGACGCCGATCCCTCGGCCTCGACGATCGCGGCAACCACCGCCACCTCGCGCTCGGACACCAGTCCGAGCACCTGCGCGTACAGGTCCGCCTTAGAGTCGAAGTAGCGATACACGCTGCCCGTGGCCACGCCAGCCCGTGCCGCGATCAGGGCGATCTGGGCATCCTTCCAGCCGCTCAGCGCCACCGTCTCCCTGGCGGCATCCAGGATGCGTGCCTTGGTCTCGACGAGCTGATTGAGGCGAACCGCCGCGATGGCCATCGTGAACCTTAATTCATGAATACAGGATCATAATTCATCCTCCGTTGAATGCCTGGATCTGTCAAGCATCCAGCGGGCCCCTGCGGCCCCAGGACGCGCCTGCCAGCCCCGAAGCCGCGCCGCCCCGCACGAAAGACGGGAGCGCGCAGGCAGCACGCAGCAACGCGCTCGCGCGCCCCTCGGCAAGGACCGAGCTGTCCCCCCGTCCAGCGCAATGCGCCAGCCCGGTGTGGGCATCAAGCCAAACCACCAGGTCCCAAAAGCAAAAGGCCCGGTCGCGATGCGACCAGGCCTTTGTTTTGAACTTGATGCGTCGAGAAACCCGTCCCAGCCCGGGACGGTTGGATCAGGCCGCCTTCGCCGTGACCATGACGCCGTCCACCGGCATCAGCACTTCGTTGCCGAGCAGGAAGCCGCGGCAGCTGCGCAGCGAGCGCAGCGCGCGGTTGAAGTCGATCCCGGTCGACACCAGTGCCCGCAACGTGCGCGGATTGCGCGCGATGCCCCGCAGCACCTTGCGCAGGTCGATGTCGCCATTCGGCTTCACCGCGGATTTCGCAAGCTCCGGCAGCGCCCGGTGCGCGGGATCGCTGATCACGCGCAGCGCGGCGAACGGAATGCGCGCCTTGGCGGCATAGGCTGCCGCAATATGGCTCTCCATGTCGACCGCGGCTGCACCCGTCATCGAGCGCAGAGCGGCCTTGCAGGCCTTCGCCGCGATCACCTCTTCCACGCCGGCAAGCCCGCCGCGAACGATCCTGCGGCGCTTCAGCGCGGCGCTGGCGATCATCTCTTCGTTCAGGGCGGACGCCGCCAGGAAACGCGTGTCGCCGGACATCACCTCGGTCGCGACCACGACGTCGCCGGACTTGAGCGACGGGTCGAGCCCTCCGGCCACGCCGAACGAAATCACGCCACGGAAGGTCGTCGGATCCAGCGTCGCCAGCAATGCACGCAGCTGCTGCGGATCGCTCGAACTGCAAATCACGATCATGCCGGGACCCGCTGCGATACGGGCCTCCTGCACCAATCCAGTCACAATCAATACCGGCCGAGGATCAATTCTACTGTCCACGGTCTCGGCGGCCCCCGCCTCAACAATCACATCCCGACCCCTACCACCCTGCTATTGGTGCTTCTCAGATTCCGATACCGCGCCAGCGCCCAGAGCGGAAAGAACTTCGAGTAGCCATGATATCGCAAGTAAAATACCCGCGGAAACCCCGTAGCTGTGTATCGCTGCTCGTCCCACAGCCCTTTTTCCGTCTGTGTTGCCTTTAGGTACTCCACCCCCCGCACGACGGCCGGGTTTTCGACCTCTCCGGCGGCCATCAATCCAAGCAAAGCCCATGCCGTTTGTGAGGAGGTCGACGGCGCAACTTCATAACCCTTGTAATCCAGCCGGTAGCTGACGGCGTCCTCGCCCCAGCCGCCGTCCTGATTCTGGACGGACGCCAGCCATTCTACCGCCTTTCGGATCATCGGGTCGTTGCGATCGACCCCTGCGACATTTAGCGCACACAGCACCGACCAGGTGCCGTAGATGTAGTTCAGGCCCCAGCGGCCGTACCAGGAGCCCTCGGGCAGCTGGGTACGGCGCAGATAGGCAATGCCGTCGGCCATCGCCTTGCTGCTCTCGGCGGTCTCGCCGAGCTGGCCCAGCATCGAGATGCAGCGCGCGGTGACGTCCTCGGTCGGCGGATCGAGCAGTGCGCCGTGATCCGAGAACGGGATGTTGTTGAGGTAATATTCGAGGTTGTTGGCGTCGAACGCGGCCCAGCCGCCGTCCCGGCTCTGCAGGCCCTCGATCCACTCGCGGCCGCGCGCGATCGCCTCGTCGTATTCGCGGGTCCCGGTATGACGCCGCACGCGATCCATCGCCATGACAACCACGGCGGTGTCGTCGAGGTCGGGATAGTGGTCGTTGTTGTACTGGAACGCCCAGCCGCCGGGACGCACGTCCGGCGCCTTGACCGCCCAATCGCCCTTCAGCTCAAGCACCTGGCGCGGCTTCAGCCAGTCGAGACCCTGCTTGGCCTTGGCGAGGGTGTCGTCGCCGCCGGCTTCCTGCAGCGCATGACAGGTCAGTGCCGTGTCCCACACCGGCGAAACGCAGGGCTGGCAATAGGCCTCGTCGTCGCCGATCACGAGCAGCTTGTCGATGCCGCGTCGGGTGACGGCGCGCGGCGGAAAACTCTCGTCCTTGCCGAGCGCCTCATACATCATGACGATGTTGGCCATCGGCGGATAGATCGCGCCCATGCCGTCTTCGCCGTTCAGCCGCTCTTCGGTGAAGGCGAGCGCTGCATCGATCGCGCGCTGGCGCAGGCTGTTCGGAAACATCGGCTCGATCACGCGCAGCACGGCGTCGAGCGAGCGGAACAGGTAGAACCAGCTCGCGCTCTGGTGCGGCGCCTTCGGCGCCATGCGGACCGATTTCGGATCCTCCAGGAACAGCTCGTCGATGCCGACGCCCTTCGGATTCTTCGCGCGCGGCTTCAGCGCGGCGAGCACCATCAGCGGCACCATCGTGGTGCGCGCCCAGTACGAGATCTTGTTGATGTGGAACGGCGACCACATCGGCAGCAGCATGATCTCGATCGGCAGCACCGGCGTTGCGCGCCAGGTCACGACGCCATAGAGCGCGAGCAGGAAGCGCGTGAACACGTTGCTGCCCGAAGCGCCGCCGCGCGAGCGGATCGCCTCGCGCGCCCGCACCATGTGCGGCGCGTCGACGGAATCGCCGATCATCTTCAGCGCGAAGTACGACTTCACGCTGGCGCTCATGTCGAACGGGCCGTCATGCACCAGCGGCCAGCCGCCATGCGCGCCCTGGACGCGGCGCAGATAGTTGCCGATCTTGGCCTCGAGGGCCGCATCGACGGGCTCGGCCAGATAGTGACGCAGCAGGATGTACTCGGCCGGAATGGTGCTGTCGGCCTCGAGCTCGAACACCCAATGTCCGTCGGACTGGCGATAGCCAAGCAGTGCTTCGGTTGCCTTGGAGATGCTCTTCTCCAGCGCGACCGGATCGACTGCAACGCCGTGATCTCTCGAAAGCATCTCGCTCGATATCCTCTTCATCGCGGGCCGGCTGTTCGAAAGCCGCGGCCGCTTCCGAACATGATCCGATCAAATCGGATCATGTTCTCATTCATTTGCCGGTCGCACTTTCTTGACGCGAACCGGTGACCACTTCGCTCGAAAATGCTCCAGCAGGTCGAATCTAGCGCGTGGCCAGAACCAGATCGGCGGCGCGATCACCCGACCGCACCGATCCCTCGATGGTTGCCGGCAATCCGGTAGCAGTCCAGTCGCCGGCAAGGAACAGGTTTTTTTGCGCCGTCGTGGCCCCCGGACGGAGGGCGTTCTGCTCCGGCGTCGCCTCAAATGTGGCACGGCGCTCGCGCACGATCTGCCAGGGCGGCAGGTCGCCCGACACGCCCGATGCCTTGCAGATGTCCCGCCAGATCGCCTGCGCGAGTTCCTCGCGCGGCATGTCGACCAGGCGGTCGCCGTTGGAGATCGTCACCGACAGCCGCTGCGGGAACGCGAACAGCCATTCCACGAGGCTGCCGACCACGCCGAGAATGGGCGCGGCGTCACGCGGCGGATCGACGCGGAAATGCGCGTTGACGATGGCGCGGAATTTGGTCGGGGTTTTCAGGCCCGGCAGCAAGGTCGCCGCAGCACGCGGCGGCACCGCGAGCACGACGGCATCGTCGGCCGCCAGCTCGATCTTGTCGCCGCCGCCGAAGTCCAGCTCGCTGACGCGATCGCCGGACATGCCAAGCGTACGCAATTCGTGACTGAACTGGACGCTGTGGCCCCTCTCCTGCAACAGCTTCACGGCCGGCTCGATCAGCACGGAGCTGAGGCCGTCGCGCGCGATCAGCGGGCGGCAGGCCTGCCCGCCGGCGAGCAGCGTCTCGCGCACGATGGCGCCGGCAAGCCCGGCCGAGCCCTCCGGTGGATCGACGTTCAGCGCGGCGAGCAGCAGCGGCTGCACCAGGCGGTCATACAGCGTGCCCTTGCAGGGGATGGTGTTGCCAACCAGCGCCGCGGTGCCGGCCCAGGCCAGCGGCGCCAATGCGAGATAGTCGCGCAGGGTCGTGTCCGGGACGCGGCGCGCCTCGTCGAACACCCATAGCGGCAGGCGGGAATCGCCGAGGTCGAGCTGCCAGCGCCGGCCAGAGGCCAGATCGACGAACGGAAACTGCGCGCGCGCGGGCCCGACGAGACCGGCCTCGGTGCCGATCGAACGCGCGTAGCTCAGCGCGTGACGGTTGCCCGACAGCAGCAGGTGATTGCCATTGTCGATGGTGAGATTGGTGGCGGCGTCGAAATAGGACCGGCAGCGGCCGCCAGCCTGCTGCGTCGCCTCGTGAACGGCGACCTTGTAGCCGGCATTGGCGAGCCGCACGGCGGCGGAGAGGCCGGAAATGCCGGCGCCGATGATATGAACGGTCTTTTGCATCAGATGATCGCGTAACGAAGAAGAATGCCGATCTTGGCGGCCTTGGACACACGCACCGGCGCACGCGGCGCGGCGAAGCCGCGCGCGATCAACAGATCGAGGATCGCGCGGTAGTATTTCGACATGATCCGGGGCGCGCGCACGGCGCGGCGCGAATTGCGCTTCATGATCTCGTCGGACTTCTGGAAATGCATCTTGGCGCGCTCGGCCAGCGGCGCGCACACTTTCGGCAGCGCGCGATCGGCGGTGACGCGCGCCGGGTCGTTGTTGGTGATGCCGGCGTGCCAGAGCCATTCGCGCGGCAGATAGAGCCGGCCGAGACCGGCATCCTCGTCGATGTCGCGCAGGATGTTGGTGAGCTGCAGCGCACGGCCGAGGTGATGCGCGAGCTGGATGCCGTCGTCCTCGGGCAGGCCGAACACACGCACCGACAGCCGGCCGACCGCGCTCGCGACGCGATCGCAATAGAGATCGAGCGTCGCAAGATCCGGCGCGCGGATGTCCTGCGGCACGTCCATCTCCATGCCGTCGACGATCGCGAGGAAATCTTCGCGCTTCAGGCCGAACGTCTTGACCGAGGCGACATAGTCCTTCAGCCGCTCCGGCGGGTGCCCGGCATAGAGCGCGTCGATATCGTCGCGCCATTGTTGCAGCGCCGCCAGCCGCTCCGGCCGCGGGCCGTCGGAATCCGCGATGTCGTCGACCTGCCGACAGAAGCTGTAGATCTGGAACATCGCCTCGCGCTGGGCGTGCGGCAGGATGCGCATCGCGGCATAGAACGAGCTGCCCGACGCAGTGCTTCCGTAATTTGCGTTGGCCGCCGCCTCGACGCTCATGCGCCGGCCGCCGTCCTGGAGACCACACGCCGTCCGGTCGCGCGCTGCGCGGTCTCGACTGCGACGCCGCCGAGGCTCTGCAGCAGTAGCTCAACCTTGCTCAAATGCACCCGCTCGCTGAGCGGATCGCGCACCTTCAGCATGTTGACGATCTTGTCGGCGAACGCCTGGATCACGGAGATCTCGAGCCCGAGCCTGAAGTCCTTCACCTCGGCGGCAAGTGATTTGCTTTGCACAAGCAGCGTCTCGGTGCGCACCGCGAGCGCCTGCAGACAGTTGAGCAGGGCCGGCTGTGACTTCGCCTCGCCGAGCATCTCCACCGTCGCGCCTGCGGCGGCGAGCGCATCGCGCGGCAGGTAGACGCGGTTCAGGTTGCGGTAGTCCTTGCCGCAATCCTGCAGATGATTGTTGATCTGCAAGGCGGCGCAGAGCGCATCCGATGCGGCCCAAGTCGAGGTATCCTCGCCATGGACGTCGAGCATGAAGCGCCCGACCGGCATCGCCGAATAACGGCAATAGTCGATCACATCGTCCCAGTTTTCATAACGCTGCTTGGTGACGTCGAGGCGGAACGCCACCAGCACGTCAAGCGCATGCCGCGGCGGCATGCCGCGCTCGGCGAAGGCCCGGCGCAGATTGACCGCCTCGTTCTGGGTCTCGCCATTGCCGAGCAGCTCGGCCTCCATGAGGTCGAGATAGCGCAGCTTTTCCGCAGGCTGCAGCGTGGCGTGATCGGCGATATCGTCGGCGGTGCGGACGAAATTATAGAAGGCCAGGATCAGGGCACGGTGCCGCGGATGAATGATCCACGACGCGACCGGAAAATTCTCGTCGCGGTGGGTCTTTCCGGATCGCAGGTCGCTCGCGGTGGTCATGGGAAATTTGGGCTACACTGGTCATGGCACGACGCAGGCGCGAACCGTCAGCGCATGCGGGGGATTTGCGAGCCCCATATAGGGGAATACGCCACCAAAACCAATGCTATCTGTGACCGCCAGCATATGTGACCGCGGCCGGCATGGCTGCCAGCCTCGGTATTGATGGCGGTCCCTTGAGACCTGAATTCGGTCTTATTGGCCGTGGCTCTTCAGCACCTGCTCACAGGCGGCGCTGATCTTGCTGCGATTCTGCTGCAGGCAGGCGAGAATGGTGAAATCGCCCTGATCGATGACGGAGCGGCAGTGACGCTGCACGTCACGCGTGCAGGCCTTCTGCTCATCGGGTGTACCGCGTCCCTGCTGCTGCTGGGCGACGGCGCTGGACGCGAGCGGGATCGACAACAGGGCAAGTGCCAAGAGAAATTTACGCATCGTATTCCTTCATTTCCGACAGCAGAAAATCTGTTCCCGAAAGCGTTTCGGCATGGCCGGGACGGATTTTGGGGATTGCAGACGCCACGTAACGCGGCAACGGATTGACGACAAGCACTGCTAAATGCGGCTAAATTTACGGCGCTGTAAACCCCCACTTAAGTTATTGATTCACAAAAGCGATTCGCGCCATCACTTTGTCGCGTTTGGCTATTGCAGATGGCACGCACGCAAAGCTAGATGCCGTCATGAGGCCAATCGTTTCTGATTCTGTTCGAAGACGACAGGCATCGTGCGCGTCGCCTTTGTCGTTTGAACCTAACATTCTTGGGTGACACTAAACCTTCGATGCGGCGAGACGCTTTCTTGCAAGGGAGGCGTTGATTTTGATGGGAAATTCACAATGAAACTGTTTGGTTCCAGCCATTATGCTCAGGCCCTCGGAGCTGTGGGCGTCGGCGCCGCACTGATGCTGTCTGCCTCCGCAGTCCATGCGCAGGCCAGCGGTCCGTTCGCCGGTTTTGCCGGCTCGTGGACCGGAACGGGCACGGTGGCGCTGTCCAACGGCACGACCGAACGCATTCGTTGCAAGGCTGACTACAAGGTCGCGCCGTCGGGCATGAACCTGAAGCAATCGCTGCATTGCGCCAGCGACAGCTACAAGTTCGACCTCTCCAGCGACGTCACCAGCCAGGGCGACCGGATCTCCGGCAACTGGAGCGAGGCAAGCCGCAACATCTTCGGCAATTTGCAGGGCACCGCGGGCGGCGGACGGATCGACGTGTTCGTCGAGGCGTCCGGCTTTGCCGCAAACCTGAACCTGCAGACCAACGGCTCCAAGCAGGTGGTGCAGATCGACTCCAAGGGCGAGATCCGCGGCGTCACGATCACGATGACGAAGACCTGACGCTTCCGATCGATTTCGCCGGCGAACAAAAAAGGCCCGGTTCCGAACACCTCGGAACCGGGCCTTCTAATTGTCGACCGATCAGGCCTTTTCGATCGGCGCCGGCTGCCCGCCCCTGCCGCGGAGCTTTTGCGACAGGTTGATCAGGAACATCGAGGTCGGCCGCAGGATGAAGAGGTCCGCGACCAGGGCCGCGACCATCGAGAATGCGCTGAGCCAGCCGAACAGGCGCAGCGACGGCAGATCGGAGAACACGGTGACGACCAGGCCGCAGGCCAGCACCACCGTCGTCAGGATCAGCGCGGGACCGACCAGAACGGTGGCGCGCTCAACCGCAAGCTCCGGCGTGACACCGGGCTTGGTCTCGAGCCGCAGACGATTGAGGAAGTGGATGGTTGCGCTGAGCCCAAGGCCGAACGACACGGTCAGTGCCACCACGCTTGCGAATTGCAGCCCCTCCCCGAGCAGCCACAACACGGTGCCTGACAGCACCACGGGGAAGATGCCCGGCAGGATGCAGGAGAACATCACCACGACCGAGCGGAACGCCAGTCCGATGAAGATCGCGACCAGCGCGAACTCGACGGTCAGGCCGCGGTTGAGCTTCTCGATCATGTTGGCGCTGTTGCGCGCGGCAATCACCGACAGGCCGGTGACGGCGATCTCGTAGCCGGGGTGCTCGGCGCGCACCTTGTCCAGCGAATGATCGAGCTTGTTCACCACCGGAAGCAATTGGCTCGAGTCGAGATCCGGAACCCGGCCCGACACCACCACCGCATCCTGATCCTTCGAGATGAAGCGGCGCACGAGATGCTCGGGGATCACGCCGACATATTCCTTCAGCGTCGCGACATCGTTGCTGCCGGCCTTTTCGGCGAGCCAGCGCCGCAGGGTTTCCAGCGACCAGACATTGCCGACGCCGGCAGAGTCCTCGACCATCGCGTGGACATCGGCGATCGTCTTCAGCGTCTCCGGCGAATAGAGCGACTGACCCTTGGGGAATTCGATCAGCACATCGACCGGATTGGCGCCGGTCAGCTTGGCGTCGAGCCGGCTCGACGCCTCCACTGCCTGCCGCTTGTCCGGCACCTGGTCGGCGAGCCGGTAGCGCGGCTCGAGGTTGGCATAGATGATGCCGAGGCCGCCGACGACGATCAGCGCGAGCAGGCTGAACAGCCCGGGACGACCGACCATGCGCACGGCAATCCAGTAGCAGAAATTGCGCAGCGCCTGCACGCCGGCGTCCGCGCTCTGGAACTTGACCGCAAAGACCTTCTCGTTGCGCACCAGCAGGATGCCGAACACCGGCACCAGCGAGAGCACCGCGACCAGCGCGATGATGGTCGCCGCAAGCCCGGCCTCGCCGAATTTGCGGATCAGGTCGGAGTCCGAGAACTGCAGCGCGATGAAGGAAATGCCGGCCGTGCCGTGCGTCAGCACGCAGGCCGGGCCGACCACCAGCACCGCGTTCTTGAACGCGGTGAACTTGTCCTGCCCGGCGATCAGCCGGTCGCGCGCGGCGAATGTCAGCTGCATCGAGTCGGAGAAGCTGATCACCATGATGAGCGGCGTCATCACATTGAGGAACATGTTGAGATTGAAATTGGCCCATCCGAGGCCGCCCAACGCGAGCAGGATCGCGATCATCGGCGGGAACGCCGCCGCCACCATGAAGGAGATCTTGCGGAAGAAGATGATGGCGATGACGCAGCCGGCGAGGATGCCGAGAATGTTGTAGGTCAGGCCGTCGCGCTCGACCGCGTTGCGGATCTCGAGCTGCATGACCGGCACGCCGGACAGCTGGGCATTGAGCCCGCTGCCGCCGAGATCGTCGGCCATGATCTTCCTGATGTCGCCGACCACCTTGCCGAGCTTGTTGCTGCCGACCACCTCCGGCTCGAGCGACAGCACGACCAGCGCGAGCGTGCCGTCCTCCGACAATAGCTTGCCGCGGATAATCTCGTTGCTTTTGACGGTCTCGACGAACTTGTCGTAGGCCGCGCCCTCGGGGAGCTCGTTCGGGAACAGCGCCGCCGGCAGCTTGCCGGGCTCCGGCGCCTGGCGCGCGGAGAACAGCGACACCAGGCCGCGCACGCCCTCGACGAGCTGCAGGTCAGTGACCATGTCACGGAGCTTGCCGAGATTGTCGCGCTCGAGCAGCGTCTTGCCTTCGACCACGACGAGGACGTCGAACTCGGTCGCCGGGAAGCGCTTGGTCACGGCCTCATACTGCTTGTAGTCCTTGGATTCGGAGCGGAACAATTGCGACAGCGAATCGTCGATCTTGATCCGATGCACGCCGAATACGGCGCCGACCAGCAACAGAACGAGCACGATGCAAGACAGGATCGGCGCCCGCATCGGGATCAGGCCGAGACGCTCGATCCCGAACGCGATGCTGGGGCCCGACCGCGGCTCTTCGACCTTCTCGACGTGGACCTGACTTTCGGAGTTCTTTTCGAGCATGCCCTGTCCAGTTCTGAAAACGGCTCAATCTGTCTAGCTTGGGTCTAGGGGCGCGAATGAGGCGGGTGAGCGCGGCTTTTCGGCGCTAGTCCTTGAAAACACGTGAATATTGACCGGCGCCGGTTTTACCTGTCTGCCCTCTTGCTCGCAAGCGCGAGGGTCGAGCCAAATCAGCGGGGAACCGCTGATCCCCACCATTAAGTATCTGATTTGCCACACCCTGGGAGCGCATTCTGTGATGATCCACCGCCGCTTTCGTCCTTCAACGCGACCCCTGTGATCTGGCGCGCCAGCCCTTCACGCACAAGCCACGCGATCCTGAGAGCGGCTTCCGCATAGCTCAGGCCAGCACGGTGGATGTTGGAGATGCAGTTGCGATCGGCATCGGTGAGGCCGATCCGCGGTGCAAAGGTGAGATAGGCGCCAAGACTGTCGGGCGCGGAAAGGCCGGGCCGTTCGCCGATCAGCATCACCAGCATGCGCGCGCCGAGGATGGCGCCGATCTCGTCACCGAGCGCAACGCGCGCGCCGGATGCCACGATCACTGCGCCGGCATCGATCTTGTCGGCCGCAAGCCGCGGCAGCAGATGCCGGATCAATTCGACGGCGTGCACATTGACCGCCGTCGGCGACAGACCGTCTCCGATCACGATGGCGCAGGAGCACGCGGTGATGCCGCAGCTTTCCAGCGACCGCCGCGATGCGGAATCCAGCATGCGCCCGCGATCCGGCCGGCGCAGATAGTCGCGCCGCTCGTGCGCCTGGCTCGACACCTCGTGCGGTGTGATGCCGAGGCCGGCAAGACCGGCAGCGATGCCGCTGACCTCGAACGTCGCGTGAACGGCGTCGCGCGCGCGGGCGTGGTCGAGCGTGAAGGAGAGCAGCGCATTGGTCGGCAGGCTGGCCCCGGACCGACCGAGACCGACGCGTGCCGGCGTGAGGTCACGCAAATCGGGTAGCGAAGCGGTCGATGGCGCCGGCGGTGTCGTCATGCTGTCATTCGGCCGGAACTGAAGCCTCGCGCAGCCGGATCGAGTAGTTCGAGGCGTTCTGCCGGCCGCTGGAGGCTGCGCGCGCAAATGTGATCAGGTGGTGCGCAACCAGCGTCGCCGAGATCAACCCCTCGATGTCGCCGCGTTTGAGCCGGCCGAGCGCAAACTTCCAGAACACGCGCCTGTAGTCGCCGAGCACGCCGACCTTCCAGAAGATGTTGCGCAGCATGATCAGGCCGCGCCGGATGTTGGCCCAGCTCTTCATCTCCGGACTGACCGGCACCTTGATGCGGTTGGCATAGGTGTAGTTGCATTGATGCAGATAGCGCTCGAACAGCTTCTTCGGCTCGTAGGCGATTTCCATGCATTTGCGCCAGGAACTGACCACGTCCTCGTAGGGCAGCAGGAACTCGACATTGGAGTCGCGGCCGTCGTCATGGACCAGCCGCCCCGCCTTTTCCAGCCGGTCCCACAACGGCGTCTTCGGCAACGCCTGCAGCAGATTGATCGTGAGCAGCGGAATCCGGGACTCCTCGACGAAGGAGATCAGCGCATCACCGGTCTGGGGCTTGTCGGTATCGAGCCCCATGATGATGCCGGAGACGACCTCCATGCCGAAGGAATTGATGGTTCGTACGCCTTCCAGGATCGGAACCATCATGTTCTGATCCTTGTGCATGGCCTTCAGCGCATCGGGATCCGGCGTCTCGATGCCGACGAAGATCGTCACGAAGAAGGCCTCGCGCATCTTCTCCAGTATCTCGGGCCGCTTGGCGATGTTGAGCGTCGCCTCGCAGGCGAGGCGCGTGACATAGCCGGTCCGCTTCTGCCATTCGATCAGATGCGGCAGCAGCTCGCTCGCGGCCTTGCGGTTGCCGATGAAATTGTCGTCGACGAAATACACGGTGTCGGTCGCACCGCATGCGCGCAGCTTGTCGAGCTCCGCGATGATCTGCTGCGGCGACTTCAGCCGCGGATTGCGGCCATAGAGCCCGGGGATGTCACAGAACTCGCACTGATAGGGGCAGCCCGATGAGAACTGGATGCTGCCGAGAAAGTACTTCTTGGTTTCGGCGAGCTCATAGGCCGGCAGCGGGAAATCCGTCATCGGCAGGCGGTCGATGGTCTTCAGCACCACCTGCTGGTCGGGACGGCTGGTGTCATCCGCCAGGCGCCTGATCAGCTCATTGGTCGCATCGCCGAGTTCGCCGACATGAAGGTAGTCGAATGAGGGATAATAGTCCGGGCACGCGCTGACGGACGGCCCGCCGATCGCGACCACGAGATCATGGTCATGCGCGCGGCGGCAGATGTCGTTCATCTGCTGGCGCTGGATGTGCATACCGCTGACGAACACCGCGTCCGCCCACTCGAAATCCTCCGCCGTGGCCGGGCGCAGGTTCTCGTCGACGAAACGGACCTGCCAGTTCTCTGGGAGGTATGCAGCAATCAGCAGCAGGCCCTGCGGCGGCATGAACGCCTTGACGCCGTCGGTCAGGGGGTAGGCGTGCTCGAAGGTCCCGAACGACGACGTATAGCGCGGAAAGACGCAGAGGATACGCCGTGCTGTCTCTATGCCCTCAGCTCTCATCAATCGACCCCGAAGCGTCCGCAAATCTAACCATGGCGTGGAACGCTGGGCCAGAAATTCTTCAACATTGTGGCACTTACCAACGTCACAACGGCGAGATAGTTGCTCTGCAGAATTTTGCTATCCCGTCAGGTCAGGAGCCTGGCGGCGAGGTCAGGCAGCCGCCCCGCATCGGCAACGAGGCGGAAGTCCTGCCCGGCAAGGCCGGCGCGCGCGAGCCAATCGTCGAATTCGGGCGCCCGCTTCAGGCCGAACAGGTCACGGACATAAAGCGCATCGTGAAACGATGTCGACTGATAGTTCAGCATGACGTCATCCGCGCCCGGCACGCCCATGATGAAGTTCACACCTGCGGCGGCGAGCAGCGTCAGGAGATTGTCCATGTCATCCTGATCGGCCTCGGCATGGTTGGTATAGCAAACGTCGATTCCGAGCGGCAGGCCGAGCAGCTTGCCGCAGAAATGATCCTCGAGGCCGGCGCGGATGATTTCCTTGCCGTCGTAGAGGTATTCGGGGCCGATGAAACCGACCACGCTGTTGACGAGCAGCGGATCGAACGCGCGCGCCACCGCATAGGCCCGCGCCTCGCAGGTCTGCTGATCGACCTGGTGATGGGCGTTGGCCGACAGGGCCGAGCCCTGCCCGGTCTCGAAATACATCACATTGTCGCCGACCGTGCCGCGCCGGAGCGACAGCCCGGCTTCCCGTGCCTCGCGCAGCAGCGAGAGGTCGACGCCGAAGCTGCGATTGGCCGCCTCGGTCCCTGCGATCGACTGGAACACGAGATCGACCGGCAGCCCCTGCCCGATCAGTCCGAGCGTGGTCGTGACATGGGTCAGCACGCATCCCTGCGTCGGAATCCCGAGCCGGGTGATAACGTCGTCCAGCAACCGCAGCAGGGTGCCGATGACATTCGGATCGTCGCTCGCCGGATTGATGCCGATGCAGGCATCGCCGGATCCGAGCAGCAGTCCGTCGAGGATCGAGGCGGTGATGCCCTTGGCATCGTCGAAGGGATGGTTGGGCTGCAGCCGTGTGCTCATTCGCCCGCGCAAGCCGACCGTGTTGCGGAAGCGGGTCGTGACCTCGCATTTCTTGGCGACCAGGATCAGGTCCTGGTTGCGCATCAGCTTCGATACCGCCGCAACCATTTCCGGGGTGACGCCGCGTGAAATCCTGCTGATCGCTTCACCGGTCGCGGCATCCGACAGCAGCCAGTCGCGGAAGCCGCCGACGGTAAGCGACGACACCGGCAAAAAGGCGGCGACGTCGTGGCTGTCGAGGATCAGGCGGGTGACCTCGTCGTCCTCGTAGGGGATGACAGGCTCATCGAGGAATTGCTTGAGCGGGACGTCGGCGAGCGCAAGCCGCGCTGCGATCATCTCCGCGGCACTGTCGGCTGCGATGCCGGCCAGCCGGTCGCCCGAGCGCGGCGGCGAGGCCCTGGCAAGCAGGATGCGCAGATCGTCGAATGCGTAGCTGGTGGCGTCGATGGTGTGACGATAGTGCATGGGAAATTCGCGTAGGGCTGGGGCGGCGTAACCTAGCACCTCTTTGCGAAAGTCGTGCCATCGGCTTCGCCCGATGCACCTTGGATGTTGATGAATGACGATGATGGCGGCGCGTCATTCAACACAACCGCCAGTCGCGGGAACCCGGCAGGTTCAAGAGGCTGCATAAGACATTGGGATCATTTAGGGATTTTAACGACTGCAATCGCGCAAAGCCCGCGCGTTAAGAGATTGTCCATGAAGATTTTGCATAAGCTTTAATCGGCCGAAGGTACGCCCCGGCCCCTGGAGTGCCCTCAGTGCCCGCCCCCATCACATCCTCCATCTCCATGTCCCGGCCTCCAATGGCATCCCGATTCTCGCTTGCTGCCAGGCTGTACTCGACGTTTGCGCTGATTGCGGCGCTGACTGCGGCCATCACTTTCCTGTCCGACTACAACGCGCGGCGCAATGCCGAGTTGACCGCCGCCGTCGACCTCGCGAGCCGTGCCGCGCTCAATGTCGAGCGGGTCAATTCGCTGGTCTATGCCGTGGTGATGGAATCCCGCGGCATCTACATGTCGACCGATCCGGCGGCGGTGAAGAAATACAGCGACGGACTGCTGGCGTTCAACGAACGCATCATCGGCGTGGTCAAGAACTGGGAAACCCTGGTGCAGGCTGACGACGCCACCGAGTTCGCGGTCTTCAAGAAGCGCATCGAGCAGTTCATCGATTTCCGCAAGGAGCTGGTTCGTCGCGGCATCGAGATCGGCGGCGCAGCCGGACGCGAATGGGGCGACAACGACGCCAACCGCGACGTACGCAGCGCGCTGAACAAGGACCTCGAGGCGCTCTCAAAAGTCTATGCCGAGCGCAGCAAGAGGCTGGCACGGCAGACCGACACCAACCGCGAGCTGGCACTGCTGCTGACCGGGCTCGGCGCGGCGGCCATGGTCGTGGTGGTGCTCGGCGTGCTGATCATCGCCCGCTCGGTGGCGCGGCCGCTGTCGCAGATCACAACGACCATCAAGCGCGTCGCCGAGGGCGACGACCATGTCGAGGTGCCCCACGCCGAACGCGGCGACGAGATCGGCGCCCTGGCGCGCGCCATCAAGGTGTTCCAGGAGGCGATGGACCGCAATCGCAGCCTGAACGCGCAAGTCCTGCAGGATTCCGAGGCCCGCGACGCACGCGGCCGGCACATCGAGAGCTTCGTCGACGCATTCCGCGGCACCATCGGTGAGGTGCTGCGCGCGGTGCACGACAACGCCGCGACGATGCGGCAGACCGCGCAGACCATCGCGACCGTCGCGGCGGACGCCAATGGCCGGGCGGTTGCGGCGGCAGGCGCGACCGAACAGGCCTTGAGCAACGTCTCCGCGGTGGCGGGCGCGGCCGAAGAGCTCTCCGCCTCGGTCGCGGAGATCGGTCGCCAGGTCAAGCAGTCGTCCGGCGCGGTCGATCACGCCGGTGCGCGCACCGACCGGTCGATCACCGAGATCGAGAGCCTTGCCGCCACCACCCAGCGCATCGACGGCGTGCTGAGCCTGATCCAGGCGATCGCCGAGCAGACCAATTTGCTCGCGCTCAACGCCACCATCGAAGCCGCCCGCGCCGGCGATGCCGGCCGCGGCTTCGCGGTCGTTGCGCACGAGGTCAAGGCGCTCGCCGGACAGACCGCGAAGGCAACCGCCGAGATCAGCGAGAATGTCGGCCTGATCCAGGCCTCGACCCGCAACTCCGTCGCCGCCGTGCGCGAAATCGGCCAGGCGGTGCGCGAGATCAACAACGTCACCGCCAATATCGCAAGCGCGATCGGCCAACAGGACGCGGCGACGCGCGAAATCTCCGCCAATGCGCAGATGGCCGCCCAGGGCAACGAGACCCTGGTGACGAATGTCGGCTCGCTCCGCGACGACATGGACCAGACCAGCAAGGCGGCAGAATCGGTGCTCGCGGCATCGAACGATTTGACCGCGACCGCCGAGACGCTGTCGCGCGAGGTCGAGCAGTTCTTCCGCAATTTGCGCAGCGACGCCGCAGAGGACCTACGGCGGACCGGAACCTGAACGGAACGCGCGATCTGTCGAGGACCCGCGACGGGTCCCGGTCAAGCCGGATGGTTAAAGCTCCCCCAACGCACGCGCATAAATTGCCTGCGCTTCAGGTCGCCTTTCTCAATTTGATGCCCCTATAGAAAACGTCAAAGCGCGGGGGCGCGGGGGAAGCGGGAAGCGAACAATGAACGGGCCTGTGCCAAAGCCGAAGGCGGTGCCGACCAAACGGCTGCTTGCGCTCGGGATCGGCCTCGTTTTGGGCTTTTCGGCGATCTGCGCATCGATCCTCTGGGAGATGGCGGACAAGGACTATCAGCATGCGAAGGAAGGGGCGACCAACCTCGTCGCCTCCATTGCCAGCGAGATCGACCGCAACATCGAGCTCTATGACCTCTCTCTGCAGGCGGTCGCCGACGGCGTCAAGCTGCCGGAGCTCGGCAAGGTCAGCCCGGAACTCCGCCAGGTCGTGCTGTTCGACCGCGCCGCCACGGCCAAGGATCTCGGCTCGATCCTCGTGCTGAATGTCGCGGGAGACGTCACGCTGGATTCCCGGACATTGAAGCCTCGGACGGCAAATTTCGCCGATCGGGACTTCTTCCAGGTGCATCAGACGCGAGCCGACCGCGGACTGTTCATCAGCGCTCCCTGGGTCACGCCGGACGGCGAATATCTGATCAGCCTGAGCCGCCGTATCAGCACGGAGGATGGATCCTTTGCAGGCGTGGTCGCGGGCAGCATGCGGCTCAGCTATTTCCACAACCTGTTTCGCAAGCTGAACTTCGGCCTCGGCGACAGCATGGCGCTGTTCAACACTGACGGCGTCATGCTGATGCGGACACCGTTCGAGATCGGCAAGATCGGGCAGAGCATCAAGGACTCCCAGGTCTTCAAGCAGTATCCGGCGCGGCAATCCGGCTCCTACATGACGAAATCGCTCGTCGATCATGTCAGGCGGCTCTATGTCTTCCAGGCGGTCGGCAACCATCGCCTGATCATCGCCGAGGGTCTCTCGCTCGACGGCATCTATGCCGATTGGTGGCAGCAGGTCTGGCTGATCGGCAGCGTGGTGGCCGCGCTGTGCAGCTTCTCGATCGTCCTGATGTTCTATCTGCTGGCTGCTCTCAAGCGGCGGGCCGCTGCCGAACGCCGGCTCGCGCATCTTGCGAGCACCGACGCGCTGACCGGCCTCGCCAACCGCCGCCGCCTCGATGACACCCTTGAAGCCGAATGGCGGCGCGGCATGCGCGCGAAGTCGCCGGTTTCGCTTCTGATGATCGATGTCGATCATTTCAAAGCCTTCAACGACACCTACGGGCATCAGGCTGGCGACGCCGTACTCGCCACCGTGGGGCGATGCATCGCAGCCAGCGCCAAGCGCGTCACCGATCTCGGCGCGCGCTACGGCGGCGAGGAGTTTTCGGTGTTGCTGCCCGGCATCGGCAAGGCCGGTGCGTTGGAGGTCGCCGAACAGATTCGCGCGAAGCTCGCGGCCGCACGCGAATCCGAGCAGGAGTTACCGACCGTCAGCATCGGGGTGTCCTGCCTCGTGCCCGACCACGAGCGCACGTCGCGCGAACTGCTCAAGGCAGCGGACCTTGCGCTCTATCAAGCCAAGGCAGAAGGCCGCGACCGCGTGATCGTCAGCCCGATCGGATGGGACAAATCGGGCAAGCGGCATGTCGCCTGATCGGCATTCTCGCCGCGCTCCGCTCACTCCACCGGCAACACGTCGACCGCGACGCTGAGCCTCTGCTTGCGCGCACCGACGATGACGCCGTCAACCGGCGAGACGTCGGCGAAGTCGCGGCCGACAACCGCGTGTGTGCGGATGTCGAGACCCGCCTCAATCTTCTCGATGCATCTTTCGCTTGGCAGTCCTGCAAAAAAGTGCCTTAATAAACTTAGCGTTGGGTGAGTGGTTGAAGCCAGCCGATTACGAATCGGCCATACAGGCAACTGTATCGTGGGTTCGAATCCCACCCGCTCCGCCAAAGGGGTTCGGTTCACGCCGGGCCCTTTTGGGGTTTTAGGGCAGCTTTTTGAGGTGAGCCCGTTTGCTGTATTCATGTAACCTCAGCAGTGTGGACAACGCGGGTGCCGTTACGGGGTGGCCGCGACGAGCGGCTCTCTTCTCGCTATAGTGATTTGGGTCCGCCTTCACACCCATCCTACCGCATAAAGGTATCGAGCATGGCTCGATATACTACATCGAGTATGTCAGACCAGTTCGAGTTTGATTTCAACGCGGCGGTTGGTGTCAACGATAATCCTGCCGTTTGGACTCCCCGCGACATTTGGGTCCGGCTCAATCAGCAGGTCATCGAATTCTTGGGAGAGGATCGCAGATTCGAACGCAAAGGCTGTCGAAAGATTTCGATAGACGATCTCGCCACCTACTACAGCACGTTCTCTAATACGCCTGACGGCGGCCTTCTCGTCTACGGCGTGGAGAACGACGGCACAATCGTCGGATGCAACTCGCTCAGCCAAAAGCAAATCAATGATATCGAGTGCTCTCACTTGACGCGATGCCCGCAGGCAAAACCGGAGTTCAAGAAATTTCCGGTCGTCGTCGATGGGAAGCAGGACTATTGCTACGCAATATTCGTCCCATACCTTGGGAAGCTTGTGGAGACCAACAAGGGAGAGGCGTGGATCAGATACGGCGAGAGCCGTTCCAAGATGAGCGAGCAAGAGAAACACGATTTCCGTGCCACGCGCCAAGAGTTGTCGTTTGAGCTCGAAACGGCTCCATACAACTATCCGAGCGATTTTGATCTCCGCATCATTCAAGACTTTTGTGATAATTATCGACAACGAGAAGGGGTCGAATTCTCCAACGATGAGTTGCTGATTGATCGTCGTTTGCTTCGGCGTGAGGACGGCAAGCTAAAGCCACTAAACGGTCTTGTTTTATTGGCTGCCAAAGATCCGGGACTTTCGATACCGGGCTGTCGCCTCCGTATTCAGCGTTTTGCTAGCGAGACAGAGGGGCAAGGCCAATCCTACACCCCTCAGAGGGACCGCACCGTAGAGGGCAACGTCGTAAAAATGCTCCGCGAGGGCGCTGAGATCATCGCTGGCCTCATTTACGACGTTACTTGGCTGAACGACCAAGGAAAATTTGTCACAACGCCAGAATACCCTACCTATGCCTGGTTCGAAGGCGTTGTGAACGCATTGGTCCATCGCTCGTACAACTTCAGCGGCTCAGAGGTCTTTGTGAAGCTCTTTCCCGATCGAATGGAGATCGAAAGTCCGGGAGGATTTGTTCCGCCCGTCAACGAGAAGACAATCTATGAAGTTCGCGCCGCTCGGAATCATCACTTCATGGATGCTCTACGCTTTCTGGGTTATGTGCGGATGGCTCGCGAGGGTACGCGCCGCATACGCGAAAGCATGAAGGAGTATCATCTACCCGAGCCACAATGGAAACAAGAGGCGGTCCACGGCGTAGTTGTACGTGTAACCCTTAGCAACGACCATGCAACCAGAAAACGAGCAACGAACACCGACGTCGCCAACCATTTCGGCGTCGATGTCTGGAAGCGCCTTCAAGATCACGAAATCAAGATTTTGGCGTACGCGTTCCAGAACTCAACGATCCAAGTCTCAGAAGCTTCTCGGCTTACCGGGCGCACTTGGCAAACGAGCAAGAAGGACCTCGATCGTTTGATGCGTGCGGGGCACCTGATATTCTGGCCCGGTGAGTATGCGCGCGATCCCAAGGCTCACTATACCATCGTCAAGAAATAGCGAATGCGTATAAACGCAATCCTAGTCCTCACTCCACCGGCAACACGTCGACCGCGACGCTGAGCCTCTGCTTGCGCGCACCGACGATGACGCCGTCGACCGGCGAGACGTCGGCGAAGTCGCGGCCGATGGCGAGAATGATGTGATCGTTGGCGATCATGAGATCGTTGGTCGGGTCGAACCCGATCCAGCCGAGCTCGCTGCCGCACCAGACCGACACCCAGGCATGGGTTGCGTCCGCGCCCTGCAGCCGCGGCTGCCCGGGCGGCGGAATAGTGCGCAGATAGCCGCTGACATAGGCCGCGGGCAGGCCGAGACCACGCAGCCCGGCGATCATCACATGGGCAAAGTCCTGACAGACGCCGTGGCGCTTCTCGAACACGTCCCGAAGCGGCGTCGAGATGACGGTCGCCTTGGGATCGTATTTGAAGTCACCGCGGATTCGGCGCATCAGGTCGGCAGCGCCGGCGAGGATGCCGCCACCTGGCGCGAAGCTCGCGGAGGCATAGGCGGTCACCGGCCGCAGCACGGGCACCAGCGCACTGGCGAAGACATAGCCGACCGGCGAGGCTGCATCGAGGCTCAGCGCCTCGAACGCGTGATCGCGCACGCTCTCCCAGGGCGGACTGGCGGCGTCACGCGCTCGCGGCTCTCGAGCCACCGCGACCCGCGAGCGGGAATCGATGCGAAGGCTGCGATGCGCGGTCTCGATCAGGACGCTTTCGGTCAGCGTGCCGAAGAAATCGCGCCGTGCGGTGCGTTCCGCCGGCCTGGGGCGGATCTCGACCGAATGGGAAACCAGCTCCTGCCCGTCGCCGCTGAGCGGCTCCAGCCGCAGCGAGCAGCGCGCGAAGCTGACCTGGGTCTCGTAGCTGTAGGTCGTGACGTGGCGGATGTCGTAGATCACGCCAGCCCCGTGAGCTTCTCCGGCCGGCTGGCATTCGGTCCATGCGGGAAGTAATGCAGCCCGACCGCATCGGCGAGGTTGAGCAGATCCTGCTCCAGCGCGAACAGGGTCTTGACGTCGAGGCTCGAGGCTTCGGCCGTCGTCAGCATCGCCTCGACCGAGACCGCGAGCCGCTGCGGCCGCTCGATCAGGCCATGCTCCTTCAGGCTCGGCAGCGCGGCGATATGCTCGTTCAGCGCCGCGACCTGGAATGCGACCGAGCGCGGATTATAGGGATCGAGCACCGCAAGATCGCGCACCGGCGTCAGCAGCGGCTGCACCAGATAGCGCGAGCGATAGGTGATCTGGCAGTCCACCAGCGTGAGCAGGACGTCGAGGTCCTCGTCACCGGCTTCGTCATAGGCGAACTGACGGGCAAAGCGGATGGTGTTGATGGCGCGCTCGGCACGGCGGCCCATCTCGAGGAAGCGCCAGCCGGCGGCGCGGTTCATGTTCTCCTGCGCGAGGCCGGCGAAGCTTGCCAGCTCCTGCAAGGTCAGTTCGGCGGCGCTGACCACGCCGTCATCGTCATGAACCTCGATCGCCAGGCGGTCGGCCATCTCGGTGATGACCTGCCAGGCGTCCGGCGACAGCCGCTCGCGGAGTGACGTCGCGGTACGCTGCGCCGAGCGCACCAGCGACAGCGCCGAGCCGAACTTGTCCTCGCTCTGCAGCGCCTCGAGCGCGACCTTGGCGGGATTGGCGCGCGCGGTCTGCGAGGCCGCGCCCCAGGTCACCAACAGGCGCTGGATACGCTCGGCCGAATGCATCGCCGGCGCGTTGCCGTTCGAATTACCCCGCGCCGGATCGCGTAGCGGCGTGCACAGCGCCCGGATCAGGCGAATGGTGGCCTCGGCGCGCTCGAGATAGCGGCCGAGCCAGAACAGATTGTCGGCGGCGCGGCTCGGCAACACGCCGGCGATGCGGCGGATGCGAACCGTGTCGACCGCCGGCAGCAAGGTCGAGGTCGCAACCGCCTTGTCGGAGACCACCCAGACGTCGGCGGACACCGCGCCATCGCCCATCGACACCGCGCGCGCATCGGCCCGGTCGGCGATCCGGCAGAAGCCGCCGGGCAGCACGGTCCAGCCGTTCGGCGTCGCCGCCGCAAACACCCGCAGCACGAACGGACGCGGCGCGATGCGGCCGTTCTCCCACACCGGCGTGGTGGAAAGGCGCACCAGCTCCTGTCCGACATAATCGATGCCGCGGTGACTGATCGCATCCTTCAGGCGGTCGCGGTCCGCAGCCGACAATTCGCCCGGCAGCACCGGACCATTGCCCGGGAAATCCGCAACGCCGCGGCCATAGGCGCCTTCGATCGCGAACTCGTCGAGCCGCGACAGCACCTGCTCGCGGGCCGACTTCTGACCGCACCACCAGGTTGCGATGTGCGGCATCATCAGGTCTTCAGAGAGCAGGCGCCGGCACAGATTGGGCAGGAAGCCGAGCAGCGCCCTCGCCTCCATCACGCCCGAGCCCGGCATGTTGGCGACCACGACGCCGCTCTTGCGCAGCACTTCGACGAGGCCGGGCACGCCGAGATAGGAGGACGCATCGAGCTCGAGCGGATCGAGCATGTTGGAATCGACCCGGCGCAGCAGCACGTCGAGCCGCTTCAGCCCAGCGACGGTGCGGATGTGGATGCGGTCGCCGGAGACCGCGAGATCGTCGCCCTCGACCAAGAGGAAGCCGAGATAGCGCGCGAGCGTCGCGTGCTCGAAATAGGTCTCGCTGAATGCGCCGGGCGTCAGCAGGCCGATCCGCGGCTCGTCGCGGTCGGCGCTGGCGCGCAGCGAATCGCGGAACGCTTCGAAGAACGGCGCGACGCGCTCGACATTCATCGACTTGTAGAGGTTGGAAAACGCGCGCGACAGCACCAGGCGATTTTCCAGCGCATAGCCCGCACCCGACGGCGCCTGGGTGCGATCGCCGAGCACCCACCAGCGGCCGTCGGGCCCGCGGCCGATATCGGCGGCATAGAGATGCAGATAGCGGCCGCCCGGCGGCTTGATGCCGCTGATCGCGCGCAGATATTCGCTGCTGCCGGCGATCGCGGCCGCCGGGATCGCGCCCTCGGCGACGAGACGGCCGTCGCCGTAAAGATCGGCCAGCACCATTTCCAGAAGCTGCGCGCGTTGCGCGACGCCGGCGGCGAGCTGACGCCAGTCGGCAGCATCGATGATCAGCGGCAGATGGCTGAGCGGCCAGATCCGGTCGGACGTGTCGCCGGGCGCGCGGTAGGTGACGCCGGCCTCGCGCAGATGGCGGTCGGCGGAAGCGAAGCGGCGCTCGATGTCGGCCGGCGACAGCGCAGCGAAGGCATCGAAGAAACGGGCCCAGACCGGCCGTGGCGCGCCGTTCTCGGCGATGTATTCATCGGGAATGCCGGGAAGCCGGACATAGTCGCGGGTCCATTGCGCCATCCGGCGCTGGCCGGGCCGGGCCCTGCTCTCCTGACTACTCCCGCCTTGGCCACCCGGTCCGGTCATTCCACTTCCCCTGCCCTTAATTACTGCAGGAGCGGCGTCCGCAAGTCGAGGGTCAAGGGAAACTCAATTGTGCGTTCCTCCGGCGGCGTTTCGATCTTGCCGGGGGTGTGGCCGTGCTCCTGGAAGCGCGCCAGCCGCCGCGCCTCGGCCTCATAGGAGTTGACCGGCTTGGTCTCGTAGTTGCGGCCGCCGGGATGGGCGACATGATAGACGCAGCCGCCAAGCGAGCGGCCGTTCCAGGTGTCGATCAAATCAAATGTCAGCGGCGCGTGCACGGGAATGGTCGGATGCAGGCCGGAGGCCGGCTGCCAGGCCTTGAAGCGGACGCCTGCAACCGCTTCGCCCGAGCGGCCGGTCTCGGTCATCGGCATCCGCCTGCCATTGCAGGTGACGACATGGCGGCCCTCCACGAAACCGGTGGCCTTGACCTGCAATCGCTCGACCGACGAATCGACGTAGCGCACGGTGCCGCCCGAGGTGCCCTCCTCGCCCAGCACATGCCAGGGCTCGAGCGCCTGCCGCAGTTCGAGGCCGACGCCACCGTGATGGACCCGGCCGAAGGCGGGGAAGCGGAACTCGAGCTGCGCCTGATACCATTCCGGTTCAACGTCGTAGCCGAACTGCTTGAGCTCGGCGAGCACGCCGAGAAAGTCCTCCCAGAGGAAATGCGGCAACATGAAGCGGTCATGCAGCGCGGTGCCCCAGCGCACGAATTTTCCGTCCTGCGGCTCGCGCCACAGCTTCGCGATCAGCGCACGGATCAGCAGCTGCTGCGCCAGCGACATGCGCGGATCGGGCGGCATTTCGAGCGCGCGGAATTCGACCAGGCCGAGCCGGCCGGTCGGGCTATCGGGCGAATAAAGCTTGTCGATGCAGATCTCGGCGCGATGGGTGTTGCCGGTGATGTCGACCAGGATGTGCCGGAACAGCCGGTCGACCAGCCACAGCGGCGCGTCCATGCCCGGCGGCGGAACGTGCGCCAGCGCGATCTCCAATTCATAGAGCCCGTCATGCCGCGCCTCGTCGATCCGCGGCGCCTGGCTGGTCGGGCCGATGAACATGCCGGAGAACAAATAGGACAGCGACGGATGCCGCTGCCAATACAGCACGAGGCTCTTCAACAAATCCGGCCGGCGGAGGAACGGCGAATCCTCCGGCTTGCTGCCGCCAACCACGATGTGGTTGCCGCCGCCGGTGCCGGTATGCCGGCCGTCGATCAGGAAGCGGTTGGCCCCTAACCGGGTCTTCGCGGAATCCTCGTAGAGGCCGAGGGTGATGTCGACGGCCTCCCGCCAGCTCTGCGCCGGCTGCACGTTGATCTCGATCACGCCCGGGTCCGGCGTCACCTTGATCACTTCGACGCGTGGATCGAATGGCGGCGCGTAGCCCTCGACATGGACTGCGAGCTGCAATTCTTCGGCAGCGGCCTCGATCGCCGCGATCAGCTCGAGATAATCCTCGACCTTCTCGACCGGCGGCATGAAGGCGCACAGCACGCCGTCGCGCAGCTCGATCGACATCGCCGTGCGCACCGGCAACGGCTCCGGAATCTCCTTCAGCGCCCGCGTCAGCTCCGGATCGATCTCCCCCAGTGCATCGCGCGGCGCCATCGGATCCCGCTCGATGACGTAGGGAAAATCCTCGGGCGGAACGTGTTCGAGCGAAGAGATCGGGAGGCGCAAGCCCAGCGGGGAATCGCCCGAAAACAGGAACAGGTGGCTGCGCCGGATCTTCCAGCGCTCGCTGCGCCAGCGCGCCGGCACGCGATCGTCCAGCGGGCTCCAGCGCTGGATCGGCAACACGTAACCCTTCGGCGTGGTGAGGCCCTCGTCGAACACCCGCGCGAGACGCGCGCGCTCTTCCGGATCGGTCAATTTGGAATTCGCAGGGCTGACATTGGCCGGCAGGCCGGCCTCGCGCTCCAGCCAGAACGCTGTGTCCTCAAAGGCCGGCATGACGTAGTCAGCCTTCAGGCCGAGTCGCGCGGCGATGCCGATTGCGATGCGCTCCGCATCGGCGATTTCAGCCTTGCCCGGATTTTCGACTGAGGCGATCAGATCGGCATTCTTCCAGATCGGCTTGCCGTCCTTGCGCCAATAGAGGCCGAACGCCCAGCGCGGCAGGCTCTCGCCGGGATACCATTTGCCCTGGCCGTAATGCAGCAGGCCACCCGGCGCGAACCGCGTGCGCAGCTTGCGGATCAGCTCATCGGCCAGCGCGCGCTTGGTCGGACCGACGGCTGCGACATTCCATTCCGGCGATTCCAGATCGTCGACCGACACGAAGGTCGGCTCGCCGCCCATGGTCAGCCGTACGTCATCCTTCGTCAGATCGGCGTCGATCTGCTCGCCGAGCCGGTCGAGCCGCGCCCAGGATGCATCCGAAAACGGTCGCGTGATCCGCGGTGCCTCGCGGATACGCTTGACGCTCATCTCGAAGCCGAACTCGACATTGGCGAAGCCCGCAGTGCCGGTCACCGGCGCGGCCGAGCGGTAGTGCGGCGTGGCGCAGACCGGGATGTGTCCCTCGCCGGTCAGCATGCCGGAGGTGACGTCGAAACCGATCCAGCCCGCGCCGGGCAGATAGACCTCGGCCCAGGCGTGCAGGTCAGTGAAATCGCTCTCGACCTCGCGCGGCCCCTCGAGCGGATCGATGTCGGGCCGCAGCTGGATGAGATAGCCGGAGACGAAACGCGTCGCGAGCCCGAGATGGCGCAGCGCCTGGATCAGGAGCCACGCCGAATCGCGGCAGGAGCCGGAGCCCGCGGCCAGCGTCTCCTCCGGCGTCTGGATGCCGGCCTCCATGCGGATGACGTAGCTGATCTTCTTTTGCAGCTGCGCGTTCAGCTCGACCAGAAAATTGACGGTCGAGTCCGCCTTGCGCGGAATGTCCTTCAGATACGCCGCGAGCAGCGGCCCGGGCGCCTCGGTCTCGAGATAGGGGGCGAGCTCGGTCTTGAGATCGGGGGGGTATTCGAACGGAAAGCTGTTGGCGTAGGGCTCGACGAAGAAGTCGAACGGATTGACCACCGTCATCTGCGCGGTGAAGTCGACCTCGACCTTGAGCTCGGTCGCCTTGTCCGGAAACACGTAGCGAGCGAGCCAGTTGCCTTGCGGGTCCTGTTGCCAATTCACGAAATGGTTTGATGGTGTGACCTTGAGCGAATAGCTCAGGATCGGCGTGCGGGTATGCGGCGCGGGCCGGAGCCGAATGGTCTGGGGCCCGAGATCGATCGGCCGGTCGTATTTGTAGTGCGTGACGTGATGCAGTGCGACGAAGATCGACACGGACCAGGAACTCCAGCAGCTTTTTTAAGCAGAACACTGGTTCCGGCCGACATCAAGCACTAACAACGGGCAGCAAGTGCCTATCGGGAGAGCGGATTTCGCCGATTGGCGGCCGGGCTGAACCCAAACTTAACCAAGTCCATTCACCATAACGGTACGGACGCATGTTGAGTATGGAGTAGCGCCATGCAGAAATTGACCATCCTGCTAACCACCGCCGCAATGCTGCTGCTCGGGCTGAATCAGGCCGCACGCGCAGACGAGGTCGAGGGAATCTGGCTGACTGCGGCCGGTGACGCCAAGATCCGCATCAGCTCTTGCGGCAAGGCGTTGTGTGGCATCATCGTCTGGCTGAAGGCGCCGATCGATCCCGCGACCGGCAAGCCGCAGATCGACGACAAGAACACCAACAAGGCATTGGCGCAGCGGCCGATCGTCGGCATCAACATCTTCAACGCCATGCGTTCGGTCGCCGACAAGAAATGGTCGGGTACTATCTACAACGCCGACGACGGCAAGACTTATTCCAGCGATCTGCAGCTCGCCGGCACGAAGAAGCTCGAGGTGCGCGGCTGCGTGCTGGCGGTGTTGTGCGGCGGCGAGACCTGGACCAAGGTCGGCGAGATCACGGTGGCGTCGGTCAATCAGTGAACAAGCCGACTTAGCAGTCGTCATTGCGACGAGCGACAGCGACGACGTAATCCATCGCTCCGCAAGCTGGGCTGCGCATCGCTTCGCAATGACAGCGCCAAGGTGGCCGTCCCCGAGCGCTACATCGTCGCGCCCAAGACCCAGGGGGCGAACTCGGCGCCGCCGAAATCAAAGCTCTCGCTCTTGGTCGGCTGGCCCGAGGCGGTCTTGAGGATGAGGTCGAAGATGCGCTGGCCGCATTCCTGCACGCTCTCCTCGCCGTCGAGGATGGTGCCGCAATTGACGTCCATGTCATCCTGCATCCGCTTGTACATCGGCGTGTTGGTGGCGAGCTTGATCGACGGCGCGGGCTTGCAGCCGAACACGCTGCCGCGGCCGGTGGTGAAGCAGACCAGATTGGCGCCGCCCGCGACCTGCCCGGTCGCAGCGACCGGGTCGTAGCCGGGCGTGTCCATGAACACGAAGCCTTTCTTGGTGACGGGCTCGGCATAATGCAGCACGTCGACCAGATTGGTGCTGCCCGCCTTGGCCATCGCACCGAGCGACTTCTCAAGGATCGTCGTGAGACCGCCCGCCTTGTTGCCGGGGCTCGGATTGGCGTTCATCTCGGCACCCTCGCGCTGGGTGTATTCTTCCCACCAGCGCATCAGGCCAACCAGCTTCTCGCCGACCTCGCGGCTGACGGCGCGACGGGTCAGCAGATGCTCGGCGCCATAGGTTTCGGGCGTCTCCGACAGGATCACAGTGCCGCCGTGGCGCACGAGCAGATCGCTCGCGGCGCCGAGCGCCGGATTGGCCGACACGCCGGAGTAACCGTCCGAGCCGCCGCATTGCAGCGCCACGGTGAGTTCGCTCGCCGGCACCGCTTCGCGCTTGACCTTGTTGGCGTCAGTGAGCGCTTCCTTGACGAAGGCAACACCGGCTTCGACGGTCTTGCGGGTGCCGCCGACCTCCTGGATGTCCATCGCGCGCAGCCGGCCGGCAAGCTTCTGCTCGGCCATCAAGCCGCCGATCTGGTTCACCTCGCAGCCGAGGCCGAGCACGATCACGTTGGAGAAATTGACATGGCGCGCATAGCCGCCGAGCGTGCGGCGAAGCAGTGCTAGCGGCTCGTCCTGGGTCATGCCGCAGCCGGTCTTGTGGGTCAGCGCGACGACGCCGTCGACATTCGGGTAGTCGGCGAGCGGATTGTCGCCGGTGAACGGGTTCTTCTTGAACATGTCGGCGACGATGCCGGCAACATGGGCGCTGCAATTCACCGAGGTGAGGATGCCGATATAGTTGCGCGTCGCGACGCGGCCGTCGGCGCGGCGGATGCCCTCGAAGGTCGCCGGCAGATCGAAGTTCGGGACCGGCTTGACGTCGACGCCATAGGCATAGTCCTTGGCGAAGTCGCCCATGCCGCAGTTCTGGGTGTGCACATGCTGGCCCGGTGCGATCGGCTGCGTCGCAAAGCCGATGATCTGGCCATAGCGCCGGATCGGTTCGCCTTGCGCGATCGGCTTGATCGCGACCTTGTGGCCGGCCGGAATGCGATCGACCGTGGTGATGCCCTCGGTCACCTCCAGCCCCGGCGGCAGGCTCGCGCGCGCGATCAAAACGCTGTCGTCGGCGTGCAGGCGGATCACTTGGGCCGAGGCCATGGGAGTTCTCCTTTGGAGCGAATAGCGAATGGAATTGGGAGCAGCGCCATTCGCTACTCCCTGTTCGCCATTCGCGAAGATGACTACGCCTTGCCGCCGGACTTCTCGCGGGTCGCATTGACCTGCATCTTGGCGTAGACCTGCATCAGGCCGACCTCGTTCGACAGCGTCACGAGCTTGAAGCCCATGTTGATCGCGCGCACCGCGCCCTCGGCGCCCGAGCAGTGGATGCCCGGGTTGAGGCCGCGCTTGCCGCATTCCTTGATGATCTTCTCGTAGATCTTGAGGATCTCCGGCTCGTCGCGATCGAGCTTCGGCACCAGACCGTAGGAGAAGCCCAGATCGGACGGACCGATATAGACGCCATCGATGCCTTCGACGTCGAGGATCGCTTCCATGTTCTCGACCGCGGTCTTGGTCTCCATCATCGGCAGCAGCACGATCTCGTCGTTGGCGGTCTGCTGATAGGTGCCGGCCGAGCCGTACATGCCGGCGCGGATCGGACCGTTGGAGCGCACGCCCTTCGGCGGATATTTTGCGTAAGAGACCAGGTTCTTGGCTTCCTGCGGCGTGTTGACCATCGGGCAGATCACGCCATAGGCGCCGCCGTCCAGCACCTTGCCGATGATGCCGGGCTCATTCCAGGGCACGCGGACCATCGGCGTCACCGGATGGGCATGCATCGCCTGGAAGCATTGCACCATCGACTGATAGTCCTGCACGCCATGCTGCATGTCGACGGTGACGCTGTCGAAGCCGCATTGCGCGATCACTTCGGCCGAAAACCCGGAGGGGATCGCGAGCCACGCGTTCACCACCGCCTTGCCCGATGCCCAGACCTGCTTGACCTTGTTTGCCATTGATCGCGTTTCCTTTTGTGTTTTTGGAGGGCGGACCTCAGCTGGTCGCCCGCTGGATCGAGACTTCGCTGACGCCGACTTCGCGCGCGGTATTCACTATCGCCGCCCAGGTGTCGTCAGGCAAGGGGATGCCGTTCTTGGTGCGATCGGCGCGGGTTTTCCGCTCCGGATCGCCCGGAACCAGCACTGAATCCGTACCCGCGATCGGCTTGGTGGCGCGGATGAAATCGGTGTAGCGGGTGATCTCGCCGTCGAAGAAGTTGCTGGTGTCGATCACCTTGGGATCGATGTAGAACGCCATCATGCCGTTGGCGAAGCGACGGTCCGACGATGTCGCGCCGGTACCGGTCAGCGCACCACCAAGCAGCTCACAGATGAAGGCAAGGCCCGAGCCCTTGTGATCGCCGAAGGCACGGATCGCGCCGGTTCCCTTGGTGTGATCGCGCGGCCCATCCGGCGTATACGGACCATACAGCACATGCGGGTCTTCGCTCAGCGTGCCGTCGGCATCGACCAGCGCGCCGATCGGCAGCTTCTTGCCGCCGCGACTCGCTACCAGGCACTTGCCTTCGGCGACGACGGACGTTGCGAAATCGAGCACGATGGGATCCTGGCCCTGGCGCGGAATGCCGACGCAGTATGGCGCGGTGGACAGGCGCTTCTCGACGCCGCCATAAGGCGCGACCAGCAGCGAGCCTGCTGCGGTGACGAAATGAATTGAAACAAGCCCCTCAGCAGCGGCCATCTCGGCCCAGTCGCCGACGCGGCCGAGATGGCCGGAGTTGCGCAGCGCGACGGCAGCAAGCCCCGCTTTCTTGCACTTCTCGATCCCGAGCTTGACCGCGACCGGGGTGACGGTCTGGCCATAGCCGAACTTGCCATCGACCACCGCGAGCGACGGCGTGTCGACCACGACTTCGGGGGTCTGGTTCGGCACGATCGAACCCATCTTCTTCCACCTGACGTAAACAGGCACGCGGATCACGCCGTGGCTGTCGTGGCCGGTGAGGTTGGCCGTCGTCAGGTAGGTCGCGATGCGCTTCGCCTCTTCCGGAGAGGACTCTGAATGCGAAAATACCTCGGACACGAAGTTGATGAGATTATCGACCTTGATGGTGACCATGAAAAATTAGCTCGCTCGATTAGGCGTGGGTTTTGGCGTGTCCGCCGAGATAGGCCGCGGCGATGGCTTCATTGCCCCACAATTCGTCGGGCTTGCCGCCGAGCACGATCCGCCCGGTTTCGAGAACAAAGCCGTGATCGGCGACCGAAAGTCCCATGCGCGCATTTTGCTCGACGAGCAAGACCGTGGTGTCCTTCCTGATCTGCGAAATGATGCGGAACACCGCCTGCACAATCACAGGTGCGAGACCGAGCGACGGCTCATCGAGCAGCAGCAGGCGTGGCTTCGCCATCAGCCCGCGCGCCACCGCGACCATCTGCAACTGGCCGCCGGACAGCGTCCAGCCCAGCGCGTTCGAAAAGGCGCGGATGTCCGGGAACAGGTCGAACATCGCATCGGCCTCGCGCGAGATCTGCGACGCCGAAACCTTCCGGTTCGACGCGCCGAGCATGATGTTCTCTTTCACGGTGAGGCCCGGGAACACGCGGCGGCCTTCCGGCACATGCGAGATGCCGAGCCGGACGATCGCCTCCGGGCCGAGGCCGGCGATCGAGTGACCGTCGAACAGGATGTCGCCGGAGGCGGGCTTGGCGAGGCCGCTTATCGCGCGCAGCGTCGTCGACTTGCCGGCGCCGTTGGCGCCGAGCAGCGTGACCACTTGCCCCTGCTCTACGGCGATGGTGACGCCGCGCAGCGCTTCGATCTCGCCGTAGCGGACCACCAGATTGCGGATTTCGAGCAGCGGCATCATTCGCTCCCGAGATAGGCGGAGACGACGTCAGGATGACGCAGCACGGCCATGGACTCGCCGTCCGCGATGCGGCGTCCGAAGTTCAGCACGGTGATGTGCTGGGCGGCTTCCGAGACCAGCGTCATGTCGTGATCGATAATCAGGATGGTGAGGCCCTGCGCCGCGATGCGCTTGAGCAGCTCATGCAGCTCGAGCTTCTCGGTCGAGTTGAGACCGGCGGCCGGCTCGTCGAGCAGCAGCAAGGTCGGGTTCGAGGCCAGCGCCCGCGCGATCTCGATCAGGCGCTGGTGGCCGTAGGAGAAGCTCGAGATCAGTTCGTTGGCGCGGCTGCCGAGGCCGACGAAGGTCAAAGCCTCCATCGCGCGCTCGGTCAGCGCTTCGTCGCCCTTCCCGATCATGGTGTTGCCGGGACGCTCGGCGCCGATCTCGACATTCTCCAGCGCCGTCATCGAGCGGAACAGGCGGATGTTCTGGAAGGTGCGCCCGAGACCCGCGGCCGTGCGCTGATGCGGCGCCATGCTGGTGATGTCGGTGCCGTCGAGCACGACCTTGCCCGACGTTGCCTTGTAGAGACCGGACAGCACGTTCAGCGTCGTCGTCTTGCCGGAGCCGTTAGGTCCGATCAGCGCATGCACGCTGCCGCGCTTCACCGCGATGTCGACGCCGTCGACCGCCTTGAGGCCGCCGAAATGCTTCGACAGCCCGGAGACTTCGAGCACGATGTCGCCGCCCGTCGTCGCCGGTTTGAGCTGCAGCGCTCCGGCAACAGGCGGCGCCTTGCTGTGCGCGCGCATCCGCGTGAACGCGTCGGACACGAAGCCCCAGATGCCGTCAGGCATGAAGCGGATGATCAGGATCACCGACAGGCCGTAGATCGCGAGGTAGAGGCCGGGCACGCTCTTGAGGAAACGGAGCCATTCCGGGATCAGGATCAGAAGGCCGGTGCCGATCACCGAACCGATCGGCGAGGCCACGCCGCCGAGCAGCGACATGGTCAGGAACTGGATCGATTCCGCGAACGAGAACTGGTCCGGACTGACATAGGCGAAGCCGCCGGCGAACAAGCCGCCCGCCAGCCCGCCAAGCACCGCGCAGACGGCAAAGGCGGAGACCTTGGTACGGAACACATCGATGCCGTTGACGCCGGCCGCAAGTTCATTGTCTCGCACCGCGCGCATGGCGCGGCCAAGCTTGGTGTCGGGCAGATGCCAGACCAGATAGCCGACGATGGCGAGCATCGCGACGCAGAAGGCCAGGTAGCTTTGCGAGGACTGGAACAGCTCGGGCCGGCGGATATTGGCGACGCCGTCAGGCCCGTGGGTCACGCCGATGGCGTTGATCATCACCAGCGTCACGATCTGCTGGAACGAGATCGTCACCATGGCAAGGTAATGGCCACCGAGCCTCAGCGTGGACATGCCGAGGAAAGCGCCGGCGACTAAACTGATCGCGCAGCCGCCAACCAGGCAGAGCCAGAAGTTCAGATGCAGGTCGGCAGTCCCGAGGCCGACGACATAGGCGCCGAAGCCGAAGAACGCGGCCTGCGCCAGATTGATTTGTCCGCACAGGCCGAGCACGACCGACAGTCCGAACACCGCGATCGAGAAGGTCGTGGCCTGGAGCAGGATGTTCAGCACGTAGCCGTCGAACTGCATGCTGGCGGCGAGCGCCACCAGCGCCGCGGCGCCCAGGAAATACGGCAGGTGCCGAATGATCAGCGGTTTCGAGCGCACGGCAGGCGCCGGAATCATGTTGTCGCTGGCGCTCATGCTTTCTCCGCGACGCGTTCGCCGAAGATGCCCTGCGGCCGGAACACCAGGAAGGCGATCAGCACCAGGAAGGCAAAGCCGTCCTTGTACGGCACCGAGATGTAGGCGGCGCCGAAGGTTTCAATGACACCGAGCGCGAGGCCGCCGACGATCGCGCCGGCGACGTCACCGAAGCCGCCGATGATGGTCGCGGCGAATGCCTTCAGCGCGATGGTCGAGCCCATCTGGATCGAGACGAACAGCACCGGCGCCACAAGGATGCCGGCGAGGCCGCCGAGCACCGCCGAATAGATGAAGGTGATCATGATCATGGTGGAGACGGAAATGCCGAGCAGCGAGGCCATTTCCTTGTCCTGCGAGGTCGCCTGCAGCTTCTTGCCGAGCAGCGTCTTCTCGAAGAACCAGAAATTGAACAGCACCAGCAGGATCGTAACGCCGATGATCAGAAGATACTGGCTGTCGAGATAGACCGGGCCGAGCTGGATGCCGGGCGTATCGAACCAGCCTTGCAGCACCTGCGGCTGCGGGCCGTAGATCGCGAGCACCGAGTTCGACAGCAGGATCGAGGCGCCGATGGTGGCGATGATGACAGGCAGATAGGTGCGGTGACGCAGCGGATAGTAGACGCCTAGATTGAAGACGACGCCGAGCAGCGCCATACCGGCAAGCGCGATCACGAAGGACAACCAGTAGGGCAGCCCGAGCTCGACGCAGACCACCATCAGATAGGCGGCGACCATCGAGAATTCGCCTTGCGCGAAGTTCACCACGTTGGTGGCGCGGAAGATCAGCACGAAACCGAGCGCGACCAGCGCGTAGACCGCGCCGATGCCGATGCCGGTGAACAGCAATTGCAGAACTAGATCCATGACAGCGCTCGGTTGAAGCAGAAGCAAATATCCCGGCACCGGCCGGATCGGAGTGTTGTCGTGTTAGCGCTACACGGGAGGTGGCAGGGCTCTCTCCCCCTCGCAACCGGGGTCTATCCCGGTTGCGCATCGTAAATTTGGGCAAGTCGGGCAGGCCCGACTTGCCCCGGGGGAGAGTTGGAGAGAGAGGGGTAAACCACGAATTCCGCCCGTGCGGCTTACCCCTCTCCCTACCCCTCCCCCGCAAGGGGGGAGGGAACCCATCCATTCGTGCCTCCCTGACCGTTTCAGATCAGTCGTTGAAGTCGATGTGCTTGTCGTAGACGATCGTACCCTTCTCGTTCTTCACGACATTGTAGCCGTGCAGGCCGTCGCCGTTCTTGTCGAAATTGTACTCGCCCTCGGCGCCGGCGAATTTCTGCGTCGCCAGGATGGCCTCGCGGATCTTGGTCGGATCGGTCGAGCCGGCCTTGTTGATCGCCGCCGACAGGATGGTGATCGCGTCATAGGGCCAGGCGCTCTGGTTGTCGGGCGCGGTCTTGTAGGCATCGCGATAGGCCTTGCCGAACGCCTTCGCGGTGGCGCTGGAGTCTTCGGCGAAGTCGGCGACACCGTAGGTGCCGAACAGCGCGGGACCGGCGAGCTTGGTCGAGGACACTGCCACCACCGAGGGCGAGCCGACCCAGGGGATGTTGACGCCGAGCTGGCGCAGCTGCCGGGCAAAGATGCCGAGGTCGTTCTCGAAGGTGAAGTAGGTGCCGAGCACATCGGCGCCGGACTGCTTCACGGCGAGCACGACCGGAGTGAAGTCCTGGCTCTGGTTGGCATAGCCCTGGTCGAGCACCGGCGGCGCGCCGAGCTTGGTCAGCGCCTCGGTGAGCGCCTTGCCGCCCGCGGTGCCGAAGGCGTCGGTGGAATGGACGATCGCCCATTTTTTCTTGCCGAGCGTGTTGACGCCGAAATCGGCGATCACGCGGCCGGAATAACTGTCGTTCGGGCGGAAGCGGAACAGCCAGGGATTGCCGGAATGGGTGAGATCAGGATTGGTGCCGCCGATCATCACGGGCTTGCCGACCTTGATGACGTCGGGGGCCATCGCCTGCACCTGGGTCGAGCGGATCGAGCCGAGGAAGGCGACGATGTCGGATTGTGCGGCGAGCTTGGAGAACGCCAGCACGATGCCCGGGTTGGTGGTCTGGTCGTCCTCGATCACGAGCTCGACCTGCTTGCCGAGCACGCCGCCGGCCTTGTTGACTGCGGCCAGCGCCAGCTTGGCACCGTTCTGGGCCCACAGGCCCTGCTCCGCGGCCGGTCCGGTGACCGGCACGCACATGCCGATCTTGATGGTCGCGCCCTGCGCCCAAGCGCTACGCATCAAGGCGGGAGCAGCAAGACCTGCCGCCAAGCCGGCGGAAAATTCACGCCTCGTCAGTTTCATTCAATCCTCCCTTTGGTGCGCCGAACTTGCATGTCGGCTGCGTTGAGACGAGCTGACGCGTCGATCTGTTGCCCTACCCGCGACCGTCGATTGGCGCGCCGAACAAACGTGGAGGCCCGCTGCAGCGCACAAGACGCGCAGCAGCGGCCATCAATCTGGCGTTTGGCGCAGCTAACCACGATTGCACATTGCACGCAATAGTCAAAAGTTCTGGCAACGGTGCGTGAATGCCTGCTACCAGCGAGATGACGCGATCACGTGATAATGTGGCCGACGGGCAGCCATCGATGTCGATTCCTAAAGCGAAATCGCAGACCAGACGGAAACAGCCGGCCTACGCGCTGATCAAGAGCGCATTGGCAAAGCACATTCGGGCCGGTGACGTGCCGCCCGGCACGGTGCTCTCCGAATCGGCGATCGCGACCTTGTTCGGCTCCAGCCGCTCCCCGGTGCGGCAGGCTTTCGAACAACTGGCGGATATCGGCCTGGTGCGCCGATTCGACGGCCGCGGCGTCATCGCCGGCAAGCGCCAGGTCGAACCACGGCGCGTCCCGATCACACCGGAAATGTTCGGGCTGACCGATGGCCCGGTCGAGGCGGTGCGCAGCGACGCCTGGGACACGCTCTATTACAAGCTCGAACGCGAGGTCATCTACCGGTCGCTGTTCGGACGCTTCCGCGTCAGCGAGCTCGCGCTGGCGCGGCACTTCCGGGTCGGGCGCACGGTGGCGCGCAATCTGCTGCTACGCGCGCAGGCGATCGGAATCCTCGAGAAAGGCGCCAAGGCGCATTGGTACGTGGTGCCACTGGATGAGGATCGCCTTCGCGACATCTTCGAGGTGCGCGCAACCCTCGAACCGCTGCTGCTCAAATCCGCGACCGCGAAAATTCCTGCCGCGCTGCTTGACCGGATGGCGGAGCGGCTGCGCGAGGGAATTCAATTCCGCAGTCGCGTCGGTGTCGGCGAGCTCGACGAGATCGAGGGCGACCTGCACATCCGCTGCCTGGGCTATGGTATCAATCGCGAGATGATCGAGGCGCTCAAGCGCACCCACTGCGCGTTCGCGATCGGAAAGCACATTCAAGTCGCGCTGACTGCGCCGCAGATCGATTCCTTCATGGACGAGCATCTGGTGATCATCGAAGCGTTGCGCGCGCGAGACGGCGATGCGGCAGCCGCGATCTTGCGCCGGCATATCGAGTGGTCCCACTCGAAGGTCGCCAGCTGGATCGCCCAATTCCGCGCCATCAACGTGATCTCGCGCGTGCCCTATATGACCTGAGCTCGCATCGCCGCGCGCATGATCGCAGCTACTCGTCGACCTCGACGTCGGCGTCATCGGCCGAGCCCATTCCAGCCAGACTTGCCTCCAGCACACCCAGCATTTCGTGCAACTCGGCAAGCTTGCGCGCGCCATATCGTCGCGTGATCTCGGCGTAGATCGCCTCCGACGTCGGCGCCACCGCCTCGATCAGCTTCAACCCCTTGGCAGAGATCGAGACCACCGCGCGCCGCGCGTCGTTCTCCGCCGCCTTGCGCTCGATCAACGCACGGCCCTCGAGGTCACGCAGGATCCGCGACAGGCTCGGGCCGAGCAGGAACGCCACGCGGGCGAGCTCGGTAACCTCGATCTCGTCGACCGCGGTCAACGCACGCAATATTCGCCATTGCTGTTCGGTCAGCCCGTGATTGCGCAACGAGGGACGAAACTGCCGCATCACCGCCTCGCGCGCACGGAGCAGCGACATCGGCAGCGAACGTGAGAATTCGCGCATCGGGCCACGTCGCGACGATGTGTCGTCACCCTGCTCCTGCCCTGTCTCGTTCGACAATTTCTTGCGCGCCATCACCTAATCCGCCGCCGCAACCTTTTGCACCGCAACATACGCTGATTCAGTTTGCGGGAAATCACTTAACATGTTAATCATTTCCCGGCATCCATTTTTGTGTAGCACGCATGGCACTCTCCAAGGACGATATCCGCGCTGCCGCCGAGCGGCTCGACAACGCGGAAAAGACCCGCAAGCAAATCCGCCAGCTATCGCTGGAATACCCCCGCATCACCCTCGAAGACGCCTACGCGATTCAGAAGGCCTGGGTCGAGATGAAGGTGACGCAGGGGCGCATCGTCAAGGGCCACAAGATCGGCCTGACCTCGAAGGCGATGCAGAGCGCGCTCAATATCGACGAGCCCGATTCCGGCATCCTGCTCGACGACATGTTCTTTGCCGATGGCGGCCTGGTGCCGACCGATCGCTTCATCGCAACCCGCGTCGAGGCCGAGCTTGCCTTCGTGATGAAGCACCGCCTGGCCGGGCCGAACTGCACATTGTTCGACGTGCTCAACGCCACCGACTTCGTGGTGCCGGCGCTGGAGATCCTGGATACGCGGGTCGAGCGCGTCGATCCCGAGACCAAGGCGACGCGCAAGATCTTCGACACCATCGCCGACAACGCCGCCAATGCCGGCATCGTGCTCGGCGGCCGGCCGATCCGCCCGCTGGAGGCCGATCTGCGCTGGATCGGTGCGCTCTGCTTCCGCAACGGCCAGCTCGAGGAAACCGGTCTCGCCGCTGGCGTGTTGAATCATCCGGCGACCGCGGTGGCGTGGCTCGCCAACAAGATCGCGCCGAACGGGCTGGCGCTGGAGGCCGGTCAAATCGTGCTGGCGGGCTCGTTCATCCGCCCGATCGAGACCCGCAAGGGCGACACCATCCAGGCCGATTACGGACCTTATGGTTCCGTGAGCTGCTACTTCGCCTGACGCACTCAGCAGGAGCGCTGCATGCCGCATTTCACAATTGAATACTCCGCCAATCTCGACGGCCTCGTCGACATGGGCGCCACGGTCGAGATGGTCCGCAAGGCCGCGGTCGAGACCGGCATCTTCCCGCTCGGCGGCATCCGTGTTCGCGCCGTCAGGTGCGAGCATTACGCGATCGCCGACGGCCGTAAGACTTACGGCTTCCTCGACATGGTGCTGCGGCTCGGTGAAGGCCGCGACCTCGCCACCCGCAAGCGGGCCGGCGAACACATCTTCAAGGCGCTATCGGCCCATCTCGATCCGGTATTCGCCAACAGCAAGTTCGCTCTGTCGTTCGACATGCAGATCAACGACAAAGAAACCAGCTGGAAACGCAACAACATCCACGACGCACTGAAGGTGGAGACGGTCAATGGATAAAGCGACAGCGAAATCGTCAGCCGACGTGTTCCAGGCCAACCGCGATCGCGCCGGTCCCCTGCTCGCGAAGTTGAAGGCCGATGGCATCGGCAACGTGATCGACGGCAAGGTCGTTCCGGCGGCTTCCGGCCAGACCTTCGAGACCAAATCGCCGGTCGATGGTGCGGTGCTGGCGACGGTCGCACGCGGCAATGCCGAGGATATCGACCGTGCCGCAACCGCGGCAGCCAAAGCTTTCAAGGCCTGGCGCGACATGCCGGCGGCACAGCGCCGCAAGCTTTTGCACCGCGTCGCTGATGCGATCGAGGAGCGCGCCGACGACATCGCCGTGCTCGAATGCATCGATACCGGCCAGGCGCACCGCTTCATGGCCAAGGCCGCGATCCGAGCGGCGGAGAATTTCCGCTTCTTCGCCGACAAATGCGGCGAGGCCCGCGACGGCCTCAACACGCCCTCTGATGAGCACTGGAATATCTCGACCCGGGTGCCGATCGGACCGGTCGGCGTGATCACGCCGTGGAATACGCCGTTCATGCTCTCGACCTGGAAGATTGCGCCCGCGCTGGCCGCCGGCTGCACCGTGGTGCACAAGCCGGCGGAATGGTCGCCGGTGACGGCTGACATGCTGGTCAAGCTCGCCAAGCAGGCCGGCCTCCCCGACGGCGTGCTCAACACCGTGCACGGCTTCGGCGAAGAGGCCGGCAAGGCGCTGACAGAGCACCCCGCCATCAAGGCGATCGGCTTCGTCGGCGAAAGCGCGACGGGCTCGGCGATCATGGCGCAGGGCGCGCCTACCTTGAAGCGGGTGCATTTCGAACTCGGCGGCAAGAACCCGGTGATCGTGTTCGACGACGCCGATCTCGACCGCGCGCTCGATGCCGTCGTGTTCATGATCTACTCGCTCAATGGCGAACGCTGCACCTCGTCGAGCCGGCTGCTGGTTCAGGAGAGCATTGCCGGCAAGTTCGTCGAGAAGCTGACCGCGCGCGTCAAGGCGCTGAAGGTCGGCCATCCCCTCGATCCCGCGACCGAGATCGGGCCGCTGATCCATGAGCGGCACCTCGCCAAGGTGTGCAGCTATTTCGATGTCGCCAAAAAGGATGGCGCCACGATCGCGGTCGGCGGCAAGCCGCATGACGGCCCCGGCGGCGGCCATTATGTGCAGCCGACGCTGGTCACCGGTGCCAACGCGAACATGCGCGTCGCGCAGGAAGAGGTGTTCGGCCCGTTCCTGACCGTGATCCCGTTCAAGGACGAGCGAGAGGCCATCGAGATCGCCAACGGCGTGCAATACGGCCTGACCGGCTATGTCTGGACCGGCGAGATGGGCCGCGCGCTGCGCGTCGCGGATGCGCTGGAAGCCGGCATGATCTGGCTCAACTCGGAAAACGTCCGCCACCTGCCGACCCCGTTCGGCGGCATGAAGTCGTCCGGCATCGGCCGCGACGGCGGCGACTACTCGTTCGACTTCTATATGGAAACCAAGCACGTCTCGCTCGCGCGCGGGACGCACAAGATCCAGAAACTGGGAATTTAACCAGCACTGTCATTGCGGGGCGACGCTTGGCGGCGAGCCCGGAATGACGGACCACAAAATTGAGGAAACACCGATGCCCGCTCCGACCCACGTTTTCGATCCGCCGTTCAACATCATCCGCTGCAGCCACGCGGTGCTCGACGTTACGGATCTCGACAAGAGCGCCGCCTTCTACGAGAAGACCGTCGGCCTCCACATCGAGGACCGCGACGACAAGTCGGTGTATCTGCGCGCCAGCGAGGAGCACCAGCATCACTCGGTGGTGCTGCGCAAGGCGGCGAAGGCCGCCTGCAACCGGCTCGGCTTCAAGGTCGGCAATGACGGCGACCTCGACAAGGCCGCCGCCTTCTGCTCCGAAAACGGCATCAGCTACGCCTTCGTCGAGCAGCCGTTCCAGGGCCGCACGCTGCAGTTCACCGATCCGTTCGGCTTCCAGATCGAGCTCTACGCCACGATGGAGAAGCGTCCGCATCTGTTGCGGCGCTACGATCTCTACAAGGGCTGCCATCCGCAGCGGCTCGACCATTTCAACGTGTTCGCCGCCGAAGTGCAGGACACCGTCGATTTCTACGCCCGGCTCGGCTTCCGCCTCACCGAATATGCCGAGGAGGACGGCGACAACGGCCGCATCGCGGCCGCCTGGATGCACCGCAAGGGCAACGTCCACGACTTCGCCATCACCAACGGCCGTGGTCCCCGCCTGCACCATATCGCCTATTGGGTGCCGACCGCGATGAACATCGTGCATCTCTGCGACGTGATGGCGTCTTCCGGCTTCCTCAAGAACATCGAGCGCGGCCCGGGCCGGCACGGCATCTCCAACGCCTTCTTCCTCTATATCCGCGATCCCGACGGCCATCGCATCGAGCTCTACACCAGCGACTATTTCACCGGCGATCACGACCATGAGCCGCTGCGCTGGTCGCTGCGCGATCCGCGCCGCCAGACGCTGTGGGGCGCGCCGGCGCCGCGCTCCTGGTTCGAGGAAGGTTCGACCTTCGCCGGCCAAGCGGTGCGCGAGCCGCGCTTCGTCGCCGACGTGCTGGTTGCGGACTAGTCACGCCTTCATCTACTCGTCGTCCCTGCGAAAGCAGGGACCCATAACCACTGAATTGAGTCGCTGAACGAATGTCTGGCCGCGTGCCCCTTTTAATGGCCGCGGAGTATGGGTCCCGGCTTTCGCCGGGACGACACCAACGAATGGATTGCTGATGCCCGCCCCTCGCCTCGCCACCTATTCCATCGACGGTGCCACCCGCTACGGTGTCGTGACTGACAATGGCATCGTCGATCTCTCGTCACGCTTCGCCAAGGACTATCCGACGTTGCGCGAGGCGATTGCCGCCGGCGCGCTAACCAAGCTCGTGGAGGACGCCGCCAAGCGATCGCCCGACCACGCGCTCGACGCGGTTGCCTGGCAGCCGCCGATCCCGGCGCCGGACAAGATCATCTGCATCGGCGTCAACTATCCGGACCGCAATGCCGAGTACAAGGACGGCTCGGACGCACCGAAATACCCGAGCATGTTCCTGCGGGTGCCGCGCTCGTTCGTCGGCCACAACACGCCGGTGGTGCGGCCGCGGGCCTCGCCGCAGCTCGACTATGAGGGCGAGCTGGTGCTGGTGATCGGCAAGGCCGGCCGGCACATTGCGGAAGGCGCCGCGCTCGATCACATCGCCGCGATCACGCTCTGCAACGAAGGCACCATCCGCGACTGGGTACGCCACGCCAAATTCAACGTCACCCAAGGCAAGAACTTCGATTCCACCGGCAGTCTCGGCCCGTGGATCGTGCCTTATACAAACGAAGCGCAGATCGCCGATGTCCGTCTGACCACGCGCGTCAACGGTGAAGTCAGGCAGGACGACCGCACCTCGCGCTTGATCTTCGGCTTCCGCTACCTCATCAACTACATCTCGACCTTCACGACGCTGGTTCCCGGCGACATCATCGTCACGGGAACGCCGACCGGCGCGGGGGCGCGGTTCGATCCGCCGCGCTATCTGAAGCCCGGCGATGTCGTCGAGGTCGAGGCCGAAGGCGTCGGCATCCTGCGCAACAGCGTCGTCGACGAAGCCAACTAACCCCGCAAGCAAGTGGACAGTGCCATGACCTCAACATCCGGTGGCGAAGCGATCGTCAACGGCCTCGTCGCTCACGGCGTCGACACCGTGTTCGGCCTGCCCGGCGCGCAGATCTATGGCCTGTTCGATGCTTTCCATCAGGCGCAGCTCAAGGTGATCGGCGCCCGCCACGAGCAGGCCTGCGGCTACATGGCGTTCGGCTATGCCCGCTCTTCCGGCAAACCCGGCGTGTTCAGCGTGGTGCCGGGCCCCGGCGTGCTCAACGCCTCGGCGGCGCTGCTCACCGCGTTCGGCTGCAACGAGCCGGTGCTGTGCCTCACCGGCCAGGTGCCGACGCAATTCCTGGGCAAGGGCCGCGGCCATCTGCACGAGATGCCGGACCAGCTCGCGACGCTGCGCACCTTCGTGAAATGGGCCGACCGGATCGAATATCCCGACAATGCGCCCGCGCTGGTGTCGCGCGCGTTCCAGGAGATGCTGTCGGGCCGGCGCGGTCCCGCGTCGCTGGAGATGCCGTGGGATGTCTTCACCCAGCGCACCCAGGTCGCAGCCGTCAAGCCGTTCGACCCATTGCCGGCGCCGCAGCCCGATCCCGACCGCATCAAGCAGGCCGCCGATCTGATCGCCGGCAGCAAGGCGCCGATGATCTTCGTCGGCAGCGGCGCCATCGAGGCGCGCGAGGAGATCCTCGAGCTGGCCGAGATGATCGACGCGCCTGTCGTCGCCTTCCGCAGCGGCCGCGGCATCGTCTCCAACGCGCATGAGCTCGGGCTCACCATGGCGTCGGCCTACAAGCTGTGGCCCAAGACCGACCTGATGATCGGCATCGGCACCCGCATGGAGCTGCCGACGATGTCGCGCTGGCCTTATCAGCCGGCCGGGCTGAAATGCGTGCGCATCGACATCGATCCGGTCGAGCTGCGGCGCTGGCCGGCCGACGCCGGCGTGATCGCCGACGCCAGGGCCGGCACCGCCGATCTCGTCGCCGCCGTGCGCAAGGTCGGCTACAGCAAGACCTCAGGCCGCCGTGCTGCGATCCGCGAAGCGACCGCAGCGACCGAGCAGGAGATCCAGCGCATCCAGCCGCAGATGGCCTATCTGAAGATCCTGCGCGAGGTGCTGCCGGCGAACGCCATCGTCACCGACGAGTTGTCGCAAGTCGGCTTCGCCTCCTGGTACGGTTTCCCGATCTATGAGCCGCGCACCTTCGTCACCTCGGGCTATCAGGGCACGCTCGGTTCGGGCTTCCCGACCGCGCTCGGCACCAAGGTCGCCAACCCCGACAAGCCGGTGGTCGCGATCACGGGCGACGGCGGCTTCATGTTCGGCGTCCAGGAGCTCGCCACCGCGGTGCAGTTCAAGATCGGCGTGGTGACGCTGGTGTTCAACAACAACGCCTATGGCAATGTCCGCCGCGACCAGCGCGAGCGCTTCGACGGCCGCGTCGTCGCCTCCGACCTGGTCAATCCCGACTTCGTCAAGCTCGCCGAATCCTTCGGCGTCGGGGCCGCACGCGTCACCTCGCCCGATCACTTCCGCCCGGTGCTGGAGAAGGCACTGGCCGATGGCGGCCCATATGTGATCTCGGTGGAAGTGCCGACCGATTCCGAGGTCTCTCCCTGGGCGTTCATTCATCCGGCAAGAAACAACTAAACGCTCTTCACGCCGCGTTGCAGCCGCGACGCGGCGATCACGAGCAGGCCGGCGCCGGCGACCGACCAGCAGGCGACCGGCGCCCAGTGCACCAGCGGCGCATAATCAGGCAGCTTCTGCAGGCCGCCGGCGACCGCGGTCATCCGCGCGAAGGTCGCAAGCGCGAGCGCCGAGAACACGAGGCCCGTCACCTTGCCTTCGGCGCCGGTCTCGCCGATCGCAAGCGCGGCCGACACCGCGCTCATCAGCATGCAGCCCCAGGCAGCTCCCGCCATGAACTGCGCCACGATCAGGACGTTGAGGCTGCCGGCGATCTCCGCGGCGACGATGGCGAAGGCACCGAGCAGCCCCGCTGCGCCCATCACGATCAGCCCGCCACGGTGCTTGACGACGATGCTCGCCGGAAACATCGCGATGTTGAAGCCGATCCAGAACACCGGCATCAACCATTGCAGATCGTCCGATTTGGCGAAACGCAGATAGAACGGCGCACTGTTGATGTTGAAGTGCAATTGATAGCCGAGCGAGAGCAGCACCATCGAGGCGATCATCAACATCGGCACCGTTCCAAGCCGCCTTGCCGGCGACGCAAGCCGCTCCGGCTGCACCTCCGCGGCGACGCGGCGCTCGATCCCTGAGAACGCCAGCGCGGTCAACAGTAGCACGGCACCCGACAGCACGAACGGCAGCCGCGCATCATGATCGCGCAGCACGACGCCGAGATAGGGCGACACCGCGCCGGCAATGCCGTAGCCGAGCATCGCCAGCGCGGCGAGGAACGGGACGGAAGGTTGCGCGCGATACTTCCCCAGCAGCGTCAATGGCGGCGCGCGCAAGGCCGACGATGCGGCAGCCCAGATCACGATCAAGGCGATCAGCCAGACCTTTGCGCCCGGCCCGGTGCCGGCGACGTATGGCAGCGCGATGAAGGCGGCGCAGGAGATCGCGGCGAGGATGCCGACGAACAGGCCGAGACGGCCGACCAGGATCGAGATCCTGTCGGCTGCCATGCCCATCGCCGTATCCGTGATGGTGAAGATGGCCTGGTCCATCATCAGGATCAGGATAACAGTTGAAGGCGCGATGCCAACTTCGGCGCACAGCTTGGGCAGGTAGATCAGGTAGGTGGTCCAGCCCAGCGTGAACACGAGTTGCAGCACGGCGAGATAGACGCCGGTGCGGTTGATCGCGCGGTCGGCCCTGGTGGTCATATGCAGAGTTTAGACCAGCTCTCCTCTTTGCGGGAGGCCTTCAGCCTGGCTGAAGCGACCAAGCAAAGCTACGCGCTGCCAAAAATATCGAAAACAACCCCATGCAAAGCAGCAGGCGTTCCGCCGGCACTCGGAAAGGCACTTGACACGTCGGGCAACTCAGTGGCACATTTCCATTATTCCGAAATTGCGCAGCCGCCCGCCGCCGCGCAATGGCTAGCGCACCTTGCGGAAGGTCAGATTGATCCGCTGGCGGCCGAGCACGCCGTGCTCGCCGTCGGCAAGCGGCGCCACACCGTGATAAAATAACCGTGACGGCCCGCCCCACACCGCGACGTCGCCATGTTCGAGCCGATAGCGACGCGGGGTGTCGCTGCGTTTGAGACCTCCGAACAGGAAGGTCGCCGGCAGCCCGAGCGAGATCGAGACGATCGGCGCGCCGTAATCGAGCTCGTCCTTGTCCTGATGCAGCGACAGTTTTGCACCGGGCACGTAGCGATTGATCAGACACGCCTCCGGGGTGAAGCCGGTGAAGCCGGCCTCATCAGCGGCAGCGGCGGCCAGCCTGCGCAGCACCTCCGGCATGACAGGCCAATTCAGCCCCGTATCAGGATCGATCGGATCGTAGCGATAGCCGCTGGGATCGGAGACCCAGCCGACGCTGCCGCAATTGGTCATCGCGACCGACATCCGGTGGCCGCCCGGCGTGATCAGATGGCGGAACGGCGCCTGCTTCACGATCGCGCGCAAAGCGGGAATGAGTTCAGCCTCGAACGGCCGGACGAAGCCACGCAACAGCACTGCACCGTCCGCGATCGTCTCGCGCGGCGGCCTCGCATCGCCGATGCTCTCGAACAGATCAGCGGCCACTCTCTCGCACTCACTTCGCGTCGTGGAAGATCACACCGACGGTGTGACGATGGCCGGACCTGATCCGGCTGACGCCGTGGCGCAGATTGACACGATACGGCCCGCGCGTCCCCTGCACCGGACGATGATGCACGGCAAACGCCACCGCATCGCCCTTGGTCAGCGGCACCACCTCGGGCCGCGACTGCATCCGCGGCCGCTGCTCGGTCAGCACGAACTCGCCGCCGGTGAAATCGCGCCCCGGCTGCGACAGCAGGATCGCGACCTGGATCGGAAACACGTGCTCGCCATAGAGGTCCTGGTGCAGGCAGTTGTAGTCGCCGTCGCCATATTGCAGCAGCAGCGGCGTCGGCCGCGTCTGCCCGGCGTCATGACAGCGTTTGAGGAACGCGGTGTGCGACGGGGGATAGCTGATCTCGATCCCCATCGTCTGGTTCCAGCGATTGGCGGTCGCGGTCAGCCGCGCATACAGCGCCGGCCGCAGCTCCGCGATCAGGTCCGGCAGCGGATAGGAAAAATATTTGTACTCGCCGCGGCCAAAGCCGTGGCGGCCCATCACGACCCGGCTACGGAACCGGCTGTCGTCGGGATACAGCGCGGCGATGGCATCACATTCCGCTGGTGTCAGCAGACCATTGAGGACGGCGCAGCCCTGCCCGTCGAGGTCGGCCGTGATCTGGTCCCAGGGGAGTCCGTCGATGCGGGCGAGGCTGTTGGTGGATGCGCGGGTGAGGGTTTTGGCTGTTGCTGTCATGGGGCGGAATCTGGCCGATGATCGCGGCCCGCGCCACCCGATTTCCGGCGGGTAATATCCGGGACAGCGCCCCAAGCTCCCCCGTCGTCCCGGCGAAGGCCGGGACCCATAACCACCGCTTCGCGTTTGGCGAAGGCTGGGGCCACAGCATCGCTCCACAATCACCATTTGTGGTTATGCGTCCCGGCCTTCGCCGGGACGACGCGTGGAGAGAGTATCGGTCCGATCTATGAACGCACGCGCAGAAGCTATTTAGCCCCGCACCGGCAGCGTCACCACGTCGTAGCCGTGGCTGATCTTGCGCTTCAGCACCGGGTCTTCCAGCTCGAACTCGAAGCGGCTGGCCGGTCGGATGCCGCCCTTGGCGGCGAAGGTGCCGCCGAACATGGCGCAACCGTCGGGCAGCTTGCCGCCATCGAAGCCGCGCGCGATCAGGTCGTTCACCGGCAGCATGTGATCGAGGGTGCCTTCCTGGTAGAGCACGCGCTGGCCGCCGATCGTGGCCCAGGAGCGCAGGATCAGCTGGTCCCAGTGGCCGATGACATCCTCGAGCTCCCAGAGCTCGGACGCGACAGGCTTGTCGCACATCTGCTTCGAGACGGTGACGCTGTAGCTCTCGACCTTGCGGTCGGTATGGTCGGAGCCGCAGCCGACGAAGATGCGGCCCTGCCAGCCGATCAGCACGAACTCGACCTCGCCGCTCGACTCCTCGCCGCAGACCTCGATCGCATCCGCGAAGGTAAGCCGGCGCGCCGAGCAGCGGTAATAGATCGGCGTCGTCGCGGGCCGGGCGATGCCGAGCGCCTCGAGCTCGGCGATGTGCTTGTCGCGCGCCACCGGATCACGGCCGGTCCAGCCGGCGATCACGGCTTGCCGGATTTCCAGCGTGAGCGGTGTTGCCACGCCCTTATCGTCGACATTGAAGGTGAGATCAAACACGGATGACGGTCTCCATTCCGGCCGCAAGCTCGAAGATGCGGCGATCCGAACCGCCCGCGGCGGCGAGCATCAGGCCGACCGGCGCTTCGCCCTGGCGATGCGCGGGCAGCGAGATGGCGCAGCCATCGAGCACGTTGATCAGCGAAGGATTGCGCAGCGCGCGCAAATTCTCGGTGGCGAACGCCTTGTCGTCGGCGAGGCTGGCAATGGTCGGCGGCAGGTTCGCGGTGGTCGGCAGCACCATCGCATCAAAGGGCGCAATCCGCGCCTCGGTGCGGGCGATGAACGAGCGCCGCGCGTTGATGAGGTCGATATAGTCGGCCGCCGGAAAGCCTTCGCCGCGCTGGATGCGGACGGCGACGCGCGGATCGTAGATGTCGCCCTTGCTCGCCAGCAGGAAGCGGTGCCAGGCATAACTCTCGGCCGCGGAGAACCCGCCTTTGGTATTCATCACGCCGACATCGAGCAATTCAGGCACCTCGATGCGTTCGATCAAGGCGCCGGCGCGCGACAACGAAGCCAGTGCACGCTCGAAGGTCTTTGCGACGGCATCGTCGAGATCGTCGAGCGCGACCGTAGTCGGCACCGCGAGCCGCATGCCCTTGACCGGGCGCGGCGCGATCGGCGTCACCGGCTCGTCGGCCAGCACGGCATCGAGCGCGGCGCAGCAGGCCACCGAATTGGCCAGCGGGCCATAGCTGTCCAGGGTGAACGACAGCGGCACGCCGCCGGCAAGCGGAATCCGGCGCTGCGTCGGCTTGTAGCCGACGATGCCGTTGAAGGCGGCCGGGATCCGGCAGGAGCCGCCGGTATCGGTGCCGAGCGCACCGAACGCCATGCCGTCGGCGATCGAGACCGCAGCCCCCGAGGACGAGCCGCCGGGCACATGGCCGACGCTCCGGTTCCAGGCGCTCTTCGGCGTGCCGAAATGCGGATTGATGCCGATGCCCGAATAGGCGAACTCGGTCATGTTGGTGCGTCCGATCACGATGAAGCCGGCGCGCTTGAGCCGCGCCACGGCGGGCGCATCGGCCTCCGCCGGCGCGGAATCCTCCAGCGCCCGGGAGCCTGCGCGCGTCACCTGCCCCTTGATGTCGAACAGGTCCTTGATCGAGATGGGAATGCCGGCAAACGGCGACGGCGCGGCGTTGGCCTTGCGCAGCCGGTCCATCGCATCGGCGGCTTCCAGCGCCGCCTCGCGATCGACATGGATGAAGGTGCGCTGGCCCTCGCCTGTGGGATCGGCGATCCTGGCGATGCATTGCTCGACGAGCTTGCGGGCGGAGGTCGCGCCGCTGGCGAGATCGGCGGCAAGGGAGGCGAGCGTCGGGTTGTTCGGCATGGCTTTCACTTCACAGTTGGGGCTCGTTGTCGCCCGAATAGCCTGCGCCGATCCGGGTCACTTCAGTCCGAAATAGGCGCGGTGCAGCTCTTCATTGCCGCTCATCTCGGCAACCGTGCCGGAGAAGCGGATGCGTCCGCCTTCCAGCACGAATACGCGGGTGGCAATCTCTAGAAAACCGATATTTTGCTCGGCAATCAAGAGTGCCAATCCGCGGCCCTGCAGGCTCGACAGGGCCCGCAGCACCTCCTTGACGAACAGCGGCGACAGCCCGGCCGAGGGCTCGTCCATGACCAAGAGCTTCGGCTCGGCCGACAGCGCCTTGGCGATGCCGAGCATCTTGCGCTGGCCGCCGGACAGGCTGGAGGCCGGATCGCGGCGCTTGTCGCGCAGCACCGGAAACAGGCCGTAGAGTTCGTCGACCCGCGCACCCGGATTGGCATGGCCGAGCGCCTGCGCGCCGACGCGGATGTTCTCCTCGATCGACAGATCGGGAAATACCGCAAGCTCCGACATGTAGGTCATGCCGCGCTTCATGCGATCCGACGATCGCATCTTCGTGATGTCCTCGCCGCCGAGCCTGATGTGGCCGCTGCGGGCTTCGATCAGGCCGACCAGCGATTTCAGGAAGGTGGTCTTGCCCGCGCCGTTGGCGCCGAGCAGCAGCACGGTCTCGCCGGGGCGGACGTCGAGATCGACGCCCCACAACACCTGCATGGTGCCGTAGCCGGCATCGACGCCCCTGGCGTCGAGAAGCGAAGCTGCATCAGTGGGCATGCTCGCCTCCCAGGAACACTTCAATCACCTGCGGCTCGCGCACCGCGCTGGCAAGCGTGCCTTCAAAGATCTCCTTGCCCGCGTTGAGCACGATGACGCGGTCGGTGATCTGTTCGATGAAGCCCATCAGATGCTCGACCACGATGATCGCCATGCCGGTCGCGGCCAGCGCCTTGATGCGGCCCGCAATCCAGTCGAGCTCCGCCGGGTTGAGGCCGGCCGCGAGTTCGTCGAGCAGCAGCAGCCGCGGCCGCGTCGCCAGCGCGCGGGTGAGATCGAGCATCTTCTGCTGCGCGCTGTTGAGATCGGCGGCGGGACGGTCGGCGACCTCCTTCAGCCTGAAATCCTCAAGCAGTTCGGCGATCGCGGGCGCCCCGGTGGCACCGCCATAGGCCAGCGCCACCTGGATGTTCTCGCGTACCGTGAGCGACAGGAACGGCTTCGGCACCTGAAAGGTGCGGTTGATGCCGCGGTGGACCAGCTTGTGCGAGGCGACGCCGCCGGATGAGACATTGTCGAACACGACCTCGCCGCCGTCGGGCGCATAGAGACCGGAGATGACGTTGATCGCCGTGGTCTTGCCGGAACCGTTCGGGCCGACCAGGCCGAGTATCTCGCCGGGCACGACGTGGAAGCTCAGGCCGTCGAGCGCGTGGAAGCCGCCGAAGCGCTTGACCAGCTTCGAGACCTTGAGGATCGGGGTTTTCTCAGGGGACATGCCACCCCCTGCGGGTTGCCAGCGACACCAGCCCTGCGGGCAGGAACAGCACCAGTCCCATGATCAACAGGCCATAGATCAGCTGGAAATATTGCGGCGTGGTGAAGCCGATCAGGTTGTAGATGCCATAGAGGATCAGCACGCCGACGATCGGTCCGGTGATGGTGGCAACGCCGCCGAACAGCGCGAACACGATCGCGAAGATCGAGAACTCGCCGGAGAACACGTTGTCGGGATAGAACACCGAGACGTACCAGGCGTAGATGCCGCCGGCGAGACCGGCGACCAGCGCCGAGGCGAGCCAGGCGATCACCCGCATCTTGATGATGTTGACGCCGGCCATCGAGGCCGACACCGCATCCTCGCGCACGGCCTGCAATGCAAGCCCGAACGGCGAGTTCTTCAGATACACCACCGCGCCGACTGTCAGCGCCATCACCACCACGGCGGCGTAGTAGGCGTGGGTCGGGTTGAAGGTGCCGGTGAGCGACACGCCGTACGGGCCCTTGGTGATCCCCTCCAGCGCGGGGTTGGCGACGAAGTGCAGCACCGCGAGCGAGGCCGCGAGATTGGCGATCGCGAAATACGCCCCCGACAGCCGCAGCAGCGGCGTCAGCAACAGGCCGAGCGCGACCGCAACAAGGCCGCCGACCAGCACCGCGAGCGGCGCCGGCGTCTGCAGATGCATCACCATGATGGCGAAGCCGTAGGCGCCGGCCCCGAAGAAGCCGACATAGCCGAACGGCAGATAGCCGGTGAAGCCATAGATGATGTTCACGCCCTGCGCGAGGATCAGGAAGATCACGAAGTTGAACAGCAGCAGATGGTTTTGATAGACGCCGGGCAGCAGTGCGAACACCACCACCAGCGGCGCCAGGATGAACAGCAGGTGTTTCGAGGCGTTATGCAACGCGCACCCGCCTTCCGAGCAGACCGCTCGGGCGCAACAACAGGATCACGATCAACAACACATAGGGCAGCAAGTCGGCCCAGGAACTGAGATAGGTCTGCACCAGCATGTAGCAGAGGCCATAGACGACACCGCCGAGCGCCGTCCCTAAGGGATTGCCGAGCGAACCGAGCACGACGATGGCAAACGACGTCACCGTCGCATCGGCGCCGAACGCCGGCGTCACCGAGCCGAACATGAAGGGCGCGAACACGCCGGCAACCGCCGCGATGCCGAGCCCGATCCCGAACGCCGCAGCCGAGACGCGATCGACATCGATGCCGGTCGCCAGGGCCTCGTCACGGCGCGACATCACCGCGCGGGTCAGGGTGCCGAGCCGCGTGTGGTAGAGATAGAGGTAGACGAGCCCGATCGCGACGAGGCTCGTGATCGCCGCGATCACCCACGGCGCGGGAAAGCCCTGGCCGAAGATCTGGATCGGCCCTGTCCCGCCCGGCTTGCCGCCGAACAGCTTGACCTTGATGGTCGAGAATACGGTGCCGAGCAGCCGGCTCTGGATCGAGCGTTCGCTGGTGCCGGCGAAGATCGTGGTCACCGCCTCGATCACCTGCGACAGGCCGAAGAACAGGATGATCGACAGCATTTCCGGATTGGCCGAGCCTTGCAGCCGCGGCACCAGCACCCAGTAAAGCAGCACGCCGGCGAGCACGAAGACCACGAAGGCCAGCGGCACCGCGAACAGCGGATCGATCCCGGCGATGCCGACCACGCCGAAGGCGATGAAGGCGCCGAGCATCAGGATGTCGCCATGCGCAAGGTTGACGATGCGCATGACGCCGAACACGAGGTTGAGACCGATGCCGACCAGGCTGAAATACAGCCCGAACAGCACGCCGGCAACGAGCGCATAGGTCATGCTAGCGCTCGCCGCCGAAGGTTACGCCTGCCGCTTCAGACTGCATCACGGCGCCGGATAGATCGGCTTGCCGGTGGCGGTCTCGTGCGGGTAGATCGAGACGAACTTGATGTGGTCGTGCTCGTCGACCGTGAGCTGACCGAGCGGCGTCAGTTCGCCGATCTGGCCGCCGGTCTCGTCCAGCGCGAAGGTGCCGTCCAGGGTCTTGAGCTGGCCGCTGAGCGAGAACACCGCGCGGCGCAGCTCCATCTGGTCGAGGCTGGTCGCAACCGAGAGCGTCTTCTCGATCACCAGCGCCGTGGTGTAGCCGGCCACCGCGTTGAAGCCGAACTCCATCTTGCCGTCGTTGTATTTCTTCAGCCAGGCTTCGCGGAAATCCTTCATGGTCATCCCGAAATTGACCGGATAATCCAGCTCGGACGGCGGCACATAGGTCCAGATGTGCTCCAGCCCCTTGGCGCCGACATTCTTCTCCAGCAGCTCGGTCTCGAGGCCGGCATAGATCGCGAACAGCATCTTGAACTTGGTGCCGACATCCTGGACGTTGCGCAGGAAGGCGATGTCGTTCGGCGCATAGCCGAAATGGATCACCGCATCGGGATTGGTCTTGCTGATGTTGTTGATGATGACGTTGTAGTTGGTGGTCTCGGTCGGAACGCCCTGGTCGTAGACGATCTCGATCGGCGCGCCGGAATCCTTGACGAACTTGCGGAACGCATTGGCCTGGGTGCCGGTGAATTCGTTGGTCGCGTAGAGGATCGCGACCTTCTTGATGCCGAGGCCAGGGCCGTCATGGCTGATGAAGTCGGCGACCGGCTTCGGCCAGATCGTCGACACCGGGTCGGCCATCAGCGCGATATAAGGATTGTCCTTGGAGAAGAAGCTCGCGCCGGTGCCGGTCTGGTCGAACAGGAACATCTTGTGATCGCGCGCGATCGCGACCGCGGGCGCCGTCAGCACCGATCCGGAATCGGCGACCAGGAGATCGACCTTATCCTGGGTGATCAGCTGGTTATAGAGCGTCGAGGCGGTCGCGGTGTTGCTCTGGTCGTCATAGGAGACCAGCTTTATCGGGATCTTCTTGTCGAACGCCTTCACGAAGACGCCGCCCTCGGCGTTCTTCTGCTCGACCCACAATTTCAGCGAGCTGTAGACCGGCATCGAGATCGAGGCGTAGCGCCCGGAGGACGCGTACAGCGTGCCGATCTTGATCTCCGACGGTGCGTCGGCGGCGATTGCCTGCGCGGCAAATGCGAGGCTGGCAGCGAGTGCCGCGCCGATGATCCTCAGCATGATATTATTCCTCCCGGGTATCTTGGACGTGTCTCGAACGTATCTTGGAGCCGTGTTGGACGCGGCCCTTCTACGCGCCGGATCGAGGCGACACAAGCATCGCAGCCTTAGCAATTGTGCGAGGGGCGGAATATGCGGCATGCGCCGGACACAGGCCGCTGCGCAGGGCATGGATGGACCGTTGACGGGCCTCGGTCCGATGGCGCATCAAGACCGGAACGACTTCGGGAGGAAACATCAGCCATGGCCGAGCCAGCGCGCGCGAAACCAAAACCGACACCTGAGACCCAGCATTTCTGGGACGGCACCAAGGCCGGCGAGTTGCGCCTGCAGCGCTGCGACGCCTGCGCCAATGTCTACTTTCCGCCGCGGCCGTTCTGCCCGTCCTGCGCCTCGCGCAAGGTCTCGGTATTCAAGGCCAGCGGCAAGGGCAAGCTGTACAGCTACGTCATCAATCATCGTCCCGCCGCACCCGGCTTCACGCCGCCTTACGCGATCGCCATCGTCGAGCTCGACGAAGGTCCGCGCATGATGAGCAACATCATCGATTGCCCGCAGACGCCGGAAGCGCTCGAGCTCGACATGCCGCTCGAGGTCGCCTTCGAGGCGCTCGACGACAAGATCACCCTTCCCCTGTTCCGTCCGGCGAAAGGGTAACGCGATGCGCAGGAACCAGGTTGCCGTCGTCGGTGCGGCCGAAACCACCGAGCTCGGCGTCATCCCCAACATGTCGCAGATCCAGCTGCACGCGGACGCGGCGCTGAATGCGATCGCGGACGCCGGACTGAAACTGTCGGACATCGACGGCTTCGCCACCGCGGTCGAGACCCCGCAGCAGATGGCGCACTATCTCGGCATCACGCCGACCTGGGTCGACGGCACCTCGGTCGGCGGCTGCTCCTTCATGCTGCATGTCCGCCACGCCGCCGCCGCGATCGAGGCCGGCCTGTGCAAGACCGTGCTGATCACCCATGCCGAGAGCGGCAAGTCGATGATCGGCAAGCAGCCGCGCTTCACCGCGCCCGACAGCCTCAATGGGCAGTTCGAATCGCCGTTCGGCGTCTACGGGCCGCCGAGCATGTTCCCGATCCCGGTGCTGCGCTTCATGAAGACGCACGGCATCACCCATGAACAGCTCGCGATGGTCGCCGTTGTGCAGCGCGAATGGGCGGCGAAGAACCCGCGCGCGACCATGAAGGACCCGATCACGGTCGCCGACGTGCTGAACTCGCGGATGATCGCCTATCCGTTCCGGCTGCTGCAATGCTGCCTCGTCACCGACGGCGGCGGCGCGCTGATCCTCACCTCGGCCGACCGCGCCAAGGATTTCCCGCAAAAGCCGGTCTACATCCTCGGCACCGGCGAGAGCGTCGAAACGCCGATGGTCAGCCAGATGAAGACGTTCGACTCGTCGCGCGCCTTCAAGGTGGCAGGTCCCCTGGCGTTCAAGGAGGCCGGCATCACCCACAAGGACGTCGATCATCTGATGATCTACGACGCCTTCGCGCACCTGCCGCTGTACGGCCTCGGCGACCTCGGCTTCATGCCCCATGAGGAGACCGGCAAGTTCATCGCCGACGGCAACACCCGCCCCGGCGGCAAGCTGCCGCTCAACACCAATGGCGGCGGCCTCAGCTACATGCACTCCGGCATGTACGGCATGTACGCATTGCAGGAGAGCGTGCGGCAGATGCGCGGCATTGCACCTGCGCAGGTGCCGAACGCCAAGATCTCGGTCTGCCACGGCGTCGGCGGCATGTTCGCTGCGTCAGGCACGATCATCTTTACGAACGAGAAATAGTCATTCGTCATTCCGGGATGCGCCGTCAGGCGCAGGCCACAGATGCGCAATTGCGCATCGGGGAATCCATCGTGCGGCAAAATGGATTCCGGGCTCGCGCTTCGCGCGCCCCGGAATGACGACGAAGAGAGCAATCGAAAGCGGAGAACCCACATGGCAAAATCACTGCAGGATAAAGTCATCATCGTCACCGGCGCGGGCCGCGGCATCGGCCGCGAGATCGCGCTGCTCTGTGCGGCGGAAGGCGCCAAGGTCGTGGTCAACGATCCCGGCGGCGCGGCCGACGGCGGCGGCTCGAGCGCGGCCCCCGCCGAGGAGGTGGTCGAGGAGATCAAGAAGCGCGGCGGCACCGCCGTTGCCAATTTCGAGTCGGTGGCGGAAGCCATTCCGGCCAGCAGGATCGTGAAGACCGCGACCGATCATTTCGGCCGGCTCGACGGCGTGGTCAACAACGCCGGCATCCTGCGCGACATGATCTTCCACAAGATGAGCGTGGAAGCCTTCGAGGCCGTCATCAAGGTGCACCTGATGGGCTCGTTCTATGTCAGCCACGCCGCGGCGCGGATCTATCGCGAGCAGGAACAGGGCTCGTTCGTGCACTTCACCTCGACCTCCGGCCTGATCGGTAATTACGGCCAGGCCAACTACGCCGCCGCCAAGCTCGGCATCGTCGGGCTGTCGAAGTCGATCGCGCTCGACATGGGCCGCTTCAACGTGCGCTCGAACTGCGTTTCGCCGTTCGCCTGGACCCGCATGATCGGCACCATCCCGACCGAGACCGACGCCCAGAAGGCGCGCGTCGAGAAGATCAAGCAGATGGGCCCGGAGAAGATCGCGCCGGTCTGCGCCTACCTGCTTTCGGACGCCGCCAAGGACGTCACCGGACAGATCTTCGGCGTGCGCATGAACGAGATCTTCCTGTTCGGCCAGCATCGTCCGGTGCGCTCGGTGCATCGCGGCGAAGGCTGGACGCCGGAGACCATTGCCGAACACGGCATGCCGGCGCTGAAGGCATCGTTCTCCCCGCTCGACCGCTCGGCGGATGTCTTCACCTGGGATCCGATCTGATCCTGCGATCTGATCCGATCTGACAGTTTTATGAAAAAGTCGCCTCCGCGAAGCCGCGGGGGCGACACACTCCTTGGTTGTTTTTTCATGGCGTGCCCGCATTGTGCCAGAATTGCGGGCGCATGATCGTCCTCCCCATAACAAAAAGCCTGGGAGGACTTCGTGACAAATCCAAACAACACAGAGCAACACGAGGCCGACGGAACGAAGGCGTTCGACCGTCGAACCATTTTGCGCGGTGCAACCGCGCTTGCTGCGACGGCGATGGCGGCGTCCGGTGCATCCGCGCGCGACTACGGCCGCAATGCGGAGCCGCAGCGTTATCCCGATCCCGACATCGTCGTGATCGACGACAAGCGCTTCAAGGCCAAAGTCGGCAACACCGCGATCAAGCGGCTCTACACCGGCTGCCTGTGGGCGGAAGGCCCGGCCTGGAACGCGCAGGGCCAGTATCTGGTGTGGAGCGACATTCCGGCCAACCGGCAGTTGCGCTATCTCGACGATGACGGCCACATCTCCGAGCAGTTCCACAAGCCGTCGAACGAGGCCAACGGCTCGACCTTCGATTTCGAGGGAAGGCAGATCACCGCCGAGCGCACGCGGCTGGTGCGCTACGAGCACGACGGAACCGTCACCTCATTGGCGGAGCAGGCGGGCGGCAAGCAGCTCAACGGGCCGAACGACATGGTCGTCCATCCCAACGACAAGTCGATCTGGTTCACCGATCCCGGCTACGGCGCGATCTCGATCTATGAGGGCCAGCGCGCCAACACCGGCTCGAACCAGCCCTACCAGAAGGAAGCCGTCTACCGCATCGATGCGTCCACCGGCCAGATCACCAAGGTCGCGGACGAGCCGTTCAAACCGAACGGCATCGCCTTCAGCCACGACTACAAGAAGGTCTATGTCTGCGACACCGGCATCACGCATTATCCGAACGCCAAGAACATCGTCTGGCAGTACGACCTCAACGGCGACAAGCTGTCCAACCCGCGCACGCTGATCGACATGACGCTGGACGGCAAGTCGGGCTTCCCGGACGGCATGCGGGTCGACATCGACGGCAACATCTGGGTCGGCGCCGGCTGGGTCGGACCGGGCTATGACGGCGTGCAGGTGTTCGCGCCCGACGGTCAACGCATCGGCCAGATCCTGCTGCCGGAAACCTGCGCCAACCTCACCTTCGGCGGCAAGAAGCGCAACCGCCTGTTCATGACCGCGAGCCAGTCGCTCTACGCGGTGTATGTGGAGACACGGGGCGCGCACAACTGCTGATGCTGTCGTCGTCCCGGCGTAGGCCGGGACCCATTAGCACCGCTGTTGATTGCTCGAAAAGGCTGGGGCCCAAACCGTTCACGACACGGCCAGTTGTGGTTACGGGTCCCGGCTTTCGCCGGGACGACATTGAGGCTAGTCGCTCTTCCTCAGTGGCTAACCGCTATTCCTCAACCCCGCGGAAATGCCGTTGATCGTGATCTGAATCCCGCGCAGCACCTGCTCGTCCGGGTTCTGCGCGCGATGCTCTTTCAACAACTCGACCTGCACGTGGTTGAGCGGATCCATGTAGGGGAAGCGGTTGCGGATGCCGCGTTCCAGCAACGGGTTGCCCTGCAGCAGCCGGTCGTGGCCCATGATGTCGAGCAACGTCTCGATCGCGAGATGCCACTCGCGGCGGATCTGGCCAAAAATCTTCTCGCGCAGGGCGACGTCGGGCACCAGTTCGGCATAGCGCGAGGCGATCGCGATCGAGCTCTTGGCCAGCACCATGTCCATGTTTGATAGCAGCGTGCGGAAGAACGGCCATTCCTTGTAGAGCTCCTGCAGGAACGGCATGCCCTGCTCCGGATGCTGCGATATCCAGGTCTCGACCGCCGCGCCGAAACCGTACCAGCCGGGCAGCATCAGCCGGCATTGCGCCCAGGAGAACACCCAGGGAATGGCGCGCAGGTCCTCGATCTCGCGGGTCTTCTTGCGTGAGGCCGGACGGCTGCCGATGTTCAAGGTCGCGATCTCGTTGATCACGGTCGAGCCCCAGAAGTAATCGGCAAACCCCGGGGTCTCATAGACGAGCCCGCGATAGGCCTTGAAGGCGAGCGCGGAAATCTCCTCCATCGCCCTCAGATATTCGGGGCGCGGCGCGCTCTGCCGCGGCTGCAGCAGGCTGGTTTCCAGCGTCGCCGCGGCGAGGATTTCCAGATTGCTGCGGCCGACCTCGGCATTGGAATATTTCGACGAGATGATCTCGCCCTGCTCGGTGATGCGGATCTGGCCGTTCACCGCACCGCCGGGCTGCGCGATGATCGCATCATAGCTCGGACCACCGCCGCGGCCGACCGAGCCGCCGCGGCCATGAAACAGCCTCAGCCGCACGCCGTGGCGCTCGAACACCTCGACGAGGCCGATCTCGGCCTTGTAGAGCTCCCAGCCCGAGGTGACGAAGCCGCCATCCTTGTTGCTGTCGGAATAGCCGAGCATCACCTCCTGCACGCTGCCAAGGCTGTCGACCAGCTTGCGGTAGTCGTGCAGCACCAGCATGCGGTCCATGATGCCGCTCGAGGCCTGCAGGTCCTCGATGGTCTCGAACAGCGGCACGATGTTGACGGCGCTGCGGCCGGACGGATTGACCAGCCCGACCTCCTTCAAGAGCACCGCGACCTCAAGCATGTCGGACATGCCCTTGCACATCGAGATGATGCACTGGGAGATCACCTCGGGGCCGAATTTGGCATGCGCCTCGGCCGCGGCCCGGAACACCGCGAGCTCGCTTTGGGTCTCCTCGGAATATTTGACGAACGGCGAGGCCAGCGGCCGCGCGTTGCGCAGCTCCGCGAGCAGCAAATTGACGCGGGCGTCCTCGCCGAGCGCCAGATACGACATGCCGGGATTGGCGGTATCGAACAGCTCGGCGATGGTGCGCTCGTGCACCGCCGAGTTCTGGCGGATGTCGAGCCGCGCCAGATGGAAGCCGAAGCAATCCACCGCCCGCCGCAGCTGCCGCAGCCGGCCCCGCGCGATCACGCCTGAATTGTTCGCGATCAGCGAGCGGTCGAGCACATCGAGATCGGCCTGGAACTCGCTGACGGTCGCATAGGGCTCGGCCTTGCCGACCGGTGGCCTTGTGGTCTCGACCTCGAGCCGCATCGCAGTGGCAGCCAACCGCGCGTAGATGCCGGAAACTGCCAGGCGATACGGCTCC
>QQTW01000032.1_pt1 | contig 96681 bp, 84 predicted proteins | sample 1904831 | NCBI WGS metagenome assembly QQTW01 (sample SAMN09435610, study PRJNA476489) | Subsurface metagenome, whole genome shotgun sequencing project. | reverse complement strand
CCAGTGTAGAATATGGCACCGCAGGATTCTGTTTCTTTCACACATAAGGAGCAGGATGGCTCTTGGGCAGCTTTTATCATAATCGGTTACACGGACATGATATTACGCGGCAATCCCCCAACTTCCTTAAAAAGCGATTTTTTATTTTCCCCTTTAAAAAAAGGGGGACTGAGGTATTGAGCAATTAAAATTTATCTCCAATCAACCTACGCTGAGAGCTATATTGACCATGCACATTGACTAAATAAGGCATTATATAAGTCAAAATTACAGAAATCCAGCGATCGCTCGTCATTTCCCCGCGCACGAAAGCTAGCCCATGATTGACTAAAAAGAGCAGAGAGCCTACAAATACAGCCGTTTTGATGCCTGTTGAGACAAATTTAGGATTTACCAGACTGACGATATACCCTTTAAAACCAGTCACAATCGGAATAAGCCTCAAATTTTACCTTCTCTGTACAAAAGTAAAACAGAAGATTGAGAGTTCCTGCTGTTACTTAAATTACAGAAACTCTTAATTTTGGTCAATCTAGCTTGTGCAGTAAAAAGTTACAACATGGCGCTCATTTGTTCTAAATTCAACACTTGGGCTAATTCTTCCTCCGTCATCAAATTGCGCTCTTTAACAATTTGCCGCAAAGATTTACCTGTTTCCAGTGATTCTTTAGCTACGGCGGCGGCCTTTAGATAGCCAATGTGAGGATTTAAAGCCGTAACTAAAGCAAGACTACCTTCTGCGTAACTTCGACAGCGATCGCCATTAGCAGTAATTCCGACAATACAACTATCCGTCAGCGCCGCAATGGTATTGCCCAAAATCTCAATCGAGTGGATTAAATCGTAAGCAATTAGGGGCATCATGACATTTAATTCTAATTGTCCTGCTTGGGCAGCTAAAGTAATCGCATTATCGTACCCCATCACTTGAAAACATACCATTGCTGTCATTTCTGCCATTACGGGGTTATATTTCCCTGGCATAATTGAAGATCCTGGCTGTACGGGTGGCAATTGAATTTCTTTTAACCCTGTTTTTGGGCCAGAATCCATTAAGCGCAAATCGTGGGAAATTTTAACCAAATCTTGAGCTAAGTTGCGAATTGCCCCCGAAACATTAACAAAAGGAGCCATACTTTGCATTGCAGCCATCATGTGAGGTGCGCTTTGCAGTGGTTGATTAAGTAGTTCCGATAATACTTCAGCGACGCGGGTTTTATAATCAGGATGAGTATTTAAGCCCGTACCTACCGCACTGCCTCCCAATCCTAACCGGGTTAAATCTGTTTGTGCCAATTCTAGGCGGGTTTTGTGTTCAGTAAAAATTTGCGCCCACGCCCGAAAACTTTCGCCTAATCTCACGGGAACCGCGTCTTGTAAGTGAGTTCGACCCGATTTGACTATATCAATAAATTCTTCAGCTTTAAGATGTAAAGAAGCGATTGCTTTATCTAAAGCTGGGTATAAAGTCCGCTTCAGTGCCAACAATCCCCCAATCCTAATCGCTGTAGGAATTACATCGTTAGTAGACTGTCCGTAATTGACATGATCGTTGGGGCTAACTCTTTGATAATTGCCCTTTTCATCCCCTAAAATCTCTAAGGCGCGATTACTCAATACTTCGTTTACATTCATGTGGTGAGAAGTACCCGCCCCAGCTTGATAAATATCTACCACAAATTGATCGCGCAGATTGCCTCTAAGTATCTCCTCCGCCGCCTGAACAATCGCCTCAGCAACATCTTGAGGTATACAGCCAAGTTCACCATTTACAAGGGCTGTGGCTTTTTTGATCGTTACGCAGGCATCAATATAAGTAGGTAAAGGTTTAATTCCACTAATCGGAAAATTCTCTATCGCTCGTAAAGTCTGGATGCCGTAATAAGCACTACTAGGAATTTGGCGTTCGCCCATCGAATCGCGTTCGATCCGAAATTCTTTACTTTGATGATCGATCTTAGTCATTTTTTGGGAACTCTAAGTCTGAACGTTGTAGTAAGAACTACTGGAAATTTGCCTTTTTCTATCGCATCGCGTTCGACACGAAACTCAATACTTCGATATCGAGCTTAATCATTTTCCAAGAACTTTAAGTATAAAATCAGTCTTAGGTACGATGTCAAACATAGTGATGATAATCCCCAGTTTAGAAGCAGAATTTTTATTTTACCAAGGTCTACACCAAGTCAAGGCAGAAAAATACGAGGCTGCAATTTCTTCTTTTACTCGCGCTTTGAGATATGAAGCCGATTATAGCGAGGCTTTGTGTCAACGGGGTTTTGCTTTGGGTAGTTTAGGACGACATGAGGAGGCGATCGCAAGTTTTGATAAAGCATTGATGATTCGCCCCGATGGTTACTGGTTGTGGCACAATCGCGGTATCGCCCTAGGTAAGTTGGGGCGCTATATTGAGGCAATTAATAGCTTTGAGCGAGCTTTAGAATTTAATCCTGATAGCCCTACAGTGTGGCACAATCGCGGCATTACTTGGAGTGACGGCGGTATGTTTGAAAAAGCTATTGCTAGTTTTGATCGGGCTTTGCTATTACAACCAAACGCTTATTGGGCATGGTACAACCGAGGTACAGCCTTAAAAAATTTACAGCTTTACGAAGAAGCTTTAAATAGTTTTGATCGCTCAATTGAGTTTAAACCTGATGGCTTTTTAGCTTGGTATCACCGGGGTTTAATTTTAAGCGATTGGGGAAAGTATGAAAACGCTGTAGCTAGTTTTCACAAAGCTTTAGAAATTCAGCCAGAATGCGATCGCACTTGGTACAACTTGGCGTTATCTTTAGCAAAAATGAACCGCTACAATGATGCGATCACAGCTTTTGATCGAGTATTAGAGTTAAACCCCAACGATTATTGGGGATGGTACAACCGAGGACTAGCTTTAGAACAGATAGGGCGCAAAGAAGAAGCGAACATTAGCCATAATAAAGCGATCGCAATTCAAGCCCAGCAACAGCTAGAAACATAAGCAAATCTAGCTTTCCATCAAAAATAGCCGCATGGGATCTAAGTATACAAGCCAAGGAAAGGGACGATCTTTTAACACAGCCCACTTTTCTTTAAAAACTTCTGCTTGCAGATGATAATCGTTAAGTTGAGTGGGTGGCTGGTGTAGTTTGAGATAAATTGTCATGCGGTGAGGTGTTTCGCTCGTTTGGACAACCCAGCAAGGAAAGGTGTTTACAGTTGGGGTATCTGTAAAAATTAGTTGATGGGCGCGAATGCCTATATGTAGTGGATTAGAAATAGTCTCGCTTACGTGCAAAGTACAATCCCAATCTATTGCTCGAACTTTTTGGGGTGAAATAACCTGAGTGCGAGAAAAGTTTTTACATCCGGTAATTTGAGCGGTGGTAAAAGTTTGGGGATGCTCAAAAATGCTTTCTTTACTCTCATACGCCGCCGTTTTGCCTTCTGAGAGTACCAAAAGATTTTTACAAACTCGATAAACTTCTTCTAAATTATGGGTAACAAATAGCGTTACACCTTGGTAGTTATTAACAATCGCTATTAGCTGTTTTTCTAGTTGGCTGCGGAGGTGAGTATCTAAAGCTGAAAATGGCTCGTCTAATAAAAGTACCTCTGGTTGCATTGCCAAAGCCCTCGCTAAGGCTACTCGTTGCTGCTGTCCGCCCGATAAGTTCTTGGGATGGCGTGTTTGTAGTCCTTGCAGGTGCATGAGGGTTATTAGTTCGTTTACGCGCCGATTTCGTTCTATAGGAGATAAGTTTCGTAGCCCAAAAGCAATGTTTTGAGCAACATTTAGGTGGGGAAACAAGGCATAATTTTGAAAGACAAAACCAATATGGCGATCGCGTACAGGTAAGTTAATTTGTTTTTGAGCGTCAAATAGCACTCGTCCATTAAGTACAATGCAGCCCTTGTTAGGCTTTTCTAACCCAGCGATACAGCGCAAAATCATACTTTTACCCGCGCCCGAAGCCCCCAATAATCCTAGAGGATAGTTGTCAGCAGTAAAGCTAGTTATCAAAGTATAGTTAGGCAAAGATTTTTGGATATCTACAAGCAAATTATTTTCATTTTTCTTGAGAGTAGAGACGTTGCAATGCAACGTCTCTACAAAAGGTTTTAGATCACGCAAAATCATTTTCATATCTGAATTAGGCAACGCCTCCTTTATCTGTGGCAAATCTGACCAATAATTTAATCCAAACGTCGCTATTAGAGAAATTGCCACAATTACTACTATCCATAGCAAAGCATTATCTATTTCTCCACCTTCGGCGGCAAAAAATATCGCAATGGGGATAGTTTGAGTTTCGTCGGGAATATTCCCCGCCAGCATCAAAGTTGCCCCAAATTCGCCCAAAGCACGAGCAAAAGTTAAAATTGTTCCGGCGATAATTCCTGACTTGCTTAGAGGTAAAGTTACTTGCCAAAATACTCGCCACTCGGATGCACCTAAAGTCCGCGCTGCTGCAAGCAAGTTTGTATCTATTTGTTTAAATGTTCCTAATGCCGTTTTATACATTAGCGGGAAAGCAACTACAATAGCTGCAATTACAGTCGCATACCAAGTAAAAATTACTGTAATTCCCAAGGGTTGCAATAGTTGTCCTAAACCATTCTTGCCGAGTATTAATAATAAGAAAAAGCCTACTACTGTAGGAGGTAAAACGAGCGGAAGCGTAAGTAAACCATCGATTAAATTTTTACCTTTGCCACGATAGTTAAATATCCCATAAGCCGCCGCAGTTCCTAAAAAAAATGTAATTACTGTAGCTATAAAAGTAGTTTTAAAAGATATCCAAAGTGGAGATAAATCAAAATTCATTTAATAGATGGTTTATTAAAGCCATACTTTCTATAAATATTATTAGCTTCTCTACTCAACAAAAAACCTGTAAAACTCCTAGCTTGAGCAACATTTTTGCTGTTTTGTATAACTGCAACGGGATAAATTACGGGAGAATGAGATTTTACGGGAGCGTTCGCTACAACTTTTACTAACTTCGATAGTTTGGCATCAGTAATATAAACAATACCTGCATCAACATTTTCTGTTTCTACATAACTCAAAACTTGACGGACATCTTTAGCAAAAACAAACTTTGATTTAGTAGTTTCAAGTATTTTAAAATAACTTAAAACTTCTTGAGCATATTTTCCCGCAGGTACGCTTTTAGGTTCGCCTAAAGCAATTTTAGTAATGCGATCGCCCTTTAAATCTGCAAAGCTAGAAATCTCCTCAGCATTCTTAGGTACAATCAACACAATTTGATTGCCTAAAATATTTTTTCGTGTACCAGAAAGTAGTAAGTTTTTACTTTCTAAAGCATCCATTTGTTTAGCAGCAGCAGAAATAAATACATCTACATCTGCGCCTTGCTCAATTTGTTGCTGTAAAGCTCCAGAACCACCGAAATTGTAGTTGATTCTTACGTCTGGCTGAGATTTAGCATACTCTAGTTTTACTTCTTCTAGCACATTTCGCAAACTAGCCGCCGCCGATACAGTTAAAGAGTTTGATTGCTTTAGAGTACAGCTTATCAGTAAAAAAAACAGGAATGCGATCGCACTGAAACGGACAACTAATTTTTGGTTGCATTTTAGTGTAAAGACGTTGCAATGCAACGTCTTTACAAAGGGTTGTATATTGCACAAAATCATTTTCTACCTAAACTCAGTAACACCAATTTTTGACACATCAATCTTTAATTGCAACTACCCGCAAGCGGTGATAATCGGCAAACCAAGTACCATTTTTATATAATTTTGGACGTAACTGTTCTTCTACATTAGCTAAAATTTTGGCTTGCATATCTTCAGAAAAAGCAGCTAATACACTATTTCTAAACATTTTCAGCCAATTAACCATTCCGCTTTCTCCATCTAAAGGAGTTAGACGATCAAATAATGTCGCAAAAGTCAACTCAAAACCTTGTTTTTCTAATAAACTGCCATACTCCGCAATACTGGGAAAGTAGTTAGGATTTGACACTGTTTCCAAAGCAGAATTTTCTTGACAAATTGCTCGTTCTAGTGCAGTTTGGATAGAATTAATATTTCCCTTTCCGCCAAATTCTGCCACAAAACGCCCACCGGGTTTAAGCGACTTCCAAACCCCTGCAATAACTTTTTCTGGTTGCTTAATCCAGTGCAGCACAGCGTTAGAAAAAACTGCGTCAAATTCTTCTGTAAATTCTAAGTTTATTGCGTCCATAACTGCAAATTGTAAATTAGGGTAATTTTGACGTGCTTGCAAAATCATCGTTTCCGCACTATCAACCCCTAAAACTTCCACACCACAACTAGCAATCTCTTGAGTCAGATGTCCTGTACCGCAACCAATATCTAAGATGCGCTCTCCTACTTTTGGTAATAATAATTCTACGGTTTCTGTAGCCAGCGAGGAGACAAATTTATGCTTAGTATCGTATAAGTTGGCATTCCATTGTTGAACATTACTATTCATGCTGTTTTATGGGTACACACCTAATTTATGTATATCAGAAATGCGGTAGAAGCCGATTTAAGGGCGATCGTTACTATCTATAATGCTTCTATACCTAGTCGTCTAGCAACGGCGGACTTAAACCCCGTATCGGTGGAAAGTCGATTGGAGTGGTTTTATCAGCATTCTTCTACTAGCCGCCCAATCTTAGTAATGGAAACAGACAGAGTTGTTTTAGGATGGTTAAGTTTTCAATCGTTTTACGGACGACCAGCCTACCAAGCAACGGCAGAAATTAGCATTTATGTTTCCCCAGTCTATCAACGTCAGCGCGTGGCGTACAAGCTGCTAGAGAGAGCGGTTTCTCTTAGTCCCAGTTTAGGATTAAGTACCCTTTTAGGTTTCATTTTTGCCCACAATCAGCCCAGCATAAAATTATTCGAGCTATTTGGCTTTCAAATTTGGGGACATTTGCCTCAAGTAGCCAATTTAGACGCAATTGAGCGCGATTTATTAATTATGGGTCGTAAAATAACTTAAAATAACTTAACAGAAGTTCTTTTTTAACTGATTACCTGTTTTAATTGCTGATTGGGGGTGTTGCTCCCCAGCTATAACTTGCGGTGGTTCACTTCAATTTGTTGCTTCTGTTAAAGCTAATGTTATCAGCCAAGGACTTGAAAACAGGACTTGCTTAAGGTGTTTTTTAGGTATTCATGACTACATCAGAAATCAATTTTCGGACACTACCATCTAGGTCGGATCTGACTCTCAAAGATATTATTAAAACTTTGCCCAAAGAGTGTTTTCAGCAAAATCAGCGCAAAGCTTGGTCAAGAGCGCTTGTAAACGTGTTGATGGTGGGCTTAGGCTATGCGGGACTTGCTTTAGCTCCTTGGTACTTCTTGCCTTTCTTCTGGGTATTTACAGGTACGGGGTTAACAGGATTTTTTGTAATTGCTCACGACTGCGGACATCGTTCTTTTGCAAAACGGCGTTGGGTAAATGATTTGGTAGGGCATATATTTATGATGCCGTTAATCTACCCTTTTCACGGCTGGCGAATTAAGCATAACCATCACCATATTTACACCAATCACCTCGAACAAGATAACGCTTGGCGACCAATTACCCCCGAAAAATACGAAGGTTGGGGAAGTTTTAGACAGTCAGTGTTTCAAGGCTTTGCCAAAAATCGCTTTTGGTGGGTAGGATCTATTGCTCATTGGGCGGTAACGCACTTTGATTTGTCTAAATATCAGCCCAAAGAACGCTCTGCTATCAAGCTTTCCGTTACGGTTGTAGTAGTTTTTGCAGCGATCGCCTTTCCATTACTGTTTGCAACTACAGGTCTTTGGGGTGTAGTCAAGTTTTGGCTAATACCTTGGCTAATATACCATTTCTGGATGAGTACCTTTACTTATTTTCACCATACAGCGTCGGATGTACCGTTTAAGGAAGATAGTAAATGGCAGGCTGCGATCGCGCAATTATCGGGTACTATCCACTGCAACTATCCACGTTGGGTAGAATTTCTTTGTCACGATATCAACGTCCACGTACCCCACCATATTTCTACGGCGATTCCGTCTTACAATTTGCGGATGGCTTATCGCAGTATTCAAGAAAATTGGGCAGCGTATTTACATAATGAATGTAATTTTTCTTGGGCTTTGATTAAAGACGTTACCGATAAATGTCATCTTTACGAAGAAAAAGATTGCTATCAATCCTTTTCGGAATATCAGCAATCTAAGCAATAATTCTTGCTAAGGTTTGAGATAGAGGCGTAATTTTAACGTCTCTATCTTGATGGTATATTTGCCAGACCTCTGAAAATTACCGTGTTTTTACATAGTTAAGATATGTAAACTTTTAATTCTTACGCGATCGCGCGGTTTAATCTTCAAAATTGTCTAAGCATACTGAGGACATACACCAAATAAAATAAAGATTAAAACTATGTCAGTAGTCACACGCCAAGAACTAGGAGAATTTAGTAGCATTATCTGTCTAAAATCCTTAATTGTGGGAGTAGAAGAAACTTTAGGCGCAAAAGTAACAGAAATCGCCTTAATTAATGCTGGTCGTTCTCGTGGTAAAAAACTAGCTGAAGATTTAGGATTAGTCGGCTCATCGGAAAGTTTGAGCAATGTAGCCCAAAAAATGGGACAAGCTTTAGGGAAAAATGGCACTCGCCTTTGCAAAATTGACAAAATCGTTCAAGAAGGCGACATTATCAAAGTTTATACCTCAGAAACAGTATGCTCGGCGGGAGAACCTGAAGGATCGCCTCGTAAGTGTACTTTTACATTAGGTGCAATTTAGGGAGCATTAGAGTACATCTTAAAGAAAAGATTAGATGGCAAACATACTGAGTCTGTTCTCCGGGGTGGAAAATACGATGTTTTTGAATTTACTGCTAAATGGGCAATAAATGTTTAACCTTCAATTTGTCTAACTACAGTCAAAGCCGAATAACTAACTCCGGCGGTTCCTTCTCCAGGATGGGTAGAATCGCCCACTAACCATAGATGCTTAATTGGGGTGCGGTTAGCAAAACTAAAAGGGCCAAAAGTAGGCACTCTTTGCCCAATTCCACCCACAACGCCAAAGTCACGGGCGGTATACCTGGCAAAAGTGCGGGGGGTTGCAGCTTCTTGAAAAGTAATTGTTTCTGGGGTGAGGTGGAAAAATTGAGCTAGTTGGGCGATCGCTTTTTTAGTATATTCTTGCTTCATTGCCTTGTAATCGCCACTCCACCAAGGGTGAGGATCGACAAAAGAAGACGCAATAATTGTGGCAAATCCATCGGGGGCGCGTCCATCGCCAGGATGACTAACAGAAACAAATAAAGAATTATTCTCACCAATAACTCCTTCTTTGTCGTAGAGAAATTGCAAGTGTGGCGGACAATTAGCCGGAATCGCCTCTTGTTTTACACCCAAATACACCACAAAAGCCCCGGATGCTTGGGGGAGTTTTTCTACGCGGCGAGTGTAGCCTTTAGGGGCATTTTCGCCTAATAATTCTACTAAATTTTGCACCGTGACATTAGCAACTATTTCGTCGGCTGGTTGCGTCCAAACTTCATTATTTTTTTGATTGCGAATTACAACCCCCGCAGTACCATCTTTTAATTGGATGCCTTCAACGGTATGACGCATCAATAACTTACCGCCATCCTGTTCTAAAGCTTTTACCAATAAGTCGCTCAATACCTGCATACTACCTTGCAAGTGAAACAAACCTTGGGGTAATTGGGAAACGTTCAACGCCGTTGCAGCGTACAAAAGTGCTGTTTCTTCTGCGTCTACTTGAGAATAAAGTTTAAGTTGCAAATCTAAAAAAGTCCGCAAACGGCGATCGCTTTCTAGTCCACAGCCCCGCAGCGCATCTCCTACAGTCATAAAGGTATACGGCAATGTAATCAAAGTTCCAGGGCGTACAGCCTGCGTTAGCTGCCACAGATCCCACAAATTCCGGGGAGGTAGTACCGGATCTCGCCCTTGAAACGCCCAACTAGCTTTAAATAAATCTTCTAACAATTTCCAAAAGTCTTGACTACCGGGAAACTGTCTTAACCTTTCTTCTTGCCACTTTTCCCGGTTTCTCCATACATTAATTGGTTCATTTTCCCCTGGTAAATATACCGCACAAGCTGGATCACAGGGCGTAGAAGCGGGTAAATCTATTTCTAATTCTGAAAATATCCGATGATGAATCCCGCCAGGTTCTAAACCCGCTACTTGAGTTGCACCTACATCAAAGGTAAAGCCAAAACGTTTAAAGGTAGAAGCGCAACCACCAGGAACTATAGCTTGATCTAAAATTATGACTTCATAGCCGCGATGTGCTAATAATGCCCCCGCCGTTAAACCGCCAATTCCCGCCCCAATAACGACGATACGGGATTTCTTATTTTTTGCTGGGCTAGGCATAGATGAATTATGAAAGCGTACTTTACATATTTTAATATTAATTTATATGAAATAAAAATTTTCCAGCAAATTAATTATTAAATATTTCAGCAGTTGCTAAGATTAGAGGCAATTTTATAAAGCACTAGGTTATCTTGAAAACTAAGTTAACTCAAGCTAGAAAATTAAAGTTAATCTTAATAAAGCAATAGCGATGAGTTTTGCACTTTCACAGGTTTAAATATGGCGAAGTTTCAATATGAAGGATATTGCCAAGAGATACCTACAAGTTTAGTTAAAGAAAAATTTGGAGATGCCAATGTTTATGCTCAAGATGCTAAATCGATACTAACAAAAGCCACTGGATTTATATCAGCTTACGATTTTACACTTAATCCATATCGGGGTTGCCAATATGGGTGTAGCTATTGTTATGCGGCGGCATTTAGTCCCAACAGTCAGATGCGTCAAGACTGGGGTAAGTGGATAATTATTAAGCAAAATGCGGCAGCTATCTTAGCAAAAGAATTGGATAAATGGTATCAGAAAAATCCAGATAAGCCTCCTACTATTTATATGAGTAGTGTTACCGATCCTTATCAACCAATCGAGTCAAAAACACAAATAACTCGCCAGTTGTTGGAAGTAATGCGTGAATATTGTCCCATACTTGTAATTCAAACTCGCAGTCCGATAATCACTAGAGACATTGATATTTTGCAGAGATTTAAGTATTTGCGGATCAATATGAGTGTTCCTACAGGTAGTGAATCTGTGAGAAAAGATTTTGAACCGCGATCGCCTAGTATTAAAGCTAGACTTAATGCCGTAAAAGCAATCAGACAAAGTATCGATCCTTTAAAAGGCTATCAACCAAAAATTTCTATTACAATTACGCCTTTACTTCCTACATTGCCATCTAATGAAGCCGCTTTTATTGACAAACTAAAAATTGCTGATAGAATTGTTATTCAAGAATTTCACGCTAGTCATAGCCGCTCCCTTGTAGCAGGAACTCGTAAAGAAGCTGAAGAAATTAAGCAAAAATACTCTTACTGGTATAACGACGAGCAATTAAGCTATATAATGTTTAAAGAAAAATTGCTATCTCAACTTCCAGGCGTAGAAATTAAAGAAGGTAAAGAAGGATTTGGTTATGAGTAATCCGTTTACTAATTGGTTGCAAAGTCGTAAATTTAGCGCTGCACTTGCTCAAGGAAATATTCAATTAGCTCAAGAATTATTAGAAAAAAAACAAAGAGTAGGAACAAAATTATCACTCTTAGAAAAGGTTTTTAGAGATAAAACTCAGGCAGAACAAAATTCAAACAACTATGAAAGAGAAGTTCTTGTTCTGCGCTCTCAAATAAGCCAAAATTTGCAATTTATTGAGCAATTAACTACTAAATATAAGCAACTTGAACAATCTATAGCATCTAACCATAATCAGGTAAAGCATAAAGAACAAGAATTTATTTTAATTCAACAGAAAGTAAAAAACCTCGATAAAGAGAATGGTATACTTCAGAAAGAGTTAGCAACATCTATTGAAGAAATCGAAGGTTTATGCAACCAATTAAAGCATAAAGAATATGAACTTATCTTAATTCAGCAACAACTAAAAACCCGTAAAGAAGAAAGCAGTTCACTTCAGAACCAATTAGAAATGTCTAGGCGACAAACAGAAGCCTTGCATAATCAAGTAAAGCATGAAGAACAAGAATTTATTTCAATTCAGCAGCAAATAGAAGCTTATAAGCAAGAAAAACAGACTTTAATTAATCAAATATCTAAACCATTAATTGATAATTCTTTGCTTGCTCAAAATACAGATTTCATTTGTTTAGTAAAAAATAAATTTAAGTTTAATGAAATCAATGAAAAGTTACTGCAATGTACTGGTATTGACAAAGAAGTATTCTATGATTTGGAAAAAAATCTTGTTGAGTATTTGCAAGCGCAATTTGAACTTTATACATCACCAGAAAAACTAAAGCAACATTTAATAGATACTTACAACAAAGATATTTCTTCCTTAAAAAACGGTCGAGATCCTGAATATAGCTCCTACTTAACTCCTCATATATATTTTATGAGGTATTTTTTGGAAGGAGTATACAGTGCTTATTTAGCTTGGTTTTTAGTCTATGAATCTAAATTGCTACAGACTAAAGTTAATATTTTAGATATTGGCGCGGGTTCTGGGGCAATGATTTATGGATTATTTTCATTGTTTAAAAGTGCTAGCAATTCTACTACATTGCCTGAAACCCATGTTTCTTACTGTTCTTTAGAACAACAAAATTTATTGCAACATCATGGGCTAGAGTTTTGGAAACAATACATCGAAAAACAAAATATTAGTGCTGTTAATACCTACTATCGATTTAAGACAATAGACTTATTTACTTATGGTAATAATAGTAACGAAACTAGAGAACTTCCAAATAAGTTTTTTGATTTTGTTGTGATTTCTCACTGTATTTTTGCAGATGAAAAACAAAGAATAAAATCTCATCAAGTGTATAGAAAAATATTTAGCGAAAGCCTGAATGACAACGGATATGTATTGATAATTGTTCAAGGAAGAAGATTGTTTCAATCGTATAATAATCGAAAGCAGACAGAGGATCAAGCTCAAGAAGAAAGACTAATTAAAGATTTTATAAACGAGTTAGGGTTAAAGCTTGAGTGGTACAAATATATGACATCTACAGGTAAAAGGATACCTTCAGGAGCTAACTTCGGAATTTTTGCTAAGGAAAATTTATCTGCACAACCACATATGAGTCTGTTGCTAAAGCAGTATCTCAATCAAAAATATGATTCGCATTATACCTTGGATGATTATGCAATTTTGGCTAAAAAATAGTTAAATTTTTATGTTTTAAAATTATAAATATTAATAGTTTACGTACTGACATTAGACAATACTTGTACAATTTAAGGTGACACAGCAACAAATACAAAGGTATTTTTTTGAGAACTCCGCAAACGGTGAAAGCATTGGAAGAATTAGGGCGCGTTCAATTATCCAAAAGCTTTTTTATGCGAGAGTTTCTTTATTCAGAAATTGCTCAAATAGAAAACCTTAAGAATATTCCCGAAAATCCAGAACTTGCGATCGCATCTGGCAAAAAATTGTGCGAAAAAGTATTAGAACCCATCCAACAGCAGTTAGGAAGAATTGCTATTCGTTCAGCTTACCGTTCGCGGGAGGTAAACGCAAAAGGCGCAGAAAATAAAAATCAATATAACTGTGCAAAAAATGAATCAAACTATGCAAAACATATTTGGGATGTACGAGACGCAGACGGTTATATGGGTGCGACAGCTTGCATTATTGTCACTTCGTTTATACCTTATTATGAAAAAACAGGAGATTGGACGGCTTTAGCTTGGTGGATTTGCGATCGCATTCCCGATTATGCCGATTTGACATTTTTCCCTAAATATGCAGCTTTTAATGTTAGTTGGCATGAGAATCCAAACTACCCTAAGTCTATATATAGCTACATAAAAGATCCGCACACCAATAAAAACAGTGGATATCTAACAAAAGCAGGAATGAGCAACTTTACAGGTGATCATGCAGAGTTTTATCAAGAATTTATCAAAGGTCTGATAATCTAAGGCAGAATTATTTGATTGTGAGGCAAGACAATTTTACCAATCGCCGAACAAGGAATTATTTGTATTACTTTGTGTTAATTCTTAAGGTAATTATTGTGGCAAACTTGTTTTTCTAATGCTAATTCCAAATGCGGAGAATGCAATAGTTGATATTCGCAAACTGCGCGATTATTGCCTGAACCCTGAGCATGATGAAGGAAAACACAAAGCCTTGCTATTTTCAACAGTCTTTGGGATAACGGCGAAAGATGCTGAAGATTTGCGTCAAAGCATTCTAGAAGCTGTCAAAACTCATGAAGCTAAATTAGGGCGATAAGATGAATTTGGACAACGCTATACTCTGGATTTTAGGCTTGAATGGCAAGATAGAAGGGGAATCCTTCGTAGTGGCTGGATAATCGAACAGGGGTTTGATGTTCCTAAATTAACTACCTGCTACCCTGTATAACTTTTGAGGTATAAAACTATGACAGCAAAGGAAATCAAATTATTAGATGTAGTTGCACTTACTGTTGATTTTCCTGAATACAACTTGTGGCGTGGACAGGTTGGTACAGTAGTGGAGATATTAGCTAATGGCGATGCCTTTGAAGTAGAACTTAGCGATCGCGACGGACGCACCTATGAATCAATGGGTTTACGTCCAAGTCAAATTATGGTACTGCATTTTGAGCCAGTATCTCCCGATACTACCCTTAAAATGGTTACAGCGTAAGCACTCTAATTTTGCCATCCACAGCTTTAGGACAAAGCACAATGAACCCATCTATCATTGACGAAGTATTTGAACGATTGAAAGTAATGCCACAAAGCTTGCAGCAACAAGTACTTGAATTCACGAAGACTTTGACAGATTCAAATGCTGTAAAAGGTGTTCCCGGTTCTCAACTACTGCGATTTGCAGGCACTATTCCATTAGATGATCTTAATGTGATGAGAGAAGCTATTAACCAGGACTGCGAACAAGTAGATAGCAATGAATGGTAGTTACTTGCTGGATACGAACATTGTTATTGCGCTGTTTGCAGATGAAATGAAAGTTAAAGCCAGCTTTGCAACGGCTAACGAAGTTTGTATTTCCAGCATTACGGTTGGTGAATTGTGCTACGGTGCCAAAAAATCCGCGCGTTCAACGGAGAATTTGGAGCGAATTAAGGATTTGGTCGCTAGTATTACGGTGCTTGGATGCGATCTAGAAACGGCTTATCGCTATGGAGAGGTTAAAAATAAGCTGCGTTTTAAAGGCAAACCGCTACCTGAAAATGATATGTGGATTGCTGCTATTGCACTTCAATACAATCTCACGCTGGTTACACGCGATGCTCACTTTCAAGAAGATGAAAATCTGCAAACTGTTACTTGGTAAATTGCAGGGATAAGAAGCAAAAAGCGTAACATGGGCGAAATTGAACAAGTATCTAATAACTGGCATGGCAACCTTAACTTAGTTTATGCCCAGCATCAGGGAAAAACTCAGATAATTCATAGTCAAATGAAAGCGCCGCTAAAAGTACAGCGTCCGTTTTATCCAGAAGAAGGGGTTTGTCATAGTGTAGTGTTGCATACGGCAGGGGGAATTGTGGGAGGCGATCGCAATGCGCTTTCTTTTCATCTCCAACCCAACGCCCAAGCTTTAATTACAACCGCTACAGCAGGTAAAATTTATCGCAGTAATGGCTTGCAAGCACAACAAAGTATGCAAATGCAAGTAAACACTGATGCTTGCTTAGAATGGTTGCCTCAAGAAACGATTGTATTTGATGGGGCAGTTTATCGCCAAGAAATGCACGTTGAATTAGCACCAGGCGCTAAATGGTTAGGGTGGGAAATTACCCGATTTGGGCGTACTGCAAGGGGAGAAAGGTTTTTAACTGGCGATTGGAAATCTTTTACAGAAGTTTGGCAGCAAGGTTTACCATTGTGGATAGACAGGCAATGGCTACCCGCCGGAAAAAATATTATTGATAGTCCTCATGGTTTAGCAGGATTACCAATTGTGGGTAGTTTAGCTCTGATTGGGCAACCTGTAGAGCCAGAAATAGTAGAGAAAGCCAGGGTTTTGTTTCCTAAACATAGTAGTAGTCAAGCAGGGGTAACTTGCTTACCCACAGGCTTACTGTGTCGTTATCGTGGATCTTCTACAACAGAAGTGCGAAACTGGTTTACGGAGGTTTGGCAGTTATTGCGATCGCACTATTTAAACCGATCTATTTGTCCGCCTAGAGTTTGGCAACTATAAGGAAATTATGCACCTTACACCCCAAGAAAAAGACAAATTACTTATTTTTACGGCGGCTTTAGTCGCCGAAAGACGCAAGCAAAGAGGCTTAAAGCTGAATTATCCCGAAACAGTGGCTTATCTTGCCGCCGCCATCTTAGAAGGCGCTAGAGACGGGCGTACCGTAGCAGAATTAATGAGTTATGGCACAACTTTATTAACGCGAGACGAGGTAATGGAAGGAGTGCCAGAAATGATCGCCGACGTACAAGTAGAAGCTACTTTTCCTGATGGAACAAAATTAGTTACCGTTCATAATCCAATTTTGTAGCTTCAAACAAAATTATGATTAAGGGCTAACTCTGGTTCGATTAAGCTGCGAGTTTCGTCATCCAGCACTTTGATTAAACGGTTATAAATTTCCTGTGCTTGTTGCGGAGAATCGCCAATACTTGTGACTCCAAGCTTGCCAAACTCCGAAAGGCAACCCATTAAGTGAAAAACTGTCCCAGTTTCTGTACCAGAGTCAAAATGCAGCCTGTGAGTAGCGATAATATCCATCAAATCATTGGGTAATAATCCCTTATAGCGTTCTTTTTGGAGGTTATCTGTTGCCGTGTAATATTTTTCGCGTCCTTGTTGGCTGTAAAATAATCCTGTAGAAAGGTCGTAACGTCCATTTGTTAGCAATTTTAAGGTCATAAATGGGTGAGTAGTGCCACCTTTACGCAGATTGATTTCAATTGCCTGAATGTCCCACCTATCTCCATCATTACCAGGCTGACGGACGGCAATAAAGTCAACTCCAAATCTCTCTAATGCGCCTTTTGTTGCTAGTAGTCTCCCAACTTTCAACCCCAAGTCTTGAAGGCGCAAACGGTAAGCAATATCTGCGGGAAAACGACAACCTAGATAAATTTGCCCGTCGGGGCCGCCTAAAATTTGGTCATGGGTAGATAATATTTCTACTTCTCCATCGGGAGTTATTCTACCTTGAACGCTAGGACTTCGCTTTTCTTCGCCTTCGATAAATTCCTCAACTATTGCCCCTATTTCAGGAATTCGCCCCGAAAAATTATCCCAATTTTCCGATTTCGCTTGAAAGCGCATTTGCTGTAACTGCTGCTTGATTGCTGCTGGCTTTTCGGCCAGATCAGATATATTTTGAATTGGTCTTAAATCAAATAAAGCATTAGCTTCGCCAGAAATTCCTTCGTTGAGTTTAACTACCAGGCGTTTCAATTGCGGCTTTTTTTGCCATAGTTCGCCAATAGCTGAGACTAATTCTTCTACATTCCAGAGGCTTTCGTTAGTGCCATCCGGGTAAGGAATGCCACTTTCGGCAAAGATTTGTCTGCTACCGCTTTTTGTTCCCCAAATTTGTAAGCTGGGATCGCAACCATACAACGGTACGCCGATTTGTACAGATAAATCTCGCTCCCAATCGGAGGAGTTGTAACAAATCATAAAAGACTTTCCGGGGCGTAAAGCTTGACGTAGCCGCGCCATTAATCGGGGGCGTTCTAAGATTTTTTGGGTTAGAGGTTTGTGGGAAGAATCGTAAGTAGAAAGCAATAATAAGCGATCGCGCGCATGAGAAAAAGGTATCCCTGGTAATAATTGCAAATAGTAGTCAACGACGCTGGGATGCAGAGGTTGAGACGTAATATAGATTAAGCGCGTGCGGGGATTTTGCAGGCGAATCAAGGAGAAAAGTAGCCTTTCTTCGTAGTGGTGAACGCCGTCAATTTTTAGTAATTCCCGCCGATCTAAACTCAGGGAAGGAATTACTAAAATATCCCCATCACTGCGATCAAAGTCCTCTACAGTGTGCCAAAATTCGCGCAAATTTGCCTGCAATTGGCGAAATTCTAATTCTTGTGATGATAAAAGAGAACTATCTATTATTTGCATCGCCTCAGTCCTGCCACGATCGCCTATCAATGAGATTTTACTGCGGCTACTGAGGCTTGCAACATACCTCTAGAGAACCATTGACGGAATTTTCTTTAATCTCTAAATAACTGTACCGTCCTTGATTACAGCATTTTTTAGTACCACTACAATTCCACTACGAATGTAGAAACCCTGACTTTCTTTCTCAGCTTCTTGGATGCGATCTTTATTAATTATCTGTACATCGCAGCCAATCCGAGCATTTTTATCAATGATCGCGCGGCGAATGGTGCTATTTGCGCCGATTCCTAACGGAATTTGCGTACTTTCATGCTGAGATTTCTCCTCAGCAAAAGGTTGATAAAAATCCGCTCCCATAATTAAAGTATCGTCAATGGTACAACCTTCTTCAATGCGCGATCGCACTCCCAACACTGAATGCTGTATTCGACACCTTTTTAAAATACACCCCTCGCCAATAATTGATTCTGTCACCTGGCAATCTAGCAGCTTACTAGGGGGCAAATAACGCGAACGAGTGTAAATTGGGGCTTCCTCATCATAAAAGCTAAATGGGGGGTCGGGTTGCTTTGTCAGCGCCATATTAGCGTCATAAAATGCCTCAATCGTCCCAATATCTTCCCAATAGCCATTGAACAAGTAAGCTTGAACGTTAAGATCCTTCGCCGCCGCCGGAATAATCTCTTTACCAAAATCGGTTTGAGTTAAAGAGGATTTTAATAAGTTAATTAAAACTTGTTTTTTAAAGACATAAATCCCCATCGAAGCAATGTAGGGTTGTTGCTGCGCTTGTTCTTTAGTCAAGCCCAAAATTGTTGTATCAACCTGCATTTGCCGCAACGCGTCACCTTTGGGCTTTTCGCTAAAGTCGATTATGCGTCCAGCATTGTCAATTTTCATCAACCCAAAGTCGGAAGCCAAACGTTCAGAAATGGGAACAACCGAAAGCGTGATATCTGCCCCAGTTTCGCGGTGGCGTTTCACAAATAAGCGATAATCCATGCGATAGAGATGATCTCCTGACAAAATCAGGTATTCGTCAACATCCCATTCCTCTAACAGCCAAATATACTGACGCACCGCATCGGCTGTACCTTGAAACCAATTCGGGTTTTCTGGAGTTTGTTGGGCGGCTAACACTTCAACAAATCCATCGGTAAAGCCCGGAAAAGTATAAGCACGGCCAATGTGGCGATTGAGAGAAGCGGAGTTAAATTGCGTCAGTACATAAATTTTGTAAAGTTCTGAATTGATGCAATTACTAACAGGAATATCGATGAGGCGATATTTGCCTGCTAACGGTACGGCGGGCTTGGCGCGTAGCTTGGTGAGGGGGTAAAGCCGAGTGCCGGCACCGCCCCCTAAAATGATCGATAATACTCTTTTCATAAAAAACTGCTCTTACTGCCAATCAACTCCCAAGTTTAGTTTCTGACTGTAGGGGGCAGTTGGCAAGGGGGGAGAGAAATTTAGTATTTGTCACTATTGCAGAAACTCAGCTATTGGCGGCTTTGGGGTAGGCAATCCGCTTGTGGTGAAATTGCAACCAAACTTCAACAAAAATTTCGGCAATGCGCGACATTTGGGCGCGAGTTAATCCAGAATTTATCATTTGATTATCTTGCCAGCGCGATCGCAATATTTTATTAACCATTGCTAAAGCTTCTTCATAAGTCGCCTCTTTAAGACTTCGTAACGCCGCTTCGCAAGCATCGGCTAACATCACAATCCCAGTTTCGGGGGATTGAGGAATTGGCCCATCGTAACGAAAATCTCTTTCGTCAACGACAATACCTGACGGGTTATCTACCTCAGCTAATTGCTGGGCTTGATGGTGAAAATAAGCAACTAAAATCGTGCCTTGGTGTTCGGGAATAAATGCTCTAACAGCTTTGGGTAAATGATATTTCCGCGCCATTATTAAGCCTTCGCTGACGTGCTTAATAATAATTTCTGCACTCAACCAGGGATTATTAATTTCATCGTGCTTATTTGGGCCGCCCCTTTGATTTTCAATAAATCCTTGGGGATCGTGTAATTTACCAATGTCATGATAAAACGTACCTGCCCTGACTAACTCTACGTTAAAACAAAGTTCCTTAGCGGCGGCTTCGGCTAAAGTTGACACGAATAAAGTGTGTTGAAAAGTGCCAGGAGCGTCTGTTGCTAGGCGTTTTAAGAGCGGTCGATTGGGGTTGGCAAGTTCTGCTAAACGAATCGGCGTTACCAGGTCAAATAGATACTCTAAATAAGGGCTTAAGCCGATCGCTATAATACTCCAAGCCACCCCCGAAAGCCCTATTAATCCAGCTTGTTGCCAACCAACATTAGTGCCATTAAAAATCAAATCTACCAGCAAAAATGTAACTGCTTCAACTAAACCAACGGCAACGCCCAGTAAAGCTAATTCTTCGCGCGATCGCATTTTTCCAGCAAAATTACTAGCAATTATGCCCCCAACGGCTCCTGCCAGTAGATACTGTATATTAATTCCTAAGCTTGCGGGTAATAGTACCGTTACGAGCGCGATCGCCGTAAACCCCAAAGAGGGAGCGTAAAAACTGCCTAAAAGCAAGCCTAGGGCGGGTAAACTTGTATAGTTGAATCCTAGAGTTGTGATTAAAATTGTACTCAAAGTCAGCAGCATAACTAAAATGCGATCGCGCTGCTGTAAAGTACAACCTAGTTGTCTTTTGATTAAGACAAAAACCCCCACTGAACCCGTTACAAAAGTTCCTAGTTGCAGCAAGTTGTACCAGCGAATTTCTCGCCGACTCAAATCAAAACGATCTAGCAATAAAAAGGCTGCATGGTCGATTTCTTGCCCAGCTTTGACAATAGTTTCACCTTGCTGTACTTCTAATATTATGGTATTGACAGAAGACGCGGCTTGTTCTGCTTGATATTTTGTTTTAGCAACGTCTTCAATCAAGTTGGGCTGCAAAACGTTAATTAGTAGTTCTTTTGCCCACGATTGAGCAGTTTTTGGTAAGGCACTATTAACATCAGGGGATTTCAGGTGTGTATCTACGGCAGTTTTAATAATATCTGGCGGTAGTCCTGGGGCAATTCCTTGAGTTAAAATCCGATCTTTGCTGCTATTAATTGCCGTTTGAGTTTTTTTCCATTCTTCGTCGGACAATTCCAGCACTAACTTGTCAATATTTCTAGGATTAAGGGCAAGTTTAGTTTTTGCTTGGGCGTATTGCTGCCGAATTTGCGTAATTTTATTAATTAATTTAGTAACATTTTCTGGTGAACGCCAACTCAAGGATTGCAATTCTATAATTGCTTCGGCTGTGAAGTTATTTACTGGGGTACTGGGCTTGTTTTTACTAGCTGATTGGACTTCAAAAGTTGCTACTACTAATTTCCACTCCCATTCTGGGCAATTACGCAAATAACGTTGCGCGGAAATTGACAAAGTTGATGTTTCGACAAACGGAAAACTCCCAGCTATCCGCCGACTTTGGTTACTTGCAAACAGGATTTGTTGAAGCTGGGCTTCAACTTGTTGATTTACGACTTCGTTAATTTTTAATATAGGTGAAGCAACGGTACGGGCGGCTTTACGTTCGGCTTTTGTTGTTTCAATATCTTCTACACTTATGCTATAAGGTGCGGTGATTGTCTGCGGCGCAATTGTACCTATAGCTAACCTTGGCTGATTATAGAATCTATGTCCTAAAACTGTAGTAAGTGCGATCGCAGTTAAACAAAAAATGGCTATAGAATGATACTTTTCTAGCCCCCGCCATAGTTTCAACCCTGATTTAATCACAGAAGACCTATCAGCCAATTTGTTTTTGCTTGCAGATACTTGGCAAAGTACCTCTTTTTGGCGTTTAGGCTTAGGAAAATCAAACAAGCGCAGTTTCTTCATTAACTACATCGGCTACAAAGTAAATAAAAAAACAATTTTCGGTGCTTTCCATCTAATAATCTACCTGTTGCGGATTCTCACGGGCTAACTTACTAATCCTTTAAATTGTCTAACGCGAACGAATAACGCGGGGTGCAGCAACCGCCGTAGATATTAGTTGGGCTTTGCTGTCGTACACTCCTGACCATACAGCAACTAAATCCTCGGATAATTGTAACATTTCTGCCTTTGGGCTAGTTTGCGAGTCGGCAACTATTTGCCAACTACTAGGAATATTGGCGGCGCTGTTGTAAGCGCCCGATAGTGCGCCCACAATTTCCTTGCTAGCAAAGGGCGATTGAATACTCCTTTTTACACTGAGGTTAATATCTTCTACAGTACTCAAAAAATAATAAAATGCTAGAGCCACAGAGGTTGTAACGTTACTTCCCTTAGCAATTATAGTTTTCTCTATCCCTGCTTTTTGCTCTAATAAAGTCTGCACTTGTTGCAATGCGTCGGTTAACTCTGTATTTGGCGCGTCTATAAAGCTAACTATTTGCGGAATTAACTTAGTGGGGTAAAGTTTTTCTGTCAAAGCTTGGGCGATCGCATACCCAATTGCTAATATACTCTCTTGAATAACTGGTTGATGCTGCCAAATACTAGCTACAGATAGCAAATTTGAGCGCAAGTTAATTTTGTTATCGTGATAAAAAAGCGCCAATGGCAAAGTTGCTACCACGGATTGCAACGGTGTTAATTCTAGGATTAAAAGCTTTTTTAGCCAGTTATCCTGCTCAAATCTACCCAATTCTACCAAGCTTTGCGCCCCTGGAATTAGTAGTTTAGCGATCGCAGTAGATTTTGATTGGCTTTGATTACTAATTTTCTCGGCTATTGTTGCGCCTAATAAAGTACCGTAAAATCGGCTAGTTATTGAGTAGCGCATAAAATTCAATTACTAAACGTTGTAAGAAGCGCTCATTTCTTACTGTGCAACTAAATGATGAATCAACGCCTGCAATCCTAAACGATAACTTTCTGCGCCAAACCCGCTAATTTGTCCAATAGCAACAGGTGCAATATACGAATGATGGCGGAAGGCTTCGCGCTGATAAATGTTGCTCAAATGCACTTCTACAGTAGGCAATTTGACAGCAGAAATTGCATCTCTAATTGCTATGCTCGTGTGTGTGTACGCCCCAGCATTAATTAAAATTCCTTGCTGTTCGCTAGAGTTGTGAATAGCATCAATTAGTACCCCTTCATGGTTTGATTGCACCGCAAATACTTTCGCCCCTAACTTTGCAGCTTCTGCCTCTAAGGAGCGATTGATTTCGTCCAAAGTCACAACTCCATAAATCCCTGGTTCGCGTTTCCCCAAAAGATTTAGATTTGGCCCATGCAGCACTAAAATACTAAACAGATTTAATGTCAGCACAATATTAAACTAACGACGACGATGGCGATCGTTAACAGGAATAGGGATAAGTTCTGGTTCTGGCTCCGCTTCTGGCCCTAACAAAGTTTCTATCAGCTTACGCGCCCAGTCTTTTAAATTTTCTAGTACCTTTTCAATGTAGTCCATTGAGCCAGTTGCTCCTACAATATCTGTTTAGTTTTCTACTGTACGTTAAAAATAACGAAATCTTGCGATACATTATATTGTCTTAAGCTTATATGCGACTCTAGAGCAGATTCCTCCTACTAAAGAAAGGTAAATAAATTTAAAACTGAGTATTTTTAACATTTCTACATATATCTTAAACCATTGTGACCCATTATGTTGTAAATAGTTGCAGGCGCAGACAATCGAGGGCGCTACAAAGGCTGAGGTGACGAATCAAAGGGCGGTCTTTTGTTTGTCCAAAACGAAATTCAAAGCTTTTGACTGCGCCATTTTCTCTGGCTACACCGATATAAACTAGACCTACAGGTTTATCATCGCTACCGCCATCGGGGCCAGCAATACCCGTAATACTTAAGCCCCAGGTAGTACCCAGCAGATTTTGAACTCCCACCGCCATTTGCTCGGCAACAACGGCACTCACAGCGCCAATATGCGCCAAATCCTGACTATCAACTTTGAGCAAGTCAGTTTTTACCCGATTGTCGTAGGAAATTATGCCACCAAGAAAATATTGAGAGCTTCCAGATACAGTAGTTAGCATTTGTCCTAAGCCGCCGCCTGTGCAAGACTCCGCCACGCTGAGAGTTTGACTAGAGGCAAGTAGTAATTTTCCCACAACCGAAGCTAAGGTGTCATCGTCCGCGCCAAAGTAATGTTTTCCAGCAATTAGCTTTAACTTTTCGGCTACAGGCTGTACTATTTCCTGTGCTTGGGCGATAGAAGGAGCTAAAGCCGAAACCCGCAACTTGACTTCTCCCATACTGGCATAGGGAGCAACGGTGGGGTTAGATAGATCAAAAAAGGGCGCTACTTTTTCAGCCAAAGCCGACTCGCTAATTCCCCAAAACTTTAGAGTTTGGCTGTAGATAATTTGTTGTCCAAAGCCGCGACTTTGCAAGTAAGGTACAGCGCTTTGAGTCCACATCTGGTGCATTTCTGAAGGTACGCCAGGGAAGGTAAAAATAATTAGTCCCGCTTGGGGTTCCCAGATGATTCCAGGGGCAGTGCCGCTCTCGTTGGGCAAAATCTTCGCACCTTGAGGTAGTAGCGCCTGCTTGCGATTGCTAGGGGTCATCAGGCGATCGCGCTGGACGTATTTATTGGTAATATCAGCAATAATTTCGGGATGCTCTACTAAAGCTACACCAAAAAAATCTGCTAAAGTTTCGTGGGTAAGATCGTCAGGGGTAGGGCCAAGTCCACCAGTAAAAATTAGCACTTGGGCTTGTTTTGCCACGTCTTGTGTCCTAGAAATTGCAATTTCTACAACTTGCTTAATTCTGCTAGGATTATCGCCAACAACCGTTTGGTAATAGTGACTAATCCCCAGAAGTGCTAATTGAGTAGCTAAAAACTGAGCATTACTATTAAGTATGCTACCTAGCAATAACTCTGTTCCCACACAAATAATTTCTGCACTCATAAATATTTTTTAGCTTAACTCCCAATTCCCAATTAGAGACGTTGCAGTGCAACGTCTCTACAGTATCTAAACTAGGGCAGGTACAGGAATTGTGAGGTGGGGGTACAAGGGAAAACGATCGCATAATGCCGCGACGCGAATTAGACAATCTTGAGCTACAGTATCATCTTGAGGATTAAGTAAGCGATCGCTAATTATATTGGCAATCTCGGCAAATTCAGTTGCTCCCATGCCTCTAGTTGTCATTGCTGGTGTCCCTAAACGCAAGCCGCTAGTTACAAAAGGCGACTGTGGATCAAAGGGAACGGTATTTTTATTAGCAGTAATATTTACACCACTAACTAATCTATCTCCATCTTTGCCAGTCATACCGATGCAGCGCAAATCAACCAGCATCAAATGATTGTCTGTGCCATTAGAAACAATTTTAAAGCCTCTATTTTGTAATTGTGTTGCCATAGTTTGAGCATTAGCAATTACTTGCGCCGAGTAAGTTTTAAATTCTGGCTGCAAAGCTTCGCCAAAAGCTACCGCTTTCCCAGCAATAACGTGTTCTAAAGGGCCGCCCTGAGTCCCAGGAAAAACGGATTTATCAAACTTTTTACCCAATTCTTCATCGCCTGTCAAAATCAAACCGCCTCTAGGCCCGCGCAAAGTCTTATGAGTAGTGGTTGTAACTACATGACAATGAGGCAGTGGGTTAGGATGCAGCCCGGTAGCTACTAAGCCAGCAATATGAGCAATATCTGCGAGTAAATACGCGCCTACTTCGTCAGCTATTTGTCTAAACTTGGCAAAATCTATAATGCGCGGATAAGCCGAATAACCACAAATTAATAGTTTGGGACGATGTTGCAGCGCTAATTCCCGGATTTGTGCGTAATCTAGCTGCTCAGTTTCTTGGTTAACGCCATAGTGACAAGCTTTAAACCACTTTCCCGATACGTTGACAGGAGATCCATGAGTCAGGTGTCCACCATGAGACAAGTCCATGCCCATAATTGTATCTCCAGGCTCTAGCAGCGTCAGGAAGACGGCAAAATTAGCCTGCGCTCCTGAATGAGGCTGCACGTTGGCATGAGCCGCCCCAAATAGTTGTTTGGCGCGGTCAATAGCTATTTGTTCAATTTTATCTACATACTCGCAACCGCCGTAGTAGCGCTTCCCTGGTAAGCCTTCGGCGTATTTGTTTGTGAGTACCGAACCTTGGGCAGCAAGGACTGCCGATGAGGTAAAGTTTTCACTAGCAATTAGTTCTAAATGGTCGCGCTGACGTTGGAGTTCTTCGTTGATTAAATTGGCGATCGCGCTATCAGTTTGGGCAAGAATATCTAAGTTATTTAGGCTCACTTTGGGCTATCCCTAGAAATTTCATAAAAGAATAAATTTTTTAGCAAGGCAAAAAGTAATTGCCATCAACTACCGCTCTGCATTGCCGAATAATTCATCATAACCTGTTAATTTAGGATGTTTTGGGCGATTACTTCATTAAACTATGTATTTTTTCTCACAATCTGTTATGAGTAGTAGTCTAAAATATAATTGACTGAAATCAAGGCACTTACCGGAGAAATTAGGATGTTAGTGATTTTGATGGAAAATCAAATCCTTGCTCCTCAGCAGGTTTGTCCAAGCTGTCTGCTTGCCGATCGCACGGGTCAACCCCGTTGGAGTAAGGGCAAATTGCGTTGCGGCCTTGCAATTAGCAAAATTGCTATTGAGCAACCAGAACAGTATCAGTGTTTGATGGGTTTTCGCATTGCCAATATTGAGTAAAGCTCCTTAGTATCTGCGTTATCCTAAAATTATTAGACCTAGTTTCAGGAGAACGCAACAATGAGTTTGCGCGGATCTACAACAATCAAAGAGCGAATTTTTGCTTGCTTACCTTATTTGCTACCCTTAATTGAAGGATTAGCTTTCGGCAGTTATCTATTTCAGCAAGTTCCGGCGTTGGGTTTAGCCTTTACACCCCTATTCCCGTTGATTCAAATCTATACAAGCGTTCCCTTTGCTGGCTTGATTGTATTTTTTGCCTTGTTTTTCTTAGTAGTCAGAAACGAATCTATTGCTCACTTTATTCGTTTTAATACAATGCAAGCAATTTTGATCGATATTGTTTTAGTTTTGTGTAGCTTAGGGCTACAAATTTTTGGGGCTAGTTTTGCTGGCGAAATCCTCAGCAATACAGTATTTATCGGTTTAGTTGCAGCCGTTGGTTATTCAGTCATTCAGTCGGCTTTAGGGCGTTATGCGGAAGTTCCGGTAATCTCGGAAGCAGTTTATATGCAGGTGCGCTAACTAATAATTGTGACAGGTTTGGCAACTACAATATTTTCTAAGCGCCCAATGCCTTCAATTTCTACACGAATGCGATCGCCTATTTGTAATGCTCCAACTCCCGAAGGCGTACCCGTAAGTATTACATCTCCCGGCAGTAGCGTCATAATCTGACTAATATAGGCAACCAAAAAGTTAGGAGAAAATACCATCCGCTCAATGGAAGTCGATTGTACGGGTACTAGATTGTCGTTAAGAAAAGTTTGTAAAGTAGCGGCGGCGTTTAACTCGCGGACAATCCAAGGGCCCAAAGGACAAAAAGTATCAAAACCTTTAGCCCTCGTCCATTGGGTGTCTTTTTGTTGCAAGTCTCTAGCGGTGACATCGTTAGCAATGGTATAGCCCCAAATTTTATTATCAGCTTCTTGGGGGGTACAATTTGATGTGCGATCGCCAATTACTAGCGCCAACTCTCCCTCGTAGTCTACCCTTTGAGATTGAGGGGGATACACAATAGCTGTAGAAGTAGAAATAATCGCTGTAGAAGGCTTTAAAAACAACAAAGGTTCTTTTGGGACAGCCGTACCCATTTCGGCGGCGTGGTCTACATAATTTTTGCCGACAGCAACAATTTTTGAAGGCGCGCAAGGAGCTAGAAGTTGATAGCGCTCTGGTGCTAATTCTAAGTCCATCGGTTGTCCTTGCAACCAGGGGGGCGCGTCTAATACTTGGACATTTTGGTTAAGTTGCAGCAAACCGTAATAAATTCTTCCCTGCAAGTCTTGAACTCGGACGTAGCGTTGCGCCATAAATCACCTTCCTACTTAAAGGTTAGTTTTAATTGTTTACTCATATTGCCTATTTGATTATTTACTTTAAGAGCCAATCAACTTAAATATCCCATTAAAGTTGATAATTACTTAAATTCAATATTTTAAAGGGTAATCTGATAGAATAGAAACTCCTTGTTGCTTTATTAGTGTTGAAGCAGCCAAATTGTCCATAAGGAGACTAAAACCTGTGCAGATCGTTTACGAAACAATGTATATTTTGCGTCCCGACTTAAGAGAGGAGCAAATCGAGCAAGCTGTTAATAAATATCAAACCTTTATTCAAGATCAAGGCGCGGAGCAAATCGAAATTCAAAATCGGGGGAAGCGTCGCCTTGCTTACGAGATTGGCAAGCAAAGAGAAGGCATTTATATTCAAATGAACTACCAGGGGCCGGGAACTGTAATTGCTCCTTTAGAGCGCTCAATGCGGTTAAGTGAAGAAGTCATCCGCTACTTGACTATCAAGCAAGAAGTTTCCGAGAAATTAACCCCTGAAGACGATGAGGTTGAAGAAGAAGAATAACTGCTCTTTGCTAAACCAATAGTTTTCAAAGGCAAAAGGCAAAAGATTTATCTTTTGCCTGTTAATTACCAATTAAATAGTTTATTTAGGCAATTGAAATAGCTTTTTCAACTGTTGCTTTAGCCGCAGCACAGGTATCAAATATTTCAAATACTGAATCTAGTTGAGTTAATTCAAAGATTAGCCTCACTGGAGGTCGCAAGTTACATAATACAAGCCGACAGCCAGTTGTTCGAGCATTTTTCAAGGCTTTTGCTAGAGATACTAACCCTGAACTATTCATAAATTCAACTTGTTCTAAGTTAACAATTAAGAGCGTTTGAGGATTAGTGACTAAGCTTACTAATTGATTTTCTAAAGCTCTACCTCCTTGTAGGTCTAAGCGTCCCTGTGGTTGAACAAGAATTAAGTGATATTGGTGTGTATTATTCATAACTTTTACCTAAATAGTTGATATATTCAATGAGACTAATCTCAGCTAAATCGAACAAAGTAATCTTTCTTACAACCGGGCGATGTAGTAATTGACGACTAACAGTTAGTTTGCTTAACAAACTAATAAAACCTAATTAAACTTTCTAATGATTTAACAGATATACAAGAATAGTTTGTATGCTGTTAAAATACATTTTTACAGTTAGATAAAATAGACCGCGAGCTATAAAGAGTTTCTAGGGGGTAGCTGTAAAATGTTTTAAGCCTCTGTATCAATTACCTTAATGTACACATACCCCTGAAGCTAAGTCAGTAATTTCCGATGTGTTTATTGAAACTTTATCGCTGCAAGGAGCTTTCGTAAAGTTGTTGTAAAGAAAGCAAGCTCCGTCTCTGTTGAATTGCCTATTACTTTAGAGGTCTAAGCTGCCAAAGCAGTTTCGGAGCCAATTTCAAGATTTTATTGTCTATCTTCTTACTTACAGAAATAATTGAAAGCATGAGTGCGATCGCACTTACCAATAATTAAGTTTGACACTCTCGATCGAATCGCGCCAAGATAAAGAAAGGTAAAACTTTGTAAAGGCAGCGAGTGAATGTTGGCTGAAGTCATCTCACTAGAAACAATCCAAGACATTGCTCAACATTACGGCTATTGGGCGGTTTTCGGGGGCATACTTCTAGAAAATCTTGGTATTCCTCTCCCTGGCGAAACCGTAACCCTAGTAGGAGGGTTTTTAGCAGGTAGCGGTCAATTAAGCTACTGGTTTGTATTGGGTAGCGCTATTTTGGGGGCGGTAATTGGCGGTACGTGTGGTTACTGGATAGGAAGGTATGCAGGATGGTCATTTTTGCTCAAACTCGGTAAGTTTCTCCGGATCCCGGAAACCAAATTAGAAGCAATTAAAGCTCAGTTTAGTGAAAATGCGGGTAAAGCGGTATTTTTTGGACGTTTTATTGCTTTACTAAGAGTTTTTTCGGGTTTACTTGCGGGGATTGCCGAAATGCCTTTTGTACAATTTTTTTTGTATAACCTTGTGGGTGCGATCGCTTGGGCTTCAGTAATGGTAACTTTGGCGTTTTTTGTCGGGCGAGTTGTTGCTTTAGAACAATTAATTGCTTGGGTTGGTCAATTTACACTTGTAGCCTTTGGTTTGGTTGCGGCTTGGCTGTTTATTCCACCTTGGTTAGAAGCTCGTAAAACTAAGGAGTTAGAAAGTGGAGAGTAGAGGCGTAAGTTGCGCCTCTACAGGTTTTTAGGAGTTTTGTTGCGACCAAATTCGCGTTGGTAGTCCCCAAACGTAGATAAAGCCTTCGGCGGCTCTATGATCGAATTTGTCATCGGCTCCGTAGGTGGCTAAATCGGGGGTATACAGCGATTGCGCGGAGGAGCGTCCGACAATGGTGGCATTACCCTTAAATAGCTTAATGCGGACGCTTCCAGTTACTCGCTCTTGAGTTTTTTGGATGAAAGCATCTAAAGCAGATTTTAAGGGACTGTACCACAGCCCGTTGTAGATAATTTGGCTATAAGTTTCCTCAATACCGCGTTTGTAATGGGTAACATCGGTAGTTAAAGTCAAGCTTTCTAAGTCGCGGTGGGCTTGAATTAACACGATTAGCGCCGGGACTTCGTATATTTCCCGCGATTTGATGCCAACTAAACGGTTTTCGATCATATCGATGCGTCCGACTCCGTGACTACCCACAAGCTCGTTTAGCTGCTTAATTAGTTCGACTGGAGCGACGTTTTGTCCGTTTAGAGCAGTGGGAATACCACGCTCGAAGCCAATCTCTACATATTCTGGCTCATTGGGGGTATCGGCGATCGCTTTAGTCATTAAATAAATTTCTTCTAATGGCTCGTAGCTAGGATCTTCTAAGGGCCCAGCTTCAATACTTCGTCCTAGTAAATTGCGATCAATACTATAAGGGGAAGACTTTTTAACTGGGGAAGGAATACCAAATTTTTCCCCGTAGGCGATCGTTTCTTCCCTACTCATTCCCCATTCTCGCGCTGGTGCTAAAACTTTGAGGTTGGGGTTGAGAGCGGCGATAGAGACATCAAAACGCACTTGATCGTTACCTTTTCCAGTACAACCATGAGCTACCGCATCCGCGCCGTATTCTTTAGCTGCATCGACTAAAAGTTTAGCGATCAAAGGACGAGCTAAGGCTGTGGAAAGAGGATAACGGTTTTCGTATAAAGCGTTTGCTTGTAAAGCTGCAAAGGCGTAGTCTTTGACAAAATTTTCCGTAGCATCAATAACTAAAGACTCACTCGCCCCCGATTTTAGCGCTTTTTCCCGGACTGGTTCTAATTCGTCTCCCTGTCCTAAATCTGCGGCGAGGGTGATTATTTCTTCAACTCCCCATTCTTGTTTGAGGTAAGGAATGCAGACAGATGTATCTACTCCACCGGAGTAAGCTAGTACAACTTTTTTAGCACGACCCATTAATTTTTACTTCCCGCAAAACAACGAGTCAATATTATCTACCTAATTACGCCCTATTCACAGTTAGCAATGGTACAAAATTTGTGGCAATGAATAAACTTAACTGCCTAGGCTCTGTTTTTCAAGTGACATACTAGAACTAAGTGGGTTTAATTAGGGGGAGATGGGTGTTTTTCAGTGTTGTCATTCCAACTTACGATCGCTTACCAATTTTACAAAAATGCCTTAAAGCGCTAGAAAATCAACGTATTCCGGCTCAAAGCGCTATTAGTGGCTATGAAGTTGTGCTTGTAGATGATGGCTCTACTGATGGCACTTTAGAATGGTTGCAAGCATCGGCGGCGGATTTTCCTCATGTAAAATCTTACTTGCAAAACCACCAAGGGCCGGCGGCGGCACGTAATTTAGGAGTAGAGAAGGCTACAGGGGATACAATTATTTTTATTGATAGCGATTTAGTTGTGACTGAAACCTTCCTAGTTGCTCACTTTGAAGCTCTAACTAATGCTGGAAGCGATCGCATTTTTACTTACGGGCGCGTAATCAATACTTGTAACTTCGATTCTCCTACTTCTGAACCTTATAAACTGACAGACTTTTCGGCGGCTTATTTTGCTACAGGGAATGTAGCGATTTCTCGTCACTGGCTGGATAAAGCGGGTTTATTCGATAAGCGCTTTCAACTTTATGGCTGGGAAGACTTGGAATTGGGGGTAAGACTTAAAAAGTTAGGCTTAAAATTAATTAAGTGTCCTGATGCTGTAGGCTACCATTGGCATCCTCCTTTTGCTTTAGCTCAAATTCCTAACCTAATTGATAAAGAAATCCAACGCGGACGAATGGGGGTTTTATTCTATCAAAAACACCCTACTTGGGATGTGAGGATGATGATTCAAATGACCCCGTTGCATCGGGTTTTGTGGAGCATTTTATCTGTAAATGGATTGCTAAACGAAAAAACGATGGCTCCCTTTTTGCAGTGGCTAATTAACCAAAATAAACCCCAATTAGCTCTAGAAATTGCCCGGATTTTTCTTAACTGGTACAACGTCAAGGGCGTTTATGCTGCCTACGCAGAAATGGGTAGTGGGTGATTACCCATTTGTGATACACTAGAAGGGTTGTCTAAACTCACACATCCAGTTTTTTCGGGTGTTTCTTAATTAGAAATGCACCTGGATGGAGGATTAACCCGAATAGGAGCAAAAAATATGCCAGTAGTTTCATTGGCTCAAATGATGGAGTCGGGAGTTCACTTCGGGCATCAAACCCGGCGGTGGAATCCAAAAATGGATCGTTACATCTACACTTCCCGCAATGGCGTTCATATCATTGACTTGGTGCAAACAGCCCAATTGATGGACAATGCCTACAATTATATGCGGACAGCCGCAGAGCAAGGCAAGAAATTTCTATTTGTTGGTACTAAGCGCCAAGCTGCGGGGATTATTGCCCAAGAAGCTACTCGTTGTGGCTCTCACTACATTAACCAACGGTGGCTAGGTGGGATGTTGACAAACTGGGCAACCATTAAAACTCGCGCCGAACGGTTAAAAGACTTGGAACGCCGGGAAGAAACTGGGGCTTTAGATTTGTTACCCAAAAAAGAAGCTTCCATGTTGCGCCGGGAAATGACTAAGTTGCAAAAATACCTTGGTGGTATTAAAACGATGCGGAAAATCCCCGACATAGTGGTAATTGTAGACCAACGCCGGGAATACAACGCCGTTCAAGAATGCCAAAAGCTAGGGATTGAAATTGTATCAATGTTAGATACAAATTGCGATCCTGATGTCGTAGATGTTCCCATTCCTGCTAACGATGATGCGATTCGCTCCATTAAGTTGATAGTAGGTAAGTTGGCTGATGCGATTTATGAAGGGCATCACGGTCAAGTGCCAGAAGATGGAGACTACCCAGACTACGATGGCGCAGAAGACTTTGAGGATGAGGAAAGCGGATATACAGATTCGTTACCTTCCACTGAAGAAGAAGCCGGAGCATAGCTTTATTGGGAAAATTCAAAGTGATTAATTTAAGGTTTGAAACTCTAGGAATTTAGGGAATTGAACGCGAGATTAATTTTTGAATGATTTGGTAAGTGTTTTAGGGCAAACTTTGAGTTTGCCTTAAAGCCCTTGAAGCACAAAGATAACTGTAATTCAAGTAGGGATTAAGGCAAGATGGCGGACATATCTGCACAAGCTGTCAAACAACTGCGCGAAAAAACTGGCGCGGGGATGATGGACTGTAAAAAAGCACTAAAAGAAACTGAAGGCGACCTCACCCAAGCAATGGACTGGCTGCGGAAAAAGGGGATGGCTTCGGCGGCAAATAAAGGTACAAGGGTTGCCGCCGAGGGCTTGGTAGACAGTTACATTCACACGGGCGGTAGAGTCGGCGTACTTGTAGAAGTAAACTGCGAGACGGACTTTGTAGCGCGTGGAGATGCGTTTAAAAAACTGGTACAAGATATTGCCAAGCAAGTAGCAGCTTGTCCTAATGTTGAGTATGTTTCTGTCGCAGACATCCCCGCCGAAATTTCTGCAAAAGAAAAAGAAATTGAGATGGGTAAGGATGATTTGGGCAATAAGCCAGAAAATATTAAAGAAAAAATCGTCGCTGGCCGCATTGAAAAGCGATTGAAAGAGATGACGTTGATGGATCAACCCTTTATCCGCGATCAAAGTATTAATGTAGAGGAGTTGGTAAAACAAAGTATTGCGACTTTGGGCGAAAACATTAAAGTCCGGCGCTTTGCTCGGTTTGTATTGGGTGAAGGCATTGAAAAGCAAGAAAGCAACTTTGCTGACGAAGTAGCCGCACAAATGGGCAAAAACTAATTTTCAAAGGCTGATGGCTCGGTGTTTTAGGCAGGTCAAGCACGAATTAAGGCTGACCTGTCTTTATTTTGAGTAGCTATTTTAAAATATAAAAAGTACAAATGTACCTAAGTCTAGCTTGGCGCTGTGGTAATTATGGTTGAACAAATTAATCGAGATATTGCGGCGCTAGAAGAAAAGGTAAAAGTAATCGCCACAGAACTTGAAAATGCTTATATTAGTTATCTCACTGCTTTGGGGCAAGGGGTATCAAAACAGCTAATGTTGGCAACTTATCATCTGTGTACTCAGGGCTACCCACAAGAGTTTGTTAGATTGACAATGAGCCAAAGACAGCAGTTGCAGCAAGAGATTCGTCAATTGACACAGCAAGCCGCCGCTCAATTGCTCAGGCATACTCAAGCGGAGGATAGTTTAGAGTTTTCTTTTTTGGCAGAAGCAGAAACAGTACCAATTAGCTTTTGCGACCCTGTGGAGTTGATGAAATGGCAGTTTCAAGTAGAAAATGCGATCGCACATACGCTAAAAACCCTCTCTAGCAAAACTAATAGCGTTCTCCAGAAAGCGGAAATCTTACCCAATAACTTACCCCTTGCGCCCTTGCTAGAAGCAGCTACCAGTGCTTCCGACGGTGCGCCGGAAATGATGAGCGGCTCATCGCCAAATCTATTAAACTTATCAATAGAAACCGATAGCGATAGTGAGTCTTCTGAATCTAATGTCACTCATATTATTGCGATTCATCTGCGACTAATAGAGATTGAATTTGCCGATGCAACCGTTCGGGCTAAACGCAATCAAATTCGTAGTATATCGGGGAAAGTAGGCAAGTTAGAGCGCGAGTATCAAAAAAAGCAGCGCGAAAGAGATGTCGCCCAAGCTGAAGCCGCATGGCGCGCAAGTTGGTTTGAATCCTAGTTTTAAAGTTTAAACATCAATGTATATTACTGACTCACCCGATTGGTTGCGCTTGCAAAAAGCCTTAGCAGTAGAGGCAGAAAGGGGCTTTGTTGACCTGATGGGGAAACAGTACCGTTTTAGTGAGTTTTTGAGTCTCAGCTTTGGTAAATCGCCGGATGGGTTGCCTTTTGAGGAGCGCCAACGCTGGCAATCAATGGCATTAGAATTTGCTAACTATCCCCAATTAACTCTTGAGGAGCGCCAGAGTTTAGTAGCTACCACACGCCGATATATTTATAATACTTTTCAAGCCACACCGGGAGAGGAGCAGCCTTACACGCCCAAGGTAAAGTTAGCAAAAACAACTCCTTTAGCGGCGGAAATAAATGAACGCCTCCTTCCCACTCTTGACCAATCTTTGACTAGCTTGCCCGAAATTGGAGCGAGGAGAGCAAGTTATTTAACTCGTTTGGGTTTGTCTACGGTGCGAGACGTGCTTTTTTACTATCCCCGCGACCATATTGATTATGCTCGTCAAGTTAATATTCGGGAATTGGCGGAAGGGGAAACGGTAACAATTGTTGGTAGAGTTCATCGTTGCAGTTGCTTTAGCAGTCCTCGCAATCCTAAGTTGACGATTTTGGAAGTGATTTTAAAAGACAATACTGGACAAATTAAACTCAATCGTTTTTTTGCTGGTAGTCGTTACTCAAATCGCGGTTGGCAAGAACAGCAAAAACGCCATTACCCAATCGATGCAACGGTTGCGGCTTCAGGATTAGTTAAAAAGAACAAGTATGGCGTAACTTTAGAAGACTTAGAATTAGAAGTTTTGGCTAGTCCCGGCGATGGCATTGATTCGCTAACTATTGGGCGAGTAGTGCCGATATATGCGCTTACAGAGGGCGTGAGTGCAGATATGGTCAGACAAGCAGTAATTGCAGCTTTGCCTTGCGCTAGTCAACTAAAAGACCCGTTACCTGCGGCTTTACGCAAGCATTACGAGCTAGATAAATTGAGTAATGCGATCGCAAATATCCATTTTCCCGCCGATGACACTGCTTTAGCTGTTGCTAGGAGACGGTTAGTTTTTGATGAATTTTTCTACTTACAACTAGGTTTACTGCAACGTCAATACAAAGCTAAACAAATTCAAACTAGCGCTATTATTGCTCGAACTGGGCAGCTAATTGAGCAGTTTTACGAAGTGTTGCCTTTTAAAATGACAGGCGCTCAATCGCGGGTAATTAACGATGTTCTCAACGATTTGCAAAAACCTTCTCCCATGAACCGTTTGATTCAAGGGGATGTAGGTTCGGGAAAAACCGTTGTTGCCGTTGTTGCCATTCTTGCGGCGATTCAATCGGGTTACCAGGCGGCTTTGATGGCTCCTACAGAAGTTTTGGCAGAGCAACATTATCGTAAATTAGTTAGTTGGCTCAATTTGCTGCATTTACCTGTAGAATTGCTCACGGGTTCTACTAAAGCTGCTAAACGCCGACAAATTCACGCGCAGTTAGAAACCGCCGAATTGCCTCTACTGGTTGGAACTCATGCTTTAATTCAAGACCCGGTAAATTTTCAAAGGCTGGGTTTAGTAGTTATTGACGAACAACACCGTTTTGGTGTGGGACAACGGGCGGCGTTGCAGCAAAAAGGGGAAGCGCCTCACGTATTAACTATGACTGCAACCCCGATTCCGCGCTCTTTGGCTTTGACATTACACGGCGATTTGGATGTTAGCCAGATTGACGAATTGCCCCCCGGACGGCAAAAGATTCATACTACAGCTTTGACGGGGAAAGAACGCGCTAATGCCTACGATTTAATTAGCCGCGAAGTTGCTCAAGGGCGACAAGCTTATATTGTTTTGCCTTTGGTGGAAGAATCAGAAAAATTAGATGTTCGGGCGGCGGTTGAGGAACATCAAAGGTTGCAAGAAAGTGTTTTTCCCCAGTTTCAAGTCGGATTGCTACACGGTCGGATGAGTTCGGCGGATAAGGATGCGGCGTTAACTCAGTTTCGGGACAATCAAACTCAAATTATTGTTTCGACGACGGTAATTGAGGTCGGGGTCGATGTCCCCAATGCTACGGTAATGTTGATTGAAAATGCCGAGCGTTTTGGTTTATCTCAGTTGCACCAATTGCGGGGACGAGTGGGGCGCGGTGCGGCGCAATCTTACTGTTTATTGATGAGTAGTTCTAAGGCTGAAACGGCGCGTCAACGGTTGCAAGTTTTGGAACAGTCGCAAGATGGGTTCTTTATCTCTGAGATGGATATGCGGTTTCGCGGGCCTGGAGAAGTGATTGGGACTCGTCAATCGGGGGTTGCAGATTTTACTTTAGCAAGTTTGGTAGAAGATCGAGAAGTTTTAGAATTGGCTAGGCAAGCGGCGGAAAAGGTGATTGAAAAAGATCCTTTGTTAGTTCGTTGGTCGTTGATGCGGAAGGAGTTGGAGTATCGTTATCAAAGGCTGATGGGCGGGGCGATTTTGACTTAGCTGTAACTTACACAGTTCACGCTTACTTTAAGAAAAACCAAATATGGGGGGTCTGCCCCCCAAACCCAACGGCAACAAAGCGGGAAGCAGAGCTACACCGCTTTTTGCCTCCCCATCAGGGGACAGCTTACCTCCCCCAAACCCCCTGCAAAAGGGTCTTATCTGTAGGTACGCGAGTTTTTGGCAAGTACCTTTGTTTAAGTTCTGTGTTCACGCGATCGCTAATAACACTAAATCTTCAATCTTTTTTATATTAGGATCGCCTGCTAAGTAGCCAATCCCGCGATGGAGATGGAGGCGAAATTGCGTTGCTAAGGTTTCTTTGTCTGTACCTAAATTGTCGTTGTAGCAGCGCTGTTTAAGGGCAATCAGAAGGATATCGGACATTTCACCGCCGAAGACTCGCCAAGTCATTTCGACATTGCTATCTGCGGGTATTGGTACGGGTGAAGGGATAGTTGGTTCGGCTAAAGAACGACAAAATGCCCAGCGACAAAGAATGTTCCATTGCTCGATTTTGGTGCTGCGCTTGAGTTTGGTTAATTGATCTTTAGCCGTTTGAGATAGTTGGATTCGTGTTAGTGGAGGTTCCATTGCTAAAGTAGCCGGGTTCTATGGTGGTTTGTCTGGTGCTTGGAGAGTATTTTAGGAGATATTCACGCGCGATCGCTTTATTATCCCGCAACTGTTGAACTTCGGTTTGCCCAATCTCAGTATCAGTTGATAGTAATATTACTTGGTGGCTGGCGTTGGGAAAGTAGCGTTCTATCAGGTTGTTGCGGTGGGATGAATCTAATCTACCTAACGGCGTATCGATGGCTACAGGCAAGTTGCGCCCAGAGACACGGGCTAATCCCCACAAAAATGCGATCGCTAGTAGTTGTTTTTCTCCCGCCGATAGGCGATGTTTGAGTACGGGTTTTCCTGAATAATCGTACAAAGACAAGGTAAAAGTATGAGCATCAATGGCGATCCGATGTACCAAATCTGATTTATGTAGCAGATAAAGGAAGCATTCTGTGACTACGGTTTCTAGTTGATTGAGTTTCCTTAATGTTAGTTTTTCTCGGAATAGTTTAAGGGTGTTTTGAACTTTTGCGGATGCTTTGATGATATGTTCGTCATTTTTGCGATCAATATTTTGTTCGCCAAATTGTGAGAGTTCTTTGATAGTTTTGTCAACTAATCTACCTAATTCTTCACAGTGCTTTCTAGTGGTTTCATAATTAGATTTTGCTTGTACTAATTGCGATTGAGAAACTTTAACAGCATCGGCGAGTTTCTCGTAAGTTTCTGGGGCGGCGGCGGCGGCTAATTGTCTTTCAATTGCGGTTATTTCTTCTTCTTTATTTTTTAAGTTAATTAATTGTTCTTTGGCTTTCTTTATCTGGTTTGGTAAGTCACGCTCAATATTATTAGTTAATTGATTGCTTGTTTCGGAATCTACAGCTAAATAGAGGTTTTCAGTTAAGTTAATATCTTGCTCTAAAGCTTTGTTTTCTTCTTCAATGAAAAGGTTTATTTGCTCAACTTGTTCTGGTAATAATGCAAGGTTCTCTATGCAACTTAAAAAACGATTGTCTCTAGCTTTTACAACATCTTGAGCAATTTTTGCTTGTAAGTGTTTAGATTCTTTTTGGGCTTGGTTTTGCGCCTGATTTAAAAGGGTTGAAATTAAAGCTAGGGGAATAATATCCGCCGCTACTTCAGATAAGTCTTTGCGAAGATGTGCGATCGCTTCATCACCATAACTTAGCTGTATTTCTAGCTGGCTGCGGTTTTTGGCGATTTTCCCTCCTTCAGATAAGAACTTTTCTGAGGTTTCATCGTGATGTTTTTGAGCTTTTTCTATATCTTTTTGAGCTATTTTTAACTGCTCTTTTACCGCCTCATACTTGTCTTTTTGTGAAGTTAGTTTTTGTTCAATTATTTCTAAATTTGCTAAGTCTTGAGTATCGGCTAAAGCTTTACGTTTGCGATTGACTAAAATCTCAATATCGCCTGCTAAACGTTCGGCTAATTCTAAGCCCAATAGTGTTTTTATTGCATTAGTAACGTCAATAGTAGGTGTTTCTTGTTCGGCTAATTCTTTTACTTGTTCACCATCAAAAAGAAACAAATTAGAAATGCCTAAAGGTAACAAATCTTCGATGCGTTCATCCCAAATTTGAGTCAGGGCTAAATCTTGATAGTTGTCAATAGAAACGCCTAAACTATCTTTACCGCTTTTAGAGTTTTTCGTCCAAACTCTTTCGATTTTAAACTCTACTTGAACGTTGTTTAAAATATGTTCAAAAGTTAACTCAATCCGAGTTTGAGCGCCGGGGAGTGTATGACGATTGACAGATTGATTCAGAAATTCGCTATCCCCTAAATTATTACGAGTAGAACATTGCGCCCGATGTCCGTAAAGTGCTAGACGAATAGCATCCATTAGCGTTGTTTTTCCGCCGCCATTCATTCCACCTAATAAAATAATTGGTGGAGAATCCTGATCTTGCGGACGCAAATTTAACACCTGTCTACCACAATAAGGGCCAAAGTTTTGAATTACAAGTTCAAGAAATATCATTTTTTGCCTGAAACTTTAAATCTGCCCAAGTTAGTTGTTTAACAGTTTCCACATTTCCATCACCCGCCGCAGTTTTTAAATCGCGCTTATAGTGGGCATTTGCGATCGCATCCGTTGGGGATCTAGAACTTGTTTCAAAGCACTTTTCTAATTTACTATAGATACCTGTACGACTTGTCATTGTCCGATATTGGCGTTCTGTATCGAGCAATTTTGCCATCAATTCTAGGTGCATAGCATCACCCTGGCAGAGTTCTTCTAATACCGCCCACTCATCCGCACCCAAAAGACTATTATCAGCCCCAGGGCGCGGATCTCGGAAAATTTCTCCCGTAACTTCTTGATAGATGCGCGGTAAGCTATCATCAAACTCGTGTTTTTCTTCTAGCCAGATGCGTCTAATTTCGCTAAGTTCTTCCGCCGTTATTAGAGTAATATCGCGCATTGCTTCCGGTGCGGTGCGGCGAATTTGCGTTTGGGCGGATAGTAGCTTCCTTAACCAAGTTTCTCGCCACTCTTTAGTATAAGGGCCTGGTATGGGTTCAACAGATATTTCACCGTCGATATTACGCTCAAATAATTGTACATTACCAGTTAGACGGCGAAAATCACGGCGATCGCGATCGTTTTCTACATCTAATTCATTGCGTATATCTAGTAAAGGCTGCATCCATTCTTTTTCTTCATCATTTTGGATCATTGCCTCCATCGATTTATCTTTGCTAACCATTGTGCAAACCCAGCACCCAAAACGAGAACTTCCACAGCTAGGGGTAGAAGTATCGACTACTAAAGGACATTCATTATCTTCTGTAGCACCCCGATACATGGCAAATAAGTCTTTATTACTTTGTCCCCAAGGGTTTTCGTACTGATTGAGGTAAAGCCATACTTCATCATTACGCCAGTCTTCGATTGGAGTGTAAACAAGGGAATTTATCAAGCTCGATCTAGGGCTGAGGCGATCGCGAACCCGTCCTTTTTCATGCTTTTCCATTATGGTCGAGCGTTTGGTACTTTCAGCCTTACGCATACCTAAGACGAGAATTACCTCGCCATTGTCCCGAACCATACTCCGAACAAAATCATTAGCAGGCTGAATTTTAAGCCGATCGGTACACCACCTAAAACGTTGTCTTGGTGCAGGATAACCTTTACCAATTAAACAAGACCAAAAGGTATCTTTAATTTTTGGATAAAGTTGATGGGGTTCTATTGGTACTTTTTGCTCTTGAGCAGCAATTTTTATCTGGTGTAAAGAGTTTTTTACCCAAGCCGCTACTATCGGATTCTCTACTAACGTATCAGTGGAAATAACATGGATGGTTTTGGTTCTTTTTTTTTGTGGCAGAGCAAAAATTGCATTCCAGATAAGCTGCAATATTGTAGAACTATCTTTACCTCCCGAAAATCCAATAATCCAGGGTATTTCGTCTAGACAATATAATTCTTGGATTTCAAGGGTGAGAGATTGGATGTCGTCTATCAGTTCGCTTACAGTTCGCTTTTCTTGTTTATACTCTGAATGCTGTGCTGTGGTCATTGCTTTGCCCTGCTGAAAAAAAACGGTAGTTAGTTTAAGTTAGGGTATTAATGCTCGGCAAAACATTTTAGTAACTGCCTTGGGTTAATCATTGTAACCTTAATGCTAATAGTCTACCTCTTTTTTTTTCCGCATTTGCTGGGCTACCTTTCTACTTACCAAGCGATTCGAGCCTAATATATCGTGATCGAGACACGTAACACGTATATTCGTAGGATTCATTGCGCCTTCGGGGTGTCTAGGCAATACTGTTAGTTGTTCAATCTCTACGGACTTGTTGCACCCTCCTTCATATTCACATCGTCTACGAACAGATAGAAGTCGAACGACCCAAAAGGGATGGGGGACACTTTGTTTTCCTAGTTTTGAATGCAATATTACACTAGGTTTTTCAGAGATACTATATAGAGAAACGCGATCGCTTTTATGACAATTACACCATCCACAGGCTAGACGCAAATTGTCTTCCTCATCACCTCCTCTTGAAAAAGGTACGGCATGATCCACTTCGACACAAATATCTCGTTGTGTAACACCATGTAATGTTGTATAGTCAACAAACGAAGGAAGATCGGCTTCTACCTCCTCGGTATATTCCAAAAACTTATTTTCAGCCCATTTCGTAAATTTATAGCCGCAGATCCAGCAGCGTGGCTCTGGTTCAGAAATATCCCATAAAAGCTTTTTCTGCTCTAGTGTAATAGAGTTGCGTTTTCTAGTTTCTTTGCGCTGTACTTCTTTATTGATTAATTTTGCAATAGATTGTGCAAGCACATTACGCTCATTTTGGGGAATTTCAGGAAAAATAAACGGTACTCTTTGCTGAACTGCGTTAAATACAAAAGCATAACCTTTAGAGGAATTAGCAAATATTTCTGGAGCGCAAATTGATTCAATGAACCACTGAGTCCACAGCATATTTATATCCGCTCTAAGTAAAGTACCTCGACCGCTCATCACGAAATCTGGGACTCTTTGACTAGCAATATTGCTTAAAATGTTCGCGTCCCAGCAACCTTCTAATTTGTCTGCTGTAGCGTTAAGAAAAGAGACAATTTCTGTAAATTCCATATGCTCAGATTTTATTGACTGAGTGGAACTCTATATATATTTGACATTGGCAATCTTTGGGGATCTTTTCTGTACTGTACCCATTGCTTTGACCACTGTTTCCTAATCCCAGGCATATCCTTTTTAACTCCATGTAAGTTCCAATCTTTATTAAAGTAATTTCTATTCACACCTTCCAACCACTCGCTGACAAGTATAGAAATTTCTTCTACATTATCTATTCCTTTACGGCGTTCACACAAATACTGAAAGAAATCAGCAGACAAAATCTTTAATGACGTATGATTGAAAAGATTTGAGCGTTTTGGATCTCCCCAGTAATTCCATTCTTTATTGTCGCTAGTGTCCGATAATTCATTGCGTACTAAAGTCCAAAAAGCAATAAAGTACGTCACGCCAAGGACCATCAAGACTACGCCAGTATGCGAAAGCATCTTGGTAATCATCGGGATTTAATTGTTGAACAATTACAGATTCATATAGATAAGAACGCTTCCATTTATCTGCATAATCTACACTATCATGGAACAATTTCCCATCTTTTAATTCACGAAAAATTCTGATTATAGATCCCAGAACATTTGACTTGAGATTATTTTTGTTATCAGAATTAAGACCTCTTTCAACTAACCCATAAAACGGACTTTTTGGATATCTTGTCATAAATGTTACTGCCCTTGATTCTTCAAGTTTAATGCCAGCAGCTTCAAGCCTAACCGAAACTCTATCTAATTCCTTATTGGAGAGGCTAGTAGATATAATTGTTCCTAATAAAGCAGCTTTTATAGGTGTTGCCTTCTGATTTACAACGACGAATTGAAAGACTTGCTCTGCTGGATCAGTATTCATTAATAATGATATAGCAAGTCTTCGAGCCGCTTCTGATTCTATCTTTTGTTGAGCTTCTTCAGGAGTAAGGTTATTATTAATGATTGCATTCTCTATATGTTCTTGATATTTATTATCTGTATTAACTAATGCTTTTGCTGAAGTAACTGCTGCTCGAAGCCTATGTTGTCCATCTACAACAACTATTGGACGTAAAAACGAAATGATTGCATCTTTAGAATAGTCAAGAAATTTGTCTCCATCAAAACTATCTTTTATTTCATCTAGTACACAAATATATGCTGCTATTTCTTGCCAGAAATCTAATATATGAGACTCATCAGTTAAGGATATTCCTAAGTTTTCTTCATCATCTGAATTTTCAGAACTTTCTTGTTCATTATTATGTTCAGATAATTCATCTAAATTTGTCTGAACACTTGTTTCAATTGCGGCTCGTTGCTTTAACTCTTTAATCAGTTTATCTGGTACTGGCTCATTAGATATTTCTGGGACTCGAAGCTCTAAATCTGCTTTCACTCTTTTTAAAAGTTCCAGCAAGCTATATTTTTCATGGGAGTCAGCAGTAATAGTTATAAACCCGTGCTGGATATTTTCATCTAAATCATCTTCAACTTCACTAATTTCAAATTTTACCTCCAATTTATCGTATTGGCGTAAAGCACACAGTAGAGGATTCTGAACTATATTTTGTTCATTCCGATAAAATTCACTAATTTCCTTTATACGCTTTTTATTTTCTTCTCGTTGAAAGCCAGTAGTTTCTTGACCCTGTTCTCCAATCTTCTTTTTTTGTGGAACCCCGGCCCACATATCAATTTCTATAGCAGAGGCAGCAAATAATACCAACCAATCGCCAGAATTTGTTTGTTTAATGCGAACTGCTTTATATCTAAATTTAGACATCTTAAACTCTTAATAATTATAAAAATCTTGTTAAATCAAAACTTGTTTGTTCGGATTTTTTACTAAATCTTTCCGATAATAAAAATAATGCAAGCCTATCTGTATAATCAACTGCGCCTCGTAATTCCTCGCGCATTATTTCCAGTCCACCATTAGCATATTCTTCAAATAAATGCGAACGTCTTGTATCAGAGTTTTCATCATAAGATAAAATTTCTATTTCTTTACTATCCATAATTGCTATTAGTTTAATTATTGCATCGTATCCCTTACTAAAAAAATGCTCTTGTCCAATTGGTGCTGGTTTTTGTTGTGAAATTTCTCCTAATGGCGAACGTTTTTTATACTTTGCTCCTAATGCTGCTGCAAATACTATTAAATCAGCATAAGTTTGAAAAGGCCCCGTTCTATTATCTAATACTATTAAATCTTTCACTAAGGTAGCTTTATCTTTTGCAACTCTAATTCTGTTTGCAGCCATTATTGCGACACCTGATTTTATAAAAAATTAGTTTATTGGTGAGTGAATATTAGCTTGTTTTAGACCGCGATGAGTGTTTTTATTAAATAAATTCTTGTAGTAACTACCAGTTACTTCCTCCTAAACCCTAGTTTAACTGAGTTTCCAGGCTTCTTTATCTCAAGGCGCGATCGCATCACTTAACATGACTAAATTAGACAATAATGCAAAACCATCAACTGATTTACATTTAACGTTTCCAGCGCATAAGCACGACCGTTAGTATCGCTAAACTCAACTTCAAATACTTCAGTTTCGTATTCTTTAACGATAGTTCCAACTTGACCTTGATGTAAGCCTACTTCTGGGACATTTTCAAGTAAAGCAACTACATCCAGCAACTTAATTTTTTTCTTCATGTTCAAATGCGATCGCACTCACCCCCCTAAACCCTAGTTTAACTGCGTTTCCAGGCTTATTTATCCCAAGGTGCGATCGCACTAGCGCGCCCGCAGAGCTTCGCATTAAACTTTGGTTTGCTGACGAATAAAGCCGCCAACTTCCGCTAAAGTATACAACGGTCTGCCCTTAACTTCCTCGTAAATTCGCCCAATATATTCGCCCAAAATCCCAATAGAAACTAGCTGCACCGCACCAAGGAAAAATATTGCCATTAACACCATTGTGAATCCTGTTAAAGGCGAATTAGGGACAAAAATCCGCCAATATAAAACTAATAACGCCATTAAAATAGATGCGATCGCGGCTAATAATCCCACATAAGTAGATATACGCAACGGAACTATGGAGAATGATACTAAACCATTAATCGCTAAAGCCAAAGACTTGCGGAAAGTATACTTAACTTCTCCAGCGAAGCGAGGATCGCGTTCAAATCGAATTGCAGTTTGACGAAAACCAATCCACGATCGCAATCCCCTAATATAACGGTTGCGTTCTGGCATCGCATTTAGCACTTCTACAACTTGACGATCCAACAAACAAAAATCCCCTGTATCTGTAGGAATATCTACATCAGCTAGTTTTTTGAGCAATCGATAGAAACTATAAGCCGTAAAACGTTTAAACCAGCTTTCTTGACGGCGTTGGGTGCGTTGGGCGTAAACTACTTGATAACCTTGCTTCCACTTTTCTACCATGTCGGGGATAAGTTCGGGGGGATCTTGCAAGTCTGCGTCTAAAATCACAACAACTTGACCTCTCGCAAAGTTTAAACCCGCAGTTACAGCAATTTGGTGTCCAAAATTACGTGCCAAACTGAGATAACAAACGCGAGAATCTTGATCATGTAAATCCCGTAGCAGATGGATTGAGCGATCGCGGCTACCATCATTGATTAAAATTAATTCTACATTCCCATCCATTCGATCCATTACCGCACTCATCCGGCGATACATTTCGTTAATCGTTTCTTCTTCGTTATAAATTGGGATGATAAAAGAATATTTAGGAGACATTTGGCGTTGCTGAATTGGTAGTGGGTAATTGGTAATTGGGTATGAAGGAGGGAGACACCAGAGTAGAGACAAGGAAAAATTATCATACTTGAAGCAACGCCACGTAGTTTAGCGTTCTTTCAAGTCTTCATTGCTAAGTTCTTTTTGTTGCAAGGCTTTTGCGGTTTGATTAAGCAAGATGCGACGACGATACCATGTAGAACCTCCCACCAGAATACCTGTAAGTGCCAATGCTCCCACCAAAGGTAAAATATCTCCTGTATGCAATGCCTTTAACCCTGAACTACCCAAGAGGACAAAAGGCAAAACACTAGGCACTGTACCCATAGCTGTACCCAAAACATAATCTTTAAAGCTGATTGATGTTAACCCTGCCGCAAAATTGACCAAACCGTAGGGCATAATTGGCACTAACCGGATGGCAAACATATAAAATAGCCCACCCTGACGCACTTCTGCATCCATCGCTTGCCAACGCCCAGAAAGTCTTTTGGCGATAATTTCCCTCCCCACCGTGCGAGTAAAAGTAAAAGCAATAATTGCGGCGATAATTGCCGCCAAGCTAGTCCACAAAGTCCCCCATACGGCTCCGAAAACTGCTCCACCAGTGAGATTGAGTACCGTTGAAGGCAAAACTAAGACTGTTGCTAATACATAGAGAGCAATATAAATAACTGGTGACCAAATACCGACAGAATTTAACCAAGCTCTAATTTGAGCGCTTTCTATGCCCCCAAGCAAGTAAATTACTCCACCAGTAGCCACAATACAGATAATTGCTAGTAGTAAAATACCTATTTTCATATTTAATCTCAAATTTCGTATTCCTACTCGTAACAATACAAGGCTACTTTAAGCCACACACAGACCCCAAGAAAACCGTAAAAAAAATATACGCTGAGTAGAGCAAAAATCCCCGTAGTTGCGTATCCCCAGGGCGGATAGCGAGATAGCAATACGCCTAGGTAAAGGATAGAGATACAATACCGTAAGAGTAGCTGTTAACAGAATTAACAACTGAGCCAGAGCTAAAAAGCAAAAGCCATAAACAACGGCAACGCGGGGCAATTGCGATCGCATCCGCAACAAAATATAGCCTCCTCTAAAAACATGAAGATTTTAGTTAGAGCAAAAACCCTGTACTTAAGCTCTTACCCAAAGTCAATTCTTGACTAAATAAACTTGGTCAAGAACTCTAACGTGTTCCGTTATAAGCCTGCCAACCTCTTTCAGCGTAGAGAAAGGCTATAGGTTTAGAAAACCTAGCAGCACCATACTACATATTTTGGTAGTTAAAACTTGTATATTTATTTATACAATGCTTTGTTAAATATCAAACTTTGTTAGATATCAAATTTCACTGCACTACAACTATGCCTTAACCGATCCTAACTTGCGATTAACCAATGCTTTGATTTTGTAGTTTTGGACAACTTATGCTTTATTTAGAGGTAGCAGTGGCAAAATCGCTAATTGTAAAATTAGCATTACAGTCTTTCAACTTATACGTTGAAGTTGTACTCACACTTGTTTAGCTCTGAAGAGCTTTTTTGCAGTTAGATTCAGTAATCCTTGGCTAACATATATGAGAAAAGAAGTAACGCAAAATTGGGGAGTTCCTCTAAGTTGGTCTTGGTTTTTAATCGCTGTCTTATTGTTAGGCGTATTTTTTCGATTCTCCTATTTAGACAAAGCGACCTACTGGAGAGATGAGACTTATACATCACTTCGGATTTCTGGATATACACAAACAGAACTGGTACAGCAAGTATTCAATGGTAATGTAGTTAGCATCGAAGACTTGCAAAAGTATCAGCGCCACAATACTGAAAAAGGCTTAATTGATACCCTTCAATCTTTGATAGTAGAAGATCCTCAGCATCCACCGCTCTATTACACAATGGTACGATTGTGGGTGCAATGGTTCGGTAATTCAGTGGCAGTGACGAGAAGTTTATCTGCCCTAATCAGCTTGCTAGCGTTTCCTTGTATATACTGGCTATGCCTAGAGCTATTTGAGTCGCCTCTGGTGGGATGGGTTGCGATCGCACTGACAGCAGTCTCACCATTCCATATACATTACGCCCAGGAAGCGCGGCAATACAGTTTGTGGACAGTGACAATTTTATTATCAAGTGCGGCACTCCTACGATCGCTGCGGCTTAAAACAAAATTTAGTTGGGCAATCTATGCAGTGACTGTGGCACTAAGTCTCTATTCATTTCTATTTTCTGTGTTTTTCTTAATTGGACATGGAATCTATGTAGCTGCAATAGAACGCTTCCGATTGAGTAAGACTTTTAAGACCTATTTATTTGCCTTTGTTGCAGGTATTTCAGCTTTTCTGCCATGGGCTTTAATTGTTGTTACCAATAGGCAACAAATTAGCAGTACAACGAGTTGGATAAATGAAGAAATAAGCTTTGTTTCATTGGTTAGAGAATGGGTAAATAATATAAGTTTTTATTTTATTGGTGGGGATATTAATATAGTTATTTTCAGGTTGCCGCTCTTAATGATTGTAGGATATGCGATTTATTTTCTTGTTCGTCAAACTCCAAAACGAGTTTGGGTATTTATCTTGATATTAATGGGATCTACTGCGCTACCCCTAATGTTGCAAGATTTAATCTTTGGGGGACGGCGGACGACTATCAGTCGCTATTTAATCCCCTGTTGTTTGAGTATTCATTTGACTGTTGCTTATCTCCTCGCTACTAAAATCACTTCTATTTCCGTTAGCGATCGGCTCAAAAAGATATGGCAGATTACTACGGTCGCATTAATTTCAGCTGGAGTTTGGACATATATAATAATTTCTCAAGCACCAAATATTTGGCAGGCGATTGACTCCCAAAATATTCCGATAGCTCGTATTGTTAATCAATCTACCACCCCACTTTTGATTAGTGATGCTCACGTAAACAAAAGTGATAACTCCATAGGTAGTGATGGTTCTATAGGTGATATCATGTCCCTAAGTTATTCACTAAGCCCAAATGTGAAGCTTCAATTGACCGTTGAACCAAAAATACCAAAGATTCCGGATGGTTTTAGTAATGTCTTTTTGTTCAATCCCTCTAAGGCATTACTAGATGGAATTAAGCAAGAGTATAAAGTAAAGCTTGTTCATGAAGGCGAACTGTGGAAACTAGCAAAGCAGTAGTGATGAAGTTCCTGTAATCATGATAAGTAGTTAGGTAATTGAAATAGAAGGTAAGCCGATCGCCTTGTCGATAGGCTTAAGAGTTAAGAAACAAAATCTAAGAAGTAGGCTAGTTTAGTGTGGCACTTTGTTGTCTCATTGCCAAATGTGTAGAAATTTTCCCCAAAATACACCACTAACCTACTATAGATAAGCTAAATTGCTACCAAACATCAATATTACTCCCAGCTGCTATCTGCTTACTTGACCTGCGTTACTCGCCAACTAAGCTTGAGATTAACCCAGAAATTCCAGATAGTAGCAACAGCGATCGCGACCAAGTTTGCCACATAACGGTTGCGAAACACAAAATTAAAAACTAAATTTAGTACCAGCACATTTAATACGAGTCCTGCTAGGCAAACGATATTAAATTTTAAAAATCGCTTGCTACGCTGCCTCCATCCCCTTTGTTCGCTAGTAAGGTCGCCGAAAGTCCAGCGATCGTTCCAGAGAAAATTATTAAAAATTGCTATCTCGCCAGCAATGATTTTACTACGGGTTAAAGGCAAATCCAGAGTAGAAGGATCGCTCAATAGGTATAGTATTGTCATATCAACAAATACTCCTGAAAGACCTACTAAACCAAACCGCACAAATCTACCAAGCGGGAAACCAACGCGATTAGTAAACTTGCCAATTCGTCCTGTGGAAACCCGTAATCTCAGTAAATGTTGGAGATATTCTACATATTGCGTCCATGTAACTTTACTCTCGCCGCTTTTGCGCTCTTGAAACACATAACCTACTTCCGCAATCTGGTCTATGTTTCCCCGACCTAGCACTTCAATTAAAATTTTGTAGCCAACTGGATTTAGAGTTTTATCAACTATAGAGTTGCGACGCACCATAAAATAACCACTCATTGGGTCTGATACTCGACCAATTACACGTGGTAATATAATCAAACCCAAAGTCTGAGCGCCGCGCGACAGAAACCTTCTAATAAAACTCCAGCTACTTACACCACCACCGGAAACGTGACGGCTAGCAACGGCTAAATCTGCTCCCTCACTAATCCTACTTAACATTTGTAAGAGAACTTGTGGCGGATGCTGCAAATCGCCATCAATAACTCCCAAAACTTCTCCCCTAGCTGCCTGCCATCCACGAATTACCGCCGAGGAAAGACCCCGTTCGCGTTCGCGACGCATTACTCGTAGTTGGGAATATGCGGACATGAGATTCATCGCAATTTCCCAAGTACCGTCTGGACTATTATCATCTACTACTATTAATTCGTATTCTCCAGGAATAGACTCATCTAGTAACTGACTTAATATCTGGACGATGTTGTTAATATTTGCGCTCTCATTGTAAGTTGGAATCACTAATGAAAATCGTACTGAACCGTTCTCTGAACTTTGAGAATTGGGGTGCAAGGGAGATATTTGCAAATGACCCGATGGCACAGTTAATAGAGAATTGGGTGGTTGGAAAGTCATAAAGTAAATTTAAGATTACTAAGATTACAGTAGAGTTGCGCGACGATTTGATGACACTCCCGATGCTGTCTCCAGTAAATCAGTAGCTTAAGTTTGATGGTAGTTATTTTTACTGATGACAGTAGAGATATAGATTCTCTAATGCTCTGCTACTTTCAAAGGTTAAGAAAGAACTAATTTACTTGTAGAGGACTTTGAAGTCCTTTTTGGAAAAGACCTCCAGGGGCTAAAACTATCCGCATTTTTGGTATTTGCTAACAAAGTATTTTTATACCTCTCTAAAGTTACTCTCTCCTGCGCTCATTGCTCAAGTATCACACTTTACAAAACTTGGATATTAATTAATTTTTCGTAGTTCTAACCTATCCAAAGTCCCCAGGAAGAACGCATGGAATAGTATATAAGCATTAAAGAGAACATCCCGATAGTTGCATAGCCCCAACGTGGATAGCGACTGAGTAATAAGCCTAGTGCGATCGCTATTGGTACGATACCATAGACGAAGCGTTCGATTGATAGTACAGAGCCAGAAGCTATAATCATAGCTATGGAGCAAAAACCATAGGCAATAGCGACGCGGCTGAGCTTGGCGCGCAAGTGCCACAATAAATAAATCCCGCCAAAGAATGTAACTATTTTAGTCAGAGCAATGAAAGCTGTACTTGCTCCTTTACGCAGCAATAAGTCCTGTGTTAGCAAATCCCACCAACCTACCAAATTAAACCCTGTATGAGACTGCCATCCCCTTTGAGCGTGAACGAATGCTAAGGGGTTTCCGAAACGAATAGCACAGTACGCGCTGAACAAAAGCAAGCCTCCAAGCGTAGCAAAAGCTGCAACATAGGCGATCGCACCGCGCCGTTCTCTCCACGCTACTAGCAAGAAAGCAGGCATTAATGGCGCTCCTGTAATGCGAGTTGCAGTTGTCAATGCTCCGAAAAGAGCAGCTTTTCCATACTGACGGTTGTCAAAGGCTTGCAAAGCGGTTGTACTAAGTAGGAGAAATAACCCTTCTGTATAAGTAAGCAATCCAAAAATTGATTGTGGACACCATGCTAATACGGTAGTAACCCATCTAGCTGCACTAATTCCGTGGCGCTCTTCTACCCAACGGTACGTAATTAATAATGCACCTAAAAAAGCTACGCTATTTACGAGAGTTCCTGCTACTGCAAAAGGTATGCCCAAACTCATGACACCGCGAGTAATTAATGGAAAAAGAGGAAAGAATGCTATCGAATGTTTTGCGTTGTCTTCTGCGTATTCGTAACCCTCTGTTGCAACTCTTTCATACCAGCCACCATCCCAGTTAGCGAATCGAGACCAGCCTTCAAGTATATGGTTATTGACATCACTTTGAACTATATCTGGGACAATCAAAGGTGCCACAACCTGCATTACTATTACAATTAATAGTCTGCTAGAGAGCCACATTAAACAAACGAATAGCAAGCTTTTTGCCGCTTTACCAAAAATTGGTTTTACCATAAATAAAAAATATAGTGATTTAGAACTTAATCTATAATTTACATTTTATTCATTAGTACAACAATCAATATTTAGTTTAAGTAACCATTCATACAATAGTTTAAATGTCAACTGAGTAGTGTAAAACCACTGAATTTGACTTATAAATGCTGCCCTAATATACTTACGTGAAAGCTGATAAAATTGCAATAGATAGGCAAGAACTGAAGTAACTGCAAACTGCGCTGGCAAATATCTACTTATTTGATAACTCAAAACTGATCGCTATGGTTGAAGGCTGGGTTGTAAATCAACTACCCACTTTTTTGGTTGTCCAACTTACTGGCAATACCTTCGCAACCACCAGGAATTGTGGCTCTAGTTTGTTCGCCACCCCACATACAGCAGTAACAACGCACGGGTTCAGACATCCTCTGTACGTCGCTAAAATCAGCGTCTTCAACTACCGCTCCGGTATATTCTCCGGTTTGGTAGTTGGGCCCAGATGTACGACTACGAGGACTAGCTACTTCCGCCTTGCCATAAAATAACCGAGTTCCTTTAAAATCTGCACCAATTAACTTAGCATCATACAAAATAGTCCGAGCTAAGTTAGTTTTAACCAAATCGCATTTACTCAAGTTAGCGCGAACCAAATTAGCTTCGCTGAGATCTGTCCAGCGCAAATCTGTATTAGAAAGATCCGCCCCCGCCAGCATTACACCTAAGTCTATTACCCGCACCCCATAGAGGCGATCTTCGGCGTAACCACCATTGCCATTTAAAATAGCTCGACCTAAGCGGGAATCGCGTTGCAAGGGGGTAAGGAGCTTAGAACGAGATAAAAACCGGATTATTTTTGCTTTACCACTGCCATCGACGCTACTAAATATAGCGGCGGTGCGCCCTTCGGCGATCGCTCTTTCTTGGGGCCAATCTTCTAATAATCCCTGCTCATCTAACACTAAGTCAGATACACCTTGAAAATAAGCATCAATTGTTTGCTGTTGAGTAATTAAATTTTGTTGGACGGTGAGCAAGTTTTGCTGAATAGTCAAGTCTTTAGAAATAACGTACTGTCGCCAAGCCACATAAACAGCAATTACAGCAATTAAAATTTGTCCCAAAGCCCCAAACCACTCGGCTAATGTCCCAAAGGCATCCCAGTTAATTTGTTCGCCCCAAGCATAAATTTGGGTGTTGATGCCTGTGAAGTTAAATAAACCCACAATTGCAGCGGCAGCACCCAAAAAAGCCACAAATAATGACCTTTCTTGAGGCGATACCATTTCACTAACTACTGCTTGCAACCAAGGTAAAAGCACTGCTCCGGAAAGTAGCAAAGCCAGCAGCGTACCTACAATGCCAATTAAAAAGTTATTTACAGCTACGCCAATAATTACTAAAATAATTGCAATTAAAGTTACAACTATTGCTCGCGGGCTACCTGTACGAAACTTTGTATTGTCTTGGTTAGTAGATCGAGATTGAGTTAAAGTAGCGAGATTCTGCGGCGATGATTGCAGGGATGACAAAGCAGCTAAAGCCTGTTTGGTTGCCAAGTCTGCGGTACTAATACCGAGATCGTCACCATTGCGATCGCCCGTAGAGTTTTCAGGGTTAGGGAAAGAAGAATTTGAATCAATCGTCATGCTTCTATTTTGACTGTGGGCTGCTTCCAATAAAATAATTTAAGCATTGACAATTTGTTAGGGGTCTTTAATTACCCCAATTTTAAGATGAAAGTACGGGAAACGTCAGAATTATCTAAGCAGTCTACCAAAGATTTTTTGTGGTCTTTTTGGTTTACATTGCCAATTTACCCTTTTAGCCAACGGCAAACAATCCGCACCGAAGTTGTAAAAAATACTGTTTGGACTTTCGATCAGCTTCAGGGCATCTTTTATGTTGTCGTACCTATTCGTATGAGCGTTGTGAAGCTTGATACTGGCGGTTTACTCGTCTACGCACCTGTTGCCCCAACTCCAGAATGTATCAGGCTTCTAAATGAATTAGTTGCCGTACATGGTGATGTTAAATATATCATTTTGCCTACTAGCTCTGGGTTAGAACATAAAGTATTTATCGGCCCTTTTGCCCGATGCTTTCGCCATTCCCAAATATTTGTAGCGCCTAAGCAGTGGAGTTTTCCGCTTAATTTGCCGCTTAATTGGCTTGGTTTGCCCTCTAAAAGAACTCAGGTACTTTCAGCAGATATTAGCCAAACTCCCTTTGCTCAAGAGTTTAACTATGCTATTCTGGGCGCGATTGAACTGGGATTAGGTAGATTTACTGAAGTTGCTTTTTTTCACAAAAAATCGCGCACTTTGTTAGTTACAGATACGATCGTTTCGGTGACAGCTTCACCACCCGCCATTGTGCAGTTAGATCCTTATCCTTTGCTGTTTCATGCCCAAGATAAAGCTACTGATGTAGTTGCAGATACCTACGCCAATCGCTGCAAAGGATGGCAACGCACCTCTTTGTTTGCCTTGTATTTTAGTCCTAGCGTTTTAGAAGTACCGAAGTTAAAAGACTTACTGGGCAATGCTTTTAAAGCCAAAAACCGCTCGAAAAAGGCTTATTTTGGGTTATTTCCATTCCAATGGCGGCTTAATTGGCAGCGCTCGTTTGAGGCGCTACGCGATCGCAAATTATTTGTTGCTCCTGTATTACAAACTTTAATTCTCAACCGCGCTCCTAGGGAAACTCTGGCTTGGGCGGATATTGTAGCTAGTTGGAATTTTGAACGAATTATTCCCTGTCATTTTGATGCGCCAATTGTTGCCCAACCCCAGCAATTTCGCCAAGCTTTTGCCTTTCTAGAACAGCCAATTAGTCCAGACAATTCTCTTTTAGAGGCAGACTTTGAACTAATAAAAAAAATTGATGCAGGGTTGCAAAAAATTGGCATTGTTCCACCAGCCGTTAAGCAGTTGTAGCGATCGCAATTTAACAACCAATCGAGAATAAATACCTATAAACTTGTAGCTATTTGGATAACTTACTTTGATCTCTAGAAATTGCTTTTTAATGAAAAATATATTGAAATCTTTTATTTTGTCAAAATTGCGGCGTATTTTTCAACCCTTACTACTATTACTATTTTTGGGTTCATTAATTGCTACATTATTATTTGCAAGTACCGTAGTCGCCCAATTGCCCCGCCCAGAAATTCGCGGCGTGTGGATGACCGTAAATGATAAAGATATTCTGCGCGATCGCACCAAAGTAGTAAAAGCAATGCAGCAATTGCGGCGGTTAAATTTTAATACTATTTACCCTGTAGTTTGGAATTCTGGCTATGTAATGTATGATAGCGCCGTAGCTAAGCGCAACGGCATTCAACCCTTTGTTTATAAAGGCTTTGACGGACATGATATTTTAGCTGATATCACAAATCAAGCTCATCGTCAGAGATTGCTGGCGATTCCCTGGTTTGAATTTGGCTTTATGGCTCCTCCCACCTCAGAACTTGCGATCGCCCATCCTCAATGGCTCACCCAACGCCGCGATGGTAGCCAAACGTCAATTAGTGCGGCGGGGGAAGTAGTGTGGCTCAATCCTTTTCATCCCCAAGTGCAGCAACTTATTACCGATCTGGTTATAGAGATTGTCAGCAAATACAATGTTGATGGCATTCAGTTTGACGACCACATGAGTTTGCCTAATGATTTTGGCTACGATAAATATACGATCGCTCTATATACCCAAGAAACTCAGCTTCAACCCCCGAATAATCCTCAAGATCCAGACTGGATGCGCTGGAGAGCCGATAAAATTACAGCTTTTATGATTCAACTCCATCAATCGGTAAAAGCTGTTAGACCAAATTTGATATTTTCTGTAGCTCCTGCGCCTTACGATGCAGCTTACAGGTTGCATTTGCAAGATTGGCTTGATTGGGTGCGGTTAGATATTGTGGATGAATTGATTGTGCAGGTTTATCGCCCAGATGTGCCAAGTTTTGTTGCCAAAATTACCCGCCCCGAAATTCAAGAAGCCCAACAAAAAATTCCTACAGCAATTGGGATTCTTACAGGTTTAAGAACTCGTCCCGTTTCAATTAGACAAATTGGATTGCAAGTACGGGCGGCGAAACAATACGGTTTGGGGGTTTCTTTCTTTTACTATGAAAGTTTGTGGAATCATGCTACAGAAACCGTTGCTCAAAGGGAATCGGCGTTTCAATCTTTGTTTCCTTCTCTAGTGCGGGTAACTAGATAATTTTGCGCGCAAGTAATGGCGCGGCTTTTAACAACGTTTGCGTGTACGGGTGTTGAGGATGATTAAAGATGTCTTCGGTTGCACCAATTTCGACAATTTGTCCGGCTTGCATGACGGCAATGCGATCGCATAAAAATCGTGCCACAAAAAGATCGTGAGTAATAAATAAATAAGTTAGTTCAAATTGCTGTTTTAATTCCAACATCAAATCTAATACTTGCGCTTGAATACTCGCATCTAACATACTTACGGGTTCGTCGCAGATTAAGAGTTTGGGGTGGGTAATTACTGCGCGGGCGATCGCACAGCGTTGTTGTTGTCCTCCCGATAGTTGCGACGGGTAACGTTCGTAATACTCCTTTGCTGGAACTAAACCGACTCTTTCCAACATCTTCATTGCTTGCTGCGGCGCTGAAAAATCTGGGGTTTCTAGCTTGTGAATTAGTACGGGATCGGCAATATTTTCGCCCACTGTCATCATTGGATTTAGGCAAGCATGGGGATCTTGAAATACCATTTGCATTTGTCGCCGTTGCTGTAACAAGTTTTGCCGCGACAAGGTAGTAAGTTCAACTTCTTGCAACTGTACTTTTCCCCCGGTAGGGCGAATTAGCTGCAATATGGTACGCGAAAGGGTACTTTTACCGCAACCCGATTCCCCCACAAGTCCCAATATTTCCCCAGAATACAGTTCTAAATTGACGTTATCAACGGCTTTAATGGTTTGGTCTTTTACTTTCAAAAATCGCTCGATTAAATTGGGTTCGATGGTGTAGTGTTGCTGTAAGTTAATGGTTTTTAGTAAAGGCGATCGCTCTTGCTTATTTACGAGTACTTTTTTATCGTTTTCGTGCAAACGTAAAGCAGCTTTTAAAAGGCTTTGCGTATACTCATGCTGGGGCTGCTGCAAGACGCTTTTAGAGTTGTTCAACTCTACGAGCGATCCCTGATACATTACGCCCATGCGATCGCAGTATTTGCCTACTAGCGCCAAATCGTGAGATATCAATAGCAGCGCCATTTCCCGTTCTCGACATAATCTCGTTAATTCGTCCAGAATTTGCGCGGCGATAGTTACATCTAAGCTCGTTGTGGGTTCGTCTGCAACAATAAGTTTGGGATTGAGTAATAAGGCAAGTGCGATCGCAACTCTTTGTCTCATTCCGCCGCTAAACTCGTGGGGGTACTGATTGGCGCGACTTGCAGGAATACTGACGGCTTCTAAAGTAGCAATGGCTTTTTCTTTAGCTTGTTTGGCTGATAAGTGGGGCTGGTGCGAAAGCAAAGTTTCGGTACAATGTTTGCCAATCGTCATCAAAGGATCTAACCTTGTCATCGGATCTTGAAATATTAGCGCCACCGCTTCGCCGCGAAACTTTCGCACCTGGGAACTATTCATTGCAAAAACTGGCTGACCATCAAAGTTAACGCTACCTTCAATTTGTGATGATGGTGGTAGTAAACGCATAACGGCTCTACCTAATGTCGATTTACCACAACCTGATTCTCCGACGAGGCCTAAGCGATCGCCCCTTTGCAATGTTAAAGACACATCATTTATTGCCCAATTAGGTTGTTGTCCACTTAGTCGGCGTTGGGGATAGGCTACTTTAAGATTTTCTATAGTTAGTAATGATTTCATGTTTGACAAGCTTGAAGGATGGCGTTGCAATAATTAAGTAAAGTGGGGAGGCGCTGGAGTAGTTGTTTTTGTCTATTTGCGGCGGTTTCGGGTACTTTTGCTGCTTGCAAAAATATTACATCCATACCGATTAATTGCAACTGTTTGCTAATTTCTGTTTGATAAGAGCGGATTTGATAATTGTCTATTGGCTCTAATGTTAGTATCTGTTGAATGAAAAATTGCTGGGCTTTTTGGTGACTTTGGCGCAAAAGAGCCAAGTCTTGCTGTTGAGATTGCAGTTGCTCTATTAGTTTGACAAATTGCTGATAATGCTGTTGATATTCTGGCAACATTGGGCTAATTAGCATAAAATTAATGTAAAGAATTTTGCCCTATGAATAGATTTTAGAGGTTTAGCAGACAATTGCTACTCTACAAATATTTTTTCTAACTGCGCTGCCTATGTTTTGGCACAATTGGCGCTACTATTAACAAACCTAATAATTTGATCGCCTTTTTTAATAGTTCTACCCCAAATAATTTATTGCAGCCTTGATCCCTATGAATGTCGTTGCGCCTACCGCTTCCTTTGATTGTGTTATTCCTGAATGGTTACAAAAGTGTTTAATTGCATCGACAGATAATGATTCTAGCGATGCAGCAATTATCTGTCGCGCTTTTGATTTTGCCTATAAACTCCATGAAGGACAGTATCGCAAATCCGGCGAACCTTATATCTGTCATCCGGTAGCGGTGGCGGGTTTGTTGCGCGATTTGGGTGGTGGTGGCGCGATGATTGCGGCGGGTTTTCTTCACGATGTGGTTGAAGATACCGATATTACAATTGAACAATTAGAACAGTTGTTTAATCCCGAAGTGCGCCAATTAGTAGAAGGGGTTACTAAGTTATCTAAGTTTAATTTTTCTAGTAAAACCGAAAGTCAAGCCGAGAATTTTCGCCGAATGTTTTTGGCGATGGCAAAAGATATACGAGTAATTGTAGTCAAGCTTGCTGATCGCTTGCACAATATGCGGACTTTAGAACACTTAGCGGATGAAAAGCGCCGCCGCATTGCTCAAGAAACCCGCGATATTTTTGCCCCCCTTGCTCATAGACTGGGAATCGGGCGCTTTAAGTGGGAATTAGAAGATTTAGCTTTTAAATACCTAGAAGCCGATGCTTATCGTCAGATGCAAGAATTGGTGGCGGAAAAGCGCGGCGATAGAGAAGATAGACTCACTAGAGTTACAGAAATATTAAAAGCAAGGCTAGATCAAGCAGGGATTAATTACAGCGATGTTAGTGGTCGTCCTAAGCATCTTTACGGCATTTATCAAAAAATGCAGCGCCAACAGAAGGAATTTAGCGAAATTTACGACTTGGCGGCAATTCGGATTGTGGTGCAAACAAACGAAGAATGTTATCGGGCTTTAGCTATAGCTCACGATGAATTTAAGCCGATTCCAGGGCGGTTTAAAGACTATATTGGCTTGCCAAAACCAAATCGCTATCAATCATTGCATACGGCGGTTGTAGGCTTCACAGGCAGACCAGTAGAAGTGCAAATTCGCACGATAGAAATGCACCATATCGCCGAGTATGGAATTGCGGCACATTGGAAGTATAAGGAAAAAGGTAGCAGTCATACGCAAATGGCTCCAGGAGACGAAAAGTTGACCTGGCTAAGACAGCTATTAGAATGGCAACACGACCTTAAAGACGTTAAAGATCCCCAGGAGTATTTAGAAAGCGTTAAAGATAATTTATTTGAAGATGATGTTTATGTATTTACTCCCAAAGGCGATGTAATTCCCCTGAGTCCGGGTGCGACTACGGTAGATTTTGCTTACCGGATTCATACAGAAGTTGGCAATCGTTGTAGTGGTGCGCGGGTCAATGGACGGATGGTAACGCTAGATACGCGCTTGAAAAATGGCGATATTGTCGAAATTCTTACCCAGAAAAATAGCCACCCAAGCTTAGATTGGTTGAATTTTGCCCGGACATCGGCGGCAAAAAATCGGATTAGACAATGGTACAAGCGATCGCACCGCGACGAAAATATTTCTCGTGGTCGAGATATGTTAGAAAAAGCCATAGGTAAAACTGGCTTTGAATCTTTGCTAAAATCTGAGCCAATGGTACAAGTTGCTCTTAAATGCAATTATCACAGTGTAGAGGACTTGTTGGCGGCGGTGGGTTACGGGGAAGTAACTCTAAACTTGGTACTCAATCGCTGGCGAGAAGTGTTTAAAACCCAGCAAACTATTGATACTACAGAGATTATTATACCAACCACCGCAACCCGGACTCCTTTACCTACCAAAAAAGCCAGCGAATCGCCGATTGCTGGGGTTGAAGGTTTGTTGTATCATTTGGCGGGTTGTTGCAATGCAATTCCTGGAGAAGCAATTATTGGTGTGGTGACGCGCAGCAATCGAGGGATTTCTATTCACCGCCAAGGTTGTCAAAATGTCGAAAATGTCGAAGGCGATCGCTTAGTTCCGGTAAGCTGGAATCCTGTAGACTCAAATAAAGGTCGTCCCCAAACTTATCCTATTAACGTGCAAATAGAAGCTATTGACCGCGTGGGTGTACTCAAAGATATTTTATCACGCCTCAGCGACTATAGTATCAACGTGCGAAATGCCAATGTTAAAACGACTAATGGAGAACCTGCTATTATTGACTTGGGTTTGGAAATACGCGATCGCACCCAATTAGAACAAGTATTTGTCCAAATTAAAAAATTGAGCGATATTCTCAACATTCGGCGGGTAGGACAAGTTGAGAAATAGCAGAATTATTCTTTTTGAAATCAGTTACAAACTCTTTTAGTTCTAATAACACTTGACTTTTGTTATACAAGTATCCCGGCTGAATACCATCAAAAAATTGGTAATATTTGGTGCGGATGTCGTACTTAACTGCGTTTTGTGTTTGGTTTGTAAACTCAAAATTAAAAGCTGTAGTAGCTACTTCGGCGACACTGGTTGGCTCGGTAGCAAAGTTAACTACTTGTAAATCGTGCTTGATGGCTAATTGAATATCTTGCCATAAATGGTCTAAGTTATAAAACTGAAACACACTACCATTATTGATTTTTTCTAATAAATTGTTGTGGAGAAAATCGTAAATTATATTTTTTTTCATTCCCTTACCAAACAAACCAGGTAAGCGCACAACTAAAGCATCAAACTGATTTTGAATCATAGCTTCTAGCTCTAATCGATGTTTGCCGTAAGGATGTAAATTTTCTGCATTTATGGTTGTATTTTCATCTACTTCAACAGGTTGATTATATACATCAATAGTAGAGATTAAAATTACCTTTTTTGCTGCTACTTGCTGCAAATATTTGATTAATCTCTGTAAATTTTCTTTATCTTTTACTGGCTCTTTATTTGCTAACCATTTTTCGGCTGGAGCCGCCGTACAAACTAACAAATCGAAACTTTTTCCGGCAACAGATTCGATGTTTTGGGAGTTATAAAAATCATCATACTTTGCTTGACGAATTAAATTACTACCAATAAACCCAGTGTAGCCAATAATTGCTTTACTCATAATATAGGTTTGATTTTTTATAGTAAAAAACATTGAGTTTTTTAACATAATATAAGTAAGATTAACCCTTGTTATATGTCGCTTGTATTCTTTGCCATATAATTGTTAAACTCTGATTTCTGCAAAAAAATGTGTGATCGTATATCAATTTCTATAAGAATGTCAAGTTAAAATATCAAAACTTTTGCAAAACTAAGCCAATTTTAAAACGCCCAAAAGTACCGCTTTGGTTTAAACTAAAATTAATTTTTACGGAATAAGATTAATTGAGATTGTAGATACAAATAAATTGAGAAATTCAGCTAGTATATTCAGTGCAGATTTGAGTAATGTATTTGAAAATAGAGCGTAAGTCATGATTGGACGGGAGTATTTACAACAAATTAAGGGAAAGATAGCATCTATCTTATTACAAAATCTCTTAATTGATGACTGTGCCGTATTTGTAAACAAAACAAAAAGCTCCCCTTTAGCAGAGTTAATCGTTTATATCGTTTCTAGCCAACCTCCCTTATTAAAGCAACTCCAAGCTTACTTGCAAGGCGTTATTCCCGATTCACTATTGCCCACTTATGTGTTGGTGTCAGAGTTACCACGCAATTCTATCGGGGAAGTAGACGAAAAAGCGTTAAAAAGTGTTCCCCAAGAGAGTTATCCCCAGACTAAATTAGCATTCAGCGATGGTGGTGCTTTACCCTTTGTAGCGACACCTACTACCTTAATAGAATTACTGCAAACAGCCGCCCAAACTAGCGGAGAGATTCTTTATCTAGAAAATGGTAGAGAAATTAGCCAATCTTACGCACAGCTACTTACGCAAGCTGAGAAATGTTTGTCTGGCTTGAGACAACTAAAACTGCTTGCTGGCGACAAAGTAATATTGCTTTTAAAAAATAATTGCGACATTCTCCCAGCTTTTTGGGGTTGCGTGTTGGGTGGGTTTATTCCGGTAATTATGGAAGTACCGCCAACTTATACGGATGCTCATCCGGCGTTAGATAAGCTACGTCATATTTGGGAGTTTTTAGCACAACCGCTAATTGTTACTAGCGAAAAATTAGTAAGCTCATCATTTCAAACAAGTTACGTTGCTATGTCGCAGTTAAGCAACAATGCTACAGATACTAGCTATTACAAGGCTTTACCTGATGATGTTGCTTTTATAAGTCTAACTTCTGGCAGTACTACGGGCATTCCTAAATGTATTCAATTGACCCATCGCAATTTAATTACTCGTGCGCGCGGGACAAACCTTTTTAATCAACATCAGCCTGATGATAAAATCCTTAATTGGTTGCCTTTTGACCACATTGGCAGCATTTCAGATTGGCACATTCGTTGTTTGGAAGTGGGCTGTAAGGTCGTTTATGCCCAAAAAGATAATGTTTTAGGTTATCCCCTCAATTGGCTGAATTTAATCGCTAAATACCGCATTACTCATAGCTGGTCGCCTAGTTTTGCTTATACTTTAGTTAAAGATGCGCTGCAAAATGATGTAGCCAGAAGTTGGGATTTATCTTGCGTCAAGTTTCTACTAACCGCCGGGGAAGCAATCTCAAGTCAATCTGTGCAAGCTTGTTTAGAAAAGTTGGCTGGATATGGATTGAAAAAAACTGCTATTCGTCCGGCTTTTGGGATGGCAGAATTAGGATCGGGTGTTACTTATTATCAACCTACAGAGACAGCACCTTTAAATTTTCATCAGCTAGATAGTAGCAGTTTTGAGGAGATCAGCAGTCGCACTAATACCTTTGCAGATTTAGGCGCGCCGATTCCTGGGGTAGCCATTCGGATTGTAGATAGTACAGGCGTAGTATTGCCAGAAAATACGATTGGTTGCTTGCAAGTAAAGGGCGATGTAGTTTTTCCTGGTTATTACAACCATCCTCAAGCCAACGTCGAAGCTTTTAGCGATGAGTGGTTTAATACGGGGGATTTGGGATTTATTAGTAATGGGGGATTGGCGATCGCCGGACGCATTAAAGAAACTATTATTATTAATGGTGCTAACTACTACAGCCATGAAATCGAGCAAGTAGTTGAAACCGTTACCGGGGTAGAAAGTACCTATACCGCCGCCTGTGCTGTCCAAGTTGATACAACGGAAAAGTTAGCAATATTTTTTAGCTGCGGCTTAGAAGGTGAGGAATTACTAGAGTTACTACGCTTAATTCGCCAAACAGTTTTAACTCAAGTCGGCATAAATCCAAGTTATTTAATCCCTGTTGCTAAAGACATTATTCCTAAAACTGCTATAGGCAAAATTCAACGCCAGCAATTGACTAAGCTTTTTGAATTGGGAGAATTTGATAGTATTATCGGGCGTTTAGAGCTTTTGAATCGAAAAATAGTTAAAACTACTTCGATGACAGAGATTGAAACTCAAATTGCCCAAATATGGCAACAAGTGCTGGGTTTTACGGTGGGAAGTGAGAGTAATTTCTTTGAATTAGGGGGAAATTCTTTACTATTGCTCCAAGTTCAGCATAAATTACAAACGCAATTTGGCAAGCAACTAACTGTAGCGGATATGTTCAAATATGCCACTGTCAAGGCGATGGCGGGTTATTTGAGCAATCAAACTGTAAAAAATGCGAAGCCCTGCGTGCGCGCTTGCGCTATCGCCAAAAGAATTACGACAGACACCTGTGATATTGCTGTAATTGGGATGAGTTGCCGTTTTCCGGGTGCGAATAACGTGGCGGAGTTTTGGCAAAATTTATGTGATGGGGTGGAATCGATTTCGTTTTTTAGCGATGAGGAAGTTTTGGCTTCAGGGGTAGATCCTCAGTTATTAAACAATCCTAACTACGTCAAAGCCAAACCTGCGATCGCAGACATTGAATTATTTGATGCGGAGTTTTTTGGTTATAGTCCCAAAGAAGCACAATTAATCGATCCTCAACAACGGCTATTGCTAGAATGCGCTTGGGAAAGCTTGGAAGACGCGGGTTGCAATCCTTTAACTTACAAAGGTGCAATTGGCATTTATGCGGGTGCGGTGATGAATACTTACTTGCTAAATAACGTTTATCCTTCCCGCCATAATTTAGATTCTCAAGACAATTTACAAGCTGTCACTCTCGATTCTATGGGCGGCTTTCAACTGATGGTGGCTAACGATAAAGATTATTTGACTACACGAGTTTCTTATAAGTTAAATCTTACTGGGCCCAGCGTCAATGTCCAAACGGCTTGTTCAACTTCTTTAGTAGCGATACATATGGCTTGCCAAAGTTTACTTAATGGCGAGTGCGATATGAGTTTAGCCGGGGGAGTTTCGGTAGCTGTACCCCAAAGAAGTGGTTATTTGTATCAAGAAGGGACAATTGTATCTCCTGACGGGCATTGTCGGGCGTTTGACGCTAAAGCAAAAGGTACGGTTTTCGGTAATGGAGTGGGAATTGTTGTATTGAAAAAATTAGAAAATGCGATCGCAGATTCTGACCAAATTTATGCCGTAATTAAAGGTACAGCGATTAATAATGATGGTGGTGCAAAGGTTGGTTATTTAGCACCTAATGGCGATGGACAAGCAAAAGTCGCCTCTCAAGCAATGGCGCAAGCGGGAGTAAAAGCACAGAGTATCGGCTATGTAGAAATGCACGGTACAGGGACGGTACTAGGCGATCCGATTGAGGTTGGCGGCTTAACCCAGGCGTTTCGGGAAAATACTCAAAACAAAGGTTTCTGTGCGATTGGATCTGTAAAAACTAATGTTGGACATCTGCAAATAGCTTCAGGTGTTGCAGGTTTTATTAAAACTGTTTTGACACTTCATCATCAAAAAATACCTCCCAGCTTGCACTTTGAAACTCCATCACCGCAAATTGATTTTGCAAATAGTCCTTTTTACGTCAATACCAGTCTGCAAGAGTGGGAAGCTTCTCCCCGTTTTGCGGGTGTCAATTCTTTGGGTGTTGGGGGGACAAATGCCCATGTTATTTTGACAGAAAATCTTGTAAAGACTTTGCCTGTAACGTCTCTAAACAATGATCGCCCTTCCCATCTACTGACCCTTTCAGCTAAAAATCCTAGCGCTTTGCAAGCATTAATCAAACGCTATCAAATATTTTTGACATCTCACCTGGAGGCAAATCTAGCAGACATCTGTTTTACAGCTAATACCGGGCGATCGCATTTTCAACATCGTATCGCTATTGTTGCTGATTCTATTAATGATTTAGCCTCGCAACTCGACAGCGCCAAAACAAAGGTTATTAGTAAGCCACGCATAGCATTTTTGTTTACTGGGCAAGGATCGCAGTATGTGGGGATGGGTAAGGAGTTATACGATCAACCAGTTTTTCGCGCAAATATAGATGAGTGCGATCGCATTTTACGTTTGTATTTAGAAAAGCCTTTACTGGAGACTCTTTATCCTTTAGCTGAAGATACATCTATTGACGAAACAAACTATAGTCAAAGTGCAATCTTTGCGTTGGAATACGCTTTATATAAATTGTGGCAATCTTGGGGGATACATCCAGAGATTGTTATGGGGCATAGCACCGGAGAGTATGTCGCCGCCGTGACTGCGGGAGTATTTAGCTTAGAAGATGGTTTAAAGCTAGTTGCGGCGCGGGGAAAGCTAATGCAGACATTAGCGCCGGGTGGAATGGTTGTAGTAAGGGTAGATATAACAAAAGTACAAGCTGCTATTGCTGATTATAAAGATATTGCGATTTCAGCCATTAACGGCATAGAAAATATTGTTATCTCTGGCAGCCCAGAAGCGTTACAAAGCGTTGTTGCTGAATTTACAACTCAAAAAATCAAAACAAGCAGTCTAAATGTTTCCCGCCCCTTCCACTCGCCGCTAATGCAGCCGATATTAGGGGAATTTGAGCAGATTGCTAGAGAAATAACTTATAACTTGCCGAGTATGGCGATTATTTCTAATATTACTGGGGAAATTGTTAACGAGGCGATCGCAACTCCTGAATATTGGTGCAACCACATCCTCAAGCCCGTACAATTTGCCGCCGGAATGAAAACGTTGCAACAGGCAGGTTTTAATGTATTTGTAGAGTGCGGAGCTAAACCAATATTACTAGGTATGGGGCGACTGCTTGTAGATGAAGGGGTTTGGCTTCCTAGTTTGCGCCCCCTAGCTGATTGGCGACAAATTCTGTCAAGTTTGGCTTTATTGTACGAGCAAGGTGTAACTGTTGACTGGGTTAATTTTGACAGCGATTACCCCCGTTGTAAAGTGGGATTACCTACTTATCCTTTTCAAAAACAACGCCATTGGATTGAATCACCTTTAAAAAACCAAAATACCGTAGAGACATTTACAAACAACGTCTCTAAATCTACAAACAACGTTTCTCCCTTTACCCATCCTTTGCTAGGGCAAAAACTACCATCAGCGCTTAAAGATATTGTCTTTCAATCGGTACTAACTCTAGATACACCTGCATTTTTAAAAGATCATTGCGTATACGAGCAAATTGTTTTACCTGGCGCGGCTTATATAGAAATGGCTTTAGCCGCAGCTTCACAGGTATTGAAAAATCAAGTTAGATTAGAAAAAGTAGACATCCAACGCGCGTTAATTCTAGCCGCTAAACCCCAACTCGTACAATTAATCCTCAGCAAAGAAGCGGCGGATTACTCCTTTGCAATCTACAGTCTCGATAAAACCGATACCGAAAATTGGACGCTGCACACTTCAGGAAAAATTGTAGTTACTCAAGATATACCCAAACAGGTAAATATCGCCGAGTTACGGAGTAAATTTACTAGCGAAATAGCTGTAGAAACTCACTATTTGCAATGTCAAGAGCGCGGGATTGCTTACGGGTTAAGCTTTAGAGCAATTAAACAGCTATGGGGAAAAGCCGAAGCCGCTTTAGGTTTGATTTGTCTAAAAGAAGAATTAGCAACTTATCAAATTCACCCAGTTTTGCTAGATGCTTGTTTTCAGGTGATATTTGCCATACTTCCAGAAGGGAAGACTTATTTACCTGGAGGTTTTGCAAGTCTGCGCGTCTATAGTCATCCAGGTAAAAATGTATGGAGTTATGTCAAACTCCGCCCCAATCATGACTTACAAGAAATTGTCGCCGATGTCTACTTATACGATGAAGTTGGCAACTTGGTAGTTGAAATTAATGGTTTAGTTTCTAAACAAGCCAGCCGTAAAGCGCTACTCGGAAAAACTCAATCGTGGCAAGATTGGTTATATACAGTGGAATGGCAGATTCAGGAGCGTCAAAAAATAGATACTTGTGAAAAATGCGATCGCACCTGGCTAATTTTTGCAGATAAAAGTAGCTTAGGGCAAGAGTTGGCGACATTATTAACAGCACAAGACCAAGAATGTATTTTAGTATTCCCTAGTCAAGAATACAAGCGTAATTCCCAGCACTTTCAAATAAACCCCGCTAATTCAACTCATTTTCAGCAGTTACTAGAAGATTTAGGCGAAACAAAACATAAATTAAGCAATGTAATTCATTTGTGGAGTTTAGACAGTATCTATAACGAGCTAACAATTGCTGACTTAGAAGCAGCGACAAAGTTGGGATGTAGTAGTACATTGCATTTAGTCCAAGCATTAACCGCTAAATGCTCTCAATCTCTGCGTTTAATATTAGTAACTAGAGGCGCAAATTCAGCATCGGGAATTGCCAATTCTTGCTTGGGGGGAATGGGAAAAGTAATTACTTTAGAGCATCCAGAGTTAAATTGTACCCAGATAGATTTAGATGAAACTGCGCCCCAAAATGAAGTAAGCGAGTTATTCGCAGAAATTTGGCATCCTCAAAATGAAGCTCAAATTGCTTTTAAAGCTGGTCATCGGACTGTTGCAAGGTTAGTTAGGAGCAGTTTTAACCCCCAATTAAAAGAAGTTTCCCTTACTTCCAATCAACTGGTTATTACCCATCGGGGAAGCTTGGATAATTTGCAATGGCAGAGTGTAACCCGCTCTGTGCCTAGCTTTGGTCAAGTAGAAATTCAAATACAAGCTACGGGCCTAAATTTTCGAGATGTGTTAAACGCTTTAGGTTTGTATCCGCAAGCGGGGGCTTTGGGGTTAGAGTGTGCGGGAAAAATAGTTGCAATTGGAGAAGGCATAGATAATTTTCAAATAGGCGATCGCATTTTAGCAATGATGTCTGGTAGTTTTAGTCAATATGTTACCGTTGACGCGCATTTAGTTGTATCTATCCCCGCATCGCTAAGTTTTGCCGAAGCTGCAACTATTCCTGGAGCATTTTTAACCGCCTACTATGGCTTGCATCATTTAGCCAAAATTCAGCCCGGAGAAAAAGTCTTAATTCATGCAGCAACAGGTGGTGTAGGGCTGGCGGCGGTGCATTTAGCCCAAGCAATGGGAGCAGAAATTTTTGCTACCGCTTCTCCCAGCAAAGGTTACTTTTTGCGCTCTATGGGAGTAAAACATATTATGAACTCCCGGACACTAGATTTTGCTGATGAAATTACAGAACTTACTCATGGTAAGGGTGTAGACATTGTCCTTAATTGCCTGACAGGTGAATTTATCCCCAAAAGTTTATCAGTTTTGGCAGATACCGGACGGTTTATAGAGATTGGGAAATTGGGAATTTGGGAAGCAACCCAAGTAAAGCAAATAAAGCCTAATGCTGCTTATTTTGTCTTTGATTTATTGCAAGTAACCCAGCAACAGCCCGATTTAATCGCCGCCATGCTACGCCAACTAACGATGCAGTTTACAGCAGGTAAGCTTAAACCTCTCCCCTGTAAAATATTTCCCGCAGAGCAAGTAGTTGATGCTTTTCGTTATATGCAGCAAGCCAAACATATTGGTAAAATTGCGATCGCACATCATCACAAAAATACTCATACTTCCTCTATCCGTAGCGATGCAACCTATTTAATTACAGGTGGATTAGGAGACTTGGGTTTACTTGTCGCTAAGTTTTTAGCAAACAAAGGCGCAAAGCATTTAGTATTAGTGGGGCGCAACCAGCCCACAACCGCAGTAATAGAGCGATTTAAAGCCCAATTTGCCGATATAAACCTAGTTTTCGCCCAAGCCGATGTTGCGAAGACATCCCAACTTGCTCAAGTGCTGACAGATATAGAATCTTTACCGCCTTTACGGGGAGTAATCCACGCGGCGGGAATATTAGATGATGGTATCTTACAACAGCAAACCTGGGAAAGGTTCGAGAAAGTGCTTGCGCCCAAAGTCCAAGGCGCTTGGAATTTACACAGTTTAACTCGCAATTGTCCCCTAGACTTTTTTATCATGTTTTCTTCCGTAGCGTCTCTCCTCGGCTCGGCGGGACAAGCTAATTATGCCGCCGCCAATAGCTTTTTAGATGCCTTAGCGCACACTCGCAATCAAGCAGGAAGCCCAACACTAAGCATTGATTGGGGGGCTTGGAGCGGACTAGGACTAGCTGCCAAGACCGAATTAGAGCAGCAGTTGCAAAGCAAAGGAATGGGAACAATTAACCCCCAGCAAGGACTAGAAGTTTTAGAGCAATTGCTATTTGCTTCAGAGTTGAGTCAAGTCGGGGTAGTACCTATAGATTGGGCGCAGTGGTGGCAAAAAAATCCGTTTTATAGCCAATTAGCCGTCTCTCCACCCACAACACCATTGATGCAGCAAAAATGTGGGGATGTCCCTCCACAAAGTTTTTTAAGACAATTAGAGAATGCTAATAAAACTACACGTCACGAGCTAATAATTGAATATGTGCGATCGCTTGTTGCTAAAATTTTGGGATTAAATTCCCCTCATTCTCTAGACGCTCATCAAGGATTTGCCGATTTGGGTATAGATTCCCTGACTTCTGTAGAGCTACGAAACCAATTGCAAAGTAGTTTAGGCTGTACTTTACCCTCTACCTTAGCTTTTGATTATCCCACCGTCGCCAAACTTACCGATTATTTAACTGAAAAATTGCTCCAAAACTCTAGTTTTGATCTAAAAGAGAGTAATGCAGACATCAATCCGACTGTAGCCCAAATGCAGCAGCTTACAGAAGCCGAAGCCGAATCTTTGCTTTTAGACGAATTAGAAAACTTGCTCAAATAAACTACCATGACCAATCCCTTACTCAGTCTCAATTACGAATCCGCGATAGAATCCTTGGGCGATGAATACTACGATATAGTTCAAGCGGCGCAATTTCCCGAACAAATCTTACGTTTTCGCAACGACTCGGTATTACCGCTTTTAGGATTAGAGCCGCAAAATGTCACAAATAATGATTTTATTGAAGCTTTTGGCAAGTTTCAACGTCAGCCTTTACTAGCATTACGCTATCACGGCTATCAATTTGGTTACTACAACCCCGATTTGGGCGATGGTAGAGGTTTCCTTTTTGGACAAGTACGCGGTACAGATGGGGAATTGTACGACTTTGGGACTAAAGGATCGGGTAAAACACCTTATTCTCGCGGCGGTGATGGTAGACTTACGCTCAAAGGGGGTGTACGGGAAGTATTAGCAACAGAATTCCTGCATCAAACGGGGGTAAGGACTTCTCGCACCTTTAGTTTAGTAGAAACAGGCGAACAACTCTGGCGGGGAGATGAGCCTTCACCAACGCGATCGTCAGTAATGGTACGATTTAGCAATTCTCATATTCGTTTTGGTACATTCGAGCGACTTCACCATCTCAATCGTCCCGACCTAACTCAAAAACTATTAGACCATGTAATCGAATATTATTATCCAGATATTCACAATAAACCCGACCAATACATACTTTTTTACGCCCAATTAGTCGCCAGAGTTGCCAAATTAGCCGCGCAATGGATGGCAGCAGGTTTTTGTCATGGCGTACTAAATACCGATAATATGTCAATTACGGGCGAAAGTTTTGATTATGGCCCCTATGCTTTTATTCCTAGCTACGATTTGGAATTTACAGCCGCTTATTTTGACCATTACAGGCGCTATAGTTACGGCAATCAACCAGACGTTTGCTGCACAAATTTAGAAGCGTTGCAGCAGCCTTTAGCCGCCGTTATTGACATTGATGCTATGGCGGAAAGATTAGCAAAATTTTACGAATATTATGAGTTGGAATACAAACATTTGATGCTGAAAAAGTTAGGGTTTACAAGTCCAAACTTTCCCCAATCCGATCAGCTACTAGAAGTAACAATTCAACTGCTAAAAGATACTCAGATTGGTTATCATGACTTTTTTACTCAGTTGCGAGAGTTTACACCTAGCTGGAGAGAGCAAGCATTAATATTTAACTCTGGGGAAATTCCAGCAGAACTTTTATCAAAATGGCAAAACTTGTATCAACAAAGCTTGTCAAATTTACCTATTGATGAGATAGAAAAAGTATCCCAACAACTACAGCAAAGTAATCCTAAAACAGCTTTACTTCGACCTGTTATAGAATCAGTATGGGAATCTATAGCTAACGAAGACAATTGGCAACCTTTTAATGAATTAGTCAAGCGATTGCAAACAGGAGAGTAAACAAATAAACACCCCAATCTCTATAAGTTATTCTCTGTTTTTTTTATTTATAACTTAGAGAGTGTTGTAAAAGTCTAGTTGGTGATTTGTAATACTTAGAGATCCCCCTAACCCCCCTTTTTTAAGGGGGGAAAACATATCGTAGCAATATAATTTTTTTCCAACTTTCAGTCTCATCAACATCTCCCATGAAAAAGGGAGGAGATATCTTAGCCACCTTTTTTAATCAAGAGTGCAACTATTAGATACAGTTCAAAAGACTTTTCAAACATTTTTTTAGACAATAAAAATAATATTTTGCGACGATTAGTAGTTAATAATTGCTATTTTCCTAGCCCTTTTTTACTAACTAATATTAAATTCTCCCCCCTTTTTTCAAGGGGAGTCAAAAAGCGGTGTAGTTATACTTCCCGCTTTGTTGACGTGGGTTGGGGGGGATCTCAAATACCTCTAAATTTCGCGTTGCATTTGAAAAACTTTAGGTAATCCCCACCAAGGAACATTAGGATGTTCGTGGTGTTCGTAATGATAGCCAAAGTGATAGCAAGTAATAAACGATAACCAAGTTGGGAGAGGATTTGTTTGAGCGCAATGAATATTTTTATACCCTCCACTTGGCTCTTTATGGGGTGTGAATGTACCAAAATAAAATAGTTGCACTGAGCTTAAAATTGAAGGGATAACCCAAAACAAAGTTAAGTTTTTTTCAGGAATATGGAAAGTAAAAAGAATGACATTATATAAAGCCATTAATGATAATAACCGCGTCCAACTCCAATAACGCAGCATAAAATTAAAGTACCAAGCAAAAAAGTTTTTATGCTTGCTATTGTGAAAATCTGGATCTAATTCGCTGGCTGGATTGTGATGATGAAGCCAATGTTTTTTTTGCAACTTTTCGTAGGAAAAAAGCGCATACAAACCCACCGCTAACGCACCAATAAAGTTATTTATTTTGAGATTACTCGGAAATACGGCTCCGTGCATGGCATCATGAGCAGTAATAAATAAACCTGTATAAAGAAATGTTTGTAAAACTATTAATGGTGAAAGCAATAAATTATTAACTTCCGATACATCAACAGACATTAATAAACACCAGCTTGATGTCCATATCCCAATAATGGCAAAAGCTACGATAAGCCCACCATACAAATTTTTATTACTTACCATTCGCGTAGTTTCTTAATTGCCAGATAAATTTTATGACTTTATTATCTTATCTTGACAGCCATATCTAATTGTCTGCCTTGGGGTACAATCGCGCTCTATTTTTACAAACTAACTATACCAAGCTGCTAAATAGTTGAATATGTAAAACTTATTTAATATTTGCTGAGTATAATATTTTCAAATTCAGCCCTCAGCTTTTGAAGTCTTTTTTTTATCTAAGCGTCGTTAGTATATAACGAAAGTATACAATTTGCAATAAATCCTCTAAAGATTGAACTCACAATTAATAAAATCTCAATTAGCTATCAGCTTACATAATTAATCAATCTACGGCGCAAAAATTTCTACCAAGGGAGAGAGGTTGAAAAAAAGTTAAAAATCCTTATATAGATATAAACAAATATTTTTATAACTATGATTCCTACAGTCTTAATTACTGGTGCTTCTCAAGGCATAGGCAAAGCAACCGCACTTTTATTTGCTCAAAACGGTTACAATCTGGTATTAGCATCTCGCCGAGTAGAGCCTTTAACTGCTACAGCGCAAGAAGTACAAGCTTTAGGTCAGAAAGTTTTAAGCGTACCTTGCGATGTCAAAGAGCCGCAACAAGTAGCTAATTTAGTCAATAAAGCCTTGGCAGAATATGGCAGTATTGATGTCCTAATTAATAATGCAGGTATTTATAGTTCGGGAACTGTGGAAGATTTCTCTTTGGAAGATTGGCATGAAACTATAGATACAAATTTGTGGGGATATATTCATACAATTCACGCTTTACTACCTTCTATGCTCGCTAGAGGTAGCGGAACCATAGTAAATTTAGTTTCTATAGCTGGTAAAGTGCCTATTGCTTATTTAGTTCCTTACTCTACTAGCAAATTCGCACTTACGGGTTTAACCGAAGCAATGCACTCGGAATTGAAGCCTAAAGGTATTCATGTCTGCGGTATTTATCCGAATGTAATTAAAAGTAGCTTGATGGAACGAGCAATTTTTCGCGGAAAAGACGAACAAGACGCTGAGGCGCGGCGAAATCAACTCAACCAAGTGATAAGCACTCCTGTAGTAGAAAAGCCGGAGGATGTAGCCAAAGCAATTTGGGACGGAGTAAAAAATCAGCGATCAGAAGTTTTGGTAGGCTCTGCTAATGTAGCAAAAGCAGCTTACGGAGTATTTCCTGGTTTGATGCAGTGGGTATTTAGGCAAGGTTTTAAACAGAAAACGTAGTCTACCCATTCAATTAATTAATTCTTTGCTCAATTAGGGTAGCAATTAAGCCCGTCTACCCCGTTTGATGACTTGCGCCTAACCCTGCACCATTATCGCTATGAAAATACTCATGAACAAGTATTAAATCGCGCCAATAAGGATCGGTTTGAAACTTTGTTACTCCACCATTGAAAGGACGCTGACTAGCATCATTTTGGAGAAAAAGTCGCACCAGTTTTTGGGATAAGTCGGTTGCTACTTGTTTAAGATTCATCATTTGTCCCGAACCTGTAGGACACTCTACTAAAAAGTCATCACCTAAGTAATAATGAGTCGGCGTATTGTCTAAATAAAAATAATATTCCTTGACATCTTCGCCATGATTGCCTTTATCACCTGATAAACCGAAAAGTCTTTCTTTAATAATCGGATCTGCGCCATTCCATAAAGAAATCGCTAAACGCAGCCTTTGATGATTGTCAGAAATACCCGCAATCCCATCTTCTCCCCAACGGTAGGCGCGGGAGCTGGCGCTATCGTGAGGAAAATAATCCCAAGCCGCACCATCAGGGCTGTAATTTCCTCTCACCGTACCTCATTGGCGATCGGCTAGGTACGCCAACGTTTCCAGTAGCCTGTGCGCTCAGCTTGTAAGCTTGCTTCTTCTCTTGTTATGGTTTATGGCTTACTAACGCTTTTGCTATATTACAATGTAAATTTTTTCCTAATATGTGATTATTGGCGATCGCCGCCTTAGCAATTTTGTTTATGCTATTTCCATTTATTGGTAGCGGTACCCTGTGCCAGCTTTACCTTACTAGGTTAATTGCTTGCTTTGACTTTTAATCACAAAGGCTTTTTTGTGGTACTGCCAGCGTAACTTAATCTGGCGATACCATATTTATCAAGCAACGTTGACAACGACATGAATTTAGATATTGAGCTAATTACAGGTGATATCAACCAAGTTGGAAATTTGGACTTTTTGTTACTCGGACACAAAAATCCTCTGCGTGAAAAAATCTGTAGAGAAACAAATTCTACTTTCCAAAACATAGACAGCGAAAGTGGGTGGTTTCCACATCATTATGAATTATTAGCAAACCCGTCCTACAAGTGGAAAAGAGTAGCCGCAATTAAATTTCGCTCTAACGGGAAACTAAACGAAACCCAGTTTTCAAGAATAAGTAGTGCTTTAACTACTGCACTAAAACAATCTAACGTAAAATTTATAGGAATCTTACCGCCTACGTGGAGAAATCCTAATTATTGTGCGCTGGGAGTAATTTATTCACTTTGGCTAATTGGGTATGCGTCCGCCAACTTTACAAAATCGTTTTATCCTTACATAACGAGCGATATAATTAGACAGGTGTATCCTAACCCAACAAATGTAAAGTTTAAAATAGTTTCGTACACTGGGATAGAACACTTTGAGGAAGTTCTACAAAACGACTGTACTATAATGTGGGATTTTCTCAAGACGATCTGCAAAAAACAGCAGAATAACCCTTTTAAGTTTAGTTATAAGCAATTGCGAAATATTCCTATCATATTTAATATTACAAAAACGTCTTTCATGTAACGAAGTTTATTTTATAGCAAAGCTTCCCACCAGTGACGATTAGTAAGATACCATTGCACAGTACGACGCAAACCGTCTTCTATGCTTGTTTTTGGTGTCCAACCTAGCTGATTTTTAATTTTACTTGCATTAATTGCATACCTAAAATCGTGTCCCGGTCGATCTTTAACGTAGGTAATTAATTGATTGCTAGGATTTATAGGTATGATCGCCAATTCATCCATTAATGTACATATTTTATTTACTAAATCGATATTTTTAAGTTCATTATTGCCGCCAATATTGTAAGTTTCGCCAGGTTTACCGCGCTCAATTACCGCTTCTATTGCCGTACAATTATCGCCGACATAAAGCCAATCGCGGACATTTTGTCCATCGCCATAAATAGGCAAATTTTTACCTTGCAAAATATTGAGGCAAATTAAAGGAATTAACTTTTCGGGATATTGAAACGCACCGTAATTATTAGAACAATTAGTAACAATGGCTGGCAATCCGTAGGTGTGAAAATAGGCTCTTACTAAGTGGTCGCTACCAGCTTTAGAAGCAGAGTAAGGACTATTTGGAGCATAAGGCGTAGTTTCGGTAAAAGCAGGTTCGGTGAGACTCAAACTACCATAAACTTCATCAGTAGAAACGTGCAGAAATAGAGCTTTATTTACAAGTTTTGCCGTTTCTAGGTATTGACGAAAAGCCTCTAATAAGGTAAAAGTTCCTACTAAGTTTGTTTGAATAAAAGTTGCAGGTTCAAGGATAGAGCGATCGACGTGAGACTCTGCCGCAAAGTGAATGATTGTATCGATATTTTCCGATATTAGTAGTTTGTCTACAAGAGCGCGATCGCCTATATTTCCCAGAACAAAAGAAAAATTAGGATTTGCTTCTAAACCCTGTAAATTTCGCTTGTTGCCAGCATAAGTAAGCGCATCTAAGACAACAAGGCGATCGCCTGGGTGAACTTCGCACCAATAGCGGACAAAATTCGCGCCAATAAATCCCGCTCCGCCAGTTACTAATAACCGACGCATTTATTTTTATCCTCTCTGTAGTTTTTTAGTCATTTTTAAAAGCTAGGTTTATTAGGATTGAGAGGTAAAGGTGTACTTGTAGGTTCTGGTGAAGGATTCGGCACTGGCGTACTATCTGGAGTAGGTGTAGGCTTAGGACTACTCAAAACTGGTGAAGGATTCGGCGCTGGCGTACTATCTGGGGTAGGCTCAGGACTACTCAAAGTAGGTATTGGTGTTGGTTTTGCTTGGGCGCATTTACTAGCAATGTAGTCAAACTCAAGCCGAAAATTGTAATTAGTAGTTTTACCAGTTTTAGTAAATCCATAATTTCTGACGTAATTTTGAGCAGGAGTAAGATTTGCCTTTCTTGGCTGAGTAATTACAACAGGTTCAGATAACCTTTTTCCTTGGGGATTGACGACTACAGACACGACAGCTAAATCATTTAAGGGGCGATCGCACGTTGTTAGTTTACGCCGAATTGGTGAACCTGTAACTACACCAGGGTTTTGAGCTTGTACTGTTGCTTGTTGTCGTTTGAATTTCTCTAAGTTGTCAAGGGCGGTTTTTGTTTCCTCTGATAGCTGGTTTGATGGATTGCGAGATTGTCGTTTCAAAGCTGTAACAAGTTCAGAGCGACTCAGAGCGCGAGTATTTGGTGATGCTGATGTAGATGCAGGGCGTTGTCGTTTCAAAGCTGTAACAAGTTCAGGGCGACTCAGAGCGCGAGTATTTGGTGATGCTGGTGTACCAACCTGCTGGGGAAAATTCTTTCTCATGCTATCGCGCATCGCTAATAGCTCTTGTTTGCCTTTTGCTGGTAGTTTATTCGCTTCCTCTGGGGGATTAGCTGCGGGGGTAGTAGGATTAGCTTGGCTTGGTTGTGTTGGCTCTGGGGAAGGTGAAGCCGTTGCGCTCTCGTCATCCGGGGTAAAAGTGCCGGGAGTCACAGCCACATCAGGCAATTCGCCGTTATTTAGGGGCGGAACAAAAGGCGGGGCTTGAGAAGCAGGCGGTAGCGGAGCATTAGAATTTGGGGTATTTCCGTAAGGAATGGCAGTAAAAAAAGTAGGTGGCGGTGGTGAGGGTACTTGAAAAGTTTGCAGTGGAGGAGCAGAATTTTGATTAGGAGACGCATTATTAATGGGGGCGCTACCGGGCGACAGTTGCACCGGAGGTATTACGCTTGTTTGATAAGGTGGTGCGGGGGGCAAAGGTGGCAACGCAGTTAATTGAGAAGCAAAAGCTGGTAGGGTATTGTCTGCGGGGTTAGAAACTAGAGGGAGACGGCTTTGCTCTTGGGGAGATAATTCCACAAGGTTTATATTCCTCTCCGATGGCGATTTATCAGCTTGGGATACCGTCATTCCTGGCAAAATAGCCCAAAGTAATCCGTGAATACCTAGGGAGGCTAGTATAGCGATCCCAGTGCTTGATAAGACATTTTTGTTGGCAACGTTAAACATAAAAAGTTTTTAGTTATGAAATTTTAACTTAATTTCTGGGTGAAAAAGATTGATAATTTGAAAGCAAAACTATCCTATTTTAATCAGCAATAATATATTTTCGTCGATTTGATGCAGATTTAGTAATTATTACGTGTTACTTGCACAATTAAAATTGAAAAGTAAGGTAATTGTAAAGAAGGGTGATCGCGTAATCCATTATAAATTACCATCTCTGGCAAAGTAGCTCTTTCTACAACTCGGCTGCGTTCTAACAAATTATGCTGGTTCAAGATTTGCCATACTTGTTCGTATACCGAAGCAACTTTCATTAAAACTACTACATCAGCCCAGTCTAATACCGTCTCTAGCTCTTTTATCTGATAGATGGCTGGCAAAACTACTAATTTTTCTGCGCCAACGGTTAAGGGCAATCCAAGCGCTGAAGAAGCAGCCATTGGCGAACAAACTCCAGGAATTGATTGGACTAATACTTCAGGATGGATTTGCTGTAAAGTTTGTGCTAAGTAACTGAAGGTACTATAAAAACTAACATCCCCTTCACAAACAAAAGCAACATCAACTCCTTGTTGCAGATATTGCCAGACTTGGGCGGCGGCGTTTTTCCAAGCAGCTTCTAAAATTTCTTGCTCTTGCACGTAGGGAAAAGTTAAAGCTAGTTGTTGCTGAAGTTGGCTCATCCAAGGCGCTACAATTTGTTGAGCGATGCCAAGTTTGCCTTTGATTCCCGCCGGAAAAGCGACTACTTTTGACGATTGGAGGATTTTTAGCCCCTTAACTGTAATTAATTCTGGATCGCCCGTACCGATGCTAATTCCGTATAAAGTGCCAATTTTCACAAGTTTAGTAGTCTGAATTAAACCTAATGTTGCCTACAGTTATTTTGCCTGGATACTTGGAAAGTGCGATCGCCTATTTGCCATTACAACAAGCTTTACAACAGTTGGGTTTTCCCACATTCACCGTACCATTACGTCGCCGCGATTGGTTATCTACCTTGGGCGGACGACCGATTACGCCCATTTTGCAGCAACTTGATCGCACAGTAAAGCAAGCTTTAGAACAATCTGATACTGGGCAAATTAATTTAATTGGTCATTCGGCGGGGGGTTGGATTTCCCGAATTTATCTAGGAGAAAAGCCTTATTTGGGGCGAAAAGAGTTAGAATCTCAAGCTCTTTGTCATGCTTACCCCTATATTGCTAATTTAGTTACCCTTGGTACACCCCACATTAGTCAAGAGCGCTGGACGCGGTGGAATTTGGATTTTGTCAATAATAACTATCCCGGCGCTTTTTATCCTAGCGTTCGCTACATCTGCGTAGCGGGAAAAACAGTTTTTGGCAGTCGCATTTCTACTAAATGGCTGGCTTACAGCAGCTATCAGCAAACTTGCGGGGTAGGAAATACTTGGGGTGATGGGATTACGCCCATTGTAGCGGCGCACTTAGCAGGGGCAGAGAATCTAATTATAGATAATGTTTTTCATTCTCCGCGATCGCCGGGACTTTGGTATGGCTCCCCTACAATTTTACCTTCTTGGGTGTCTTATCTAAGTTGATCACTTACTTTAGGATGACCTGCACAAATTGGCGATCGCGTTAGGATTGTAAACAAAACTATACATTGAGCAGCTATGATTTCTACTTACGATTTCCGATTGCGACGGACGGCGACGATACTATCGGTGGCGATTGTAACTTTAAGTGCGATCGCAGCTATTTCAGGAGTATTACTATCTTTTTACTACGAACCAGCCGCCGGAGGTGCTTATCAATCGCTCAAGTGGATTGATACAGAAATTACGAATGGTTTGCTAATTCACACAATTCATGATCGCGCGGGAACTTTACTAATAGGTGTAAGCCTGATCCAAATGGTAGTGATGTTTTTAGGCAGACAATTTCGTTCTAGCTGGTTAACGGCTTGGGTGAGCGGTATTTTTTTGATACTAAATGCGATCGGTCTTGCTTGGACGGCAATTATTTTAGATTGGAGTCAAGAAGGTTACTGGCGCTTTCGGATTGAATTAAGCACCATTGAGGCAATTCCGCTAATTGGTTCAACGTTGAGAGATGTCTTAGTTGGTGGTGGCGCGTTAAATACAACTACTGTAGAGCATCTTTACACTATTCATAGTTATTTGCTATCGGCGGCAGCAATATTACTCTCGATAGTGCATTTGTGGAGCATATTGAAGCAAGAAAAAGAAATGAAAGGCGAAATTGCTCCTAATCCCGAACTACCAGCACCTAAAGAAGCTGAATTGACTTAAATTTAGGCAGTAAAAAGGGCGGTTAAATTATTTGTCAACCGACTATAAGATCCAATTTGATTTATGAACGTCATCTCGTAGTAGGGGCAAAATACATTGCGCCCCTATAATATATCCATATCAACCAATGGGATTGACGATTTTTTAAGTCCGATGTTATCAGAATTATTGAGCATTATATCTATTTGTTATCTTTTCCAGTGCAAGGATGATTTTGGTAGATAATGCAAGACTCTCATGGAATTAATGCTAATTAATCAATACTTCTTTTAAATCGTTACTAGAAATACAATTATCTAAACGCAGGGAATTTATAACTCAGGTTGAAGTTGATTGAGTGGTATTAATCATCGCTTGACACCGGAGTTTGTAATTCTATGACCAATTATTCAAGGCGACGATTCATGCTCTCGGTAGGAGCAGCAACAGCTGGGGTTTCTTTGCTTCATGCTTGTAGCTCCAATTTTACAGCCAAAACCACTGAAGACAGCATATTACCTGCTGTAAACGTCAATTCAGCCGATGCACCAGAAGTTGCCACCGCCAGGCTTGGATTCATTTTACTTACTGATTGTGCGCCTCGGGTAATTGCAAAAGTCAAAAGCTATTTTGCTAAATACGGGATGGGGGAAGTTGAATTAATCAAAGAACCATCCTGGACATCAATTCGAGATAACTTAGAATTGGGCGGCACCGATGGTGGCATAGATGGGGCGTACATTCTTTCACCGATTCCCTATTTAATGGCTGAAGGGCGAATTACATCGGGCGGTCGTAAGCTGCCTATGTATATACTGGCGCGGCTCAATGTTGATGGTCAGGGCATTTCGATTGCTAAAACCTACACTGAGGCCAAAGCGCGGTTAAATGGCAATCCTTTAGCTAAAAATGTGAAGGAGGCAAAAGACGCAGGCAAATTGCTTCGGTATGCGGTGACGTTTCCTAGAGGCACTCATGACTTATGGATGCGCTATTGGCTGGCATCCGGTGGAATTGACCCCGATCGCGATATGACTGGGTTAGTAGTGCCACCGCCGCAAATGGTGGTTAATTTAAAGTCGGGCTACATGGATTTGTTTTGTGTTGGAGAACCTTGGAATGCCAAGTTGATTCAAGATGGCTTGGGCTATTCGGTGCTGACAACCGGAGAAATTTGGCCCAATCACCCAGAAAAAGCCTTCACAATGCGAGCAGAATGGGTTGATCGCTATCCCAAAGCCACAAAAGCTCTGCTGATGGCAGTTCAAGAGGCTCAAATCTGGTGTGACCAGCCAGAGAATAGAGCAGAAATGGCGCAAATCGTGGCACAGAAGCGATGGGTAAATACAGATATTAATAATATTCTGGGGCGAGTAAAAGGCACTTTTGACTACGGTAATGGGGGAGTGGAGCCAAATAGCCCCCATGTAATGAAGTTTTGGTCAAAAGACGCATCCTACCCGTTTAAAAGTTACGATTTGTGGTTTGTGACGGAGAATCAGCGTTGGGGCTACCTGGCGGCAGAGGTAGATGGAAAGAAACTGGTGGATGCTGTGAACCGCGAAGACTTGTGGCGGGAAGCGGCAAAAGCGATTTCTCAAGAATCGGCAATTCCTAAAAGTACGTCGCGGGGAGTTGAGACGTTTTTTGATGGATTTCAGTTTGACCCCCAAACCCCTTCTGTGTATTTCGATAGTTTGAACATTCGCTATCAGGGATTGCGATCGCTAGAGCAATTTATTGGCAACTAAATATCTAAATTTATCTGTTTTACACAGGAACTCAACATGATTGGTCTATATGGATTACAAACCTATGCTGCCTGGATTGCTAATCGAGATGTGTTGAGCGACAAACAGCGCTTTCCACCGCAGGAGCGCTACGAGTTTGGTCAAGTTGCAGTGTTGCAGCTTACTTATTTTGTCAATATTGGTTCGGCTTTATCGGTTGTGTCTATGCTACCGATGTTTTTTGAGACAAACTTTGGCGTGACTCCCGTAATTGCCGGATTTGCGGCGGCGGCTTACAGCATTATGAACCTAATAACACGCCCGATGGGAGGCTTTTTATCAGATTTTATTGGTCGTAAATGGACGTTGACACTGTTATTAGCAGGCATGGGGGTGAGTTATATGATTATGGGTACGGTAGATGGTACTTGGTGGTTTCCGACGGCGATAGCCATTGTCGTTTTGTTTGCCATCTTTGTGCAGTCATCGGGCGGTGCTACCTATGCGATTGTGCCGTTAATCAAAAAAACCCTAACTGGCCAAATTGGCGGCAATGTGGGGGCTTACAGTAACATTGCAGGCATTTTGTACCTAACGCTTTACAGCCTTTTACCTGCCAGCGGTGACGGCGACAAAATTTTCTTTCAAACTCTTGGCATGGCCGGATTAATCGTGGCGTTTGTTTGTGTTTTCTTTCTCAAAGAGCCAAAGACCCAAGAAACTGAACTGCCGCTTACGACGCAAGTTTCACCCACAGTCTAATGGGTAATTGGTAGTAATTTCAATGAGCAATTTCCAATGTTGTAGGAATGAGGGGGAAATAGGAGAGTTGCCGCCAAGGAAAAATCATCACACTTTCAGTAACGCCCAAATAGGTTATTAAACGAAGTCATCAATAGGGGCGGCAAAACTTGCTTTAGCTTCGTTTAATAACCTGAGAAAGCATATCTGCGTATCTGTTCAAAATCTATTGTTTTTCAGGAAAATATATATGTCATCGACCTTAGATAATTCATCAATAGCCACTAACAGTGAGCATCAAACTAAAATCGATTCAGTTGTGGCTGACCTCAAATATACGCAGACTATTTTGTGTGCTGCGGCGATCGGCATTATCGGGGGACTGGTTGCCACTGCTTACTACTATTTACTAGAAAACTTAACGCATATTGTCTGGCATACTTTTCCAGAGATGCTTCAATTCTCTGGAAATTTTTTAACGTCTAGTTTCATTACTCATAATTATGTCTGGATTGCTACAACAATCGGCGGGTTGCTAGTCGGTTTATCGCTGTACTTAATGGGCTTGCCAGGAGAAGTTGCCTTTGTGGTTGATCGCGTTCACGATCCCGGAAGTATTGACATGAAGCAAACGCCAGCAATGATTGTAGCCTCGCTACTTTCAATCGCAGCAGGCGGCAGCGCCGGCCCAGAAGCGCCCTTAGTACAGGTAAACGGCAGTATCGGCGGTTGGTTAGGCAGCAAGTTAAAATTGTCCTTACCAACGGTTCGCATCCTCACTTTTTGCGGCATGAGTGCAGCACTAGGAGCTTTTTTTGGTGCGCCGTTGGGTGGAGCGCTATTTGCTTTAGAACTTCCCCATCGCCGGGGTTTAGAATATTATGAAGCGCTGGTTCCGGCAGTGTTGTCGGCAATTTTGAGCTTTACAATATTTCGACTCACAACAGGGCTATCAATCGGAGGAATGTATCATTTCGATTCGATTCCCCCATTAACACTAATGAATTTACTTCAAGGAGCAATTTTAGGCGCGATTGGCGCTGCTATCGCCTTGCTGTTTGTGTTGGTTTTTCACATAGTCGGTTATCTGACTGCACCCTTGCACCACCGTACTATTTTGCTGGCAACGTTGGGGGGTTTATCGATTGGTTTAATTGCAGTTGTCTATCCCCAAACCCTGTTTTTTGGTGAAAAGCAGATTGATATTATTATTGAACAGGGTGCAATGTTTGGCATTGCTACGTTACTAATGATTGGATTAGCAAAAATGTTGGCAGTTAGCTGTACTTTGCATTCTGGGTTTCGAGGTGGTTTCATTTTTCCGTTGTTTTACATTGGCTCAGTTGTCGGATGTGCGATCGCTCTAGGGTTTCCCCAAATTCACCCGACAATCGCAATGGTATGTATGATGGCAGCCGTGAATGTGGCAATCACCAAAACACCCATTAGTACAACGGTAATTCTTAGCGTGATTGCTGATACATCAATGGTTCCAGTGATTGTAATTGCCAGCTTTACAAGTTTTTTACTCACAACGCAGGTGGCTTTAATTGACACTCAGCGATCGCGCAGTGTCCCCGAAAGAGAATTGCCAAACATACCAGAATACTCAGCTAATACCTGTCCTAGCACCTTCGCCGAGCCAAGTTAAGCAAATAGTGCGATCACACTATTTATTTTTATCCGCCAGATAATTCTTAGTGATCGAGCCAATCGGCGGTTTTAATGTTCTTTCTCTGGGTTTTCATAAGGCCCAAGGAATCTCTCGCCGTTGAAATGAATCATATGATCGCACTGATCTGCAACCCAAACTTCTGTCTCCCAAGAAATCTCCGCAAGATACCGAGTCATTTCCCTACGGCTTGGAAAAGCAGTCACAAAAACTAAACCCTTGCTACTGGACTGAAAAAGCCGCTTTAATTCATTATGACGTTTTAAGTTGACTGGACCATGACTCGTCACAGCTTCTATCAATACCAGCCAGTCTTGCTGCTCATAATGAACTACGACATCAGGCATTTTCCCATGAGGATCTAATTCAATCCCCATTTCTCGGAATCTCTGAGTTTCATTGATAATGAACTTATTTCCAGCATCGCCCACATAAAGAACTAACCCTTGTGGGGTAAATCTGGGGCAAAAGCTCTCTAAAATATCTTTTATTAGTATATTTTGTCCACCGGACGATAGCTCAATAGCTTGACCGTTAGGCAAACTTACGGGAATCATCAGTATGTTGCGCTCTTTATTCTGCAACAGGTTTGTAACTGAAACAATATAATTTTGACGTGCTTCTTCCCACTGCTCAGAGCCATAGGACGTAAGCAGTGACAATGCTTGTTGATGAAGCTGATAACACCATTTTGGGCTGTTAATTGGTCTATCCGGTCGATCTGGATTCTCAATAACTATCCCCATCTGTACAAACTGGTGCATAGTTTGCCGTCTTACTGTTTCGCGCGTATTCGGCGCGTATTGTTTCCCATAATAATCACGAAACCAATCCATCATCTCTGTAATCCTGCGTTTTGGTGCTGTCGCTTGATTCCAAGGAGTTTGAGGTTGAATGTTTGCTAAGGCAAGTAAGCAAAGTGCCGATCGCTCATTCTGTTGCTCTTTTGGAGCCGAAATCTCTTTGAGAATTGCCAGTGCTTCCTTAATTCTTTCACTAGCCTCAACTGCATTTATTGCTTCGCTCATAATAGACAAAGTTTCATGTATTACCGTATCAAGTTGCGTTTGGTTAAAGTAACGATTGCCAATTTGGCTTCCTAGCTGAATTAAATCATCCTTGCAAGGGTACTTAATTTTACGCAAATCTGTGGCATTGACTTGTGTATGCCCACTGAATTGTCTGAAAAAAATATCAAGTAAAGTTGAATTAAGAAATGCTGCTAAACCTCGTGCAAGGTCGGGATTCATTCCCTTACCTTTAGCATGGTAGTAATTAAGATGATTTTCTATGCCTAATGCTGGCGCATCTATAGGGGAACAAACCGCAGCAACAAGACGGCGTTTTTCCTCTTTCGCAGAAAAACGCTTTATCAAAACGTACCAACCTGATTGGACTAGCCATTTACTGGTTTCTTTGTTTTGTTCAATGGCGATTGGCTTACGAGGATTGGTTGGTGGAAACAACACTTTTCCTGCTTTCATTGATTCTGGGTAAAGCAGAGGAACACTTTTTTCATCCAAGCAAGTTCTTAACGCTGATTTAAGACGAAAATCGACAACTGCACCCGTTGAAACTTCTAATCCAAGTTCATTTAAGGTAGATGAAAATCGATCCATTTGCAATCTCAAAGCATCATCAAGAGAGTTTGTAACAATATGAATAAAATTTTCCGAATCGTTGGTTTCAACAACTTTGCTATAGGGAACGCACCTTGACTCTAAAAGTTCATTAGACTCATTTTTAAAATGACTGGTAATTTCTATATAATCAGGTTTATTTTTTGTTCTAATAGCATGAAAAATAATATTTTCTTGTAGTATGTTTTCCGAAAAGACTGCTGAACGACTTTCAAAAACATGAATTTTATCAAGCCCCATTTCTTTCAAAAAAGCTTGACGAAAAGGACGAAAATAAGCACCGTTACAAAAGCTCCTGGGCGTAATTGCAACTATTTCTCCCTGCTCAACAAGCTGTAACATAGTAAGCCAGACAAATGCGCTATACAAGTTAACAGTTTCAATCCCAAGTTTTGAAAGAAGTTTTTTTTCGATTGATTGGTTATTAATTTTTTTGTATGGTGGATTTAAAATCGCGTGAGTAAAACTGGTGGCAGAGGTAGTAAAAAGCGGCAAATTTGTTTCGTTAATAGCCTCTATAAAGTTTGCTTCATGTAAACAATAATCTGCTTTAATCCCTTTGCTTTCTAAAGCTGTACAGCACTCTATAAGACATTGCTGCAAAGACGGTATAAATATTGACTCAACTTCATAAGCTACGATCGAGCATCTCTTAACATTATGAGGATTAATTAATAGTCGTTCTACAAAAGCGGCTGTTAATGACCCAACTCCGGCTCCAGGATCTAAAAGACTGATATGACCTGATAGATTGCTAAATTTTCCTGCCATAAAACGGGCAATTGCAGCAGGTGTTAAAAACTGACCTAATTCGCTACGCTGTTTCAAATTCAGCTTTGAGGAAAAATGAATTCTGGAAATGTCAGTGGAGTCTGTGAGGAACGTTATCATGCTGTTAGATATAAAGTTATCCTCGGTATTGGTGAGACATTGCAAACTTTTATGCGTGGCGTAAAATTATTAGTGCTAGCTAGTGCGATTGCACTATATATAAATTTGTTTAAGCTGTGCTATTTCATGGTTGATACTTTAAAGGGTGTTAAGGAATTTTGCTGAAACATCGCGCGGTACGTCGTAAAAATAGCAGAAAACAAATAAAGGCGCTCTCAAAAGAGAACGCCTAAAATAGATTTCTTAGCAATTGATGAAATTACGCGCCTACAGCTTCTTTGGCGGCGTACATGACTTCTAGACTAATTACACTAAAACCGCGATCGCGCGCAAATTTTTCGGTATTGCGCTTAACTTTACCGCGTACAAACCCCGGCACTTTGTTTAATTCTGCCTGTGCTTCTTTATTCCAACCTAAATCAGAACCTGCGGAAATGCCTTTAGTAATAACTTCCTTGGTATCGTGTCCGCCGAAGATTTCGAGTAAGTGGTCTTCCATGCCCAAAGTAAAGGAATTGTAGACCAAATCGGCGATTTGATTTGTCCCTTCATAGCCGCAAAATGGCTTGTAGCCGATGGGGAAGTTCTGAATGTGTACAGGAGCAGCAATTACACCACAAGGGATGTTTAGACGCTTGCCTACGTGCCGCTCCATTTGCGTACCGAAGATAGCCGATGGTTCAACACGGGCGATCGCATCTCCAATTAGTCCGTGATCTTCCGTTATGATTACTTCATCACAGTATTCGCCGACTTGCTCCTTAAACCATTCCGCGTCGTACTTGCAGTAAGTACCCGCCCAAACTACATGAATGCCCATTTCCCGCGCTAATATCTTTGTCATAGCGGCGGCGTGGGTACTATCGCCAAAGACTACAGCTTTTTTCCCGGTTAAATTTTGACAGTCAATCGAGCGCGAAAACCAAGCTGCTTGAGATACATACAAAGTTTGCTCGTTGATAAAGTCTTCGTAATTTACATCCGCGCCTTGGTCGTTAAGAATCTGCTGAATTTTGCGAATGCAACGCGCCGTTTCTACTACACCCATCGGTGTAATATCAACATAAGGCATCCCAAATTCTTGTTCTAGATACTTCGCCGACATTACCCCTAGTTCCCGATAAGGTACTAGGTTAAACCAAGCTTGAGAAAGTCTTTTGAGGTTGAGAACTGATGCAGCTTCAGGAATTACCTCGTTAATTTCAATGCCCAAATCCGTCATCAATCGCTTTAATTCAGTGCAATCGTGGTGATTGTGGAAGCCGAGACTAGAAATACCAAAGATATTGACTGAAGGCTTTTCAGTTTTACTTGTGGGTAATTCGCCTTTTTTCCGTGCCTTTTCGGTATATAGCTGAACAATTTGCCGCAACGTAATATCCGCCGCTTGCAATTCATTAACGCGGTAATGGTTGACATCTGCAAGCATTACATCGCACTTTGTATCAATAGAAGCGCGTTCGACAAAGTTTTCTAAGTCTTCTTGCAAAATGCTAGAGGTACAAGTAGGCGTAAGAACTATTAAATCAGGATGTTCTTCGGTGTCCTTGCGCGTGATGTTGTCAACTACCTTTTCTTGAGAACCCCGCGCTAATACGTTGCGGTCTACTGAACTAATGGTGACTGGAGTAAAATTGCGATCGCGCTCTAACATCGAACGCATAACATTAAAGTAGTCGTCGCCAATCGGTGCGTGCATGATGGCATGGACGTTTTTAAAAGAGCTAGAAACTCGCAAAGTCCCAATGTGGGCTGGCCCTGCATACATCCAATAAGCCAATTTCATATCGTGCAATGCTCCCTAATTTATATAGCTGGGGATAGTTATTATTAGTCTTGTATTGTCCGATTGTCCCAGAGATATCGGGTGCTAGTGCCGTTACTTACAATTTTTGCAACAAAACGATAAAGTGCGATCGCCCTCGCTTCCTGTGGCGATCAACATATATTTAAAATAACGGCTAACTTATTCTTTCAACTGTTGTCTATGAGTCGCACTACAAGTAAATTCAGCCTGCAAGAGTTCCTGGGTTTGCCCGCAGGTAACGATCGCTATGAGTTAATTGATGGAGAAATTAGGCGCAAAATGTCACCAAAATATCAACATTCCACCTTACAACTACGGCTGTTGTTGTGCTTAAATCAGTGGTGCGACCGCGCTTTGTGCGGTCGGGTGCGTCCAGAGTGGGGCGTTGTTTTGCAAAAGCAGGGACAAGACTGGGTTCCCGTTCCCGATCTTACTTATATTTCCTACGAGCGGCTACCTGTGGAATGGGAAGAAGATGAACCTTGTCCTAATCTACCAGAATTAGTTATCGAAATCATTTCTCCCGGTCAAACTTTTGGAGAAATGACCCAGAAAGCCACAGATTATTTATTAGCTGGAGTAGATCGCGTATGGGTTGTAGACACCAAAGCTAAATCAGTAACAGTTTTTGGCACTAATGAGCTTCCGCAGACTATTTGGAGCGACGGTACAATTTCTGATCTTCTGTTGCCAAAATTGACCATACCTGTTGCTAGTTTGTTTGCAAAAACTGGGTAAAGATCGCACTTAGCTGATTGATTGTCCTAACTAAGTCTTTTAGTTAGCCTGTAACGCTTGCTGCTGGGCGATAAACAGTTCCTTAATTCCTTTTTCGGCAATATCGAGCATTTGATTGGTTTGACCTCGACTAAAGCTACCAACTTCTGCGGTTCCTTGGATTTCTATAATCCCTAAATTGCTGTCCATGACTACGTTTAAATCTACTTCGGCGGCTACATCTTCAGGGTAGTTTAAATCTAGATAGGATTCGCCTTGAAGTATACCTACAGAAACCGCCGCTACTTGATGACGAATCGGAGAACGTTCTAACGTTCCTTTTTTTATCAAGGATGCGATCGCATCTGACAGCGCCACAAAGCCCCCAGTAATAGAGGTTGTCCGGGTTCCGGCATCGGCTTGGAGTACGTCAGCATCAATAGTAATCGTCCGTTCCCCTAGGGCATCTAAATCAATGGCTGCGCGTAAACTGCGACCAATTAACCGTTGAATTTCTTGAGTACGTCCCGATAGTTTTAATAATTCTCTTGGTTGACGCTGGGGGGTTGCGCCGGGTAACATTCGATATTCCGCCGTTAGCCAGCCTTTTCCTGAACCAACTAAAAACTTAGGTACGCCATCGCTAATGGTTACCGTACAAAGCACTTGCGTATCGCCGCATCTCGTTAAAACAGAACTAGCTGCAAAGCGCGTAAAGCCAAGTTCAAAGCTAATCGGACGCAACTGTTCGCTTTGTCTACCATCGGGACGTTGCCAAGCCATGAGTATCGTATTTGTGGAAACTTAGCTAAGTTTAGGACATTTTGCGGATTCTTCTCTACTGCTAATTTTCTGTCAAAGTAACTATCTTCGAGCGGTTGACCTTCACTCATATCTAGTGTTAAATCAAAGAACTTAGCTAATAATTGCGCTATATATCTATATTATTTTCTTCAACAGTTAAACATTGTCCTATGGTTGCCCAATTAGAAACACCTGTATTACCTACTCCTAATAACCTACCTTATGCGATCGCGGGACTTGTGCAAGTATTTACCTGTTCTCCCCGTTGCTTTTTTACAAGCGTCATCGCCCAAGCTTTGAGAATTGCCGGACAAGGTACGTCTGTATTAGTGGTTCAATTTCTTAAAGGCGGTATAGGACAAGGGTTTGAGCATCCGGTACAATTGGGTCAAAACTTAGATTGGATTCGCTGCGATTTACCCCGTTATATCGATACTCCCCAACTAGACGAAGCCGAAACAAAGTCATTACTAGCATTGTGGCAGCATACGCAAAAAGTTGTATCTGAGGGGAAATACGCTTTTGTGGTGCTGGACGAACTAAGTTTAGCAATATCTTTTGGCTTAATTCCCCTAGATGAAGTATTGGAATTTATCAAAAATCGTCCTAGTCATGTAGACATTGTACTGACAGGTACAGAAATGCCCCCAGAAATTCTAGAACTAGCCGACCAAATCACCGAAATTCGGCGCAGTCATCAACCTTGAGTATTAAATATATTCAAAAGTTAATATCTCAAGTATCCTAGTAAGTCTGTTGATTTAGTTGTAATGCTGTGATTAAAAACGATATTTGGATTACTAAAATGGCGGCTGAAGGTATGATTTTGCCTTTTGAGCCACAATTAGTTAGAAAACATCAGCAAGACTCAGTATTACAGCCTGTAATCAGCTACGGACTTTCTTCCTATGGCTACGATATCCGTCTTTCTAGTGCCGAGTTCCGCATTTTTCGCCACATTCCCGGAACAGTAGTAGATCCGAAAAATTTTAATCCTGAAAACTTAGAACAAACCCAACTACATACAGATAATAGTGGCAAATATTTTATTTTGCCTGCTCATTCTTACGGTTTAGGAGTAGCACTAGAAAAGCTAGAAGTTCCCGCAAATATTACAGTTGTATGTATTGGTAAAAGTTCGTATGCAAGATGTGGTATAATTGCCAATTTAACTCCCGCCGAGGCTGCATGGCGCGGCCATTTAACATTAGAATTTTCTAATTCTTCTAGTGCAGATTGTCGAATTTATGCTAACGAAGGTGTGGTACAACTGTTATTTTTAGAAGGAGAACCTTGCGCTACAAGTTACGACGATCGCAAAGGTAAGTATCAAGACCAAGCTGAAGTTGTCACTTTAGCTAAAGTTTGATTTTAAAGCTTTGTCTTGAGTGTATAAAAATTTATTTAGTAAAGCTAATTCTGCTTTTTGCAATTCACTTCCTAAATACATTGCGTGTTCAACTTGTAAAGCTGGACAATCGGCGGCGATTTGTCTACAAAGCCCCGTTGCAGATTTACCAGAATAACAATTAACAACTGATCCCGTTCCAGGTGTCATATGTTCCACCATAATTGTGTCATCTTGGACGTTAATTACAAAACTACCAGAAGGATCGGCATAATCTCTTTGCGCTACAAGCTTTTTATACTGATTTTGAATTAAATTATCGGCATTTTCCCAGCAATCATCGTATATATGGGCGCTTTGGCTAATAGTGATTAATGCTCCCATTTGCAAGTTATGGTTAGAGCGATCGCAGACTTGATCTAAAATATGTTTTTGTAATGCTCGTAACCCCATCGCATTCGCCACCCAAGCAGAAAACATATCGTTGCTGCGAAACGTAGCAGTTAAAGATAGTTCGTTATCTACAACCCTTACCCAAATATGATTAAGACAAGGGGGACTATTATTTGCTTCGCCGTCCTGTACGTCCCATAAAGACATTACTGCTCTAGCGGAATCAATATCGGTGCTTAGTTTATCAATTACTTGCTCTATTTGGTCTAATCCAAAATGCGATCGCAATCTTTGCCCATAAGTATACTTAACTCCGTCTATAGAGGGCGCATCGTCTAATATTTGCGATACATATTCATTGATAAAAGGGCGATCGCATGGTAGATAATTAGGTTCGGGAAAGTAAAAGGGATTTGGCTCATCAGTGACAATTGCAACTAAATCAATTAGTTCTTGCCATTGTCCATCGTAGAGAGTAGGTCTAATTGTCCCTGTAGTTTTGATGCGGTGAACGATTTTTACCCAAGTTTCGGCAATTGTCCGTCCTTCGATGCGGTGTCCGTAGCGTGTCCCTGGTAACACTGTCGGTTCTACGGTAGCTAAATCGTAGGTTAACGGATTACTCCAAGGTTCTATTGGCTTTCTAAGGGCTAATTGCTTTACTTTATTTACCGCATCAGTAATAGTTTTAGCTTCAACCCATTCTATCGATTGACGTAATTGTTCTAATACTTCTCTTGGAATTTCTATATCTATATAGCCCGCCAGTAAGGAGCGAATTAGCCAGCACTGCTTACCTGTATCTGTAAGCCCTGATTCAAAGCCGTTACGGAAAAAGTCAATTAAACACTCTCCCGCTCCGGCGTTGCGGTCTTCTTTAGTAGCGTTGATAACTACTAAGTACCGTACAAAGGGATTTGCCAATAAATTGCGAATTAATAGCGAAATACCCCTTGTGGGGCTATAACAAGCGCCTATCCCGGCGTATTCACTTCTTTGCAAGTGTTTAGCGACGCTCTCTTTTACCGTCCACCCGGTCGCCACTACTGTTTGACCTGTACCGCAAATTATTTGATTTGGTTTGTATAGGGGTTTGTATAACGTTTCCCTAATTAGCGAAGAAGTCATTTTTGCACCTCAATATATTACGAAATTGCCCTCAGCAAAACTGTATAAGTTGATGTTCCCTTTTTTAACGTAGCGATCGCAGTCTAAATTTTCATCAAATTATGAGAAAAATATAAATATATGTAATAGCAGTTGTTCGATTAACTACATAGTTCATCAGTAATTTACTAAGTTTAATTTTTAATTAAGTTTACGAGCAATCTAGAGATCGAGGCTAGAATATGAAGGAGTTACAAGTGGGGATCATCAAGCTTAGAGGTAAAAGATACAAGAAAAAGTTTTAATCCTCTACCTAAAGTTACAGGACAAGTACTCGTACAGGCTTACACAATAAAAACAGGAAGTTACAAATATTGCGGTTGATTCTCATTTAAAAGCTACATATTAAGGTTGATTAGTTAAGTTTTGTAAGTTTTCGTTTTAATTTATTTCTTCTCCGCTCCTCCTAAAGGTACAAAAAATGCAAGTAGTTCAAAAAATTCGCTGTCCAAACTGCGGTAGTGAAGGCGAACGCCACTATATCGCCCAAAGCAATATAATTCGGACGCAATGCCAAACTTGTGACTACTTATTGGTTACTTGTTCAGACACTAGCAAAGTCATAGAGTCTTATGCGCCAGGAATTGATAGTTGCCGTTTAAACTTGCGTAGTAGTACGAAGTTGTCCGCAAGCAGCGTTAGCTTCCAATCCGCGTGAGTAACGCACGCTAACGGCGATTTGCTGCTGTTGTAGAGTAGTTACAAAAGCTTGAATGGCGCGAGGGGTTGGGCGTTCGTAGTCCGCCTCTGCAATGGGGTTGTAGGGAATCAAATTTACATGGCACTGAAAGCCGCGCAGCAGTTGAGCAAGCTCTGTTGCTTGTCTTGGTGAATCGTTTACCCCCGCCAGCAAGACATACTCAAAACTAATTCGTCGCCCCGTAACTTGCACGTATTCCTTACATTCAGTAATTAAATCGGTCAGGGAATAAGTGTTAGCGCTGGGGATAAGTTCGGCGCGGAGGTTTTGATTTGAGGCGTGGAGACTGACGGCTAAAGTTACTTGCAACTCGTGTCGGGCGAGTTTGCGAATGCGCGAACGAATGCCAACAGTTGAAAGAGTTATACAGCGCTGGCCGATACCTACATCCTGATTGAGCAATTCAATAGCTTTTAAAACGTTATCAGTATTTAATAACGGTTCGCCCATGCCCATAAATACTATATGGCTGACACGGCGTTTAAAATCTTCTTGGACTGTCAAAACTTGGTCAACAATTTCGCCTGATGATAAATTGCGACTAAAACCGCCTTTACCTGTAGCACAAAAATCGCAAGCCATCGCACAGCCTACTTGACTCGAAACGCAGACAGTTAGGCGTTTTTCGGTAGGTATACCTACTGTTTCTACAACCTGATTATCGGCTAGTTGCAATAGATATTTTACAGTTTTGTCTGGTGCTTGCGATCGCAAGTGTACTTTCGATCTCCCAATTGGGATATGAGAAACGCTAGAGCGCCATTGTTTAGAAAAAACCGAGATATCATCAAAACTACGCGCCCCTTTATGGTAAATCCAATCGTGTAATTGTTTGCCACGATAGGCGGGTTGTCCTTGAAGGAGTACCCAGTCTGTTAGTTCTTGTAAATTTAAACCTAATAGCGTTGAATTAGGCCCAATTAGAGTAGTTGTAGTTGGTGATTGGGTTTGGTTGCTGCCCATAAAAGTAATTTTGTATATGTAAAAACAGATATATTACGACCTTAACTTATTGCGGAGGAGACAAACAATTTTGCCTGGGCGATCGCAAGGGATAATAAATATTTCTGAGGAATTATTATAATGTTGCCGGATATTAATCAATTACCTTTAGCGATGCAATTTACTTCCCCCGGTGCGGTGTTAGGGGAAATTGGGCCGATAACTATTCGCTGGTACGGTTTACTTATCGCTTCAGCCGTATTAATTGGGATAAATCTTTCTCAGTATTTAGCCAAGCGCCGCCAGGTTGACCCCGATTTGCTGGGAGACTTGATTATATGGCTAATTATTGGGGCTATTCCCGCCGCGCGTTTGTATTACGTTGTCTTTGAGTGGTCGCAATACTCCCAACATCCAGAGACAATTATTAGAATTTGGGAAGGTGGGATTGCGATTCATGGGGCAATTATTGGCGGTGCGATCGCGGCATTGATTTTTGCTAGAGTCAAAGATATTTCTTTTTGGCAATTAGGAGACTTAGTAGCACCTTCGCTAATTTTAGGTCAAGCGATCGGGCGCTGGGGCAATTTCTTCAATTCCGAAGCGTTTGGAAGCCCGACTAATTTACCTTGGAAGCTATACATACAGCCACAATACCGCCCCGCTCAATTTGCCGATATTGCTTACTTTCACCCGACATTTTTATACGAGTCGCTGTGGAATTTAATGGTATTTGGCTTGTTAATAACGCTATTTTTTCGGGG
>QQTW01000031.1_pt1 | contig 104677 bp, 67 predicted proteins | sample 1904831 | NCBI WGS metagenome assembly QQTW01 (sample SAMN09435610, study PRJNA476489) | Subsurface metagenome, whole genome shotgun sequencing project. | reverse complement strand
CATGATCCGGAAAAGTGCGAAGCGGTTTTCCGAAAAGATCATGCTCAAACAAAGAGCTAAAGCGCGATGACGATTCAACCAAATATCATCGCGCTTTAGCCGGCGTAGCCAAGCGTCTGCGACGGGTACTCCCCGAACATCGCGCGGTAGTATTGCGAGAAGCGTCCGAGCTCGATGAAGCCCTGTTCGATCGCGACCTTGGACACGGTGGTCTGCTCCGGCGTGCTTTCGCGCAGGATCGAACGGATCATGCAGAGCCGCTTGTAGCGCAGGAACGTCACCGGGCCGACGCCGAACACCTCGTGGAAGGCGCGGTGCAGGCTGCGCCGCGACAGCCGAAGCTCGGTGCAGATTTCCGAGACATGGACCGGGCGGGTGCCCGCGGTGCGCAGATAGTCCTCGACGTCGCGCACCAGCCTCATCGCCGAGGGCAGATATCTGGTGCCGTCCGGCGGCAGCGACGTGACGACCGTCGCGCTCACGCAGTCGACGATCGCGCGTTTCCAGAATTCGGCCGACGCCTCCGACAGCGCGTCCGGATACCGTGCAAGATGCGAGACGATCTGCGGCAGCCGGTCCGCGGCGCTCATGCCGATGGCGGGGTCGGCACGGAAGTGGTTCTTCGCTTGCCAGGTTTCGGCATCGGCGAGCCGCGGCTCGCCGCCGAACAGCTCGGGAAGATCGGTCATGTCGAAGCGAATCGCCGCATAGGACGAGGCCCGGTGGAACACGCCGTCATGCTCGACCGACGGAGGAATCACCAGCACGTCGGCCGGTTGCATGTCGAATGCCCAATGCGTGACGCGGTCCGTCGCATTGAGCAGCATGCCGATGATCAGCTTGTCGTCGGCGGAGGTGCGCTGGGTGCGGACCCCGACATTGAACGCGCCGATACTGAGCGAAAAGTCGCCGATCCCGACGTGGGACAACGTGCCGCGCAGCTTGCCGCGCTCGAGCTGCATGACTTCGACATGCGAACCTTTGACGGCGTCGTGGAGCCCCTCGAAGCCGTCAAGCTCGCCGGTGTGAATCGACAGGTCCTTGCCCATATCCACGCCCACAAGTGTAGCGCGACCAATCTGCCGATACCAAATGACGTGAAATCAGTACAAAATACAACCCGACACAACCCGCCCCGATGGGTTCGATTCGCACGACGAGACGGCGCGGATTCTTGCCGGTTTTGCCCGGGAAGGCAACGCGGGCGACGGCACGGGATTGGCGGTTTCGTTTCCAGACGGCACGGCCTGGGCGGGATTGGCACAAAGTGCACATCAGGCCCGCCGCCTGGGCGGCAATCGTTTGATCTCAAAGCGAAATGCGCAGCCGTCAGCTGCGCGTTGGCGATGGCTAGGCCGCCATCAGTTGCTCAAGCGCAACAGCCTGCTCGCGGGTCTGGAATGCGATGGCGGTGTGGGTAAAGCCCGACGAGGCCTGGGTCTGTGCGATGTGATTGAGGACTTCGTTGCCCTTGACCACGTGAAGGTCCATGCCGGGGCCTGCCGGGAAAATGCCGAGCACGACGTCGTAGGCGTCGACGATGGCCTTCAAGGCACCACCCTTGTCTTCCGATGCGTCGATGAAGATACGAACGTCCGCGGCGATACTACGAAGTTCGTCAAAGTCGATCACTGGAAGTCTCCCATACGCAAACGCAACGCACTGCTTGATCCTAGCTACAACTTGCTTACTGAAACATAAATCACGCCGGGTTCCGTAGCAGGCCGTTGCGGTGGCAAGAGCTGCTCAGGTCTTGCGCGCCGGCGCCGTCAGGATGATTCCTGCATCGATCAGGCCGCTGCAGATCGTCTTCAGCGCGGCGATTGCTTCACGCGTGGCGCGGCTGACCGGCCGGCCGCGCGGCAGCGCCAGCACGCGTTCGGCGCGCATCCACGGCAACAGCGCCGCCGACAGCGCGCCGGCCGCCACTTCCTGGTGAATTCCCGAGAACGGCAGCAAGGCATAGCCGAGGCCCAACGCCACCATGCGCTTCATCGGCGTGCTGTTGTCGACCCGTACCGCGGAGTGCGTCGTCGACGGGAACGGGTTGCGGCTCAGCGGAGCCACGGCGGACGGCAGGGCGTCGAACTCCTTGCGGCTCAGCCTGCCGCGCTTGAACAGCGGATCGCGCGGCGGTCCGATCAGGAACACCTGCTCGAACATCAACACCTCATAGTCGAGATGATCATTGGGAGGCGGCGTCGTCACGATCGCCAGGTCGAGCTCACCGCGCAGCAGGCGTTCGGACAGATTCTCGGTCAGCCCCTCGTTCAACTCGAGCCGCACACGCGGAAACTGCTTCACGAATGTCTGGGCCAGCGGCGCGTAGAGGACATCGCCGAGGCTCGGTGGCGCGCCGATCCGCACCGTGCCGCTCGGCTCGCGGTTCTCCGTGCGCACCTCGGCCTTGATGTCGTCGATTGTCCCAAGCAGCCAGCGCCCGCGCGCGAGCAGCACCTTGCCGGACTCCGTGACGGAGACGCCGCGCGCGCCGCGTTCGAGCAGGGCGCCGCCCAGTTCGTCTTCGAGTTCCTTGACGTGGCGGCTGAGCGCCGACTGGGCGATGTTGAGCGTGCTGGCTGCGGCGGCAAAGCCGCCACGCTCGGCGACGGAGACGAAATAGCGGATCTGCCGCAGGTCCATGACAGGCACTCCATCTCATATCGAGATGGATACCATATCAAACATATTCTTGTGAGATACCAAAAAGAGCGCAGTCTCTCCGCAACGATCAAACGGAGGAGAGACGAGGATGGGCATCGCGACCGATGAGGCACGCCGGACATCCGTATTCATCGCCGGCGGCGGGCCGGTGGGCCTGGCGATGTCGCTGCTGCTCGACCGCTTCGGCATCGACTGCGTGGTGGTCGAAAAGAGCACGACGACGACGGATCATCCGAAGTCGCGCGGCTGCTGGGTCCGCACCATGGAGATCTTCCGGCAGTGGGGCATCGAGCAGGCGATCCGCGAGCGCGGATTGCAAGACAACTCCGACATGTTCGTGTTCCTCGACAGCATCGCGGGTCACGAGTTCGGCCGCACCCGTCCCGAACCGAATGTCGGTCATACGCCTGCCTGGAAAAGCCTGGTCGCCCAGGATGCCGTTGAGGAAGAGATCCTGCGCGTGGTCGAGAAGTCAAAGCACGCGACGGTGCTGTTCAGCACGGAATGTGAATCGTTCGAGGAGACCAACAGCGGCGTCAACGTCACGACGCGCTGCCAGAAGACCGGCGAGGTCACACGTTGGACGGCGACCTATCTGATCGCCGCCGATGGCGCGGGCAGCCAGACGCGGCGCAGCGCCGGGATCGACATGGTCGGACCATCCACGCTGGCCGTGATGTCCAACGAATACTGGCGCGCCGACCTGTCGCGGCTGCCGATCGCGCGCGAGGCCGCCGGCTTCATCATCGTCCCGGACACGCCCGATCTGCCGCGCGCCGCCATCCTGAACACCAATGGCCGGGATCGCTGGCTGACCGTGACGCAGATCGGCCTGACCAAGGACGATCGTGAGAGGCCGTGGACCGACCAGGAGTTCATCGAGATCGCGCGCGGCCATGTCGGCATTCCCGATCTCGACGTCACGCTTCTGAATCGTTCGATCTGGCGCGTCAGCATGCAGGTCGCCGAGACCTTCCGAAAGGGCCGGGTGCTTCTCGTCGGCGACTGCGCCCACCGCTTTCCGCCGACCGGCGGGTTCGGCCTGAACTCTGGCGTTCAGGACGCGCATAATCTCGCCTGGAAGCTCGCATTCGTGCTGAAGGGCCTCGCGGACGAAAAGCTGCTCGACAGCTATTCCAGCGAGCGCCGTCCGATCGCGCAGTCCAACGCCAATTTCAGCTACGGCAATCGGCTGCGCTTTGGGCTGACTGATGACGCCGTTCGCTCGCGCAATCCGGACCGGATCAAATTCTGGATCAACGACATGGACAATCACCTGCACAGCATCGGGCAGAACCTCGGACACAATTACGAGGAGGGGGCGGTGATCCCCGATGGCACCGTCGCGAAGGCGATGAACTCCCGCTACTACACGCCGACCGACCGTCCCGGTGCGCGCTTTCCGCATATGTGGCTCGAGCCGTCGCGCAAGAAGTCGACACTCGACTGGTTCGACAAGGAATTCACCGTCGTCACCGGTCCGCTCGGCAGCGAGTGGCTGGAGGCGGGCAAGCAGGTATCGGAGAAGACCGGCATGCCGCTGTCGCTGAAGCAGTTGCCGTCGGCCGACCCGGCGGACGGCTTCCAGCTCGGCATGCGCGGCGCGGTGCTGGTGCGCCCGGATGGGCACGTGGCGTGGCGGATGCCGTGGCTGCCGTCGGATCCGGCGAAAGAGCTCGCCGGCGCGCTCTCGACCTTGCTGCATTAGGGAGGTCTCCGATGCAGTCGCTCGAAGCCAACGGCATCGTTACGGCATATGAGAAGACGGGACGCGGCGAACCGATCGTGTTGCTGCATGGCGGCGAGGCCGATCACTCGATGTTCGACGGCCTTGCGCCGGTGTTGGCGACGCGGTTCACCGTGATCGCCTACGACCAGCGCGATTCCGGCGCCACCAGGAATCCCCCGTCGTCCTATTCATTGGCCGATCTGGCCGACGATGCCGCGGCCTTGATCCGAGGGCTCGGCTACGATCGTGCCCATGTTTTCGGAACCTCGCTGGGTGGGCAGATCGCGCAAGTGCTGGCGGCGCGCCATCCCGGCAGCATCGACCGCCTGGTCCTGAGCAGCACCTGGAAGGTCAACAAAAGCCCGCTGGACGTCAACGCGGATGCCTTCCGTGCGCTCGCGTCGTACCGCAGTGACACCGCAGGCAACGCACCAAAAATCGCGGAATTCTTCTTCCCGCCGGACTACCTGCGCACGCGGCCCGAGCTGATTGAGATCTTCCGCGGCTCCAGCCGCGACGACGGCCAGAAAGCGCGACGCGGCGCCTTGCTCGCGCAGCCCGTCGCCGCCGATCTCGCCGGCTTCGATCGCCCGACGCTGCTGCTGGTCGGTGGCGACGACCGGCTGATCCCGAATGCGGAGACATTCGCGCTCGCCCGCGATCTTGCCCAGGTCGAAACCAGCACGATCGCAAACGCGGGCCACGTTGCCTCGATCCAGGTGCCCGAACGCGTGGCGGAAGCGGTGACGGCATTTCTGAGTTCAAAGAAGAAGGCGGCTTGACAACAACGACAGGGGGAGACCATGGAGCAGGCGAACGCAGTGCCGTTCGACGAAGCGCCGGTGACGACGCGCTATTGGCTATCGATCATCCTTTTCGCTATTTCCGGCGTGGTCGATTTCTTTGATTTCTTCGTGGTCGGGTTTCTGGTCTCGGTGCTGGCGCCGACATGGCACCTGACGTTCGGGCAGACCTCGATCATGCTGATGAGCGCCGGGATCGGGGCGATGCTCGGGGCGTTCGCCGCCGGGATCCTTGCCGATCGTTTCGGGCGCAAGCCGCTGGCGGTGGCGGGCGTCATGCTGTGCGGCCTGACCTCGGGCGCAATCGCGTTCATTCCGGAAGACGGCTGGATTGCGTTCGCGGTCCTGCGCTTCTTCGTGGGCTTCGGCCTCGCCGCGGGCGCGGCCGCGGCGGTTCCGGCCATCGTCGAATTCGCCCCGACCCGTCATCGCACGCTGGTCACGAGCCTCGTGGTCGTGCCGGTCGCCTTCGGCGTGCTGTCGGCGTCGGTGACGGCGAGCTTCCTGCTGCCGCTGGTCGGCTGGCGCGGATTGGCGGCGGTCGGCTTCCTGCCGATCATCCTCGGAATTCTCACCATGATCATCATGCCGGAATCGCCGCGCTGGCTGATCAGCAAGGGCCGCGTGCGCGAGGCGCAGGCGAGTATCCGGAAACTCTACCGGGTCGGTGGCGACACGTTCGCGTTGCCCACGCTGCAACAGGCGAGCTCCGCAACATTTGCCGATCTCTTCGCCGAGCAGCGGCGGTTCTGGCTGACCGTTCTGGTCTGGTTCGGCGCCAGCACGGCGAACTACGGCGTCTTCCTGTGGGGACCGACCATCGTGGCGCTGCTGCTCGGCGTTGCGCCGCAGGAGGCGGCCAAGATGTTCATCTATGTCAGCCTCGCCGGCGTCCTCGGTCGGACCGGCTTTGCCTTCCTGGCGCATCGGATCGGCCGCAAACCGTGCGGTCAGTTGATGGGCTACGGCACTGCGGTCACGCTGGCGCTCGCCGCCTATTTCCACAATGACTTTGCCGGTTCGGTGCCGCTGTTTCTGGTGTTCCTGATCATCGGCGCCGTGTTCTTCGACGGCGGGTTCTCGAACATCGGGCCCTATCCCGCGGAAATCTTCCCGGTCCAGCTTTCGGGGCGCGCGGTCGGCCTCGCCCAGCTCTCGAACGGGGTCGGCAAGATCGTCGGGCCGCTGTGTCTTGCGTTGATCGCGGGGGCCGACAATCTCGTGCATCCGAGCGCAACCGCCGCGGCGGTGATGCCGGCGTTCTGCTTTCTCGCCGGCGCAGGCCTTCTGATTGGGCTCGCCTTCACGTTCCTCGGCGTCGAGCCGCACGGTCGCCCGGTGGCTCTGTTCGGTGAGAATGCGGGCGCCGCACCGAAATCGCTGGCCGCGAAAACGGCAAGTTGAGAAGACGAAGGGTCATATCATGGACAATGCGCACGACACGATCGCAACCGCGGCGCCGTTCGACACCGCGAAGCTCGACCGGCTGATGGACGAGGCGGGGCTCGACATCCTGATCGCAACCTCGCGTCACAATGTGCAGTACCTGCTCGGCGGCTATCGCTTCTTCTTCTTCGAAGTCATGGAGGCGATCGGCACCAGCCGCTATCTGCCGGTGTTCGTCTATCAGAAGCGGCATCCGGAAAATGCGATCTACATCGGCAACCGCATGGAAAAGTTCGAGCACGATCTCGGACGGATATGGACACCGCTGGTCAAGACAGGCAGCTGGGGAACGATCGATGCGATGGGCCTCGCGATCGATCATGTGCGCAAGCTTGGGGCTCCGGCAAAGCGCGTCGGCATCGAGGCGAGCTTCCTGCCGGCCGATGCCAGGGATCATCTGCGGGCCGGGCTCGACGATGTCGAACTGCGCGAAGCTCATTTCACCCTCGAACGGCTTCGCGCCGTGAAATCTCCCGCCGAACTCGATCTCATCAGGGAAGCCTCTGAACGCGTCGTCGATGCGATGCTGGCGACGTTCAGGAACTGTGTGCCAGGCATGACCAAGAACGAGGTCGTCGCCCGCTTGCGGCATGAGGAACAGGCGCGCGATCTGGTGTTCGAATATTGCCTGATTGCCGCAGGCAACAGCCATAACCGCGCGCCCTCGAACCAGCGCCTCGCGGAAGGCGACGTGATCTCGATCGATTCCGGCGGAAACTACCGGGGCTATATCGGCGACCTCAGCCGCATGGGCATCCTGGGAGAGCCCGACAGCGAGCTTCGCGAATTGCTGCACGAAGTCGAGGACATTCAGCAGGCCGCCCGGCGCGTGATCCGGCCGGGCGCGATGGGCGGCGACATCATCGCGGCAGGTGAGGCTATGGTCAAATCGTCGCCGAACCGCGCCGTGCTCGACTTCACCGCCCACGGCATCGGGCTGGTCAGCCACGAGGCGCCGCGGCTGACCGCGACCGGTCCGGTCCCTTACACGCCATATGACGCCGACCGGCCGCTTGAGCCGGGAATGGTGATCTCGATCGAAACCGCGCTGCTGCATCCTGCGCGCGGTTACATCAAGCTCGAGGACACGCTGATCGTCACCGAAACGGGCTGGGAAGCCCCCGGTGACCATGGCCGGGAATGGAATTCGTCGCGTCTCATGGCGTGAGCCGATCAACGCCGGGGCGGCATGTTTGGATGGGGCACCGATTGAGCTGCGGTGCCGGAGGCGTTCGCCCGCATATTTCGGAATATTAGAAATATATCCCTGAGTTGCCCGACGTGTCAAGTTGCTGGCCGCCGCCGGCTCCTTTGCATGGGGTTGTTTTCGATATTTTGGCAGCGTCCGCCCGCCGGCGGTCTTTGCTTCACTCGCGCCTCCGGTCATGCGATGCTTCGGGCGGGATGCAGCGGCGGTCCCGTGCCGTCTGCTCGCCAGGTCGGCGCCGACGATGGGCAGGTGCAACCGATAAGGATTGCCTCCCATCGACAGAAGCGACCCGATGACCGCCAACGCACTCCGCGACTACGCCCAAAGCATCCTGACCGCACGGGTCTATGACGTGGCGGTCGAGACGCCGCTCGATCCGATGCCGCGGCTGTCAGAGCGCTTGTCGCGATCCGTGTTGCTGAAGCGGGAGGATTTTCAGCCGATCTTCTCGTTCAAGATCCGCGGCGCCTACAACAAGATCGTCAGGCTGCCGGACGCGCAGCGACGGATGGGCGTGATCTGCGCATCGGCGGGCAATCACGCCCAGGGCGTCGCGCTGTCGGCGCGCAAGCTCGGTATTCCCGCAACCATCGTGATGCCGCGGACGACGCCGGCCATCAAGGTCGAAGCCGTGCGGCGTCTGGGCGGCGATGTCGTCCTGCATGGCGACGCGTTCGACGACGCGCAAGCCAAGGCCAGGGAGATCGAGGTCGCGCGCGGCCTGACCTTCGTGCATCCGTTCGACGACCCCGATGTGATCGCCGGCCAGGGCACCGTCGGGATGGAGATCCTGCGCCAGCATCCCGATCCGATCGAGGCGATCTTCGTGCCGATCGGCGGGGGTGGGCTGGCGGCCGGCGTCGCCGCCTTCGTCAAGTTCCTCAACCCTTCGATCAAGGTCGTCGGCGTCGAGCCGGCGGATGCCGCGTCGATGGCGGCCGCGCTCGCCAAGGGCAACGTCGTCGCGCTTGATCAGGTCGGACTGTTCGCCGACGGTGTCGCGGTCCGCAAGGTCGGCACCGAGACGTTCCGGCTCTGCCGCGACCTGCTCGACGAGGTCGTCACCGTGGATACCGACGCGATGTGCGCGGCGATCAAGGACATCTTCGACGACGTGCGATCGGTTGCCGAGCCCTCCGGAGCATTGGCGCTCGCCGGGCTGAAAGCCTATGCCGAGCGCGGTGCGCTGAGCGACGGCAGCCTGATCGCCGTCAACAGCGGGGCCAATCTGAATTTCGACCGGCTCCGCACCATCGCCGATCGCGCCGAGGTCGGCGAGCATCGCGAGGCATTGCTTGCGGTCACCGTGCCGGAGAAGCCGGGCAGCTACCGGCACTTCATCCGCATTCTCGGCTCCCGCGCCATCACCGAGTTCAACTACCGCTTTGCCGAGACCACCGCGCCGGCGCAGCTTTTCGTCGGCATCGCGCTGAGCCGCGGTGAGGCCGAGAAGCGGGAGGTGATGGAGCTGCTTCGCCGCGAGGGCTATCCGATCCTGGACCTGAGCGAGAACGAAATGGCCAAGGACCATGTGCGCTACATGGTCGGCGGCCGCGCGCCGCTGCTCAGGGACGAGGTGATCTACCGCTTCGAGTTTCCCGAGCGTCCTGGTGCGCTACTGAAATTCCTCGAGAGCCTGGCGCCGGACTGGAACATCTCGCTGTTCCACTACCGCAATCACGGCGCCGACTATGGACGCATCCTGGCGGGGATCGAAGTCAAGCCGCAGGAGCGCGCCCGGTTCGTCCAAGCGCTGGATGCGCTCGGCTATCCCTACTGGAACGAGAGCGAGAATCCGGCCTATCGCCTGTTTCTCTCCGCCGAGCAGGGATGACGCGGCGGGGCGCCACCGAGATCGCGATCTGGCGGATCAGCGATCGGCGGTCAGTTGCCGGCGATATCGCTCGGCGTCCCAGTTGAGCAGCGCATGCTCATTCTCTGCCGTCAGATAGTTGACCCGTGCAGTCAGGGGCAGCCGGCTGGTAACCAGCGCGAGACAGCTCAACATGGCTTCGGCGCCGTCGCTGGCATCCTCGCGGATGAGGCTGCCGACATCGGGGACGAGAAGCGCAACCGGCGGCGGCAGGCCGATCGCGATGGTCTCTGCGGTCCTGACGTTCAGGCTCTCGTGAGGCTCCAGGACCGGCAGGCCCGGGCCAAGGAAGACGACGTGATCGGGATAGAGCGAGCCGGCGGTCGCGATCGCGCGGCTGTAGCGGTCGGTGGCAATGTCGTGGCCGCGCGGATCGCGCGGCAGGCGATAGATCGTGCCGGCGCAGATCCTCCGGAGCGCGTCATGATCCGCGGCCGGCGCGCGACGCTGCTCCAGCGCCAGGCGCTTTTCGACCTCGGCCACCAAGGCTTCCGCCGCGTCGCAGGTCGTGGCGCCAACCACCAGGCCGTGATTGCCGAGGATCAGCACGTCGATCGCATCCCGTGCGATCACCTCACCGACCGCGCGGGCCAGCGGCAGTCCCGGGTGGTGATAGTCGAGGTACCGCCAGGCCAGTCCGTCCAGACGCCGGGCAAACTCGTCACGGGCATCGCTGCGCACCGCCCACGCGATGGTGTTGACGGAATGAACATGCAGCACGATCCTGTGCGGCATCAGCGCATGCAGCGAGGTCTCGATCGAGGCGCGCAGCGTCGTTCCGGCGTCCGGCGCGAGCGGCACGCGTTCGTCGCCTTGCGCCAGGGCCGCGCGCGCGGCCGACAGGGCGACCGGCACGAAGATGTCCTTGTCCTCGGCGTCGGCGAGCCAGGTGCCTGACGCCTTGACCCACAGCACGTCGTCCTCCTTGACTGATGAATTGCCGCCGGCGCCTTGCACCAGCAGGATATTCCGGCCGACGCGTGCCGACATGCGGCACAGTTCGTTCAGCATTTGAGGCGGTCGCATCTCGGCTCTCACCAGGTCAGATGGTCCATGGTCCAGTGCGGCATCCGCGCCGCTGCGCCGGCCGCGGCCTTGATCGCCTGCGGCAGGTCGTGCGCCTGCGCAAGCGTCGCGCGATGGGCGCCGGAGCCGATCAGCAGGGTCAGCATGCCGGCCGTGCGGCCTCCGGCGATATCGTGATCGAGGGAGTCGCCGATGACGAGGATTCGCTCCGGCGCGGGACGTCCCAATTGATCGCGCGCGGCGGTAAACATCGGTGGATGCGGCTTGCCGACGAACAGCACGGTGCCGCCGAGCGATTGATAGAAGGCGGCGAGTGCGCCCGGTGCAGGGATCAGTCCCGCGACGCCGAACATCACGAGGTCGGGGTTGGCGCACAGCATCGTCAATTGCCGGGCAGCGGCCGCCGTCAGCAGCGAGCGCCAGCGTTCCGGCTCGGCCATATCATCGTCAAGGCCGCCGAGCAGGATGAAATCAGCCTCGTGTACGGTCGAAGCGACCGTGAGGCCGGTGTCGTCGACGATCGAGCGATCGCCGTCGCGCGAGATCAGAAAGCAGCTACGTCCGATTTCGGCAAAGGGCGCCTGGTCGCACGTGTGCAGGCCGCGCCAGGTGACCTCGCCCGACGACAGCACGCCGTCATAGGCCTCCGGCGGCAGGCCGAGTGCGGCAAGGCGCCGCTGGTTGCCGACGGCGCGCTTGCCGGAATTGGAGAGGATCAGGATGTGCTTGCCGGCCGTGCGCAGCCGCGCCACGCAATCCAGCGCTGCGGGGAACACCGCCAACCCCTCGTGCAGCGTGCCCCACTGGTCGAGCAGCACGTGATCGAAGCGGTCGGCGATGACATGAAGGCCGGCGATCGCGGTCGCATCGGCCTTCATGGCGGACCTCCGTTCAGCGCGAGCAGCGCGGCGCCGTAGCTTGCTTCGGTCTGTTCGGCGAGCGAGACCGGGACGCCGAGCACGCGGTGCCGGATCCTGGTCCATGCATCGTTCTTCGCGCCGCCGCCGATTCCGATGACGCGGCGCAGATGCGGTGCGCCGAGTCGCGCCAGCTGCCGGTAGGCGAGGGCTTCCACCGAGGCGATGCCCTCGAGCAGGCCCTGGAAAAAACGACAATCTTCGGCCGGTCGCGGCGTGATCCGCGCGGCCAGCGCCGGATCGGCGATCGGGAAGCGTTCGCCGGGTTTTGGCAGCGGGTAGTAGTCGAGCCCGGTCGGCTGGTCCGGCATCACCTGCGGCGTCAGCCGATCCATCTCGTCGGCGCTGAAATGCAGCAGCAGCGCGGCGCCGCCGGAGTTCGATGCGCCGCCGGCGAGCCAGCGCTCGCCGAGCCGGTGCGAATAGACACCCTGGTCGGCCGCGAAGATCGGCTGGGTCGTAAGCTGTTTCACCACCAGCGTGGTGCCGAGCGAGGTGACGGCATCGCCCGGCTGATCGGCACCGGTCGCGATGAAGGCCGCGACGCCGTCGGTGGTGCCGGCCGCGACGTGAGCTGTGGCGGGCAGCCCGAGTGAGCGCGCGACCTGCGGATCCATCTCGGAAAATGCCGTTCCCGGCACCAGCACCTCGGGAAGCAGATCGTCGCGCACGCCGAGCTGGTCGAGCCAGGACGGCCAGGCGCGCGCGACCGGGTCGTAGCCGAGTTTCAACGCGTTGTTCTCGTCGCTGATGGCATGGTGGTTTGCAAGCCGGCCAGCGATCCAGTCCGCTTGATGCACCGCGTGGCGCGCATCGCCGATGTAGCCGTCGTTCTGGAGATAAAGCAGCTTGGCGAGCGCGCTGCTCGCACCATGCGCGCCGCTCTCGCGCGGTGCGACTGCCGCCACGCGTGCGGCCTCGTGCGTGGCGCGCGCATCATTGTACATCAGCCCCGGCGAGCAGGGGCGGCCGGCCGCATCGACCAGCAGCAGCGTGCCCGATGTGCCGTCGACGACGATACGCGTGACGTCGCCAAGACCGACGGTCTCGCCGAGCTTGCGGATGGCTGCGGCCGCAGCCTGCCACCACAGCTCCGGGTTCTGGTCGATGGCGTTGCCGTCGACGCGCGGCGCAGGCAGCGCGATCGAAGCGAAGCCGCGGATGCCGCCCTGCGGATCGATCGCACAGGCGCGGACGCCGCCGGTTCCGACATCGATGCCGAGATACAAGCCTCCCATCCGACCTCACCGCTCTCTCGTGCCCGCGCTTCGACGTTGGTTGCGCTGCAGCACGTTTGGGGGATTGACGCCCCGTTCGGCCTCTGCAATTTTTTGCAGGACGTGAAGAAATTTGCAAGCGGACTTTTCCGGACATGGCCACACCGCCCGACAGGCTGCCGACGATCGACGGCGAGGCGTCGCTTGCGACGCGCGCGGCGTGGTTGTATTTCGCGGCCGGGCTGACCCAGTCGGAGGTCGCCGACCGCCTCAACATCCAGAGCACCAAGGCGCACCGCCTGATCGCGCGCGCCAGCCGCGAGGGCATGATCCGGGTCTTCGTCGAGGGGCCGGTCGCCGAATGCGTGGCGTTGGAGAACGATCTGACGCAGCGCTTCGGCCTATCGTTCTGCCGCGTCGCGCCCGATCTCGGCGAGAGCGATCTGCCGCTCAAGGCGCTGGCGCTGGAAGGCGCGAGCTTCCTGCGCCAGATCCTGGAGCGAGGCGACGACAAGGTGATCGGCGTCGGCCATGGCCGCACGCTCGCCGCCGTGGTCGAGCAGATGCCGCAGACCCCGGCGCGCGACGCGCAATTCGTGTCGTTGCTCGGCGGACTGACGCGGAAATTTGCCGCCAATCCGTTCGACGTGATTCATCGCCTCGCCGAACGTACCGGCGCGGAAGCATATCTGCTGCCGGTGCCGGTGTTCGCCAATTCGGTCGCCGATCGCGCCGTGCTGATGCAGCAATTCGGCATCGCCGACGTGTTCGCGCTGGCCCGCAAGGCCTCGCTGCTGTTCGTCGGCATCGGCCAGGTCAGCCATGACGGCTTTCTGGTGGCGAGCGGAATGATCAAGCCCGACGAGGTCGCCGAGCTGAAGCGCGTCGGCGCCTGCGCGGATCTGCTCGGCCATTTCTTCAGCGCCGACGGAGCGGTGCTGGACACCGATCTCTCGGCCCGCGCCACCTCCATGAGCATGGCCGATCTCAGAAAGCACCGCATCGTCGCCATCGCCGGCGGGCCGGCCAAGGTGACCGCGCTGCGCGGGGTGCTGCGCAGCGGCGTGCTGCACGGCCTCATCATCGACGAGGTGACTGCAAAGGCGCTCACAACAGACAAGCCGGAGACCACATCCGGCAAGACAAGAAGCAAGACCCGGAAGGACAAATAAAACAAGCGTCAACAAGGAGAGGAAATACATGTTCGATCGCGAGAAGAATCTGTTCGACTCCTACGCTGCCAAACGCATCAGCCGCCGCGATCTCCTCGACGGCGCCGCCAAGCTCGGCATCACCGGCCTTGCCGCCAACGCCGCCTTCGCCTCCTCGATGTCGAAGGCGATGGCCGCGGACTTCAACTGGAAGGCCCAAAGCGGCAAGAGCGTCAAGCTGTTGCTCAACAAGCACCCCTATGTCGATGCGATGATCGGCGACATCGAGGCGTTCAAGACGCTGACCGGCATGAACGTCACCTACGACATCTTTCCGGAGGACGTCTATTTCGACAAGGTGACGGCGGCGCTGTCGTCGAAATCCGACCAGTACGACGCCTTCATGACCGGCGCCTACATGACCTGGACCTACGGTCCGGCGGGCTGGATCGAGGACCTCAACACCTACATCAAGGATCCTACCAAGACCAACCCGGCCTTCGCCTGGGACGACGTGCTGCCGGGCCTGCGTGCTTCCACCGCATGGGACGGCGTCGCCGGCTCCGAGCTCGGCTCGGGCAAGGCCAAGCAATGGTGCATCCCGTGGGGCTATGAGCTCAACAACATCACCTACAACCGCAACGTCTTCGACAAGGTCGGCGTCAAGCCGCCGAAGAACCTCGACGAGATGCTGGAGGTCGCCGCCAAGATCACAAAGGACGCCGGCGGGCCCTACGGTGTCGGCGTGCGCGGCTCGCGCTCCTGGGCGACCATCCATCCGGGTTTCCTGTCGGCCTATTCGAATTTCGGCCAGAAGGACTTCGTGATGGAGGGCGGCAAGCTGAAGGCCGCGATGAACACCAAGGCCTCCAAGGAATTCCACGACAAATGGGTCAAGATGATCCAGACCTCGGGCCCGAAGAACTGGTCGACCTACACATGGTACCAGGTCGGCACCGATCTCGGCGCCGGCGCCTCCGGTATGATCTTCGACGCCGACATCCTCGGCTACTTCATGAATGGTGGCGACAACAAGGAAAAGGGGCATCTCGGTTACGCGCCGTTTGCCGCCAATCCGGCCGCCAAGGCGCCGACCCCGAACGTCTGGATCTGGTCGCTCGCGATGTCGACCTTCTCCAAGCAGAAGGACGCCGCATGGCTGTTCATGCAGTGGGCGGCTTCCGTCGAGCACGACCTGTTCGGCGCACGCAAGATGGACTTCGTCAATCCGGTGCGCGCCTCGGTGTGGAAGGACAGCGAGTTCCGCGACCGTATCGCGAAGTCCTATCCCGGCTATCTCGACCAGCACGACATGTCGTCGCCCGGCGCCAAGATCTACTTCACGGCGCAGCCGCTGTTCTTCGATCTCACGACGGAATGGGCGGCCTCGCTGCAGAAGATGGTGGCGAAGGAGGTCAGTGTCGACGAGGGGCTCGACAAGCTCGCCGACAGCATCAACCGCCAGCTCAAGCAGGCCGGTCTCGGCTGACGGGCCAACTGTGCGGTGCTTGATCCCCCGCACCGCACCCATCCGCCGGCTCGGAGCCTTGTCCCATTCCGAGCCGGCGGCGTTTTGCCAGCCAAACGCGATCTCATATCATCATGAGCATGGTCCAACTCCTCCAGACGAACGCGCAGGCAGCGCCGGCCAAACCAAGGCCGCGCGTGCGCCTCTTGCCCTATCTGCTGAGCCTGCCGGCGCTGCTCGTCTGCGTGGCGATCCTGGTTCCGTTCGTGACCGCGGCGGTCTATTCGCTGCAGCGTTACCGGCTGAACCTGCCTTATCTGCGCGGCTTCATCGGTGCCGGCAACTACATCGACTTCCTGTCCGATCCGGCGTTCTGGAATACGTTCCGGATATCGATCACCTACACCGCTGTGACGGTCGTGCTCGAGCTTTTGCTCGGCCTCGGCATCGCGCTGCTGCTGCGCCGGCCGACCCGCTTCCACAATGCGGTGTCGATCATGCTGCTGCTGCCGCTGATGACGGCGCCGGCGATCGCCGCGCTGATGTGGAAGCTGATGACCAATCCGAGCTTCGGCATCCTGTCCTACCTGGTCGGCCTGTTCGGCGTCACCGACTTCAAATGGGCCTCCGATCCGTCGAGCGCGCTGTTCACGGTCGTGCTGGTCGATGTCTGGGTCTACACGCCCTTCATCATGATCCTGCTGCTTGCGGGCCTGCGCTCGCTGCCGCGGCAGCCGTTCGAGGCCGCGGCGCTCGACGGTGTGCCGGCGAGCTTCGTCTTCTTCCGGATCACGCTGCCGATGCTCGCGCCTTACATCATCACGGCATCGCTGTTCCGCCTGCTCGATTCGATCCAGCAGTTCGACATCATCTATGCGATGACGCAGGGCGGACCGGGTGACCGGCTGATGGTGTTCCAGGTGCAGGCCTATCTGGAATTCTTCCAGTACACCAATGTCGGCAGGTCGGCGGCGCTGTTGATGATCCTCTGGCTCATCACCAACATCCTGTCCAACATCTTCATCAAGAACTGGCTGCGGTTGCGCGCGCGTGCGCACGGCCACGCGTGACGGGGAGAGGCGCGATGGAACATTCCAGCCTTGCCGGCCGCATCTTCCGCGGCGTGGCGCTCACGCTGATCCTGATCTTCTTCATGTTTCCGATCGTCTGGATCTTCCTGATGTCGTTCCAGAACAACGATCAGATCCTGAGAATTCCGCCTCGGATCCTGTTCGAGCCGACGCTTGCGAATTACGAGGCGCTGATCTCCGGCCAGCTGCGCACCGCGGCCGGCAATCTGCAGATCTCCTTCATGCGCAACCTGTTCAACAGCGTCGTGCTCTCGAGCGCGGCGGTGCTGCTGGCGCTGCTGCTCGGCGTGCCGGCGGCCTACGCCTTTGCGCGCTTCAAGTTCCGCCTCGGCGAGAGCATCGCCTTCACGCTGCTGTCGTTCCGCTTCGCGCCGCCGTTGCTCGTGCTGCTGCCGCTGTCGCTGTACTATCAGGAGCTCGGGCTCAACGACACTTACTTCGGCATCGTCTGGGTCTATCAGCTGATCGCGCTGCCGCTGATCCTGTGGATCGTGCGCGGCTATTTCGAGGATATCAGCCCCGATATCGAGCACGCCTACCGGCTCGCGGGGCATTCCTGGCGCGAGGCCTTCACCCGGATCGCGGTGCCGCTGGCAGGGCCGGGAATCGCCGCGGCGGGGCTGCTGTCGTTCATCTTCTGCTGGAACAATTTCGTGTTCGCCCTGATCCTGGCTTCCGCCGACAAGCAGCCGGTGACCGTCGGCGCGCTCGCCTTCGTCACCGCGTCCGGAATCCAGTACGGTCAGATCGCGGCGGCGATCGTGCTCTCGGTGACGCCGACCCTGTTGCTGGCGCTCTATGCGCAGCGCTATCTGGTCGAGGGGCTCTCGCTCGGCGCGGTGAAAGGCTGATCCGATGGCACGTCTCGAGATCAATGCGGTGAGCAAGGCGTTCGGTGTGGCGCGGCCCGCCGACGGATTGTCGCTCGCCGTCGAGCCTGGCGAAATCGTCGCGGTGTTCGGACCGTCCGGCAGCGGCAAGACCGTGCTGCTGCGGATGATCGCGGGCATGTTCGAGCCCGACGACGGTGACATCCTGATCGGCGGCCGCTCGGTGGTCGGCGCGCCGCCCGAGCGGCGTGGCATCGGCATGGCGTTCCAGAATTTTGCCCTGTTCCCGCACATGACCGCCCGCGACAATATCGCAAGCGGCTTGCGTGCCGGCGGCAACGAAGTTGCCGGTCGCGTTGCCGCGATCAGCAAGCTGCTCAAGATCGAGCACGTGCTGGGCCATACGCCGCGCGAATTGTCGAACGGACAGAAGCAGCGCACCGCGCTGGCGCGGGCGCTGATCGGCAATCCGGACGTGCTGCTGCTGGATGATCCCCTGCGCAACGTCGACGCCAAGCTGCGCTACGAGATGCGGCTCGAGCTGCCGAACCTGCTGCGGCGCGGGACCGCCGCCGTGCTCTATGTGACCCAGGACTATCGCGAGGCGATGGCGATCGCCGACCGCATCGCGGTCTTGATCGACGGCCGGCTCGCGCAGGTCGCGACACCGGCGGATATCTACGCCCAGCCCGGGTCGGTCGCGATCGCGCGGTTGTTCGGCGATCCGACCATCAACCTTGCCGAGGTTTCGCCGGTCGCCGAGCACGGCATGCTGTCGGCCGTGGTGGCCGGCGCCCGGATGCGGCTCGGCGCCGCCGATGGCGCAGCGCCTGCCGGTCCATGCTGGCTCGGCGTCCGACCGGAGGATATCGCGATCTCGTCGGCATCTGCGGACGACGCCATCCCGGCGCGCATTCTCGCGATCACCCCGATGCACGAGAGGGCGGTGTTGCTGCTCCGTCTTGCCGACGGAACGGAATGGCTGGCGGCGCTGCCGCCGGATGCGCCGCAAGGCGTGGCCGATGATAGCGTTTTCGTCCGCTTCGCGGCCGATGCAGCGATGCTGTTCGATCGCGCGACCGGGCTCCGGATCGCGCCATCGTGCCGGCTTAAGGCGGCATAGGAGCGGATGATCATGGACATGCTCGAACTTCGCGGCATCGACAAGCTCTATCGCAGCCGCGGCAAGGTGCCGGTGCACGCGGTGCGGGCGCTCGATATGGCGGTCGAGAAGGGCGAGATCGTCGCGCTGTTGGGATCGTCGGGCTGCGGCAAGACTTCGACCTTGCGCATGATCGCGGGTTTCGAGGACGTCTCGGCCGGATCGATCGCGCTGGGCGGGCGGCCGATCCACGTGCTGCCGCCGGCGCGCCGCAAGGTCGCGATGGCCTTCGAGGGCTACTCGCTCTATCCGCCGCTCACCGTCCGCGAAAACATCGCCTTCGCGCTGAAATCCGCCCAGCTGCCGCGCTCTGAGGTGACGCGTCGGGTCGACGAGATTGCCCGCCTGGTCGAGATCGAGGACATCCTCGACAAATATCCGCGTGCGATCTCCGGCGGGCAGCAGCAGCGCGTGTCGCTGGCGCGGGCGCTGGTGCGCGACGCCGATCTCTACCTGCTCGATGAGCCGATGGGCCAGCTCGAACCGCAGTTGCGCGCGGTGCTGCGTGGCCGGATCAAGAGCCTGCTCGCCGAGCGCGGCATGACCGCGATCTTCGTCACCCACGACCAGACCGAAGCCAGCGCGCTGGCCGATCGCATCGCGGTGATGGAAGGCGGCGTGCTGCAGCAATTCGCCAGCGAGAAGGAACTGAAGGGCCGGCCCGCCAATTTGTTCGTCGCGAGCTTCATCGGCGAGCCGCCGATGAACCTGTTCGATGCCGAGGTTGCGCGGTCGGACGGCGGCTTCCGCCTGTCGGCCGGAACCGACATGGCCTTCGATATCAATGGGCTTGACGGTGCGGCAGCTAAGGCGCTCGCCGGCACGCCGCAGGTGCGCATCGGCATTCGTCCGCAGAAGATCGCGGTCGGCGCCGGCGACATCAAGGTGAAGGTCGTCTCCAACCAATGGCTCGGCGATCAGTCGCATATCGCCGGTGATTGCGGCGGCCGCATGCTGATCGCGGTCACGCCGGGCCGCGTCGCGGCGCGGCCGGGCGAAATCGTTTCGTTCGCGCTGGAGCCGCGTCACCTGCACATCTTCGGCAGCGACGGAAGCTGCATCCGCCATGCGGAGGTGTCCCGACCATGACCGCGTCAGCACGCCGCGACGTCATCATCGGCATCGATGCCGGTACCTCGCTGATCAAGGCGGTGGCGTTCACGCTGGCCGGCGAGCAGCTTGCCGACGTCTCGCGGCCGAATGCGTACAGCAGCGCGCCCGGCGGCCACGTCGAGCAGGACATGGCGCGGACCTGGAGCGATACGATCGCAGTCATTCGCGCGCTCGCAACGTCAGTACCTGACTTGTCCGCACGCATTGCGGCGATCGCGGTGACCGGGCAGGGCGACGGCACCTGGCTGATCGACGATGATGGCCGGCCGGTTGCGCCGGCGCTGCTGTGGCTGGACTCGCGAGCCGGGCGGCTGGTCGAGGAGATCCGCTCAAGCGAGCGCAACGCACCGCTCTATCGCCGCACCGGCTCCGGGCTGAACGCCTGCCAGCAAGGACCACAGCTGGCGTGGCTGCAGGCGCACATGCCTGAGGCGATCGCCAGGGCGACGACGGCTTTTCATTGCAAGGACTGGCTCTATTTCCTGCTCACCGGCGAGCGCGCCACCGATCCGTCGGAAGCGACATTCTCCTGTGGCGATTTCCGCAAGCGCGGTTTCGACGCGGAGACCGCAGGGTTGATCGGGATCGCCGACCTGACGCGGCTGTTCCCGCCCGTCGTCGACGGTGCGGTCATGACGCATCCGCTCACCGCAGCGGCCGCGATCGAGATCGGCCTGCCGGCGGGCGTGCCGGTCTGCCTCGGCTATGTCGACGTGATCTGCAATGCGCTCGGCGCCGGCCTCTACGATCCGTCACCCGATGTCGGCTGCACCATCATCGGCTCGACCGGCATGCATATGCGGCTGGTGCCAAGTGCGGACGCGGTGACGCTGAACCGGGAGGCAACCGGCTACACCATGCCGTTTCCGGTGCCGGGGCACTATGCCCAGATGCAGTCCAACATGGCGGCGACATTGAACATCGACTGGATGCTCGATCTCGCCTGCGACTTGCTGGCGGCGGAGGGCGTGACGCGCACGCGCACCGAGCTGATCCTCCGGCTCGACGACCAGGTGCTGCGGGCCAGGCCCGGCGAGGTCCTTTTCCATCCGTTCATCTCCGATGCCGGCGAGCGCGGGCCGTTCGTCTCGCATGAGGCCAGCGCACAATTCTTCGGCCTGCGCTCGCGCCACCGCTATGGCGATCTGATGCGCGGCGTGATGGAGGGCCTCGCCTTCGCCGCGCGGGATTGCTACGCCGCGATAGGCGCGCTGCCCCGCGATGTCAGGATCACCGGTGGTGCCGCGAAGAGCCGCGCGCTCGGCGCCATTCTCGGGGCTGCACTGGATTGCGAGGTCCGGATCTGCAGCCGGGCCGAGGCCGGTGCGGCAGGCGCGGCGATGATCGCGGCGGTCGCGATCGATGCCCATCCCGACATGCGCGCCTGTGCGGAACAGTGGGTCACACCGCATCTGAGCGCGCCGCAATCGCCGGACGCCACGCTGGCAAAGCGCTACGCCAGCATCTTTCCAACCTATCTCGATGCAAGGCTGGCGTCGCGGCCGGTCTGGAAGCAACTCGCCGCGCTACGCGCCGGAGACGACCATGTCTAACTCCATCGCCATCGTCGGCGACCGTTTCATGCTGCCGTCGGTGTTTGCCGAGCATATCCGCATCGCTTGCGGCAACGGCGTCGATATCCGCACCCTGGAGCAGCCCTGGCCGGACGAGCCGATGGAGCATGGCTACGCCGGCTCGAAGCTCGACGGCCTGAAGGAATTCATGGGGCAGCCTGACGAGATCATCGACTTCATCGGCGATGCCGGGCTGCTGGTCACGCACCTCGCGCCGATCTCGCGGTCGATGCTGGCGCGGTTGCCGAAGCTCAAGTTCATCGCGGTGTCGCGGGGCGGCCCCGTCAACATCGACATGCAGGCGGCGCGCGACCACAACGTGCTGGTGGTGAATACGCCCGGCCGCAATGCGAGCGCGGTGGCGGAGTTCACCGTCGGCGCCATTCTCGCCGAGACCCGCCTGATCCGCAGCGGCCACGAGGCACTGCGCGGAGGCGAATGGCGCGGCGATCTCTATCGCGCCGACCGCACCGGGCGCGAGCTCGGCGAGATGACGGTCGGCATCGTCGGCTACGGCGCGATCGGCAGCCGCGTGGTCAAGCTGCTGAAGGCGTTCGGCTGCAGAATCCTGGTCGCCGATCCCTATGTCCAGCTCAGCGCCCAGGACCGCAATGACGGCGTCGAGCATGTCGCGCTGGGCGAGTTGCTCGGCCGCGCCGACATCGTCACGCTGCATGCGCGGGTCACGCCGGAGACCACCCGCTTCATCGGGCGCGACGCGCTGGCGCGAATCAAGCCGGGCGCATACCTGATCAACACCGCGCGCGGTCCGCTGGTCGACTACGACGCGCTGCATGATGCGCTGGCATCGGGGCATCTCGGCGGCGCCATGCTCGACACTTTCGCGGTCGAGCCCGTCCCGGCGGACTGGCCGCTGTTGCGGCTTCCCAACGTCACGCTGACGCCGCACATCGCCGGCGCCTCCGTGCGCACCGTCACCGTGGCCGCCGAGCAGGCGGCCGAAGAGGTTCGCCGTTTCCTGGCCGGCGAGCCGCCACGCAATCCATGCTGAAGAGAAAGGCAGTCCGAATGACCCGTGAGGAACGACAATTGCGCGAGGCTGTTATCGCCAAGTGCCGATGGATGAATGCGTCGGGACTCAACCAGGGGACATCAGGCAACATCTCCGCGCGCTACAAGGACCGGATGCTGATCACGCCATCGGCGACCCCCTATGATTCGATGAAGCCGGAGATGATCGCGTCGATGCCGCTCGAGGGTGACTATGGCGCGTGGGAAGGACCGCTGCAGCCGTCCACCGAATGGCGCTTCCATCTCGACATCACGCGCGCGCGGCCCGATGTCGGCGCCATCGTCCATACCCACTCGACCTATGCGACCGTGCTCGCGATCGCGCGCAAGCCGATCCCGGCCTGCCACTACATGATGGCGGCATTCGGCGGCACCGACATCCGCTGCGCCGGCTACGCGCGCTACGGCACCAAGGAGTTGTCCGACCACGCGATCGCGGCGCTGGAGGGCCGCAATGGCTGCCTGCTCGCCAACCACGGCATGATCGCGCTCGGCGCCAATCTCGACAAGGCGATGTGGCTCGCGGTCGAGCTCGAGACCATCGCGCGGCAGTACTATCTCTCGCTCGCGCTCGATTCGCGTATCATCCTGTCCGACGAGGAGATTGCCGACACCGCGAAGGGGTTCTCCACCTATGGCTTGCAGGCGCCGAAGCCGAGCAAGGCGCGTGCGACGGCAAAGGCGGCGCCACGCCGCGCCGAGAAACGGCGTAGCAACAAGCGATGAAGGGCACTGCGCCGGTCGCAGGCAGGGATCACGGGCTGGTCGATATCGCTGTTATCGGTGGCGGCATCAACGGCGCCGGCATCGCCCGCGACGCCGCCGGCCGTGGTCTGAAGGTCCTGCTCTGCGAGAAGGATGATTTCGCCGAGGGCACCTCGTCGCGCTCGGGCAAGCTGATCCATGGCGGCCTGCGCTATCTCGAATATTACGAATTCCGCCTGGTGCGCGAGGCGCTGATCGAGCGTGAAGTGCTGCTGGCTTCGGCGCCTCACATCATCTGGCCGATGCGCTTCGTGCTGCCGCATTCGCCGGAGCAGCGGCCGGCCTGGCTGGTCCGCACCGGGCTGTTGCTCTACGACCATCTCGGCGGCCGCAAGCAGCTGCCGGCGAGCCGCGGCCTGGATCTGTCGCAGGGTCCGGAGGGCGCACCGCTACGTCAAGAGTTCCGGCGTGGCTTTGAGTATTCGGATTGCTGGGTCGATGACAGCCGGCTGGTGATCCTCAATCTGATCGATGCAGCACGGAATGGCGCCTGCATCCTGTCGCGCACGCGAGCGCTGCGCGCGCGCCGGGACGGCGAGACCTGGCTGCTCGAGATGCAGGGCGATGACGGAACAGCGCAGGTCGTGCGGTCGCGAGCGCTGGTCAACGCCGCCGGGCCATGGGTGCAGGATGTCATCCAGGGCGTGACGGGACTGAACTCTGCCCAGAACGTGCGGCTGGTCAAGGGCAGCCACATCGTGGTGCCGAAATTCTGGAACGGGCCGCAAGCCTATCTGCTGCAGAACAGCGACCGCCGGGTGATTTTCGTCAATCCCTATGAGAATGATCTCGCGCTGATAGGCACCACCGACATTCCATATGATGGCCGTGCCGAGGAGGTTGCGATCGGCGCGGACGAGACCGACTACCTGTTTCAGGTGCTGCGCCGCTATTTCCGGATGCCGCCGCAGCCAAGCGAGATCGTGCACGCCTTCTCCGGCGTCCGCCCGCTCTACGACGACAATGCCGACAATCCATCGGCCGTGACGCGCGACTATGTGTTCGAGGTTCACGGCGCCGAGGGGGCGCCGCCGCTGCTCTCGATCTTCGGCGGCAAGATCACGACCTACCGGCGGCTGGCTGAGCAGGCGATGCAGCGCCTCGCGCCGTGGTTTGCGAAGCTGTCGCCGGCCTGGACCGCTGACAGGCCGTTGCCGGGCGGCGACATCGGCGGCAGTTTCGATGATTTTGCGCGCGCGCTGGCGCGCGACTATCGCGATCTACCGCAAAAGCTTGTCCATCATTATGCGCGGCTCTACGGGACGCGCGCGCGCGAACTGCTGGGTTCGGCCCGGGTCCTGGCCGACCTGGGCCGGCATTTCGGCGGCGATCTCTATGAATGCGAAGCGGCGTATCTGCGCGAGACGGAGTGGGCGAGGAGGCCTGCCGACTTCCTGGATCGGCGCACCAAGCATGGCCTGCATCTGACGCCGGCGCAGCGGTTGGCGTTCGAGAATTACATCCAAAGCGCGATGAGACCGGAGTGAAGCGTCATCGCGCTTTAGCTCCTTGTTTGAGCATGATCTTTTCGGAAAACCGCTTCGCACTTTTCCGGATCTAGGCTCCATCAGGCAATCATGGGGATGCGGAACCGCCGAGCCGAGAACGAACGTTGCTCCCGCGGGGCCAGCCTGATGCGGGATCGCAGCATCGGGATCAAACCCGCAGTGTTTCCCTCAGGATCCATTGGCGGAACGCATCAAGCGGTGCCAGGCTTCCGTTCTCCGGCCGATAGGTGAGATACCAGGCTGTTCCCCTCACCATCTTCGGCTCTTCCACCGGAGCGATAAGCCGGGCGTCCCGCAACTCATCTTCGATCAGGTTGACGTCTGCGAGTGCAAAGCCCAGTCCCTGCACCGCCGCCTGGATCGGGAGCGTTGAGTTGCCGAAATTGAGCCTTCGCCGAATGCCTGTCGATTGCTTGATACCAGCGTGAGCAAACCAGTCGTTCCAATCGTTCGGCGCAATGGCTGAAAACAACAGCGTCTCGGCGAGCAGGCTATGCGATGTCCGAACCGGCGGACGAGATGAAAGATAGCTCGGGCTGCACACGGGCAGAATGGCATCTCCGAACAGATGATCCGCGATCAGTCCCGGCCATTCGCCCCGTCCGTGCCGGATCGCCGCATCAAGCCCCTCCGCCTCCAGATCGACGGGTCGGCGTGCTGTCGAAAGCTGAAGCTCGATTTGCGGATTCTCAAGATGAAACCGCTGCAGGCGGGGCAGCATCCAGCCGATCGCGAATACCGCGGGCGCGGTCGCCGCGACGACGTGACGGCGTTGCGGATGCGCGACCCGTGCGGCCGCGATCCGCAAGGCATCGAATGTGGCAGTCACGTCCGGCAGGAAATCGCGGCCCTCGGTGGTCAGAACCAAAGCACGCGGTAGGCGCTCGAAGAGCAGCGTCCCGATGTGCTGCTCGAGTTTCTTCACCTGGTGGCTGATCGCGTTCGCCGTCACGCCCAACTCAGCTGCTGCGGCAGCAAAGCTCTGATGTCGGGCGGCAGCTTCAAAAGCTCGCAAGCTGTTGAGCGGAGGCAAGGTTTCACTCTTCATAATAGGCTCAATTTAACTTAGCCATAGGCGAAATAAAACTGGTTTGACGCATCTAATTCTATGCTTCAGCTTCTCCGCACCTGAAAAGAACACCTCAAATGATGTGGGAATATCTGTGAGCCGCGAAGCAGCACTGCGTGCCGCCCAGGAGCACTTTTCCGGCGGACAGTTCGTTGACGATCTTTGCCGTCGCGTGGCCTTTCCCACGGAGAGCTCGGTTCCGGAGCGGCAGTTCGTACTGCTCGATTATCTGAAACAGGAGATGGTCCCGACGCTGGAGCGGATGGGCTATGCGTGCCGCCTGGTCGACAATTCGGTGGCGAGCCGAGCGCCGTTCCTGATCGCGAGCCGGACCGAGGACAAGGGCTTGCCGACCGTACTCACCTATGGTCACGGCGACGTCGTGCAGGGGTTGCCCGATCTTTGGAGTGAGGGCCTATCGCCATGGAAACTGACCCGGATAGGTGACCGGTACTACGGCCGCGGGACTGCGGACAATAAGGCCCAACACAGCATCGTCATCGCTGCGCTTGAAACGGTGCTCAAGGTCCGCGGGAGGCACGGCTTCAATTCCAGAATCCTGATCGACATGGGCGAGGAAGTCGGGTCTCCCGGACTGGCTGAGGTGATCGGCAACCACGCCGACGAGCTTCAGGCGGACATCTTTCTCGCCTCGGACGGTCCGAGAATGAAGGTTGAGCGGCCGGATATCAAGCTGGGCAACCGGGGTGTGATGTCGTTCGACCTTGTGGTCCACCTGCGCGACGGCAGTCGCCATTCGGGCCATTGGGGCGGCGTTCTGGAGGATCCTGCGATCATCCTCGCGCATGCCTTGACCTGCATCACCACAACGCGCGGGCAGATCCTGGTGCCGGAATGGCGACCTGACGCGATCCCGCCGGCGGTTCGAGCCATGCTGCTGGATTGCGCGGTCGATCCAGGATTTGATTTCCCGCACATTGCCGATGATTGGGGAGAGCCTGGCCTGACACGTGCGGAGAAGATGTTCGGCTGGACGAGCTTCATCGTTCTCGCCGTCGTCGCCGGGCAACCCGATCGGCCGGTCAACGGCGTCCAGCCGTTTGCGCGCGCGACGTGCCAGTTGCGCTTCACGGCCGACGTGGACAGCGGAAAATTTCTCGACGGCCTGCGCGGCTTTCTCGATCAGAACGGCTTCCAGCAGGTCAAGATCGTCGCACGGGAAGGCGACTTTCATCCCGCCTCGCGTACCGATCCTGCCAGTCCCTGGGTGGATTGGGCGGTTCAGTCCATCGCGCGTACCGTCGGCGCTCCTCCGATTGTGGTGCCGAACGGAGCCGGCTCCTTGCCGAGCGACGCATTCGCCCGTCAGCTGCGCGTGCCGACGATCTGGGTGCCGCATTCCTACGCAGGGTGCAAGCAGCACGGTCCCGATGAGCATGTGTTGGGACCGCTGATACAAGAAGGCTTGCGGATCATGACCGGCCTGTTCTGGGATCTGACGCCGGCGGCGCACGATGGATAATATTGGACCGGTGCACTGACGATGGTGGCAGCCGCTCATCAGCAGACCATGGTGGAGACGGGAATTCGGAGGAGTTCGTCCCGCCACCCTGTCACGATCATGCTGTTCATGATTGTCCTCGCGGCCGGCCTGACGTTCGTTCTGCCGTCAGGGCTTTACAACCGCTCGCCGACGGGAGCAGTCGAACCGGGCAGCTTTCATTTCATCGCGAAAGACCGTCGCATTGGTGCGCTGTTCTCAGGCGAAGCAAGCAGTGTCGCGGTCGCTGCACCCGCCTCCGTGGTCACGACGCTCAAGGCGATACCAGCCGGCCTTACGGCGACGGCCTCCCTCATTTTCATGATCACGTTTATTGGCGGCGCCTTCGCGGTGTTCCGAAATACGGGAGCGCTGGATGCCGGGCTCGACCGTTTGCTTGCGTTGACTGGAGGGAGGGTGAGATTGCTCATTCCGCTCCTGATGCTGACCATCGCCTTCGGCGCATCTTTTGTCGGACTGATTTCGGAATACATCGCGTTCGTCCCCGTCGCGGTTGCGTTGGGAGAACGTCTCGGATTCAATCGTGTGCTCGCTGCCGCAATCGTGATCATACCGGCGAAAATCGGCTACCTCACGTCGGTTACGAATCCGATCGGCCTGGTTGTCGCTCAAACGGCCGTCGGTGTCCCCGTCTTCAGTGGTCTCGGCGTTCGACTGGCGGCGTTCGTCATTCTCCTGTCGGTCGGTGTTCTTTTCGTGCTGCATAAGACGGCGCGTCTGACGCTTGGCCAGCAACCAATCAGCGAGGCGTCGGCTCGGCGGCTTTCGCACCGGCATTTGGCCATTCTTCTCACGATTGCAGTGTTCGTCCTTTCCGTCGTCTACGGCGTGCGGTGGCATCATTGGGGACATGCAGACCTCGCTGCTGCCTACATCGGGCTCGCGACCGCTATCGCCCTGATTGCGCGGATCCGGCCGACGGAGGCATGCCAGCTATTTCTTGAAGGCATGAAGGCGATGCTGCTCGCCGGCGTACTTGTCGGACTCGCCAAGGCTGTGGAGCTCATTCTGCGAGACGCCATGGTGCTTGATCCGATCATCTTTGCGTTGACGAGCAGAATGGCGGATCTGGCGCCCCCGTCCGCAGCTGCTTGTCTGATGACGATTGAGATGATCGTCGATCTGTTGGTTCCATCCACTTCGGGAAGGGCGGCGCTGACGATGCCGCTGTTCGCACCTGTCGCCGCGCTTTCCGGTGTAAGTGGTCAATCGGTCGTCCTGGCGTTTCTCTTCGGGGGCGGGCTGCCGAACCTGATTTCACCGACCTCTCCCACCTTGCTCGCTTTTCTCTCCGTCGGGCGCGTGCGATTCGGTGAATGGGTCAGGTTCATTATCCCGCTGTTCGCGACGATGGTGACGCTGTGCCTGGCCATCCTGCTGCTCGCGGTCGAATATGGCTACCGCTGAATTTGATCTGGCGCGTCGATCAGCGTGTTGATCGGCGTCGGTGCCAACGGGCCTGACGTCGCCGATTTCATTTCGGCCCATCTCGATCCGGTCAATGCCGGCTCGGTGCTGCACAATCATCTCGGCGAGCTCACCGACGATATGCGCAAGCGCCTCGTCTGTGCCATGCCGGCCATCCGATCGTCCTGACATGAGACTGTTACACGGCCTGCCTATGGTCTCCGCCCGACCATGACAATCTTGTAACGCGAGGAGCCGAGTTGACCCCGGATGCGCCAGCGCAAGCCCGGAGCGCCCGGCTGTGCCGTGCGCTGATGTTCGGTGCCTGTCTTGCCTTGGCGGCGCCGGAAGCATCCGCAGAAGGGAAACAAATCGACTTTGATATCGCAGCTCAGCCGCTGGCGGCCGCGCTGGAGCAGTATGGTGACGTGGCTGGTCGGAGCGTGCTCTACAACAGCAACTTGACGGCCGGACGGCATTCCAGCGCCGTGCGGGGACCCATGACCGCGGGCATCGCGCTCGCGCGCCTGCTTGCAGGCACCGGCCTGTCGGCGCGCGTGCTTGGAGAGACGTCTTTCATCCTCTATCCGACACCGGCCATGGCGCAGGCGGCGCTGCCGGCGCCGGTGAATCATTATTATTCGCGACTACAGACCAGCCTTCGGGCCGCGCTGTGTGCGGAGGCCGATGCGCGGCCGGGCGGCTACCGGATCGCGTTGCAGTTCTGGATTGATCCGGCCGGCAAGGTCGAACGGTTCGAGCGACTGGGCTCGGCGGGCAGCGCCTCGCTCGATGCTGGTATTGATCATGCTCTGCGCCGGATGCAGGTCGATATGGCGCCGCCGGCAGGCCTTGCCCAGCCTGTGACCCTGGTGGTGGTCCCGCAGGGATCCGGCATCACGATGGGCTGTGACGGTTCTCCGGCACGCCATGACTGAAACGTCCCTTGCCGTGATAAGACGCCTGTTGGTGGAGCGCTATGATGAGCTCAAGCGCCGGCTGACACGACGGCTGGGATCGTCCGAACTCGCGGGTGAGGCGCTGCACGACGCCTGGCTCCGGATCGCCCAGGCGGATTCGGTTGGTGTGGTCGGCAATCCCGGCAATTACGTTTTTGGCGTCGCCATGAATGCGGCGCGCGATCGCCTACGTAACGCCGATAGCCGGATTCTGAGCGCCGCCGAAGTCGACGGGTTGCTCGAGATCGCCGATGGTGCGCCCGGTCCCGAGCACGTGGCACGCGCGCGGTCGGACCTGCGAGGGCTCGAGGCCATTCTGCACGAGCTGCCGGCGCGCCGCCGTGAGATTCTGCTCGCGTCACGCCTCGACCAGATGCCGCGGCAGGAAATAGCACGCCGCTTCGGCATTTCCCTGCGGCTGGTGGATCTGGAGCTGCAGCGGGCGCAGGAATATTGTTTGGCGCGGCGTGGTCGGAGCGACGGATAACATGCGGTTTCGCCCGGCAGGAAACGTCATTGTGAGGGGGGTGATGAGAATCGCCACGCCCCGGCGTAGGCAGGCACGAGGCGGACGCCAGCCATGAGCGCGACGGATAACGACGACATGAGATTTGATCCGCTCAAGCGGGACGCGGTCGGCTGGGTGCGGCATCTTACCTCCGGGCAGGCCACCGCGGCGGATGCCGAGGCGCTGCGGCGCTGGTGCGCCCAGAGCGCCGAGCATGCTGCCGCCTTCGCTGCAGCAAGCCGCCTGTGGCGCGACCTTGCACCGGCGGGCCGCAATGTGCGGGCGGCCGAGATGGCCAGACAATCGCGGAGCGCGGCGCACTTGAATCGCCGTGTGTTGCTCGGTGGTGGGCTCGCGACCGCGGCCTCCGCTGCGGGTGTCTATGCGCTGGCGCGTCCGCCGCTCGGCCTGTGGCCGTCCTGGTCGGATCTCGCGGCCGACTACCGCACCGGCACCGGCGAGCAGCGCAGCGTGGCGCTGCCCGGCGATGTTTCGATCCGGATGAACGTGCAGACCAGCATCGCGTTGCGGCCCGCCGATCCCGGTGCGGCGCGGATCGAGTTGCTTTCCGGCGAGGCTGCGTTCGCCACAGCCGGTCGCAGCTTTGGCGTCCGTGCGGCCGACCGCTGGATCTTGGCGAACAGGGCGCAGTTCGATGTGCGTTATATATCGGCTGGCGGCGAGCGGCCGGTTTGTGTGACCTGCCTCAACGGCGAGCTGCAGGTCGAGCGTGGGGCCGAGCTGATCGCCATGAAGGAAGGGCAGCAACTGCGCTACGACGCGCGGGGAGAGAGCCTTGCCGCTGCCGATATCGAGATTGCCTCCGCCTGGCAACGCGGCTTCCTGCTGTTCCGCTTCACGCCGCTGGCCGATGTGGTCGACGAGATCAACCGATACCGGCCTGGCCACATCTTCATTGTCAATGCCGAGATCGCGCGGCTGCCCGTCAGCGGTCGTTTCCGCATCGATCGCATGGATGAGATCCTGACCCAGATCCAGCAGGCGTTCGATGCGCGTGTGCGGTTGCTGCCTGGCGGAATCGTGCTGCTGAGCTGACTGGGTTCCCACATTCTCCCGGCCGCTCTGCGGTGACACGAAACTTTCACAAAAAACCCATGCAGTTTTGAGCGGGGCTTCCCGTCACGCTGGTGTGACCTCTGCGATGTTCGCTGGAAGGACGTGTCATGCCGGCTCGAGCTCAAACCACCCATCATCCCCGTGCACGCGGTGAATTGGCCGGCAGCGCGCTGTCGCGCCAGATGTCCCGCGCCGGGTTGATGGCCGGCACGAGCCTGGCGACATTGTTGCTCGCTGCGCATCCTGCGAATGCGAGGCCGTTTGGTGGCGCATGGACGGTCGCGGCGCCACAATACGCGGCCGATGCGGCGAGCACTGGGGCCCAGCAGGCAGCAGACGCGGCTGCGAGGAGCTCGGGAGCGCTGACCAGGGCGGCCCAGGCGATCCAGGCCATGCAAGCGGCGCAGGCGGCCGCGCGCAATGCCGCACAGGCGGCCGGCACGTCGCGGACGCTGCCGCAGTTGGCGGTGCCCGATGGTCTTGCGCCGGGTGGGCTGCAGGTTGCGCCCGGATCCGGCCTCTGGTCCGGTGCCAACCTTCCGACCCAAGCCAATGTGAACGGGCGCACCAGTGTCGGGATCACCCAGACCGCGCCGCAGGCAATCCTCAACTGGCAGAGCTTCAATGTCGGCGCCCAGACCGATGTCGTGTTCAACCAGCAGGGCAACAGCAGCTGGGTCGCGCTCAATCGCGTGACCGGCAATGTCGGGCCGAGCCAGATCCTTGGCAACATCAGGGCCGACGGCCAGGTGCTGCTGATCAACCAGAGCGGTATCATTTTCGGTGGTGCAAGCCAGGTCAATGTCGGGTCGCTGGTGGCCTCGACGCTCAATATCACCGATCAACAGTTCAAGACCGGCCTGCTCAATCGCTCGCCGTTTGACAATGCCGGCAATCTGAAGGCGCCGATCTTCGGCAACAGCAGCGGCCCAACCGGCAACGTCATCGTCGAGGCTGGTGCCGTGATCGTCACGGCGCCGCCCGCATCCGTCACCACGGGAGGCGGCAACGTATTCCTGCTCGGCGCCAATGTGCAGAACAGCGGCAGCATCGTGACGCCGGGTGGACAGGCCGCGCTCGCCGCCGGCACGTCGGTTTATGTCACGACGAGCGGCAGCACGAGCCAGCAGGGCCTGGTGTTGAACGTGCTCAATGGCGGCACGGTCAGCAACACCGGCCTGATCGCGGCGCCGACCGGAAACGTCACGCTGGTCGGTATGAACTTGCAGCAATCCGGTGTGCTGGTGGCGACCACCTCGGTCAATCAGGCCGGTTCGATCCTGTTGTCCGCGCAGCAGGGATTGCAGGGGGAGTTTGGCTACGACAGCTCCTCGCATTATGCGGTGTCGACGCAGACCGGTACGGTGCAGCTCGCGCGCGGCAGCGTCACCGCCGTGCTCCCCGAGGAGGATGGTCTCACTGCGAAGGACACGCAGCCGCAGGCGCAGTCGCAGATTTTGGTCGAAGGCGGCTTCGTCAACGTGCAGGCGGGAGCTGCGATCATCGCGCCGTCCGGGCGCGTGGCGCTCGAGGCATCGAGCTACGGAGACCAGCTCTATCTGCAAGACAATCCCGCTGCCAAGATCAACACGAACTCCAACCGCGATGGTGCGCGTGTTCTCGTCGACGCAGGGTCCCTGATCGACGTTTCAGGGTTGCAGGGCGTGCCGGTCGCGGCGTCGGGCGATGTGGTGCAGGTCAACGTGCGCGCCAACGAGCTGCGCGACTCGCCATTGCAACGCGGCGGCATCCTCTCCAGCAAGAACGTGTGGGTGAACGTCCACGAACTCAACCCGGTGGCTTCGGACCGGGTCTACACCGCGGGCGGCCTGCTGGAGGTGTCGGGCTGGCTCGGTCAGGTCGACCGGCCGATCGACCAGCGCCTGACCATGGGCGGCACGGTGGTCGTCTATTCCACTGGCGATGTCGTCCTGCGACCTGGTGCGTCGATCAATATTTCCGGCGGCTCGCTCGCGCACCAGGCCGGCTACGTGCCGGTCACCTGGCTGATCGGCTCGGATGGCAGAATCTACAGCGCCAACCAGGCCCCTGCCGATCTGACCTACATCTCGATCGGGGGCGGCTTTACGGTCAATCATGCCCACTGGGGTGTCACCGAGTATTATGCCAATCCATTTTTCTCCGATCAGCGATACCAGCCGGCCTATCTCGAAGGACGCGCCGCCGGCGCCCTGAGCGTGATTGCGAACGCTGCCGAGGTCGACGCCTCGGTTGTCGCGGCGACGGTCAACGGCCCGTATCAGCGGACCGCCAACACGCTTCCGGCCGGCGCGGCGTTCACCATCGGGGCATCCGATGCGAGCGTTGCCCCCTCCAGCGTGGTCGTCGCGCCGTCGGTGACGCCGCCGGATCTTCCGAGCGTGACGTCGCTGTTGCCGGCGTCCTGGCAGCAGACGGTTTATCTGCCGGCTGATCTGCTCGACAAGGCGAACTATGGCAGCATCACCATCAATGCGCGGGGCGGCGTGGCCGATCCGGTCAGCAAAGCCGTATCTCCGGCGATCAGCATCGTGGGCGGCGCCACGCTTCAGGTTGCCCCCGGCGGCTCGATCGCGCTGAATTCGTCTATCGCCCTGATCGGCGGGGGAATTTCGATCGACGGCCAACTGGTGGCGCGGGCCGGCTCGGTCACCGTCAACGCTGCGCAGAACGGATCGACGATCTGGACCGGCGACGTCGAACTGCACTCCGGCGGAGTGATCGATACGCGCGGCTTGTGGGTCAACGATTTCCTCAGCGGCAGCACCGCCACGCCTACGCTCTATGACGGCGGCAACGTCAGCCTGGCCGCCTATGGCAGCGTTCGGATCGATGCCGGGGCGATGATCGATGCGTCGAGCGGTGGCTGGATGCAGGGCAACGGCCGGATCAAGACCAGCAACGGCCTGCCGGTCGGAACCGGTGGCAACATCACGGTGATCAGCAACGGCTTCGGCGCGACGCTGCACAACTCGGCGACGATCGCGCAGAGCTATCCGGGGCGGGTCTATCTCGACGGCACGGTACGGTCCTATGGCTTCACCCGTGGCGGGGCGCTCAGCATCGCCACGCCTGCGATCCAGATCGGCGGAGATGCCATCCTTACGCTCCGCACGGTCAGCTCTATCAATGCCGAGGGGACCAGCAACCTCACGCCGGTCGATCCCGCGAGTGTGCTGCGGCTGTCGCCGGGCTTCTTCGCCGGCGGCGGCTTCAGCCAGTACGCGCTCTACAGCTATCAGAACCTGACGGTCGCTGCCGGCACCGATCTCGAGCTGCATGGGGTCAATCTGATTCCGAATCTGCAGGCCGTATCGGCGCCGAGCGGCAGCGATGTCGCTGATGTCGCGACGGCGAGGGCGCTGCCCTCGTATCAGCCGTCGGCGCCGGTGAACCTGGTCCTGAGCGCGATCGACGCCTTCAACGGCAATCTCAATGTTCAGCGGGGTGCCGCGATCAACGCCGATCCGCAGGCGACGATATCTCTGCACGCGCGCCGTCAACTCACGGTCGACGGCACGATCAACGCACCCGCCGGCACCATCAATCTCGATCTGACCGGCGTGCCCGGTCCCTGGGTTCCGATTGGATCAGCGGCTGGTACGCCGCCCTATAATGGGCCGTTCTATGCTGCGACGCAGACGCTCTGGATCGGAGCGGACGCCCGGTTGCTGGCGCCTGGGCTCGTGACCTCGACACTCGACCCGTTGGGGCGCCCGGTGAACACGGTGCTCGGCGGCGGACAGGTCAACATCAATCAGGACGCTCAGCCGTCGCTCTACTATCCCTATTCGGCCACCCAGCCTTATGGCGAGCAACCGCTCGGTGTCGTCGTGGCGCAAGCCGGGGCGATCATTGACGTGTCGGGGGCGTCGGGGACGATACGCCAGGCCGCGGGTCGATCCGGAACGACCCAGTCACCTATTGCGACCGCAGGCGGCAGCGTCGCGATCCGGGCATCGCTCGGTCTGCTGTTCGACGCCACCATGAAGGCGCAGGCGGGAGGGGCCGGGGTGGCGGGCGGCAGCCTGACGATCGATCAGACGATCGGGAGCTATGTCGCCGACAGCTCCGGGGTCTCGCAATACTTGCAGCCGATCTTCCAGACCATCGTGAGCCAGGCGCCGCCGCTGATGTCGGCGGGTCTGTCGCCGGGGCAGGCGATCCCGGGCAACCTGCTCGGGCAGCTCTACATTGGCGCCGACCAGATCTCCGGCGGCGGCTTCGCGTCGGTGTCGCTCGGCGCAGTCGATGCGTTGGTATTCAACGGCAGCGTCAATCTCGCCGCGACGCGCAGCCTGACCATCAACGCCACCAACATCAGCGCGACGCCGGACGCGAGCGTCCGGCTCAGCGCGCCCTATGTCGACATCGGCGGTGGACAGCGCAACATCAACGAATATTCCAGCTTCGTGCCACTGGGCAGCTATGGCGCAACGCCCTTGGCCGGCACCGCGCGTCTCGAGGTCGATGCCGGCCTGATCGACGTCGAGGGCGGGCTGCGCAGCGGCGCGAATTACAGCTATGTCACGAACTACCTCAATTTCTACACGCCGGTTCAGCGGGCGGTGTCGCTGCCCGGCTTCGCCAGCATGTCGTTCAACAGCCTGGGCGACATCCGCCTGGTGCCAACCTCCAAGAATGCGCCCCTTTACGGCAGCAAGACGACCACGCTGGCGACTGCCGGTGACGTGACGTTCACCGGGACGGAAATCTATCCGGTCAGCACCGGGCCGATCAACAACGGATCCTCGAGCGTATCCAGTGGTCAGTTCGTGATTCAGGCGACCGGACCGAACAGCGTGGTCAGCTTCATCGGCAACGGCCAGACGCCTTACATACCGCTGTCGGTGGGTGGATCGGTGCAGATCGTCGCGCCGACCATCAACCAGGGCGGCGTCCTGCTGGCGCCGCTCGGGCAGATCACCTTCGGAGACCCGAAGAATCCCTCCGGCACGCGCGCGATCAACCTGCTCCCGGGCAGCATCACCTCGGTGTCGGCGGGCGGCACGCTGATCCCGTATGGCGCACCGCTTGGCAACACCGACTGGATCTACGGCTACGACAACAGCGGCACGGCGAACACGATGAGCGCGCCGCCGGCCAAGACGATCTCATTTTATGGCCGGGCGCTGACGGTCGCGGGAGCGTCCGGTGGGGTGGGCTCCGCGCGCATCGACGAATCCGGCGGCGGCGACATGTACGGCGCGCAGTTCGTCAGCGGTGCTGGCGGCTCGGTCGATACGCTTGATGGCACCCAGACATTCGCGATCCTGCCGAGCCTCGGTAACCGCTATGCGCCGCGCGATCCGCAAATGCAGCTCAGCGATCCGACGCAGAGTGCGGCGGCGCCGGTTGCTTTGCAGGTCGGTCAGCAGGTCTATCTGAGTGGGGCTCCCGGGCTGCCGGCCGGCACCTACACCTTGCTGCCGGGGCACTACGCGTTGTTGCCCGGCGCCTTCAAGGTCACCGTCGCGGTGAATCAGACCTCCGCTACCGGGTTGTCGAATTTCGCGCAGCGTGACGGCTCTTACCGCATACTTGGCTACGGCGAGGTCGCCAATACGGGCTTCCACGATCCGCTTCCCTCGGTCTACATCGTCACGCCGGGCTCGGTCGTCCGACAGCAGTCGCAATATGCCGAAACCACGGCGAGCCAGTTCTATGCGTCCAAGGCGGCCGCAAGCGGCATCGCGGCTCCCTATCTGCCGATCGACGCGGGGCAACTCGTCATCAGTGCGACCAACAGCCTGTCGCTGCCGGCCACCGGCGGGTTCGGTGACTTCACGGCTCCGGCAGGCGGCCGGGGCGGGCAGGTCGATATCGTCGCGTCCAATCTCGAGATCCTCGCGCCGGGGAGCACCGCAGCGCCGGGCATGACCGGACTGCTGGCGAATGCGCTCGACAGCATTGGCGCCCAGAGCATTCTGATCGGCGGTACGCGCAGCCTGTACGGCAACGTGCTGACCATCACGCCGGCGGCGCAGCAGCTCCAGATCGACAGTGGAGCGGTGCTGACCGCGCCCGAAATCATGCTGACGGCGAGCACCGCGATCACGGTCGGCGCCGGTGCGCTGATCGACACGACGTCGTTCGGCGCGATCTCCACCTTGTTCCCAAACGATCCAAAGACCGGCAAGACCCTGGGATCGATTGCACTGGCGCGTGTCAGCGGAGGCGGGGCAGGCGCGTTCGTGCTGGCGTCCAACGCTCCGGTGTTGCCGGTCACGTTGCCGGCAGGGAGTGGAGCGAGCAAGCTGAGCATCGGTGCGGGTGCGCAAGTCCTCGGCGGCGGCGAGGTCGCGCTGAGCGCATCGAACACCATCAGCATGGATCCGTCCGCCCGCCTTGCGGCGCCGACCGTCATGGTCAGCGTGCCGGTGATCAATTTCGGCACCGGTGGCGCGTCAGGCTTCAACCTAAGCGCCAGCCTGCTCGCTCAGTTGTCCGAAGGTGACCCTCTGCGCAATCTGCCAGCGACCGGCAATTTGGTGCTGTCGGCGTCCACGGCGATCAACGTCTATGGCTCAGTCGATCTCGGTGATCTGGATCCGGTGACCGGTCAGCCACTGCTCGCCGCGCTGACGTTGAGCGCGTCGGCGATCAACGGCTTCGGTGCAGCCACCGACAGCGTCAAGCTCCGCGCCAACACGATCACGCTGAACGGCGGCGCAACCAGCGCCGCGGCGACAGGAACCGGGCAGGGCGCGTTCGAGATCGATGCGACGCAATTGACGCTTGGCGGCGGTGGCAGCCTTGCCTTCGGCGGTTTCAACACCGTGACGCTGGCGGCGTCCCGGCAGGTGATCGACGGCGTCTCCTATGCGGGCCCGCTCGCTGCGGGCGCGATGCAAAAGATCGGCACGGTCTCCTATGCTCCAGGCGAGGTGATGCCTGGCACCTTCAGCGTCAACGGAGGTTTGACGATCGCGACGCCGTTGGTGACGGCACAGGCGGGCGCGCTGACGCAGCTTGTCGCCAATGCCGGCACGGTCACCTTTGCCGCGCTGCCCGGCGGTACCGGCCAGCCGGTCGCCACCTCGAACGGCGCGACGCTCTCGGTCTCGGCGCAGAGCATTGTCCAGGGCACCACCATCAACCTGCCTTCCGGCGTGATCGCTTTCACCGCGCAGAACGGCATCACGCTGCAGGCCGGCTCGGTCACCAACGTCGCGGGGGCGGTGACGCCGTTCTTCGATGTGGTGCGGATTGCTCCGGCCGGCAGCGTCACACTGCAGACCGCAAACGGCGATGTCGCGGTCGCCTCCGGCGCGGTGGTCGATCTGCGTGGCGGCCGGCTCGGCTCGGTGACGATGCCTATGCTCGATGTCGTGGATTCCGACCAGGGCGGCAACGCCGGGACACTCACCGTCATCGCGCCGAACGGAACCGCCCATCTCGACGGACAGTTGCTGGCCAGCGCCGATCCGCGTTACATCGGCGGCAAGGCGATCGTCACAGTCAATTCGGGCAACGCGAGCGCGCTGCTCGGCAGCATCGCGGGTTTCTCCGGCGAGCAGGCGCTGACGCTGACGAACGGTGACATCAACGTCGGCAACATCACGGCCCGCGACGTCGAGCTGATCGCGAACGGCGGCAACATCACCGTCACCGGCCTGATCGATGCGAGCGGCGGTAGCAATGCGACCATCCGCCTGATCGCCGGCAACAATCTGGAGCTCGGCGCGCATGCGGTGCTCAATGCCGGCACCACCGCGGCCAGGGGCGGTACGGTGACGCTCGGCCTCGCCGGTAACAGCTCGGGCATGTTGACGTTCGATGTCGACGCCGGCTCCGGCAGCACGCCGACGATCAACGTTGCCGGTGCCGATCCGAATATCGCGCAGAACGGTGGACAGCTCTGGCTGCGCGTGCCGCGGACGGTCAACGCCGACGGCACCACCGGTGTGCGCATCAGCAACAGCGGGGTCCATGTTGTCGGCGCGCGCGAGATCGATGTCGAGGCGGTCAAGGTCTACGACGTTACCGGCTCGCCCTATGTCGACGCCAGCCTGGCGATGGCAGATAGTGATGCGCGGGCCTATATCGCCGCAGCAAATATCAAGGCCGGGATCGGGTCGCTGACCGGCACCTCCGTTACCGCGTTCCACCTGATGCCCGGCATCGAGCTGGACAGTGGCGGCAACCTGCGACTGCTGCAAAATGCGTCCAGGACCAACTCGGGAATCGATCTGCATACCTACCGCTACAATGGCGAGCCGATGGTGCTGACGCTGCGCGCGGCCGGAAGCCTGCTGATCAATGGCAGCCTCAGCGACGGCTTTGCGGCGCCGGTCGGTTCGCCGGACGGCAACATCTTCGCGATCGCGGCGCCGTTGCCGGCGGGCTCGGGCTCCGCCACGTTCCGATTGGTGGCCGGCGCGGATCTCGCGGCGGCGGATCCGCTGGCCGTCGTGCCGACTGTGCTGCGCCCCGTCGCCACGATCGCCAATCCGGAGCCGGGCTCCATCATCTTTGCCGCCTCTTATCTGACCGACGCCAATGTCACCGTGCAGATTCCGAGCGTCGTGCGCACCGGAGCACGCGACCTCGACCTTGCTGCGGCGGGAAACATCGACATCCAGACCGCGTTCGGCATCTATACCGCAGGTGAGCAGGCGTCGCCGGATTTCGCTGTGCCGTCGCGCGCGCTGATCAAGTCGGCGTTCACGTACAAGTACGATACCTATCTCGGGTATGGCTATGACGCGCACCGTCATAAGGTGTCGTACGATTTGTCCTATCCGGTCCAGGCGTTCCATCCGAGTTATCAGACCGGCGGCGGCAATCTCACGGTCAAGGTGCATGGCAGCCTGATCGGCGCCGACACCAGCAGCAGCAAGAACTATGCAGCCTCCGCGCTCGATACCTACTGGCTGTGGACCGAGCCGTTCGCGGCCAGTCCAACCTGGTTCATCAATTTCGGGACTTACTATCAACCCTATCTCAAGGGTGGATACGATTCATTCCCGTCGGTGGCGGCGTTCAGGGGACTCGGTGCGCTGGGCGGAGGTAACGTCGGTGTCGCTGTCGACGGCGACCTCAGAAATGTCGACATCAGCGTGCCGACGACAGGCGGATTGACCGCAGCCGGCGCAGTGGCGGTGTATGGTGGTGGCAATCTCTCGCTGGCGGTGGGAGGCGGCATCAACTACGCCAATCTGCTGGTCGGGCGTGGCACGGCGGACATCCAGGCTGGCGAGATCGGGATGGCGCCACTGGCGGCCAGTTCCCTGTCGACCGCGCGGGTGGATCTGCTGATCGGCGACGCCCAGTTTAATGTGGTGTCTCGGCGCGGAATCAACGCGATCATCGGCGATCCGACGCGAGTAACGCAGCAGCCCGATCCATTGGGCCTTACCAGCTATCGCATCCCGGCCGGTCTGGAAGGCAATGGGCCGCCCTCATATCAGTACAACGTGCAGCGGCCCTACGGCTTCTTCACCAGCATGACGGCCAACAGCGCGTTGAGCGAACTCACGGAAGGTGGCGACATCATCGTGAATGGCGATTTCGTGCCGCCGATCTTCGAGCTGACGGCGGCCGGCGGGTCGATCCGGGCCGGCACCGTTGCGCAAAGCACCTTCGGCTACAATTATCTCGCGGCACTGGCCGCACCGACGGCCCGCCTCGATCTGTTGGCCCAGCAGGACATCGTCGGTTTTGGCGTCAGCATGACGGCGGCAGATCTGTCGGCCCAGGTCAATGGCGCCTCGGCGCCGTCAGGCAGTGACTATGCGAGTACATTCACCAACCCGTCGCCTTACGACACGTTCGGTGGCTCCCAGTCGCTGCCGTCGAACCTGGTGCAGTTCAACGATCCGCATACCGTCCATGCCTATGCGGTCCAGGGGAGCTTGACGAGGCTCGCGCTAGCGACGTCGGAGCGCGCGCAGGTGCGCGCCGGTCTCGATATCGTCCAGCCGATTATCAATATCGAGAATGCCGGCCCCGGTGACGCCTCGCTGGTGCAGGCCGGGCGCGACATCGTCAGCTGCCAGCCCTGCAGTCTGGCCTACCCGGATTTCTTCAACATTCGCGTCGAGGGTCCCGGCGCGCTGTCCGTCCTTGCAGGACGCAACATTTTCGCTCAGTTGGGTCAGTATAAGACGCAGGGCCTTGGCATCACGTCGGTCGGCAACGCGGACAATCCGCTGCTGCCGCCGACCGGCGCCTCGATCGGCGTCGCAGTCGGCACCGGCGCCAACGGCCCCGACAACGCGGACTTCATCAGCCTCTATCTCGATCCGCGCAACATGGATGCGACGACGCAAGGCTATCTCGCGCAGCTCACCAGCTACATGAGCCGGAACGAGGGCGTCACCCTCGGTCGCGACCAGGCGTTGGCCGATTTCCGCGCACTTGCGCCGGCCGCACAATTGCCGTTCATCGAGCAGGTGTATTTCGCCGAGCTCAAGGCGGGCGGCGAGGCAGCGGCAAACGGGAAAGGTGCCGGCGGCAAGGGTTACGATCGCGCCTACCGCGCGATCCAGACCCTGTTTCCGGGCAGCGTGATCGGCGGTACCACCACGGCCTATGCCGGCAACCTGTCGCTGTTCCAACTCGCGCGCATCCGCACCGAGCAGGGTGGCAGCATCAACATTCTGGCGCCCGGCGGCGGCGTGTCGCTCGGCATCGAGAACCAGACGCCCAACCTGACCGGGCAGACCGACACCGCGCGCCCCGGCCTGCTGACGCTCGAAGGCGGCGACGTCAACATCTTCACCGACCGGAGCGTGGTGGTGGCGCAGTCGCGCGTCTTCACCGAGCTCGGTGGCGACATCCTGATGTTCTCGACCAATGGCGACCTCAACGCCGGCAAGGGCAAGCAGACCTCGATCGTGACATCGCCGCCGCTGGTCGTCTACGACCAGTATGGCCGCGCCGCCAAGACGCCGAACACGCCGCAAACCGGTGCCGGCATCGCGACCCTGATCGGCGTTCCCGGTGTTCCCCCCGGCAACGTCGACCTGTTCGCGCCGCATGGCACGATCGATGCCGGCGAAGCGGGCATTCGCGTGTCGGGCAATCTCACCCTCGAAGCGCTTCGGGTGCTCAACGTCGCCAACATCCAGGTGCAGGGCACTTCGGTCGGTGTGCCGGTGGTGCAGGGGCCGCCGGTGGGCGCGTTGACTGCGGCGAACAACACCGCGGGTGCGGCCCAACAGCCAACGGCGGCGGCACCGGCCGCCAGCACTGGCCAGCCCTCGGTCATCATTGTCGAGGTGCTCGGCTATGGCGGCGGCGACGGCACGTCGGATCCGGGCGACGATGACGAGCGTCGCCGCCGCAACAAAGAGCGGCAGAGCTACGATCCGGACAGCATGTTTCGCGTGGTCGGGAGCGGCGACCTGACGGCGGAGCAGGCGCGCCAGCTGACGGATGAGGAAAGGCAGCGCCTGACGTCACGATAGTCGCACTGGATTCTTTGGTGGGCCCGGCAGGACTCGAACCTGCAACCAGACCGTTATGAGCGGCCGGAAAAGGGATGCGGCCGTTGATTTTTCGGCATTTTTTGTGATGTTTGGCCGCGTTTATCGCTCTTGGAGGGATCGTTTCTGGTGCGAAACTGGTGCGGCTGGCTTAGCCTGCGATCCCGACCGCTGAACGGCTTGGCTCGTGGGTTCGACTTCCACTCTCTCCGCCATTTCTACGCCACAGCTCTCCCCAGTATCCGATTGTTCGAATCTACCGCGAACTCACCGAAGAACTCCGCAATGTTGCGCTAATTCCTCGCGAAAGCCGTAGTTTTTTCGCCGCGGGTTCGGAGGAGGGTGCTTCCGCTACTACGCTCCCTCCTCTCTAACCCATTGTTCGAATTGAGCAGCAAAAACAAGGAGTGCGCGATAAAGGCCGTTGCGGCTAATTTGCGATGGTACCCCTAGTCGCCGCCCAAACCGTAGGTTTTGGCTGTGTGTTCGGAGGATGGATTTTTTGCGACTGGGACCAGCGGTCACACTGCTCTCGCTGCGTGTGACCATCGACGCGCGGCGTCGGCATGTTGCCGATCCGGAGGAGGTTCGAGCTGCTCACCCTATCCCCTTCCCACCCCCAGCTTTGTAGGAGGCTCTTAAATTGTCAGGGCATAGGCGGCTACGATACCTCAACCTCGGCGGCCCCTTCCGATCAAGGGAGCTAGGATCTTCAGGCTGCGATGGACCTTGATGCTTACTTTCGCTTCGATCCGCAGGCAATCGTGATTCGCCGCCGGACGTTCGCCATTGTCGATTGAGGTTTCGATCGCCTGCGCGCCTCTGCTGCGAAGGAAGCTAATCAACCTGTAGCGAGCAATCGCTTGCAGCCATGGCGTGAACAGCGCTCTGCAATCGTAGGTCTGACGCTTCTGATGAATCGCCAGCAACGTCTCTTGGACAAGATCCTCCACTTGGTCCGTGCTGTGTCCAAGTCTGATCAGCTCGCGCTCGTAGTAGCTGCGCAGCCGTGGTGCGAGGTTCGCAAGAAGCGCATGGTAGGCGATCGCGTCACCACACCGGCTTGCCAGCATCTGCGCCTTCAGTTCGGGTTCGTCAGCCGTCATTCACAATCAAGCGAGTCGCTGTTGGCTTTCGCCGGTCGCATACCTCGAACCAATCCGGCAGGTGGAATTGCGCGGCGTGCCGCGCTGCGCAAGTTCACGATCATGATCGATCGAGCGAGCGGGAGGGACATCGAGGTCATTGTTCTTCTGCCGGAGTTCAAGTTGCCCGGCACAACAGAGCCGTGACCGGATTGCGCTTGGTTACCGCATTAGATGATGCCGCCACAATTTAACTTTTCCACGAATGCTCGATAGTTTCTAAAATGCACGTCGTCGCTAGGCAGGTCGCCGTTTGAAGGCGTGCCCCGAGATCGGCGAATACGCCAATGGTCACGGGTGCAGTGCGACTTACTCTCCCGCGGTGACTTCATCGTTCCCCGCACGAAGGCCGCCCAACATGGCGCGGCCGACCAGTTCGCCCCGAGGACTTGGATGTGTTCTTGACCAAGCTGCTCGACGGGGCGAAGCAGGTCGCATCGGACTACGCCGGCTGGATCAACATGCCCGATGGCGCCAAGCGCGCTGCGGCTCGATCGAGGTCCTCAACTAGTCCTCGGCGGTAAGCTCAAGCGTAAATGGTAGCTCGCCTTCGAGCGCGGTTGAACGCAGGGGCGGCGCCATCCCCCATCCGGCCCGCGGCTGACGCGGTGCCCCCGTTTTGACCACGCCTGCGGCCTTGACCTCCATCATTATGCTTAGCGCGGTCGACGTCTTCATCTTCTCGTTCGGTACGTTTTACATCTATCGCCTCTTGCGCGCCGGACCCGCGAGGCGTGCTGTGCAACCACGTCACGGTGTCTTCCCCAAACGCCCGATGTCCCTGGTCGCACGTGAGTTCACCGAACCGCAGCCACACTAGCGAGGAATGTTGAGATGGTTTTATTTTGGTCGCGCTCCTAGCGGACAGCATCGTTCGGGAAGCCGTAAAGTGTTTCAACAAATGCAACATACGTTTCAACGACGGAGAGGCGCCCGGACGAGGATCGCGAAACGAACTTGGGAAACCGCACGACCCCTTCAAACCTGATGCGCCGCCGAATTGGTTAAATGTTCCTCTGGGAAATTCCGCTCAGGATCTTCGGGCCGCCGTCCTTGAGTTCGTCGAGCGCCATCAACATGACAAGCTCTTCCCTCATGTGCGGCGTGGAAACCGGGGCCTCGCCGCGGTCAGGTCAGAATTCCAGTGGCATGACTGTGCACAATGCCCTGCGATCAGACCGTCATGAGCGGCGGGATAGCGGCTGGCTTCATCTCTTTGTTTGAATTTGATCGCGTTCGTTGCGCCTCGACCCGGTCGTTTCTAGTGCGAAACTGGTGCAGTGACGCCTGCTCATGAAGATGAGCCGGAGCGACCTCCGCAAGGTAACGTTCACCGAACCTACGAACGTTGCGGTCGAGGGTATTCCCAGATCGGAGTTCCAGTTGCGCAAAAGCACGCTCGCTATCGTGCGTCTCTTGCGAGGATGCCTCATCGTGCGGATGGGCAATGTCGGCCGACTTCTTGAAAGATGCCTGCGCCGGCGGCGCCTAGGCTGATCTCCTGAGCGACTTACGACCGCACCCGGCTCGTCGACAAGGATCAGATCATGACAAATGCTTTGAATGTGAAGCCGGCGCTTGGAGCTGCAATCCACGCGATCGCGCCAAGGTGGGGCTGGTTCGTTGCCCTTGGCGTCGGTGAGTTGATCCTTGGCGGCGTCGCATCGACAAATCTGCTGGCGGCGAGTCTGGCGTCGGTGCTGGTGATCGGCGCAGCCATCGCAGTCGCCGGGCTGATCCAGATCTTTCACGCTTTCTCGGCGCGCGGACCGGGCGGCGTTCTGCTCTGGCTGCTTGCCGGAGTCGTCTATGCAACTGCCGGCGCAATCATCCTCTACGACCCGATCTTCGCGTCGTTGACGTCGTCTCTGACTGCGGGCGTTTTTATTACTATCTCCGGTATCATGAGGGTTTGGGCCGGTTTCCATGCGCGGCCCGCGGCGGGCTGGGCTGGCTCGTCGCCGCCGGAGCGCTCACCGTCTGCGTCGGCGCCGTGGTCGTTGCGGCATGGCCGGCCATTGGCCTCTTGCTCCTTGGCGTGATGCTGGTGGTAGACCTGATCTTCCAGGGCTGGGGCCTGATCCTGTTTGGCCTGGCACTGAGGGCGCGTGCGTCCCGCCGTTCAAACCAGCCTGCAACGGTGTGAGCCATGATAACGGGTTCGACATGCACGCCGCATGACGAGATCGCCTGGCGCGGGAACCATAGCCTGCACACGTCGCGGCTCGTTGCCGAAGAGACGGCCATTGCGCTGAGCTACGATGGATCAACGCATGCCGTGATGATGGCGACGCCGTCTGATCTAGAGGAGTTCGGCATCGGATTCACCCTCACCGAGGGCATCGTCGAGCACGTGAGCGAAATCGAAACCATCGAGGTGCGGGCTCCGCTTCAGAGTCTCAATCAGCAGACGCGATCCCTGCACGCGGCGGCGTTCTGGCATGCGGCGGCCGGATTCGCATTGGTCAGAGAGGATGTCGGCCGGCACAATGCGCTCGACAAACTCGCCGGGGCGGTTTCCGCCGATGGGCACTCGGCACCAGGCGGAGCTGTGCTGCTGACCAGCCGTGTCTCCGTCGAGAAGGTGCAGAAGACGGCGGTGATCGGCGTACCGTTCGTGATTGCCATGTCGCCCCCGACGACGCTGGCTATCGGGACGGCGGAAGGGGCGGGGATAACGCTGCTCGCGATGATGGATACGGCATATTCACGCACCCGCATCGCGTCGTTCTGGCCAGACGATCGCCGCGGCAAGCCGCTTGTCGATCGATGATTGCATGAGATAGCCATGGAAGCTCTCTCTCCGCACTCGGCTGCAAGGAAGCAGGTTGCAGCCTGCGTGCCGGAACAGTCGCTGCTGGTCGCGTGTCTGCTGAGTATGTCAGGCGGCTTCATCGACGCCTTCACGTGGCTCTCGCTCGGTGGCGTCTTTGCGAATTCGCAGACCGGAAATGTCGTCTTCCTCGGAGTGTATGCTGCGAGCGGACAGTGGTTCCAGGCGCTTCATCACGTTCCTCCGATCCTTGCCTTTGTCGCGGGCGCATGGGTGGCGACAACGGTCCGAGCGCCGCTGCTGTGTCTCGCGGGCGAGATCGTATCTCTGACCGTGGTCATGCTGTTGCTGCACCGGCTTGCCGAGCCGGTTGCAGTGATCGGAGTCGCCTTCGGGGTTGCGCTGCAGACAGCTAGCTTCAGGCTGGTCGAACGCTGGAAATACCTCTCGGTCACGGTGACCGGAAACACGCTCCGGGCCATCGATCTCCTAGTAACGGATCCCCGTCGCGAGGCTGTGCGCGGCGCGAAAGTCATACTCACGATCTGCCTGATGTTCCTGCTGGGCGCCGCGGCCGGAGCATTGGCAACGAAGCGGCTGGGCGCCGGCGGCCTGATTGTTCCGATCGCATTATTGACTTTCGCTCTCGCACTATGTGGTCGCCGCCACCGCTGGCAGGCCTGATGTCTTTCGAGACCATGCTTGTTGGCAAGCTGGCATTCGTTTGCGGTAGATGGTTGCGGTCTGTCCAAATAGCCGTGGGCTTACGCTGCGATCTTGGTACCGGCGCAGCTCTTGTTTGGGCAACCGGGATCTTCGGTTGCAACTGTACTCGGATCAGACGATTGTGATGGGATGGCGGCGCGGCCTCAGAGGCGCCAGGTCGCAAGCCGCCAAAAGAGAGGCGCTGGATTCGGGGCCTTTCTTGTCGTTCAGGTCTTTGGCATCACGCCGGGACTGGTGTCAGGCCATTGAGCAATCAGCTTCGCACCCAGATTGAGATGCTGGGCGACCAACTCCGGCGGAGTGTGCGTCAGCCAGTTGGACAGTGAAACCTCTTCGTAGCGCGGCGCACGGAATACGCCGACGAACTCCAGGTCGGTATCGCCGACGTTCTCGACATAGTGCCCGAGATTGCGCGGAACATAGCCGATGTCGCCTGCGGAAAAATCCGTCGTCATGGCATTCGGGCCCGTGTTGAATACCGTCATCCGCCCCTTCCCTTTAATGTAGTATTGCCACTCATCAGCGTTTGGGTGCCAGTGCATCTCGCGGATACCGCCGGGCCGCACCGTTACGAGCGCTGCCGCGACCGTCGTGGCAACCTTGAAGTTGCTGCTGTCGGCCACGCGGATAGTTCCACCGGCGTTTTCCTTGACCGGAGCCGAACTGCTAAGCGGGAAGATAAATGGATAGGGCGGCGCCTCGGCATGTTTTGCGATCGCTTCGCGATCAGCGGCGAGGGCGCCGGGCACCTTGCCTTGGAAGATCCAGAGATTGTGCAGCGGAATGTTCGCGAAGGTATCGGCCGAGACGCCGAAGTTCTTTGCCAGAACTTCCGGCGGCGTATGTATGAACCAATCCGTGACAAGCAGCGTATTGAATTCGTTGGCATGGCCGTCGTCGAAGCAGATCACGAACTCGCAGCCGTCGGGCCCGAGTCCCTGCAGCGAATGCGGCGCGCCCGCCGGGAAATACCAGAGGTCGCCGGCCTTGACGTCGCCGACATAAGGCCGACCCTCAGCATCGAGAACAGTGACGCGGCAATTGCCATACGTCATGATCGCCCATTCGGCGGCCTGGTGCCAATGCAGCTCGCGAATGCCGCCCGCGGAAAGCCGCATATTGACGCCGGATATTTCTTTCGAGATCGCAAAATCATTGACAGTGACCTGACGAGCCCAGCCGCCGTTCTGTATGCGCCTTGGTGCATTATTGAACGAAGCCCAATCCATCGGCAGACCACCTACGTCAGTTGCTGGCGGCGATTGCATGGAAGGAAATTGCTTCGCGAGCTCCGGGCTTTGCGGTCCGGGATCGGACAGACTTCCTGGGCTTTTGGCGTTAATGGCTCCCTGAGCCGGCTCGTCCGGGTTGCCAACCGTGGCTGCTTGCGCCCCGGCGCTGACCGCGGCCGCGCCCGCCGCCGAAAGAGCCAGCAAATCCCGTCGTGAGAACATGTTGGTTGCTCCTGAAATGTGGTTGAAACGAGCCGCACTCATCGCGGCAGGCTCCTTGAGCGAGCCTATAGGCGCCGTGCATTGCAGGCTTCCGCGAAGGGCGTCTCTTTTTTCGGAACGCACTGTCGAGGCGTGTTGGCCCGATCGGACTCCGTCGATGGTGGTCGCCGTGCTTGTGCGATCGCGAAAAGCGAAGTCCGATTTGAAAAGACGGTGCTCGCGCGATGATCCTAACTGACAGCAGGATCGTGGCACCAAAAGAGATCTCAAATGACCAGCAAATCGGTTCGTCCCTATCGCGAGCCTGCCGGCGGATGGGGGGCGCTCAAGGCGCTCAGCGACGCTCTGCTGGTACAACGGGTCCCGGTGAAAGGTGCAGCGACACTGAGACGCATGAACCAGCCGCAGGGCTTTGATTGCCCCGGCTGTGCCTGGCCCGATCCCAAGCACACCTCGTCATTCGAGTTCTGTGAAAACGGCGGCAAGGCGGTCGCCTGGGAGGTGACAGCCAAGCGCTGCACGCCAGAGTTCTTCGCAGAGCATACCGTCACGGAACTCGCGGGCTGGAGCGACTACGACCTCGAGATGGTCGGACGGCTCACTCATCCGATGGCCTATGACGCCGCCTCCGATCGCTACCTTCCGGTGGGCTGGGACGAAGCCTTCCAAACCATCGGCAGCCACTTGAGGGCGCTGCCCGATCCGAACATGGCGGATTTCTACACGTCCGGGCGGACCTCGAACGAAGCGGCCTTCCTCTATCAGGTCTTCGTCCGCGAATACGGCACCAACAATTTCCCCGACTGTTCGAACATGTGCCACGAGGCGACCAGCGTCGGCCTGCCGAAATCGATCGGCGTCGGCAAGGGGACCGTGCTGCTGGAGGACTTCGACAAGGCGGACTGCATCTTCATCTTCGGCCAGAACCCAGGCACCAACAGCCCGCGAATGATGACGAGCCTGCGCAACGCGGCTCGCCGCGGCGCTTCGATCATCTCGTTCAATCCCTTCCGCGAGCGAGCCCTGGAGCGTTTCCAGGCGCCGCAGAGCCCCGTCGAGATGATCACGCTGTCGTCGACGACGATCAGCTCAAAGCTATTCCAGGTGCGGGTCGGCGGCGACGTCGCCGCACTCAAGGGGATCATGAAGATCCTGGTCGAGGCGGATGAGGCGGCACGCGCCGCGGAGCAGCCCGAGATCCTGGATTGGGATTTCATCCGCGGACACACCGTGGGCATCGAGGCGCTCGCCGATGACCTCAAGCGCACGCAATGGCCCGACATCGAGCGCCGGTCCGGGTTGACGCGCGAGGATCTGGAATATGCGGCCAAGGCCTACATGAAATCGGAGCGCGCGATCTTCGTCTACGGGATGGGGATCACGCAACACTTTCGCGGCGCCAACAACGTCCAGCAGATGGCGAATCTGGCGCTGCTGCGCGGAAGCATCGGGCGCGAAGGAGCGGGTTTGTGCCCGGTTCGCGGCCATTCCAACGTCCAGGGCGACCGGACGGTCGGCATTACCGAGGTGCCCAGCGCGGAACTGCTCGCGCGTCTGGAGCAGCGGTTCGGCTTCAAGCCACCGGCAGCGCCAGGGCACAACGTCGTAACGGCTCTCGAAGCGATGATCCGCGGCGAGGCCAAGGTCTTCTTCGCGATGGGAGGAAACTTTGCCGCCGCCATTCCCGATTGGCAGTCGACGCGGGCGGCGCTGTCCAATCTCGATCTGACCGTTCACGTCTCGACCAAGCTCAACCGCAGCCATTTGGTCCACGGTCGCAATGCCCTGATCCTGCCGTGCCTCGGACGCACCGAAATCGACATTCAGGCGGGCGGGCCGCAGTCGATCACCGTGGAAGACTCCATGTCCATGGTGCACGCCTCCGGCGGACGCAACAAGCCTGCGTCGGAACATCTGCGCAGCGAGGTGGCGATCATCGCCGGCATGGCGAAGGCGACGCTCGGCGATCGCACGGTGGTCGATTGGGACGGCTTTGCCGCCGACTATGACCTGATCCGCGAGGCGATCGAAGCCGTCTTTCCGATTTTTCAGGGCTACAACGCCCGTATCCGGATTCCCGGCGGCTTTCATCTCAACTCGACGGCGCGCGAGCGCATCTGGGCGACGCCGTCCGGAAAGGCGAACTTCCTGGTCTTCGAAGGCTGCGGCGAGGATCCCCCACAGAGCGACCCGGAGTTCCTGTGGCTCAGCACGATCCGAAGCCATGACCAGTACAATACGACGCTCTACTCGATGTCCGACCGCTATCGCGGCGTGTTCGGCCAGCGTGACGTGGTGTTCCTCAACGAATACGAGATGAAACGGCGGGGATTTGCCGAAGGCGACCGTGTGGATTTGATCACGGAATCGACCGACGGGGTCGAGCGGGTCGTGCGCAACTTCCGCGTGGTCGGCTATTCCTTCCCGACCGGCTGTTGCGCCGCGTACTACCCGGAGACCAACTCGCTGGTCCCGCTCTATGCCCGCGATCCCTTGAGCTTCACGCCGTCCTACAAGGGCATCCCGATCCGGCTCGTGCGATCCAGCGGTACCGATGAAGCCGCCGTGCTGCTCGATCACTGAAGAAGCCCGCCTGAGGCGAAGTCGGGGACCGTGCGCCGTCGCTATCGAGGATCGCAGCTTCGGACCCAGCTTCCGGCGGAGCAGCCGGAGGCAACGATCGGGTATGGTCGCGAGATTTCCGGCCCGCACAGCAAAACATCGAAAACAACCCCATGCAAAGCAGCTGATGGACGCCTGCGCGATGTCCGGCGAATCGACACGCCGGGCAAATCACCGGCACGATTCCACCATCGCAGCCGCTACGATCCGTAGGGCTTCGTCAACCCCAGCGAAGCAGAGGCGCGGTTCAGACCATCTCGAACCTTAAGCGCATGATCATTTAGGTGACCGCCGCCTCGGGCTTCGTCACGCCGAACCGCCTCTCGAATTCGGCGACGTTGACGATGCCCCGCCGATGGGTGCCGTCGCCGATCTTGCGGTCGCCGTCCCAGGCCTCGACCTCGAACAGGATACTCTTTGCCTCGACTCCGACGGCCCTTGCAATGGCTCGGACGGTGCGGCCGATCGGTGTTGCCGCGAGATGGCGGATGTTGACCATCATGCCGACGCTGACATAACCGACCGGCAGGAACGGCTGGATGGCCGACCCCGAGGCCATCTCCATGTGCAGGATCATCATCGGCGTGCCGTACACCGCGGGCATGCCCGGCACGACGTGGCCGACTGTCATCTCGGGCGTGACGACCACGACCTTTTCTGCGGTCATGCCGGTCGTCACCTTGTCGAATGGATTCATGATGCAATCCTCGTTTCTTCCGCGACGGGGGGCGGGGATGTTTCGGAGGCGCCCTGCGGCCGCCGGGTGAGCCACGCGCCGAGCTTGTCGAGGTAGAGATAGACCACCGGCGTGGTGTAGAGGGTCAGGATCTGCGACAGCATCAAGCCGCCCACGATGGTGTAGCCGAGCGGTTGGCGCAGCTCCGAGCCCGTGCCGGTGCCGACCATCAACGGCACGCCGCCGAGCAGCGCGGCCATCGTCGTCATGAGGATCGGCCGGAAGCGGAGCGTGCAGGCCTGATAGATCGCCTCCTGCGGGCTCAGGCCATGCTCGCGCTGCACCTCGAGGGCAAAGTCGACGAGCATGATGCCGTTCTTCTTGACGATGCCGATCAGCAGGATGATGCCGATGATGGCGATCACGCTGAGGTCCATGTGCACAGCGAGCAGCAGGAGCAACGCGCCGATGCCGGCGGAAGGCAAGGTCGACAGGATCGTGATCGGGTGGATCAGGCTCTCGTAGAGCACGCCGAGGATGATGTAGATCACGATCAGCGCCACGCCGATCAGCAGCGGGGTACCTGATAGCGAGGACTGGAAGGCCTGGGCGTTGCCCTGGAACGACGTGGCCAGCGAAGCGGGCTTTCCGGTGTCCCGCTCGATCTTCTGGATCGCCGAGACCGCGTCGCCCAGTGCGACACCCGGCTTCAGGTTGAACGAGACCGTGACGGATGGGAACATGCTCTGGTGATTGATGAGAATCGGGGCCGGCTTGATGACGGCATGCACGAGCGTGCTGAGGGGCACCTGCTGGTTGCTCGCGGAATTGACATAGATGCCCTTGAGCGCGTCGGGCCCGTACTGGAAGCTGGGATTGACCTCCATCACGACGTGATACTGGTTCAACGAGGTGAACATCGTGGAGACGATTCGCTGGCCGAAGGCGTCGTCCAGGGTGTTGTCGATCGTCGAGGGCAGGATGCCGTAGCTTGATGCAACCTCGCGGTTGACTGTCACGTCGAGCATCGGACCGGCATTCTCCTGGTCGCTGGCGACGTCGGTGATGACATCGAGCGCACGCAGCTTGTCCAGGAAGATCGCCGACCAGTGCGACAGCTCATTGGAATCCGCGTCGGTGAGCGTGTACTGATACTGGGTCTTCGACAGGCGCGCGCCGATGGTGATGTCCTGGGCCGCCTGCATGTACAGGTTGATGCCCTGGATGTGGGCGAGCTCCCGCGTCAGCCGGTTGATGATTTGATCCGCGCTCGCCTTGCGTCCCGGCTTGGGCTTCAGAACGATGAAGATGCGCCCCTGATTGAGCGTCGCGGTCGGACCGCCGGGCCCGATATAGCTTGCTACCGATTCGATGTCGGGATCCTTCTGCAGGATGCCCACGAGCGCCTGCTGACGCTCGGACATCGCGGGGAAGGAGATGTCCTGCGCGGCCTCGGTAATGCCGACGATCTGTCCGGTATCCTGCTGCGGGAAAAAGCCCTTCGGGATGACGACGTAGAGGTAGCCGGTCAGCGCGATGGTGGAGAGCATCACCAGCAACGTCGCGAAGCGGTGGCGCAGCACGACGTGCAGGCCGCGCGCGTAGAGCGCGAGCAGGGAATCGAAGCCCCTCTCGAACAACAGGTAGAGCCTGCCGTGCTTTCTGCGCGATTCATCCTTGAGCAGGCGCGCGCACATCATCGGCGTCAGGGTCAGCGATATGATCAACGACAGCAGTAGCGCTGCGGTGATCGTGATCGCAAATTCCTGGAACAGCTTTCCGACGTAGCCGCCCATCAGGAAGAGCGGGATGAACACGGCAATCAGCGAAAGCGTGATTGAAATGATCGTAAATCCGATCTCGCTGGAGCCCTTGAGCGCCGCCTGCATGGGCGTGAGCCCCGCTTCGAGATGCCGCACGATGTTCTCGATCACGACCACGGCGTCGTCGACCACGAAGCCGACGGCTATCGACAGCGCCATCAGCGACAGGTTGTCGAGGCTGTAGCCGAGCACGTAAAGCACAGCGAACGTGCCGATCAACGAGAGCGGCACGGTCACCGCCGGAATGATCGTGGCCCAGAAATTTCGCAGGAACAGGAAGATGACCATCACCACCAGCGCAACGGTCAACATCAGGGTGAACTGGACGTCCGAGACGGCGGCGCGAATGGTCGCGGTCCGGTCTGCGGCAATCGTGACCTTGATTGCGGGGGGCACCGACGCCTGCAGTGTTGGCAGCAACGTCCTGATGCGATCGACGGTTTCGATGACATTGGCGCCCGGAACCCGCTGGACCGCGAGAATGATGGCGGGCTGCTTGCCGTACCAGCCGGCCAGCAGATTGTTTTCGGGCCCCTCGATCGCCGTGCCGATATCGCGGATCCGCACCGGCGAGCCGTTGCGATAGGCGATGATGAGGTCGTCATACGCCGCCGGCTTCAACAACTGGTCGTTGGTGTTCAGCGTGTAGGTCACGCGCGGGCTGTTGAGCGTGCCCTTGGGCAGATCGACGTTGGCTCCGGCGATCACACTACGGACATCCTCGAGGCCAATGCCACGATCGGCAAGGGCCTGCGGGTTGACCTGGACACGAATGGCCGGCTTCTGCTGCCCGCCGATTCCAACCAGGCCCACGCCAGGCACCTGCGAGATCTTCGGCAGCAGGATATTCTCGGCGTAGGCATCGACGGTCGTCATCGGAAGCGTATCCGACGATAGCGCGATCAACATGATCGGCGTCTCGGCCGGATTCACCTTCCGGATGGTCGGCGGATAGGGAATATTCGGCGGCAAATAGGGGCTGGCGGCATTGATCGCCGACAGGACGTCGACGGCCGCGCTGTCGACAGTACGTGAGAGCTCGAACTGCACGGTCAGCTGAGCCACACCGAGCGCGCTCGATGAGGTCAGTTGCGTGACGCCCGGGATTTGGCTCAGTTGCTGTTCCAGGGGCGTGGCAACAGACGATGCGATGGTCTGCGGATCGGCGCCGGGCAACTGCGCCGAGATCTGAATGGTCGGGAAGTTGACGTTGGGCAACGCCCCGACCGGAAGCAGGGGATAGGCCGCAAGGCCGCACAGCAGCAGGCCGGCCATCAGCAGGGCGGTTGCGATCGGCCGTAAGATGAAGGGCGCGGAGAAATTCATGGCAGCGCGTCCTGCACAGAGCTTTGCAGGTCCGCTTCGCGCGCGGCCTTGCCGTGCAGCTCCTGAACCTGGCTGCCTTCCTTGAGCCGGTACTGTCCGTCGATCACGACGACATCGCCCGATTTCAGGCCCTGATCGATCAGCGCCTGCCCGTCGCTGATCTGCGCGACGTGGACTGGGCGGAGCTCCGCCGTCTGGTTCGGCTTCACCACGTAGACATAGGCGCCGTTCGGGCCCTGCTGCACGGCTGAGCCGGCGACGGTCAAGGCGTCCTTGCGGGTGTCGAGCAGCAGGCGGGCATTTATCAGTTGTCCCGGCCATAGCCGGTGATCGCGATTTGGAAAAGTAGCCTTGAGCTGAAGTGTGCCCGTCGTCTGGATGATCTCGTTGTTGATGAGAAGCAGCTCACCCTCGTCGAGCTTGATCTTGTCGTCCTGGCTGTAGGCGACGACCTTCAGCGGTCCCTTGGTCAACTGCTGCTGAATCTCCGGGAGATCCGCCTCCGGAAGGGTGAAGAGCAGCGAGATCGGCTCCACCTGGGTCACTACGACAAGGCCGTTCGGATCGGTCGGGTGAATGACGTTGCCGACGTCGATCTGCCTGACGCCGGTAACGCCGGGGATTGGCGACGTCAGGCGCGTGTAGCTGAGCTGAACTTTGGCTTCGTCGATCTGCGCCTGATCCGACTTGACGGCGGCCTGTAGCTGCGCGACCTGCGCCTTCTGCGTCTCGATCAATTGCGGAGTGGCATATCCCTTGTCGCCGAGCTGGGTGTAGCGGGAAAGATTTGCCTCCGCGTTCGTCAGCTGGGCCCGGTCGCGGTCGCGATTGGCTGTGAACTGCTCGATCTGGGCCTCGTATGGACGGGGATCTATCTGTGCAAGCAGATCGCCGGCCTTGACCGTCTGGCCCTCGGTGAAGGCGATCTGGACGATTTGTCCCTGGATCTGACTGCGCACGACGTCAGTGTTGTAGGCGATCACCGTGCCTATGCCGCGCAGGTAAATCGGGACATTCCTGCCAGTGACCGTGGCAGCGACCACTGGGATTGCGGCAGACGCCGGCAGGCTCGCTGCGGCCGGCCGGGCTCTCTTGCCGAAGTACCAGACGCTCCCGCCGCCAAGGGCAGTGGCGAGCACGACCAGCACGACAATGAAGCTGCGTTTCACGGTGGTGTTCCTCTCATGAATCTCAGGGATGGCCGAAACCGGTGATCGAAACCGCATTGGCTGGTGTGCTTGGGCCCGCAACGGGCGCGACTTGGCTGATTCCGGCATTGCCGATCTCGGTCGCTCCCAAGGGAACCCCGGCACGTCCGGCCGTCGACGACGAGGGCAGGGGAGACGAAGGAATGCTGCTGTCGGTGCACGACAGCGGCGCGCTTCCGGAAATCCCGCCACCGTCGAATGGAGCTTTCGATGACGGAGCAGCACTCGAGCCGGCGCAATTCCCGATGCCTGTACCTGGCGAGGGGATGATCGGACTTACGCCGGGCGTTGCGATTTCGGTCGCGCCGAGCGGAATGCCTGGCGCGCCGCTCGGCTCCATCATGAATGGCGATGTTGCTCGCGCGCCTGACGACGGCGGAGTTGAAGATGTCGTCTGGGCATTTGCTGCAACGGGCCTCCCGATCGCGCCGGTTGCGAGCCACATGCACAGGACGAAAGCGCCCCTGTGCCATTTGAGCCGTCTTCGCATGTGTGGTGCTCCGAACCAGGTTGCACGCCAATGATAAAGAGCAGAGTGAGCGCTGCATGATGCGCATGAGCCGGAGGCCTTCCTTGCGGATTGACGGGGTCACCGTCGTTGCCGGCGCATGATCCGCTTCACGTTCGCGCCTATGATGGAAATCTCATCACAGCCAGCGTGTGCAGGCATACCGAAGTGGGCTAGCGGCGCCGGGGTCACCGCTGCAATAGCGACGTATCTTGCTTCTCAGTGTGCTGGGCTTCACCGTATCTCTCACGCACTCGGAGTCTGAAGTCGGCATCGCCGTCATGCATTGAGTGAGTGTCTGAAAGCGACATGTTCGTTTGCCCTGGTCCAACAAGCAGAAGCGATTGGTGTAAACTTCCGGAGGTTTCAGTGTGGCTTCCGAAATGCCGATAACTGCGACAATCGCTGTTCCCACAACCACGTATGGCAACCCTCGTTTGTAGCTCAACGCGACGGCTCCCTTAGCACTCGCTGCGATGCAGAAGCAGCTGCTTCACCGGAACGGTATAGCAATTTGCCATATCCCGTATTGCCGAGACGCACGCCAATTCCCAAGCCGAACGCTCAAATGCGCAAGGACCCGTGTGGCCGCTCTGAAGTTAGCATGCAGTATCACAAACACCCTGGTCTTCGTCTACGTTGCGCGTTGTGTTTTGATCTGGAAGTAGCGACGGCGCCTCAATGCCAGGCCTTGAGCCTTGCTTGCGACAACAACCGCGTTCGAAGTCTTTCGACGAGGCTCGGATTCCTGCGCATCTGCGTCAATAAATCCACCCGGTGGTGTCGATGGCCCGACGCTCGGACTCTGGATATAACTAGATGAAGCCACTCGCCCGCTCGGCCTACCTAACGCTATGAGCACACCGATTGCGGTGCTTCTCGTGCTAGCCAGGATCGCACTGGCGAGAAGGTCGAGGTATCCGGTCGTACGAAAAAAGATGCTTCAGCCGACTCCTTCTGGGAGCCGGCTGAACACTTCGCGTGAAGTCTTCGCATTCGTCAGCCGGTTTCCCGTAATGCTGTGACGAAAACGGGCTTTGGAAAATACGCGCCGCGCCGGGAACGGCTTGTTCAAGCGCCTTCTAACTACGAAGCACAGCGGAAACTCTGAGGTCTTCGTAGAGGCAGTTCCTTAGGTCGCCATCGCTAGGGGCATGGGTGCCTCCTTCCGTCGTAACCGATATACGTCCCGGTATTCGGATCGTACGAGCGATACCTCTGTGCGCAAAAGTTGGAAGCAGTGGCAACATCGTAATCATCGTGGAGCCAATCGTCGTAGCCGTCACCATAGTAGGGCCAGCCAAGGTATGCGCCTGATACCAAAGCGCCGCCAAGTCCTAAGCCGCGCGCGTACGCCCATCGGTGGGTGCGATTGTGATGGAATCTGCCAGCACCGAGCCGATTCGCATCGACGTGATTTAGACGACCAAGGCCCATCGCAGATCTGTGAAGAGTGCCAGCGGCACGAATTCCTGCTGAAGAGGCTCGAAAGCGTCCGGTGCCGCCGAAATGCGCGCCACCACCATGAAAGCCTCCGCCGCCACCATGGCCACCGCCGCGAGAGTAAGCTGGCGCCGCCGTTGTCAAGATTACGACAAAGATAGCCCCGCAAATCGTCATGATCCGATCCATCGTTATTTCCTTTCATTCATGAGAGTCTTACACGCTTGCTGGATCCGTCGCCCGCTAAGCGATCGTGCAACGTCGCCGCGGGACGCCGCTGCTCAGATTTTGTTTTCAATCCTTCTTCATCGCGATCTTGGTGTCAGTCCTGACCCGTGCCCAATCAGCCTTCAGCTTCTGCATGAACGAACTCCGGAGCGTGTTGTGGCATTCGCTGATGATCATCGGCGCCACGTCTCGGTGCCTTCGCGCTTCTCCACGCCTGACCAGGATACTGCCGCCTGCAACGACGTTTCGACTACGGGCGCAGCGCGGCGCGCGCATTGGTGAGCGCCCGATGGCAGCCAGCGGAGTCCCCGGCGTCGCTGGCGGCGCGAGCCTGAGCCAATGCATCGAGCGCCTGTTCGAAGCCCCGCCGATGGCTGCCTTCGGTGGCCGCCAGCGATCGCGGCGTCGGCTGATAACCGCGCAGTGCGTCGAGGCTTTCCGACTTCCATCCATCGGTTCCTGCTTGTCTTTCGATGGCGGCGTCGATCTGTGCCTGAACGCGCGCGATTGAAGGAGCGCACGGACTGGCTTGGGCGGAGGTAGCGGCCAATAGCGCGGTGATGGTGGCGTAGCAGTTCGTGCTCCTGGTCATCTTGCTCATCCTCGAAAGGGCGGTCGCGGTCAGTGTTGTCTACTTGCAAGAGGAATAGTTGCTGGTCTTTCGCAAAAGAACGGAAAGAGCGGTTGGACATGTTTGCGTCGACAGAATCCCGTCCGAAGATCGCGTGCGTTCTTCGTTCGCAAACGATGAGACTCAATTTGCAGGCTGTGCCGACGGTGGGCGACAGCAGGCGTATCGGCCTAGCGAAGTGGTCGGCGACAGACTCGGCTTCGTCTTCAGGTGCCGTGTTTTCGCGACAATATCGTTCGTTCGGGGGAGACGGAGGTTGGCCGCGTTGGTAGGTCGGATATCTCGATGTGTACTTTAACCGACAAAGTGACGGAGAACCGACGATGCAACAGTTCGCGCGTGTACTAACAGACAAAGGCGCCGTTCCGGTAATTCTGAAAGGTAGTGAGCACCTCGACCTGCGGCCCATTGTTTCCGACATCAACCCGGACGCGATAGCTGGAGGTGCTTTAATCAATGTCGATACCTCTCGCCTCTCTCCGATCGCCGGTGACGTCACATACCTGGCGCCAATCGATGGCATTCGGCAGATCGCGGCGACGGGCTTCAACTACAAGAAGCACATCGAAGAATTCAAGATGAACCGCCGACGGAACCTGAGGTGTTCTTGAAGGCGATCAGCTCACTGACGGGACCCTTCGATCCGATCTCTCGTGGTCCTAATCAGAACGTGAAACTTGACTGGGAAGTCGAGTTGGCAATCGTGATCGGGCGGGAAGCGAAAGATGTCAGCGCTGCCGCCGCAGCCGACTACATCTTCGGTTACGTCTGTGTGAACGACGTTTCGGATCGCGCAACGCAGGTCGATGAAGAAGGTCAGCAACACTTGGTGCGCGCCAAGTCGCGACCGGGATATTCCCCGATCGGACCCTATTTAACGACTGGTGTCGATGGAATGCAGCTCGATATCTGGACCAAGTTGAACGGAAACTACGAGCAACGTGGCAATACAAGCGACATGCTGTTCGGTGTCCCCGAGATGCTTGCCTACTTCTCATCGCACATGACGTTGCTTCCCGGCGACATTTTGGCAACGGGCACGCCGCCTGGCGTTGGTTTCGGTAAAAATCGCTTCATGAAGGTAGGCGATGTGCTGGAATGCGGTATTGCCAATCTCGGCTCGCAACGTCACGAGATCACATCTTGATGCGGTAGATGGGAGTCGGCCGCGCGCGCCGTTACGTTGCCCTTAGTGCCGCAGAGGACGGGAGGTTTTGTGGCCATCATCAACATCAACATCAACGGCGCGACGCATGACGTGGACGTGCCGGCTGATATGCCCTTGCTGTGGGTTATTCGCGATGTTCTCGGTCTTACCGGTACGAAATTCGGTTGCGGGATTGCCCAATGCGGAGCATGCACCGTGCATGTCGGCGGGCTTGCGCTTAGATCATGTGTGCTGTCAATCGGTGACGTCGGCGCGCGCCCAGTGACGACGATCGAGGCGATTGGCGCCACTACCGAAGGCTCAAAGGTGCAGGCAGCCTGGCTCGAGCACGAAGTCATTCAGTGTGGATACTGTCAATCAGGTCAGATCATGACTGCTGCGGCACTTTTGAAGCATGTGCCAAATCCGACCGACGCTGACATCGACGCGGCAATGTCGGGGAACATATGCCGCTGCGGCACCTACGTGCGTATCCGACGAGCGATCCATGCCGCCGCGGTCAATACCTGATAGGCTTGTCATGATAAGTGAAATTTCTCGTCGGTCGGTGTTACGAGCTGGAGTAGCCATCGGCGGGGGGCTTCTCCTCGAAATGCGCCTTCCCGAGTTCGCGTATGGATCTGAACGTTTAGTGGATGGCGGCGAATTTTCTCCGAATGCGTTCATTCGCATTGATGGAAGAGGAGCCATCAGCTTCATTATGCGCAGTGTCGAGATGGGCCAAGGTATCTACACGGCGGCCGCCATGCTGATCGCAGAGGAACTCGAGGTGCGTCTTGATCAGATCGAAGCGCTGGCGGCTCCGGCTAATGAGGCGCTATACACCGACCCGATCCTGGGCCAGCAGGAAACCGGCGGGTCTGCATCAACGAGGAGTAGTTGGATTCCACTTCGCCAGGCGGGTGCAACCGCTCGAGTTATGCTGATCATGGCGGCCGCAAAGCGGTGGGGGGTTGTCTTCGAGGATTGCGTAGCGCGACAAGGGATGGTCACCCATTCCGCAAGCGGACGCAGCGCCTCGTATGGGGAACTCGCGGAAGATGCGGCGCGACAGCCCGTTCCGGACAATGTGCCGCTCAAGCCAGCATCAGAGTTTAGGCTGATAGGCTCATCGGCTCACCGACTGGATAGTGCGGCAAAGGCTAACGGGACGGCGACTTTCGGAATTGATATCAAGGTCCCTGGAATGAAGATCGGGACAGTTGCTGCCTGTCCTGTCAGGGGTGGTCGCCTTGTTTCTATCGACGAAGCCGCGGCCAAGCGCGTATCCGGTGTCCGCGACGTCGTTCGCCTTGATGATTTGGTGTCGGTAATCGGCGACAACATGTGGGCTGCAACGCAAGGCCTGGCCGCCGCAAATCCCCATTGGGATGAGGGACCGAACAAGAGTGTATCAACGGAAGATCTGATCAAGGACTTGGACACTGCGTCCCGGCAGCCGGGCGTCGTGGCAAAACAAGAGGGAGACCCTGTCTCCGCCATTGCGGGTAGCGTCACACGGATCGATGCTGTGTACCAACTTCCCTTTCTGGCCCACGCTCCAATGGAGCCGATCAATACGACGATACACATTCGAGCCGATGGTGCGGATGTGTGGGTGGGCACACAGGTCCCGGTTCGCGCGCAACTTGCCGTCGCGCTCGTTACCGGTTTGCCCCAAGAGTCGATCAACATTCATAATCAGTATTTAGGTGGAGGGTTCGGTCGTCGTCTCGACGTAGACTCGATCCATCAGGCAGCACGAATTGCAAAGCAACTCCCGTATCCGGTAAAATTGATTTGGACTCGCGAAGAGGACATCCAGCACGACCTGTATCGACCCTATTACTACGATAGGGTCTCTGCGGGGCTCGACGCACAAGGCAATATCTCCGGATGGACCCATCGTGTGACCGGATCGTCCGTCGCGGCCCGATGGCGTCCATCCAGAATGCAGAAGGACGGCCATCTTGATCCAGACGCCGTCTTAGGGGCCACCGAAACCCCGTACGAACTACCAGCAACTCTGGTCGACTACGTTCGTTGCGAACCTCGCGTATTCGACACGCTATGGTGGCGCGGCGTTGGTCAGACGCACAACGTATTCGTCGTGGAAAGCTTGATGGACGAGCTTGCTGCGGCTGCATCCCAGGATCCGGTCGACTTTCGGCGCAAGTTTCTAAAAAAGAATTCTCGCGGCCGCTCGGTGCTTGATCTCGCTGTTGAGAAGTCCGGATGGGGGAAGCCGCTTCCCAAGGGCTGGGGCAGGGGGGTTGCGCTGCAATTCTCCTTCAATACTCATGTTGCCTCGGTGCTTGAGGCGGAGATCTCCGGAGGTGAAATACGGCTAAGACGTGTGCACATTGCCGTAGATTGTGGCCCAGTCGTCAACCCGAATATCATTGAAGCACAAATGGAAGGAGGGATGATCTTCGGCCTGACCATGGCACTTTACGGCGAGATTACGGTTACGAATGGTCGGGTCGATCAGAGCAACTTCAATGACTATCGCATGCTTCGCATGAACCAAGCGCCTGAAATATCGGTCCATCTAGTGAACAATCCTGATGCTCCAATCGGTGGGATCGGGGAGACGGGTACCGTGGCGGCGGCACCGGCACTGGCGAATGCGATCTATTCTGCGACTGGTCGGCGTCTGCGCCGTATTCCGTTCGCACAGCAGGTGGCCCAGACACAATGAACATCAGATTCTGGGACAGCTTTGGCAGGAAAGGTCGGGCCTTGCGCGTCATGGGGGCATTCGCAATTGCCATCATTGCGGCGCTATGTGCCGGTCTGACGTGGCGTCTGCTCGATCGTGATCCTGAAGTCGTTGCAGCCGACGTCGAGTCGTCACCTGCCTTGATTGCGAAGGGAGAGTACCTCGCGCGAGCAGCGGACTGCGTCGCCTGCCATAGTGCACCTGGTCGCGCGCCATTCTCTGGCGGGGTCGCGTTTCGCCTTCCGTTTGGGACAATCTATTCGACTAATATTACTCCGGATCGAGAGACTGGGATCGGGTCGTGGAGCGACAATGATTTTGTACGTGCGCTCCACCGCGGAATTGCAAAGGATGGAACCTATCTTTACGCAGCATTTCCATACACGTCGTACACCGCGATGAGGCGTGAAGATGCTGTCGCAATCAAGGCATATTTGTTCAGCCTTCCGGCGGTTCACGCGCCACCACGAGCCAACAGTCTATCGTTTCCCTTTAACCAACGTTGGTCAATGGCGATATGGAATCTCCTATTCCTCAAAGACAGACGATTCCGACCGGACCCGAGCTTGAACGATAGAGAAAATCGTGGAGCGTATTTGGCATCGGCACTCGGTCATTGTGGCGAATGTCACACCCCGAGGAACATGGCGTTCGCCCTTGACAACTCTAAGAAATTCGCAGGGGCCATCGTCGAAGGATGGCGTGCTTACAACATTAGCTCGGATCAACGCTTCGGCGTCGGCGGCTGGAGCGATAATGCTCTCGCCGAATACCTAAGCAGTGGGCACGCGGCGAACAGGGGATCCGCGGGCGGGCCTATGGGAGAGGCGGTGGCCGACAGCCTGCAGTATCTGGCATCTGGGGATGTTGACGCACTGGTGGCATACTTAAAGCGGATCTCACCGCAATTAGGGCAGCGAGGGTCCGAGATCAGCCTCTCCTCGCCAGCGATGGCGGTATCAAGCCCCTGGGGACCGGGCATTGAAGAAGATGCAGACGGGTTGGGACGACGAATATTCGAGGGCGCATGTGCAAGTTGCCATCAGTGGAACGGCAATGGACAGCAAACATCGTACGCCGCGCTCGCAGGTAGCCAGACTGTTAACGACCCTACAGGTACTAACTTGATACAGATACTGCTCACGGGTGCAGACCTAGCTTCGGGTAAAGTCAGGGCATATATGCCGCCGTTTGGCAAAGCATATTCCGCGGAAGAGCTCGCCGCGGTATCAAACTACGTCATTGCTCACTTTGGCGGAAAGCCTGGTCTTGTTACTGCCGAAATGGTTCGCCAGCGGAAAGCCAATTGATGCCGACGTATAGTGCCGCCAAGCTGCGCTGTACGAAGCGTGTGAGCGTCGGGCAGATCGTATAGGTGGCACGCGACGGTTCGGTCATCTTCATCCGCCTGTAGCGACGGCTCCTCCTGCTGGCAGCAATCGAACGCGAAAGGGCAACGAGTGCTGAACCGGAAGCCACTCGGAGGACTCATCGGACTGGGCACATCGCCGCCCAAGCGATGCGCTTCCGTGCTGCATCAGGTTCGGGCACCGGCACGGCCGACAGCAGTGCCAGAGTGTAGGGATGGCGAGGCTTTGAAAATATCTGCCGCCTAGTTGCGACTTCAAGACTTCAACAAATTTTCCTAGATACATCACCGCGACGCGATGCGTCATATGTTCCACAATAGCTGCAAAGGATTCGTCCTCTGGCGGTCCGGAATACATAGGGGACGCATTGAGAGGCAGCGAGCAGAGTCCTGAGGACTCCTCAACTTGACAGGTAGGCTTCGCGGGTTAGAGGAACGGAACTAAATAATGCGTAGCCTGGAGAGAGTCCCACATTCGCTTACGAAGGTCGCTGCCGACACGGCAAATGCCGATCAAGCGGTTGGCCAAAAAATGGGCCGCCCGCTGGGGGGGAGCGGACGGCCCAGTCGGCTCGACGGTGGGAGGAAGCGCGTTCGAGCCTGGCAAAGGGCTGGGGGTAGCCCTCATCGTCTTGTCTATATTGGATCGCATGGAGAGTATTTCACATCCGACTGGAACTATTGAACTCGCATGATTGGCCTTCTATCAGCAGTCAGGTGGATCTCGACTCACGCATAATATGGCCTCAGCACCCAGCTTCATTGGCTACATCAAACTTTTGATCGTCACGCTTGTGACCTTTCGTCCGTAGTGCCGCTCAATTCTAGAGTTGAGCGCGCCTAGCTGCGTGGTTGGCGGGGCTACTAGGTAGCTCCGAATTTGGGGTGCGGAAATCGCGAGCGATATTTTTCGGCCTCATACTACAGCATATCCCGCGCAGGAGCTGAGCTAGTGATCGCAGTCAGTTTAGCATTGTGGCGCGGTCTTGCGCTGAGGCTTTCGTCAGGCGAATGGCATTGTCGCTAGGGACCCGATACTTGGCCGCACCCACTAAGCCGTCGCGGGTTGCCCCGCTTTGGTAGCGATCGCCAAAGGTGTGGACGTGCAATCGCGGAATTGCGTCTCGCCCTTGGAAAGACCGAGAAATGACGCCTTGCTATAGAAACCCACCCTTGGATGCGCACCAAGGGGTCGAGCGGCAGTTGGCCGCACGATCGTTGACCGATTTAGAACGTGAAGAGGTGATTAGATGGGGTTTGGTGAGCAAACCGGCTCGGCGAGAGTTGCGCGTCCTGAGAACGGATCCGTATCGGACCATCTGCTACTGCGCGAGTTCAGTCACCGAATAAACAATGAGTTGTCGTCAGCCATCAGTCTTATTTCGCTCGCGGCAAAGCGTAGTCAAAACAGTGAGGTGCAAGCGACGCTTGCTGCCGTGCAGGATCGGCTTCAAGGCTACGCTAGTGTCCATCACTCGTTGCAGATGCCGGAGTGCAGCACGACTGTCGAACTGACGAGCTACCTTCAAAAGCTGTGTAAGGCTCTCTGTCGTTCGAAGCTTGAGAGCCGGAAGATTGAGCTGGCATTGTCTCTCTGTCCCGTGTGGATCACTTCCGAACGTTGCTGGCTATTGGGAATGATCGTGTTTGAGCTAATTACGAATTCTGCGCGGCACGCGTTCCTGAGCGGTACGGGTAAAATCGATCTGGAACTGTTCACGACGAGTAACATGATCGCATGCCGGATCAGTGACAATGGCGTGGCTCATCCAGGCGCTGTGCCTGGCCGAGGACTGCGGATCGTTGCAGCTCTTGTCTCTCGCTTACATGGAACAATCGACGTGAAATCTGGACCTCAGGGAACTAGCTCGACCGTGATTTTTCCGATGACCTACAATGCTGAGGCTTGCCCCGCAGGAGCAGATGTAGGGCGGATACTCCTCGGCTAGGTCGTCGGCACGGCAGTGCCGATCGACCCGAGGCATTTCAGCTAGGAGCCTTGTTTGGTATCCGGCGTGGGTTCAATCAACGAAACGGGCGGCGTGCGCCATCCTAGGGTCGATATGGGCCGCGCACGGCTCACTGATCCAAGACATTGCTGCACCTCGATTACGATCCGGCACACGTGCCGAGAATAGACGAGAGAGACACGACGATCACCTCAGAGCCGTAACTTACGCTCTATGCCGTGGCGCAGTGTCCTGATCATGCGATTTGGAAATAAGGTGGCCGCTTTGAAGTCGGTCATCCCTGTTGTTGATGTATTGTTTACCGAGCTGAAGCGCTTGCGCTGACACCAGGACTGCGCACTAAGCCGTCCGAGGGACAAATTAGCCGAGTAGGCGATAGGACACAAAGTGTGCAATGATCGCAATCATCGGTGTCGCTCAGGCCTCGGCGCTTACATCTTGTGGCCGCGGCGTGCCGTGGGTGATCGGAAGTGATACATAAGATAAAAGACTTTCGGCTGCCTAGGTCGTCAGTCATGCGTTATGTCTTCGCCGTCACGTCGATACTTATTGTGACTGCTGTCGCGTTGGTACTGCAATCATACGATTTGCGTGACGCAGAGCTGCCGGCTCTCGTACTCGCGATTGGAATCGTCACTTGGTACGCGGGCAGTGGTCCCGCTGCAGTTGCCGTTGTGTTAGCTGCAGCGACCTTCAACTACCTGTTTGTCGAACCAATCTATACATTCTACGTATCTGGACAAGACTTGCCCTATTTCGTGATCTTCGTGCTTTCCGCAGTAACAGTGACGTTCTTCAGCAGCGTCCGTCGACGCAGCGAAGAAAGCCTTCGTCAAGCGCGCGACCGCCTCCAGATCGAGCTCGATCAGCGCCAGCGGCGGGAGGGTGAGATACGTAGGTTAAATCAGGAGTTGACGTTGCGCGCGTCGGAACTGGCTGCGGCTAACAAGGAGCTAGAGTCGTTTACTTATTCCGTTTCGCACGACCTCCGCGCGCCGCTGCGTCATCTTGTCGGGTTTTCGGAATTATTACGCAAACATGCGTCGAGTTCGCTGGACGAGAAAGGCCAGAAGTATGTCGAGACGATCTTCGATGCTGGAAAGAGAATGGGCAGCTTGATCGACGACCTTTTGACGTTCTCCAGAATAGGGCGAACGGAAAGCAGGATGGCTACCGTTGATCTACAAGGGTTGATCACGGAAGCGATTGCGGAAGTTAAGCAGCAGACGAATGGCCGAGACATCCACTGGGAGGTTGGCGCGTTTCCCGCCTGCCATGGAGACCGCTCACTTCTAAAGCTAGTCATGCTGAACTTGCTTTCCAATGCAGTAAAGTTTTCGAGCCTTCGAAAGCCGGCGAGAATCGAAGTGGGCGCATTGGAGGGGAGTGCGACTTCGGTGGAGATCTATGTGAAGGACAATGGTGTTGGATTCGATATGGAATACGCGGGAAAATTATTTGGGGTGTTTCAGCGCCTGCATCGGACTGACGAGTTCGAAGGCACAGGAATTGGCTTGGCAACCGTTCAGCGTATCGCCCAGCGGCATGGCGGATCAGTGCGCGCAGAAGGGGCGGTTGATCGTGGGGCGACGTTCTATGTTTCGCTGCCAAGGGAAAAGTGTCCAGTGGAAAGGGCGATAGACGCATCATGCGCGAACTCAGGCGAATTCTGATCGTAGACGATGACCCGAGAGACGTTGAGTTGACGTTCACGGCTCTCGACGAATACAAGCTCGCCAACGAGGTTGTTGTCACTCGAGATGGCAAGGAGGCGCTGGACTATCTTTGTCGTCGAGAGGGTTTTGCTTCGCGAGCCGAAGGCAATCCGGCAGTGATCCTATTGGATCTGAAGTTGCCGAAAGTCAACGGTCTGGAGGTATTGCAGAAGATTAGGTCCGACGAACAATTCAAGATGATTCCGGTGGTCGTGCTCACCTCATCGCACGAAGAAAAGGACGTGTTGGATAGCTACCAGCTTGGTGTAAACGCATACGTGGTCAAGCCAGTCGATTTTCACGAGTTTGTGGATGCGGTTAAGGAACTCGGATTGTTCTGGGGGATCGTGAACCAGCCTCCCCCCGGAAGTGCAAAGAAAGCCCTATGAGTACGCGGACCGTGAAAATCCTACTGCTTGAGGACGATCCAAACGACGCTGATCTGATCGAAGCGCTGCTTGCCGAGCACTTTAGGTGTCATGTGATCCGTATCCAGAGCCGCGCGGAGTTCTTGACGGCGCTCCAAGATGTCGGCAACTCAGACTTGATCCTCTCCGACTACAAGCTTCCGTCGTTCGACGGACTGTCCGCATTGCATTTGGCGATGAGTGTCCACCCCGGCCTACCGTTCATCTTCGTTTCTGGTACTCTCGGCGAAGAAGCGGCTATTGAAGCTCTGAAAGTCGGCGCCACCGACTATGTGTTGAAGAGCCGGCTGTCGAGACTCATCCCAGCTGTTCAGCGTGCGCTGCGTGAGGCTAGCGATCGGGCCGCACGGCGAGCAGCCGAGGACGCGTTGCGCCGGAGCGAAGCAGAGCTTCGCGGCATCATCGATACAATACCTTCAATAGCATTCACGGCTGAGCCCGATGGACGAGGTATTTGGATAAACCACCGGTGGGTCAAGTACTCTGGATTGACCGTCGAGGAGACGGCGGGCGCGGGTTGGCAATCGGCGATTCACTCGGATGACCTTTCTGAACATATCGTCAAATGGCAGCAGTCGATGAGAAGCGGCGAGCCATTCGAGAACGAGGCGCGTCATCGTAGTGCGGAGGGTGACTACCGATGGTTTCTCGTGCGCGCGGTGCCACTGCACGATGAGCAGGGTAGGATTCTCAAATGGTACGGAATTTTGACTGATATCGACGACTTCAGACGTGCGGAACTCGAGCGCGAGCGATTGCGTCATGAACTTGCCCAGATGAATCGCGTCAACATGATGGGAGAGTTAGCTGCGGCACTAACGCATGAAGTACAGCAGCCGATCGCGGCTGGAATCATTAATGCCAAGGCGTGCAGACAGTGGCTGCTCGCACATACGCCTGACATCAATGAAGCGCGCGCAGCCGCCGAGGCCGTAATGACGAGCTTATCGTTCGCGACTGACATTATTGGGCGGGTGCGCGCTCTCTATGGTCATGGAAGATCAGAGCGGGAATTGGTCAACGTCAACGCTTTGGTTCGAGAGATGACCGGTGTCCTTGACCCGGCTGCGAGACGCTGTCTCGTCCTATTGCGGAACGAGCTCGATTCAACTGTTCCCGACGCGTTGGCGGATCGCGTCCAGCTACAACAAGTGCTGATGAATTTGATGTTAAACGGCATCGAAGCCATGCAGGGGACCGGTGGTGAACTGAAGGTGGAGTCGGGGATGACTCATGATGGTCAATTGCTGATATCGGTGAGTGATACTGGCTGTGGACTTCCGGCTGGCGAGCCTGAGCACATTTTTAAGCCGTTCTTCTCGACAAAGGCGCAAGGTACTGGCATGGGATTAGCCATCAGTCGGCGTATTGTTGAGTCCCACGGCGGCCATTTGTGGGCATCTGCAAACGGGGATCAGGGCGCAATTCTCCGGTTTACGTTGCCCAGTAACAAGGGAGGGGGGTGATCCTCCGGAATTTCGGCCAAGCGTCCCCGTCCTTGTCATCTCAAAGCATCGCGACGAACTCGAGCGATTGATTCTTCGATACCTCGGTCTGCTGCCGGGCCAGGAATGCTTGTCGGTCGGCGGGCCGTTCGACGGGCCGCGGTTATTTGCGGGAGTCCGCCTCGTTGGAGGGGCACCGAGATCATCTTCGGATGTCGAGTGCGTCCTCGACTAGCGAGACGCCCGTGATGACGGAGACGGTTGATGGCTCCGCGTCCTTCGACAGAGCCTGATTGTAGCGCTCAGATATCTTCGATCAGATCTCTTTACTTGCGAGGCGATTTCTACGAGCTGTTAGCTCGCCAAGCGGCCGCTGCAAGTATGTGAGCTAGCCTCATCTGGATTGCAACAAGCTGATTCTGTCTAGCGACGTGTCTGCCGCCCGCGTTCGTACGTCCGTCGTCTATGTGAGACGAGGAATGATCGCTTGCTTGCGCGATGTTGCGGTCGCGTCATTGAATTGCGGACAGAACGTGTATGTCCGCAAAAGCCGTTCTTTCGAAGAAGCCCAGGGCACGAAACTCTCATAGGCTTGCAGGCCTTTAGGGACGCGATCGCACGGCGTTGCGATTGAACTCACGTCATCGCCGAAAACAAGGAGAGGTCGCTATGTTCGCGAAGGTTGCAGAGATGTTCGTAGAGAACCTCACGGCAGCAGGCGTTAGGCGAATCTGCGGAATCGTCGGCGACAGCCTGAACGGATTGACGGGCGCGATCCGGCGCGACGGCAGGATCGAGTGTGGTCGCATGCGCCACCAGGAAGCGGCAGCCTTCGCAGCGGGTGCGGAAGCTCACTTGACGGGAGAGCTCGCTGTCTGCGCCGGAAGTTGCGGTCGAGGAAATTTACGTCTTCCCGCACCGCCAGCCATTACGCTCGACATGGCAAAGAGCTTCTCGCTCTACATGTTGAAGGCGCTGTTCAACGGTCGCGGCGAGCATCTCGTTGATCTAGCCAAAACCAATCTGTGGTCGTGAACAAAGGAAAGTTCTCCCATGGATCCTACGGCATTGCTCCTCTCGCGCATTCAGTTCGGATTCGCGATTTCGTTTCACATAATATTTCCGGCCTTTACGATCGGCTTGGCTGCCTGGCTTACCCTGCTTGAGGCACTGCACATTCGTACGGGCCGTAGAGCATATCGCGTTCTTTTCGAGTTTTGGCTCAGGATATTCGGTGTTGCGTTCGGGATGGGCGTGGTGTCGGGCATCGTTATGGGATTCCAGTTCGGAACGAATTGGAGCGAACTGTCTAGGATGAGCGGGCCGATCCAAGGGCCGCTGTTGTCATATGAGACGTTCACGGCCTTCATGTTGGAGGCGAGCTTTTTCGGCATCCTGATGTTCGGCCGTAGCCGAGTGCCAGCGTGGTTCTACCTCCTCTCAGCAGCAATGGTATCGCTTGGAACGACGTTGTCGGCATTTTGGATCATGACCAACAACAGTTGGATGCAGGTCCCGGTGGGCTACGCCGTAGAGAACGGCGTATTCGTTCCTGAAAGCTGGTCGAAGATCATTTTCAATTGGGTGGTCCTCGTCCGCTTCGTCCACATGCTGCTCGCTGCGTATCTGACCAGTGCATTCTGTGTGGCCGCAACAGGCGCTTGGTATCTGCTGCGCTCCATCCACCTCACCGAAGCGCGGGTGATGGTGCACATGGGTCTTGGACTCGCGGCAGTGCTCATCCCCATTCAACTCCTGTTCGGACATTTGGTCGGTGACTACGTCCATCAGCATCAGCCGGCAAAGTTCGCCGCTATCGAAGCGCGCTGGCATGACGAACAGCCAGCAAGCGAGGTGCTGCTCGCTTTGCCGGATCCGGCAACGGAGACCAATCGATACGAAATTCGGATCCCGGTCCTCGGTAGCATCATCGCGAGCATGAGTCTCTCGTCGAAGGAAGTCGGATTGACGAGCTTTCCGGCTCAGGACAGGCCGCCTGTCCTTGCTCCGTTCTTTGCATTTCGGATCATGGTCGGCTGTGGCATGATCATGCTCGTGCTTTCCTGGTTCGGCTGTTACCTCGCGTTCAAGCGCAGGCTCGAAGGCAGCCGAGCTGTGCTCTGGCTCATCTTTCTCAACTTCCCACTACCATTCATTGCGATCCTCACGGGCTGGTATACGGCGGAAATTGGCCGGCAGCCGTGGACGGTCTATGGAGTTCTGCGCACATCGCAGGCTGTCACACCATTTTTGACGGCAGAGGCGGCCTTCGCGACGCTGGTGCTGTTCGGTGCTGCCTATGTCTTCATATTCTCATTCGGCGTTTACTACATCTATAGGTTGTTGCGCGCCGGTCCGCATGCTGTTGCCGCTGAAACGCCATATGGCGCCCCGTCGGGCATCTCCACCGTATTTGGTCAAGGGTCTGGTGCCCGTTCCGAGTTGAAAGCAGGAGAATGATGATGGTGATGTTCTGGGTTGCGGTTCTGTCCATCAGCACTTTGATTTACCTGTTGCTCGACGGGTTTGACCTCGGCGTGGGAATCTTATGCGGTGCCACGGCCAACGTGAACCATCGCAGTCAGATGTTACGTGCAATCGAGCCCGTCTGGGACGGAAACGAGACTTGGCTGGTGGTATCCGGGGTCATTCTCTGGGGAGCGTTTCCAGTCGTTTACGCTACTCTGCTGTCGGCATTCTACTTGCCAGTCATTGTCATGCTGCTGGGGTTGATCTTGCGCGGAGTCGCGTTCGAGTTTCGCAATCAGGGAGAGGGCACGCGCTGGATATGGGATATGAGCCTTACGGGCGGATCTTTAGTTGCAGCGTTTGCGCAGGGGGCCATGGTTGGCGCTTTGGTCGAAGGACTATCGTTCACAAATGGGCAGTATTCCGGCGGGACGTTCGGCTGGGTCTCGGCGTTCTCAGTCATATGCGGTGTTGGACTTTGCTTTGGTTATGGTTTGCTTGGTGCCTGTTGGCTTGTCCGAAAGTGCGACCGCGAAGTTCGTGATGTTGCGCGCCGTCATATCTGCGTGCTCGCCATCGCAATGACGGTGTTTCTTATAGTCGTCTTCATACACGCTCTCTTTGAACACTTGACCATTCTTCATCGATGGCTCGAGCGGCCCTATCTTTTCATTTTTCCCGCGATTGGTGCAATCGCGGCCGGCGTTCTCGCGCGAAGCGTCAAGCATCACGATGACTATTGGCCTTTCCACATGGTAGCGCTGGTGTTCGTGGCAGCGTTCGCCACGCTAGCCCTCTCGTTCTGGCCTTACATGATACCGTTTGAGATCACTATTCGTGATGCTGCTGCGCCGCATGCGAGTCTCGCCTTCATGTTCTGGGGTGCGGGCTTGTTCGTGTTTCCATTAATGCTGGTCTACACTGTCGTTTCTTTTCGGGTGTTCAGGGGCCGAATTCAGACTTGAGGTGCTGAAATCGCGTTGAAATCGCCCGGTATCTTGTATCAAGGATGGCGAGACGACACGTCGGAGGGTCGTCTCGCCCGTGTCTTTCCATGCCTACGTTCACAGGCTGAGTTTTGTGAACGGAATGAACCGCGCAGTCCGGCTGAACTGGACCTTCCGTCCGAAGCTCGCGCTGCGCGCGTAGAGCATGCAAACGTACCAAAGCGTCGATCCTGCGTGGACTTGCTGAGTGTGGAAAACTTGAACAGACCGGGAAATTGATCTCTCACGGCAAACCACAGCCTGGCTGGGACGCGGTCCAACTCGGACTATCGACCGTCTTGGGTTCGACCGAAGAGTTCGGTGCGCCATTCCCACGTTCTAAGACCGATTTCGCGAGTGGGCGGCGATAGATACCAAGGTTTCGAACGCCGACTCACCTGTAGAATGGCGCAAAACGGCATCTGCTCTTTATTGTAGTCTCAGACGGTTAGGACCTGTCTTCGGCTGATGCTGAGATATCGAGCGATGCTGGGTGCGCTTGGATGGTTCTGACTGTTGGCGACAACAAGAGAGGATCGTTCAAAATGCAACCAGTACCCATAGCCCTAGGCGAGTTCACTCTCTCGCGCGAGAGAGTTGACATGGGCGCGGTCCTTCCGCCGGCGGAAAAGGAGGAGTCTCTGCACTTCAGCGGCCTTGCCGATGAACGGAAGTCTGGCAAAATTCGCGATGACAGCCAAGGCATTACGCTCGCTTTTCAGCACCTGAATGTGGTGTTGGCGATCGCCGCTCGCAACGTTGCCAAATTGGGCGGAATGGCCATGCCATCGGTCCTCTATGACGTGTTAGCAGACGATAGCAATGATCCAGTTGTAGTCAGGCTGTCAGACGCTCTTAGGACCACTCAGGCAATGGAAAGTGGCGATGCCGGCATACAAGCAGATGCATTGCGGCTTGCTATCGTAGCCAGGATGGTCGGACTGCACTTCAATTCGGGATATCCCGATGAAGAGAACATTGAAGCAGGCGCGCCCTGCCGGCCAAGTCGCGCGCTGCAGAGATGGCGCCTCAAGCGGGTTCTCGAATACATTGATAGTCATTTGACCGATAAGATCTCGCTGCAAGATATTGCTGCAGCCGCTGGACTAAGTCGAATGCACTTCGCGTCGCAATTTCGAGCAGCCACTGGAATGCGTCCTCACGACTATCTGCTTCGTCAGCGAATACGGCGGGCCGAGCATCTTCTGAGCCAAACCGATCTGTCTCTTGCCGAGATCGCCTTGACTGTAGGCTTTCGTACTCAGGCCCACTTCACTAGCGTGTTCAAACGCTTCATGAATAATACGCCGTATCAATGGCGAAGTGCGCGCCGCTTGAACGGTGTTGCCGAAAAATAGGCGTACTCCGCCTATGAGCTGGAGTTCAAGAGCCGCATCTTTTTCAGCTCCGCCGCTGCCCACCAAAGCATATGCCAAACGGTTGAGCCGTCGCTCAACAGGCGTCCCACTATCGGTGCGGAGACATTCGGTGGTGCAGCCGCGGCGTCGACGACTCAAGGTGATTCATCGTGAAAAGTATTTTGCGCACGCGTTGGCCCGCAACGACGTGCTTTGGAAGAAAAATGCGTCCATCTCGGAAGAACATAAAGCGCAGCATCGATATGCAAGACTTCTGCCGACCAAATGCGAGGAATCGAATGGCCGATCTGACAACGAATATTCCTCTGTCCTTGAAAATGGCCCTGGACGCTGAGGTGGCAAGGATCGGTCGACCTTTGTCGTCTGTCGTAACAGCTGCCTTATCAGAATTCCTTGGCGTATCGATCCATACGCTGTTCCAGGTCTCGATATCAGGTGCCTTGGTGGCAGGCGTTTTCGATCGAGAAGTTAGCGTCCGATCGATCCTGGAGCATGGAGATTTCGGGCTGGGCACTTTCGCGCACTTGGATGGCGAATTGGTCGTGCTTGATGGCCGAGCGTTTCAAGTTCTGGGCAGCGGACGAGTATCGGAAGCGACTGCGGGCGCTGGCGCACCTTTCGCGGTGGTCACGCGCTTTCACCCAGACGCCGAGGCCGACATTGGGCCTGTGGCAAGCTTCAAAGAGTTGGAAATCTGCTGCGACAAGTTTCGCAGCTCTGGAAACATCTTCTACGCAATGCGATTGGATGGGCATTTTACGCGTGTTCGCACGCGGGCCGTCAATCCGCCTCCGTCCGGCGGGCGTCTTGTCGATGCCGCGAAGACGCAGAGCGAATTCAGTTTCGCGGACATCGACGGAACTTTAGTGGGGCTGTGGTCTCCTGGCTTCTCAAGTGCGTTTAGTGTTGCGGGTTATCATTATCACTTCATCTCGAAGGACCGGCAGCACGGCGGGCATCTACTTGATGTCGAGGCAAAGTCGCTTCACCTCGGCTTTGAGCCGCTAACGGAGTTTCATCTTGCGCTGCCGGAGTCAGAAGCCTTTTTGAAGGCAGATCTTAGCAAGAACACAGCCGAGGAGCTCGCTTATGCCGAACAAGCCCACTGAAAGCCGCCAAGCCCAAGCGGTGGAAACTAGGGCGCAGACCGGGGCTGAACTGGTAGTTCGAACTCTTGAAGCTCAAGGCGTTACGCACGTCCTTGGAGTCTCCGGAGCCAGGATCGACACCGTCTTCAATGCTCTTGCCGATTCCAAGATTAAGACAGTCGTTTGCCGCCACGAGCAGAATGCCGCATTTATCGCGGGTGGTATCGGGCGCATGACTGGAAAGGCTGGGGTGACACTCACGACCTCTGGCCCAGGCATCTCGAACCTTACGACTGGCCTTGCGACGGCGAATTCCGAAGGGGACCCGGTCGTCGCGCTTGGCGGATCGGTACCGACGTCTGATGCATTGAAGCAAGTGCACCAGACGTTGGATGCTGTCTCTATCATGAGGCCAGTGACCAAGTTCAGTGCGACGGTCGGCGCTCCCGACCAGTTGGGTGAGGTCCTAGCCAACGCGTTCCGCGCGGCCGAATCTGGGCGGCCTGGCGCTGCTTTCGTCAATCTGCCGGTGGATATCATGACCGCTCCGTGCGCGCACGAGCCTTTAGAAGTGCCGGCGTTTTGTGGCCTCGGCCCCGCCGATGCCAATGCAACCAGGGAGGCTGCACGTCTCATCAACGTGGCGTCCAATCCGGTGGTTCTGTTGGGCATGTTGGCCAGTAAACCATCCAACAACCGTGCTTTGCAGTCATTCTTGACCAAGGGAAACTTGCCTGTCGTCGGTACTTTCCAATCAGCAGGTGCCGTAGGAGCAATGAGTTTCGAGAATTTCGGAGGGCGCGTCGGTCAGATCGCGAACCAGCCGGCGGATCGGCTCCTCGAGGCGGCCGATCTCGTGATCACCATTGGATACAATCCGGTAGAGTACTGGCCGTCGCTTTGGAACGGAAAGCGAAAGCGTACGATTATTCATGTCGACGTGTTGCCGTCTGATCTCGACAACTGCTACTCGCCAACTGTGGAGCTGACGGGCAGTATCGATCAAACGTTGGAGACGCTAACGCCAGCAGTCAAGCGAAGCACGAGATCGCCGCTGTCGTTGGAGGTCCTCGATATGATCGTGGCCGAGCGGCAATTTCTGAGAACCGAGAGCGCGCTCCGGGGTGGCACGCCAATCCATCCCATGCGTTTGGTGCATGACTTGCAGCAATTCGTTGGAGGAGACACGACGCTCTGTCTCGACATTGGATCGTTTCACCTCTGGTTTGCACGACATCTCTACAGCTTTCGGCCTCGCCAGGTCCTCATCAGCAACGGTCAGCAGACGTTGGGGGTAGCGCTTCCGTGGGGTATCGCCGCTTCCCTCGTAAGGCCAGCCGAGAAGATTCTCTCTGTATCGGGAGACGGCGGCTTCCTTTTCTCCGCTATGGAGCTCGAGACCGCAGTGCGCTTGCGCGCGAATCTGGTCCACATGGTCTGGATCGATGGCTCCTATAATATGGTGGCTGTCCAGGAGCAGCTCAAGTACGGCCGGACCACTGGTGTTGATCTAGGCCCTGTCGATTACGTTCGGTACGCCGAGGCGTTTGGTGCGAAGGGCCTCATGATCGAGGAGCCGAATGATATCGCGCCGATTATGAGGAAGGCGTTTGAGACCGAGGGGCCAGTCATTATTGGTGTCCACGTCGACTATCGCGACAATCACAAGCTGTTTGAGATGGTGCACGCAGGGACCTTTCATTGAACTGAGCGATAGAATCGAAGCAGATGGTCGCCGGCAGTCGCCGACGGTCGGGATCGAGGCCGGTTGTGCTGATTAACGCGATCATGTGATTTCAAAGCGATGGCTCGATTGTAACGGCAATACCCAACGCCATCGATTGCGGACCCGATGAGCGCGCAACATTGCTAAACCGGGGCGATGGCGTGCGGTCGTGCGTGAGAACGAAGAGTTCGCGACGCACTGGTTTGCCGGCCTCCTCCATCCCTGTAATCTTTTGCCTGGCGCCGCCCCGCGATTGGGTCGCAAGACGGGTCTACTGGGCTATCTCACTTGGGGCGCACGATAGCGTGATAGGCGGCCTCCTTCTCAAAGGCATGCCGGTCGTCTACGCACGTCTTGCAACAGCGGAATCTCAATCGTGCTTGAGGAGGGCAACCTGTTCGAGCAGGCAATCGTGTTGCGGGATATACCGTTTTGGCCTAAATTGGCTGACTGAACCCTGATGAGGGCTGCGTAAGCCTGAAGGGGCTTCGTTGGAATAGTCAGCCGCGCGAGAACACAAGGTGACGCAGCGCAAACCGTCGATGAAGACTGTTGTTGATGAGTCGCCCGTGGTGTTCGTCGTGGATGACGACGACTCGATGCGCCAAGCTCTATCGAGGCTTTTTCTCTCTGTAAAATTGCGCGTCGAAGCCTTTGCATCGCCGCAGCAGTTTCTCGGGAGTTTACGGCCCGACGTACCGAGCTGCCTCGTTCTTGACGTTCGCCTTCCAGGGTTGAATGGTCTCGACTTTCAGGCTGACCTGGCGAAGACTGATATCCGGACTCCGATTGTGTTCATCTCAGGTCATGGAGATATTCCAATGACCGTTCGAGCGATGAAGGCAGGCGCGATCGATTTCCTTCAGAAGCCCTTCCGTGACCAGGATCTATTGGATGCAGTCGCGGCGGCGATCCGACGGGATCAGGACCGGCGTGACAAGGAGCGTTCGATTGCCCGGTTGAAGACGAATTTTGAAACCTTAACGACTCGCGAACGAGAGATCATGACGCTTGTGGCTAGCGGAATGATGAGCAAGCAGATCGCAGTCAAGTGCGGGCTCAGCGAGATCACCGTAAAAGTACATCGAAGCCATCTTATGAGAAAGATGGGAGCAAGAACGGCGGCTGAGTTGGTCAGGATGGCGGAAGCTCTCGGCGTCGAACCTACTTCGTTCAAACCATCCGGCAATCGAGCCTCAAGCTGAAGGCTATCGCACCGGTATTTCTTCAATCGAGAATCGGAAGAGTGGTCCCCGATACGCTACTATCTCGAAACCTAAGTATCGTATTTCGACCTGTAGTGCCTGTGCTAGCCTGCGATCGCGGCGGTGCCGAAGCGGGACGGCCCTTATCCGGTAGGTTCTCGGGAAGGGTACTTGCGTGAAAGGTGAAACGGTTTCGATTATCGATGACGATGAGTCGTTGCGCTCTGCGGTCGTCCGGCTGCTGAGATCCATGGGATTTTGCGCTGAGTCCTTTGCGTCTGCGCACGAATATCTCTCGTTGCGTCGGGCAGATGACACGCTTTGTCTGATAGCAGATGTTGAAATGCCCGGCATGGGCGGAATTGAGTTGCAGGAGCATTTGATCACCCTTGGATACGAAACACCCATCATCTTCATTACCGCATTTCCCGAGGATCAACTCAGGGATCGAGCAATGAGGGCGGGTGCAGTCGATCTTCTTGCTAAGCCCTTCGATGAGACGAGATTGCTAGCATGCATTCAGAGAGCCTTACTCAGAAAGCGCAGCGCATCAGATAACAGGCGCTCGTAGTTAGATTGAACCTCGACGAATGCCCGACACTGCGAAAGCAGGTCGCGGCTCGCGGTCAAAGGCTCCGCTAGGAGGAAGTCTGCAAGTGAGCGGTTCTCTCGATGCCAACTCCTCCGGTGCGTCTGACCTACAAGTCTTGTGGCGAGACGATGAGAAGATCCTCTGTCGAAGATCGGGTGGAGTTGCGGGGGCTGATACAGCAACGGTTCTGGCAATAATCCCGTTGTCAGAGCGTCCTTCATCGTCTGTTTTAGATCGCCTGGCCCACGAATACCATTTGAGAGAAGACCTGGATGCCTCTTGGGCGGTCCGTCCGCTTGAGCTCTTCATCGAGGCAGGTAGGACCGCTCTGATGATGGAGGATCCTGGCGGCGAGCCGTTACAGGGGCTGCTCCGTTCCCCCATGAATCTTTCCAGCTTTTTGCGCTTGGCCATCGACGTCACCGCGGTGTTGGGCAAGGTCCACCAGCGAGGCCTTGTCCACAAGGATATAAAACCCCTTCATATCTTCGTGGGTTGCAGGGACGACCGGGTGCGGCTCACCGGGTTCGGGATTGCTTCGCGGTTGCAGCGCGAGCGATACACTCCCGCGCCACCTGAGTTCATCGCCGGGACGCTCGCCTACATGGCGCCCGAGCAAACGGGACGTATGAACCGATCAGTCGACCATCGCAGTGACCTCTACTCACTGGGTGTCACGTTCTACCAAATGCTGACGGGGCAGCTCCCCTTCGTCGCAACCGATCCCACGGAGTGGGTACACTGCCATATAGCCAGACGGCCGATTCCACCCAGTGAGTTGCTGCCAAGTATTCCGAAGTCAGTCGCCGCCATCGTTATGAAGTTGCTCGCAAAGACGGCGGAAGACCGCTATCAGACCGCGGGCGGCGCCGAACGTGATCTGCGACGTTGTCTTGATGATTGGGACAGGCGTCAGGTGATAGACGACTTCCCGCTGGGGCAGTATGACGTGCCCGATCGGCTCATGATGCCCGAGAAATTGTACGGGAGGGAGCCTGAGATCAATGCGTTACTCGCAGCGTTCGATCGTATAGCGCGCGGGGAGGCGCCTATCTTGGCGCTGGTGTCGGGAAAGTCCGGTATCGGCAAGTCGGCCGTCGTCAATGAGTTCTACAGAACGCTCGTACCGCGTCGAGGGCTGCTTTCGGGCGGTAAGTTCGACCAGTATATGCATGACATCCCATATTCTACCTTTAAGCAAGCGTTGCAGGCCCCCATCCGCGCGCTTCTCGGGAAGAGTGAGGCAGAGCTGAACGAGTGGCGTAGCGCGCTGCAGGAGGCCCTAGAACCGAACGGGCGGCTCGTTGTTGACCTTGTGCCGGAACTAGGACTGATTCTTGGCGATCAGCCGCCAGTCGTTGAATTGCCTCCTACGGATTCCCAGCGTCGATTCCAACTCGTACTCGGGCGCTTTCTTGCGGTCTTTGCGCGCCCCGAGCATCCATTTGTTTTGTTTCTCGACGACCTGCAGTGGCTAGATATCGCGACGCTCGAGCTAATTGAATATCTGCTTGTTCAATCCGACCTGCGATTCTTGATGCTGATCGGCGCGTATCGAGATGACGAGGTTGATTCCGAACATCCGCTTACGAGCAAGATTGGGGCAATACGCCGTGCCGGAGGTCTTGTTGAAGAGATCCGCCTTGGCCCACTTGGTAACGAACAGGTGGCAGAGCTGGTGACGGATGCGCTTCGCTGCCAGCCATCGTGCGCAGCACCCCTGGCGGAGATAGTGCACAAGAAGACGTCCGGAAATCCCTTCTTTGTGACTCAGTTCTTGCAGACCCTGGCCGATGAAAGGGTGCTCTCGTTTGATCTCGGCGCGCTACGCTGGAATTGGGATCTTAGGAGTCTTCACGCTAACACATATGCCGATAGCGTTGTAAAGCTGGTAGTTGGAAAGCTACTTCATTTGCCGGCTAAGACACAAAGGGCACTTCAGCTCTTCGCATGCCTTGGAGCGAGCGCTCATACTGAGATGCTATCGATCGTTCTCGGCAGCCCGAAGGAGCAGGTGCATTTGGTCCTGGCGGCGGCGGTGCGTCAGGAGCTGGTCGAGCGCCGCGGAATGCAGTACCACTTTACTCACGATAGGGTGCGGGAAGCCGCCTACTCTCTAATTGCAGAACCATCCCGTGCTGCCAACCACCTGCAGATTGGGAGGCTGCTGAAGGCAAAAACGCCTCCTGAGCGCCTGGAGGAGGCGGTCTTCGAAATAGTTAGTCAACTCAATCTCGGGATGTCGGCTGCAGGTTCGTCCGACGAACGCGATGAAATGGCGCAGCTGAATCTGATCGCGGGAAATCGCGCCAAAGCGTCGACCGCCTATGTGTCAGCGTCGACATACTTCAAGGCCGGACAGGAGCAACTCGGAGATGACCGTTGGGTGCGGCAGCGTCAACTGAGCTTCCAGCTCGATCTACAACGGGCTGAGTGCGAGTTTCTCGTCGGAGAGTTCGATGCCGCGGAAGAGCGACTAACGGAACTCTCGCGGCAGGCGTCCGACACAGTTGAACGAGCGAACGTCGCATGTATTCGGATTGATCTCTACACCACGCTGAATCGAAGCGATCGAGCTGTTGCCGTTGGCCTGGAGTACCTTAGTCATCTCGGTGTCATGTGGTCGGCACATCCGACGGAGCAGGAGGCGCGCGACGAATATGCACGCATATGGTCGCATCTTGGAGACGACCTAGAAATCAAAGATCTTCTTGATCTACGACTGATGACTGACCCTGGCTCGCTTGCGACCCTTGACGTTATCAGCAAGATTCTCCCGCCGGCGTTGTTCACGGACGCCAATCTCTTCTCGGTTGCCAGCTGTCGTGCGGTCAATCTAAGCATCGAGAATGGGAACTGCGATGCATCATGTGTGGCATATGTCTGGCTGGGAATGATAGCAGGACCGCGGTTCGAGAATTATTCCGCGGGATTTGAGTTTGCTCGGGTTGGATATGACCTGGTCGAAAAGCGCGGTTTAAAACGCTTCACCGCTCGAACATATCTTTGGTTCGCGCAGTTCGTAATGCCGTGGAATCGGCACATCATCTTATGCCGGGATTTGATGCGGCAAGCGTTCGACGCCGCCAACAAGGTTGGCGATATGACGATCGCCGGATACGCCTGCAATAACCTCAACACAAATATGCTAGCGGCAGGTGATTCACTCGCTCTGACTCAGTCGGAAGCGGAAAAGGGGTTTGAATTTGCGCAGAAGGCGAGATTCGGCTTTGTCTCAGACATTATCGCCGCGCAGCTTGGACTCATTCGAACGTTACGCGGCCTAACGCAAAAGTTTGGTTGTTTTGACAATGATACATTCAATGAGAGTGAATTTGAACGCCATCTTGCCGCAGATGGCACATTGGCGCTGCCTGAATGCTGGTACTGGACGCGAAAACTGCAAGCTAGGTTCTTTGCTGGAGACTATGACGTAGCTGTCGATGCGACCCTTAGAGCAGATCGTCTGATTTGGACAACGCCAGCGATTTTCGAAAAGGCTGAGTGCTATTTCTACGGCGCATTGGCGATAGCTGCGCGTTGTGACATCGCTGCCGGCCCGCAGGGCTGCCAATACTTCGAAATGTTACAGAAATACAGCCGACAGCTTGAGATCTGGTCCCAAAATTGCGGCGAGAACTTCGATGGTCGGGCTGCGCTTGTTCGTGCGGAGATCGCCAGAATCGAGGGACGTGAGCTAGATGCGGAACGTTCGTACGAGCAAGCGATTAGCTCATCGCGGACGAACGGATTTGTCCATATTGAGGCGGTGGCGAATGAGCGTGCTGCGCTGTTCTACGCCGTTCGTGGTTTTCGAAGGATCTCCGACGTCCTCCTATACGATGCTCGTTACTGCTACCTGCGATGGGGAGCTGATGGAAAAGTGCAGCAGCTCGATGAGGACCATCCACGTCTCGCGACCAATATTTACGAATCGGGCTCGACGAGCACTATCGGGGAGCCGATCGAACGGCTGGACTTGGCCACGGTAATTCAGGTCTCGCAAGCGGTTGCCGGTGAGATTGTTCTGGATAGATTGATCGACACGTTGCTACGTAATGCTCTCACTCACGCAGGTGCCGAGCGTGCACTGTTAATTGTTCTTGGCGAAGTCGGACATCAAATAGCGGCTGAAGCGACCATTAGCGACAGCGGATTGATCGTTCGGGCTCGCGAAGCTGTTGACTCGGCGCATCCGGAATCCGTCGTTCAATACGTCGTCCGCACGGCCGACACAGTTGTTATAGATGACGCCATGATCCAGCCTGAATTTGCAATGGATCCCTATGTGCGGCAGCGACAGGTCCGTTCAGTTCTTTGTTTGCCGCTGACGACACAGGCGCGGCTTGTGGCGGTGCTCTATCTCGAAAACAATCTGGCGCCTCGCGTGTTCGTTCCGGCGAGGAGCGCCATCCTCAAACTGTTGGCGTCGCAGGCTGCAATCGCTTACGAAAATGCCAGACTTTACAAGGATCTGGCGGTGCGGGAAGCTAAGATCCGGCGCTTGGTCGACACGAGCATTGTAGGAATTGCTATCACGTTGCGAACTGGCGAAATTGTCGAAGCCAATGATGCGTTCCTCAAGATTGTTGGCTACGACCGGGCAGACCTTTCAGAGCACCGCATCCGCTGGACGGAGCTCATGGCGTCGGGGTGGCAGAGCAGCACTGACCAAGTCAGGCGGGAGCTATTAGCTCCCGCTGTCATCCAGCCTTACGAACAGGAATGTTTGCGCAAAGATGGCACGCGAGTGCCTGTATTGATTGGATCGGCGACATTCGATGAGCGTCAGGCAGATGGGGTAGTTTTTGTACTCGATCTGTCGAAGCTTAAGCAGGCCGAAGCAGGGGCACGCAAAATGGAGCGCGAGTTGGCGCATGCCAATCGAGTTGCGACCATGGGGCTACTCACGGCATCGATAGCACACGAGATACAGCAACCGATAGCCGCGACGGTCACGAATGCCAATGCTGGACTTAGGTTCCTCAATGCGAGTCCTGTGGACTTGGAAGAAATTCAACTTATTCTTGGCGATATCGTCAAGGATGGAAGCCGGGCGGGCGAGATCATCAGCCGGACTCGTGCTTTGATCGGAAAAGTGCCTCCTCGGAGGGATGCATTGGAAGTCAACGAGACGATCCGAGAGGTGCTCGAGCTCACTAGGGGCGAAACGACGAAGAACAATGTGCTGGTTCTGACCGAGTTTGGAGAACGTCTGCCAGCGATTCGCGGAGATCGAGTGGAACTGCAGCAAGTCGTACTCAACCTTATCGTCAATGCGATTGAAGCGATGGATGCCGTTAGCGGCGGTTCCCGGCAACTAATGATTACTACTGCTACAGTTGATGCGGGCGTACTCGTCAGCGTCCAGGACGCCGGCCCCGGACTGCCATCGTTGGCTGTCGATGACCTGTTCGCCGCATTTTATACGACCAAGCAGAGAGGTTTGGGGCTCGGGTTGTCTATTTGCCGGTCAATCGTTGAGGGGCATGGTGGACAACTGACCGCCCGGCAGGGACTCAGAGGGGGCGCAGTCTTTGAATTTACCATTCCAGCGGCGGGCACCGACTAGTCACACCCGATGGCGCTTTAGGCAACGTAGCGCGATCATGATTGCGGTGGTCAGTCCGACGTCAATTTTTGAAATTCCCGCTGGCGCATAGTCCAAGGCTAAGGCGACCTTGGAGAGATGGCGCAGCGATGAACCGAAATAGTACTCGAGCAAGGCTATTCCTTCGCCGCAATCGAGGGATTGAAAGTCAACGCCGCCGGGTGTCCGACAGCGATTTTAGCTACTCCGACGATTGCGGCCACGGCGTGCACTTAGGGAATAATGTCAGTCCCTTTGGAAGATTTGATGGATCATTGTCCGGTATCTTGTATCGAGAAATTCAACGTCTTCGCGTTTAGTGCTTCGGCGATCGGGAGGGGACTGGAATGACTTATCTGCGCCGGCAGGGATCGTACCACACGAGTTCGGTCGCCACGGAGGTCAGCTTTGATAGCTGAAGGTTTAGGTGCTCAGATGAAAACACAAAGGCCCCCAAGCGTGGTGCGATCAGGAGACTCGAAACCTAAGTATAGTTCTCGATCTGAAATTGCTATGTTATTTGGTGGACCGGTGGTTTCTGGCACAGATGCCACTGGGTCTCTATCCTCTCAATGAAGAGAGACCGTCACGTGGAAGTGCCGACGGTTTTGGTGGTTGATGATGACGTCTCGCTACGCGGGGCGACCGTGCGATTGCTCAAGGCGATGGGGTTTTTGGCGCGCGGTTTTGCGTCGGCGGAAGAGCTGTTATCGTCGCCTCATTTAAATGAGGCATGCTGCCTGATAGTAGATGTGGCCATGCCAGGGATGAGTGGTCTTGATCTGCAAGAGCGTTTGATTGCTCAAGGTCGGCTAGTCCCAATGGTCTTTATAACCGCCTTCTCTGACGAGCGGGTACGAAGTCAGGCTATGAAGCACGGAGCTATTGGCTTTCTAACCAAACCCTTTGATGAGTCTGTGCTTCTTGAATGTGTCAATGAGGCTTTGAAACGTCGGTCAGATACCGATGAGGCGTGATCGAAACTGAACACCTGTGTGGTCGCGTTTTCCTCGTGGCGATGTGCGAGCGTTCGAGGAACTGCTGTCGATCGAGGGCGACCTAGCGGATCGCTAATGAGCGTAATGAGGTTTTTCGGGACGGAGCCGGACCCACGCGTGTCAAACAACAGGCTCGTCAAGTGAGTCGATCCCTTTCCATCGATGGCCTCGGCGTAGATGGGGTCGAGGTCGTGTCTCAGGATAGCGATCGAGTCTTGTACCGAACGAAGCGGCGAGGGAAAGATGGTGGGGCGGACGCCGTGCTCGTCTTGGTACCCACCGTGGATCGACCCTCGCCATCAACCGTGGAGCGGCTAAAGCGAGAATATGAGCTGAGGCACGAACTTGCGTTGGCAGGTGCCATTCGGCCTTTGGAGCTTGCGAGCAGAGCAGGGCAGACGGCCCTGGTGCTTGAGGATCCTGGCGGCGAGCCGCTCCAGGGACTGCTTGGCGCAGCCATGGATCCGAAGGACTTTCTTCATTTGGCGCTCGGCACCGTAGCTGCGTTAGGCTCTGTCCATCGGCACGGTATCGTTCACAAAGACATAAAGCCCGCTCATATACTGGTGAACTGCCTGGACGGACGGGTGCGTCTGACCGGGTTTGGCATCGCTTCGCGCTTGCGGCGCGAGCGACATGGCTTGGGACCGCCCGAATTGATCGCCGGCACATTTGCGTACATGGCCCCCGAGCAGACAGGACGCATGAACCGCTCGGTCGACTCTCGGAGTGATCTCTATGCACTCGGTGTCACCTTTTATCAGATGCTGACGGGGCAACTGCCCTTTGTCGCCGCAGACCCAATGGGGTGGGTGAACTGCCATATCGCTCAGCGACCGGTTTCCGTCCGTGAGCGAAGACCTGATATCTCGGACGCGATCTCCGCGATCGTGATGAAGCTGCTCGCGAAAACTGCCGAAGATCGCTACCAGACTGCAATTGGTGTGGAAGAAGATCTGAGACGCTGTCTGGCAAACGTCGAGATCGGCTCGCCGTCTTCGAGCTTTCCACTCGGTCAAAACGACGTCCCTGATCGGCTCATAATTCCGGAGAAATTGTATGGAAGGCTGAGCGAGATCCGGGCCCTGCTTGCGGCCTTCGATCATGTCGTGAGGACCGGCTCGACAGAACTCGTGCTGATCTCTGGTTACGCGGGGATCGGAAAGTCATCCGTTGTTGGCGAACTGCATAAGTCCGTGGTGACGCCCCGAGGCGTTGTCGCCTCTGGCAAATGCGACCCCCACCAGCGCAATGTTCCTTACTTTCCGGTGGTGCAGGCCTTTGAAGGGCTCGTACAATCACTTCTCAGCACTAACGACGCCGAGCTCGCTAGTTGGCGTCTCTCGCTTCAGGAGGCTTTAGGGCCCAATGGGCGACTTGTAGTGGATCTAGTCCCTGAGTTGAGGCTCATTGTTGGTGAACCACCGCCGGTGCCAGAACTTCCGGCGCAGCAGGCCCAAAGCCGGTTCCAGCTGACAATCCGACGCTTCGTCGCTGCTCTAGCTCGTGCGGAACATCCGCTGATCTTGATCATCGATGACCTGCAGTGGGTGGACGCGGCGACGCTGGATCTCATCGAGGATTTGCTAACCCGGTCCAATTTGCAACACCTGCTTTTGGTGGGTGCCTATCGAGATAACGAAGTCGAAGCCAACCACCCGTTGATAAGGCGACTCGAGAGGATACGTGAGCTCGACGGGAGGATCCGTGCGATCGAACTTTCTGCTCTGACGGTGCACGACTTGCAGCAGCTTATCGCAGACACACTCCACAGTGAGCTCGCAAGCGTAGCCCAGCTCGCGCAAATTGTTTATCAGAAGACGGGCGGCAATCCGTTTTTTGTCAGCCAATTTGTCTCTCTCCTGGCTGAGGAAGGCTCGCTTACATTCGACTATACCTCAGCGAGGTGGTCTTGGGATCTCGAGCGTATCCGCGCCATGGGATGTACCGACAACGTTGTGGATCTCATGGTCGGCAAGCTGGCACGTTTGCCCATTAAAACCCAGGCGGCGCTGCGATATCTGGCCTGTCTCGGCAATGCTGCCGGAACCACGCTGCTGTCTACGATCCTCGAGTCGACGAAGGAAGGCGTGGAGGCCGCACTGTGGCCGGCGCTCCATCTCGGTCTGTTGGAGCGGCGAGCCGATTCTTATCGGTTCGCGCATGATCGAGTTCAGGAGGCGGCGTATTCGATGATCTCCGAAGAGGAGCGTGCCGACTATCATCTTTTGATCGGCCATCTCATGCTCACTCAGACGGCGCTTGAGCGGCGTGAAGAGGCAATATTCGATATTGTCAATCAACTCAATCATGGCGTGGCGCGTATCGATCGTGACAAGCGCGAACAACTCGCTGAGCTCAACCTCCTCGCAGCACGGCGAGCAAAGGACTCGAATGCCTATGCATCTGCGCTCTCCTATCTCAGTGCAGGTGCTGGTCTGTTGTCAGACCATTCACAAAAGCGCCAGTTGCAGCTGCCGTTATCATTTGAGCTCATTCGCGCTGAATGCGAATTCCTGACCGGAGCGTTGACCGAAGCCGAGCAAAGATTGGAATTGCTCTCAGCTCGTGCTATCACTACCGCTGATCGGGCCGCTATTACGTCATTGCAGATTGATCTGCACACAACGTTTGGGCGAAATGAACGTGCCGTGCTTGTCGGTTTGGCGTATCTGAACCACCTCGGTTGCAACTGGAGTTTGCAGCCGACAGACGATGAAGCGCGTCGGCAGTACAATCACATTTGCTCGCAACTCAAGGACCGTACAGTCGAGGATTTGCTAAAATTCCCTCTCTTGCTGGCTCCCGAAGCGCTCGCGACGATCGATATCTTGCTCAAGATGTCAACGCCGGCTTTCCTTTCCGATCCTAATTTGTGGATATTGGCTGTATGCAAAGTTTTGAGCATTGGCTTAGAGCAAGGGAACAGCGAAGGGACGTGTCTGGCGTATGTGGGCCTCGGCCTGATCGCTGGAAAGCATTTCGGTGATTATGAGAACGCATTTCGATTCGGACAGACTGGCTATGAACTCATCGAAAGGCTCGGCTTCACTCGTCTAAAGCCACGCATATATCTGCATTTCGGCGCCCAGTTGATGTTGTTGACGAAACACGTGCGGGCGGGACGGGAACTATTACGACGAGCGGCGGAGTTGGCGAGGGAGAACGGGGATCTTCTTTTCGCCGGATACAGTGACGCTGTTCTAGTTGAGAATATGCTCGCGTCCGGGGACGCGCTCCTTGATGCAGAAAAGGCGGCGGTAGCCGGTCTTGAATTCGCGAGGAAAGCGAGGTTTAGCCCGGTCGTCGACTGGCTTGGGGGGCTGCTTGGCCTTATACAGATGCTCCGTGGGCGCGGTCCGAAATTTGGTTCTCTAGGCGGTGATGAGCTCGAAGAGCGCAAAATCGAAAGCGATTTGTTGGACAGTGGTCGGACCGGTCGGAAGTACTGGATACACAAGCTCCGGGCTCGCTTTTTCGCTGGCGAATATGCCGAGGCCCTTGAGATTGGGCGCATAGTCGAAAAACTGCTGTGGTCGCTACCCTCACCGATCGAAGCGGCCGACTACTACCTTTACAGTTCGCTCAGTCTGTCGGCCCACCATGGCTCTGTCGTTTCCGGTGATGATCCATCGACCCTAGAAACGCTCATATCTAATCACGAAGAACTTGAGGCTCTGGCGAGTGCTTGCTCCGAGAACTTCGCAGACCAAGCCGCTCTCGTTGGAGCTGAGATCGCACGTATTCGAGGAAAAGACATTGAGGCAATGCGTCTGTTCGAGTCGGCGATTCGATCTGCCCGCTCGAGCGGCTTCGTGCAAAATGAGGCGCTTGCGCATGAACTAGCCGCTCGATTCTATCTCGCTCATGGTCTTGAAACAGTGGGTCGCGTCCATCTCCAAGAGGCGCGGTACTGCTACAAGCGCTGGGGAGCAGATGGAAAGGTGCTTCAGCTAGACGCGTTGCATCCGTGCCTCGGGGCTCTGGATCGGAATCCCTTCGGAACGCGGACCATCGAGCAGCCGATCGAACACCTGGACTTGGCGATTGTGCTGCAAATATCACAGGCAATTGCCGGTGAGATTGCGCTCGAAAGGTTGGTAGAAAAGCTAACTCGACTGGCACTTGCTCAGGCAGGCGCTGAACGAGCGGTGCTCGTTCTGTCGGAGGGAATGGAAGAGCGGATTGTTGCCGAAGCGACCGCAAACAATGATGGCGGGGGAGCGCGTTTTCAATGCCGTCTGGATACGGCGTTGCCGAGATCAGTCCTACAATATGTCATGAGAACGCGAAAGACCGTCATTCTCGACGATGCCACGGTCGAACCGTCGTTCGCCGCTGATCGCTATATACAGGATCGGCGGGCACGCTCTGTTCTTTGTTTGCCTCTCGTGACGCAAGACAAACTAGTCGGAGCAATCTATCTTGAAAATAACCTTGTGCCCCGAGCATTTGTCCCGACCGGAACAGCGGTTCTCAAGCTGCTGGCATCTCAAGCGGCCATAGCTCTTGAGAACGCCCGATTGTATCGTGAGCTCGAAGAGCGGGAAGCCAAGATCCGGAGGTTGGTCGACGCCAACATTGTCGGAATATGCATCTCCGGCCGCGACGGTGGGATCTTCGAGGCAAACGATGCGTTCCTTAAGATCGCGGGATATGAGCGCGAAGACCTCTCTGCGGGGCGCCTTCGTTGGGCCGATCTGACGGGGCCAGCACGGCTCGGGGTCGCAACCGTTCCTTTCGCGGCGCTTGAAGCGAACGGTGCGGTCCAGCAATTCGAAGATGAATACGTCCGCAGGGACGGCACGCGCGTTCCGGTGATGGTTGGGACCGCTGCGATTGATGAGCGGCAAGACCGATGGGTGACTTTTGTTGTTGACCTAACCGAGCGTAAGCGCGCGGAAGCGCAAGCGCGACGCATGGAGAAGGAACTCGCACATGCGAATCGCGTCGCGACGATGGGGCAGCTCACAGCGTCAATAGCGCATGAAGTGAAGCAGCCGATTGGGGCAATGGTCACCAACGCTCAAGCGGCCCAGCGCTTGCTGCGCGCGGAGCCGCCAGATCTAGAGGAAGCGTGGGAAGCACTTATGCAGATCGCGCAGGACGGCAAGCGTGCCGGCGACGTCATCGACAGAATACGCGGCCTCGTTAAGCGGACTTCCTTGAGCAGCAAGCCGCTTGATATCAACCAGGGCATCCTCGAGGTTGTGGAGCTCACTCGTGGAGAAGCAGTCAAGTATGGCGTTTGCGTGCGCACTGACCTCTCAGCCCACCTTCCGCCCGTGAAGGGCGATCGGGTGGAACTGCAGCAGGTGGTGTTGAACCTCGTGATCAACGCGATGGAAGCGACGCAGAGCGTCGATGATCGTTCGCGAGAGGTGCTGATCGAGACCGCGGTTGACAATTCGGATGTCCTTGTAAGGGTACGGGATACGGGGGGCGGGCTATCGTCGTTTGCTATCGAAAGGCTCTTTACAGCATTCTTCACGACGAAGCCTGGCGGACTCGGGCTTGGCTTGTCGATCTGTCAATCAATTATCGAGTCGCATGGTGGGCGGCTATTTGCGGGCGCGAATGTTCCCCGCGGAGCGGTTTTTCAGTTCACTCTGCCCGCTATTGTTGATTAATTGCAAAGGCCACATGGAGCACCTGCCTGGGAGCACTGATCGCGCATGGGACCGCGTTACGCTAAGCAGAAGCGCTGAGTGTAGCCGTGGCTGTCAAGAGAAATCGCTGGGCGGCGTATCGCAAACATCGACGTCCGGACCGGTCGGGGCGTCGGAGCGGGGCAATCGCAGTCTGATTGCGTGTCGGGGGTACGATCCGTCCGTCCGTGGCGTCTCAACAGCCACAAGGTGGTTGCCCGCCGAGCTCAGAGGGATCGTCAGAATTAGGAACGTTGCTAATCGGACTTGGTCCACCCGGTCGGTAGCCTTGGCTTGGAAAACCCGCGGTGAAACTTGGGCGAACGACAACACGATCTCGCCGATGGCGTTGCTCGGTCGCTTGGGTACTCGTCAAAGCAGTCAAGCCGAGCAACAAGCTCAAAGCCAATGAAACGCGCATCGTCTTTCTCCATTGCTCTATGCCAGAAGAGTAGTGGGCTTCAGCTGGACTTCTGCGAGGGTTCTCAACAGTGCTGCGAGGCGGCTACTTCCGTCGGTGCCTACGATTGGGCCAAATTCTAACGTGGAAGTTCTTTGGGGTTCGTCGCTCGACTAGGGGTCTGCAAGTTTCGGGATAGCCACGCCGCCAGTGTGTTGCCGAGTTTGAGATCGGGAGCGGGCAGAATGCGAATCACATTCCGCCCGCTAGTAGTTCAGTACCAACGCGCCGGTTCGCAGGGAGGCCTCCGGTAAGGATCGGACGCAAATGCGCCGACATCCGGAGCGCGAATGCAATGACGGCCATTGATGTGCACGACGTTCGAACTTTCGACAACAGCCCCGCTCTTGTCATGCCAGGACTTGACGTGGTGCTTGCGCGCCATAGCTGGGGCGGTGATCAGGACTGCAGCGATCAATCCTGCTGAGAGACGTACAAAATTACTCATTGGCTTCTCCGCGCGAAAATAACGAGACCAAAACATTTGGCTCTTCATCCACCTAGGAGACATTGAATAGTTGCTCTATTGCACGGGGGTTTAACTGATCGCTACTTTAGTGATGGACGCGATACCCAAAGTATCGGGGGGCCGCAGCGGATGGGGCTTTTCGTTCCAAGTCCCGGCACCACTGGAAAGGCTCGGCTGTCTGAAGGGCTTGAGTGATGACAGGATCTATGAGCTCGTATCGACTCCGCATGTAACGAGAAGTCCACTCCGACATGACATGTGCAAACCGCCAGACGGTTGAAGGAATAAAATGCAAAACGGATGCCTCCCTTGCTCCCATCTACGGATCATCGTGCTGACAACATTTGAGCGGGCGTGGTCTGACGGGCGCCTTGGCGTCGAGGATCCCTGAACGCTCCGACTAAAGATCGAAGGCTTAGCTTACAACGCTTGTTCTCGGAGCATGTATTGTGTCAATCGCATTGTCGTCGGACAATAGACTGCGAGCGCGATACCAAGTGCTCCAGAACAGGGTGCTCCGGCGGCAAGGGCAGTGTGGTGGCCAGCGGCATTGCGGCTCTGTTCATGTTGCAGTTGGGTCAAGTCGCGCTTGCGACAGGTGCCGGAACTGGCGGCTGCGCACGCTCGTCGCGGCTTCAAGCGCAAAAACGGCAGGTTTTGGCGTGCCCAGTTCTGTACGGAAGTGGCGCACCCGACACGATTCGAACGTGTGACCTTTGCCTTTATCGCCGCCAGGCTTTGAATAAGCGCCGAACTTTGACCCCAATCAGCTTACAACATTGACCCCATACGTAATGAACATTCCCGTGACGGTTCAATGAATTCGGCTGTGTTGGCCAGGGTCAACCTTCGGCGCCGATCGGGGGGCAAACCGCGCGCCGAACAACAGCGAGTGGACCCAGCATTCCGACAGATCAAAAGGCTCTCGTTCGTTCAATGCTGTTCCATCTGCCCATTTGTCGGAATAGCTACTGATATTTCTTGCAAATCATGCGTCTCTTAATCAGCGGCTTTGTTGGAGTATCTCCACCAATCGATGAGTGGGGGATGATTAGATTTGCCATGACCCAAGTTGGACCAGCCCATCGAGCGATTTGCGATGCGCGAACTGTCGCACGAACGAAAGCGCACGTATCTGGTGCGGTTTCTGGTGCGGCCGTCGCGCTACGGGCAACGAGGACCCAGTAAGTTATTGATCCTCTTGGTGGGCCCGGCAGGACTCGAACCTGCAACCAGACCGTTATGAGCGGCCGGCTCTAACCATTGAGCTACAGGCCCCGCCGCCTTGCGGGCCGCGGAGGGGCGGCCGGCAACGGTGCGGGCTCCGTTTACAGGGTGCGTGGGGTTTCGGCAATGCCGCGCGGGAGGCCCCGGGCGCCGCATCCGGCGGCGCGGCCGAATCCCACGGCGCGCCGTAGGGGACAGCGGTGGGGAGCCATTGGCGGCGCGCTCGGCGGCCGGCGCCTCAGTCCACCGAGACGCCGGCGAACTCCACCACCTTGCGCCATTTCTCGGTCTCGTCCGCCACCAGTCTGCCGAATTCGGCCGGGGTCATCGGCTTCGGGATGCCGCCGACCTCGGCGAGTCGCGCCACCAGCTTGGGGTCCTTCAGAGCCTCGCCGACCGCCTTGTTCAGCGCATCGACGATTTCCGGCGGCGTGCCCTTCGGCGCGGAGATGCCGTAGAAGCCGACCGATTCGAAGCCCGGCACGGTCTCGGCGATCGCGGGCACATCGGGCACGCCCGGCCAGCGCGTCGGCGAGGTGACGCCGAGCGCCCGGACGCTGCCGCCGCGCGACTGCTCCAGCGCAGATGGCAGGTTGTCGAAGATCAGCTGCACCTTGTTGGAGATGATGTCGGGGAAGGCGATCGCCGAGCCGCGGTACGGCACGTGCTGCATGTCGCATTTGGTCATCGCCTTGAATAGCTCGGCCGACATGTGCACCGAGGTGCCGTTGCCGGACGAGGCGTAGGCGATCTTGCCCGGGTTGGCCCTGCAGTAGTCGATGAATTCCTGAACCGTCTTCACCGGCATCGCATTCGAGACCACCAGCATGTTGGTGAGTTGCATGATGCTGGCGACCGGCGTGGTGTCGCGCAGGAAGTCGTAGGGCAGCTTCTTGTAGAGCGAGGCCGAGATCGCATTGTTGGGCGCGACGAATAGCAGCGTGTAACCGTCCGCCGGCGAGTTGATCGCGGCGGCGGCCGCGATGTTGCCGCCGGAGCCGGCGCGGTTCTCGACCACGAATTGCTGGCCGAGACGGTCCGACAGCCACTGGCTCATGATGCGGGCGACGATGTCGACCGGGCCGCCGGCGGCAAACCCGATCAGCCAGCGCACCGGCCGGTTCGGATAGTCGGATGCGGTTGAGGGGCTGAGCGAAGCAAGACAGCAGGCCAAACCAAGCAAGGCGGCACGTGCGAACCGGATCATCATGTCTCCCGTCATTTTCTCGTGACTGTTGCCGTCATGGTTTCACAAAACGCCGCCTTTGCCTACGACACCGCCCGTGCGACGATAGTCTTGCTCATGTGCAATGCTTGAGGCTCGGGATGAAATTCGCTGTTATGATCTGCGCCGGCGCGCTGCTGGCGGGCGGCGCGGCGGCGCAAGAGGGGGGCAAGACCATTTCCAAAACTACGATCAGTTTCGCCACGGCGACGCCGGGCGGCGGCTTTCCGCTCTATGGCAACGCCCTCGCCGAGGTGATGAACGCGGCCGATCCGACACTGTCGATCGAACCGCGCAACACCAAGGGCTCCAGCGAGAACATTCCGCTGCTCGAGGCCGACAGCGTCGACATCGCAACCGTTGCCGGCGAGCCGGCCTACGAGGCCTTCATGGGCATCGGCCGGCCGAAGGCGACGAAACTCAGGATCCTCACCGCGATGTATTCGGCCCCCGGCATGTTCGTGGTGCGCGCCGACAGCCCGTACCGGACGATCCAGGATCTGGTCGGAAAATCGGTTGCGTTCGGCGCCAAGGGGTCCGGCATTCCGATCCTGTCGCGCTACATCCTCGACGGCATCGGGCTGAAGCAGGACGAGGATTTCAAATCGGTCTATCTCGATCGCGCCGGCGATGGCCCCGCGATGCTGGAAGATGGCCGCGTCGCCGCGCTGTGGGGCGCCGGAATCGGCTGGCCGAGTTTCACCAAGCTCGCCGAAAGCGCGACGGGAGCGCGGTTCATTGCGCCGACCGCGGACGAGATCGCGCGCGTCCGCGCCAAGCACAGTTTCCTCAAGCCGCTGACGATCCCCGCCGGCAGCTATCCGAAGCAGAACGAGCCGATCGTTTCGATCGGCTCCTGGAGCTACATCCTGGTGCGCGACAGCTTGCCCGACGACGTCGCCTATCGGCTGGCGAAGACGTTGCATGGCGCCGAGGCTGATTTCTGCAAGAAGCTCGTCCAGGCCTGCGAGACCACCGCGGCGAACACCGTCGCCGCGGCGCCCGATCCCAACCTGATCCACCCCGGCGTGCTGAGATATTTCCGCGAGATCGGGGTGGCGCGCTAGCGCGGCAAACAGTGAGTGGCGAATAGCTGACGGTCGCACCTATTCGCTACCCTCTATCCGTCATTCGCTGATCTCACTTCTTTGCCATCGCACAGGCCGGATCCGGCGGCCCGAATGCGTCCTCGCCCGAGATCTTGGCCAGGATCTTGTAATAATCCCATGGATATTTCGACTCCGCCGGTGTCTTGACCTGAACCAGCCAGAGGTCGTGCACCATCAGATTGTCCTCGCGCAGCCTGCCGTTGCGGGCGAAGAAATCCTCCACCGGCTTCTCGCGCATCTTGGCCGCGACCTTGAGCGGATCGTCGGTGCCGGTCTCCTTGATCGCGTTCAGATAGGCGGTCACCGAGGAATAGACGCCGGCCTGCCACATCGTCGGCATCCGGTTCATCTTGGCGAAATAGCGCTTCGACCATTCGCGGGTCTTGTCGTCCATGTCCCAGTAGAACGACGTGGTCAGCAGCAGGCCCTGCGCGGCCGACAGGCCGATCGAATGGATGTCGGTGATCAGCGCCAGCAGCGCGGCCATCTGCTGGCCGCCGGCGAAGACACCGAACTCGGCGGCGGTCTTGATCTCGTTGGTGTTGTTCGGCGGCCCGCCGGCGATGCCGATGATCTTGGCCTTGGAGGCCTGCGCCTGCAGGATGAAGGACGACAGGTCAGGCGTCGCGAACGGCGGCCGCACTGCGCCGAGCACCTTGCCGCCGTTCCTGGTCACGACGGCGGAGGCATCCTTCTCCAGCGAATGGCCGAACGCGTAGTCGTCGGTGATGAAGAACCAGCTGTCGCCGCCCCGCTTCACGACTTCCTGCGCGGTGCCGACCGCGAGCGCACGGGTGTCGAACACCCACTGCATCGCATAGGGCGAGCAGAACTTGCCGTGGAAGTCGGTCGCGCCGGTCGAGTGCGTGATGAACAGCTTCTTCTTCTCGTTGGCGATGTTCTGCACCGCAAGCCCGACCGCCGACACCGGCACGTCGACGATGAGGTCGACCTGATCGACGTCGTACCAGCGCCGCGCGATGGTCGCGCCGATATCGGGCTTGAGCTGGTGATCGCCGACGATCACCGTAACAGGCTTGCCGAGCACGGTGCCGCCGAAATCGTCCACCGCCATCTGTGCGGCGGTGACCGAGCCCTGTCCGGTCGGCGTCGAAGCCGGGCCGTTCATGTCGGTCAGTACGCCGATCTTGACGATGTCGTCGGATACCTGCGCCGATACGGCCGAGGAAGCCAGCAGCGCGGCTGCGAGCGTCCCGAACATGGCTAGTCTGGTCGCGATCATTCTGTCTCCCTCCCGATTTGGCACATTGGCCATTATGGTTGTGCCGGGCCTCTGGAACCCGGTCATATTGGTTTCTTTTGCAACTAGTTTGGGGTCCGCGTCAACGCGCCATCGGTCTAATGACGGGGACCCGGACCGGCCCAAACCGGTTTCTTTCACCGCCGATTCAGTCCATAGCGGGCCATGGTCACCACCCAGCGCCTCCCGACCTCGCTCACCCCGCTCGATACGGCGCTGGCCGCCGTGCTGCGCGACGTCGCGCTGGTTGCGCCGATCGAGTTGTCGCCTGCGGACGCTTTGCACTGCATCGCGGCCGAGATGCCGGCCGCGCGCCAATACCCGCCGCACGATGTCGCGATCAACGACGGTTGGGCGATGCGCGCCAATGATCTGGTCGGCGCGTCCTCCTATGCGCCGTTGGCACAGGCCGAACTCCCGGTCTGGGTCGCAGCCGGCGCTGCGATGCCCGATGGCACCGATTGCGTCGTCGACGACGATGCGGTGGACAGCTCCGGTCCACTGCCGCAGGTGCTCACCGAGGCCATCCCGGGGCAGGGTGTCCGGCGTGCCGGCAGCGACATCGCTGCGGGGCGCGCGGTGATGCCGGCGGGAGAGCCGCTGCTGCCGCGTGCTTTGCTGCTCGCGCGGGCGGCCGGACTTGAGCTGTTGCGCGTAAGACGTCCTCGGCTGCGCGTCGTCAATATCGGCAACGGCGAGCTGACCGCGCAACTGATCGCCGATACCGCGCGCCTTGCAGGCGCTGAGGTCATCTGCACGACGGTGACGCCGGATGTGGCGGCGGTTGCGAGCCGGCTCGATCCCGATGGCTGCGATCTCATCGTCACGATCGGGGGCACCGGTGTTGGTCACACGGACGCGGTCGTCAATGCGCTGGTGAAAAATGGCGCCCTGATTGCGCACGGCATTGCACTGCAACCCGGGCGCACTGCTGCGGTTGGCCGGATCGACACGATTCCGATCGTCGCCTTGCCCGGCGCGCCGGATCAGGCTTTCGCGGCCTGGTGGGCGATTGCGCTTCCGGTGCTTGATCGCCTGTCGGGCCGGCGCCCGCGCAAATCGCTGACACTGCCGCTGGAACGCAAGATCGCTTCCGGCGTCGGTGTTGCAGAGGTCGTGCTGCTGGCGCGTGGTCAAGGCTGCTGGGACGTGCTGGCGACCGGTGACCTGTCGCTCGATCCCATCGCGCGCGCCGAAGCTCTGCTGATCGTGCCCGGCGCGGCGGAGGGCTTCGCTGCAGGCACGGCCGTCGATGCCTATATCTTGCGGGAGTGAGTTCCCGGGATGACCAGTATTTTCACGCCGAGCCCCAAGCCGTCCATCGAACAGGACCAGTTCCTGACCATCCGGTCGCGCGAGGAGGCCCTTGCGCGGTTCGAGGCGGCGCTGTTCCCGCGCCAATTGCCGTCCGAGACGCGACGGCTCGCCGACGCGCTCGGCCGTGCGCTGGCGGAGGACGTGGTGGCGCCAATCGACGTGCCGCCGTTCGATCGCTCCAATGTCGATGGCTTCGCCGTGCGCTCGGCCGATCTTGCGCGCGCCAGCGAGGGCACGCCGGTGCGACTGGCGCTGACCGACGAGACCATTTCGTGCGGCATCGCCCCGACCCGGCCGGTGCTCCCCGGCACTGCGACCGCGATCGCGACCGGCGGTCCGGTGCCGCGCGGCGCCGACGCCATCGTGATGATCGAGCACACCCAACCCGTCGGCGAGGCCGGCGGCGACGGCGCCATCGAGGTGCGGCGCGCGGCGTCGCCCGGGCAGTTCGTGTCCTATGCAGGTTCCGACATCGCGCGCGGCGAGGCGCTGCTGCGCTCCGGGACGATCGTCGGCTCGCGCGAGATCGGCATGCTCGCGGCCTGCGGCATCGCCGAGGTTCTGGTGACGCGCCGTCCGCGGGTCGCGATCCTCTCCACCGGCGACGAGCTGGTCCAGCCGGGCGACGGACTGCGGCCGGCCGCGATCTACGACACCAATGGCGCGATCGTCACGGCGGCGATTGCCGAGAACGGCGGTGATGCGTCGTTCCTCGGCGCGATCGCGGACAATGCGGCGATGCTGGAAGCCGCGATGCGCAAGGCGCTGGCGGACAGCGACATGCTGGTGCTGTCGGGCGGCACCTCCAAGGGCGCAGGCGACGTCTCGCACCGGATCATCGGAGGGCTCGGCAAGCCCGGGATCATCGCGCATGGCGTGGCGCTGAAGCCCGGCAAACCGCTGTGCCTTGCGGTCTGCGACGGCAAGCCGGTGGTCATCCTGCCGGGCTTTCCGACCTCGGCCATGTTCACCTTTCACGACATGATCGTGCCGGTGCTGCGGCGGATGGCCGGCCTGCCGCCGCGTTCCGACGCCAAGGTGGCGGTGAAGGTGCCGGTGCGTATCGCTTCCGAGCTCGGGCGCACCGAGTTTGTGATGGTGTCGCTGGTTGAAGGTGCCGATGGCCTGATCGCCTATCCGAGCGGCAAGGGCTCTGGCGCGATCACCTCGTTCGCGCAGGCCGATGGTTTCCTGAAGATCGAGGCGCTGGCCGACCAGTTGCCGGGCGGCAGCGAGGCCGAGGTGACGCTGTTCACGCCGCATGTGCGGGTGCCGGATCTCGTCATCGTCGGCAGCCATTGCACCGGGCTCGATCTCGTCACCGCGCCGCTGGCGCATGCCGGGCTTGTGGTGCGATCGATCGCGGTCGGCAGTCTGGGCGGTCTCGCGGCGGCCAAGCGCGGCGAATGCGATCTCGCCCCGATCCATCTGTTCGACGACAAGACCGAGACCTACAACACGCCGTATCTGGCCGACGGCCTCGAGCTGGTGCCGGGTTGGCGGCGCATGCAGGGCATCGTGTTCCGCAAGGACGACACCCGCTTTGCCGGCCTGAGCGCAGAGCAGGCGGTGCGCGCCGCGCTCGCCGATCCCGCCTGCATCATGGTCAACCGCAACCAGGGCGCCGGCACCCGCATCCTGATCGATCGCCTGCTGGCGGGCAGCCGGCCCGACGGGTACTGGAATCAGCCGCGCTCGCACAATGCGGTCGCCGCCGCGGTGGCGCAGCATCGCGCCGACTGGGGCATGACGATCGCGCCTGTCGCCCACGCGTCCGGCCTCGGTTTCATTCCGCTGGCCGAGGAGCATTATGACTTCGCACTGGTGACGGCGCGCAAGCAACGCCCCGCGGTGCAGGCCTTTCTCGACGCGCTGGCGTCGGAGGAGGGCCGCGCGGCGTTGGTGAGGGCAGGGTTCAGGCCGGCGTAGCTCCCCTACACCGCTGTCGTCCTGGCGAAAGCCAGGACCCATAACCACCGCATTGGATTGTGAAGGGGATCGCGGCCCCAGCACCGCGCAGCAATTCTCATTTGGGGTAATGGGTCCTGGCTTTCGCCAGGACGACGATGAGGATGGTTCTTGATTCAAGGGACTTAACGTAGATCAACCTGGCCGCTTGGGGTCCGGCTCAGTGCCGCATGGCGGCCTCCACGAACTCCAGCACGGAGCGCGGGACCTCTTCGTATTCGACGAAACGACGGCGAAGCTCGTCGGCAATGTCGGTCGTGACGTCGCGGGACCATCCTTCGCTGGTATTGAACGCCACGATGCGGACCGGATGGCTGTACTGGTCATCGAGCAGACGCCGGATCAGCGTTTTCCGGTCGGCGCCTTCCTCGTCGGTCTCGCACCAGGCACGGCCGAGCCGGCCGAAATCGTTCAGCACCAGATAGGTGTCGTGGTCGACTTGATGCGGCACGATCGAAGGCGAGCGAGGCATATTTTTGGTCCTCCGATGATGCAATTTATCGCGTTCCGGCCACCCCGCACATTGGAAACTTCGAGGTATATCCGTTGGACCGCCACGGCCCTGCGAGGCGGATCAATCCGGCGACGGCAAATCGCGCCGGTCGGCTGGCATGACATTGCGCCAAGGCTGATATAAGCAGCGTTGGACGCTAGTTGGCTTCGGAGGCGCGGATGAAAGTGATTGGCCTCGCGGGATGGAGCGGCGCCGGCAAGACCACCCTGCTGTCGCGGGTGGTCCCCTATTTGCTGGGCCGGACCTTGCGCGTCTCCGTGATCAAGCACGCCCATCACGAATTCGATGTCGACGTGCCCGGCAAGGACTCCTGGGTGCACCGGCAGGCCGGCGCGACCGAGGTGCTGGTGTCCTCGACGCGGCGCTGGGCGCTGATGCATGAGCTGCGCGGCGCGAGCGAGCCGCGGCTGCCGGAACTGCTCGCCAAGATGGCGCAGGTCGACCTGGTCGTGGTCGAAGGCTTCAAGCGCGAGCCGGTCAGCAAGATCGAGGTGTATCGGGCCGCCAACGGCAAGCCGTTGCTGTTTCCGGACGACCCGCACGTGGTCGGGATCGCCAGCGATGTCGCGATCGAGACCAGGCTGCCGGTCGTGCATCTCGACGACATCGAGGACGTCGCCGAATTGATGCTGCGCTCCGCGATTCCGGTCGACGATGTGCTCGCTTCGGCCTCGGCGGAAAGCTGAGCAGGGTGGGAAAGGTGCCGCCGTTGACGATGCGTGGCGGCTTCGCCATGGTCGGGCCATGACAACGACGAAACTCGATCTCACCGGCCTGAAATGCCCGCTGCCCGCGCTGAAGACGCGCAAGGCCCTCAGGGGCGTGGCGGCAGGAAATTTCCTTGAAGTGCACTGCACCGATCCGCTTTCGGTGATCGACATCCCGGCGCTGATCCAGGCGACCGGCGACAAGGTCGAGATCACCGAACGCAGCGAAGTCCGGATCGTTTTCCTGATCGAGAAGCTGAATGGTACGATAGATATTTCAAATGCTGCAGCGCCGCGTACGCGCTAGATGCAGCTTGATATCTACCATTTGCCTATCGACTCCTATTTTCCATTCTGCGCGAATTGATAATCTCCGGATGGTTGCGGAGATGGCGGTGTGCCCGGATGCGGGACGCCGGCGGACAACGGCCGGCCTGCGTCCAGATCAGGCTGCACGGCTTGGCATATCCGATCGGGTTGGGGGTTAGCATTTTCGGAATGCGCGTGGTTGGTCCCGGCGCATCGAGGAAATGTGCGGCGCGGCTGCCTGACGGTGGCCGCAAGTGCTGAGACGGGATCGAAGACGCAGATGCGCCTGACGTAACGGCGGCTGCAGGGGAGGTATCAATGACCGCAGTGAGCAGCGCCGGACGCGTGTCCGCGGCAGGCGCAGGTTTCCTCGACAAGGAACACACGATCGCGACCGCAGGCTTCAATCGCTGGCTGGTGCCGCCGGCCGCGCTGTGCATCCATCTCTGCATCGGTATGGCGTACGGCTTCTCGGTGTTCTGGCTGCCGCTGTCGCGCGCGATCGGCCTGACCGCGCCGAAAGCGTGCCCTGACATGTCGCTGATGCAGGAATTGTTCACGACGACCTGCGACTGGAAGGTCGCGAGCCTCGGCTGGATGTACACCCTGTTCTTCGTGCTGCTCGGCGTCTCCGCCGCGATCTGGGGCGGCTGGCTCGAGAAGGCCGGTCCGCGCAAGGCGGGCTTCGTCGCGGCGTTGTGCTGGGCTGGCGGTCTCGTGATCGGCGCGCTCGGCGTCTACACGCACCAGCTTTGGCTGATGTGGCTCGGCTCCGGCGTGATCGGCGGGGTCGGTCTCGGCCTCGGCTACATCTCGCCGGTGTCGACGCTGGTGAAATGGTTCCCCGACCGCCGCGGCATGGCGACCGGCATGGCTATCATGGGCTTTGGCGGTGGCGCGATGATCGGCGCGCCGCTCGCGGACAAGTTGATGAATTATTTCAAGACCCCGACCTCGGTCGGTGTCTGGGAAACCTTCCTCAGCATGGGCGCGATCTATTTCGTGTTCATGATGATCGGCGCATTCCGCTATCGCCTGCCGCCGAGCGGATGGCAGCCCGAGGGCTGGACGCCGCCGACCAAGGCCAACGCGATGATCTCGACCAAGAACGTGCATCTCGACAACGCGCACAAGACGCCGCAGTTCTGGCTGATCTGGGGGGTGCTGTGCCTGAACGTGTCGGCGGGCATCGGCGTGATCGGGATGGCCTCACCGATGCTGCAGGAGATCTTCGCCGGCAAGCTGATCGGGCTGCCCGACGTCGGCTTCAATGCGCTCGATGCGTCGCAGAAGGCGCAGATCGCGGCGATTGCCGCGGGTTTCGCCGGCCTGCTGTCGCTGTTCAACATCGGTGGCCGTTTCTTCTGGGCTTCGCTGTCGGACAAGATCGGCCGCAAGAACACTTACTACACGTTCTTCGTGCTCGGCATCGTGCTCTACGCGCTGGCGCCGACCTTTGCCGCGATGGGCTCGAAGCTTCTGTTCGTGCTCGGCTTCGGCATCATCCTGTCGATGTATGGCGGCGGCTTTGCCACCGTGCCGGCCTATCTTGCCGACATGTTCGGCACCCAGTTCGTCGGCGCGATTCATGGCCGCCTGCTGACGGCATGGTCGACCGCGGGCATCATCGGTCCGGTGGTGGTGAACTATCTGCGTGAGTTCCAGCTGGCCGCGGGCGTGCCGCGCGACCAGCTCTACAACACCACGATGTACATCCTGTGCGCCATGCTGATCGCCGGCTTCATCTGCAACTACATGATCAAGCCGGTCGATCCGAAGTGGCACATGAGCGACGCCGAGGTGGCCAAGCTGCAGGCGGCGACTGCGACCGGCGGCAATGGTGCGACCGGCTCGTTCGGCATCGGCAAGGGCGGTCTCGACGGCCGGGCGGCGCTGTTCTGGCTGTTCGTCGGCATTCCCTTGGCCTGGGGCATCTACATGACGTTGCTCAGCGCGGTCAAAATCCTCTGACTGCGACCATCAGCGCCGCGGGTTGCCGGTTCTCCGGCACCCGCGGCGTTCGCTCTATTCAACGAACAAACATTCAACGAACAGACTTGGGATGGGGGATTTCGATGTTTTGCACCAGGATTTGCCTTGCCGCCGCGCTGCTCGCCGTGGGACTCCATGTCGCGTCGGCCCAGACCACGGCGCCCGCCGCGCCGGCACCGGCCGCCACGACGGCCAAGCCGTCGAAGATGAAGCTGACGATGGACAAACTGAAGGCGATGAAGGCGCAGTGGCGCGCCAACAAGCCCAAGCTGAAGGCCTGCCGCGCCGAGGTGAAGGCGAAGGGCCTGACCGGCGACGATCGCTGGTTTTACATCGAAGACTGCATGGGCAAGAGCTGACCCCCACCGCTCTGAATGCGTCGAGGATCGAGCTGAGAGAGCACGCCGTGCGGCACCCCTCTCCCTAACCCTCCCCCGCAAGGGTAGGGGAATCGCATATGGCGATGGAGGGGTGTTGCCAAGCGGTTGGAACTGGATTCTTTGGGTGTCTCTCGCTTCCCGAGGGA